>Ga0228620_1000044_pt1 | contig 99680 bp, 89 predicted proteins | sample 23DmetaG_FD_186030 | JGI IMG/M metagenome (GOLD analysis project Ga0228620, IMG submission 186030) | Seawater microbial communities from Monterey Bay, California, United States - 23D | ecosystem: Environmental > Aquatic > Marine > Coastal | place: USA: California | collected 2016-10-06 | reverse complement strand
GCTTCTCTTGAACGAGAGGGAAAGCGGCAAAAAGTTAGCGTCACGCTAAGGCTCAAGCAAGGCGAAGGAATTTGGGTAAGCGGGTCTGTGATTGTACCCTTGGCGCGTGTTCTCATAACGCCCAAGAAGCTTCAGTTTTATGAAAAGATAAATAGACAATACACACAACTTGATTTTCGGCAATTAAAAACGTTGTTGGGCGCACCTGTTGACTATGAAATGATTGAACGCATCATCACAGCAGGTCCACTCGACACACGAGCCCTAAAACGAGCAAAACTTACGTTTTCACAAAACAACTACATCCTTAGCTCACGAAAAAGAGGGGTTTCGCTTAAATGGACCTATGACGCTGCTTTTAGGCTGGTCGCTCAAGAGTTTTCAGACGGTGAAACGTATGTTCGCGTGGATTATGATGGATATCGACGCATTGACAACCAATGGGTGCCCCAGCAACTTATGGCCAGCTTGAGCGGTGTAGACAAGACTACCGTCTTAACATTGCAATCCAAACAAACGCAATTAAATGGCAATTTTCAAATGCCCTTTGAAATACCAAAAGGGTACTCAAAAATTAAGTTATAATGAAAAAGTGGGTTTGGCTTTTAATGCTTGTCCCTGTTTTGAGCTTAGCTCAAGACAAAAAAGCAGCGCTTGAAGCACAGAAAAAGCGCCTTCAACAGGAAATTGTTCAGATAAATGCATTGATAAAAACAAGTGCTAAAAAACGCGCCAATGTCCTAACTCAAGTAGAAACAGTTCAACTAAAAATGGATCGGCAAGATGCATTGATTCGACTCACCAATCGTCAAATAAATAGACTCAACCAAGAAATAAATATAAATCTGCGTAATATAGAAAAGCTGAGGACAGAACTCACGTCACTAAAAAAAGATTATGCAGAAATGGTTGTTTCTGCGCGAAAAAATAAGTCTTCCCAAAATCGTTTGATGTTCTTGCTCTCTTCTGAAAGTTTTTGGCAAGCCTACAAGCGTATGGCTTATATGAAACAGTATGCCGCCTACCGCAAACAACAAGGAGAACAGATAGCTGCCAAAACCAAAGCCTTGCAGCAGTACACCACAGACTTGGTAGCACAACGCAAAGACAAAAAGCAACTCATTGAACAAAATAGGAAAGCACAAAAAGAATTAGACAGTATTAAAAAAAGACAAAATACACTCGTTCTAGAACTGAAAAAACGGGAGAGAAATTACGCTGCACAAATCAAGAAAAAACAAAAACAACAAGAGGAAATTGATAAAGAAATAACGCGTCTTATTCGAGAGGCTATTGCTGCATCGAACAAAAAGGCAGGTACGAAAACAACAACCTTTGTGTTAACACCAGAAGCCAAAGCCCTCGCTGCTAGCTTTGTGTCCAACAAAGGGCGCTTGCCTTGGCCGGTTGAAAAAGGAATTGTTACGCAGCGTTTTGGCACTCAACGGCACCCTGTTGTACGCACCACTACCATCAAAAGCAATGGGGTAACACTTTCAGTCCCTGCGGGAGCAACCGCTCGAAGTGTCTTTGAAGGAAAAGTGTTGAATATTGTTCAATTTAAAGGAAGTAATCCCATAGTCCTCGTTCAGCATGGTAACTATATTACGAGCTACAAGAATCTCAGTAAGGTTTATGTGAAAAAGGGTGACCGTGTTACTGCCAAACAGGCTATTGGGCAAATATTCACAAATAAAGACACAGGCAAGACAACACTACAGTTCAGCCTATTCTATAATACCACTCCACAAAATCCTGCTTTGTGGTTATATCAAATGAAATAAGCGTTTATTGTTTGACAAGCTTTATTCTTAGGGTCGTTCCGTTGTGTGTCAGTCTCAGCATATAAATGCCTGTCGTCAAATGGGAAACGTCAAGATTGTGATGTATTGGTTTAGTTAAAATACGCTCACCTGAAAGGCTATAGATAGTTGCTATAGCGCTTTGGGTCAATCCCTCGACATAGAGCTTTTGTGAAACAGGATTGGGATAGATGTTTAGCCCTGATATTTCAGCTGTCTCAATACTAAGAACGGCATTTGCCACATTAGGAGATGGGGTGCCTGTTTTAAAACTCCCATCTGCTTGGCGTTGTAAAGACTAATATGCTGCATCTGAAGATGCATTTTCGTTGTACTGAACCGTTTTACCTAAACCCGTTAATAAGCCTGTGTCATCTGGATCATCGCTGTCATAAACAACAGCGTCAATGAGATTGCTGGTAGTGGCTGGTGTATCTGTGGGGAAATCTGCTTTATTACCCTGATATAGCGCTACTGCTTCAGCATCATTTTGAATGTTAGAGAACGAGGAGCTTGAAAAAGTAAACGAAACGCCATTTACTCCGGAAGCGCCAATCACAGAAAAACCATTGGCATCTGTACTGTATCCGTCCAAATCATAGGCGGCATAGCTGGCATCGTCAGCTCCGTTAAATAAGACCAGTACATAGCCGTCTAATGCCAGGTTGGGGGTTGAAGAATACAGTTCAATAAATTCTGCAGTGTCCGCGCCTGGGCTGTCTGCATCTATTTCGTTAATAACTATCGTTTGGGCATTCAAGAAGGAAATACCCATAAAAAGAAAGAGTGAATCTATAGGTTTCATGAAAAAAATATTTGGGATAATAAATATAAAAAAAGAGACGGGAGCTACAAAAATTATGGCCGTTGCCAGCGCAGCTTGGCTATGTATTTGCCTACCATATCAAACTCGATATTTACCAAATCGCCTTTTTGTAATTGGTGAAAAACCGTATGCGCATAGGTATATGGAATAATGGCCACTCCAAAAGTATTGGATGCCGAACCTACAACGGTCAAGCTAGTACCATTTACACAAATTGAGCCTTTTTCAATGGTCATGTTTTTAGAGTCTTCGCTGTATGCAAATCGATACAACCAACTGCCATTCTGATCTTCTACACTAATACAGCTCGCTACTTCATCGACATGACCTTGTACCATATGCCCATCTAGCCTGTCGCCAAGTCGCATGGCGCGTTCGAGATTAATTTTGTCTCCAACAGTCCATTGCTTGAGTGCGGTTTTGTCCAAGGTTTCCTGTATGGCTGTAACAGTGTACTGATCGCCGTCAATGGCAACAACCGTAAGACATACGCCATTGTGGGCTAAACTTTGATCTATCTTAAGTTCGTGCGTAATATTGCTCGAAAGGGAATAGTGTACATTTCCGCCTTCGCGTTCAATGCGTGTTATGGTACCCATTGTTTCAATGATTCCTGTAAACATAAGCGGTGAATCCTTTACCTTTGTCACGCAAAAATACACAAAATGTCTGCCTTACCCATTATTGCAATTTCTATTGGTGATCCCAATGGGGTCGGCCTTGAAATTATACTGAAAACATTTCAAGATAATCGTCTGTTTGAACGCTGCATTCCAGTGGTATACGCCTGTGTAGATTTTGTAGAAAAGCAACAGGCCCTTTTTCATACACAAGTTCCTTTAGGCTCAATGAAAGAGGCTCCAAAACAAGGGCTATTAAATATTGCTGCGATATGGAAAGAGTCCCCTGAAGTAGCTTTCGGCAAACAAACAACCCAAGCAGGAACTGCCGCTTTTGAATCGCTACAAGCTGCTGCTACTGCAGTCAAAAAAGGGCAGGCCGATGCTCTTGTTACTGCACCAATTAATAAGGCCGCAATAAAAAGTCTTGATTTTCCTTTTGCGGGACACACGCACTATTTGGGTGCATTGTGGGGAGGCAATGCCTTAATGTTGTTGGCGCATGATACACTTCGTGTTGCGCTGCTAACGGATCACATTCCACTTCATGAAGTTACTGCTGCCATAACAATAGATGTAATCACGCAAAAAACAAAACAGCTCGGACAAACACTACAAAACGATTTTGGTTGCCAAGTACCTAAAATAGCGCTGTTGGGATTAAACCCACATGCAGGAGACCAAGGGGTTATTGGCAACGAGGATGATACTGTTTTGAAGCCTGCTGTTGCCGCCTTAAAAAAGGAGGGTGTTTTACTGTCTGGACCTTTTGCCGCCGATGGTTTTTTTGGACAAAAACAGTATAAAAATTTTGATGCTGTTCTCTCTTGCTATCATGACCAAGGATTGGTTGGGTTTAAGACCTTGGCATTTGGACAAGGAGTGAACATAACCACCGGACTCCCTTTTGTGCGCACCTCTCCAGATCACGGCACTGCTTTTGATATTGCTGGGAAAGGTGTTGCAAGTCATGTTTCTTTCGCTGCTGCCGTGCAGACGGCCTGTACGATTTACAATAACCGTCAAAAGAGGGATTAAATAGAGTACTGTCCCGCCAAATTTTATATATTTGCCGACTGTAATGCGCGATAATAAAAATGTTTTAGCCCCCTTTGTATTGGCTTTCGCTGGACTAAAAGAAGGAGTGCACCATTTTAATCGCGATATTACAGCTACGTTCTTTGATGCTTTTAATTATACCGAATTCAGCAGTACTGCGCTTGTTGTTCAGATTGATTTGACCAAAAAAGCCAGTATGCTTGAAGTAGAATTTACGATTTCTGGACACGTTCGTGTTGGTTGTGATCTAACCAACGAATTGTTTGATTTACCACTAAGCCCAACGCATGAGTTGGTAGTAAAGTTTGGCGAGACATTCAATGATGAAAATGAACATCTGCTGGTGCTCCCCCACGGATCACATCAGTTAGATCTTGCTCAAACACTGTTTGAAACCATTGTGTTGGCAGTGCCGCAAAAAAAAGTACATCCCGGTATAGAAAATGGCAGTCTTCAATCAGATTTGTTAGACCGTCTAGAGGAGTTACATCCAAGCGAAAGCACCAATGAAAGTGAAACAACGGATCCCCGGTGGGATGCGTTAAAGAAATTAAAAAAAGACTAAAACAGCTGTTATGGCACATCCTAAACGAAAAATATCCAAAACGCGTCGCGACAAACGCCGTACGCACTACAAGGCCGTAGCGCCTCAAATTGCAACATGCTCCACTACTGGCGAAGCACATCTTTACCACCGTGCGCACTGGCATGAAGGAAAATTATACTACAGAGGCAAGGTTTTGATTGACAATTCTGCCGAAGCTGAAGCATAGTTTTTTAAGTCAAACGTATATAAAGCGCCTTTCGTAAAAGGCGCTTTTTTTGTGCATTATTGATAAGTTTTGGTCTTTTTTTGGCCAAAACGAGTTGTTTTTGACTAATTTTGGCCAAAACTTGTAGAATTGTCTTTTGTGCAATTCGGTTTATATGACTACTAAAACTGCAGCCATAACCGCCGTTGGAGGCTACGTCCCCGAGCATGTGCTCACCAATGCTGATATAGAGCAACTGGTAGATACAAGCGATGAGTGGATTGTCTCACGCACAGGGATTAAAGAACGTCGTATTCTCAAACCTACTTCACTGGGTACTTCGTTTATGGCCATCAAAGCGGCTCAAAACCTTCTCGACAAAAAAAATCTTGATCCGACACAAATCGATTTGGTTATTGTGGCCACAGCAACACCTGATATGCCTGTTTCATCTACTGCGGCCTATGTTGCTACTGAAATTGGTGCAACAAACGCATTTGCCTATGACCTACAAGGGGCTTGTTCTGGTTTTTTATTCGGTATGTCTGCTGCTGCTGCATACATAAGCTCAGGCCGTTATAATAACGTCTTACTTATTGGGGCAGATACCATGTCGTCTATTATTGATTATTCTGATCGCGCTACTTGTGTGATTTTCGGAGATGGCGCTGGAGCTGTTTTATTCGAACCCAACGACGAAGGGCTTGGACTTCAGGATGAAGTACTTCGTGTTGATGGTAAGGGAAGAACATATTTGAAAATTGAAGCGGGGGGCTCTATGCTACCGACTTCAAAAGAGACCGTGTCGCAAAAACAACATTTCCTTCATCAAGAAGGTCGCCCTGTATTTAAATTTGCCGTATCTAATATGAGTGCTGCCATTACGCAAGTGATCAAACGCAACGGTTTATCAAAAGATGATATCGATTTTGTAGTTGCACATCAAGCAAACAAACGTATATTAGATGCAATATCCAATCATTTAAACCTCAAATCTGATCAGATGTTAATCAATATTGACCGTTACGGAAACACTACAGCAGCGACATTACCACTATTGCTGTGGGATTACGAACACCTTTTAAAGAAAAATCAAAAATTACTATTCACTGCGTTTGGGGGTGGCTTCACTTGGGGAGCTAGCTACCTGACGTGGGCTTACAACTCTTAAAAACAATAACCATGGAATTAAAAGAAATACAAAACCTAATAAAGTTTGTAGCCAAATCTGGGGCAAGTGAAGTAAACCTAGAAATGGGCGAGATCAAAATTACCATCAAAACAGATAAGGGCGAGTCCGCAGCACCTATGGCTGTACTGCCACAAGCAGCACCTATAGCTATGCCCCCTGTTCCTGTTGCTCCTGCGCCAATTGCTGAAGCAGCAGTAGCGCCGGTTGAACCAGCCGCTACTCCAGCTACAGAAACTTCAGGCGACACCATTAAGTCTCCAATTATAGGTACTTTCTACCGCAAACCGTCTCCAGACAAACCTAATTTTGTGGAAGTAGGGGATCGTGTTAACGAAGGCGACACGCTTTGTGTTATTGAAGCCATGAAACTCTTCAATGAAATTGAAGCAGAAATGAGTGGAACTATCGTAAAGATTTTGGTTGAAGACTCTACACCTGTCGAGTTTGACCAACCATTATTTGTTATTGATCCTGCCTAAAGCCAGACCTATGTTTAACAAGATTTTAATCGCCAATAGAGGCGAAATAGCACTACGTGTTATCCGAACTTGCCGTGAAATGGGAATTAAAACAGTGGCGGTATACTCAAAAGCAGATGCCGACAGTTTGCACGTCCGTTTTGCCGATGAAGCCGTTTGTATTGGCCCTGCGCCAAGTAGTGAGTCTTATCTTAAGATCCCTAATATTATAGCAGCAGCTGAAATTACCAATGCAGATGCCATCCACCCCGGTTATGGGTTTTTATCTGAAAATGCCAAATTTTCTAAAATATGTGAAGAGCACAAAATAAAATTTATTGGTGCTTCTGCGCAAATGATTCAGCAAATGGGTGACAAGGCCACTGCAAAAGCAACCATGAAAGCTGCTGGTGTGCCAACAATTCCTGGCTCTGAAGGAATTATAGAATCCTTTGATGAATGTAAAAAGCTCGCCAAAAAAGCAAAATACCCCGTAATGCTAAAAGCAACTGCCGGTGGTGGTGGAAAAGGTATGCGTGCCGTATGGAAAGAAGAAGATCTTGAAAAGGCGTGGGAAGATGCTCGTCAAGAATCTAAGGCTGCCTTTGGCAACGATGATATGTACCTAGAAAAGCTTATTGAAGAACCTCGCCATATTGAAATTCAAATTGTTGGTGATGCTTTTGGAAAAGCCTGTCATCTATCTGAACGTGATTGCTCTGTTCAAAGAAGACACCAAAAATTAACCGAAGAAACTCCTTCACCATATATGACCGATAAGCTTCGTGAACAAATGGGAGCTGCTGCGGTTAAGGCGGCAGAATTCATCAAATACGAAGGTGCAGGAACCGTTGAGTTTTTGGTTGATAAGCACCGTAATTTTTATTTTATGGAGATGAATACTCGTATTCAAGTGGAGCATCCCATAACGGAGCAAGTCATTGACTTTGACTTGATCGCTGAACAAATAAAAGTTGCTGCTGGAAAGCCAATTGAGGGAAAAAACTACATGCCAAAACTACATTCTATCGAATGTCGTATCAATGCAGAAGACCCATACAATGACTTTCGACCATCGCCTGGGATAATCAAGACGCTTCATACTCCCGGGGGTCATGGAGTGCGTTTGGATACTCACGTATATGGAGGGTATATGATACCTCCGCATTACGACTCGATGATTGCCAAACTCATTACCACGGCACAAACACGTGAAGAGGCCATTAACAAAATGAAGCGTGCATTGGACGAGTTTGTTATTGAGGGTGTAAAGACAACTATTCCCTTTCACCGTCAGTTGATGGATCACCCTGAATATGTTGCAGGGAACTATACCACCAAGTTTATGGAGGACTTTGAAATGGAAGATGAGGTCTAGTTGAACTAGCCTTTCACTTTTTTGTTTGGAAGTACCTTAAAGCCCATATTATAGAGCGTGAAGGCAAATATATCTGCGTATTGCTCGATGGTTTTGTTCACTGGAGTGCCGGCGCCGTGACCCGCATCTGTTTCAATTCGAATCAGCACTGGATTTTGTCCACTTTGATTGGCTTGTAGTGCTGCTGCAAACTTAAAAGAATGTGCCGGCACAACCCTGTCATCATGGTCTCCCGTGGTAACCAAGGTAGCGGGATAAGGCGTATTCGCATCAACATTATGCACGGGTGAATACCCTTTTAAATACGCAAACATTTCCTCAGACTGATCGGCGGTACCGTAATCATAGGACCAGCCAGCGCCTGCGGTAAATGTATGATAGCGCAACATGTCCAAAACACCAACAGCGGGTAATGCGACTTTAAAGAGTTCGGGGCGTTGCGTCATACATGCGCCCACCAGCAATCCCCCGTTTGAACCGCCACGAATGGCGAGGTATTCTGGGTTTGTATACTTGTTTTCTATAAGGTATTCTGCAGCTGCAATGAAATCGTCAAACACATTTTGCTTTTTCATTTGTGTTCCTGCATCGTGCCACTCCTTACCGTATTCGCCGCCGCCTCGTAAATTAGGAACGGCATAAATACCCCCTTGCATTAGCCAAACTGCATTGGTAATACTGAACGAAGGCGTAAGGCTTATGTTAAATCCACCATATCCGTATAAAATGGTTGGAGTGTCTCCAGTAAGCTCAAGCCCTTTTCTATGGGTAATCATCATGGGCACTTGTGTACCATCCTTAGAACTATAAAACACTTGTTTGGACTCAAAATCATCAGCATCAAAGGCAATTTCTGGTGCCCAATATTGACGTGTTTCACCTGTTTTTGGATTTAGCGCAAAGGTGGAAGATGGCGTGTGGTAATTTGAAAAGCTGTAATAAAGCGTTTCTTGGTCAATTTTACCGCTAAACCCGCCTGCACTTCCGTCGGCTGGTAACTTGATTTCTCTTATTAACTTACCGTCATAGTCGTATTGATAAACCTTAGACAAGGCATCTATCATATACTCAGCAAAGAAATAATTACTCCCGCTGCTAATGCTCAAAACATTTTCGGTTTCAGGAACTAAATCCCTCCAATAATTTGGTGTAGGGCGAGAAGCGTAAGCCGTTACTAGTTTTTTGTTGGGTGCATTTAAATTGGTTACTAAAAATAGCTTGTCGTCCGCTGTTTCCAAGACGTAGGTGTCCGAATCTTCGTGATCAACAATGGGCTTTATGTTTGCATTAGGGTTTTGCAAGTCCAACATAAATAATTTATTCCCAGAAGTAGTATTAGAGGCACTAATGAACAAATAGCGCTGATCTTCAGAAACAGAGCCGCCTATATAGCGGTGCTTTTGCTTATCCGTACCACCAAAAACAACCTTGTCTTGCGCTTGAGGTGTTCCTAGCTTGTGATAATACAATTTGTGCTGATCGGTTTTGGCAGAGAGCTCAGAGCCTTCAGGCTTGTCATATGACGAATAATAAAAACCTTTGTTTCCATACCAAGAAACCGAACTGAACTTAACATTAACTAGGGTATCTTCAATGATCTTTTTTGATGCAGCTTCCATGACAATAATCTTACGCCAATCGGAGCCTCCTTCAGAGATAAGATATGCTAAGCGACTGCCGTCTTTAGTAAAGCGAACACCTGCTAAAGAAGTCGTTCCATCTTCAGAGAAATCGTTTGGGTCTAGAAAAACTTCTGGAGTTTCTGTATCTTTTTGGCGATACAATACATAATGGTTTTGCAAACCATCGTTTTTATAAAAGTAGGTGTAATCACCCTCAACAAATGGGCTTGACCGCTTCTCATAGTTCCAAAGATTTGTCAACGATTCTTCTAACGCAGACCTATAATCGATCTGGTCTAAGTAGTCAAATGTCACTGCATTTTGGCGTGCTACCCAATCTTCTGTTTCGGCTGAGCGGTCATCTTCCAGCCAGCGATATGGGTCTTCTACAGCTTGTCCAAAAAAGCTATCAATGACTATTTCTTTTTTGGTTTCGGGATACATAATGGGTGATTTTTTAGCGCAAGAAGTAACCAGCGCTACGGAAATTAGGATTAAATAGGGGCGCATATTTTTAATTTTTCTTAAAAGTAGAAAAATTTAAATTAAGCTGTTTTCTGCTAAATATTCCGCAATTTGAACTGTATTGGTAGCAGCACCTTTCCGCAAGTTATCTGCAACAATCCATAAGTTTAGGCCATTTTCTTGTGAGGTGTCTTTTCGAATACGCCCAACAAAAACTTCATCTTTCCCGTGTGCCTGAAGAGGCATCGGATAGTCATTGTTATGAATATCGTCCTGTACCACTACGCCTGGCGTTTCAGCAAGTACTCGACGGACTTCGTCCAGTTCAGCAGGCTTGCTAAGCGTTAGGTTTACCGATTCACTATGCCCCCCCACAACCGGAATGCGTACTGCCGTAGCAGTTACACGAATGTTAGGGTCTAAAATTTTATGTGTTTCGTTGACCAATTTCATCTCCTCCTTGGTGTAATTATTATCCAAGAACACATCGCAATGTGGAATAGCGTTGCGGTGAATGGCATGAGGATAGGCCATTTCGCCGTCTTTCCCTTCGTATTCGTTTTCCAATTGTTCTACAGCCTTAACCCCTGTTCCGGTAATAGACTGATACGTAGATACCACTACTCTTTCAATCCCAAATGTGCGGTGTATGGGCGCAAGAGCCATTACCATCTGAATGGTAGAGCAGTTCGGGTTTGCAATAATTTTGTCTGCAGCAGTCAGTTCATTGGCATTGATTTCAGGAACTATCAGTTTGTGATCGGGATGCATTCGCCACGCCGAGGAGTTGTCAATGACGGTACAGCCTACGGCAGCAAACTTTGGTGCCCAAGTAAGCGACGTATCACCTCCTGCAGAAAACAAAGCAACATCTGGCTTTAAAACAAGGGCGTCCTCTAGGGTAACAACCGTATAATGCTTACCATTATAAGCCAACTGCTTGCCAGCCGAACGAGCCGAAGCTACAGGTATCAATTCAGTGATGGGAAATTGGCGTTCTGCCAATACTTCTAACATTACATGGCCAACCATACCGGTGGCGCCTACTACTGCTACGCGCATGTGTTTATTTTTGCTGCGAATGTACGGCATATCTGCAATAAAAAAAGAAGCTTACGCCTGTTTATCAAAAAAATAACAGTTTGTTTGTTTTATAACTTTTTTAAGAAATGACCTTGCGCTTGATCCGTTGTGAAAGTCCTGTGATTAACTCATATGAAATGGTTCCTGCAGCATTGGCTAGATGTTCAGCGCTTGCATTAGGTCCAATAACGATAACCGTATCTCCCGCTTGGCAATCAATATCAGTAACATCTACCATAATCATATCCATGCAAACATTTCCAAGGATGCTTGCTTGTTGTCCGTTAATCATAACATAACCCCTGCCGTTCCCATAAATTCTACCAATCCCGTCTGCGTGACCCAACGGAAGTGTAGCTGTAAGAGTTTTGGCCTTTGCAACAAAAGCGCGGTTGTAGCCTAAGGTGTCCCCTTTTTTGAGTGTGTGAATTTGGGAAATCACCGTCTTTAAAGTAAGTACTGGTTTGAGTTGGGCGTCAATACTTGGGTGGTTCCCATAGCCATAGAGGCTAATGCCTGTACGCACCATATTGTATTGTGCCTCAGGAAAATGTAAAACCCCAGAAGTGTTTAACACATGAAAGTTTGTGTTTGGAAAATTGGGTTTAAAAACATTGACAATTTCGGCAAAGGTCTTTAGTTGGGTTTTGGTAAACGCATCTTCTCCTGCGTCGTCAGATGCGGCCAAGTGAGAATATACCCCTTGAAGCAGTAACCACTGGGCGTTTTGTTTCAGTAGCGCTCCCAATTCCAAGGCATTATTTGGATCAAAGCCCAAGCGATTAAGTCCGGTATTAAATTTCAAATGAATGGGATAATGGCTTTCATTTGATTCCTTTAGCCTATCGAGCAAGGCGTCCAAAATTCGCTTGCCATAAACACTTGGCTCAAGCTTGTATTCTATCAATGCTGCTAGGTTTGGCTGCTGTGGGTGGAGCACCAAAATAGGTGTTTTTATGCCTGCCTTACGTAGCGCTACGCCCTCATGCTCATAAGCAACGCCCAAATAATCAACTCCTTGTGCGACCAAACATTTTGAAACCTCAACGGCATCACTACCATAGCCAAAAGCCTTCACTACAGCGAGCAGCTTGGTAGTAGCTGACAATTGTTTCCTTATGAAAGTATAATTGTGCCTTAGGTTGGGCAGGTGAATTTCAAGAACAGTTTCACTCATATTGCCTTAGGCGTTTTTGCTTTTTTTTGGAGTCACCGCTTCGGAAGTGACATTCATTTTACGTACTTTTTCTCGTACCATATGTTTGTGAAATGCGGCCCTACTCAAAGGTTCATATTCTTCCGTTTCACCTAGCATTACTAGGCTGTCATTTTCACCTTTTCGAAAACTGTGATGCGCCAATTGACCTGTTCGAGTGCATATCGCATGCACTTTGGTTACGTATTCAGCGGTTGCCATCAAATTTGGCATGGGGCCAAAAGGATTTCCTTTAAAATCCATATCTAAACCTGCAACAATTACGCGAATTCCGCGATTAGCTAAATCATTACAAACCCGGACAATCTCATCGTCAAAAAATTGGGCCTCGTCTATGCCAACAACGTCACAGTTATCTGCCAATAGGCGGATATTTGCAGCAGCAGGCACGGCAGTGGAAATAATTTCGTTCGCATCATGTGAGATAACCTTGTCCGTTCCATAGCGGTTGTCAACTTCAGGCTTGAAAATTTCAACATTTAAGTTTGCAAACTTTGCGCGTTTTAATCTACGAATAAGTTCCTCTGTTTTACCAGAAAACATAGAGCCCGTGATGACCTCAATCCAGCCATACGATTCGTTTTTATGTCCTGTGTTTTCGAGAAACATATTCTCCAATTGTTTTAAAACGCTTTAATGCGTAAGTACCATTCAAAAGTATTAAATTTAGACAGCCAAAATTATGGAAGAAGAAAAAGTTTTAAAAAGTACTGCCGAAAAGGCCTTAATGAGTCTTGCGCATGAAATCTTGCGCAAGCGAAATCGCATGTCGCTATCAGAAATTCATGAGAAAGCAGCGGCCATCATGGCCATCGCTGAATCAAAAACAGAAGTGCAACAACCGCCTGCTGAAGAACAGAAAGCGCAACCTGCCCTTGAAGATGTTTTGCAACAACCTGTTGCTGAAATTGCCTTTGAGACGGTGGATGTAGATTTTGCCGAAAGGCTTTTTGAAGGAAGCAATGCCGATTTTCAACGCATCATGTCCATGCTAAACTCTAAAGAAAACAAAGCAGACGCAATATCCTTTATTGAGCAGCAAGTACAACCCGATTACGATTGGAGCGATAAAGAAGGTGATGTTGCTGCTTTTATTGCTCATATTTCAAAGCTTTACGAGGCTTAATTCGCTTTTACTAAAAAATACGTTTTGGAAAAACACACAATACAGCATGAAATTGAGGGCCTCTGGTTGGTTCCTACGCCGATTGGAAATCTAGGCGATATTAGCTTACGTGCATTAGAAGTGTTGGGGGCAGCCGACCTTATTTTGGCTGAAGATACTCGGACCACTGCCAAGCTGCTTAAGCACTACGACATAGACACCCCTATGCGATCATTTCACATGCATAATGAACACAAATCAGTACCTAGAATTGTTTCAGAATTATCCGCGGGTGGGTGTATTGCATTGGTTTCTGATGCGGGCAGCCCAGGGGTTTCAGATCCCGGTTTTTTATTGGTCCGTGCCTGTGTGGCTGCCGAAATCGACGTTCAGGCGCTGCCTGGTGCTACAGCCTTAATCCCTGCATTAACACTAAGTGGGCTCCCCAGTGAGCGCTTTGTGTTTGAAGGATTTTTACCTCCTAAAAAAGGACGTCAAAAACGCCTTTCGGCTTTGGCCGAAGAAACACGCACCATAGTCCTGTATGAATCCCCCCACCGAATTCTAAAAACCCTTGGCCAACTTGCCGAGCACTTAGGAGAAAATCGGGAGGCATCTGCATCAAGAGAACTGACGAAAAAGTTTGAAGAAACCGTCCGCGGTTCGTTAAAAACACTCATTGACCATTTTACAAAAACCCCGCCCAAAGGAGAGTTTGTGATCGTAGTAGAAGGATTATCGTAATGCATTGGAATATAAAGGATACGCCCAATAAAGAGACCATAACACATCTAATCGATTGCTTGGGTATTGACGCTGTTGTTGCCCAACTACTCGCACAGCGAAATATTACCTCTTTTGAGTCGGCAAAAGCATTTTTTAGACCCCATATTGGACAGCTTCACGATCCATTTTTGATGCAAGACATGGAAACGGCTGTTTCAAGACTACAACAGGCAATAGATCAAAAAGAGACCGTGATGGTTTATGGCGATTATGACGTAGACGGGACTACCTCGGTAAGCCTACTGACGCATTTTTTGCGCAGTCAAGGTCTTAACGTCACGCCATATATTCCAGACCGCTATGCTGAAGGATATGGACTATCCAAAAAGGGAATAGACACGGCTAAAGCTGCCAATATATCGTTTATGATCGCCTTGGATTGTGGCGTTAAAGCCGTCGAACAGGTGGCTTATGCAAACTCATTGGGCATTGACCTAATTATTTGTGATCATCATACTCCTGGGGATGTGCTCCCAAATGCTTTAGCTATTTTGGACCCAAAACGAAGCGATTGCGCCTATCCATTTAAAGAACTCTGTGGTTGTGGTGTAGGGTTTAAGCTTATGCAGGCGTTGTTACAACAACAAGGCAAGGACGTGAGTGATATTATTGCCTATTTGGATTTTGTTGCTGTTGCTATTGCAGCAGATATCGTTCCTATGGTTGGTGAAAATAGGACCTTGGCCTTTTTGGGCCTTCAGCAACTCAACGCCCACCCAAGACCGGGCTTAAAAGCACTTATGCGAGATAAGCCAACGGCGCAAATTATTTCAGATGTTGTTTTTGGTATGGCGCCACGGATCAATGCCGCTGGGCGTATGAAACATGGGTTGCATGCGGTCGAATTGCTGCTTTCAGCAACGGATGAGAAAGCCCAAACGCTAGCGCAAGAAGTCGAAATGTACAACACTTCTCGTCGTGAAGTAGAACAAGAAATTACCAAAGAGGCCTTAGCCCAAATAACAGAAAATCAAGAGGAAAACAACGCGGCTAATGTAGTTTATGCACCTCATTGGCATAAAGGAGTAATCGGCATTGTTGCTTCAAGACTTATTGAATCCTATTATCGACCAACCCTAGTTTTTACGAAGTCTAAGGAAGGAATTCTAGCAGCATCTGCACGTTCTGTTCGAGGCTTTGATGTGTATAAGGCAATCGATGCTTGTAGTAGACATATCATTCAATTTGGCGGACATAAATACGCCGCAGGGGTTACCCTTAAGGAAGAAAACTACCAAGCCTTTAAGGCGGCATTTGAAGCACAGGTTGCTCAAACACTAACGGCGACACAAAAGGCACAAACGCTTGATGTTGATGTTGCGTTGCCCTTTACTGCCATTACACCAAAACTATTGCGGATCTTAAAGCAAATGGAGCCCTTTGGCCCTGAAAACAGCAGTCCTGTTTTTTATACAGATGGGGTTGTGGACAGCGGGTATGCCAAATTGGTAGGCCAAGATAAAAATCATATTAAATCAAGATTTGTTCAAGGTGCTAGTTCACCCATAGACGCTATAGGCTTTGGTCTGGGCAAAAAAATGAATTTGCTCAAAAAAGGAACGCCCCTTCGCATTGCATACGCCCTAGAAGAAAACGTATGGCAGGGCAATGTTAGCGTTCAACTACGGCTTAAAGACATTGAATAAAAAAACCCTCAGCTAGGCTGAGGGTTTTGAAGTAATCTTTCAATAAAACTTAATTAAAAGTTGTATTTGAGTCCTAAAGAAAATGTTCTACCATATCCAGGATCAACACGGTTAGATGTGTTGATACCATACCAAGTGTTATCAGAAGAAGTAGCTTGTGTATTACCATCCAAGAATTCGAAGTAGAATGTATCAAACATGTTGAAAACACCTAAAGAAGCATTTAGTTTGTCATCAGCAAAAGGTATTTTGAAACTGATAAATGCATCTACAAGAGTGTAGGCTGGTAACATAAGCAATTTATCCTCGTTTCCTGGTGCGTCAAAAATAGAGTCTCCAAAGTTTACTTCGCCATACATGTTAGCAGTATGGTTTACAGTAAGTGCAAAGTTTACATCTTCAGTAATTGCATATTTGAAGTTACCACCTAATGTTGTTTGAGGAGCATTCCCTGTTTTAACACCATCTAGATAGTTCATATCTCCTGAGCTAATAAGCTGATCGTTATCGTCAAAAGTACGCGTAATCACGTTAGACGTGTACTGCCAATCACCAAGAGAAACGTAACCGTCCAATGAAATATCATTTGTTGGCTTGTAAGCCCACTGAACTTCAATCCCTTTGTGTAAACTTGAAATAGCATCAGATTTATCGTAGGAAACAATGATATTGTTACTGTCGTAAGTTGTACTCGTTAAGAAACGATTATCCCATTTTGTTGAATACAGGTCGATAATTAATCTAAAGTTTTCAGTTTCGTATTGATATCCCAACTCAATGCCTGTGATTTCTTGATTGTCTTCAGCAGCAGTATTTAACGCATTCGAATATCTTATGTTGTCATACAAGTCGTCGTGAAACGGCTGACGAGAGTAAAAGCCAGTGTTTGCATAAACTTTAGCCTTGTCACTAATATTTAATGATCCCCCAAGTTTTATGTTGAACCCATTATTTGTGATTTTTTCTGCTTTTTCATTTATGTTAAAGAAATCTTCTTTTACATGAGATTGGCTTGAAACAGAGCCTTGAAAAAATGCTGAAAATTCATCGTTGGCATATTCAACTTGACCAAAAACAGAACCAAGATTGATTACTTCTTCATAATCGTAACGAATTGCGTAATCGTCTCTTTCATCGTTACCAGGCATATTTAGTGCATCCCATGGGTTATACCCATATGTTTTTGAGGCACCACCATCTCCGTTGTATGTCTTCAGCCCTAGCTTATCAACAATACTGTACCAGTGAACGCCATTATAAGTACGCAAGTCAAAACCAACATTAACAGTTAGGTTTTCATTAACCTCTTTGTTAAAGTTAGATACAATGCCATATTGGTTATGACCATTGATTGATCCAGCAATAATCCCCTGATTGGCAGAGTTGTTCTCATTCGCTATATTATCAGCAATAGTTGCATCAAAATCAATCCAACCTGGAGTGCCAGAGCCATACTCTATATCTCCTCTAGTAAGTGCAAAACCGCCTCTACCATTAGTTCCATAAACTACAGTTGATAAGTCGGAAGTATCATCAATTCTCCAATCCCACGACAAGTTGTAAAGGGGCTTGTGGTAAAAATTTCTCCCTCCAGGATAAAGGTCGCCATTTCTGTAACCACCCCACTCAGCATAAGTATTTCCGTGGTCTAAGTATTGTTGGATTGTGTCTCCACCACCAGCTCCGTGCCATTGTGGTGCGCCTGTAATGAACATATTGAAAATATTGTTCTCATTTGGTTTATATCCAATAGAAAAGTAATAAACCTGACCTTGACCTTTAGATGTATATGTCATACCATCTCCTTGCCAGTGACCTAACAATGCTGCAAATGCCCAACCATTATCTTGAAGACCCGTTGAAATATAAGCTGAGTTTTTAAAGTAGTTGTTTGTTCCAAGTGTTGACTTTACAAATCCACCTGCTTTTTGATCTACAGTTTTCGTAACAATGTTTACAGTACCACCGACAGATGAAATAGCAAGTTTTGAAGAACCAAGGCCTCTTTGTACTTCGATTGATTCTGCAATTTCCATAAGACCAGACCAATTAGACCAGTAAACCTTACCATCTTCTGCTGAGTTTACAGGCTGTCCGTTAATAAGAAAGGCCGTATTTGTTTGATCGAAACCACGCAAATACATTTCTGCATCACCAAACCCTGATCCATTTCTAACGTGAATAGAAGGAGTCGTCTTGATTGTTGAAATTAGATCAAATTGACCTCCAAGGCGCTCAATTTCAGCAGCTTCAATTTTAGAAACAGCAATTGGTGTTTCTCTGTCCTCTGAAAGGTCAATTACACCTCCCATAACCACAACCTCATTAAGAGTTGTTGTAGCAATAGAGTCCTTTTCCTGTGTTTGCTGTGCAAACATAAGTGTGGTTGCCAAAACAGCAGCCAATGCTAGTAGTTTTTTCATTGTTTTAGTTTTAAAGTTTACGCTAATATCCTAAGTATTTCCGCATCGGACGTTATAAACATGTTAAAGAATTTTAACATTTTATTAACTTTTATAGCGGGCAAGAAGTTGAGCCGTGGAGCTGTCGTGTTTTACTGAGGTTGAATTGTCCATTTCATCTAAAATAACGGATGCCAATTGCTTGCCCAATTCAACACCCCACTGGTCATAGCTATAGATATTCCAAACCACCCCTTCCACAAAAATCTTATGCTCGTACATGGCCACCAAAGCGCCCAATGTGTTTGGAGTAAGCTTATCAATTAAAAGCGTGGTGGTAGGCTTATTGCCCGTAAAGATTTTAAATGGAACCAAGTGCTCCATTTCCGTTTTATCCATTCCTTTTTGAATGAGCTCTTCACGTACCTGCTCTTCCGTTTTACCGCTCATCAAAGCTTCCGTTTGTGCAAAGAAGTTTGCCATCAATTTATCATGGTGGGCTTTGTTTCCGTGAAGTGCTGTCGAAAAGCCAATAAAATGTGCCGGTATCAACTTAGTTCCTTGGTGCATCAATTGAAAAAAGGCGTGCTGTGAATTGGTGCCCGGTTCGCCCCAAATAATGTTTCCTGTGTTGTAGCGAACAGCCTTTCCTGCTCGGTCTACTGATTTTCCATTACTCTCCATAATGCCCTGTTGCAAATATGCCGGTAAGCGGTTCAGGTATTGGGTGTATGGGATTACAGCTTCTGATTGTGCGCCTAAAAAATTGTTATACCAGACAGTAAGCAGCGCCAACATAACAGGGATATTATCTTCAAAGGGAGCCGAAGCAAAATGTTCGTCCAGTTGATTAGCACCGTCAAGCAGGGCTTCAAAGTTGTCAGGACCAACAGCCAAAGCAATGGAAAGTCCAACCGCACTCCAAAGTGAAAAACGACCTCCTACCCAATCATTCATAGGAAATACATTTTTGGACTGGATGCCAAAAGCATCTATTGCAGCAAGGTTTGTAGATACCGCTACAAAATGGTCTGCAACAGCATTCTCACCTAGTGCCTCAACAAGCCATTTTTTGGCAGTAGTAGCATTTGATAAGGTTTCTTGCGTGGTAAACGTCTTAGACACTACCACAAACAGAGTCGTGGCTGGATTAACCTTTTTTAGTACTTCCATAACATGGTCGCCATCAACATTAGACATAAAGTGTACGTTGAGATGATTTTTATAATATGTCAAGGCCTCAGTAATCATGGCAGGGCCCAAATCTGACCCCCCTATACCAATATTTACCACATCTGTAAATGCTTGTCCTGTGCTGCTTTTTTGTTCTCCAGCAATAATCGCATTGGTAAATGCTTTAATTTTAGCTCTGACCCTATAGACTTTAGGCACCACATTTTCGCCATTTACGCGGATATCTGCGTCTTCTTTTGCTCTAAGTGCCGTATGTAGCACAGCTCTGCCTTCTGTTTGGTTGATTATATCCCCAGAAAAATACGCCTTACGAGCATCTTCTAAGCCCGTCTCTTTAGCCAAGCCTAATAAGGCGGCTTGGATGTCTTTGTTGATGTGATTTTTTGAGTAATCCACAAAAAAGGACTCCCATGTAATTGAAAATTGTTGGGCACGACTCGTGTCATCTGCAAAATACTTTTGCAGTGTTTTGGGGTCTTTTGCTAGTTGCGCAAGTTTGTTCCAACTGCTAGTTGAGGTTGGATTGATTTTCGGGAGTGACATATGTTATTGAAGTTTCTGAATTATAAAACGTAATGCAATCTAGGGTTTCTTTCAAAGGTTGCATATAGACCATATACTTTTCTTTCAGTTTGGGTTCAATAGGCTTTGCTTCGGGGAGTTTTTGTCTAAACGGGTCTACTTGTTTGCCATTTTTCCAAAAGCGGTAACAAACATGGGGGCCTGAGGTATATCCTGTCATGCCGACCGTTCCTATAAGGTCGCCTTGCTTGACTTGTTGGCCTTTACGCACCTTGCGCTTTTTCATGTGCAAGTACTGCGTTTTGTAAGTGCCGTTATGGCGAATGGTAACATAGTTTCCGTTGCCTCGTGTATAGCCTGAAGCCACAACCGTTCCACTAGCCGTAGCACGAATAGGAGTTCCGACAGGCGCGGCAAAGTCAGTGCCATAATGAGGCTTGGTACGCCCGTAATATGAAATCCGACGACGCTTATTATACCTTGAGGAAATGCGTGAAAACTGTACGGGTGCTTGTAAAAACGCACGGCGTAAGTTCTTCCCTTTTTCGTCGAAAAACTCTGTGATTCCGCGTGCTGCATCAGATTCAAATTCAATGGCGTAGTACGGTTTTTTTCTGTGCTCAAAATATGCGGCATGAATGCGATTTAGTCCCACATAGATAGAGTCATCAACATATTTTTGGGTGTATACGATCTTAAAACGGTCCCCTTTTTCCAAACGAAAAAAGTCGATGCTCCACGCATAAATATCTGACAAGTCGTAGGCCAGTAACGGGCTTAACCTTTGTGCTTCTAAGGTCTCCGATAATGAGCTCGTAATAACGCCTTGTGCTTCAAAAGTTCGTAGCGTAACCTCTTTTTTGTTCTTTTTGGCATAGACTGAATCTTTTAGATTTACCACCACATAATCCAGCATGGACGGTTGATAAATAAACGCTACTGGTGAGGCCAAAGAATCTTTTGAAAATAAAAACGTATAGGGTCTTTTGGGCTTTATTTTTCTAAAGTTATACGTCTTTTTGACTTTTCTATTGATGTTGTAAATGTCTGTGTAACTAAAGCCATTTTCTAAAAATATGTCTGCAAAAGTGTCCCCGCTTTGAACCGTGTCTCGAACTACTTCAAGATCGTTTAGCTTATACCCATATGCAAAAACATCTGGCTCGGGTGGCGCAACTGGTGTTTCATCGGCCTTATCCGAAGAACAACCACAGCCAACAGTTAAGGCAGCCATAAAAACAAAAAGAAAACTATTTCTCAACAACAATTTCAAATGGGTTTTTTAATCCTTTAAAGGCATCTAAATCTGCGGTAATGCTTCCAACACTCAAATCTGCTTGCAAGCGCAAGGGAATTTTATTGTCATCGCTGCTAACCCAAAGTGTAATGCTCTCACTACTTTTAAACACACGCCCAGATTGTACATACGGACGAAATTTTAATGCGTTAACCTTACCAAATTTTGTCTTAATCGTTTCCCTACCTAAAAACTTGAATTTGAACGCGTAATTTTCTGAGTCAAAAAATAAATTCACAACAACAAATTCGTCTTTTTTAATGCTGTAAATGTCTAGGTGCTTTCGCAAGTAATAAACAAAAGATATCAAATCCTGAATTTCTGGATCCGTACTAAAAACACCTGTTGTTTCTTTCAAAAGATCAATTACTGTGGCCTGTTTCGTTGTGTGATCAAAATCAATGGTAAGGTGTTTTTTATACCCTCCTTCGTTAATGTTGCGAATAAAGTGGAGTGGTCGATTATCGTCTTTTGTAAAATAAGAGCTGTAATAATCATCAACCTTAAAAAATAAACGAGCTAAGCCTGTTGTACGCCCAATACCCTTGGCATAAAGCACCGGCTGACCATTCCGCACTGCTTCCGTCAGCTCTAGGGTAGCATAGCTGGCATTAAAAATTCCGTAATGGATTCTGAAAGAAAACCATTCCCCCGCTTTAAATGCTGGCTTTAGTGGACTTTTGGCGATAATGCTTTGGCTGCTTTGGGGCGGTGGTGTTTCTTGTGCGAAAAGAGGTGGCGCGTAAGTGAAAAAACCCACCCATAGCCATATCTGAAACTTCATAACTGCAAAAATACGCAAAAGCATTTATCTTAAATTTAAAATTGCCATCCAATATTAACATGAAACAAAAGCTTGCTAAATTGGGGGCTATATGCTGCTGTAAGCTCTATGGGGCCGGCAAAAGTTTCCAACCCATATGCAATCCCTGCGCTGTAATAGTCAATACCTCTTTTCCACTGCCCCGTGTTGAATATATCTGTGCTAACAATTCCTCCAATTAATAGCATTCTAAGGTGATGCTTTGGTGTAAACTCATAGTCAATTGTAGTTTCTGCTTTAACAAAGCTATTGCCGGCTGCGTGTTGTTGGGGTAAGCCTATAAAGGATTGGTAGTTCAAGACAGGAGCGTTTCCATATCCGCCAAAAGTAAAGTCGAAAGCAGAAGATGTAGTATCTCCAACTGTAAAGCCTCCTGACGTACTAAGTAGGAGTACCCATTTTGAATCCAATGGGAAGGTAGCTCCCATATTGGCTTTTGCAATCCAAAATGGGGTAAAAACATTGTCTTCTCTAGATGATTTTTCACTAAAATAATAATTAATATTTCCCTCGAAAAAACCGCCTTTATTTGGATAGAATTTATCATCTCTTGTGTCTACTTTCAAATACCCTAGTGCGCTGTAATAATCGGCCTTGTCGGCATACAAAAAACGGGCTGTTTGCGTATCAAATAAATTGGTTTTAAACACATTGTGTTGATGTGCTAGTCCAGCTCCCAATACTACTTCTTCTTTAAAAAGGGTCTGTACATACCATGTGTTTTTCTGAACCAAAACACGTGTGTTTGTTGATTTGTTCATGGCAAACTGATCTGTACTGAGTGATACGGGTGCTGCGGTGTCAAATTGATGCTGGATGGCGCTTAAGCCTACTGACCAAAACTCCCCTTTGTCTATAAAATAAGAAAAGGAATACTGGAAGTATGCGCCTAACATGATGTCCAAAGAGACCTCATCGTTTTTTAAAAATGCGTGCTTTTTGGTGAGGTTTACTAGTGCCAATGCCCCTATTAATTTATCGTAATGTAAACTACTGCGAAAAAGCGTTGTGTGTTTTGTTTCGGGGGGTGTCATTTTAAGTACTTCTTTGCCATTTTCTGTTTTTAAGCTATAACGAAAGGCATCAAAGTTTTGAGTAGCGGCAAGGTTTGACATGCCCTCTTTCAATTTTTTGAAAGTATAGGTGTTTTTTGATTTTAACCTTAGCTTCCCGAGTAAATAATTGGTTTTGTAATTTGGCGTAGTGCCGACCAATAGTTTATCCAGCTGGAAAGAATGAGGTATTTTCTTTTGTTCCTTACTTATTGTTTGTTGCTTTTTAGCCAAGGCTAGCAACTGTGGTCTTGCCTTTTGTCCTGCCAAAACGCCTTGCGCCAGAATCTCTTTTTGCTTGTCAAAAGACAGAATGTTAAACGCTTCAAGTTCTGGGCGGATGTAAATTTGCGTTTTTTCCTCTTTAGAGGCCATTTGTTTTTGGGTTTGAAAGCTGCTTATCCGCGTTAACACTTCCGACAGGGTTGAGGTTTCGTCTGTTCTACGAACATTTGTTTGCACATCTATGCCTATAATCACATCCATACCCTTCGTTAGCATTTCTTCAATTGGATAATTATCCACAATACCACCGTCAATAAGTGAGCGGTCTCCAACACGTACTGGCGAAAAAAGGGTAGGCAGGGCACTACTAGCATTTACAGCAAGAGGCAAATACCCCTTGTCTAATACGGTTGCAGCTCCCGTATTGATGTCTGTTGCCACGCAATAGAAAGGTATGGGTAGCTTGGTAAAATCTTGAGTGTTGCGTTGTTCGTGCATAAGCTGAACAAACATGGCATAGACATTTTGTCCTTTAGAAAGTGAACGTGGAAATTGAATCCGCCCCTTAACTATGGGTAGTGTTATGGCGTAGCGTGAAGCGTCTTCTTTTGCGTCAAAAGACATGAGGTCACGATCAAATTTGTCGTTAATCACATCTGAAAGATTTGTATTCAATAGCATTTCTTCCAATTGGCTGGTAGTATATCCACAAGCGTATAATCCTCCCACAATAGCTCCCATGCTGGTTCCGCCGATATAATCAATCCGGACCCCAGCCCGTTCGATTTCTTTTAAGACCCCTACATGTGCAATTCCCTTAGCACCTCCTCCGCTAAGGATTAACCCCACTTTAAGATCTTGTTGCGCTTGCGCGCAAATGACCATTGAAAAAAAGAAAAAAAGAAATGCCTTATGCTTTTTCATTGTGTAGGTGTTCGTAGATTTTCTTGGCCAAAATTGGCCCTATTATTTGGGATAGTTCTTCTATTGTTGCTGCCTTAATACGTTTTACAGATTTAAATTTCTTTAAGAGATTTGTTGCTGTTTTCTCGCCAACACCAGGGATAGACTCCAGAGCAGAATTGATGGCGCCCTTGCTGCGTTTGTTTCGGTGTAGCCGGATGCCAAAGCGGTGTGCTTCGTTGCGTAATTGTTGTACAATGCGTAGCGTCTCGGAGCGCTTGTCTAAATAAAGGGGAATTGGGTCATCAGGGAAATAGAGTTCTTCCAAGCGTTTGGCAATGCCTAAAATAGCCACTTTACCCCTTATTCCCAATACATCAAAACTCTTAAGCGCAGCGCTGAGCTGTCCTTTGCCTCCATCAATAACGACAAGTTGAGGAAGGGCCTCGCCCTCACTTAACAGCCGCTTATATCTGCGATAAACTACCTCTTCCATAGAAGCAAAATCATCTGGGCCGACAACGGTTTTAATGCTGTAGTGGCGGTATTCTTTTTTGCTCGGTTTTCCATTTCGAAAGACCACACACGCAGCCACGGGATCACTTCCCTGAATATTGGAGTTGTCAAAACACTCAATATGTAATGGTAGGGCTTGCAGGCGCAAATCACGTTGCATTTGTGCCATAATTCGTTGGCTATGTTGCTCGGGGTCGGTTAGTTTTATTTGTTTGAGTTGTTCCAGGCGACTCAGTTTGGCATTGCGTAATGACAAGTTCATCAACTGCTTTTTCTCTCCGATTTTGGGTACCGTAACCTTGACCGTTTCGCCCAAGTCAATCTCAAAAGGGAGTAGTATTTCTTTGGATGACGAATCAAATCTTCTTCGCAATTCCACTACAGCTACACGCAATAACTCCTGATCAGACTCCTCCAGCTTTTTCTTTATGTTCATGCTGTGAAAACGCACGATTGATCCATAGGCCACCTGCAGAAAGTTAACAAAAGCCGTCGTCTCATCTGAGACAATGCTACACACATCTACTGCATCTATTTTGGCACTCACCACAGCAGATTTTGATTGATACTGTCGTAAGGCTTCCATTTTTAGCTTTATTTTTTGGGCATGCTCAAATTGCAAAGCTTCAGAAGCGGTAATCATTTCCTTTTTAAATGCGTTATTCACTTGCTTGAACTTCCCTTGTAAAATGGCACGGATATTTTCAATAGACTCATTATAGTGTGTGGGTGTTTGTTCGCCCACGCAAGCACCCAAACAATTTCCAATATGGTATTCCAAACACACCTTGTATTTTTCACTGGCAATATTTTCTTGACTCAAATCGTAGTGACAGGTACGTAAAGGATAAAGCTCGTTGATTAACTCTAAAAGCACCCGAACCGTTTTGCCGTTGGTAAATGGGCCAAAATATTCCGACCCGTCTTGGATTACTTTTCTAGTGGCAAAAACACGAGGGTACCGCTCTTTTTTAATGCAAATCCAAGGATATGTTTTGTCGTCACGGAGTAATATATTGTACTTTGGTTGGTGTTCTTTTATTAGTGTGTTTTCTAAAATCAACGCATCTGATTCGGTGGGAACAACTATATGCTTAAGTGTTTCAATAGCATTGACCAAGTTTTGTGTTTTGCGCGAATCCACTTTTTTTCTGAAATAAGACGACACCCGCTTTTTAAGATCTTTTGCTTTCCCAACATAGATAATTTCACCTGCTGTATTGTAATATTGATACACGCCAGGTTCGTTAGGTAAGGATGCGACTTGCTGTTTTAAGTTAAACTGGGTCATGGTTACTAAAGTACAAAAACTTGCGTCTAAACCTGTATATTTATGCATGGCCAAAAAGCATGATTTACGAGAGCTGTTCCGCAATAAACGTTCCAAACTTTGCTCACAAGAGCTATCTGAAGCTAGTATTCGTATTTTCAATCATATTGTAAGGGATGAGCTGATTGAGGGGAATCTACTAATGCTTTATATGTCGAGTCAAAACCTTCAAGAGCTTCCAACAGACGTTTTGTTTTCATTGTCAGGCAATTATGCTATTTGTGTGCCTAAAATCGTGAATAAAGACGGCCGCATGGAGGCCGTGATGTGGAGTAAAAACACCCCCGCCGCAAGCAATAAATGGGGTATCGCAGAGCCTCTTTCAGATGTGTATATTCTCCCTGAAAACATCGATATTGTTGTGGTTCCCCTATTGTGTTTTGATAGGGCAGGACATCGTGTAGGGTTTGGGAAAGGGTACTATGATCGGTTTCTTAAACGCTGTTCCAAAGACATTAAAACCATCGGGCTTTCTTATTTTGAAGCTGTCGATAAAATAACGGATGTTGAACCCACAGATGTGGCCTTAAATGTTATTGTAACACCAAAGAAAGTTTATCGCTTTTAGCGCGTTTCTTGACGCTGTTGCAGTAGGAACAACACTACACCAACGCTGATGGCGCTGTCTGCAATATTAAACACAGGCTCGAAGAAAGTGAACTGATTTCCCCCAACCAAAGGCAGCCAATTGGGCCAAGTCCAAGTAAACATAGGAAACTGAAACATGTCGACTACATGACCGAACATAAGCGGTGCATACCCTCCTTCTTCTGGCATAAAAGTAGCCAGTTGGTTATAGGTAGTTTCTGAAAAAAGCACTCCGTAAAAAACCGAATCTATAATATTTCCTAAAGCACCAGCAAAAATTAAACTTACAGCTATCAATTGCACCTTAGGTGCTTTTAATTTGACCGCGCGCAATAGCCAAACACCTATAGCGGATACGGCTACCAATCTAAAAATACTCAACAATAACTTTGCGGTATCTCCAGATATAAAAGGAAGAAAGTCACTAAGGCTCGCGCCCCAAGCCATCCCTTTATTTTCGACAAAAAGTAATCGGAACCACCCCCAATCAACGATTGGACCATTGCCGTAATAGGTCAAGCTGTAGTTAAGTTTAATGTAGACTTTTAGGGCTTGATCTGCGACAAGAATGGCTAAAATAATCCAAGAGAGTTTTCGAACCGTCATGGATTAACGCTGCATGTTTTTTGCCTCAATGCTCAATGTGGCATGCGGAACGAGCTTTAAGCGTTCTGGGCTTATCAATTTCCCCGTTACGCGGCAAACGCCATAGGTCTTGTTTTCAATACGGATTAATGCGTTTTTTAAATCCCGAATAAACTTTTCTTGTCTGATTGCAAGCTGGGTGTTGGCTTCTTTTGACATGGTTTCTGATCCCTCCTCAAATGCTTTGAAGGTGGGAGAGGTGTCATCCGTTCCGTTGTTGCCGTCGTTCATGTAGGCACTACGTATGAGTTCCAAGTCTTTTTGCGCCTTAGCTATTTTTTCTTCAATAATTGTTTTAAACTCTTGTAGCGCTTCGTCGCTGTAATTGTTAGATTTTTCCATAATTGCTAAATTATTTCGATTTAACCATGTTCACGTTGGTTTCTAATGAATCAAAGGATACTGGAATACTACCTTCCAATTCATCATTTACTAAAGTAATACTTGTTGCTAAAATTTCGTGTTGAATATACGTTTTGTTTTGTTTTAAAACATCTGCCAAAGCATCATTTTCTCGTAAGGTCAATGCTATGGTGTCTGTTACATCAAAACCTAGGTCTTTGCGTATATTTTGCAAGCGGTTAACAAGCTCTCGTGCCATGCCTTCCAATTGCAATGATTCGTTCATTTGAATATCAAGAGCAACCGTTACGCCTTGCTCCGATGCCACAAGCCAGCCCGAAACATCTTTTGACGCTATAACCACATCGTCGGCTGCAAGAACAATCTCTTTGTCTTCAATGTCTAGTTGCAAACTGCCTTCTTTTTCGAGTGTTTGCACTTGAGTATCACTTAATGTCTGAATGGCTTGTGCAACCAACTTCATGTCTTTGCCAAACCTAGGGCCGAGTGTTTTAAAGTTAGGCTTAACTTCTTTAATTAATATAGATGACGTGTCGTCGAGCAATTCAACTTGCTTCACGTTTACTTCTGAGGCAATCAGACTAGAAATAGCTGCTACTTGCTGGCGCTCAAAGTCATCTAAAACCGGTATCATGATGCGTTGTAAGGGTTGTCTCACCTTAATTTTTTCTCGTTTACGCAATGACAAAACTAACGAAGTGATTTTTTGCGCGCGTTGCATTTTTTGTTCCAAGACTGTATTGACAAAAGCGTCGTTTGATTTTGGATAATAAGCCAAGTGAACAGATGAAGCCGTCTCTTGTTGGGTAATACCATTCAAATCTTGATAAAGCCTGTCTGCATAGAAAGGCGCAACAGGAGCCATCAGTTTTGCAACACTCATCAGGCATTCGTAAAGGGTTTGATAGGCGGCAATTTTATCTGCTTCATAGGTTCCTTTCCAGAAACGACGGCGACACAAACGCACATACCAGTTACTCAAATCTTCAGTTACAAAATGTGAAATGGCGCGGCAGGCCTTTGTGGGCTCATACGCATCAAAATGATGGGTCGTGTTTTGAATTAGCGTATGTAATTCTGACAAAATCCACTGATCTATTTCGGGTCGTTCTTGCAACGGAATAGCGCCTTCCTCATACTTAAACCCATCAATGTTAGCATAAAGACTAAAGAAGGCATAAGTGTTGTAAAGCGTTCCAAAAAATTTGCGTTTTACCTCCTCAATACCAGCAACATCAAACTTAAGGTTGTCCCAAGGATTTGCATTGCTAATCATATACCAACGCGTAGCATCAGGGCCATATGTTTTTAAGGTTTCAAAGGGGTCTACGGCATTGCCAAGACGCTTAGACATTTTTTGTCCGTTTTTGTCCAATACCAAGCCATTAGAAACCACGTTTTTGTAAGCTACAGAATCAAAAACCAGCGTAGCAATCGTATGTAAGGTATAGAACCATCCACGGGTTTGATCTACACCCTCTGCGATATAATCAGCTGGGAAAGCACCTCCGCCATCAACTTTTTCTTTATTTTCAAAAGGGTAATGCCATTGGGCATAGGGCATGGCTCCAGAGTCAAACCAGACATCGATAAGATCAGACTCGCGATACATGGGTTTCCCAGATTTGCTTGACAAAACCAAATCATCAACCGTGTCTTTGTGCAAGTCCACTTTGTCGTAATTCCTATCAGACATATCGTCTGCAGCAAATGCTTCAAACGGGTTTTTCGTCATATGCCCTGCAGCAACAGCTTCGTCAACAGCTTCTTTAAGCTCTTGAATAGAACCAATGACTCGGGTTTCATCCCCTTCAGTTGTACGCCAAATGGGTAATGGTATGCCCCAAAAGCGTGATCGAGAAAGATTCCAATCGTTGGCATTAGCAAGCCAATTCCCAAAACGGCCTTCGCCTGTTTTGGCGGGTTTCCATTGAATGGTTTTGTTTAATGCAACCATGCGGTCTTTATGTCCTTGGACTTTTATAAACCACGAGTCTAGAGGATAATAAAGTACAGGTGCATCCGTACGCCAACAGTGTGGATAACTGTGGACATACTTTTCAACCTTAAAGGCTTTGTTTTCTTCTTTAAGGCGAATGGCAATCTCTACGTCTACCGACTTTTCAGGTGCCTCCCCTTTAGGATAAAATTCATTTTTAATAAACTTCCCGCCAACCAAACCAACTTCTGTTCTAAATTTTCCTTGAAGGTCAACAAGAGGGACGGGGTTTTCGTTTTCATCTAAAATCAAAAGTGGCGGAATCGGTGGAGTCGCTTCTTTGGCTACTTTGGCGTCGTCTGCCCCAAAAGTGGGGGCCGTGTGAACAATTCCCGTACCGTCATCAGTCGTCACAAAATCTCCAACAATAATACGGAAGGCATCTTGTGCATTTTCATACGGCTGTGGCGCCTGTTGCCACAATTGTTTATACCGAATGCCTACTAAAGCGGTCCCCTTGATTTGTTGGGTGATAAGATAAGGGATGGTCTTATCTCCTTGAGCATATGCATTAAGTTCCGCTTCATTTTCTGCTAGAACATATTTCTTTCCAAACTGTTTTGTGATAAGTTTTTCGGCAAGCAAAACGCGAATGGGTTCAAACGTATATTGATTGAACGTTTGTACCACTGCATAGCTGATTTTCGGGCCTACAGTCAATGCGGTGTTAGAGGGAAGTGTCCAAGGCGTTGTTGTCCATGCCAATACGTACAAAGGGGTGTCGCTACGCAAGACCTCTGGAAGCGTATTGTCAATGGTTTCAAACTGAGCGGTTACTGAAGTGTCGCTTACATCTCGATAACACCCCGGTTGATTTAATTCGTGAGAAGAGAGTCCCGTTCCCGCCATGGGAGAATAGGGCTGAATGGTGTATCCTTTGTAGATGAGTCCCTTTTTATAGAGTGTCGACAATAACCACCATACAGACTCCATGTATTTTGAAGTATACGTGATGTAAGGATCATCCATATCTACCCAATACCCCATTTTTTTAGTAAGATCGTTCCATACGTCCGTATAGCGCATAACCGCTTCGCGGCAAGCGTTGTTGTATTCGGATATGCTGATGGTTTTTCCAATATCTTCTTTTGTAATTCCCAGCTCTTTTTCAACTCCCAGCTCAACAGGTAATCCGTGTGTATCCCAGCCTGCTTTTCGTTTAACTTGAAAGCCTTGTTGTGTCTTATAGCGGCAAAAAATGTCTTTTAGCGCACGTGCCAAAACGTGGTGTATTCCGGGCAAGCCATTTGCAGAAGGGGGGCCTTCATAAAACACAAAAGGAGGGCGTCCTTCCCTTGTAGAAATACTTGCTTCAAAGGTTAGGTGCGCTTCCCAAAAAGCAGCAATTTCTTCAGCCGTTGCGGGCAAATCAAGATGTGAATAGGTCGGAAACAAAATTTCTTGCTAAAATTATGCTTGCGAAAGTAACCATTTTAAGGCGAAAAATGATGCTTTACAGGTTTCTAATCGTTACAATTGGTAGCGTAAAACTAACTTTAGGCTTCTTCCTGGTACAGAAATCCCAGAAGCAAATTCTTTATAATGAGCGTCAAAAAGGTTAAATACCCCGCCTGACAAATTAAAAGATGGGTTGATCGGGTATGCAACATGAAGGTCAAAACGATGCCATGCCGGTGTACCAGCATAAGAGCCATCTGACAGCAGTGGGGTTTCTTCTAAGCCGTCTTCTCCCCATGGGCTGTACGTGCTTGGATCTTTGGATTTTGCATAATTCCATTCCAATCCTAAACTCCCTTTTTTGAGCTCAACCTCTACTTTTTGGGTAGTAAATAATGGGGGTATGGAAGGAAGGTTTCCGCTTAAATTATTCCCGTCTCCTTTGGTTAATGTCAGTGCCCCTGAATAGTGCAGTTTAGAAGAAATTTGCCATTGGGTTTGTGCGCTAAAACCATAAATACTAACCCGGCCAAGGTTAGTATTTGACACAATTTTAACCTCTTCGCCAGAAAAAATAATTGTATCGGTTTTGGGTGTAGATGGATCATCATAGATGTGATAGGTGCCACGTGCTATATAATCGTATATGTTGGCATAATAGCCGTTCAACTCAAAAAAAGATCCGTCTTTCCAAAGACGCTTGATTCCAATTTCTGCACTAACTATATACTCTGGGCTAAGCTTCATATTTGGTACAGTTAAAACCCCATTGTGCTCCCGTGTTTTGCCCAGATCATCAATGTTTGGAGCTCTAAAGCCTGTTGACATCAATGCCTTCAGCTGCCACTTGGCATTGGGCTGATGCGTATATCCTAAAGTTAGGTTAGAGGCACCGTTTTTCTGATTAACATGTGCCAGTCGTGCATCTATTAGGGCTTGCTCTGTCCAAGAGGCATCGAGCTCTGTAAAGGTGTGCCTTGCGCCAAAAGCCAATGTGCTATTTGGATTGATATCATACCTAAAGTCCATATATGCAGCAAAGGTGGAGTAGGTACTTCCGCCACTTGGATAACGGGTGGCTATTGGGGTCTTTACGGTTAGGCCTACGATTTGATTTCCATCAACAGCAAGCGTTTGGCTAAAAGCAGTAGATTTTACCTCATTATGTGTAAGCTCAAATCCGTATGACCAATCAAACCCCTTAGCAAAACTGGCTTTAAAATCGGCGTTAAGGCTGTAAACACCAAGGTTTTCACGTTGTGTATCTCTGTTTAGGCTGCTAAATTTTCTTTTGATTCGAGACTCCTCTAAAAACTGGGCAGCAGCAATAATTTTTCCAGACTGTAGCCATGGACGAGTTCCAATAAAGTTTAGTTGAGGAGAGATAAGCCATCTTTTTTGGGGGCCATATTCCCAACGTGCAAAGCGCAATTCCCCGTCTTGCTTTTCAGCAAGCCTATCAAACCGTGGAATATTTCCAGAACTTGATCCTTGTAAATTAAGGGTGAATTTAAGCCCTGTATCGCTATGATAGACCCATTTCTGTAAGAGGTCTACTTGTTCATACCCCGTGTTACGCTGCTTGTTTGGGTTGCTGTTTGGGGTTGGCGTTGCAGTATAGTTTGACGACGTGTTTTCTGAATACGCGTCTACCTTCCCCCAGTTTTCGTATCCGTGTGAACGCCTTTTTCCCATAACAATATCTCCAAAATGAGCATAAGAGATATATTGAAGCATGGCCCATTTAGAAGCGCTGTATTCAAATAAAGCGGATTGTTTACTTGTATTTTGGGTAACGTCATAAGATGAGGAGCCAGAAAAACTTATTTTTCTATTTTGATTAATTAGGGGGGTTCGTGTGTAAAAGTGGATCACTCCGCCTAAGGCATCGGATCCATAGCCAACAGAAGAAGGTCCAAAGATAACTTCTGCCCGCTCCAAGCTCAACGGATCTACACTAAGTGCATTGTGAAGGTGACCTGAACGAAAGATCGCGTTGTTCATCCGCACGCCATCAACAACTAAAAGCACACGATTTGCTTCAAACCCTCTCAAGACGGGGCTCCCTCCACCCCCTTGTGACTGCTGCACGCGAACACCTGGAATTTTACGCAATAGAACAGCTGTGTTTTCAGGGCTTTGCTTTTCAATTTCAGCTTTGGCAACAATCCCTATCTGTTGTGCCAAGCGTTTCTTGTTGGTACTGGCCCTAGCAACCGACAAGACGATTTCACCCAATTGCTCCATATCAGGCATCATCCAAATAATTTGAGCCGATTTGATTTGATTTTTGGAAAGGGTGTATGATAAGTATCCTATGTGGGAAAATGAAATACGCGCATTATCAGCAAATGCATCGAGTTTGGCTGAACCATCGAAGTCTGTTGTTTCAAAATGAGCCCCGCCCAGGTCTACAATTGTAACACTAGGAAGAACTTCAAGTGTTACTGCGTCCTTGACTAAAACCTGCTGTGCAAAACCACAAAAACAAATAAAAAAGGATAGGCTAATCGTTAAAAACCTCATATAAAATATCTAATGATTTAGGCGGTCTGAATGACTGCACGTGCAATTGATAATACCGCATAAGCAAGCGCAATAAGCGTCTTCTTTGGTCAGCATTGGCCGAAATCTTATCAATCTTATCAAATTTCGTACCTAAATAGGTTTTTAGCATTTCTATTTCTTGACCTGATACACATTCCTTGCCGCGTGCTTGGGCAGCAAACCGTCCATTTTCTAGATCGAAATACGGTTGTGATATTTGGGCTGTATCTGGATAAAAGCCAAGGTATTTGGTAAGTTGGATGAGTACAAACACATGGGCGTTGGCTATGTGCGTACGTGTATCAATCCATATTAAGGCATGCTCTAAAAAACGATAGAGGGATTGGTTTTCTTCCTCTTCTTTCAATACGGAACGAAAAACTTCGGCAAGAAAAATACATATACTTGACTTAACAACATCGGTTGAAATCGTAGCATAAGGGTGTATAATTTTTGCCGCTTTTAAGATAGGTAGTCGTGTGCTTTTTGGTGTACTAGACAAAAGCTCAAGCTGTGTCAAAGGCTGGAACATTCCCATTGAAAGCGTTTTGTTTTTCTTTTTTGAGCGTGCTCCTTTGACCACATAAGATCGCAATCCAGCTCGTTCCGTGTAGCAATGAAGCATCACACTAGTTTCTCCATACTTTGTGGTGTGTAATACAATTGCGTGGGTTGAGCCTTCCATTAATTAATAACCATCAGTTTTTTAACAGCGCTGTCAAGTCCATCTTTAGAGGTTATAAAAATAAGGTATACACCGCTACGAACACGGGCACCTGAGAATGAACGTAAATTCCAGCTAATACTGCCGCCTTCACTCGTGGTATCATGGACCAAATTCCCAGCAATGTCGGTTATTTTTACTCTTGTCTTTTTTTGAAGCCCTCGAACAACAACATTCCCCAAAAAATTGGGGCGTACTGGATTCGGGAAAACACTTGCATCAGACAGGCTCTCGGACTCAGCATAAGCATCACCCTGAAAAGAGACCATACCTTTAAGTGTTCCAAAATATACCTTCCCAGAAACATCGTCTATCCCAATTGTTTTCACAGATGAGGTTGGAAGTGGGCTGTTTTCCTTGGTAAAATGTTGCAAAATTTGACTGCCATCCTTAGAAATTAAAAACACCCCTGAACTTGTAGTACTGATCCATTTTTGATTATTCCCATCTACTTCAATATCAGATATAAATTGACCGCTTAACAGTTCCCGCAAGTTTCCACCATCGGAAATAACCACAGCGCGTAATTGGGTATCATCTTCAAAGAAACGGTTAGGCGCATAGAGTATTACTAGACCGTCTTTAGTTCCCACCCAAAGGCGATTGTCTTTGTCTAGGCGAATGCTCCTAATGTCATCCGAAGGGAGGCCCATATCACCACCCATAATGCGTTTCATTTGTGGAGGCGATTGTGAAATATCAACGCCTATAAGGCCGCTGTTTACACTGCCGAAAAACAAGATTTTATTATTGTAAAACTCAAAAGTTGAATACCCTGCCTCTTGTTTGTAATCTAAAATCACGTCTGATAGATCGTAGGCAGTCCATTGTCCTGAGGGCGTTCTTTTTTTTAGCCCTTTTTGAACATAGCCGGTTAAAGACCAAAGGTTGCCGCTGTCATCAACTAATGCATCACGTACACGAATACTTACATAATCTGGCCCAACAAATAAAAGGCTTTCCAATCCACTATTGGTTTCGTTCCAAAGCCCCACCGGGTTGTTTTCTTCAAAATAAACTATTCCCCTGTGATATGAGCAAGCGTAAAACGTTCCTATTTCAGTTGGGTGAGCCGCCACACGGACAAATGGATCTGCATTAAATAATTGGTTGTTGGTAATGTTTTCCCACTGATTTTCAACATGGCGGCTTATTCCGTGTTTTTCAGCTAAAGAAGGAGTATAAAATAAATTATACACTCCATGGGCAATCCAGAGTTCTTGCTGCACGTTCTCGATATCAAAAATGCTGTTAGACAATGGTCCTTGAGGGCTGATCAAGTCAATGTTATTGTCATTGGTGTAGCGAATGAGTCCTTCGCGAGAAGTGCCTATCCATTTCTGGTCGTTATGGCTTAAGGCAAAGTTATAGGTATTGGGTTTTACGCCCTCTAGATCCCCTATTGTTTGTGTTCTGACAAATGATTTGTCAGTATCATAAATTCGGTTTGAAACCGTTATCAGCACCCCTTTCTCGTGTGGAGCAATGTGCTTCAACACGCCTTGAAAAGTTGCTTTTTTTTCAACCGTATTCCCCAATTCAAAAAAGGAAAGCGAATTGCCCTCGTCTTTCGCTGCATACAAGCTATTATCTTGAGCCCATATGGATGCCCAATTGCCCGTTGCTAATTGATTCCAAAACGAGAATTCTAACTTGTTTGGGTGGGTTTGAGAAACTTTAAATAAGCCTTGTTCGGTAGCGGCATGCAGGGCATTTTCAAAAACAAATACTTGATTAACTTTTATTCTATTTATTGTTGATCCAAAATAATACGTATCGCCAAACTCTAGTGTTTCGGGGTTAACTTCTACGACACCAAAACCAGTAGCTAAATATGCTGTATTATCTGCAAGATGTATATGGTTAATCTGCTTTTTTTCAGCGGAAATTGTGTTGCTTCGTGTGATGCCACTTTCAAATATTATGTTCTTGGTATTGATATTGATTTGAGCAAGCAGGCCGTTTTCGTGACCAACTAAAATATAATCCCCATAAGTAGCTAATGCAGAAATAGTATCACCTGAAAGCCCTTCAACTGTAGAGATGGTTTCAGATGTTCCTTGAGAGCTGTCAAATAGAAAAAGGGCGTTTTCAGCTGCGCTAACTATCGTTTGATTGCTTAGGGTGCCAACGGAGGAATTAGTGTAGGAGTAGTACGACTCCCAAGCATTGGTTTGCCCCCAGACCATCAGGGGTGCTGAAAGCACTAAACAGGCGATATATTTTTGAAGGGTTGGTTTCATTAGTTGTTAAACGAAAAAAGCGTGACTGTCGTATGTCAAACCACGCCTTGTGCCAGCATGGCGTCGGCAACCTTAACAAACCCAGCTATGTTAGCTCCCTTTTCATAATTAATGCCCTCTTTTCCTTTGCCATAGGAAGCGCAAGCCTGGTGAATGTCTTTCATGATGGCCTGTAAGCGCTGATCTACTTCTTCTCGTGTCCAACTATAGCGGAGGGAGTTCTGTGCCATTTCAAGGCCTGAGACTGCCACGCCACCTGCATTGGAAGCCTTCCCTGGCGCATATAAAACATTATTGCTGTGAAAGTGTAAAATAGCATCGGGAGTTGAAGGCATATTAGCGCCTTCGCTAACACAATAGCAGCCGTTGGAAATTAATGTTTTGGCATCTGCAGCGTCAAGCTCATTTTGTGTGGCGCAGGGCATGGCAATATCGCATGAAACGCCCCAAGGTTTTTCGCCCTTATGAAAGCTAGCTTTAGCATATTGCTCCACATATTTGTGGATGCGTTGTCGGCTCACATTTTTAAGTTGCATGATAAAAGCCAATTTTTCTTCATCAATCCCGTCTGGGTCATGAATAAATCCAGAGGAGTCTGACATAGTCAAAACCTTTGCCCCAAGCTGAATAACTTTTTCTGCTGCATATTGTGCCACATTTCCAGAACCGGAAATCACAACGTTTTTGCCTGTAAAAGACGCGCCTCGAGTTTCCATCATATTTTGTGCGAAATATACCGCGCCATATCCTGTTGCCTCAGGACGAATAAGCGAGCCCCCCCAAGAAATACCTTTCCCTGTAAGTACGCCCGTAAATTCATTTTTTAAGCGTTTGTATTGTCCAAACATATACCCTATTTCTCTTCCGCCGACGCCAATATCACCAGCCGGAATATCTCGGTTCGGGCCGATATGACGAAAAAGCTCTGTCATAAAACTTTGACAAAAACGCATAACCTCAGCATCTGATTTGCCTTTTGGATTAAAATCGGCGCCTCCTTTTCCTCCGCCCATGGGAAGTGTTGTTAGTGCGTTTTTAAATACTTGCTCAAAAGCCAAAAACTTTAAAATACTAAGGTTAACCGATTCGTGAAACCGTAAGCCTCCTTTGTATGGGCCAATTGCTGAATTCATTTCAATACGATATCCCCTATTTACTCGGATTTCTCCACTATCATCAATCCAAGGTACACGAAACATAACTACACGCTCTGGTTCTGCCATACGCATAAGGATGTTTTTTCCATGATAAATATCGTTTGCAACAATGTAGGGAATAACCGTTTGGGCTACTTCAGAAACGGCCTGCATAAACTCGGGCTCGTTGGTGTTGCGTTGGCTTACTTCTTGTAAAAAATTATTGATGATTTTTTCCATGATTCTCGATTTGAAACTAAATGTATGTATTATTTTATTTAACTCAAGGCTTGAGTTAAATCAGCAATCAAATCTTTACTGTCTTCAATTCCAACACTAAGGCGAATCAAGCCGTCTGTAACGCCTGTTTTTTCACGTTTTTCTTTAGGGATAGATGCGTGTGTCATGCTTGCGGGGTGGCCTGCAAGGCTTTCTACGCCGCCCAAGGATTCTGCCAAAGTAAATACTTGAAGTGAGGACACAATGGCAACCGCTTTTTTAAGGGTATTGTCTTTATGTACAAACGAAATCATCCCTCCGAAATCATCCATTTGGGCCTTGGCTACTTCGTGGTTGGGGTGAGTTTCAAATCCAGGCCAATACACTTTTTGAATATTGGGATGCTGTGCTAAAAATTCAGCGACAGCGCGTCCGTTTTCACAATGCCGTTGCATACGTACATGAAGAGTTTTAATTCCACGTAATACCAAAAAGGCGTCCATTGGGCCCGGTACAGCGCCACTTGCATTTTGAATGAATGCCAGTCGATTGGCTAAATCCGCATCATTTACAACCAGTGACCCAAGAACAACATCGCTGTGCCCGCCCAAGTATTTTGTGGCAGAGTGCATAACAATGTCGGCGCCTAGTTCCAATGGTCGCTGTAAATAGGGAGAGGCAAAAGTGTTATCAACAGCCAGCAAAAGCTTGTGTGCTTTAGCTAGTGCGGCCATCGCCTTAATGTCTATGACTTGCATGAGTGGATTGGTGGGTGTTTCTACCCAAAGTAATTTGGTGTTTGCATTAATATGCTTTTCAACTACTTCCATATCGCCCATTGGAACAAAATGAAAAGTAATGCCATAAGTGGCGAACATCTTGTCAAAAATCCGATAGGTTCCGCCATATAAATCGTTTGTTGACACCACCTCATCGCCAGGTTTTAAAAGTTTTATTACCGCATCTATAGCGGCCATTCCTGAAGCAAAAGCAAGCGCATGTGCCCCTGACTCAATATTAGCCAGTGAGGCCTCTAATGCAGATCGTGTCGGGTTGTGTGATCGGCTGTACTCATACCCTAGGTGTGTTCCCGGCTTTTCTTGCGCATAGGTAGAGGTAAAATAAACGGGGGGCATAACAGAGCCATAGGCTTTGTCGGGTTGTTGACCGCCGTGAATGGTTCGGGAGTTGAAGTGTAGTTTCTTTTTTGCCATATCTCGTTAAAAGTACAAATGTATTTAAGTTTGACTAAAGGGCATTTAATAATTCATTTATTTAATAGACATTTGTGTCATTATGAAAAACACCTTTCTTTATCTTTCAACTTGTTCTACCTGTGTGCGTATCATCAAATCTTTGGGAATAGAAGACGCTGATTTTTTGCAAAACGTAAAAGAACAAATGGCAACTCCGGCGCAATTGGCCTTTTTATACAACTACACCAACAGTTATGAAGGGCTTATAAACAAGCGCGGACGTGTCTATGCTCAAATGAAACGAGAAGGGGCTATGTTTTCAGAAGCAGTGTATAAGACTTTGCTTGAAAATGAGTACAGCTGTCTCAAGCGGCCCATACTCATTTGGGATAACACGGTTTTTTTAGGCAACGCCAAAGCGACTGTTGCTCAAATGAAAGCCGCAATTGATGGATAAACGAACGCTTGCGCTTTTGGCTGCTCTGGGAGCAACAACCATATACGGTCTTAACCATACCATTGCCAAAGAGGTAATGCCAACCTATATTCAAGGGTTTGGCTTTGTACAAGTCCGTCTTTTGGGGGCAGCAATTTTGTTTTGGTTGGTAAGTCTTTTTATTCCACAACAGAAAATAGACCGCGCTGACGTTCCTAAAATGCTGCTTTGTGCACTTTTGGGCATGGTCGTTAACATGCTTTGCTTTTTTAAAGGTATTGAACTTTCTACGCCCATAAACAGCGCTGTGCTTATAACCATTACGCCCATATTGGTGTTTGTTTTTTCTGCAATTCTCATAAAAGAACGGCTTTTACTCCCTAGAGTTGTGGGGGTTGTATTGGGCTTTATAGGGGCTTTGGTTTTAATTGTTTTTGGAAATGAAATCCGCCAAGATGCGCCTAATATTCCGTTAGGGAATGCCTTGTTTGTTGTCAATGCCTCATCTTTTGGGCTGTATTTGGTTTTAGTCAAATCTTTGTCCGCTAAATACACAACGGTACACTTGTTAAAGTGGTTGTTTTTATTTGGGTTTATTATGGCGCTTCCCATAAGCTACCCGGAGTTTAGTCAAGTCAATTGGGCTGCTTTGCCTTATGAAGCGGTGTGGCGCTTTGCGTTTGTAGTAATCGGAACAACATTTATGACTTACCTGCTAAATGTTTATGCACTCAAGCAGCTCAAGGCAAGTACGGTTGGGGTGTTTACGTATTTGCAACCGCTGATTGGTATTGCATACGCCATTATGGTAGGAGCAGATGGGTTAACAGCCTATAAGCTTGGTGCAGGAAGTGTCGTATTAGTTGGTGTTTATTTGGTAACCAAACGATATGAGTCGAAAATTTAGTAGGCTTTGTCTTCACCTCTAAAAATATTTAGTACCGTCCGAATTATAATTTTGATGTCGAGCGCAAACGACCAGTTCCAAATATAGAATATATCGTATTTGATGCGATGCTTCATTTCAATATCGTTATCAATTCCTCCTCTAGCTCCGCTAACTTGTGCCAGACCTGTAATTCCTGGTTTTAGGTACATGCGTTTTGAATAATCATCAAATATCTTACTGTACCTATCGTTTTGTGATGTTAGGTTGGGGCGAGGTCCAACAATAGACATCTGTCCGAAAAAGACATTAAAAAACTGGGGGAGTTCGTCAATGCTCGTTTTACGAATAAATTTTCCAATTCGTGTGATTCTTGCGTCATTTCTAGATGCAGATTTTTCTGTTCTGCTGTTAACAGTCATGGATCTAAGCTTAATACACGAGAATGGTTTTTTAAACCGTCCTGGCCTTTTTTGAATGAAAAACACAGGGCCTTTTGAGTCTGCTAAAATCAAGACTGCTATAAGGGGGATAAACCAAGATAAAAGTACGATAATCACAAGCCCAGAAAAAACAATGTCAAAGACTCTTTTTTGAATTCGATATAAAATTGAATCTAATGGGCTTACGAAATGTTTTATTACTTGTGTAAGTCCATAAAATTGGGCATTTCTTCCAGTAATGGGAGAGTTATAGCTAGTAATAAGTTTTATACGAGTCTGTTTTTTCCAGTTTAAATTTAATATATGGGCATTAGCACCATCTAAAACGATATCGAGAGGCACGTATATAGTTTGTATACTGTTTTCTTGTATTGTTTGTTCTAGTTGGTCAAAAGAAGTTTCTTCAAAGAGTGTTTTGTCTGCTTCATAAATGTTGAGCCCTGTTCTTTTTAGCTCATGAACATCTTTAATAAAATTTTGCCCTGAATCTGAATTGTGTACCAATATGTTTTCTTGAAAAAGGGGCGTGTTTTTCCTAAGTTTAAATAGTACAATTAGGGCTACTACTTTTATGAGAAATATGCTTGCTGAAGTTTTGATAACAGCAATTGTGTTCCAAACAAATTCATCTGAAAAAAAAAGGGTGGCTAGAAAGAGAAGTGACCCCCACAAGAATGAAAATAAAATAAAACGTTGCAATTGTTTTGTAAAAGTCAGGTTGCGCTCATAGTTATAAAAACGCGACATAATTCCACTAAGTACCCATATAGATACTAGTACAAAGGATGCTGTTGTGCTATTATTGATTAAAAAGGCGGGGCTAAGAGTGAGCAAGGAACAAACAAAAAGTGACCCCCACTCAAAAACCCAGAAAGGTAGATATTTTAAAAACTTAAGGTTTTCTTGTATACTTTTACTCAATAGTACTAATGTTGGTTAAGTAATATAACGGTATTGTAGGGGGCTTATTGTATATCTAACTACGTTTTGAAAGACGAAAAATCTCTATGTTCCATTTTATTTAATTCTTCACGACTTAAAGACTTAAAGTAATCATAGGTGCGTTGCATGCCTTCTTTACGACCAATTTTAGGCTGCCATCCCAATATTTCTCTTGCCTTAGTAATGTCGGGCTTGCGTTGAAGCGGGTCGTTTTTTGGTAAGGGTTTAAAGACTATTTTTTGATCGGTTCCCGTTAATTTAATAATCTCCTTTGCAAAATCTAAAATGGATATTTCATCGGGATTGCCAATATTTACAGGCAAGTGATAATCGCTCATAAGTAATCGGTAAATTCCCTCTATTTCGTCTTCAACAAAGCAAAAGGAGCGCGTTTGAGAGCCATCGCCAAAAACAGTCAAGTCTTCTCCTCTCAGCGCTTGTCCCATAAAGGCAGGTATTACCCTGCCGTCGTTTAAGCGCATTCTTGGTCCATAGGTGTTGAAAATACGTATGATCCGGGTATCCACGGAATGATAGCGGTGATACGCCATGGTAATAGATTCTAAATAGCGTTTCGCTTCATCATACACGCCCCTAGGGCCAATGGTATTTACGTTGCCAAAATAGTCTTCAGTTTGTGGGTGTACAAGGGGGTCGCCATAGATTTCGGACGTAGAGGCCACCAAAATACGCGCATTTTTTGCTCTTGCTAATCCTAGCACGTTATGTGTTCCTAGTGCTCCTACCTTGAGTGTTTGTATGGGGATTTTTAAGTAATCTATTGGACTGGCAGGAGAAGCAAAATGAAGGATGTAATCCAACTCTTCCTTTATGTCAATAAATTCACATACATCGTGATGAACAAAACGAAAGTTTGGGTTTCCTTCTAGGTGCGCAATGTTGGACATAGAGCCTGTAATGAGGTTGTCCATGCCAATAACGGCAATATGATTGGCTAGCAACTTATCACACAAATGCGACCCCAAAAAGCCTGCTGCTCCCGTAACTAGTGCTTTCCTCATCTGCCTATAGAATAATAATCAAACCCTAAGGCTGTCATGTCCTTCGGATTGTATATGTTACGTCCGTCAAAAATGACGTTGCTCTTGAGGGCGGTTTTTAAGTTGTCAAAATTCGGGTTTCTAAAGGCGTGCCATTCCGTACAAATCAGTAACGCATCTGCGTCCTTAACTGCATCCATCATGCTTGATGCAAAGGAAATGCTATCGCCTAATTTTGCTTTTACATTATCCATAGCTTCGGGGTCAAATGCCGTAACACTGGCGCCTGCATCAAGCAGCTTGTTAATCATGTACAAGGCAGGTGCTTCACGAATATCATCTGTGTCGGGTTTAAATGCCAGCCCCCATACCGCAATTTTTTTGTCTTTAAGGTTTCCCTCAAAATGTTGTTGCATTTTGGGAAATAAAACCGTTTTTTGTTGCTCGTTAACCTCAATTACGCTATCCAAAATAGCAAAGTGGTGTTGGGCATCTTTCCCAGATTTGTGCAATGCCTTTACATCTTTTGGAAAACACGATCCGCCATAGCCGATTCCAGGAAACAAAAAGCGTTTGCCAATACGCTCGTCAAGCCCCATTCCCATGCGTACATCGTCCACGTTAGCGCCCACCTTTTCGCAATAGTTTGCGATTTCGTTCATGTAAGTAATCTTCGTTGCTAAAAAGGCATTTGCAGCATATTTCGTCAGCTCTGCGGATTTGATGTCCATAAAAACGATAGGATTTCCAGAACGGACAAAAGTCGCGTAGAGCTTATTCATGGTTTTTTGTGCTCGTTCTGACTCCACGCCCACAACAATCCTATCGGGTTTCATAAAGTCTTCTACCGCAAAACCTTCGCGTAAAAACTCAGGGTTAGACACCACGTCAAAAGACACGTCTGTTTTCGCTTTTAACGCTGCTTTTACACGCTCACCAGTCCCCACAGGAACCGTGCTTTTACTAACAATAATTTTGTAGTCTTTCATCAAATCGCCAATTTGGTTGGCGACACCCAGCACATAAGAAAGATCAGCAGAACCATCTTCGTCTTCAGGAGTTGGAAGGGCCAAGAAAATCACTTCTCCATGATGAACGCCCTCTTCAATGTTGGTGGAAAAATGAAGCCTGCCAGATTTTATGTTGCGTTCAAAATAGGTTTCTAGGTGCGGCTCATAAATAGGCACTTCACCATTTTGCATTTTGGCTACTTTGACTTTGTCGATATCTATGCACAATACGTCATTGCCCGCTTCTGCCAAGCACGTTCCAGTTACTAAGCCTACATAGCCGGTGCCAATTACGGTTATTTTCATCTTTGTTGAGCGTATTTAATTATTAGGCAATAATAAAACAAAAAATAAACTATTCCTCTTTGTCTTACCAAATAAGACTCTGTCAAAAAAAGTATCAAAAAAACTACTGCTATTAAAATGGGAAATAAAGACCTGGATTTAAAGGGTATTTTTAGAAAATTTATTAAGATAAAGCCTAGTGAAAGAAGGCCAATTATTCCTAATTCTGCCATTGTTTGTAGATATTGATTATGGAAGTTATAATTGTGAAATCCTGGGTATAAATTATATTGAATGTGCTTTGCTTTAATTTGTTCTTGTGATGAATTAAAGCCGTATCCAAAAAAATACTTTTTTTCTTCTTGTAGTAGCTCCCAAAAAACACGCCCCTGAAAAAGTCTTATAGAAGACCCTGTCCATAAATACACATGATTGAATTTTTCTGTAGTAAGTACCTCTGCCAAATTACTTTGCATTTCATCGTTTAATCTTTTGTTGATTTTATTGCTATTTAGCAAAGCCACACACAGTAAAGAGAACATACTCAAAAATAATATCTTAATTTTAAGTGGGCTTGTCCTTTTCAATCCCATAAATACGCTTAGAGCTATTACGAGTAGTAAGATCATTTTTGAAGACAGTAAAACCATAGCTGTAAAAATCAATAGAAGTTTAAAATAGTCCCATATAACTTTTGTTTTAGTTAATAGAAAGATATATGATAACAGTAAGACCATGGAAAGATAGACTGCATTGATGTCAAATAATGATGACAATTCATGATAAAAAAACACGTCAATATCCTTGTTTGTCTTGTACCTCACAATAGCATTTATTAAAAGGAGTGTCGTATATAAAATTAGAATATTAGAAAAAGCTGCAAATATCCTCTGTATTCCTTTTCGTGTCAAAACATTTACAAAGGAAAACGAAAGAGGAATGAATAGAAAGGGAAGAGCGCGTACTAGCTTAGAAGAAACATTCTCACTGTGCTCTAAAAGTGTCAATGATATTACTATTACAACAAAATAAATTATAGGTGGTGTTAGCGCTCTAAATTTCTTGGGCCTGTTAAACGTAGCATTTAGTAGAGAAACTACGGAAAATACACCAAGGCTAATGCTCCCAAATGCGAAGTTTAGTAGGTGAAAAGTTAATACAATTACTATGAGGTAAACATATACGCTTTCTTGTTTTAGTATGTTTTTAAGATGATTGATAGGCTCTAACAAGGGTTTTTAAATAGTTAGCGTTAACTGATTTCCAGCTAAATTTATATCGAATTTTATCAGTGTTATTGTCTATAACATTCGAAAATGCGTTTTTTTCCAATTTATCTATAAAATGTGTTACATCTGATGCGTCTGTAAAATAGTGAGCGTCTTCGCCCAAAACACCTTTGTTGAATGGGTTGTCATGCGCAACAATTAATGCTTCTGAAGCCATTGCCTCTAATAAGGATGGGTTTGTCCCCCCAACAGAGTGTCCATGAAAATATAAGTTAGAATATTTACGAAGGGCGTTGAGTTTTATAAGGTCAAAAATTCCGCCTAGAAAATGAATTGATGTAGTGTTTTTAAATTTCTGATAAATATACTTTCCGAATTTTGTGCCCTGGTGATTTCCAATAACCAAAAATTTACGATTTTGATTAGACGCACAGTGCCCATCTAAAATGACCTCTATGTTATTCTCGGACTCCATTCTTGCGATAAGCATATTATACGAAAAAGGCAATACATTAAATTCTTCCAAAACACTTTTTTGAAACTGTTTAGGGATGCTTGCGCCATACGGGATGTATGTGGACTCAAGTTTATACTTCTTTTTAAGATAGGTTTGAATTCCCAATGAGTCTGCTATTAAAACATCGCTGCTTTTAGCGGCTAATTTTTCGGCGTACTTTAAAAAATTTTGCACTAGGGGAGTGTACTTTGTCCGCTTCCACTCCAGTCCATCCATATTCGTGACTATTTTTGCTGCCTTTGGAAGCAAAAAATACCAAATAGAGTTTGAGGTGTAGCCAAGCTGTAGGATCACATCAAACCTTTGTCGCCTAGAGTTTAATATACAGTTAAGATCATAAATAAACTGTCCAAACGTACCAACTAAAAATTCTGGATCAAAGCAATGAATAATTTTAACTCCCTTAAAGTTTTGTTTTTGATAGTTATGGTTGTGTGAGTTATAAACGGTTATATCGTACCCTTCTTCTGCTAAAAAAACAGCAAAGTTTTCAGCAAACTGTTCAAACCCGCTATAATTATTGGGTATTCCTCTAGTACCTATAATTGCTATTTTCATAAAATTCAATTTCACGCTGTTTAAAAAAGGCTCCAACTAACAATGAAATTGGGTCCGATAAATTATAAAGTCCACTTATTACAAATGATGAAATAATGTAAAAAGTCACAATTCCTACAAGAATATTATAAGAAGGTAGCATTTCTTTTGTGCTATTAAATGGCACAATTATAAACACAAAAAATAAAATGTAAATTAGAAGTCCTATGAATCCCGTTTTATAAAGCACATACACGTAGCCATTGTGTAGTAATGAAATAAATCTCATGCCCTTATCATCATCAGATAGTGGGGCATAAAAATCAAGGTCTATTAGCGACCCCATCCCCAATCCGAAAAACCAATCGATTGTTTTTCCATCATTGAGTGCGCCGATTGCCTTACTAGCCTCATAGGCGCGCCAATGATCCCATAGGTTTGCGTGGTCTTTAACATCTAAGCTCCCCGGTTTAATAAAGATTTCTGCTGGAGCAATTTTTAGTTTATATAAAAAGTTGTCAATTGGTCTACTAGAATCCCTGTCGATTTTTACAGAAAATAAATAGGCATAAAGTGCACTGATAATTAGTGTTGTAAAGAGAATATATCTTAAACCTTTAGTTGTCAGCTTTAAATAACCTAAAAAGGCGATTAACATAAATATAAAAACAAGTGTCATCGTCCTAGATAGGTAGAAAAGGAATGACAATGCTAAAACCAAAGTTATGAGGTTTTGGTGTTTAAATTTTATTTTTTTTAACCTAATATTGGCCACTAAAAAGCTTAATGCGAAGAGCTCCAAAATACTATCTCTACCCGCATAATATCTAATGCCCGCCACAGTGAAGTCCGGCTCAGCTATTACGTACTGAGCTACTAAAAACAAGTGAATAGCTGCAAAAAAGACAGCGACCGAAACGATAGTTTTATAAAGAAATTCTTGGTTGTTTATCTTTCGGACTATGGCGTAACCTGCAAGGATTAATAATATTGGTTTGTTTAAATAAAAAAAGTCTTTTAAAAAATCATATCCAAATTCATTTTTCACAAGGCCTGTAATAATTGCTATTGTGCTTATTATAATTAATAAGGAAATTAGAAAAAGGAAGTTCTTTGAAAACTTAATTTTCTTTTGCGCCAAAACAAACAAAACAACAAGCGTAGATAAAATCGCGGTTATTTCAAACGAGGCAAATAGAAAGCTTACCGACAGGAGCGATATAAAACAAACTTTGTATTGACTAATAATATCGGTTTTGAGCTTCATAGCTTTTTAATACAATTTAAAAGGTTTAAATTATATGTTTCAGATGTAAAAATCGTGTTTACCCTGTCATATCCGTTTTTTCCAAAATTGTTTCGTTTATTTTTGTCTTTAATCAAGAGCTCCGTTTTTAAATATAAATCTCCGCTACTGTTTGGGCTAAAAAGAAAGCCCGTATGATTGTCTACAACAATTTCGCTTAATCCACCGTGGTTAGAAGCTATTACAGGCTTCTTTGATAACATTGCCTCTAATGTTACTAATCCAAAAGGTTCTGGCTCCGTAGAGGGTACCGTAACTATATCCATTAAATCAAAATATTGCCAAATATTTGAATCAAAACCAACAATGCTACATTTATGAGAAAGATTGCGCTTTTTTATTTCATCAATTAGGGTTTCTAAAAAGTGCTCTTGGTTTGGCGGCGGTGATCCCAAAAATAAAAGGGCAATATCATACCCATTATTGTGGAGGTCTTCAAATGCCTCTAGCAATAAACGGTGGCCCTTCCAGTGACTAATTCTTCCTACAAGCCCTATAACAATTGTGGTTTCTTTAATGGTTAATGACTTTCGTAACTTTTTAAGCGTCTCTGGTTTTGTTTTTATTGATTGGCGTTCCAGTCCATTCCAAATAACGGTTGCTTTTTTAGAAAGCTTGTTGGTTTTTATAATAAAATTGTTTCTAGAGGCGTGTGAATTAAAAACAACATGGTTAGAAAATCTAGACAGCAAATAAGTATAGGTGTGTTTAACTATTCTTGGTTTTCTTATCAGTTCGTGAACATGCCAAATGTGTTTTACTCGATATAGTACTGAGTACACCAACCCCATTATTACTGCAAGTGTACTAGAGTAAACTATATCTATTGACTCGTTTTTTAATTCTCTTTTTAACGTATAAAGGGATTTGAAAAGACGATACGGAAGGCTAAAAATAATTTTAGCTGAAAACATCTTTCTAGAAAGTTTCAGAACTGGAGATACGATTGTTTTTACCTTGTTTTGCTTGAGAATTTCTAATAACGGTCCCTCTTTAGGAAGCACAACTATTGGATTAAATTCACTTTGCTCACTCTTTAAGTGCAATACAAAATATAGCAACATTTTATCAGAACCATAAAGCTCCGCAGATTGATGAAAAAACAGAACTGTTTTCTTCATAATTCCTTAATAACTCTAGCCGGAACACCTCCTATAACGACACCAGATGAAAACTTGTCGGTTACTACAGCGCCTGACGCGACAATTGAATTGTCTGATACTTTGCATCCATCTAAAAAAGTTGCTTTTGCTCCGACCCAAATATTATTTCCTATCTCTATTCCTTCAGACTTAACTCCCTGTTCTCGAATTTTACGGGTTTTATCTTGATAATTATGGTTTTGAGAGTGAAAACTTACATATTGGCCCATTATAACGTCATTCCCGATGGTTACTCCTCCTGAACAGCCTAAATAAGAATATTCTCCAATAGCGCTATCGTGACCAATATTTAAGCCTGTGCCAATGTTTTCTAAGTGACTAGTTATAGATATTTTAGTATTTGCCCCAATCTTAACTCGATTACCAAAAGAGACCGTTTGTTTTGCATATCCATCAACATGAACGCGCTCTTCAATTGTACAAGCCTTACCTAGTTTTATGTTTTTTACATTTCTTAATCTAACCCCTCTGCCTAGAAAAACCATCTTTCTAGTCCTTAATATGCCTCTAACAAGCATTGTCATTCGGGATAATAGCGTTGCCAAGATTTGTTTGTTGGTGACCTCTTTTGAGACAACGTAGTTTTTTTCGAATTTTACTAAAAAGTAATTAAAAATAGCTCTTAACATTTCTTTTTGCTTGTTTAAGTTTTAACAACATTAGATAAAGGCTTCTTTTTGGTTGTGTTATATGCTTTCTTACAAATTTTTTGAAGCTTTCGTTTATTGTTTTTGAACGAGCGCTTGTGTATCCTCCAAAATGTATATATGAAATAGGGCTGTAAAAAATCGTTTTTAAATTTTTATCCTTGATTTTTTTACAAAAATCCACGTCTTCACAATACATAAAATATTCTTCTGAAAGACCACCTACCATATCCCAATATTTCCTTTTCGTTAATAAAAAAGATCCTTCCACCCAGTCAACTGAATAAAGGTCCTCTTCAAAATTTCCATTCGAAAAACTTCCGTTTGCTTTCATTATACGCGAAAGTTTGATCAAATTCCATACGGAAGGAAAGTTTCCTGCGGATTTTCTATACTCTTTATTTCGTCCTAACATTTTTATACCAACGACTCCGACTTTTTCGTCTTTGAGAACGTCGAGAGCTGCAGTTATATTGCCGCACAATATAGTATCGTTGTTTAGCAAGAGTACGTTATGCCCACAACTAGCTTTCACGCCAATATTATTGGCCTTTGAGAATCCAACGTTCTCATCGTTCTTGATAACTTTAATTGGAGCGCTAAGTTTTTCTACAAGTGCTAAGCTGTTGTCTTGCGAGTTATTATCAACTATTATAACTTCATGGGAAATTGTGGCGCAATGCGTATGTATTGACTCTATACAGTCTTTTAGAAAGACTTCGCCATTATAATTTACTATAATTACAGAGAGTTGCATTGCCTGGTTTTGCTGTATTATTATGATTCCGTTTTAATGTTTTTTAGTACAATTATATACTGAACCGTCAAAAACTCAGAGAAAATCCTAAACGTAACTTTATCAATAATAGATGCTTTACTTTTAACAAATTTATTTGAAGACTGAATAGTCATAAGCTTTAATATGTTTGGGAAATCTAAAAGTTTTATCATGTCCTTTTTACAAAAAAAGCGAAGGTGGGTAAAATCAAACGTGCCTGAGTTTTCATATTTAAAGGTTCCCTTAATAAATATTTTATAAAATGCCTTAAAATGTCTTATGTTGGGAATACTACAAATGATAAGGCCTTCTTTTTTAAGTGATGGAATAAGCCTTTCAATTATTCTTTTGGGGTCAAACAAATGCTCCAAAACATCTGCCAAGATAATGACATCATATTTATTTTTGGGGAACTCACACGACTCGACATCGTCAATATGAATTGAGTCAAACTCGTCTTTTTCTTTAACAAAATCCACAATATCATACAAGTGAATTGATGAGGCAATTCCAGTTTTTTTTAGGTGAATAAGCGTGTTTCCTGTGCCTCCTCCAATTTCTGCTACATTAAGCCCTTTCTTATCTTTAATAGCATCAATCACTTCATGTCTCACGTGTGAAAAATAACTCTGCTCTTTGATTTCGTACTTTTTGTTTTTCATTTTGTTAATGTATAAAAGACTTGATAATTATTATCTATTGATAATGTAAATTGAAGTAATTATTTGATTAAACTTAGTTTATTTCCTTTTTTTTATAATAACAAGTGTGGTTGCTAAAAAAAACTCTATAAATAAAAGCGTATATACAGTCCCCGTAACTCCATAAATTTTTATTAAAGGAGCGGCCAAAACAACTCCTAAAACAAACCCACAGGCCGATAAAATCATTAGTGTTCTTTTTTTGTCCAAAGCCATTAAAAGAAGGGCTACTGGGCTATTAATCAAAGTCATTATTATCCCTACAAAAGAAATCGAAAGCAATCGGCTGATCAGCTCTACGCTTTCTAGTGTAAACAAGGTAATTACTTCTTCTTTGTAAAAGAAAATGACTGCACTTTGAATTAATATTAAGAAGACAGCGAACGGATATGTTTTGCGTATCAATGAAATTGCGCGGGCTCTGTCAAATTCCAAAATTCCAGATATTTTGGGCAACATAAGTGTTTGATAGATAGAAAGTGGTTTCCTCATAAGCTGATAGATTTTTTCTAAAATACTATAGATCCCCGCAGCTTCATAAGATATTATAGCTCCTGTTAATGGGCCTAAAAAAAATAGGGTGGCATAGCTCAAAACGTTCGATAAAAAAAAGTGGTAGCTGTCTCTTATCTCTTCTAGTACGGCTCTAATTTTAAGCCTCCTTAAAAAAAAATTATGTCTAATCGTAAGATAGATTATGGAAAAAAATCCCGAGGATAAAAAACCAATCCCATATGCCAAGTTCACAAATAGTACGTCATCAGGGGAGTTTATCAATAAAAATGTAGCAACAACATAAATAAGAAAGCCTATGCTTTGAAAAAAACTCCATGCTTTTATACGTTGCAAGCCCTGGAGCGCCCAACTCATGTTAAATATAGAAGTAAGTGGAATTATTAATGAAGTTAGATAAACCTTCTGTTCAATCTTTGAATCAAATAGTATCAAATAACTAATTGTAGCTAAAACAATGAGCAATAAGAAAATTAGTGCTTTTGCATAAATAACATTTGAAATAATTGCCGATTTATTTTCTTTGGTTTTTGATAATTTATTGACACATGAAATATTAAATCCAAAATCTACAGCTAAGGACAAAAAAATGGAAACCGTAAAAGCAACCGCTGAAATACCATAATAGGTTAAGCCTATAATATTAATCACGTGTGGTAAAACTATTAAAGGTGCAAGTAGGCCTATTAAGCTACTCAGGCCTGAATATATGGTGCCAGAGAAGAAGTAACGTAAGTCCGTGTGAATCTGAATCATTTTTGAATGAAGCTTTAGTATTAGCTTTGGTTTACGTTTTGTGTTTGATCTTTCTGATTGTGGAAAATCTGTTTAATCAGTTTCTTCTTAGCAATGATTATAGGGCTCAGGCCCTGATCATTTAATCTTTGTAATTGTTTTAAGTTTTTATCGAATCTCCCTGTCCCATACAAAATTGAAAAATACTCTAAGAGATTCTTTCCGTCAATGACCTTCTTTTGTTGTCCATCAATAAATATCATAGCGTTTATTTCTGTAGTTTGTTGATTGCTATTAAACCCGAAATCGAGTCTCAAATTTGATGGGTATATACCTAATGGGAATTTATATATAATTGTTTGCTCTTCTGAAAGCCCTACTATTTTGACTCTTATTACTTGGTTCTCGCTAAACTCTGTTGTTTCTTTTGTGGTGTAATAAATTCTAAACTCGTCGTTGTGATTAACGGTTGCTTTTAGCTGAATTTCAAATACTTCTGCTAGTCTTTCGTCGGGGTTTAGGTTTTTGAACACATTAGTGGTTGGAGCAGTTGTACCCTTACAAGCGACAACTATTAATGCAAATAAAAAGAGTACGATGTGTTGAGTCTGCGTTATTTGTTTCATTCTTTCTTTTTCTCAAGTGAAATACTTTTAATAATAAGGTCTCTATCGCCATGATCATCAAAAAAATCGTTGCCAAATGTTAGGGAAATTGTGGTTTGGATAGTCTCTTCTACATCAACATCAAACAATTTTAAAGAGAACTCTTCTGAGTTTGCGTAAAAGCCTCCTATGCGCTTTTCATTGATTGAGATGTCGAAATGTGCGTTTTCATTATTTATTGGTGGGTTAGGGATGCTCATAGCCTCTACAGCAATTCTATATTTCCCTTTTTCCAATTGTATGGGTCTGGAAACCGTTGAGTTGGAAATCAACTTTAATACTGGTTCGCCAGTATGAAAGTTGGGTGAAAAATCATCTAGTGCTAAAGGCTTTATTTTGTTGTTGTTTTTGTATAAGTAATGTCTTGCCCAAATATCAAAGTATTCAATCTTATCAACCATGTAAAAGTTTTCATCTAAAAACTTCTGCGTTGATGCTGAAGCTTTATACGAACTGGAATGTCCGTCCATAAACCAAAAGTTTGAAGGTTTTGAGCCGCTGTTAATCATTTCTAATACATACTCGTCTAGGGTTTTTTGGGTAAGCACATGTTGAGGCCTGTCAAAATAGTATCCTACATGCCAAGCCAAAGGCGAAACAATACTGTGGTTTTGGGGATTAAGCATTTTAACTGTATTTGTCATCTCCCTGTATTGCGTTTTGTTTACCCTTCCGTAATAGTCTTTTACTATAAAAAGGTCAACTGCTGAGGAGAATGCAAAAATGGAAATTGTCGCTACAAAAAGCTGCTTTACTTTAAAAAAACACATTGCTATCGCCATGACAATAAGAACCGCTGGTAAAGCGCTTATAAAATACCTAGAAATAAGCATAGGAACGTTAGTATGAGACCTAATGTAAGGAGCCATAAATATTACAAATAGCCAAACAAGGACAACTTTAACGCTTAATTCGTAGGCGGCGTTTGACTTTTGCTGCTCATTTTGAAAAAAAGCCCGAAGAAAAAACGCTGTGGTTAGGATAAAAACTATAAAAAGTAAAAACTCTGATTTACCAAAAAAACCATTTACCGTTTCTAAAAAAAATCTTGGGGAGGCGGGTTGAATCCAAAATGACGAAAGCTTTGAAACCTTTAACAAAACAGGAATTGAAGGAATAAACATTAACAAAATAACACCGCCTGAAATTAAAGATAGCTTTACAAATCTCTTAATATCTTCAGACGATATTAAGAAAATTGCCAATAACACTAGCTGAGAGGCCAAAACAAAGAGGCCAAAAAAATGTGTGCTTATCATAAGTCCAGCAAATAGACCGTAATAGGCTGCCCGTTGAATTGTTTGCCTCTTTAAAAACTTACTCAAAAACAAAAAAGACACACATGTAAATAGACAAAGTAAGATGTAAGGTCTAATTTCTTGAGAATAAAAAATATGCGTGGAGTTAATCGCTAAGAATATTGCCGCAATATATCCTGCTTTTTTGGAGTATAACTCCTTTCCTAAAAGAAATATGGCATAAACAGAAGTCGTCCCAATAAGAGCAGAAAATGCCCGTATTCCAAATAATGATACGCCAAAAATCATGTTAAATGCTCTAACGAGAACGTAATAAAGATGAGGCATATGTTCACTGTTTAGCATTAAGTCATAAAACTCTTTATATGTTAATTCTGGATTAGTCTCAATTAATGTATGTAGCTCATCTAGCCAGGGGCTTTGGAAATCTAACCCAAAAAAACGCAGCATAGCAGCAACAGCTAGAATTGTCAATAAAGCCCAATGCTTTTTTATTTGTTTTAAATTAATATTACGCTTCATTTTGATCAAGAAACTTTTTGAAAAGGTGTTCATATGGAGCCTCAATTCTCTTTCGGGTGTTTAACTGGAATAATAAAACTACAAATGTGACTGAAAAGAGTTGAATTATTATAGAAAAAATTATCAGAACCAGGCTCGAAGCCCATCCTGGGATTGCGTTTTCAGTAAAAATCTTTTGATAGAAAATATATCCTACTCCGATAGAACAAAAAGTTAGTGCAATTAATGAAAACCTCAACAGCCTTATACACAAAACGTCAAAATAAATCGATACCGCGCTTAACCCATGAACAATCAGGTTTGTCGTGTTCATTTTAGACTTTCCTTCATGTCTTTTTCCACGGACAGTTGGGTACGTGGCGTATGGAATTCTTGATTTAATTATACTGCCAGAAAAGTGATTCCAAATATCCGTATTTAAGGCAATCGGCTTTAACAACGAGACTGGAATGGCGCAAAAATTTCCAAAGCTTATACTTTTACCTGTTAATAATCTAAATATTTTTTTGTAAAACCAATACCCTAGTTTAAATGAAAGCGTTTCGCTTCTTTTTGTGCGTTGAGCAAAAACAACCTGTTGGTCAGCAGCATCAACCATACTTAATATATCTGATGGCTTATCCTCTCCGTCTGAGTCCAACACAACAAGGTGGTGTGCTGTTAGTTTTTTTTCTGATAGTTGATTATTAAGATATTTATTGTAAACGTACTGTATACCAATAGCTATTGCGCGTTGATGGCCAACGTTTTTTTTAAGTGATATGATTTCTACATCGCTCTTATTAAAGGGGTATTTGTTTTGCTCAGTGGAGCCATCGTCAATTGCTAGGATTTTAAACTTTTTATCTGCTGATTCAGAAAACACACCTCTGATTTCATCAACCAATTCAATTAAACTCTCCCAGTCGTTGTAAACTGGAGTCAAACACAATACTAGGCCTTTATTATCAATCATATGATCCTTTGTTTCCACAATGGAATTGTATTCCCGAATGTAATTTTTGCCTTTGTCAAATCCATAGCGGTATATGCTGGCCTTTTAGCTGCTATGGGGTACGCGTTCGTTGGGATTGGAACAACACGAACAGCCCTTTTATGCTGCTTAAAAATTTCTACAGCAAAATCATACCAACTTATACTCCCTTCGTTGGAGTAATGGTATATGCCATAATCCTTTGAGGGTTTGTTTATTATTTCCAGCAAGAATGACGCCAAATCCCCTGCATAGGTCGGCGAACCTATTTGATCGTTAACAACGCTTATTTCATCTCTTGTTTCTGCCAATCGGAACATAGTTTTAACAAAGTTATTTCCATACTCCGAATACAACCACGACGTTCTTACGATAAAGTGCCTTTCCAAAATTCCTTGAAGATACTGCTCGCCTTTTAGCTTAGACTTCCCATATACACTTAATGGATTTGGCGTATCTTCCTCCGTGTAGGGAGTTCTCTTTGTGCCATCAAAAACAAAATCTGTAGAAATATGAATCAAAACCGCCGCAGATGTTTTACATGCCTCCGCTAGGTGTTTAACAGCTATTGCGTTTAGCAGATATGCCTTGTCAACCTCCTCCTCTGCTTTATCTACCGCAGTATAAGCCGCGCAATTAATGCAATAATCTGTTTTGTTAGAGCTGAAAAAAGCATTCACGTCATCAATATTAGTGATGTCTAACTCTGCTACATCGGTGAAAACAAATTTTAGCTCGGGATAGTCTTTAGCAATCCGATGAATCGATTTGCCCAACTGCCCGTTTGCACCTGTAACTAAAACTGTTTTCATCCCGTGAAATCGTTAAATGATGGCAATACCTGATCCTTTGGAGAAATCCGCTGCTTCGCTGTTGGAATACCCCAGTCAATGTTAAGGGAACGGTCTAAGGGATGAATGCCTGATTCCGCTTCTTTGTTGTAGTAGGCGTCGCATTTATAACACACGATTGCCGTTTCTGAAAGTACCGAAAATCCATGTGCAAATCCCTTGGGAATCCATAGTTGATTGTGCTTTGCTGCCGAAAGTTCCTCAGCAATGTGCTGACCATAGGTAGGGGAGTCGCTGCGCAAATCCACCGCTATGTCTAGAATTTCCCCAAAAAGCACACGAACCCATTTGGCTTGGGCGTGTTCGCCCCTTTGAAAATGTAATCCCCTTATCGTTCCGTAATGCGAAAACGACTGGTTGTCTTGAACAAAATCACCTGTGAATGCCTCTAAGGCATCCGTCCACGATTGGCGGTAGGTTTCCATAAAATAACCACGCCCGTCCTTGTGAACATCAGGCGTTACTAAAACGCAACCGTTAAGCTTGGTTTCTTCTATCTGCATCCTTATCGCTTTGCGTAACCACTTTTAATAAATGGAGAAACAACCGCATCATACTGCTTCGTGTCAATATACCCCATTCGAAGTGCAACCTCTTCTATCGCGCCAATGCGTAGCCCTTGTCGCTCTTGCAGCACCTGAACAAACTGTGATGCCTGCATAAGAGAAGCAAACGTTCCCGTGTCTAGCCAAGCAGTACCGCTATCAAGTACTTTAACTTGTAGTTTTTGCTTTTGCAAATACGCCTTGTTTACATCTGTTATTTCCAACTCGCCCCTTGGGCTAGGCTTGATTTCTTTTGCAATAGAAACTACTTCATTATCGTAAAAATAAATCCCCGGAACGGCATAAGTCGATGTTGGATTCTTGGGTTTTTCCTCTAAAGCAGTTGCCTTCCCTGATACATCAAATGTTACCACGCCATAGCGTTCAGGGTCTTGGACCTTATACGCAAAAATGGTTCCGCCGTTAGGATTCGTGTTGTTTTGAAGTATTGTTTGAAGCCCTGTACCATAAAAGATATTGTCTCCCAAAATGAGTGCTACAGCGTCATTGCCAATAAACGCCTCTCCAATCAAAAATGCCTGTGCTAAACCTTTAGGTTCGGGCTGAACGGCATAAGAAAACGAGCAGCCCAATTGACTACCATCGCCTAGAAGTCGTTCAAAAAGGGGGAGGTCTTTGGGGGTAGATATGATCAAAATCTCGCGAATGCCCGCGCTCATAAGCGTTGATAATGGGTAGTATATCATCGGTTTGTCATATACGGGCATAAGCTGCTTACTCACCGCTAATGTTATCGGGTGAAGTCGTGTTCCAGAACCGCCTGCAAGTATAATGCCCTTCATTTTATTTAAAGTTAGTGTTTTTTCGGTAAGAACCATCAAGAATAGCGTCGATCCATGCTTGATTTGATAAATACCACTGAATGGTTTTCACGATGCCTTGTTCAAAAGAATGTTCGGGCTTCCATTGTAGTTCACGCATAATTTTAGCGTTGTCAATGGCATATCTTTTGTCGTGTCCGGGGCGATCTTTGACAAAGGTAATCAGAGGTAATGATGCACCTTCGGGTCTGCCAAGTGCCTTATCGGTTTCCCGAATCAACACCTTTACCAAATCCATGTTTTTCCATTCATTTAGCCCTCCTATATTATATGTTTCGCCTGGTTTGCCTTCTTCCAAAATCGTTTTTATAGCTCTAGCGTGATCTTCTACATAAAGCCAGTCACGTGTGTAGTTTCCATCGCCATAAATGGGAATGGTTTTGCTGTTTACAATGGCTTGAATGCAAACGGGGATAAATTTTTCAGGAAATTGATTGGGGCCATAATTATTAGAACAATTTGATATAATCACAGGCAGCTTATAGGTTTCGGCATAGGCCCGAACAAAATGGTCCGAGCTTGCTTTTGAAGCGGCGTATGGCGAGTTGGGCTGATAGGGTGTGCTTTCTGTAAAAAGCCCTGTTTCTCCTAGTGTTCCATATACCTCGTCTGTGCTAATATGGTAAAATATTCCCCCTTTTTGATGTGTTGCCTTAAAGCTGTGCAACAGGTTAAGCGTGCCTAAAATATTGGTTTTGGCAAAAACAAACGGATCTTCAATAGAGCGATCCACGTGCGACTCTGCCGCTAAGTGGACAACGTGTTTAAATGATTCCTTCTCAAAAAGGGTTTGGATAAAAGATGCATCAGTAATATCCCCATGAATAAAGGTGTAGTTCGCGTTTTTTTCAAATCCAGCAAGGTTGTTTGGGTTGCCTGCATAGGTAAGCTTGTCGAGGTTAAAGACGTGATAGCGGCTATCTGTCAAAAAATGTTTTACTACATGTGAGCCTATAAAGCCAGCTCCCCCTGTGATGAGGACTTTCATTAGTCTTCTTTTTTTGAAAGAATAAATGCGTCGAGGTGGATAACTATATAAAACAGTGAAAGTAAAATAAACCCTGCTAGTACGCCTTGAACTTTTTTGTTTTTCCAAATAGACCTTTCTAAATATCCCACTTCTGGAAAAGCAGCGACTATATCGACAACGTTTTTAGCTTTTAACTTCGCTGTACGTATTCCTTCTAATTTGTCAGACAATTCAATTTTTCTGTTTAACAAGGATATTTCTGTATTGTCCTCCGCCTTTTCGGACATATACAAGTTTGTTCCGTTTGAAAACTCTTTGTTTGCCTCTACAATTCTTACGTCCTCAAATAAAGAAAGTAAAGAGTCTGTTTGCACAATAGATACTTGGGTGATAGAATCGGCCAATTCTAAATTTTTTAGTTGTGTGGTTTGTTGGTCTTTAAAATACGATATTTCAGAAACCGAATTTAACAATGGGTACAACAAACTCCCAAAAACATCCTGTTTTGAAGATTCTATTTTTAAAATGTGAATCTTACGATCATAACTGCTCATCTGTTTTGTGTAGTCCTTAAAGGTCATTTCTGTAGCTACTAATGAGTCTAGTCCTATTACGTAGGCGTTGTATTCTTGCAATAAGCGTGTTTCCGTAACAAAAGGGTTGATTTGTACAGAAACTATTTTTGCGGCATCACTTGGGGCTATATCAAAAAATATCCCAAGTTGAATAGAATCGATTTGGTTAGCAAGATCATTTAAGTATTCCACGTTGCTATACAACTGCCGGGCACTGTCAAAGTGAGGTTCTAGCGTTGCGGTTGCTACGTATTTCAAAGGTGTGGTGCTTTCAACAAAAACACCAACTGCAAGGCCAATGGCACATGCGAGAGCAAAATATAAAATGCGTTTCCGCACAAAAATAGCAACTGCTAAAATGGTGTTTAAAACAAACATGATAAGGCTGCCTATTATGTCAAAAACCTTCGTTATACCCCTTCCAATCGAATTAAACAACACGCCTAAGTCAATTTCTTCGTTTTCGTTTGTGTTTTTAGGTTTAGATGTACTCATATTTTTGATTGATTATGCCTGTGCTGCGCAAATGCAGAACGGAAATTCTGTACTTTTATTTTATTAAAATTGATCGTTTAGCGCATTTGCTATTTTTCTGTCGTTTGTCAATCGAGGCGTTTTGTTCTGTCCGCCTAATTTGCCCATTTTTTTCATATGCTGTTCAAAAGCGTTTGAAGGCAAGGGTTTGATAACCAATGGACACAAAACACCACCCGAAATTAAATCATCATAGTAGGTGTTCTGCTTGCGCATAAACATATCTAATGTTTTTGCAAATGTAGCCAAATCTTCTGGGTTGCTGTCAAAAGCAACCCACCATTCGTGATGTGGAAGCCCAGCAGCAGGCGCTACTTGTGGTGCAACCGTAAACTCCGTCACAGCGGCCTGATGTAATTTTAAGGTCTCTTCCATGGCTTGTTCTACCTCTTTTCCGATTACGTGCTCGCCAAATGCCGAAATAAAATGCTTTATTCTTCCTGAAACTATAACACGATACGGTTTGAGGCTGACAAACTCAACGGTATCCCCAATATTATACCCCCATAAACCCGCAGAGGTATTGAGAATAATCGCATAGTTAACGCCCTTTTTAACATCTGCTAATGAAATGCGAGGTGGGTTTTCTTCGTGAATTTTATCTGCTTCAACAAACTCATAAAAAATACCCGCGTCAAGTTGCAATAGCATCCCCTTCTCATCTGGATGATCTTGGAAGGCAATAAACCCCTCTGATGCTGGATATAGTTCTACGCTATCAATCTTTTTGCCTATAAGCTCCTCTAAAACCGATCTATAGGGAGCATAATTTACACCTCCATATACGAAGAGCGAAAAATTTGGAAAAATGTCTTTAATAGGTTTATTTGTTTTGGCGCTAAGGCGCTCAAAGTACATCTTTACCCATGGTGGAATCCCACTGATTAGGCGCATATCTTCATGATGTGTTTCTTCGACAATGGCGTCTACTTTTTGCTCCCAGTCATCAATGCAGTTTGTGTCCCAAGAAGGCATGCGGTTTTTCAGTAAATACGAAGGAATATAATGCGCCACTATGCCCGAAAGGCGGCCCGTATCGATGCCGTTCGTTTTAGACAGTATTGGGCTGCCTTGTAAGAATATCATTTTGCCATCCACAAAGGAGGTATTCCCTGAGTAGTGCATATAGTGAAACAATGCGTTTTGGGCTGTTTTAATATGCGTTGGCATTGACTCCTTTGATATGGGAATATACTTCACGCCTGAAGTAGTGCCCGATGTTTTAGAAAAATACCGTGGTTTTCCCGGCCATAAGACATCTGCTGCACCAGCAACAACCCTATCAACATAGGACCGTAAACCTTCGTAATCCCGGATGGGGACTTGCCTTACAAAGTCGTTGTAATTGTTAATGTGTGAAAAGCGATGATCTTGTCCAAAAGCCGTGTTTTTTGCTTTTTGAAGTAATCCTTTTAAGACCTTTTCTTGGGTAGCAATAGGGTTTTGCGCCCATTTCTTGGTGCTTTTGACCGCGCGTTTTGCCAATCTTTTTGCAAAAAATTGTTTAATGCTCATCATTCGAAATCTATAAACTCTTCTGGGTTCAACGCGTATCCATCGCTCCATAGCTCAAAATGCAAGTGCGGCCCTGTTGTCATGGTTCCGGTATTGCCTGCAACAGCTATCACTTGGCCTGGCTCAACAGCATCGCCTTGTCGAACATTTAATGAGGCGTTGTGTTTATAAACCGATATAATGTTAAACGGATGGTCAATGATAAGAACATAGCCCGTTTCGGTAGTCCAGCTAGCAAATATCACATTACCTTCGGCAGTGGCTTTTACTGGCGTTTTTCGTGGTACCACAACATCTACAGCATAATGTGCTACGGATGCGTCAAACCCCTGGCTGATTGTGCCTGAAACAGGTGGAAATAAAACAAAAGGAATGGTTTGCCCAGCAGAAGCCAATAAGTTGTACTTGTCGTCCTGAGCAACTTCCGCGCGGAGCAACGAATCTGCTGATGATGTAGAGAATCCAGCAGCGTAATCAATTTGTGTTGTGTCAAGCTGCATTTGAGTTTCTAATTCCTGAAGATCTAAATCTCCCCTTAGAACTTTATTGACAGAAGAAATATAGCGCTGGTTTCTTAACAATGCTCCTTGTAGTGAGTCCAAACGATAATTATTGCGAATTGCTTGTCTCCTTATTTCAGAAGAGTCATAGCCGGGTATGTACTCTTTTAGCGAAGTGCGTGAAATGACCAAAAAAGTAGTTGCAATAAGCAACACTATAATAATGCCAACGGCAAGAAAAACATTTAATCGACTCAGTTTATATGAAACCCGCTCTTCAAATGTTTCTTCGTTTAGGATAACAAAACGGTACTTAGCAAGCAATCGCTGCCAAAATCCTGATTTTTTATTTTTTTTGTTATCCATCTGTGCAAATATAGCTAGTTGTTCAATAGCGTCTGCTACCTTCTGCCAAGTCCGTTTTCTTTGTTACCTTTGTAAAAAATCAATAGTATGATACTTGCTATTAGTCCTGTTCAAATTCTTGTTATTGCGCTTGTTGTGCTACTCTTGTTTGGTGGAAGGAAAATTCCAGAGCTTATGAAAGGGCTTGGCACCGGAATCAAAGAGTTTAAAAACGCCACCAAAGAAGAAGAGAAAAAAGACACTTCAAAAGAAGACTAGTCCTTTTTTAATTGTTGTATTGATTGCATAATTGCCTCTGTTTCAAACACATAGTCCCTTTTGGCCACAGTCGGAGCAAAAACAAAACCTTCCATAACGAGGTATCGTTTATTCTCTTTGTCGTCCAGTAAAAACTGCAAGAAAGGCCCTGCCATAAAATCTCCTTTTACCTCCCAAGTGCCCCGCGTTTCAATCGCTCGAATACCACTAATTTGTGTCTTATACACATACGGTTCATACGCTGCTTCCGTTATGAGGTGGGACTGTGCCAATCTGCCTGGAATAAATGCCTGGCCAACAGAATCGCGAATACGAACGATTTCCGCTAGCGGCTGCTCAACATCAAGCTTTGTTGTTCCTGGTAACTCATATACAATTAGGTTAACGTGGCCTTTACGAATCTCTCGTTGAAACCAAACGGCGTGCTTTTCTTCCTTAAAGACTTTATATGCAGACGGGATTGAAAGCTCTATCCCAAACCTATCTTGAAGCGCATTTTGATGTAATGTTGACTTAAGTGTGCGTCGTTGCCGCTCTGCTATTTCGCCTTCTTTAAACGCCTTGATCATACCCGTAGACTGAGATAATATCATTTCGACAAGTGTGGCTGTATCTGGTGCGCTCAATACGGCCATTTGCTGTGGGCTTGCATAGCGATTTTTGTCGGTTCTTATGACAACCTCATCGCCAAACCCTACCCATAAAACCATGCGGCTTAATCGTGTAAATCCCGTAAAAACTTCAGGCGGTATTTGTTTTAAATCAAAAAGGGGTTCCTTTTGTGGCAATCCTTCCGCTGGAAAAGCAAAGGCCGCTCGGACAGCATCTCCTACTTCTGTTTCCCACAACAAATCAGGCATAACCACCGAAATGGTGTTGATGTTCCCGTTGGAAGACTTTACCATTGGCGCTGCTGGGCGATTTTGGCAACCCAATACAACAAACAGTAATAAAAAAATACGTGTGTTCATGAAACTATCTCCACAAGAATTACGCCAACATGGCTGCAATACCTGGAAGTGTTTTTCCCTCCAAGCTTTCTAGCATGGCCCCGCCGCCAGTAGAAACATAGCTGACCTCATTTTCAAGTTTAAATTGCTTTACCGCAGCAACCGAGTCGCCCCCACCCACTAGTGAGAAGGCTCCGTTTTTGGTTTGTTCCACAATACTTGCTCCTAAAGCACGGGTTCCTTTAGAAAAATTTTCAAATTCAAAAACGCCTAATGGGCCGTTCCATAAAATCGTTTTGGATTGTTTTACAACAGCATCAAATTTGGCTTCAGACAGTGGCCCTGCATCCATTCCCTCCCAATCGTTAGGTATTTCGTTAATAGGAAATACTTGCTGAGGAGTGTCGTTAGAAAAGTCTTGCCCACCACGAACATCTATGGGCAGATGCACCTGAACGCCTAAGGCTTTAGCTTGTTCAAGAATAGACAATGCTAGGGGCATCTTGTCGTCTTCGCAAATAGATTTCCCAATTTGGCCCCCTTGTGCTTTGATAAAAGTAAAAGCCATTCCGCCGCCAATAATCAAATGATCAACTTTTGATAGAATATTTTCGATAATGGTGATTTTAGATGAGACCTTTGCGCCGCCCAAAATAGCCAAGACTGGCTTTTCTCCTGATGTCATTACTTTGTCAATGGCTGTTATTTCTCCAGCCAACAAATGACCAAAGCACTTCTTCTTGGGGAAAAATTGTGCCACAACTGTGGTTGAAGCATGGGCGCGATGCGCAGTGCCAAATGCGTCATTAACATACACGGTTCCAAGCTTGGAAAGGGCTTCGGAAAAGGCTTTGTCTCCTTTGGTTTCCGCTTCATGAAAACGCAAGTTTTCAACTAACATTACCTCTCCTTGTTTCAATACCTCTGCTTGAGTTGTGGCTTTTGGACCAACAACTTCATCACAAAAGTGTACCGTTTGGCCGAGGTGTTTTTCCAGTGTAGGAACTAGCTGTTTTAAACTTAATTTGGGGTCATTCCCTTTGGGTCTTCCCAAGTGAGACATCAGCACACAGCTCCCCCCTTGTTCTAATATATGTTGAATGGTAGGTAGGGCAGCTACAATTCTTGTGGCGTCTGTTACATTGCCATGGGCGTCCAAAGGAACGTTAAAGTCTACGCGTATCAAGGCGCGTTCCTGGCTAAATGAAGTGTTTTGAAGGGTGTTCATGTGTGTATTTTGTTTGCGCAAAAATACAATATCATCTTGGTTTGAAGTAGTTCCTTTTTATAAACTGCTTGTTTGTATATTTAGGCATGCTATTTAATGCCGTATTGGGGCACGAATCTCAAAAGAAATCACTAGCCAACAGCCTTGCTGTCAAACGTATTCCGCACGCCCAGCTTTTTGAAGGCGAGGATGGACACGGACTGTTGCACATGGCGCTTGCCTACGCCAATGCTGTGGTTTGTGGCGATGCTTCCGCTAGCGCCTCTATGCAAAAAGCTGCAGGAATGGTTCATCCTGACATACATTTTGTTTTTCCAACAGCAATTACTTCCGATGTAAAAACAAAGCCCACTTCAAATGACTTTCTCGGAAAATGGCGAAGCTTTGTTTCTGAGCAGCCTTTTGGATCACTATACGATTGGATGCGCTATTTAGGTGCTGAAAACAAGCAGGGCGTAATCAATGTTAACGATGCCTTATCGGTCATGCAAAAAGTTAGCCTTAAATCTTTTGAAGGAGGGTGGAAGTGTGTCATTATTTGGCATGCAGAAAAACTTACCATTGCAGCGTCAAACAAGCTGCTTAAAAGTATTGAAGAACCTCCATCCAAAACGCTGTTTTTGCTTTTATGCCCCGACGTCTTTCAACTTATTGCTACCATAAGATCAAGATGTCAACAGACTCGTTTTGGCGGCTTAGACCAAGGCCTAATCGCAACATATTTAGAAAAAAAAGGCGTTAATACGGTTTTGTCCGCTGCAGTTGCTGAACAATCAAAAGGAAATATGGGGAAAGCCCTAAGCCTTGTCGATCAACAAAATGAACTTGCTGAATATGAAGAGTGGTTTGTTGCTTGGGTACGCACGGCTTTTCGGGCAAAAGGGAACAAGGCGGTCGTACTTGAGCTTTCTGACTGGAGTTTGTCATTGGGAGCCAAAGGCATTGAAACACAGAAACAGTTTTTATACTTTGCTATACAACTGTTTCGTGCTGCACTAATGAGGCACTACAAACTGGAAGCCGTTGCAGGCTTTTATCCCAAATCTGATTTCAAACTAGAGCGTTTTGCTGCTTTTGTTCATGGCGCTAACATTTTGCCTATTATTTCAGCACTAGAGGATAGTGTATATCACCTTTCACGAAATGGAAGCCCGCAAATGATTTTTACCGAACTTTCGTTTAAGTTAACACGTTTGCTGCATGCCAAAGCTTAAATAGTTTTTGTCTATTGTTTTTTTTGCTTCCATAGCTTCGGCTTATTTTTTTCTGTTCTTTTTTTGTTGCGGTAATCAATTTAATTCCGCTGTGTGTGCTAAGATTATGGAGGCAATTATAAACGTCGCTTAGAGCGCTTTATTTTGGCTTTTGAAGGAAAAAAGCAAGGGATGATGCGTTTGTAGTTCCCCAGCCTTTGAGATTTGCAAATAATCCTTTACAAAGTGCTTTTAACCATATTGCTTTGGCGTTTCGATATTTTTCGGAAAGCAGGGCGATATAAAAAGCATCCCAATACATATTTTTAGTGCTCAGTAATTTAAACCCAACATGGCGACCTAAAAACGTAATCGCGTATTTGTTATAGTGCCAACGATGCCGAGGCACATCATAAGCTGCCCAAAAAGACTTGTAATGTTTCGCGTCCCACGAATCGGCATTGGGTACTGCCAAAACCAAAACACCCCCAGGCTTAAGCGCAGTAAAAAAAGAATCTAATGCCTCTTTAGGGTCATTGATATGTTCGAAAACATGCCAAAGGGTGATGACATCATAGCGATTTGCTTGTAGCGGCTGAGCAACCACACTGAGCTGTCTTTGTTTTAATATGTCTAATGCGTTTTGGGATGTCTCATACACATCAACGTGCCATCCTTGATGATGAGCGGCTAAGGCAAAATCGCCATTTCCCGTTCCGTAATCTAACATATGTCCCTTAGTGGCATATTGTCGGATCCAGTTGTGTTTGGTTCTGATGTTGATTCGTTTAATCCTCGCATAGATCTTTGATCTAAGGCTGTTGGCCTCGATTTGGTGTGAGGCGTATCCTGTTTTGGGATAGTATTTTTGAAGTTCAGATTCGGTAAGCTCAGGAGTGGTTTTAAGGGCTGTCGATTCCTTGTCCAAGACTAAATCAAAGCTGGATTTGCTGACGAGATGATCAATAACTGTGAGTTGTTTCACGTGGAACAATTAACGCCCCATATACACCAACAGTACAGACAAGTCGCTTGGGGATACGCCGCTGATGCGTGAGGCCTGTGCTATGGTTACGGGTTGAATTTTTTTGAGTTTTTGACGGGCTTCAATAGAAAGAGATTTGACTTTTTCATAATCAAAATCTTCTGGTATAGGCACGTGCTCTAAAGAAGAGAGTTTATCTGCCTGTAGCTTTTCCTTTGCGATATACCCCGCATATTTGACTTGTATTTCTACCTGCTCCAGTGTGGCAGTGTCAATAGCCTCTTTGGTTACGAAATCATTAACCGTGTCTAGGGCTAAGAAGTCTGTCATTGTTAGGTTGGGGCGCGCCAACACTTTGGCCATTTTAAGGGATTGTTTTACGGGATTTGAGGCTTTGCTGATCAAAATAGGGTTGATGTCCTCAGGAACTACGCTTGTCTTTTCAAAAAAACGCAAGAGGGCAGAGGTTTTCTTTGATTTAGTCTCTAATAAACGCATTCGCGCGTCAGAAGCAAGGCCCAAGGCGTGTGATCTTGGTGTAAGGCGAAGGTCTGCATTGTCTTGCCGTAACAAAGTGCGGTATTCAGCCCTTGAGGTAAACATGCGATATGGCTCTTCTGTGCCTTTAGTGATAAGGTCGTCTATTAACACCCCTATATATGCCTCCTCTCGGCTTAAGATGAAGGCCTCGTTTTGTACAACGTGATTATGAGCGTTAATTCCAGCCATAATGCCCTGTGAAGCGGCCTCTTCATAGCCTGTTGTTCCGTTAATTTGGCCTGCGAAAAACAAGCCTGAAACAAGTTTGGTTTCTAAACTGTATTTAAGCTGAGTAGGTTGAAAGAAGTCATATTCAATGGCGTAGCCAGGTCTAAAAAATTTAACCTTTTCAAAGCCGACAACGGCAGATAGCGCCTTGAACTGAACTTCTTCAGGAAGAGAAGTAGAAAAGCCATTGACATAAACCTCCACGGTGTCCCAACCTTCTGGCTCAACAAACAATTGGTGCCTGTCTTTTTCAGCAAACCGATTGATTTTATCCTCAACAGATGGGCAATAACGAGGGCCGATACTTTTTATTCGCCCATTAAACATTGGAGATTGATCAAAACCTTCCCTTAACAAGTCATGTACTAAAGGACTAGTATATGTCATGTGGCAAGAGCGTTGGCGCTGTAACACATGGCTGTCTTCTAGGTAAGAAAATTTAGAGGGGATGGCATCTCCTGGCTGCTCAGTCATCTTGCTATAATCTAAAGACCTTCCATCTACGCGTGGGGGGGTTCCTGTCTTCATACGGCCTGACGTAAAGCCTCTTTCTATAAGGCGTTCGGTAAGTCCGAAAGAAGCGCTTTCACCCGCACGGCCGCCGCCGAATTGTTTCTCTCCAATATGAATAAGGCCATTTAGAAACGTACCACTAGTAAGCACTACTGATTTGGCTTTAATTTCAATACCTAGTGAAGTTACAACACCTGAAATGTTATCTCCTTCGAAAAGTAGATCTGTTACCATTTCTTGGTAGAAATCGAGGTTTTCGGTTTGCTCTAATTTGTTTCGCCAGTGTTGGGCGAACATCATACGGTCTGATTGAACACGAGGGCTCCACATGGCAGGGCCTTTGGAGCGGTTAAGCATCTTAAATTGGATGGCTGATGCATCTGAGACAATCCCGCTATATCCACCAAGGGCATCTATTTCTCTGACAATCTGGCCCTTTGCAATGCCTCCCATAGCTGGGTTGCAGGACATTTGTCCAATATTCTGAAGGTTCATGGTAATGAGCAAGGTTTTGCTGCCCATATTCGCAGCAGCGGCAGCGGATTCTGCCCCAGCGTGGCCTCCGCCAACAACAATTACATCATAAATATCACGAAACATGGCTGTCCTTATTGTGTTCCACGTGAAACAATTCGATACAATGCTGCTCTGCTATTCGCATTGCTTTTTTTTGAGGTTCTGTTGCGTCCTTATATGCTAGGCAATGTAAAAGACCGTGCGCCATAACTCGAAGTAATTCTTCATCAAAAGAGACATTTAAGTCCGCTGCATTTTCACGAACACGTGTCACAGATATCGCAATGTTGGCATTAACGTCTCTCCCAATAGTATCGTCGAACGTAATAATGTCAGTTAACGTGATGTGATTCAAGTACTTACGGTTAAGCTCCAGTAAGGATTCGTCGTCCATAAAGGCGTAAACCAACATCAAAGAAGTTGCGTCATAATGGGATGCACAGCTTGATAGCCAATTGATAAACAGCTGTTCGTCAACAAGCACAAAATCTGTTTGGTATGTAAAGTCCACCGAAACCTCCATGGCGCAAATATATTCAATTAGAGTTGTAATAAAAGATGAATAGTCGTTGTATCTTTGACAAAATATTATGTCTATACGCGTTCGTTTTGCACCTAGCCCTACCGGCCCCTTACACATTGGGGGGGTTCGCACAGCACTATACAACTATTTGTTCGCCAAAAAACACAAGGGCGCTTTTATCCTTCGGGTTGAAGACACAGATCAAAATCGCTATGTCGAAGGTGCGGAAGCCTACATTTCGAAAACGCTTGATTGGCTAGGAATAAACCCAGATGAAAGCCCGAACAACCCAGGGGCCTTTGGCCCTTATCGACAAAGTGAACGAAAAGAAAGTTACCTGCAACACGCCCAACAGTTGGTAAAAACCGGCAATGCTTATTTGGCGTTTGACACGACAGATGCATTACAAGGCCTTCGGGAAGCAGCAGAACAAGAGGGGGGACGCTTTATTTATAATTGGGAAAACCGAAATGCCCTAAAAAACAGCCTATCATTAAGCCCTGCTGAAGTGGATGCGCTTATTGAAAGCAACACGCCTTACGTAATTCGTTTTAAGAGTTATTCGATTGAGCAGGAGAAGACACTGCATATGACTGACAAAATTCGAGGAGAGGTCACCGTGGATGCTTCTTTATTAGACGATAAAATTATTGTCAAACAAGACGGCATGCCCACATATCATTTAGCCAATGTGGTAGATGACCACCTCATGGAAATCAGCCATGTGATTCGTGGAGAAGAATGGTTGCCCTCTATGGCGCTACACGTGCTTTTATACGAAGCTTTTGGTTGGAAAGCACCTGTTTTTGCACACGTACCTTTAATTTTAAAGCCAACCGGAAAAGGAAAGCTTTCAAAAAGAGATGGTGAGAAGTTTGGCTTCCCTGTATTTCCTTTAGAGTGGAATGATGACACAAAGGGGTTCAAAGAAGCTGGCTATGTGCCTGAAGCACTTGTGAATTATTTGGCGCTATTGGGGTGGAATCCGGGTGGTGAAGAAGAGCTTTTTTCTTTAAAAGAACTCGTCTCATTATTTTCCCTTGAGGGCATTACCAAAGCAGGGGGGCGATTTGACCCAGAACGCTGTAAGTGGTTTAATCAACAGCATCTACATAAAGTAGATTCGCGTGTTGTTGAGCTATCGCTTGATGCATTACTTCAGGAACGAGGTATAAGCCCTGCCCAAGAGTCCACGGCAGCCGTCGTAGCCTTGGTACAAGATCGGCTTACGCTACTTACGGATCTTTGGGATGAGGCACATTTCTTTTTTGTTGCTCCTGTGCAATACGACGAAAAGGCCATACGCAAACAATGGAAGGAAGAAACGCCTGAAATTTTAACTGCTGTAATGACGATTATTGAACGTGCTTCCAATACTCAGCCAGAATCCTTAAGCGCGCTGATTAAATCGTGGGCTCATGAAAACGGGGTGAAGCTAGGCATGATCATGGCGCCCTTGCGGATTGCACTGGTAGGTGCGCTTAAAGGCCCTGATGTGTTCGCTATCTGTAGTGCTTTGGGTAGAGCAGAATGTATGCGAAGAATTGCTGCTGCTATTGAGAAAAATTAGCGCAGTTTTTCTTATCTTTTGAGTGAACTTTTAAAATCAACTTTTATGGATGTAATTTTTAATGCTATGATCGGCTTCGGTATAATACTGGTGTTGTTTATGGCTGTTTTTATCGTAACGCAGCAAACCGCTGCTGTTGTTGAGCGCTTTGGTCGTTTTCAAAGTATCCGCCAATCTGGACTTCAGATAAGAATCCCGCTTGTGGACCGCATAGCAGGGCGACTAAGTCTAAAAATTCAACAACTTGATGTAATTGTAGAGACCAAAACAAAAGACGATGTATTTGTCAAACTTAAAGTGTCTGTACAATATATGGTCATTAAGGACAAGGTATATGACGCCTTCTACAAGCTTGACTACCCACATGATCAAATTACGTCATACGTGTTTGACGTGGTGCGGGCAGAAGTGCCTAAAATGCGTCTGGATGACGTGTTTGAGCGCAAAGATGACATTGCAATAGCTGTTAAGTCAGAGCTTAACGACGCCATGATTAATTATGGGTATGATATTATCAAGACCTTGGTTACAGACATTGATCCTGATTTACAGGTAAAAGAAGCTATGAACCGTATTAATGCTGCAGAGCGTGAGAAAATTGCTGCGCAGTATGACGGTGATGCGGCCCGTATATTAATTGTTGAAAAAGCAAAGGCAGAAGCCGAGTCAAAACGTCTACAAGGGCAAGGAATTGCCGACCAACGACGTGAAATTGCGCGTGGGTTAGAAGAATCTGTTGAGGTGTTAAACAAAGTGGGGATTAACTCGCAAGAAGCCTCTGCGCTTATTGTTGTAACACAACACTATGATACCCTTCAATCAATAGGCGAAGAAACCAACTCAAACTTGATTTTACTGCCAAACTCACCCCAGGCAGGGTCTGATATGCTGAACAATATGGTGGCGTCATTTACAGCCAGTAATCAAATTGGAGAGGCTATGAAAAATCAGAAAAAGAAAAAGAACGAAGGCGAAGCCTAGCCTAATAGTCAACCCAATAAACCCTGGCCCTGTGCTGGGGTTTTTTGTTAAAGGCTAATGTTGTGGGCAAGGGCCACCAAAAACACCCATTTTTTCATCGTTGGGAATTGCCAATGCATGATCCCTGTATTGAGTGTTAGCGCATTAGAAAGTATGCTTGATGCCTGAGCTGTAAACCTGTTTTGATTGAATCCTGAGCCAAGGTTTTGAAGAAAAACTTCTTCGCTTATACTTACCGCTAGTTTTTGAGTTAAGGGCAGGGTTGCTTTCAAGCCAAATCGATATCGAAGCTGTAAATCCTTGTTTATCCAGCGCTCTTCAATAAAAACCGTATTTGTCAGACGCACTTTATTGAGTTGAGTACTAAGCGCAAGTTTTTGATAAGCGCCGTCTTCATTAATAGCTGCAATTTTTCTATAACCCGCAGATAGCGTGACATTGGATGAGAGAGCGCTGCTAAAACCAGCAGTGAAAAGCGCTTGGTCTTTTGCCAAGTCTAAATCAAAGCTGCGGTGCTGATATTGCATGTCGATACTGGTATTGCTGTTTATTTTGAGCTTGTTTTTATAAATCAGCCAAGAGCCTACGTCTGTTTGGGCTTGTGTGCTCAGGGCGATTAATGAACAAAGTATAAAAAGGTTATATTTTAACATCTTCAGCATATTTAATCAGTAATGGGTTTTTGTCTGTACGCGCTTTTTCAACAAACTCAATTGCTGCTGGGTCTAGAGGCGTGTTTGTTTGCTGGTGCGCCGCAAGCACTATAGCAACAGCGATGCGAGTGCCCGTTTTCTTTGCGGCTGTATTGTATAGCGGGGCCAAATCCTCTTTAGTAATGTCTTTTGCAAGCGCTGCTATTTGTGTAGCGGTGACGTGTTGCTTCTCTGAATTGAAAGAGGTAAACTTTTTACCAAGTTTACGCAGGGTATCCAGAGTAGAGGCGGTGTGTGTGTGTTGGGGTTGGGACTGTGGTTTTAGCTGTTGTTTGGACCACGTATCTCGAAGCCCAACAGTTTTGTTAAAAACCGTTATTGTATTGCTGCTGTCTTGATCACAAACAAAATAGCCCAAGCGTTGAAATTGAAAATGATCTCCCGGTTTTGCGTCGGATAACATCGGTTCTGCAAAAGCGGTTTGAACAGCCAGCGAGTCTGGATTAAGATCCTCCATGAAATCAGTGTCTTTGTCTCCATCAGGGCTAGGGGTATTAAACAAGCGATCGTATTGACGCACTGATATTTTTTTTGCTTCTCCAGACGAAACCCAATGAATCGTGGCTTTTACTTTTCGTTGACTTTCTGGTGTTCCGCTACCGCTCAGACTTTTTGGGTCATACGTACAATACACGGTCTCAATATTACCTGATGCGTCTTTTTCAACCGTAGCTGCTCTAATAATATATGCGCTTTTTAAACGAACTTCTCCGCCTATTTTTAGTCTAAAAAACGTGTTGTTTGCTTCTTCCTGAAAATCTTCTCTTTCAATATATAATGTGTTAGAGAAGGGAATTGTTCTCGTTCCTGCGAGTGAATCTTCGGGGTTGTTTTCTGTGTTGAGCTCTTCTGTTTGTCCTGAAGGGTAATTGGTGATTACTATTTTGATGGGGTTCAAAACCGCCATGGCACGAATAGCTGTTTTATTTAGATCCTCGCGAACACAAAATTCGAGTAGGGAGGCGTCAATAACATTTTCGCGTTTTGCAATACCAACGGTTTCGGCAAACTTTCGCAAAGAAGTGGGGGTATAGCCACGGCGTCGCAATCCGCTTATGGTGGGCATGCGTGGATCATCCCAGCCGTCTACTTTTCCGTCTACGACCAAGCGTTGTAGCTTGCGCTTGCTGGTAATTGTATAGTTCAAGTTGAGCCGGGCAAACTCGCGTTGTTTGGGGCGCATACCTACATCAACCAAATGATTTAAAAAAGCATCGTATAAGTCACGGTGTGGTTTAAACTCTAACGTACACAGGGAGTGTGAAATTTGTTCGATATAGTCTGACTGGCCATGGGCCCAATCATACATGGGATAAATAGACCAAACATCTTTTGTTCTGTGGTGGGGTTTGTGTAAAATGCGATATAAGATGGGGTCGCGCAACAACATGTTGGGCGATGCCATGTCGCCTTTAAAACGAAGCGTGTAGGTGCCTTCTTGGTGTTTGCCTGCTTTCATTTCCTCAAAAAGGCGAAGTGCTTCTTTTGGGTCTTGGTTGCGATAAGGGCTGGCGCTACCAGGGGAGGTGGGCGTTCCTTTTTGTGTGGCAATTTCTTCCGGTTTTTGTGCGTCTACATAAGCATGGCCTTCTTTAATGAGCTGAATGGCCCAATTATAAAGCTGATCAAAATAATCGGATGCATAACACTCTTTATCCCATGAATAACCTAGCCAAGCAATATCGTCTTTTATAGCATCAACAAAATGCTGTTCTTCTTTGGCGGGATTGGTGTCATCAAAGCGAAGATTGACAGGCGCGTTGTATGTTTTTCCAAGTTCGAAATTTAAGCAAATGGCTTTTACGTGGCCAATGTGCAGGTAACCGTTAGGTTCTGGCGGGAAACGAAAGCGCAACGAGGAGGGGTTTGGTCCAGATGTCAGATCTTCATCAATGATGTGTTCAATAAAGTGTTTCGCCATTTTTATGTGAATCGAAATTGTTTGCGGCAAAGGTAATTATTTAGACCAACTCCGTTGTTTAAGTTTTTATATTTGACACATTATGGGAAAAGTATATGTAGAAAACATTCGGGTCTATGCTTATCATGGGTGTTTACCTGAAGAAACGCGCATTGGTAGCGACTATCGAGTAGATGTTTGGGTGTCGGGAGACTTGGCTGTCTCAGAAGTTTCTGACAAGCTAGAGGACACCATTGATTATGTAAGCATTTGCGCTTGTGTTCAAGAAGAAATGGCAACGCCCTCCAAACTGTTAGAACACGTAGCAAAACGCATTATAAATCGTGTTTTCAAAATAAGCGCTATGGTTGATAAGGTTAATGTAAAAGTCACTAAGATTAATCCCCCTATTGGCGGGCATGTGGCGGCTGTGGCTGTTGCGTTATGTGAGACAAAGAAATAAAGAGGGTATAGTATAAAAAATGTTACTTTTGCATCCTCAATGGCACCGTGGCCGAGTGGCTAGGCAGAGCTCTGCAAAAGCTTGTACAGCGGTTCGAATCCGCTCGGTGCCTCTACTTTATTTGAGCCTCTATAATTGTTTTTAGTTGTTCCTTTTGCTCTGGAAAACTCCCCTGAAAAACAAAGAATAAGCCAAATCCCAAAATGATAATATGTACCAGTTGTTTAACCTTATAAATAACTAAAGGGGTTAAAACGGTTTTGAGTTGTTTGGCAAGGTAAATTTTAACAATGTCAAACAGCAAATAAATCAACAAGACGTATACGAAAAACCAAAAGTCTGCGCCAAACACTACTAGGCCAACCCAGAATAAAAAAGTGGCGATGTTTATAATGTTTAACACGAACCCTTTTGCTACATAAAAAAAATAATTCCCTTTTGGTAACGTCTTCGCGTGAAATGACATCCTTTTTTTTTGTCTGATTGATGCTATTAAAGAACCCAAACCAAAAGCACACAACACAATACCACCAATGATAAACCATCGGGGGTTTTCTGCAAGGCTACTACGAAGAGATTGCGTGCTAAAAAGAGCTGCTAATATAAAAACAACGTCGGCAAGAACGGCACCTAAATCAACACAAAAGGCGTGTTTTGCTCCTTTAGTAATACTTGTTTCAACAATTACAAAGAAAACGGGGCCAGTAGAAAAAACAAGCAACAACGACAGGGGGATTGCTGCTAAAAATTCACTCATTGTCAGGGATTTCGATTGTGGGGCTGATTTGTTCTATACTACCACCAACAGCGATAGATTTAATAAGTTTTTTGGGTTGTCCGTGCACACGAACAGACCCTCCTAATGAAACCTTTACTTCCGCAAGTTCTGTTGCGTTAACAGCGGCTCTTCCTCCCGCCTTAATTTTAACCTCGACTTGTTCGGACGCTAACGATGCGCCCTCTAATACACCCCCGGTGGCCACTTTGTGGTTTTGTACAACGGCAGCGCCTTTAAGCGTAATAATACCGCCAGAGTTTGTTTTTGTTTTTACTTTTTGCACATCTAGAGTCGCATCAATTTCTGCCCCTTCTTGTGCTTTGAGTGTAATACTTGGTTGAAAGAGTACATCTTGGTATGAAACAAAAGAGCCTTCGTTTGCATCAATAACTTCTAAAATATTGGAAGAAAACAGCGCAACATTGGTATTAAAACCACTTAGTCGTTTTTTTAAATCCATCCGTATGTATAATCGGCCGTTTTTGTTTTTTATTGATAAAAAAGATTTGTTTTTTCCTTCTACCACCAGAGAGTCCGCACCAGAGGGAATAATGGTTAAACGAATACCGTCAAATACCTTAATTTCATCAAACTGGCCGAGTTTTATTGCTTGGGCTTGTGAAAGAGTAGAAATGATGAAAAAAAACAAAATTATACGCATGGTAGTTATTTACTCAAATATACATATTATTCTACGTGTCCCAATATGTTAAAATCTAAGTGTCTTTTTATGGGATCTGCTGCTATTACTTTTATCATGACCCGGTCGCCAAGTTGTATGCTTTTCTTTGTTTTTTTTCCTACGAAAGCATAATTGCGTTCATCGAAAATATAAAAATCCCCAGGAATGTCTTGAGCTCGTGCCATCCCTTCACATTTGTTGCCTTCCAATTCAACATAAAGACCACGCTCTACAACTCCTGAAATAACACCTGTGAACGTTTCTCCTATATGCTCTTGCATATATTTTACTTGCATAAATTTAATAGAGTCGCGTTCTGCTTTTGTGGCTAAAACTTCCATAGATGAACAGTGCTTCATTATTGCTTCATACGGTTCTGGTTTAGGTGGTTTTTTTTCATCTAAATAATGTTGTAGAAGGCGGTGCGCTACGACATCAGGATACCTTCTAATAGGAGAGGTAAAATGAGAGTAGTAATCAAATGCTAAACCATAGTGACCTATATTTTGGGTTGTGTACTTCGCCTTACTCATGCTTCTTATTGTTAGGGTATCAATAAGGTTTTGCTCAGGTTTATTAGCAATGTCTTTAAGAAGTTTATTTATTGAGTGCGCTGTTGTTTCAGCAGATGCTAAATTTAAGGTGTAACCAAATCCATTAATTACGTTTTTTAACTGATCTAATTTTTCTTCGTTTGGTTCGTCGTGTACCCTAAAAACAAATGTTTTTTTTGGGTCCTTTTTTACAATAAATTCCGATACTTTTTTATTGGCCAAAAGCATATATTCTTCAATGAGTTTATTTGCTTCTTTACTTGTTTTAATAAATACATCTTTTGGGTTCTTTTTTTTATCTAGCGTAAAACGAACCTCTTCCTTATCAAAAGATATAGCGCCCTTTTCCATTCTTTTTTTGCGCAAGTATTTTGCTGTTGTGTTTAGTTGCAGTATAGCTTCTTTTACTGTTATGTCAACTGTATACGCTTTTGATGTAAGGGATAATTCTGCTGGAATCGTTGCCTCTTGTGTCTCTATAATGTGTTGGGCTTCATGATAAGCAAATCTATAATTGGAATTAATAACGGATCTTCCATATTTTTGCTCTTTGATATTCCCATTTGTGTCTAATGTGAAAATAGCCGCAAAAGTTAACTTTTCTTCATTGGGTCTTAAAGAACAAACTTTATTAGATAATTGTTCTGGTAACATAGGAACAACTCTATCTACAAGGTAAACAGAGGTTGCGCGTTGATATGCTTCGTTATCTAAAACACTTCCTTCTTTTACATAATAAGAAACATCTGCTATATGAATTCCCACCTCGAAATCACCATTTTCTTTTACTTGGAAAGAAATGGCGTCGTCAAAATCTTTAGCATCTGTAGGATCTATTGTGAATGTTAGTACATCACGATAATCCATTCGTTTTTTTATTTCGGCAGAGGGAATTTTTTCATCAATGGTGTTTGCTTCCTGTTCTATTTGAGGATCAAAAGTATAGGGTAATCCATATTCAGCTAATATGGTGTGTATTTCCGTTTCTGCATCACCAGGAACACCAAGCACTTCTATAATTTTTGCTTGTGGTGATTTCGTTTGCTCCCAGCTCGTAAAAGAAATTAATACCCGATCACCATCATTATTTTTTATTTCGGGCACAGACTCAATATAAAAATCTACAGATGATATTCTTGGACTAACGCGAACAAACATGGTTCCGTTTTGTTTGTGAAGGGTTCCAACAAAACGTTCTCTCTTGCGTTCTACTATATCTATTATTTTTGCTTCTCTTTTCCGTTTACCCCTAGAAGGAAAAGCATAAAAAAGCACCTCATCACCACCAAAGGCTTTGTGGTGAAGTGTAGGCGAAACCTTTACATCTTCTTCAAAGTCCTCAGATATAATATAACCCGTGCCGTTAGTGGATACATCAAGAATGCCTCGGTGGTACTTTTCTTGTTTCTTTGCTTGAAAAGTCCCTTTCGTTGGTTTATTAATTTGATTGAGTGCAGCGAGCTTTTTTAAATTCTTTATAATGTGGTTGCGACCACTTGGGTCTTTAACACCAAGCCGGCTGGCTATTTGTTTGTAATTAAACGTTTTGTTCGGGGATTTATCTAAAACCTGAAGAATGTTTTTCTGGATTGATAAAACGTTGTTTTTTTTACCCATATCATACAAAGGTATGTCTAATAATTAGTCTTTGAAGTTTATCAACAAATAAATATTACATAACATCTTTTATCTTTTTAATTTTTTAATCTATGGTGTTTATTATTGTGTGTTAATAACCACAATAACTATATTTTATTTTTTATAATTATCTTATACTAAAAGACATACATATTAAAAAACAACCTAAATATATGTTAGTAAAGTAATAGAATTTGTTAATACATTAAAAGTAAGTACTGATAAAACAATTTTAATAATCCGTTTTTTTTTCACGTTTTCTTTCATGCTCTGGTTGTTAAGTTTTATCAAAAGAAATAAACAAACGTTCTTAATAAATACAAGAAACATACAGATAGAAGGAAAAGGATATTAACAATAATAAAAGTGTAATTTTATAGAAAATAAAAGCAATGCATATTTCTATAGGAAACGACCACGCAGGTCCTGATTTAAAAAAAGAGATTTTTACATTACTTTCTTCTTTAGGACACACATACACCAATCACGGAACGGATACGAATGACAGTGTAGATTACCCTGATTTTATTCATCCTGTGGCAGTGGATGTAAGAGAAGGAAAATCAAACCTTGGTATAATTATATGTGGAAGTGGGAACGGAGCTAACATGACAGCAAACAAATATCCCGAAATTAGATCAGCGTTGTGTTGGAGCCCAACATTAAGTGCTCTTGCCCGCCAACATAATAACGCTAATATATTAAGTATTCCCGCCCGTTTTGTAACAACAGAAGTAGCAAAAGAAATGGTAAAAACGTTTATAGAAACTGATTTTGAAGGAGGTCGTCACCAAAACAGGGTAGATAAGATATCACAATGCCGTTAACATGGAACATATATAATTGGGAAACCATAAGTAAAAAAAAGCTTTATGATGTTTTAGCACTTCGTTCAGCTGTTTTTGTGGTTGAACAAAACTGTGTTTACCAAGATATAGACGCTAAAGACGAAAAAGCAATACATATCCTTGGGTACGAACAAGAAGTATTAATTACGTATGCTCGTGTATTTATTTCCACTAAAACGACTGTTATTGGACGTGTGCTTGTACATCCTTTGTTCAGAGGATTAGGATATGGTAAACTCATTATGCAAAAAAGCATAGCACAAGCTCCGCCAAATATACCGGTCCATATTTCTGCACAAGAACACTTAAAAACGTTTTACGAGTCTCTAGGTTTTTCACAAACCGGAAGCGGTTATTTAGAAGACGGAATTCCTCACATACCGATGGCTATTCTTCCAATTCAACCCATTGCGTAATCAGCGGCAACATTGTTTTTTCAATGGTTTCTAACGAAGGCAGATCACGCGACGTATAAACAAAAAAACCATTTCCTTCTAAGGGTACGTACGAAGGGTCAGTACAAATAATACGGTACTGCTCTCGCAACAACCGCTTAATTTTGTTACGGTCAACAGCCCTAGGAAATAAGCGCTTAGAAACCCCAAACCCCAAAGCCAACCCATTACCTTTTTGCTTATCACAAACCAATTTAAACGGTCTTTTTCCGAAGTGTGTTCCTTCCGAAAAAAGACGCTCAATAGTCCGTTTGCTTTTAAGGCGCTTTATTTCAGTTCGTTGTTTCGAAAACATTATTGCTTAAATCTATATCCGCCATAAAACCGGACGGGTCTATATGCATTTGTCCTATTTCACTCAACGGGGCGTCTATAGTTAAGGTGTATGTTGGCCTTGCCCAAGCCCAGTCTTTTTCGGTTTTACAATCGCCTTCACAACCTGGCTTTTCGCCAAACATCATTTGCAAAGGGATGTAGTGCATTTTCCGTGTTCCGTCTTTGTAAAGTACACCAAAATCTATTGGCATTCCCATTGCACCGATTCGCTTCAATTTAACAATTGTTTTTCCTTCTTTTTGACTGACAGATTCTATAGCGTAATCAATTGTTTTCGTTGTCCGTGTCCAGTCGTTTAAATACCATTCTAACTGAATTCCAGACACCTTTTCGGCGACGCGCTTAAAATCATTGGGTGTTGGGTGCGTGAAAGCAAACGCACTATAAAAATTTTGCAGCGTTTTTAGCAAAGCATCTGGCCCAATAATATACCCGAGTTGTGTAAGAAAAATAGACCCCTTGTCATAACTAGCAGTTCCATAAGCTACATTAGTATCAAAACGATCTGAATGCGTGGTAAGCGACTCTTCCAGACCAAAATCTACCAGCCTGCGATAATCTTCATAAGAACGATCAAAAGCCTCAAGGTTTTCTTTCAATACCTGTTCTCCAAGCGCATCTAAAAAAGAGGTGAACCCTTCGTCCATCCAAGCGTACTTCGATTCATTAAATGCCAATACATGTTGAAACCAAGAATGTGCTAGTTCGTGCGAAGTAACCCCATATAAGCTAGGATAGCTTCGCTCACCCGTGATAAGTGTACACATAGCATATTCCATACCGCCATCTCCCCCTTGAAGAATGCTGTACTGCTTATAAGGATAAGGCCCAACAGCGCTGTTAAAAAAAGTTAAAAGCGCCGCGGTTTCACCTTGAAGCTTTTTCCAGTTTTCAATTATTTCTTTGTCATTTTGATAGAAAAAATGAAGCGTTACCCCTTCTTTTGTTTCTAAAACATCGTGTATATAATCAGGATCTGCAGCCCAGGCAAAATCATGAACCATAGGGGCTACAAAATGCCAGGTCAGGTTCTTACCACGTGTTTTGGTCGTTTTTTTAGCATACCCATGCCCAACCTCTTCAGGGTTTTGTAAATAACCAGTACCGCCAACAACATAGTCTTTATCAAGGGTTAATTTAACATCAAAATTTCCCCAAACCCCGTGAAATTCTCTTCCAATATATGGGTTGGTGTGCCAACCCTCATGGTCATACTCAGCTAGCTTTGGATACCATTGTGTCATTGATAACGAGACGCCCTCTTTGCTGTCTCGTCCACTACGACGAATTTGTTTGGGTACTTGCCCCTCGAAAACCATAGACAGGGTGGTGCTGGCATTTGGCGGTAAAGGTTCGGCCAAGGGCACAACAAGAATAGTTTCTTCTTCTTTAAAAGCGAGTGGCTTTCCGTCTTGTAAGACAGAGGAGGGATGTAAATACCCAATTTCTTTTTCGTTTAATCCCCCAATTCGAGAACCTACCCTAGCATCTGGGTCTCTTAGCGAAAGGGAACGGATATCCATTTCGCTTCCTGGCTGAAAGGCATTAAAGTATAAATGATAAAATACCCGACGAAGTGTGTCGGGGGATTTGTTGGTGTAGACCAATTCTTGTGTTCCTAAATAGCGAAACGTTTTCACGTCTATATTCACTTCCATAGTGTAATCAACGTGTTGTTGCCAATATCCAGGCTGTGGTTGCCCAAAAGCAACAACGGAAATAAGTAATAATAGCAGTGTTCTCATGTGTTTAAAAGGTATTTAGGGTTTCGGCCGCAAGGCTTTCGTGTAAACGAACACCCCTATCCGTGTGTTGTACGGTTATCAAGGGGTTGTTAGCATCGTGCTGCATAAATAAAACAAAATTTTCATCTGCAGCACGAATCAAAAAGCGTTTTTTTTCTTCTAGGGTTTGCAGGGGTCTAACATCATAACCCATAATGTACGGCAAGGGCAGGTGTCCAGCAGTGGGCAATAGGTCCGCCATAAAAACAAGGGTTTTTCCTCGATAAGAAATATGCGGAATCATTTGTTTCTCCGTGTGTCCGTTTACAAACAAAACACCAAAACCCAGACCACAATCTGAAGCAAAAGAAGTCTTAGGTGTTTCTATAAAACACAACTGCCCACTTTCTTGAATAGGCATCAGGTTTTCGGACAAAAAGGAAGCCTTTTCTCTTTCATTTGGATTGACAGCCCACTCCCAGTGCTGTTTATTGCTCCAATAACGCGCATTAGGAAAAGAGAGTTCATAAGCCGTTTTGTTTTCGTTCCAGCGCACCGCCCCACCACAGTGATCGAAGTGTAAGTGGGTCAAAAAAACATCTGTGATATCTGTTCTAGCGAACCCCGCCTTTTTTATAGACTCATCGAGGGAGTCATTTCCATATAACCCAAAGTGTCTAAAAAAGCGATCCTCCTGTTTGTTGCCCATACCAGCATCTATCAATATAAGACGATTACCATCTTCAATAAGCAATGAACGCGCAGCAAGATCAATACGGTTCAGGCTGTCTGCAGGGTTGGTACGACTCCATAAGGTTTTGGGTACAACACCAAACATAGCGCCGCCATCAAGTTTAAAGTACCCTGTTTCTATTATATGGAGTTTCATCAACAACGAATGTACAAAAGATTTACCCGTCTATTTTTTCCTTAAGCGCAAGCCCGAACTCTATCATGGCAGCTGCTTCGGCAGGTGTTGCTGGGCGTAAAAATTGACGCACAATTAATTCTCTTCCATTGCTCATGATGTGATAGAACCCATAAGCAGAGAAGAAAGATACCATTTTAGCATCAAAGAAAGCACGAATTTTTTTGGGGTTATTCCCTTGAACGTAAAAGTCACGTGAGAATTCAGGGTAATCTGGAAAATCAATATCGTGTATTCCCGCCAAGTGAGAGAGTTTTTCAAGCAACAACTCCCTGTCGAACGAAAACACGGGGATTTCCCCCTCCAATTGAACACGCAATAAGGTTGTTTGGATGTTTTCTTTAGCAATAAAAGCCCCTTCGCTATAGTTTATATCAAACAAAGACAGCCGTTTATTTGGCCCTTCAATTAGGTTATACACCCGCTCCACAGAAGTGGTTTGATAAACAGGGTGGTCACGCAACATGCGTTTTTGGGTAGCAGCCGCTTCCTTATAGATCCATCCTTTTTCATGCGCCAAAGCCTCTAGTTGTAGTTGTCTTTTTGTGCGCCCACCGCCAAAGACACGGAGTTTCTTTAAAGGGCGAAGCGTACGCACCGCAAACGGATGGCTTGAGTCGGTTTCGTGAATATCCAGACCTATTATTTCCAACGCCCCCCCTTTGCGCTCAAACAACTCTTCATAGTTCTGTAAGCTTTCTTGAACCGTGTGGTCTACAAAAGAGCACAAAGAAAAATCGACAACAGCCCGCTCGTTTTGAGGTATTTTATCAAGCTTGGTTTTAAGCTTGTAAAAATTAAGGAATGTACAGAAATGAATGATACCGACGTAGTAGTTTTGAGTTTCATTTTCTTTGTACATCAGCACATTAGGTTTCAACAAATTTCTTGAAAACAACCAAAAGGCCTTGTTGAGTAATACGTGAACGATAAAAGTGGCGAACAAACCAATTAAAATCCCCGTTATCAAGTCGGTGAGTAGTGTAGAAATAAGCGTTGTCAAAAACACAAGCAGTTGCTCTTTTCCAATTTGATACATGCGCACAAAAACAGCAGGTGCCGCCAGTTTATAGCCCGTATACACCAAGATTGCCGCCAAGGATGTCAGCGGAATGCGCCTTAGCTGGTCTTGAAAAACCAATACCATTATAAACAAAAAAGCAGCATGGAAAAAGTTGGCACTTCTGTTATTTGCTTGGTTGTTTACATTGACAGAACTGCGCGCAATTACCGTAACAACATTCATACCCCCCAAGAAACCACTAACAATAGTTGCCAGGCCAAGCGCCTTCATGTCTTTGTTGGTATTGGACCTTCTTTTTTGCGGATCAAGCTTGTCAACAGCTTTAATACTCAGTAGCGACTCTATACTTGAAATAAGCGTAATAGAAACGACTACTCCCCAAAAAGCCGGCTGGGTCCATTTTGAAAAATTCGGTGTAGGCACCCCACCAAGCAAATTTTCAGGAAGTGAAATTAGCAGGGCCTTACTAATGGGGTTTCCGCCACCAACAAAAGAGAAATAGGCGTCAAAGCCTAGGGCAAGCAAAACGACCCACATGGGCGCTGGCACAAGGTGAAAAAAACGGCTTCTAATTTTGCTGTAAAAGACCATTATCAATAAGCTTACTACGCCTATTCCTGCGGCATACCACTGACCGGTAGTCCCTTCCGTAAAAAGGGAGGTTATTAAAGCCGGCACACCTAAAAATAATTCTAGCGCAGAACCTTTGGTTTCCAAATCCCCAAACATTACATAAAGCTGCTTAAGCAAAATAGTAATTCCAATTGCTGAGAGCATTCCTTGTATTGCTGTTGCAGGGAAAAAATCACTCAAAGAACCAAAGCGCAAAAAACCAAACAAAAGCAACAGTACACCAGAAAGTATAACGGCAGCCAATGCATATAAGTAGCCTGCCTGCATGTCTCCTTCGCCAAGTACTGTGACAGCACCCAAAAGTACAACGACCAATCCGTTTCCAGGCCCAGTTATGGTAACATGAGAACCACCTAAAATCGCTACTACCACCCCACCTACAACGGAAGCAATAATCCCTGCAATTGGAGGAAAGCCGGAAGCAATAGCCAAACCTAAAGCAAGAGGCATTGCAATAAGCGAAACCACGAATCCAGCAAAAATATTGCTACGCATACCAGAAAATATAGCGCGCTTATTCATTATCTAACAATTAAAACATCGGTGGGCAAATCAGACAAAATATATTCTAGATCGTGAGGGAACAGGCGATCCCAAAGCGTTAGCTTGCTAGGCGCATTCATCACCAGGAGGTCAGCACGACTCACACGAGCATAATGCCCAATGGAGTACCCGCGGCGGCCAAAAATAGGCTGTACAATAAGCTCTAAATTTTCTTTTACTTGCTCCGGGATGTCGTTCAGCAGCCGTTGTACTCTAGAATTTTCGCGTAGCTTGATACGTTCTTTGGCAATGGTAGATTTTCGAAGGCTTCGATCATCATCTACTTTAATTGCAACACTGTCCTCGGGGATTTCTTCTACGATGGTTAGTTTTTGTGCACCGAGATTCGAAAGCACATAAAACGCGCGATCAATAGCTTCTTCTGTTTTGGGATGCGCTAAGCCGTTAACCACTCCGGAGGCACAAGCAACGCGATTAACAGAAGGTTTTATTAGCAACAAAACATCACAGGGAGCATTTCGGGTTATTTTTCTAGCAACAGAGCCAAGGTAATACTTAAGCAAACCTTCTCTTTTGATGGCCCCTAGAATTAATAGATCTGCACGTTCAGAAGTACACGCATTAAGCAACACCTCAACAGGACTTCCCGCTCTCCAAAAAACACGAAAAGGGGGAGGGTTGCCTTCAAAACCAGCGATGATTTTAGTTAGCGCAGCCTCTTTTTCGGAAGTCTTTTCACCGACATGCACCATGACAAGAGAAGCGTTAAACATCTCGCTCATACGCAAGGCTTCAAACACATTCGCTTGAATGTTAGGAGAGAATGCGACCCCCACGACAATCGTGTTATATTGCTTTTGTTGCATACTGTTTAAAGATATTAAAATTTTAGAATAAAGAAAGCGCCAATGGCGAAGAAGACAAAAAAGCAAAAAGTAAGCGAAAAAGCCCTTAAAATTTTTACTCGTTCAGCTTGAGGACTGCCATAAAAGCTTGCTGTGGAATTTCAACATTCCCAATTTGCCGCATTTTCTTTTTCCCTTTTTTCTGGCGTTCAAGCAATTTACGTTTTCGAGTAATGTCACCACCATAACATTTGGCCGTGACGTCTTTTCGCACCGCCTTAACGGTTTCTCTGGAGATGATTTTTGCGCCGATAGCAGCTTGAATAGGAATATCAAATTGCTGGCGTGGAATCATCTTCTGAAGCTTTTCACATATTTTTTTACCCAAACCATAAGCGTTATCTGTATGAACTAAGGCAGACAAAGCATCCACCACATTTCCGTTCAGCAGCACATCCACACGCACCAGTTTAGAGACTCGCATGCCTATCGGGCTATAATCAAAAGAAGCGTAGCCTTTAGAGACAGATTTTAGGCGGTCGTAAAAATCAAAAACAATTTCTGCTAGAGGTAAATCAAAACTCAACTCAACACGTTCTGTTGTTAGGTAGGTTTGGTTGGTGATTATACCGCGTTTTTCAATACAAAGGCTCATTACATTGCCCACAAAATCAGCCTTGGTGATAATAGTTGCTTTTATAAAGGGTTCTTCCACACGGTCTACAACAGAGGGGTCTGGCAAGTCAGACGGGTTGTTGACAATGAGAATATCGTTTGGGTTCTTTCGGGTGTAGGCATGATAGGACACGTTAGGGACGGTTGTAATTACCGTCATGTTAAATTCACGCTCCAAACGCTCTTGAATAATTTCTAAGTGTAACATGCCCAAAAAACCACAGCGGAATCCAAAACCAAGTGCTGCCGAACTTTCTGGAGCAAACACCAAGGAAGCGTCGTTTAGCTGTAGCTTTTCCATAGATGCACGAAGCTCTTCATATTCTTCCGTATCCACGGGGTAGATTCCAGCAAAAACCATAGGCTTCACCTCCTCAAAACCTTCAATTGCAATATCAGTAGGGCGCGCTACGGAAGTAATCGTGTCGCCAACCTTAACTTCTTTTGCCTCCTTTACACCTGTAATAATATAACCCACATCGCCAGCAAGCATTTGCTTTCTGGGCTCTTGCTTAAGTTTAAGCACGCCAATTTCATCAGCCCCGTAGGTGTTACCTGTAGCCATGAACTGCACTCGTTCCCCCTTGTTGATTTTGCCGTTCAAAATCCTAAAATAAGTCTCAACCCCACGAAATGGATTGTATACAGAATCAAAAATAAGCGCTTGAAGGGGTGCGTTTACATCCCCCTTTGGTGGCGGAACACGGTCAACAATAGCTTGCAAAATGGCTTCAATTCCCAATCCTGTTTTGGCAGAAGCACGAATAATTTCTTCTGGCTTACAGCCTAAAAGATCAACAATATCATCTGTTACTTCTTCAGGGTTTGCAGACGGCAAGTCTACTTTGTTAAGAACCGGAATAATTTCCAGATCGTTTTCTAGCGCTAGGTATAAGTTTGAAATGGTTTGTGCTTGAATGCTTTGTGCCGCATCAACAACCAGCAAAGCGCCTTCACAGGCCGCAATAGACCGGGAGACCTCATAAGAGAAGTCAACGTGGCCAGGCGTATCAATCAAATTGAACACGTATTGTTCTCCACCAATAGAAACGTCCATTTGGATGGCATGTGATTTGATGGTAATACCACGCTCGCGTTCCAAGTCCATGTTGTCGAGCAGTTGGTCTTGTTTCTCACGATCCGTAACGGCGCCAGTGGCATCTAATAACCTGTCGGCAAGGGTGCTTTTGCCGTGGTCTATGTGCGCAATGATGCAGAAATTCCGAATGTGTTTCATAGCTGAGATAAACGCCTTAGCTTACAAAGATACACCAAGCAACCATAGGGGCACGACACTACCAACAAAAAAACTAATTTTGTAAAAAAAGAAGAGATGGCCTACTTACGGATTACATTACAAATATTTTTAGCGGCAACTTTTTTGTTCTCCGCTTATACAAAGGCTATTGCTCCCGGGTTTTTTGAAATTTTACTCGAGCAGCAAGGCCTCGTGCCCAGCAGACTCTACGGCGCATGGGCAACACGCTTTATCATAGCCCTAGAAATATGGTTGGGGCTGTGTTTAATATTCTCTTTTTATATCCGGTTTATACTTCGCTTTAGCTTTATTTTACTCCTAGCCTTTTCCATTCATTTGGGTTATTTAATAGCAATTGGCGAGACGGGCAACTGCGGATGTTTCGGAGAAATGATAAGTATGTCTCCTTTAGCATCCCTAGGGAAGAATATCGTTTTGTTGGCAGTAAACGGTTTTATGCTCCAGTATAAATACAGAGGCAGTAAAAAATCCATTGTTACATGGCTGTTGCTTCCGCTGCTTTTTTTAGCAGCAACAGTTGTCTGGCCGGTACAAACCCAAGCAGATGAGGTGGTTGAAAAACTACCCACATTTGAAGCGGAGACGGGAATAGACTTTGCTAACGGCTCATACTTGGTCGCCATACTTAATTTGAGTTGTGAGCATTGCCAGGAAGCGGCCCAACAAATAGCCGCATGGCAAAACAGCGGCATTGACCTACCACAAGTAGTTGCGTTGTTTTTTGCGGAAGGCGACACTACGGTTGCGGACTTTAACAACCTAACCGAATCTAACTTTCCATACCAAATGATAGACGTAAACGCGTTTTTTGATTTAATTGGCAGCGCACCACCAAGAATTTATTGGATTGTAGACGGGCAAGTAAAGCAGTATTGGGACGAAACACTAGGAGAAGACTTTCTAACTACCTTTGCGCCATAATGGTTAAGATAGGCGATATAGAATTAAGCGATTTTCCGCTTTTGCTTGCACCCATGGAGGACGTAAGCGACCCCCCTTTTCGCGCACTTTGCAAAGAGCAAGGCGCAGACGTGGTATACACCGAATTTATCTCGAGTGAAGGCCTTATTCGAGATGCTGCCAAAAGTGTCATGAAGCTGGATATTTATGAGGCAGAACGGCCTGTGGGAATACAGATTTTTGGCGCCAATCTCGACTCCATGTTGCAATCGGTAGACATTGTTGAAAAGACCAACCCCGATATTATTGACATAAACTTTGGCTGCCCAGTGAAAAAAGTAGTTTCTAAAGGAGCTGGTGCAGGGATTTTAAAAGACATTCCTTTGATGGTTTCCCTTACTGCAGAAATGGTCAAGCGGACCAACCTACCAGTGACCGTGAAAACACGTTTGGGCTGGGACCACGACAGCATTCAGATTGTGGAGGTTGCCGAACGTCTTCAAGACGTGGGCGCCAAGGCTATTTCCATACACGGAAGAACGCGCGCCCAAATGTACAAGGGTGAGGCCGACTGGACCCAGATTGCAGCGGTGAAAAACAACTCACGCATGCACATACCCGTGTTTGGCAACGGCGATGTAAACTCACCAGAACGAGCTATAGAAATGCGGGATCAATACGGTTTAGACGGCGCTATGATTGGTAGAGCAAGCATTGGCAATCCTTGGTTTTTCAATGAAGTAAAACACTTTTTTAAGCACGGCACTCACGCAGCACCACCTAGTTTAGCAGAACGTGCAACTATGGCACGGCGGCACCTACAAATGGCCATTGATTGGAAAGGGGAAAAGCTAGGCGTTTTCGAAACGAGGCGTCATTATACCAATTATTTCAAGGGAATACCTGATTTTAAACCTTACCGTCAACGTTTGGTAACGGAAGATCACTCAGCAGACGTTTTTGCTGTTTTAGATGAAATTGAGGAATTCTTTGGGGCTATTGCCTTATAGCATTTTTTACTACACCAGAGGCCAACCACGATACAGCTGTTGTCAACCCGCCTACCACCAGCACAACCGTCCATAAGGAAGACCATTCAAGCGCCACAGGATAAGGTAAGCCAGATCCAGGAATACTAAAAAAAGCAAATACTTTTTGCAGCCAAACAACAAGAATGGCCAGCAATAGCCCAACGCCGCTGCCTAAACCACTAAGCAACAAGCCTTGTGAAAAAAACACCCTCCGCAGCGACGGAACTGTTGCGCCCAGCTGGCGTAATGTTTTTAGGTTGCCTTTTTTTTCTAAAAGCGTCATGATGATGGCCCCCACCACATTAAAAAGGGCAATAAGCACGACTAAAGTGAGTATTGCAATCACGGCAACACGCTCTGTTTGCAGCATTTTATACAGCGCAGGGTTTAATTCAGCTTTGGTCTTGATTTCGTAAGCAGCGCCTAAGATTTTCTCTAGGTCTTGTTGTACGGCACTTGCTTCAGCGCCGTCGTTTAGCTTTACATACAACGCATTGGCGTGGTTTTCACCAGTGCGTAAAATCTCTCGCACCATAGCAATAGGCGCATAAGCTGTGTTTTCGTCTATGGAGGCACCAATTTGAAAAACGCCTCTTACAACAGCAGATTGTGTACGGAAAGGCTGTTGGTTAAGTACTCCAGCATCACGCTTGTTGGGTACAAGAAGCCTGATGCCTTCAGGGTGGTCGTAGGCAGCGCCATCAAGCTGAGATAATACACCAATTCCCAACACCAACTCGTAAGCGTCAGGCTGTCCCCAGTCTCCGACCATGGTTTCACCCTCAACAACAGCAGAAAACAGGCTGTCTACCCCAATGATATTGGCAAATGCGGTTCGGTCTTCGAAACGCAACATCATCTCTTGTGAAAGCGTTGCGGAAATTAAGGCAACTTCAGGATGGTTCTGAACCCCCATAAACACATCCTTATTTATGTGAAACAGACTGCTTGTTGCAGAGGAAATGCGGATATCCGGATCAAACGCATGTGTGAATTGAAGCCCAAATTCACGAAGCCCCCCAAAAACAGATAAAACCACAAAAAAAGCAAATACAGCAACTCCAATAACAAAGGCAGCAAGCCTACTGATTAGGGCAACAGCAACCTTTTTTCTAAGACCAAAGGTATAGCGCAAAGCAAGGAGGCGGGTGAAGCGCATGTGTTTATTTCAACGGGTTGTTTTTACGCTTCAGCGAGTCTTCAATCGCATCAATATATTCCAAGGAATCGTCAAGATAAAAGGCAAGGTCAGGGACTTTGCGCAAATCGTTCCGGAGGCGCTTGGCCAGGTCGTGCTTTAATACAGTCTTGTTTCCTTTAATCCCTTCCAGCGTTTCTTTGGCTTTGTTGGCGGGAAATACAGACAGGTAAACTTTTGCCAAGCTTAAGTCAACCGTAATGGCAACTTTTGAAACAGACAGGACCAAGTTCTTAACTCCTTGTGTGCGTATGGCGCCCTGTAGTAAAGATGTAATTTCTTGTTGTAGTAGCGCATTAATTTTCTTCTGTCGTTGTGTTTCCATAAATCAAAAGTACTAATAACGTAGCCAAACCTGTATTTTTACGTATGGATTTTCCTATTCGAAAAATTGTACACATTGATATGGACGCTTTTTTTGCTTCTGTAGAACAATTGGACAACCCCGAATTGAGGGGAAAGCCTATAGCTGTTGGCGGCGGATCTGAGCGGGGTGTGGTGGCAGCCGCAAGTTACGAAGCACGGAAGTATGGAGTGCGCAGCGCCATGTCAGGCCGACAAGCGAAGAAGCTTTGTCCTGAACTGATTTTTGTTTCCTCTAACGGCGCTCGATACAGAGAAGTTTCAGGACAAATACGGGAGATATTTCACGAGTATACCGACCTAGTAGAGCCCTTATCATTAGATGAGGCTTATTTGGATGTTACTCAAAACAAAAAGGGGATGGCCTCTGCCACACAGATCGCGGAGGAAATTCGCGAAAAGATTGAGAAAAAAACAAAACTTACCGCCTCAGCAGGCATATCTATTAATAAGTTTTTGGCCAAGGTTGCGAGTGATTACAATAAGCCAAACGGCCAAAAAACCATTCCCCCCGAAGAAGTTTTGGGTTTTATGGAAGTTTTGGACATTAGAAAGTTTCACGGCATAGGAAAGGTGACCGCAGAGAAAATGTATCGTCAAGGAATTTATACGGGCGCAGATTTAAAAGCCCGATCTCTGGAAGACCTCAGCTCTGGATTTGGCAAGTCAGGGCAGTATTATTACAACGTTGTAAGAGGGATACACACCAGCGAAGTAAAGCCTGTTCGCATAGCCAAGTCCGTTGGTGCAGAGCGCACTTTTACTAAGAATTTATCTAGCGAAGTTTATATGGAGGAACGGCTAGAGGAAATAGTTAAAGCCCTTCAAAAGCGAATGGGCAAGAAAAAGGTTGCAGGCAAAACGGTTACCCTTAAAATCAAATATTCAGACTTTGTCGTTCAAACAAGAAGTAAAACCCTTCCGTTTTATATCTCGGACCCTAGCTTGATTCTAGAGGAAGCCAAAAAGCTGCTTTATCAAGAAACGCTACAAGAATCTGTGCGTTTGTTGGGAATTTCACTTTCTAATTTTAAATCAGAAAAAAAACAAGAACCAATAGAAGAGCAGTTAAAGCTTCGCTTTTAAGCCCTAGAAACACGAAGCGTGTTTACCTTACCCCGATCTGCAAGCGGCATGGCAACCAAGTTGATGATTAAATCACCTTCTTGAACATATTCTTTTTTCTTGGCAATTTCATTGACTTCTTTTACCGTGTCGTCTGTTGAACCACTGCCTTCGTAAAGGCGCCCTTTAACACCCCAAAGCAAATTGAGTTGGGCAAGAATACGGGGGTTTGAAGTAAACACCAAAACAGATGCGCTTGGTCGCCAAGCAGAGATTTGATAGGCCGTATATCCGCTATTGGTTAGCGTACAAATAGCTTTTGCCTCTATTTCATCAGCCATAGTGGCTGCGTGGTAACAAACAGATTTGGTCACAAACCGGGCGTTTTTCTTTTTAGGTGCTTTGTGTGGCACTTGGATTAGCGGAGAGTTTTCCACGCTCACCACAATGCGTCTCATGGTTTGAATTACCTCAACAGGGTATTTCCCAACTGAAGTTTCTCCCGACAGCATCACAGCATCTGCTCCGTCCATTACAGAGTTTGCGACGTCATTCACCTCTGCGCGTGTTGGTGTGAGGCCGTCGATCATAGACTCCATCATTTGTGTGGCTACGATAACAGGGATGCGTGCCAACTTAGCATGTTGCACCAATTCTTTTTGAACGATAGGCACTTCTTCGGCAGGCACCTCTACCCCCAAATCTCCTCTTGCCACCATCAAAGCATTACTTGCTTTTACAATTTCTTTTATGTTGACAAGTGCCTCAGGTTTTTCAATTTTAGAAATAATTGGAATGTCGTATTTCCCATGCTCTTGAATCAACGTTCTCAAATCTTCCACATCTTGCTTATGTCGCACAAAAGAGAGCGCAATCCAATCTACATCTTGCTTTATCGCAAAGATGGCGTCTTCTATATCTTTTTCCGTGAGTGCTGGTAAAGAAATATTGGTATTAGGAAGGTTTACTCCCTTATTTGACTTTAATTCACCGCCTTGGATCACACGCGCTTTAACGCGTGCTTCATTGTCTGTTTCAAGAACTTCAAAAATCAGCTTGCCATCGTCTAAAAGAACGCGCTCCCCTGCGCTGATGTCTTTTGGGAACTGTTTATAGTTCATATAGATTGCATCTGCTGTACCAAGCTCCACCTTATCCGTAGTGAACATCACTTCCTGCCCTTCTTCGACAACGGTTCCCTCAGTCATTTTGCCTACTCGAAGCTTGGGCCCTTGTAAATCGGCAAGGATGGCCACATGAAAGCCAAGCGAAATATTGAGCTCGCGAATGATTTCTATTCGTTCCAAAACATCATTATGGTCTGCATGGGAAAAGTTTATCCGGAAGACATTTACACCACTTTCCATCATGGCTCTTATGACTTCTCTCGAAGATGAAGCTGGGCCGAGGGTGGCTACAATTTTAGTTTTTTTAATTTTTCGCATGCTTAAAAGGTCAGTTTTTCTTTGATTTTGTTACGTTTTGTTGGCAGCAGGGAACACGACATCACACGACGTATAGATTGTATTCTTTTTACGAGGTTATCTGTTATGCCATTGACACAAACCAATAGATCCGTTTGAGACAAGCCAGCAAATAAAAGACTTCGTTGTTCTGTTTCTTCAAACAACCCTATTTGGCCACTGGGCGTTGCAGAAACAATTTGATTTTCTACCACGCGCCACGACTGTTGCATGACATCACAATCGTATTCATATACAGCAAAACGATCTGCGGAGTTTTCAGCCTTAAGGTCCTCTTTGCTTCTAACAAGCGATAGCCCTAATAGCCGATTTAAGTGAAAAACAAAAAGATAGGATGGCAATACGGTTGTCACGCAAAGGACATCTTGGTCGAGTGTTGTGGACTCCAAGTTAAGAGTATGTGTTACCATATTATTAGCGAAGATAAGGACAAAAAAAAAAACACCTATCTAAATGCAGTCCTAATGTTTGTCTCGAATTGATTTTATGTTGTCTTGGAACTTAAAATAGGCGCGTTTTGCTACTTTTTCCATGGCTCTTTTTTTGTTTTTGGCCCTAGCTTTAGCAGTCGCCTTCCCATCTACTAAAAGGGTTGCTTTATAGTGATTTGCTCGTTCTGCCCCGTCGTCCAATTCAACTTCGAAAGCATATTTTATGCGTTTCTTTTGAAACCAGTCTACCAATAAGCTTTTATAACTCAAGACCATATATTCAAGCTTGTCTAAATCTACAAAAGGGTGAATCATTTTATCAAATACAAACGATGAACAGCGTTCAAACCCAAGGTCTATATAAATAGCGCCCACCAATGCTTCAAACAGGTTTCCATGAACGTGTAGACTGTAGTTTTTTGTTGGTACGTTTGAAGACAAGTGATCTATAAGCCCTAGCTGCTCACCAACCATGTTTAAGAAATCACGACGTACAATTTTTGAACGCATAAGCGTTAGGGATCCCTCGTTGTTTTGTGGCAAAGATTTAAACAGATGCGCAGCAACAATGGTGTTGAGGACGGCATCGCCTAAAAACTCAAGGCGCTCATAGCTTATTTTCTGACCATTTTCGCCTGTCTTTTCCATAGAGGTGTGCGTAAAAACCCGCCTGTATAGCGACAAATCAACAGGAGAAAAACCAATAATGCTTTTCACAAGTTGAAACAAAGGATCTTGCTTATTGGAGGAGTTCTTTCGCAAAAACCGCTGCAAACCCATATTAGTTCATCTCTTTGAACATAATACAAGCGTTGTGCCCGCCAAAGCCAAAGGTATTGCTCATGGCAACCGACACATTTCGCTCTTGTGCAGTATTGAAGGTGAAATTAATTTTTGGGTCTATGTTTTCATCAGCCGCTTGGTGGTTGATGGTTGGAGGGACAATGTTGTGTTTGATGCTCAGAATAGAAGAGATGGCCTCAACAGCGCCAGCAGCACCCAACAGGTGACCTGTCATGGATTTTGTGGAGTTGATATTCATGGCATATAAATGCTCGCCAAAGACTTCTTTCAACGCCTTGGTTTCCGCAACATCTCCTAAAGGCGTGGAAGTTCCATGCATATTAACGGCATCTACGTCAGTAATGACAACACCCGCATCAGCAATACAGTTTTCCATAACGCTTGTAGCCCCAAGTCCTTCGGGGTGCGGAGCCGTTATGTGGTGTGCATCTGCGGAAAGACCACCACCAGCAACTTCGGCATATATGGTCGCCCCTCGTGCTTGTGCGTGCTCTAGGCTTTCTAAAACCAATGCTCCAGCGCCTTCGCCCATTACGAAACCATCACGGTCTTTGTCAAAAGGACGAGAAGCTGTTTTTGGATCATCATTTCGAACAGACAAGGCATGCATAGCATTAAATCCTCCGATACTGGCCTTGGCAACACCTGCTTCAGAGCCACCCGTGACCATGACGTCAGCGTAGCCCAAACGTATATAGTTTAAGGCATCTATGATAGCATTAGCAGAAGAAGCACAGGCAGAAACCGTAGCAAAATTTGGTCCGCGAAAGCCATATTTAATGGAGATCATACCAGGCGCAATGTCAGCAATCATCTTGGGTATAAAGAAGGGATTGAAACGCGGCTTACCGTCTCCGTCAGCGAAGTTTAGCACCTCGTTTTGAAACGTTTCTAAACCGCCAATCCCAGAGCCCCAAATAACACCAACTCTAGCCTTGTCCACTTTTTCAAGGTCCAGGCCTGCGTCATGTACCGCTTCATCTGAAGCCACCAAAGCATATTGTGTAAAGCGATCCATTTTACGGGCCTCCTTACGGTCAAAATGCGCCAGGGGATCAAAGTTTTTTATCTCACAAGCGAATTGTGTTTTAAACTTTGAAGCATCAAAATAGGTAATAGGCGCTGCTCCGCTAGTTCCAGACACAAGGCCGTTCCAGAACGCGTCTTTTGTATTTCCAATTGGGGTTAAAGCCCCAATCCCAGTAACGACAACTCGCCGCCTATGCATGAAAAATGATTATTTACTTCCTTCTATATACTGAATAGCTTGACCAACAGTAGCAATGTTTTCTGCTTGGTCATCTGGAATTTGAATATCAAATTCTTTTTCGAACTCCATTATAAGTTCTACTGTATCTAAAGAGTCTGCGCCTAAGTCATTCGTAAAGCTAGCTTCGGTAACTACTTCATTTTCGTCAACGCCTAGTTTATCTACAATGATGGCTTTTACACGTGATGCAATATCAGACATAATTTTGGTTTTATTATTTCGGACAAAAATAGAAAAACTTTTACGCTCACAAATGTTTTTTCTAAATAATACGCATTTTAAACTGTTGCAGCTAAGCGACTTTTATTGCGTAAGTTTGCAAAAAGGCATTCTATATTTTGAAAACAATAGTTGTTTTTGCCTCTGGTTCAGGCACTAATGCGGCAAAAATAATCACGTACTTCGACGCCATTAAAACTGCTGCCGTAAAACGTATTTATTGCAACAACCCAAACGCCGGTGTAATTGACCGTGCTGCACGCCTTGGGGTGTCCACTAGGGTCTTTAATCGACTCGAATACCAAAAAGAAGTCTTAGAAGAGCTTTTATCTGCTAAGCCCAACCTCATTGTGCTGGCAGGTTTTTTGTGGAAGATACCCAAAAGCTATATTGAAGCATTTCCCAACAAAATTATTAACATTCATCCTGCATTGCTGCCCAAATATGGCGGAAAGGGCATGTATGGGCAACACGTTTTTGATGCAATTGTTTCCAATAACGAAACAGAAACAGGTATTACCATTCACTATGTCAATGAACATTATGACGAAGGAGCTGTTATTTTTCAAGCGAATACTGCCGTAGCCAAGACAGACTCTGCAACAGCAGTAGCTGCCAAAACACATCAACTGGAGCATGCACACTTTGCCCCACAAATACATCAATTGCTAGACCAACAATGAAAGAAGTTCACCTTTATACAGATGGGGCCGCTCGAGGAAATCCAGGTCCTGGCGGATACGGGCTCATTTTAGAACTTCCGGGTACCAACTATAAAAAAGAACACGCAGAAGGCTTTCTGCACACGACTAACAACCGCATGGAACTCATGGCGGTTATTGTCGGCCTGGAATTGTTAAAGGAAGCGCCGGTTAAGATTACCGTTTTTACGGATTCTAAATACGTTTGTGACGCTGTTGAAAAAAAATGGATTTTTCGTTGGGAGAAGGAGGGATTTAAAAAGCAAAAAAACCAAGATTTGTGGAAACGTTTTCTAATCGTGTTTAGAAAGCATAAAGTACAGATTAAATGGATCAAAGGCCACAACCAGCACCCACAAAATGAAAGATGCGACGCCCTTGCAGTAGCAGCATCCAAACAAAAACACCAAAAAGAAGATACGGGATATAAACCACAAACCACATGAAAAACAACAAGCTCCTTATCGTAGGCACAATGGCATTTGACGAAATCATCACCCCTACACATGCCTCAGGAAAAATTTTAGGTGGCGCAGGGACATATATTGGTTTGGCAGCGTCTTATGCAACGGCAGACATTGGAATTGTTTCTGTAATTGGCGACGACTTTACAAGCGAATACACCTCTTTGCTTACCGATCGTGGGATAGATCTTTCGGGTGTAACCAAGGTTGCTGGGCAAAAGTCTTTTTATTGGAAGGGCAAGTATCACGACAACATGAATAAGCGCGATACTCTCGACACTCAACTCAATGTACTAGCTGATTTTGATCCCGTTGTGCCCGCTCACTACAAAGATTCATCTGTGGTAATGTTAGGCAATCTCGCTCCAAGTGTACAACAAAGTGTATTGAACCAACTTGAACCCAACCCTTCTCGCGTGGTGTTGCTAGATACCATGAATTTTTGGATGGACGTGGCCATGGATGAGTTGTTAGCGGTTATCAAGCAGGTCGACGTGATCACCATAAACGACGAGGAAGCCATGCAATTAAGCGGAGAGGCAAATATGGTTTCAGCTGCAAAAGGGATACACAAACTAGGGCCAGCCTATGTTATTATCAAGAAGGGAGAACACGGAGCCTTACTGTTTTACAAAGACCAGCCTTTTTATGCACCAGCCCTTCCCTTACAACAAGTGATAGACCCAACGGGTGCAGGCGACAGTTTCGCAGGGGGATTATCAGGACATCTAGCCGCACAAGACCAGCTTACAGCAGCTGCGATCAAACAAGGAATTTTAAACGGCACGGCGGCCGCATCTCTTTGTGTAGGGGCTATGGGAACTGAAGGATTGGTCTCTGCCCAAAAAGAAGAATTTTTAGCGCAGCTTCAAGAGTTGGAGCGCCTACGAACAGTGTCGTAATTTAAAAGCGGACTATGATAATTTTAGTTAATTTTGCCCAATGAGTGATGCCATCAAGCACGAGTGTGGAATAGCCCTAGTTAGGCTACTTAAACCCCTAGATTACTACAAAGAAAAGTACGGCAGCTCTTTTTACGGCCTTCAGAAAATGTATTTGATGCTGGAAAAACAGCATAATCGCGGCCAGGACGGTGCCGGTTTTGCAAGCATTAAACTCGATATGGCACCAGGTGAGCGCTTTATGAGCCGTGTACGGTCTTCTGACCCCCAACCCATTAAAGACATTTTCAATACCATCAACGCTCGCATCAATAATGTTGAGGAAAGCTTGCCCACTAAAGACTTGTCTTCAGAAGCATTAAAATCCGCCTTCCCTTATGTAGGCGAGGTTATGTTAGGGCATTTGCGTTACGGAACTTTTGGCAAGAACACCATAGAAAGCGTACACCCTTTTTTGAGACAAAACAATTGGATGCACAGGAATCTTATTGTAGCAGGGAATTTTAATTTAACCAATGTTAACGAGTTGTTTGAAAACCTGGTTACTTTAGGGCAACACCCGAAGGAAAAAGCCGACACAGTTACCGTTATGGAAAAAATAGGGCACTTTTTGGACGACTCTGTGGCCAAGCTCTATAAAAAACTTAAAACAGAAGGTTTTGACAAGCAAGCGGCTTCTCCTGAAATTGCCAAGCGATTGAATATTGCCAAAATTTTACGCAAAGCATCAAAAAACTGGGATGGTGGCTATGTCATTGGTGGATTACTTGGCCATGGGGATTCTTTTGTATTGCGCGACCCTGCAG
>Ga0228620_1000028_pt1 | contig 150905 bp, 152 predicted proteins | sample 23DmetaG_FD_186030 | JGI IMG/M metagenome (GOLD analysis project Ga0228620, IMG submission 186030) | Seawater microbial communities from Monterey Bay, California, United States - 23D | ecosystem: Environmental > Aquatic > Marine > Coastal | place: USA: California | collected 2016-10-06 | reverse complement strand
CCTACACATTTTTTCACTACCTCTACCTACACATTTTTTCACTACCTCTGCATAAACTTTTTTTTCACTACCTCTACCTAAACCTTTCTTCTACAACACACACACCACTTTCCTTTTTTACTTATATCTCCATTTAATATTTTATAACACCCCTTTATGATATTTCAAATCAAAAAATTGATAAGTTACAATTATTATTATATCACATAAATATACTTGATTATCATGGTTAAAAACGCCGGCGGTAGTAAAACAAAAGGACTTGCAAGAAAACATATTAACAAAAGCAATCAGCCAACCAAACTTAGAATTCCTAATGAAGAAGGTGAACAAGTTGCATGCGTTACAAAGATGTTAGGGAATGGTATGTGTGAAATATATACAAATAATGAAATAAGACTAATTGGACATATTCGAGGAAGCTTCAGAGGAAGACAAAAAAGACACAATACTATTACTAATTCATCATTTGTATTGATTGGTCTTAGAACATGGGAATCAACAGCAAAAAATTGCGATATATTATGTATTTACGATGATTCACAAATTAAAGAATTAGAAAACTTACCAACCATAAAAATAGATAAACTACTAGGTATAAGAAATAATAATATGGGCATTACAAATAAAGAAAGTAACATTATTGATTTTACAGAAGAAGAGCAAGAAGAAATAATTATAGACTCAAAGAGTGGTTTTGAAGAATTTAAATTACACAACAATAATGCAATTGATCTAGACGACATTTAATTGAAAAATAATTCAAACTCAAATGGCTGAAGATCTCTTGGAATAAAAACTATACGAGGTTGAATGAAATTATTTTTAAACATTAAATTCATTAATCTATTATTTATCATAATATCTGTATCATTTTTTATATGGTGAAATATTTCTCTATTGTAGAAACAAGAAATAACAAGTATACAAAGAAAATTTACTAATACTAGACGCTGCATATTTATATCATAATTTTATAATATAAATAAACATCAATTTTATAGTAAAGGATAACTACCTTGCATCAATAACCCACACTGCCCTTTTCCTGAATTATATTGCTCTCCACGACCTAACTTAATATATCCATTATCCCCCCAAGTTGTACCCCAAGAATTCTTTACCAAATAATAATCATCACCATCATTTCCGTATCCTACTAATAAAACTCCATGGTCTAAATTAGTTCCGCAGTCCCCTGTAAAAGTACCAGATTTATATAATTGAAAGTCTTTTTGATCCGCTTGAATCGCAATAGACACAGGCTGTTTTTCTAACGCAGACATCATATTGGAATCTGAATTTGGAGAAACATCTATATAACCAGTAACATCACTATCAGGAACAGTCAAACAGGTACTATCACAAGAACCAGCTTTCTTAGTTGTACCAGATACATAAGGATAATCTTTTTCAGAACACAATCCATCATTACTTTTAATCCAATTAAAGGCATTATCCATTAAACCTCCATTACATCCATGATCTTTTCCTCCATTCTTTAGATTATCACAATCAACTAATTGCTGTTCAGAAAAACTATCCAACTTACCTGTTTTAATAAAATAAGCGCCTTCAAGTGCACCCGTAGTTGAAAAACTCCAACATGAACCACATTGTCCCTGATTCTTGACAGGTGTAACTGCCCCCTTACTAACCCAATCTACACTACTGGACACACCAGTTAAATCTTCATTATTAATACAAGATGATACACATCTAATTTTCTCAATCTTTTTATTTTGTTCTTCATCACGAAGACATCCTAATATACATTTAACTTCATCAACATCTTTTTTAATTTTTTTCGGATTAATATCGAATATTTTTTTATGACTACCAATAGAAAAATGTTCTCTAAACTCCTCTATGTTCATACCAGAATACTCATTATGCCCTAAAGAATATGTTAAATTCTTTGCGTTTACTTCATCTATATACTTATCATTCTTAAACCAAGTAGAAAACATAGAATTATAGTGATCATCATTTTCTATGCGAATATTATACTTATTTATCCAACTATCATATTTATCTTTCCAAAAATTTTGACTCTCTCCGTTACACCTTAAGTAAAAACAACTAAAAATTAATAATGCAAAACAAAACATTATATATATTAAACAAAGATTTAATATTTAACTGGTTTTAATTTAATATTTGTAATCGCACCTTCTTTTTTACCTTATCTTCATCCTCGAATAAATAGATTTTAAAATTATGCATGGTATAATTATCAATTTTACTTGTAGTAGAAACTCGAGAAAATAGTTTAAAACGTTCCAAATAAACCATATAACAATACATACCATCAGTACGTTGTAATTTATCAAACATTACTCCTTGATAAGTTTCATCTAATAAATTATTATTATTATAAAATGTTGATAATAAATTACAATCAACCTGTATCTTTCGAATAGATCTCATCGAAGTATTAATATATTCAAGTCTCTTTCTCCACTTATCTAAAAATATATTTGCATCATCAGTTACTGTTTTAATAATATTGCATTCTTTAAATAATATAATTTGATTCAATAGATCTGTCAACCGCCGAATAGGACTTGTTATTTGCAAATAAGAATTCATATTTGTTGTGTGAAATAATTTATTTTTTAACAACTCATGTTCTAAACTTAATCCTTCTTCATAACAAACATATTTACCCATAGAATTATTCCATAACTTGATAGCCAGTAAAGAATCTTGTGATAAATTAGTTGGTACACTATTTAACAATTCCTTATTTTTAATAAATGCAGTTCTAAAAATTCCAACCTTCTTTTCATTCATGACACTTGCTGTATACATATTCATAACAACCATCCAGTAACTAACCAAATCTTGAGAAGATTTTACACTTTTATCTAACAACTTTGTTATTTTCATCAATTCTTGGTAATTTATATCAGAATGTAGATACTTTTCACCATGAGAATAATTCCGTGTAACATTAATAATACAATTTTTAAAAGAATAATCCTCCGAATTAATAAATTTCCCATTTTCATCAATATAAATATCTAGACAAAGAGCAAATCTCAATTGTCCTTCCTGTAGACTACACAGAGTGTCTGATAATATTGTTGGCAACATCGGTCGTTTCCTATCTGGCAAATAAATAGTCGATACCCTTTGTGCAAAAGAATCCCATAATTTCAACGTTTCTAACCATAAAAAAACATTTGATATATAAATACTTACTTTCCAATTATTATCTATTTTCTCAATAGATAATGCATCATCAAAATCAGTTGTTGACCTCGAATCTATGGAAAATATATACTCGTACCTACGATCAATAATATGATAATCATTATTATACAAAATATTATCAATATATTGTTCTTTTGTTTGTTTATTTAAAGTACTTCTCGTTTTATTTACAAAATTGGTCATAGAAATATGAAGACTCTTACAATAAAGTTGATATTCATAAAATACTTCCAATATATTTACATCTCCCAGCGTATCCTGCAACAGACCTGTTGGATGTTTATTTGACCATTCTTTAAATTTAAACGTCACATACTTATTTACATACTTTTTATTAAATCCTACTTTTAATTCATATGGAACTAAAAAATAAGGTAGATGAGTATCGTCCGGAATAACTCTATAAAATAATTTACCATTCTTACTTCTTCCATATGTTATATTGTTTTCGACTACTAATACTCCTGCCAATTTTTCTGCATTTCTAATTTGAGATTGAACAACGCTTATTTCATCACCATCAATAGATAAAACATCATTATTCAAAATCTTTTTTCCAAAGATATCAATATTATTCTTTTCAACAAGTTCTTCTGTATCAATATTTACAAATTTATAATCAGAATACTCTCTGTCAGCTATCAATATCTTTACACTCATACATATTATATATCAATTTATATCTATATTAGTTTAGATAATATTATCTAATTATATTTAATTATAAACAGATGTTTGCCTTTCAATTTAATATAAAAGAAAATAAAGATCCTTCAAAAAAGAGTTTACGCTGGAATCTTAAAAATAATAAGATAATATTAACCTACTCGTCTTATGAATACGACAGAACCATTAATTCTGAAAAGATACTTGAAAATAAATTATTAAAACTAAGAGGATTATTAGAAGAAGACGAACACTTTTTTCAACCCATGATAAAAAATCCAACGTTTATTCATGAATTTATTTTACATAGACCTTAAATGTTAAATGAAATAAACATAAATAATAATATAGAGTATTATTTATGAAATATAAAGAAAAGACTGTGAATAATAACGCTATTTATTTAATTATTGTTGAATCACCATCAAAGTGTAGTAAAATTGAACATTTTTTAGGAAAAGATTATAGATGTATTGCTTCTATGGGTCACTTAAGAAACTTATCTGGACTCTCTTCTATTAATACAAAAGGAAATTTTGAACCTACTTTTTCATTAATAGAGGAAAAGAAAAAACATATTTTTAAAATGCAAGGAATTATTAATCAATTTATCCCAGAAAATGTAATTTTAGCAAGTGATGATGATAGGGAGGGTGAAGCAATCGCATGGCATATTTGTGAAATTTTTTCATTACCTTTAGAAAAAACAAAACGGATTATTTTTCATGAAATAACGAAACAGGCAATACTTACAGCTATTGAAAATCCAATATTAATAAATATGAATATCGTTCAAGCACAACATGCAAGACAAATATTAGATATTATTGTGGGCTATAAGGTATCTCCTTATTTATGGAAATACTTGTATAATAACAGAGAAAATTCATTATCCGCAGGTAGATGTCAAACACCCGCATTAAATTTAATTTATGAAAATGAAATGAAACAAAATGAAGAACCGGAAACATATTACAAAACAACTGGAATTTTTGAATCAAGACAAATAGAATTTTCTTTAAATCATCAATTTTCGCTCGAGAAAGATGTCGAAACATTTTTAGAAAAATCAAAATCATATAAGTATGAACTAATCATTCATGATAGTAAAGAAACAGAGAAAGGTTCTCCTGTACCATTTCAAACATCTAAATTATTACAAACTGCAAACAATATATTAAACTATTCGCCAAAACAAACTATGGACATTTGCCAAAAGTTATATCAAGCAGGTTATATTACATATATGAGAACAGAGAGTACAAAATATTCCAAAACATTTATTGATAAAGCATGTACATTTATAGAAAAAAAGCACGGATCTTCATTTATTGGAAATATACATAAGATAAAAAACACAGACTCTAATAATCCTCACGAAGCCATTCGGGTTACTAGTTTAGAAAACACAAATATAACCGGAAGTGAGAACAAAAAACTGAATGCATTATACAAAATAATTTGGAAAAATACACTACAAAGCTGTATGGCGAATGCAAATTATAAAGTTTATAAAATAGAAATTACTGCACCAGATAAATATAAATATAGTTACCAGTTAGAGTATCCATTATTTTTAGGATGGAAATTGCTAGATGAGAAAGAATCTTTACAAAATCTACAAAATATTTCGAATGGTCTACTCTTTTATTTTAAACAATTAAAACAGCCATTAACATACGAAAAAATCATAACGAATATATCTATTACAAATAAGTATCCACATTACAGCGAGTCAAGTTTAATTCAAAAACTCGAGAAGATTGGAATCGGAAGACCTTCTACATATGCATCTATTGTTCATGTTTTATTAGAGCGAAAATACGTAGTTAAAAAAGATATTGAAGGTAAAAAAATAAAATGCAATAACTATATTTTACAAAATAGCTCTATTCAAAAAAAAACAGAGGACAAGATTTTTCATAATGAAAAAAATAAATTAGTTATTCAACCAATAGGTATTTTGTGTAATGAATTTCTAACCAATAACTTTACCAACTTATTTTCATATGATTACACACAGAATATGGAGACCGAATTAGATTTAATATCGAATGGGGATTTTAACGGTATTTGGAACGAGATTTGTAAAAAATGTTATGAAGAAATTAAAGAACTAGGAGATTCATTAAAAAAAATGAATAAGCTTGTTTTCCAAGTTGACGATGAATACAATCTTTTGTTTGAAAAACATGGTCCCGTATTACAAAAATGCGATGATAAGAAAACATATATTTCTGTAAAACCCGAAATCAATATTGATATTCAAAAATTAAAGAACAAAGAATATAAGATAGAAGATTTGATTGAAGAAAAACCCGATTGTTTAGGAATATATCAAGAAAAAGAAGTTCATATTAAGAACGGAAAGTATGGATATTATGCAGAATGGGGTGAAAATAGAGAAAGTCTTAAAAACATAAAAATCCCTATTAAAGATATTACCCTTGAATCTTTTATAAAATATTTAGAATCAAAAGAAACAAAACAATATTTAAGAAAAATTAATGATAATATGGAAGTACGAAAGGGAAAATACGGAATGTATGTTTTTTATAAAACACCAGAAATGAAAAAACCATCATTTTTAAATATAAAAAAGTTTAAACCTGGAGTATTAACTGCAACTATAGATGAAATCATAGCTTGGATAAATGAAACATACAATTTAAATGAAAAAGTAAAATAATGTTTAAATATATAGAATGGACACACAGACTTTGTCGAGCGCATTTGATTATATTTCATTTTTCATATTATATGTTTACTCTTTCGTTTACCTATTTAAAGAAAAAACACAAGTACTGGGCTTTGGATTTCTTCTTTTTGTTCAATTTGCATTTATGCTGTACATGTATGTCGTAATAATAAAGACTACAAAATTTTATAAAGTCCCTTTATTCTTTTTGGGTTATTTATCGTTAGGATCTATACTTATTGGAAGTGTATTAAACACAACAGCATTAATAATTATTGGAATGGTATTATATAATCTAAATCAAACCTTTTTTAAAATTAAAGGTGAGCCATTAAATGTATCAAAATCAGCTGAGAAAAAGATTAAAGAATTCAAAGAATTTTTTGTATCTTATTTTTCTTTAAACGCTGTATTATTGCTGGGAGTTGTATTACTTTTCAGCTTTATTAATAAAGATATTGATATAAGAGAAATTCAAAATCCAGAAACAATAATATTAATATTCTTTATGTTTATTGCCTTAGCGGTACTTGGAATGTCAGGATATCAAGTATTCCTTGCGGATGAACTTTTGAAATATTCAAGGAGACAGATTATACATCAAGAAAATGATAGTTTGAGTTAAATTCGTATAAAAAGATTACCAATCAAATATATAAAGTATGAAATATTACGAAACCTTTTTTGATGAATATATTCAAACTAAAAATAATTTTGATTTGCATCCTGAACTTGATCGCATTATAAAAAAAATGCCAGATTCCATAAACAATCTAAATAATCTTATTCTTTATGGTCCATCAGGAACAGGAAAATACAGCACTTCATTAAAAATTATTAATAAATATAGTAGTAATAATTTAAAATATGATAAAAAAATTACAGTAAGTACAGATAAACAAACTTATAACTGTAAAATAAGTGATATTCATTATGAGATAGATTTATCTCTACTTGGTTGTAACTCAAAATTATTATGGCATGAAGTTTTTTTTAGAATTGTTGATATTATAAGTATGAAAAAAGAAAAAACGGGTATTATTTTATGTAAAAATTTTCATTTGATACATTCAGAACTTCTTGAAAATTTCTATAGCTATATGCAACAATATAATCATAATCAAGCAAACATTAAGATTATTTTTATTATTATTTCTGAACAAATAAGTTTCTTACCGTTACAAATTATCAAATCATGTCAAACAATTAATATTAAAAGACCTATTAAAAAATTATATTCAAAGTATATTTCTTCATTAAATCAAAATTATATTGAAAAAAATAAAAATGTTTGTGAATTTTCCAGACATGTATACAATCAAAGCAAAATAAAATTTAAATCAAAAAATAATCGGGATACAATTGAAAATATGGATGAAAATGGTATATTAAATATTAAAGAACTCCATTCTTTTCAAATTATTGAAAATACAGATCAAGAAATTCCAACAGATTCTTTCAATATTATTTGCGATAAAATAATAAAAGAAATCAATAATATTCAACAACTAAATTATACCGAATTCAGAGATATTCTTTATGATACTTTAACCTATAATCTAGATATCGGAGAATGTATATGGTATATTATTTCCTATTATGTATCTACAAAACAGTTGAGTGAAAAGAATCTTAGCCTATTGATGATTGACCTTTACTCATTTTTTAAATATTTCAATAATAATTATCGCCCCATTTATCATTTAGAGACTATTTTCTATCATATAATAAATAAAGTACATAACCTTGATGAAAATTCAAGAAGCATATAGTATATTAGAATTAACAAATCATGTTAGCTACGATCAGAAAGTAATCAAACGAAAATACCACAGCTTATGTTTAAAATATCATCCAGATAAAAACAATAATAATGAAGAGTGTAAGAATAAGTTTCAATCTATTAATGAAGCATATCAGTTATTAACAAATAATAAACCAACTGTTGTATACAGCTATGATAATCATCTAATATCTGTATTAGACTCACTACTTCCATTTTATTTACGAAATGATAAAATTTATTCTATTATTCGAGATATTATTAATACATGTGAAAAATTAGCTATATTAAACATAAGCAAACTTGATGTAGAGATAATTGAACAAATATACAAATTATTATATATTAATAAAGACTTATTAAATATACCAGAAACAACATGCAATAATATTAAAAATATAATTCAAGAAAAACGGAAACATGATGAATGTATTATTTTACATCCTACTTTGAATGATCTTTTTTGTAACAATCTCTATAGATTAAAGTATAATAACGAAACATACAATATTCCATTATGGCACAAGTCTCTTGTATATGAACATCAAAATAGCGAATTATATGTAAAATGTATACCAAATACACCAGAAAATGTTTTTATAGACAATAAGAATAATATTTATATTACAATAAAAGTGAAGATAAATGATATATGGGGAAAAGAATATTTTGATTATTGGATTGATGATAAAAAAATATCTATCGAATGTCAAAAATTAAAATTTAAAGAATCTCAAACTATTGTTTTAGTTAATCAAGGAATAAGCAAAGCAGGACTACATGATATTTATGACATAACAAGAAAATCAAATATCTATGTTAATCTTGATATTACAAAAGATATATAAATAATATGTGGTATTATTTATATGTTCCTCACCTTATTAAATGTATTGTTATTACTATTAGTTACAAAATCATTTATTTTCAGAAATTCGTTCAGAAAAACGAACATTCGTCATAAATTAAATAATACACCAATAGATTATGATGAAAAACATAAAGATATTATTAAACAATTTAGTGGATTCTACGGATTGATTGGGCCTAACGTTGATTTTTACAAAGCACGATCACTTATTGAACTATTTACAGGTAATGGATTTATACAAGGAGTGTTTTTCAACAACGGTACTATTACACATCTTAATCATACGATTAATACAGAAAAAAAACAACATGAGGATAAGTGGGGCAAAATACCCAATCATCTTTTTACTTCTATATTGTTAACCACATTACAAAAAGTAAATATGGTTCCTATTTCTACAGGTACTGCAAATACTGCATTAATTAATTTTGCAAATAAAACTCTTGCTTTATATGAAACGGATTATCCCTATTCAATTGATATTAATTTCGAAAAATCAACTATATCAACTCTAAAAAAGGAAAGAATAGATAATGTTACAAGCTTTTCAGGTCATACAAAAATCATTAACAACACTATTGAAACGATAGAATATGATTTGATGAAAAAGTGTATCTATTATATTCGACTTGATTTAAATTATAATATTATTGAAAAAACTCCAATATATACAAGATATTTACCTGTAGTACATGATTTTATTACCACAGAAGATTATTTGATATTTTTTGATTCACCTCTTGAAATCGATACGAAAAAATTATTTTGTAATTCTTTTCCTGTTTCCCTTACAAATGAGACAGCCTATATTCATGTATTGAATAAACATACAAAACAAGTAACAAGATATAACTGTAGAAATAGTTTCTATATTTTCCATTTTGCTAATTTTAAAGAAACGAACAGTCAATTAATTATTGAAGGATCAGTTGTTGATGAATTAGACTTTTCTAATTTAGATTTTGATCCACATTATAGGCAAATAATCATTAATAAAGCCGATAAAAAAGTATCTATTATAAAATATACTGAACTTGAAAACATCAAACTTGATTTTCCTATTAAATTAAAAAACAATAACATACTGTTTACAATTATTGAAGAACGAGGATTTTCAGGATTTGCCATTTGTGAAAATATGAGGATTATAAAAAAAATATTATTGAAAGACTATATTCTTTGTGGAGAACCAAATATTATTGAAGTAAATAATACTGAATATCTAGTTGGGTTCACAAGAGATAAAATGAATAAAGGATTTATTTACTTTTTAAATTTACAAACATTTGAAGATTTTTATGTACCATCACCCTATACACCATATAATGGTTTCCATTCAATATTTATACCAAATGATTTAAAATTATAACTTTACATTCTTATAAATAATATGAGTTTTCTTATACTATTTATATTTTTAACAGCATGTTATTCGATAAGACTGACTAATAATCAATTAAGAAAAATACAATATATTTTAAAACATCCTAATGTTACACCTGAACATAAAAACAAAATTCATAATATTTTAATTAAGTCACATAATAAATGGCTGCATAAAAAAGTACACTCTTTTGTTGGAAATAATAAATTTTCGTCTGAGTATAAAAAAGAACTATACGAAGCAGCAAAAGTAGGATTATTAAAGTGTTTAAAAAAATATAATGGAAGTACACCATTACATATGTATGCAGACAAATATATATTCTATGAGTTTACGAAAAGTATTACTAATCAAATGCCTCTTGGATATTTAAATCATTATGAACGTTATATCAAAAAAGTCAATATTACACAACCCACTTTTATTGGAGATAGTCATGTTGATAAAACACATGAAGAAAAAAAAATAACAGGTCCTATATTATGTATGACTACTAATGGTGATGTTGTAAATGTATTAGAGGCCAGAGATAATATTACCAATCTGATTTCAAAATTATCATATAAAGAACAAGAACTATTTTATTGTAAATATCACAAAGGTTCTTTACAAGTAAGAAACAAAGCAAAAGATGCACACAAACTGGCAAATATATCTTATGAAACTTATCGGCAAAGAATGAAAAAAATTGATAACTATTTAAAGATTAATTTATTTCATATTTAAATGATATCTATATTTTCTAGAATAACAAATTCAATCAAAAATAGGTTTTCAGTACCTGTTCCGCTTGTAGGAAGATGGTCAAATAATGAAGATTTTACAAAAAAAAAGACTAAAATCGATTTAGCTAATGAAGATCACTGTTTCTGTGATGAATATATTACTGAAAAATCAAAGAACAATATAGATGAAAATAAAACAAATCAATAATAATCTATTTACGCATACAAATATATTCAATAATAAATGTATTAAATATATTTTATTCTCTTTTTTAATGTGTGGAATCGTAGGATACTTAGGAATCGACAATTATTATGATTATGTAATAAATGGATTAAAACTATTACAAAATCGTGGATATGATTCAGCCGGAATAACATATATTTATAATAATGATCTTATTACAAAGAAATTTTCTTCAACAGATATTAATAATTCGTTACATATTTTAGAAGATGCTGTTCACTTAAATGAAGAAAGCAATATAGCTATAGGTCATACACGATGGGCTACTCATGGATCAATAAATAATATTAATGCTCACCCTCATCATGATAATGAAAATATGTTTTCTATTGTTCATAATGGTATTATTGAGAACTTTCACTCCATTAAAAACAAGTTGTTAGACGAAGGATACCATTTTTTATCACAAACAGATACAGAAATAATTAGTGTATTGCTAGGTAAATACTATTCTTTGGAAAAGAATGTCGAAAAAGCAATCGAACAAACGGTGAATGAGCTACAGGGGACTTGGGCATTAGTGATTGTTCATAAAGATTTTCCCGATCAAATATGGTTTACACGTAATGGTTCTCCTTTATTATTAGGTATTGATGATCAATTTGTTTTAATAGTAAGCGAACAATTAGCATTTAACAATTACATAAAAAAATATATTATTATCGAAAATCATGATATTATTTCTGTAAAAATAAAAGATTCTCGTATTGAACTACAAGAAAGCTTGAACCGATATGCAGTACAAAAGAAACTAAAAGATGATATTGTTTCCAAACCAGATAATTATGAACACTGGACATTAAAAGAAATTATGGAACAACCTAATTCTATCAACAGATCCATTAATAATGGAGGAAGAATTGCCGACAACACGAATGTAAAACTTGGCGGATTGGATCAACACAAATCAAAACTCTTGGAATGCGAACATTTAATCATTTTAGGGTGCGGTACTTCCTATTATTCAGGTCTATGGAGCACACAAATATTTAAAACTTTAGATATTTTTACAACTATACAAAGTTTTGATGGAGCCGAATTTGATATTCATGATATTCCCAAAAAAGGGAAAACATGTTTAATCCTTTTATCTCAATCTGGAGAAACAAAGGACCTACATCGGTGTATTCAAATCGCCAAAGACTATGAATTATATACTATAGGTGTTGTAAATGTACCCGATTCTTTAATCGCTAGAGAAACCGACTGTGGTGTTTATTTAAATGCGGGAAGAGAAGTAGCAGTTGCTTCAACAAAATCATTCACAAGTCAGTGTATAATATTGTCTATGATTGGAATCTGGTTCTCACAAAATCGTGGAACATCTATTCGTAAAAGAAAAACTATAATAGACTCTATTCGTTCTTTACCTTTTCAATTTCAAAATACTTTAAAGAATGAAATATTGAGAACCTTTTCAGATGTATTAGATAAAAGTACTGTTTTTATACTGGGAAAAGGAAAAGAATTTGCTATTGCAAAAGAAGGCGCGTTAAAAATTAAAGAAATTTCTTATATTCATGCTGAGGGATATAGCTCATCTGCGTTAAAACATGGTCCATTTGCGTTGATTGAGAACAATCTTCCTGTTATTATTTTAGATATAGGAGAGAAATATCGAGAAAAAAACAGAAACGTATATGAAGAATTGAAATCTAGAAAAGCACGTATTATTTTTATTACAGATGAAAAAAGCGGACTGGAAAATGAAATATTAGTAGATAAAAATGAAATTTTTGGAGGATTATTAGCCAACGTTTGTATACAATTATTAACTTACTATAAAGCAATTAATAAAAAAATAAATCCAGATTTTCCAAGAAACTTGGCAAAAGTAGTAAGCGTTGAATAACATAAACTCTACTAATGTTTAGGAATTAGTTTACATATTATAATATTTATATCGACATTATAATATTATATTCCAGTCATGAAAGAAAAAAATCTAAAAAAAAACAAAAAAGAGAAAAAAGAGAAAAAAGAGAAAAAAGGAAAAAACAAGAAAAAGAAAGATAAAAAAAAGACAAAATGCAAACCTAAATGTACTCATGAAACACTAGATCATAGAAATGTTTGTTGTCATATGATGTTGTCTCATGTATCATTATTAATACCGTGTATTTGGTGGATCTTTGGATATAACCACGGAACACATTTTTCTCATATTGCTGATAAATGCCTGGCGATTGCACTTGCAACGGCTCTTATTTTTACAACTACTTATCATTATTATTATGAATGTGTGTTTTATTACTTAGAAGAACAAATTATGATTTTTGCTATTATATTTTTAAATGTATACATGGCATATCGAGGTGTTCCATATAAATATATAGGTTTTGGTTTTTTAATTATACTTGCATTAAGAGCATGTATACTAAAAGCTGGAAAAGAAACGATGGATAACGAAAATTATGAAATATATCACCCTTTTTGCCATTATATAGGTGGTATTTACATTTTGTATTGTGTTTATTTTATACAAGAAACTTTTAAGAAAAAATAATATTTAATCATTATGTTTACACAATATTTGTTTTATACTTTTTTGTATTCACAAGTCTAAAATTTTCTGCACTTTCTATATAATTATCACTATTATAGATTCCTCTTCCAACAATAACTATATCTGTGTCTATTTCTTCTATACGTCTATAATTTTGATCGCCAACAGTACACCTTTTTATATTTACACCAGGTGTCATATTTATTAATCCATTTAAATCAATTCGATACTGAGTAACTAATCCTGCAACATGACTGGGGTATTTAGTTACTATTTCTCTTACTGTTTCTATATAATCATAACTATTATTTGACATATTTCCTATTAATATTACTCCAGACAACTTACTAACTACTTCACTATTTACATTACCCATGACAGTAATCAAATCAATCCATTTTGAATATTTACGATACTGTTTTTCTACTGTATAAGAAATATCTACAAATTTTCTATCTTCCATCAATAAAAAATCTTTTTCAATCGATAATTCAATCAACTTTGTTTTCAATTCTTGGTTTTCATCTTTATAAAAATCATAATGAATTTTACAAATAACTATTTTATCTCCTATGTCTTGCAAAATCTGTATTAATTTATTTTTATCATCTAAATCTGCAGAAAAACATAATCGGCTATTTTTTTTCATAATAAGTTGATCTAATTTATATTTTGTTAACTGTGTTTTACAAAATACACTTTTGACAGGAACATTACACGTATACCCTTCTTGTCTATCTAATATTACAATTACTCCAATTATATCTACTTTATCTTTTAATAATTCAATTACTTTATTTACCGAACCACCAGTTGTAATAACATCTTCTATTATTACACATTTACTTTTTGTATTGTAATTTCCTTCAATTTGCTTGTTTGTACCATAATCTTTTACTTCATTTCTAACCATAATCATGGGAATGTTATAAGTTGCTGATATATAACTGCATATAGGAAGACCACCCATAGGAACACCACATAACAAATCACATTCTGTGTGCAACTCATTCATAATCTTATACATGGTGTCTCCTATATTTTTCATCAATTTTGGATAAGATATTAATCCTTTCATATCAAAATAATATTTCGATATTTCTCCACTTTTTAAAGTAAACTTACCATACTTTATACATTCAGTTTTAAATAACTCATCTAACATTCTTATATTTATTTTATAAGAAACATTTAAATTAATTTTCTTATAAAAAAAAATTGGAAATACAAGGATTCGAACCAAGATCTTCTGTGTGCTATACAAATGCTCTGCCTTTGAGCTATATTCCCATAAATAAAATATTACTGTGTATTTTATTATTCTACATTTATATCCTTCTTACCTCTTCTAAAGATACATTTAGAAAGCCTATGTGGTAGCGCGTTGTATACTCTTCCGTTTGAATCTTTAACTGTCAAACTTTTAGGATCGGTAAATTCATTTTTTTCTTTCACAGTATATGTTGTAAAACCTATTTTAACACAGTCACCTACTCCTACGTTGTCAAATGTCAACTCACCTCCTTTCATTTTACGACTTTTACGCGCTTTCTTTGTGTTTAAAGATTTTTTACCACCCTTTTTACCACCTTTTTTGGATTTTCTCATTTTAAGAGTTTTCTTTAAAGATTTTTTGCCACCTTTTTTGACTAAACTTTTAGTAAGCTTCATTATATATTCTATTGTTAGATTTTAAAAATATATTTAACAATTTTTATTGTTATTATTATATATAGATATTATGGCCGATATCACTTTACAGCATATTGCTGAGACAATCCGTAAACCCAGTTATCTTGAATATATCCAATACCCTTTAGCTAAAATGGGTATTGAAAACGAATTCAAAAAAGATGATTTTTTCAAAAATTCAAACAAAGAACCTGTCGAGTTTCTTGTGGATAATTTGACGAAATTGTATAGTAGTGAAGATATTTCTCCAGACGATAACGAAAAATTAGAAGAATTACTAGTATTTTCTGTACTTGCGCATGACAAACATCAAGATAATCTTAAGAAAGCAGATGAAGAAGAAAGAAGGAAAAATGCAGCAGCATTTGCAAAATTAATGGAAGAGCAAGAAAGAGAGGATAAACCTATCCTAACAGCGTTCAATGATGCCAAAGCCAAATTAGAAGAAATGACAAACAACGGGGTAAATATCTCATTACCAGAAATGAATCAGGAAAAAATCCAAAGTATAGCAAAAGCCAAGATGGAAGCAGTAAATGATTTTGCAAAAAAATTAAACGATCCAGAAACAAGAAAACAAATCTTAGATGATACAACAGAACAACTAAGTAAAGGAATGGATGCAGTAAAACAAACACTTAGCGATGTTCAGAGCAAAGGAAAGAATGTAGCAACGAGTTTTATGAGTAAATTACCTTCAATAAGTTCTCCCATGTTTGGAAAAAAAACAGAAGAACCAGAAAAACCAGAAGAACCAGTAAACGGAGGAAAGAGAAAATCCAAGAAAGGAGGAAAAAGAAAATCCAAGAAAGGAGGAAAAAGAAAATCCAAGAAAAATAAGTCTAAGAAAAACAAATCGAAGAAATCTAAGAAGTAAATTCGCTTTTTGGAATTATTTTATTAATATGATAATGTTTTAAAATTAATCTATTATCATGTAAATCAACAATATTTGCAGTTGTATTATTACCAAATATTTCCTCATATAATTTGATCTTCGTTTTATCGGGGTATTCAGAAACAAACACATACATATTTCTGCATATATCATGAAAATTTTGAGGCTTTTCAATCAACGCAGAATTATCAGTTAAATATATGTTTTTTAAACCCTCATATATAATCGGATGTTCTGGAATACATCCAATAAATCCTTGAAATATACTCTTTGGAAAATAATTAGAATTAACAGAAAAATATTCATAATCTTTAACAATTGCATCCATATCAACTTCAATCATCGCGTCTGTATCAAAATATACGCCACCCTTTACATACAAATAATAATAACGAAATAAATCTGCTCTATGCTCTCCATAACTAAATGAGTAAAATTTCTTGACTATATCTGGGAATTCAGATAACGGATTTTCTTTAAAAAAATGAATGATCTCTTCATCATCAAAATGACTGTATGACCAACCTATACTTCTTTCTTTTATCATATCTACAACATATTGTTCTGGTTTTTTACGAGATGTTTGAATAATTTGTTTGGGAATCATTTATTTATATAAAAAAATGGTTTTATATAAATTTTATTATTAAATTACATTACAATCTTTTTATTTCTTTTAGTTTTACTCTTTTTATTTCTTTTACTCTTTTTATTTCTTTTACTCTTTCTTCTTACGTACAGCTCTCTTCTTAGGCGCAGGAGCCTCTTCAGTAACTGGCTCTTCGACAACCGCCTTCTTCTTAACAACCTTCTTTGCTGGAGGAGGCGCTTCCTCTTCCTCCTCTTCTTCCTCCTCCTCCTCCTCTTCCTCTTCGCTTTCCTCTACTTCAGTAGTAACTACCTTCTCAACAACAGGTTGCTCGACTTCTTGAGAAACAGCTCCCAAATTCTGATTTTCAATAGCTTCCATATCCTCTTGGGGCAAGCTAATGTGGCACTTGCCAAATACACTCGCAACCTGGTGAGGCTTGACCATAGTCTGGGTAAGACGCCAGGTAATACCCCAACCCTTTCCACCGAACCAAAGTCCACCACATTGGATGATACAGGCTACATTTGACTGCTTAGGAACAAAATCAACAGGAGTCAAATTCTCATTATCACAAGGAAACAATAAAGTATTTTTTGTATCATAAATTTCTACATTCCACTTACCATTATAGCAAGGAACACGAAGCTTAATCGAAGGAGCTCGACTGTAATCAATCTTCTTGGTACCCTTCTCCTTAGGATACTTTAGGGTAGGGAAGAAAGTATGCTTAGCTACTTCGCGAGACATATCCTCACCAAACCAAACCTCGCTATTCTTTACAGCATCGTCCAAAATCTTATTCTCTAAAGCCTTAAACTTCTCTAGGAACTCATCAGTAGCAGGCTTTCGGTAATCATCATTAGGAAAATTCAACTGCATACTAAACTTTCCATCAGACTCACCATGTTCATTTGTATAATCAGAAATACCCCACGTCATCATAAGAGGAGTAGCAATATGAAGTGAACGGTTTAGTTGCGTACTAATAAGATTAACCGATTTACCACCGCGGTCATTAATTTTAGGTTGCATGTACTTCATGGAATTTACATCCCAATCAGAAACACTAACGTACAAAGGAGCTTGAGCAGAACTAGACATATTTATCAAGTATATAATGCATTATAGTGTTAATTATTTAAATCAATTTTTTAAGTCTATTTAAGTAAGTCACCCGTATAATATATTAAAAAATGTTTTCATGAAAACATATACTTAAAAAAATATAATATTTAAATATATATGAAAAGTACGACAAAAAAAGACAAAGTTGATTTAACCTTTGAAAATTATCTATTAGATAAAATTATTTATAAAAAATACACAATTCCTGAATTGAAAAAGGTGTGTAAAGAACATAAGTTACATGTTACTGGTAGAAAGGATATATTGATCGAGCGTATTGATTCTATCTTTATAAAAATGAAAAATGCAATCATTATTCAAAAGAATTTTCGAAAAATAATAGCAATAAACTGGCTATCATATAAAGGTTCTGCATTAAAAAAAAGAGAAATATGTAATAACAACACCGATTTTGTTACGATGGAACCTATTGACGAAATTGATATGCGATTATTTTTTAGTTATACAGATAAAAAGAAGTTTACATATGGATTTGATATTACTTCTTTAATTCACTGTTATTATACAACCGGGAAACTTAAAAATCCATACACAAGAGAAAATATGGATAAAAATGTATTAGATAAGATTATTACTGTTTTTAAAATTACGTGTATTTTATATAATGATTTTAAAGAGCAAAATGACAAATATACAAAATACAAAAAGCTACACCGTATACCAGTTCATAGCATCAGGTCAAGAAGAGATGGTCCATTTAATTATCGTCCCAGATTTAATCCAAACGCATTCAGAGACACAGATAATAGAAACCGTTGGGAGAGAATTGTAGAAATAAGAAGAAGACCTCTAAATGATAGAATTGAAAACTTATTTATTGAAATAGACTTACTAGGAAACTATACACAATCTTCCTGGTTCAATAATCTAAATTATAACCAACTGGTTCGCTTTTTTAGATTTTTAAATGATATATGGAATTTCCGTAGCGGAATGACTAATACGACAAAAATGAATATATGTCCATTTTATAATCCATTTGATAATATTTTTCCAACAAGTATAGATTTAAATTATACAATTTTAAAAATAGGCTGTTTAACAGTATTTGAAAATTTTGTGTATTCCGGAGTAAGTGAAGATTTTAGAAAAATTGGCTGCTTACATGCTTTATCATCTTTAACATTAGTTTCAGAACAAGCAAGACATTCTTTGCCTTGGTTATATGATTCTGTTGCATTAACGTAATTTATATTACACTTATCATGCTGTAATATAAATATATTTCCTAAAAAGTATATAAAAAGATAACGCTCAATATATTATATAATCAGTCATGGTTAGAACTACAAAGTCCACAGAAAAGCCCGCATCTGCTTCCACCCCTAAGCCTCGTGCCAAGAAATCCTCCAAGGAGGTTGCCGCTCCTGTATCTGAAACCGCTACGGTTGAGGAGCCAGTTAATGAAATTAGGGTTGCTGAGGCTTCCGAAATTTCTCCTATTGTTACCAAGATGTCTGAGTTCAGCGCCAAGCTTCAACAAATTGTAAGTCTTTTTGCTACCGTAAAGAACGATTACAAGACCTTGGAGAAGGTTGTTAACCGTGAACTTAAGCAAGCACAAAAGGCTAGCAGCAAGAAGAAGCGTAACAACGCTAACCGTAAACCTTCTGGTTTCGTAAAGCCTGCTCGTATTAGTGACGAGCTTGCCAATTTCCTCAAAAAGGATGTTGGTACTGAGATGGCTCGTACTGACGTCAGCAAGGAGATCAACGCCTATATCCAAGCCAACGATCTTAAGGATAAGAAGAACGGACGCATTATTCACCCTGATGCCAAGCTCACCAAGCTCCTTAAGATTGGTAAGGAGGATGAGCTTACTTACTTTAACCTTCAAAGATACTTGAAGCACCACTTTGCTAAGAGTACTCCCGCTGTTTAAAACAATAAACAAAAACAATAAACAAAAACAATAAACAAAAACAATAAACAAAAACAATAAACAAAAACAATAAAAAATATTATTAATAATTAACATTACAAGAATATAAAAATAAAGCATATTTATTTTTATATGGAATCCTCAAGTGAATTTCTTGAAAATGCTATCGTGAATGAAACAAAAAACATTAATGAAAAGATTGAACAATTTGTTAATGAAAAAAAACCTGTTGTCTACATTCTTACCCCTTGTTATGGAAGTGTATGTTATGTGAATTACGTTTATAGTCTTATGATGACTTTAGAAGTATTTAGACAATATAAAATTACGGCAAATGTAGAATTCTGTAAAAGCGATAGCTTAGTAACAAGAGCAAGAAACAATCTTGTCGCAAAAGCCATGAACGATCCTAATATGACACATATTCTATTTATTGATAACGATATTAGTTGGGAACCATTTGACGTATTAAAACTATTACTTCACGATAAAAATATTGTTGGTGGTATTTATCCTCTTAAAAACTATCACTGGAATAAATTACTAGAAAATAATGGAGAAAGTGTTAGAAATATGATTGAAAAGAAAAATAAATCACAACTGAGCGACTTCATTAATGATGAAAACATGATACAGTATAATTTATTGAATTACAATATTAATTATAAATCGAGTGAAATTAAGATTGAGAAAAATTTAACTGAAGTTAAACATATTCCGACTGGTTTTATGTTATTAAAACGAAGTGCCATAGAAAAAATGCAAGAAGCTTACCCTTCCACAAAATATACAGATGACGTACATTTCTTAACAGAAGAAGAAAATAAATATTGCTATGCATTATTTGATTGTGGGGTTGAAGACGAACATTATTTTTCAGAAGACTGGATGTTTTGCCATAGATGGAGTAAAATGGGAGGTAAACTATGGATAGATATTAGTATTAACCTTACTCATACTGGTATAGAAGACTATAAAGGTTCTCTTTTATCATCACTACTTTAAAAATATAAATCCCTCTTCTGTCATTATTTCTTCTATTCTATTTTCATTTTTTTCTTTTTTTTGTATTAGTTCTACGTTGTAGTTTTCAAATATGTTTAAATAATCTATAGTAAAGTAATTATATACACTCAATAATTTTTCATAATCGTTAATATATTTTGTATTTTCCACTAGCCAATCATAAAATGATATATCTGTATTTTCTTTTTTGATTATCTTTTTATAACTTTGAAACCATTTTATTGTTTCACTTAAAGATGTATTTGTATCCAAATTATAATCTGTTCCAGATAATATAAGTATTTCTTGAAGCTCTTTACTCGTTAGTTCCAGTTCTTCCAACACTTTATTTCTATCATAAAACCATAATGTCTTATTTGAAATGTTAATATTTCTAATAATATATCGAGATCCATAAATAAACATATCCATATCATCACTTACGCAATATATTTGTTTATCATGTTCTTTCTTTGTAGTGAAATAAGCGCATAAATGATCAGCTTCACAGGGGGAATCAAAATAAGAAACACCAAAAGCATCTAATACTGTTTTCACTTTAGATGTATGTGATTCCTTTACACGAATGAATTGACTTTTTAATAAATCCATTTCAGCTAACAATTCATTTTTTTCGGGTAGAAATATATTTTGAAAAGATGCATCAACTATTTTTTGTTGAATCAACTCATATTTAAGTTCGGCCTCTTTCTTTTCTATACTCCTCTGCTTTAATAGTTCTCGTTTCTCTGGTGGTGGTTTACCATCAAATACAAAGACAGGATCTATTTTATATTCTTGCATAATAGAAAGAAACAAATACATATTTTCCATTAATGCATTTTCACCTAAGTATTTATAGATATAAATACTTGCATCAATAACAAAAACGCTGTTAGCAAAATTAGATATATGCAGTTTTTTAATTGCATTTTTTGAGCATTTCTTTAACAAAAACTTGTTTAAGTATTTCACCCCCATTTTTTTTAGTTATATACTTTATAATAACGTAATCAATTTTTTATGAATATTCAAATCATATCAAATATCAATATACCAGATATACGACTTAATAAAAATAATCAAACTTTATTAAAAAAACTAGTACAATTATTAAGACAAGCAAAAATCCATTTTGAGAAAAATATCGAAAAAATAGAAATTTCCAATAAAAATATAAATAATGAAACAATCAAAGATATTAATAATTTTTCTCATTATCCAAATAAAGTTCAAAATCATATTTTAGAATTAACAGACAAAAGCTTATACACATTCAATTTATCTTTACACAAACATCAGTTTAAATGTAATATTATACTTGAAAAAGAAAAGCCGTTAAAACTTATTATGGATGAATACGTAAAGTATATGTATTATTGGTTATTTATAGCAACAAGCCTATGTAATAAAAAATGTTCATCGAGTATGAATATTTATATTTTTGCTACTTCTTTAATGAAAGAGCTACCAGAAGATAGTTCAGTATTGTCACATAATAATTGTAATACCGCCTTTACTACTTCATGTAATATACATACTGATTTACATATATTTAGAAAAGAAGAATGGTTTAAAGTTTTTATTCATGAAACTTTCCATAATCTTGGTTTGGATTTTTCTGGTATTGACAATATATCCAATTCTATATTGCAAAAAGTTTTTGCAGTAAATAGTGATATTCGGGCTTATGAAAGCTATACAGAAATCTTTGCAGAACTTATTATGGTGTTAATGTATTGTAGTGAAAAAACAAATGCACAAGAAGAATTAATTAAAATGTGGAAACAAGAAATGAAGTTAGAACAACAGTTCTCACTTTTTCAAGCTGGTAAAATATTAAAACACTATAATTTAAACTATACAGATCTATTTAAAAAACAAAATTCAATCATAAAATATGCAGAAAATACACAAGTATTTTCATATTACATCTTAAAATTAATACTAATTTATCACATAAATGATTTTCTTGAATGGGGTGTATCTCATAATAACAATATCGTTCAATTTAAACAAACAGAGCAAAATATAGTATCGTTTTGTCAATTTTTAATAGAAAGATATGATAACCCAAACTTGATTTCACATTTAAATGAAATGAAAGATCTAGTTAAAAATAATAATACGAAATTGATGAAAACTTTACGAATGACTATTCATAATTTTCCATAAAAAAACAATATTTACAATAAAACAGATTTTTATTTAATTATTTAAATTAATACTCCTGAGTATGAAGCTTGTCGTCTATATCACGGTTTGTTTTTTCTAGCGTTGAAATAACGTTTGTCCAATTTTGTGCATTAGTGTTGTCTACATTATCTTGAAGTTGTGTGTTAACACTAGACCTGAAATCGAGAAGCATCTTAATCAATACATCCTTCTCCTTCAACTTACTTTCCAAGATTGTTGTTGCTGCTTTGAGTTGATGAATATTTACATCATACTCTGCCTCTTCAATCGGGCGATGATTAATCTTGAAATTCAAGAACCCAGATTTGTATATACCGTTGGAAAATATAGAGAATCGCCAATTTTTTTCCTTTGTCTGAAATCCAGAAACACTCATACGAGACTGAGGATTAGAATTTAAAACATTTCTCAGTTGCTTTGCTTCATCAGAATCAAACCAATATTCAAAATGAATATAAGCACTCACAATAGGAATATTACTTGACTCAACCTGTCTATTTACAAAGTCAATACGCTTAACCTTACCAAGACACAAATTGTTCTCAATAAACGACTTCAAATACTTACCTTGAAACTTATGATTTTTCTTATCAATAGAATTGCTCAATATGAGACCATTCATAATAGCCGGAACATAAAGACTCTTCCAGTCAGACTCTTCCAATTCCATCTTATTAAAAGTTGGATAAGAATCCATAGGAAATAATTCCCGTACAGGATCGTGAAGTTGATATTGATTTGATTCCATTATAAAGCGCGCAGTTAAATGATAACTACAAAATCTATTCATTAAAATATCAATTTTTTAATGAATGAAAACATTATTATACTATTTCTTTTCGTATTTTCATTAATAAAACATCTGTTTCAGATGGTTTACGACGAATAAATTTAATTATTTTGGCCTTTTTTGTTCCCAATAAAATAGTCTTAAAAACGGCGTGATTAATAAATTTTTCTTTTAATGCTCTCTCTCGTACTTCATCTTTGCGATTTGATTTAATACTATTGAAATCTGGGTCTATCTTCTTTCTGTTCTCATGACTAAATTTCAAAGCTTCATCAATAGTTGTAGCAATCTTAGAATTTTCGTTGTTGTCTAAAGAGAATTCATTATAGATTGATTCATTTTTTTCTTTGAATTGAGAACCTAATATAAAGTGCTTTACTGTGTTCCATTTCTTATTATCAATCACTAAAGGATATTTATACGAATCGTCCAATAATCTTCTCCATTCACTATTTTTCTTCAATAACAATTCTTCATATTGTGTAGAATCAGCTGTTTTTTCTCCTTCTCCTTTTCCTGGTTTTGGTTTATTAAATGATTTGGAGTGAATCATAAATATCTCACCCTTTTCATATAAATCTTGTGCTAACAAATCTTCATCATCTTCTTCTGAATCACTCACAAGAATGTCCATATCATCTTGCATTTGTTTAAAATCTTGAATATTAGAAAAAGGACCAGCGTGTTTTTCTAAACATTTATTAATAATTAAAGCTTTAACACCGTAAGGAACTTCATTAAAACCAAAAATACCCTTTTCTTTATAAGTAACTAACTTATAATGATTACCAGAATAAGATGTCATAATATAAAAATCTGGTTCAAAATTTATATCATCCATATTTTCTTCATTTATCTGTCCACATAACATAACAGAATCTAACGCCTTTTCATTATAAGCTTCTTCAGAAAGTAAAATTAATTTAATATTTAATTTTCGTTCTAAAATAGAAATAGCATAAGTATCCGCCCAGTAGTTTTGTGTCAATATAAATTCTTTAAATTTTTCCAAAGTGTCAATATCACTCATATAACTAAATTCGTTCAAATTTGTTCGTGTAGTTTTCCTATCAATTAATTTTTTATTATATTCTTCCACTATATTCGTAACTTGTTCTTTAAGTGTTCTTGTATTTTCACCGTTCTTAGAATTTTCCATCTCAATCTTTTTATTATTCATTTCTATTTTTAATCGTTTTATTTCAGATTCTATACTTTCAAGATTACCGTAAAATGACAAATATAAACTTCTATATTGCTGAAAAGTTTCCTGGTTTGTTTCATCGCTCACTATTTTTCTAAGCTTTTGAACATCAGTTATTTTCCCGGCATCTTTAAATGCATCTCTTAATACTGCAAACAAACAGTCACCACCACCTTCATTATCCACTATATTAAAGTTTTTATTTTTCATAAAATTCTGAATCCAAACATTAGAAGATGTTTTTTTAAATTCTTGATTCATCTTTAAAGAATCCTCTTTTGTTTCTTCGGGTAGTGTTGGCTTTTTTGCCTCCATATTTTCAACATATAATTCACTTTCCTCTTTTGTAGTCTTAATAGCATCTTTTGTATCTATCATTAATACATCAGTTTCGTCGTCCAATTCTTCAACTTGGTCTTGTTGCTCTTCATTATCATTATCTTCTGTTTCTTCATTATCTTCTTTGTCTAAAATTGTTTCTCTAATAGAGACCTTCTTGTTTAATAATTTAAAAAAATGCTTTTGGGGTATAAAAATAATAATTTTTCCCTTGCTTAAATCCATACTACCACTTTCATCATTCACAATAGAGGGCAATATATTCGATTGTGTTTCAAAAATACCTATTCTTGATTTTAATTCATCATTATAAATTAAATATATAGAAAAGAAAATAATATTATATTTATCTGCATACTTATACTTTGGTTTACCAAGTGCTATTTCAATATCAGTATCAAACAAATTATATTCATATATTGTTGTATTGTATTTGATATCTTCGACATCTACCAACTTACTTTCACTATAATCTTTAATATCTGAGTTTAATATTGAATTTACCATATATATATAATAAATATTAGTTTTTATTATATATTTTTCTTTATTTTTAATCTAAACATTTGTCATAAATATCCATAAATTTAAATACAGATCGATTGCTAATACCTAGAGTTCTTTTCGATTTCCATTCAGTAATTATCTCTTTCATTTTTTTATAATAGGTTTGCTTTATAATAGTATCATAACTCGAATTGATAAGTACATGTACATTATCTATTAATTCATCATTTATATATATTAACTCTTGTGACTCTTTATTCGTATCCAACATTTCAAATAAATAATTAAATAAATCATATATATTTTCCTCATCATAAATCTGCTGAATGACTAGTTCTATAATAAAATTACACAATCCCTTTCTTTTATCGTTATTTTTATTATTTAAACAATAAGAATTAAAATCCTTTTCGCTATCAATATATTCAATTGTTAAAAGAGAATTTTTATATTTACTAATAACATCATATTTTATAAACTCTTCATTCAAGTCACTATATTGATTAAATAATTCATGTAACAACTTAACGTAAAATTTTGCATACATAATATTTGTACAAGCTAAATTTATAAAAATTTCTAATATTTCTTCACTCTTTTTTTCAGTTTTATATATCTCTTCTAATAAATCGAATATTTTTTTTCTTTCACTTTCATAATTTTGAAAGCAAAGTTTATTTAATGAAGATTTAATCATACTTAATTGTTTATCTACACCAACCTTCTCTTTTAATACGGTTGCCTTAAAATCAACTGGCTGTCTTAGTTTTTCCCAATTATCATTACGTTGTTTTCTTTTTCTAACATCATTTATATCAATACCTAATGATTTGGTAAGATATTCTATATTTGTCTTTACTGAAGCTGGTAATATATTTTCTTCAATATAGAATTTATCATAATCTTCTAAACTATATTTCATTTCTTAGTAAATATGCAGAGAAAGTTTTAAATGTTTTTTATATAAATATAATTATTCAATCTATATAAATATATACTGATATAAATAATATCATGGAGATAAAAAGTTGGAGTGATCTTAATTTAAAAGAAAATTTATTAAGGGGTATATATTCATATGGATTCGAAAATCCTAGTGAAATTCAAAAAAAAGCGATCAAACCAGTTGTAGATGGTAATGATGTTATTGCACAAGCTCAATCAGGATCAGGAAAGACGGGAACCTTTTCTATAAGTAGTCTACAAATTGTTGATTCAAATATAAATGATTTACAAGTACTAATCCTTGCACCTACTCATGAATTAGTACTACAAATCTCCAAAGTTATTAAAGATTTATCTGAATTTATGGAAAATATTAAAGTAAAGTCTCTGATTGGAGGTACTTCTGTTCAAGAAGATATGAGAGATATAAAAAAGAAAATGCCACAGATTATTGTAGGTACTGTAGGAAGAACAATCGATATGATTAGACGTAAAATTATTTTTATAGATAAATTAGAGTTATTGGTATTAGATGAAGCAGACGAGATGCTTTCAGGTAGTTTCAAAGAAAATATTCAATTTCTATGCAAAGAAATGACAGATAAAACGAAAATTTCAATTTTTAGTGCAACACTACCTAGATCAATTTTAGAATTAACAGATAAATTTATGAATGATCCTATCAAGCTTACTGTTAAAAAAGAAGAGCTTACACTAGAATGTATTGAACAATATTTTATAGCGTTAGAAAACGATAACGATAAATATTCTACAATCAAAAACTTATTTGAATTCTTAACGATGACACAGTGTATTGTTTTTGTGAATGGTGTTCAACGAGTGAATGAGTTATACGAAGCTATGAAAGAAGAAGGTTTTACCGTGTGTTGTATGCATAGCAATATGTCGAAAAATGATAGAAAACATACTTTGAATGAATTTAGAAATGGGAAATTTAGACTATTATTATCTTCAGACTTAACTGCAAGAGGTATTGATATTCAACAAGTAGGAACAGTAATTAACTTTGATGTTCCTACAAATGTGCATACTTATTTACATAGAATAGGTAGAGGTGGAAGATGGGGGAGAAAAGGATTAGCAATCAATTTAATTACAAAGAGGGATATTCAAACTATGAAAAATATCGAGTATCATTACAAAATAACTATTAAAGAGTTTGATGGTAAAACACAGCCATAATTCGTTTATTCAATTTATATTTATTATAGATTATAATAATGAATATAAATAATCTTACAGAGTCAATAAATGAAAAAGTGCAGAATTTATTTTTTCCAAAAGTGAAAGAAAATAATTATAATTTAGATATTTATTCTAATTTTTATTTACCAATCGAATATTTAGATGATAACTTGCATACTCTTGACAATAACTTATATAATGATCTAGAATTAACACCCAAAACTAAGAATATAGAAAACGAAGAATCCAAAAGTATTTATGAATACTTTTTACAACCACAAAATGAGTTTGCCATAAATACACTAGAAAAATGGAAAGTGCATTATACATCAAATAAAGATTTTATTGAAGATAGTAAAAAGGTAATCACAAATATTGATTCATATAAAGAAAAAGTAGAATCAAACTATACACTAGATTGTGAAAGAATTAAAGAAATATGGAAAAATATTAAGGGCGATGATTACTTTTTACAAAAATACAACTATATTGATTGGAATATGTTTATGCATTTAAATAATTCACCTAATTTTTTATTGGGAATGTCTGTAATACAACTTGCATCACCAATTATTAGTATACTACTCCCTATTATATTTTTATTACTTCCCTTTATTTTATTAAAAATACAGAATATACCTATTAATTTTTATGATTATTTACGAATTTTAAAAAAAATTGCAAACAATCATTTTTTAGGTATTGCAGTTAGAAGCTTTGAAGATTATTCGACAACCAATATGCTTTATTTATTGGCATCATTAGGGTTCTTTCTTTTCCAAATTTATCAAAATATTTCAACTTGCAAAACATTTTACAATAATATTAAAAAAATTAATAATGATATAGTTTGTTTGCGAGGCTATTTGAAAAATTCAATAACAAAAATGGGAGAATTTTTAAATATTACAAAAAATATAGAAACATATAAACCATTTTCTCAAGTAGTAAATACACATTTAGAACAGCTTATAAACATGCATGAAGAATTAAAAAATATAAGTCCATTTTCCATGAGCATTAATAAATTTACTTCGTTGGGTACATTACTAACATCATATTATGTTTTATTTGATAATGTAAATTATGCAGAAGCATTCAAGTATTCTATGGCGTTTGAAGGATATATCGACAATCTCTATGGAATACATGACAATTTATTGTGTAAACGAATCGGATTAGCAAATGTAAACAATAAGAAAAAATGTAAATTTGTTAATCAATATTATCCTGTGATTGAGTCAGATGAAACAATTAACAACGATTGTGATTTAGATAAAAATATAATTATTTCTTCACCCAATAAGTCTGGAAAAACAACCTTCTTAAAAACTACACTCATTAATATTATTTTAACTCAACAAACAGGAATGGGATATTACAGTAGTTGTACAATTACACCATACACACATGTCCACTGTTATTTAAATATACCAGATACATCTGGAAGAGATAGTCTGTTTCAGGCAGAATCAAGACGCTGTAAAGAAATATTGGATAAAATTAGCGATGAAAAGGAAGAAAGACATTTTTGTATATTTGATGAATTATATTCTGGTACAAATCCTGAAGAAGCAACGAAAGCCGGAACAGCTTTCTTAAAGTACTTGGAAAATTATAAAAATGTTGACTTTATTTTAACAACACACTACATAAATGTATGCAAAAAGTTTAAATCATCAGAATTAACAAAGAACTATAAAATGAATGTAACTATAAATAAAGACGGAACATTCGTTTACCATTATAAAATTAAAAAAGGAATATCCAAAATTAAGGGCGCAACAAGGGTTTTGAAAGATATGGATTATCCTGATGAAATTATTAAGTCAATAGAAAATTACAAATAAATTAATAGTTAATATTATTAATTTATTTTATTCTTGAATATCAGATTGTGTCTCTTTGTCTTCAGATAGTTGCTTTTCCTTTTCCTTTTCTTGATAAATTGTTGAAGCCTTTGAAATTAAGTCTACTAATCCATTATACACTTGTCCAACAGTAGTTAATTCCCTTGGTAAAAATTTACCTCGTTGTATAACAATATCTAATATCTTCTTTTGATTGATTAACATATTAATAGGAAAGCTCAAGTCTGTGGATTGTGTTTCTAAAATAGTCAACGTTTCAGCATATTCATTATATACCTTTCCTACAATTTCTGTTTCTTCTCCTCTGAAAGATCCTCTAGATATTGAAAGTTCTACAAGTATTTGTACATTTTTTAGTAATACCATTACAGGATTCAATTTAGGGGCAGGTTTCATTTCATTTTGAACTTCTTCTTCAACTTTTTCATCATTAGGCTCATTAAACTCTGCCTCAGGGTCTTTAAATACAACTTTTTTCTCTTCTTCAGGAGAACTCATTATAATGTATGCACATATTAATCTTTATTCGTTTTAACGTAAAATACTTAATTTTATTTTATGTTATACAATAATGAATATCATACAAACATGGAAAACCAAAGATATACCAGAATATCTTAAACCATTTCAAAAAAACGTATTAAAATACAAATCAAATTGGAATTATTTATTTTTTGATGACGATGATATAATTTTATTTTTTAAAGAAAAAATGCCAGAGTATTATGATTTTTTTATTGGTTTACAATTCAAAATACAACAAATTGACTTCTTTCGATATTGTGCAGTTTATTTCTATGGAGGAATTTACTTAGATCTTGATTTTTTTCTTACTCGCCCTCTAGATATTATTTTAAATTATGAATGCGTATTTCCGGTTGAACTTAATAGTATAGACGATCCTATTCTTAAAAAACATAACTTAAACAAGCTTATTGGGAACTATGCTTTTTATGCAAAACCTAAAAATCATTTTGTAAAATCAATTATTGACAATATTATTTTCCCAAAAATTAGTCTAAATGATATTCAGATTGGATGTCAACTTAATGGAGACCCATCTGATCAAGTTTTTGTATACTATACTACTGGACCAGTATTGGTATCGTTTTCTTATTCTTTATATAAAGATAAACAAAACGTAGTGTTATTAACAACTGAACCTTTTGAAGCCAACGCATTTGGACATTTTGGTTCACATAAAATGTATGGTACATGGAAATTAAGTAATACAAAAAAAGTATTAAGTTAAAATAATATTATTTTATATATGCAATTTATTTTCCTCGCTTCTCTCTTTGTTTTTTCATTCGGATTTAGAAATAAAATAACAACTTTTCATGAAAGTAAACTTTTTTCATTAAAAAAACCGAATGATAAACCTTTTTATAAAATGGATTTATTTGAAAAATTTGAAAAATTCTCCATAGAAAATAATGAAGAAAAAGAACGAGAATATTTATTTAGAATTTATAGATTTCTACAACAATCACAAAAGAAAGAAATAATCAATCTTGATTTTGCGAAACTTGTAGAACAAATGGATCAAGCCGCAATTGAAAATATACATAAAGGAAGCATTCCTATGCCACCCGAAACAGAAGATGAAATAAAAGAAGATAGTTTTGAAGGTTACTTAAGAAGTGAATTTAATAAAATTTGTGAAAATAATAGTATTGACTTTGAAACCTATTATAAATGGCGGAAAGAAAAAGGAATAGTCTTTACAAAAGAAGAAATTCTAGATTTCTATAATATTATTGTATCCAATAAAGAGAAATGCACCTTAATGGAATTTATTACTTTAAATAAGATTATTGATGAGAATAATGCGGCAGAATATTAATTTTTCTTTTTACAAATTATTATTTGTTCTCCTGTTTCTCTATGTTTCGTGACATGAACATTTTTATTTGCTAATGGCAAAATAGTAAAACTATCAAAAAATTTTGTTGCTATCTTTTTGGTATCTTTTACTAATTCATAATGTTGTTTTGTATTATTTGAGCCGTAATCCGAAATAATATAACACATAGTTCCTCTTTTTTGTAAAACAAAGTTACACAATTCCATGGTTTTTTTCCAATACTTATTTAACCAATCTTCATATGTTTTATAGTTTGTTGTACTTTGTTCTTGACCCTCGTACATCTCCAATTGAAAATAAGGGGGACTAAAAAACACAACATCAAAATGATTTTTATAATTATTCAATACAAATTTATTTGTAAGTAAACTTTCTGAAGGCTGACAAAATATTTTACTTTTGATTTGACTATATTGAGAACACATTTGCCTTGTTTTATCACATACTTCAGATATAACATCTGTTCCGACATATTCCTCTACATCCAAACATTCACAAAATCCATAAGCATATGAACTCCATCCCAGAGTTGGAGTAAATATCTTTTTACCATGTAATACTGATTTATTCAAAGAATATACCAAATACGGATTTAAAATAGATGCACGGAAATATAAAGATGATAATACGCTACCAAATCGCCGTTTTTCTATAAAATCTAAACTTGACTTTGAAATGAGTTTATAATCAACAATAGTTTTGTTTAATAGTTCTTTTAATACTGTTAGGTAACTAGGTATATTATTAAATCCAGACGTAGTTGTTTCCATAAGCTGTGTAAAATATAAATTTCTTATGACATTTTTAAAATTAATTTGTTGATTGTTGCTCAGTTCACTTTTATTCATGGGAGCTATCTTTCTCATAGTACCAAACTCAGATTTTATTTTCAAAGAAGTATCATAAAACCTTTTTAAATATTCTTTGCTGTCTTTTATGCTATTGTACAAAAATTCTAATTGATTATCAGTAATATCGCGATTGCGTTTCTTCATTTTTTTTCGATAATCTTCTAATGAATAAAGTTCTCTATTTACTCTTACTTTCATGGAGTTTAAGAATTGTTTAAATGTTAAAGAGTTACTGCTAAACAAATTTAAAAAATCTTGAATACTTAGAAAGTTCATTGATATATACAATCAAAAAAAAACTGTTTATTTTAACAAAAAACTTTTATAAAAAATTTGAAAATGGACATTTTAAAAATGTCCAAAATTAAAAATACAGATCTACTTTTGTTTGAAAAAAAACCACTTTTTTGGTTTAAAGCATAATGCTGTAAATACGAAAATAATTAGGTAATTTGTGTTACGATACTTTTTTTAGTCATTTTTTTAGTACTTTTTTTGCGTAAAATCCGTTGCCGATGTTGCCGATTTGTTGCCGATTTTAGCAACAAAAAAAACGCAAAAATAATAATGCAATTTTTTATAGCATATATCGAAATATACTATAAAAATAATACGATTTTTTTCCTTACTGACTTTTTTTTTGCGAGATTTTATGCGAAAAAAACGCAAAAATAATAATGCATATATTAAATACATAATAGGAGTGTACAAATAATAATATAGTATTGTTATGACTGCAAAACTGTATTAATTAGAAAAAATGTTATCGATTTTATCACATAATTTATCAAAATATACTGCGTAATGTACTTGGTTGGGTTTAGTACTTGTAGAATTCTCGTAATAGAAATTCCATGATAAATATCCGATATTATCTTCGATCATACAATCATAAATTTGTGATTCCATCGTTTTATAACTTCCACGATTTATTGAAGGATCTTGTGGAAATATGTTTAATGGTTCGTTTCCGTAGCCTCCCAATCGATTTGCTAATATATGCCCAGCATCACAATCTGCGTTTCCATCATCTTCTAATAAACGTGAGTATTTTTGAGTACAACTAGTGGTTTCACTTCCGTTATCTAATGAATTTGTATTAATAGTACCATTAGCAGATAAGATTACATTAAATTCGCCTCGATTTATATAATAGTAATACATATTTGCATTTCCATTTCCCATAACTATATGGTTACCGCCCACTTCTGGACAAGAAACAGTTGTACATACACAATATTCAGAATTAACAAAATTTACAAAGAGTGTAAGAAATATTAACAAACACATTTATATATTTATTAGATTATTAAATTAATATATATGATAAATATATAATGAACACAGTATCATTCAAAGAATCAGAACCCAAATTAGAAAAAAAAGAAATAGAAAAAAAAGTAGAACCTAAACATAATTTAGTACATGATTCTTTCTACATAACTTATGCATTTTTAATGACAACTGCAACAATCACATTTATTGAGGCATTAAGAACAAAAGACACGAAAATAAGAAACATTCTAAATTTAGAAACCTGTATTTCCGTAGTAGCAGCATTTTTCTATGGAAAGTTTGTATTTTCATTAGAAAATGATAAGGATATCAATTATGAAAAAATAAATGACACTCGTTATACTGATTGGGCCATTACCACGCCTATTATGTTATTAGTTCTTGTCCTCGCCCTGTTATACAATAATAACAAAGGAGCTATGAAATTCGGCTCGTACCTAATAATATTAGTTCTCAATTATGGTATGTTAGGTATGGGTTATTTGGGAGAAATGGGAATATTAAGTAAAATAAACGCCAATATATTCGGATTTGGATTCTTCACAGCTATGTATGGGTTTATTTATCAAAAATATTTATCTGGAAGTTCCAACTTTGATAATAGTTTATTGTTCTGGGCGTTTGTAATCCTTTGGGCATTATATGGCGTAGTATACATGATGGACGAAATTACCAAGAATGTATCTTACAATATCCTTGATCTTCTATCAAAATGTTTTGTTGGTATTTTCTTCTGGGCTTATTATGCAAAGGTATTTACATTATAAATATTACATACCCACATATAATAAGTAGTAAAATGTTATGTCTTTAGATTTTAAAAATTGATAGATATTGTATGTTGTTCTTTTTTCTACAAGGACATTTTCATTCAATATTTTTTTAAGACTGTTTGGTATATCTGGAGTAGATTCTAATGAATCCTTATTATGAATGTCAATATCATAAACTTTCTTAAAATAAAACTCCGGATATTCAAATAAATGATTTTTAATATATTTAAATATAAGATCGTGAATAAACATCTTCTTACTTATAATGGGAGCATTTTTTAGTCGTTTCATTATGTTTCTAGCCTTTATAAAGTTATCGCTTGATGTAATATAGTTTTGGGTTTCATAAGTAATCCATTTATTACAGAAACTTGTATATGTGGTATAAAATCTCCACCATCTTTTTATTATATTTACTTTTCCCACAAGGTAATTTTTTCTTAATTCAAATATTTCATTTTGACAAATAAGTGAAGATATTATTTTTTTATCATAAGGATAAAAAGATAGAATATGATTAATTATGTCGTGTGGTAACATGTTTCATACTGTTTTAAAATTTACTCTTTTTCAATTTTTTAAATAAATTAAAAAACTATTTAGGCGTAAAATATGTTGATAATATAATAGTAAATGGCAACAAAAAATTCGCAAACAATATACAAATTTAATTGTCATGCTTGTCGGTTTTATACTAATAACAATTATGATTACAAACGACATGTAAAAACAAAGAAACACGAAAAATCAACAAAAACTGCGAAAAATACAACATGTATTCCAGAAAGTGTTGAAGTTTTTACATGTGAATGTGGAAAAAGTTATAAAGATCGAACAGGATTATGGAGACATAAAAAAAAATGCGAAGGCGGTGATTTGGATATAAATAAAGAAGAAGATGAAGATGAAGATGAAGACGAAGAGGAAAATTTAAATGAAAAGGAGATTGTTATGAAATTAATCAAGCAGAATGGTGATTTACAAAAGCAAATTATTAATTTATCAAAGGAAACAAAACAAATAACAAATATTACAAATCAAACAAATCATTTCAATCTGAATTTATTCTTGAATGACCAGTGTAAAAATGCTTTAAATTTAATAGATTTTGTAAATGGATTACACATATCTTTACAAGACTTGGAACAAACCGGAAAACTTGGTTACGTAGATGGAATCAGTCGTATTTTTGTAAATGCATTAAAAGATTTAGATATTACAGAAAGACCTATTCACTGTACAGATATCAAAAGAGAAACTGTGTATGTCAAAGATCAAGATAGATGGGAGATTGAAGATAAAGATAAATCAAAGTTGAAGAATTCACTCAGAGTGATTGAAGAAAAAAACCTGCATTTACTTCCAGATTGGCAAGAAGAAAATCCAAATTTTAAAGAAATGGATACGCAAGAAAATCAGGATTTTATACAAATCTCAGTAAATTCATTAGGTGGCGGTTCTGAAGATGAAGTAGATAAGCAACAAGATAAGATTCTTAAGAATGTATTAAAAGAAGTTGCTATTGAAAAGAAGAAACTAAAAATTGAAGGTTAAATATATAATAAAAAGTGTTAATTATTATATATTTTTATTTTTTTTATTGGTCACCTGTAGTAGCATCACTTACATGTTGCTTAGGCTTACCAGGGCGATTTTCTGTAGTAGGATTAACCTTTCTTGTTTCGCACATTAGAGGTCCCTCTAACATACCAGTAATATTTACAGATTGAAATTCATGATTCTCATTTGTAGACTTGATCAAGTTGAACTCTACATACTCACCTTGAATCAAATACTTATATTGAGAGTTAGTTACTCTAATTCCAGAGTAATGGGTAAAAATATCCTTTCCCTTATTATCACCCTCAGAGAATACTGTAATAAAACCATAACCTGCTTTATTATTGAACCACTTTACTTGACCAATCAAACGATCACCTTGAGACACAGTTGTTTCTTGCACAGACATTATACAAGTATACAATAATTAAGTAGTTATATTTATATTGTTTTTTTATAACACTTACGATTGATCGCTATACTTTTTAATTACATCAATTAAAAATAAATAATTTGGATCTTCAAAATAAGAAAGTTTATATAAATATGAAAAAAAAGGAAACACATCAATATTATGTTTTAAACATAATGTTTCAATATAATCTATCATTTTTACTTTTTTTATACTTTGATTTCGAGTGCTATAAATAGAAAGCTCGTTTTCGTTATTTTCTGATTGTTGAATATTGTCCCAGGGCAACTCTTTGCAAAGAAGAAATAAAAATATATAACTAATAGATATCAAATCATCTCTCCTATATGGTTTATATCCTTCATAAATAAAATAACTCATAAAACGCGTTGATCCAATAATACAATCTTGATTTTTTTCATCAACCAAATGATTTTTATTTTCATCTATGTAAAAAATAGAAAATCCAAAATCAATCAAATATAATTCTCCTTTATAGATCATAATATTTTGCGGTTTAATATCTCTATGAATCAAAAATAAATCATGTACTGATTGTATTAACATGATTATTTGTATCATTATAGATTTTATTTTTGATAAAGTTAATGTTTTGTTGTTTATATAATCATGTAAACTGCAATCATATTTTGTCATAACTAAACATAATCTATTTTCATATGGACCAAACCAATATACAGTTGGAATATTTCGTAATTTATGATTAAATAAATATTTTAATATAGTAACTTCATGCTTTAGTGTTGAAAATGTATTATTGTTTAATTCAAATTTAATAGCAACCTCTTTCTTATTATTTTTATTTATACCATAAAAAATTGAACTGAATGATCCCCGATTTAATTCTTCAATAATAATATATTTATTTGCAATAGTTTTACCATTCAATTCCATTAAAGTATATAGTAATAATTTTATAATACTTTTTATAAAATTATATAATGGCCAAATTGAATGAAAGTGAAATTCAAGAGATTTACGAAGCAGCTTTAACTGATTCTTCTTTATTCTCAACAATAGATGTTGAAGAATTATTAGAAGGTATTGATGAAGATAAATATGAGAACCTAGAGGATTATACGATGGAATCCATTAATAAAGAAATATTTGAAATAATAAAGGAATCTTTGATTGAAAATAAAAAGGAAAATTGTAATAAATTGATTGGTTATAAATATATTAACGAGTTAAATGAATTAAGTAGTGGACGTCATATTCGCTGGATAAAACATACTAATAACAAACTTACCAATGGAGGAATACTAGTTAATTTCAAATTTTTAGATAATGGAACTCATTTAACAATAATGAATATGAACAGACGGTTTTCTCAAATAAAATTTGATGATTGTTTTATATTTCAAAAATTATTACCAGAAGAGCAAATTATACTTATGGCATTTGAACATTTGAATGATAATTAAGTTATATTTTACATGTGTTTGCAAATAAAAATTTCACAGGAGAAAAATCTTTTCCAAATTCATTATATTGACGAACTCCATAGTGTAAAAATCCAGTTACAACTACTGCTCCTATTACATAAATAAGTTTATCACGGATTTCATCTAATTTTTCTGTTTCTTTGTGTTTTTTTTTCAAATGTTTTACTTGTACAGATATACACTGATCTATTGTAATAAGTATTAATGTTGGTATAGAAAAATACCATTTTGCTTTTGTTAAAAGGAGAAAGATTGCATATACTACTAATGTTTTTTGAATAGTAGCAAAAAGATCATCATTATTTTCATTATCTAATGTTGTAAATAATAAGATAAAAGAAATAATTCCAACAAAATGTCTAAATATTTCATTATTTTGCATCATTCTTTGCATATCACATGATACCATAGAACTTAAATAACCAAATAAAAGCCATAAATACAAAGCACTTATTGCAAAACGAATGTCAAAGCTGCTATTAGATAGTAAAGTAATCATATACTATATAAAAATAAATTATTTTTTTCGAGTTATTCTGTTCATTAGTTTTTTAATTTTTTTAGTTTTCTCTTTTCTTTCTGAAAAATAAAAAAACTCTTTCACATGATACATTATTTTTTGAGAAACCAAAATATTTGTCTTTAATAAATAATTGTTTTCTACATCGTTTAAAAAATAATCGTTGTGTTTTTTCCTTGAAAAAATATAATTTTTAAAGCTTTCAATATTGTTTTTTGTTTTAAGTTTATCTTTCGCCAAGCTCGAATGAATAAAACGATTTGTAATTTCAAAATTTGATAAATGATGATAATAAGACATCGGTTGAATATAATAAATCTTTTCTGTTTTCATAGATTCAAAATTTGTATTATCTACAAAACAAATTTCGGTATTTTCGTGAATTAAAGTACAATTTATTAAATCATTTACTGTTTTTTTATGCGTTGTCCGTCTTGGTTCTATCTTTTTATTATTTATTTTGAAAGCATGTACTGTCTTGTCAAATATATTTTCATTAGCCTTTAAATTTAATTTATAATTAAAATAGTTAGTAATCATTTTTATCCATTTGGGAGGAGATTGGTTATTCGTGTAAATATAAATACCCTTACAAACCTTTGATTTTTTTTTTTGATACAGATATTCTAAAATAGATATAATTCCGTAACGTAAAAACTCAGGATATAGATCTAATAATTTCTTAAATAATTCAAAGTCACTAATGTTATTTGTATACATTTGTATACTACTCCATAATAACTCGAGATCATTAAAATCACCAAGGGTTTCGTCCAAATCAAATACAATAACTTTCCCATGTTTCTGTTTACGCTTTTTATCATAATATGGTGATTTATATATAATTATATGTTCTTCGTCATTGTTCATTCTATAATATATAGAATTATTATATATTATACATATTTTATACTCCTGTTGAACCAAAGCCACCATCTTTTCTCTCGGTAAGTTCAAAGCTATCATTATCAACTAACATAACAAAAATTGGACATAAACTAGGATGACATACTTGAACTAATCGTTGATCTTTCTTAATAGTATATTCATCAGGATGTGCGCTAGTTGGAAAAAACTTATATGCACCCATAAGATTACCGCGATATCCTGAATCAATCACACCAACATGATTTCCAAGAACTAATGGTGTCTTCGAAAAACTTGAACGCGGATACATATGATATCCTGTATTTATTGCTTCTGAATCTGTGTCTTTGTAATATAACATTTCTGTCTTTATTTGATAATCTAAAAAGGCTGCTTCATTCACTTTGGTAATAACCAAATCATCTGGAGCGTATAAATCAAAGCCCGAATCGGGAAATTTACTTGATGCAATTTTTTCATTATGTTTTTCAATAACAGATTCATATGTCTGTTTTAACTCTTGATTTTGTGTATAAATCTTTAAAATAGCAAAAGATGTAGACAAATTTGAAAAAGCTCCTGTTGTATTTAAAACATTATTAACTACTGGTTGACTGTTTAAAATTTTTTGAATTATATTTTGCGCTGGGAAATTCATAATAAATAATATATAATTACTTTTTTATATAGTTTATTTATTTATTCTGAAGATTTTTAAACTCTTTGTAAGAAATATTTTTTCCAACCTTTTTTTCTTCTTCTTCTTTAACACCGTGTTGTTTATCTAAGTTATCACCATGTTTAATAGCACTATCAATATATAGTTCTTTTAATACTTTTCCAAACATAGCAGACCCTTCATGTTGATCAACCTTGCTATCTTCAATCAATTTAAGAATAACTAACATTTTTGTCATAATAGTAAGATCTAATTCACCTTTAGTCATTCTTTTAAAAAGATCTTCATAATTTTCAAACAAAAAAGGTGCTTCCTTTTCGCACAATTCAACATACTTTTCAAATTCGGTTTCTTTTAATACTGCATGTTTATTGCTTAGAGTATCAAGTTTACGTACATCATCTCTAATTCTTGTACTGTGTTTTAATGAACGTATATGTTCGGTATGGTCTTCAGCTCCCATTTGTGAAACAACATTACGCAAATTCAATTTATCATCTGAATTTAAAGATGTCATTATTTTTTACTTAACATTTAGACTTTATGTGTATTTTCAAGCAAAATATATTTAGTAAAATATTTGATTAATTATTATCTATATTTTATGTATAGAATGTTATCTCCTTTATCTATTGCTTTAATAGTTGTATTAGTTGTATTAATACTTACAAGTATGTGTTCATCGTGCATGGCTTTCGTACCCCACCGTGCGGATACTGTATTTTCAAAAGAATACAAATTTGAAGGGTTTACAGCAACCAAACCCGATACTGGTTATTCCACAAAAGATGAAAAGAATATTGATTCATCTTATTCCGCTTATTTGATTAATGATACTGATAAAGACTGCAAAAAGGTTTATGGTTTCGGGGGTGTATACTGTAGTCCTTCCGGAGAACCCAAGAAGCTTGATGCTTTTGGTGAGGTAAAAGGTGATTTAAGTTGCTTAGGCGAAAACTCTGGTTTAACTAATTCTATGGGTGGACTTTGTTTAGATGCTGATCACAAACAATTGTTATCTACACGTGGTGGTAACCAAACTGCATAAATATTTTATTGAATTCATATCAATAAAATATACAAATTAAATATTTTCACTTGGGTTAGTAATTTTACGTGTTTGATATAATTCTTTACTTCTATCAAAGTCGAGTATTAACCTATAAAACCCTAGTGGAAATAATAAATGCCACAACGGGTGACCATATTTAGTATAGTGATTACAAAAATGTTCAGAAATGATCCAACCTGATGCACCAATAAAGGAAATACATAAATTTTTAAGAATTTTAATATTATGCATTTTTCCTACACGATAAATCATGATTAAAGAACCTCCAACATATATTCCAAAAATAGAAGGGAATAAACAATCATTATGAATTAATGTATTAGAAACCAAAAAGATGTACATAAAAGCCGTATTAAATCGATTTAAATTATTTCGTTTTACAGACTTTTTATAGTACATATTAATTAATCCCCATAAGCCAAAATAATTAGCTAATATCATAGAAATTTCATCACCTTGTTTACCAAACCAATTTAAATAATAATGATAATGAAAGCTAGCAAATCCATTTGCAGATAACATACATGCTACATTATATAATAGTGGATATTTCGGAAAACCATATATGAAGGGTACAATAGATATGATTAATGATGTGTATGCATTCCATATTTCAGGGCCTCGGTAATTTTGTAGTTTTGATTCACAAAAGTTATGGTTAAATGTTATATTTTTATTTTCAACGTAAAAAATATCTGTATAGTCATTTGTTTGTTCATATACTATTTGCGATGAACAAAAGTATGTAGTGTGTAGTATTAAAAGGAAAAATAAGTATAATAGGTTCATGATTATTAAATAACAATATTATTATTTATATAATGTAATTTATTATATATTTATTTAATATATGATCTTAGATAATTATTTAACTTTTTCACAAAAAATTATTATTGCGTTGGTTTCCGCTTCTATTTGGATATATTTTAGAGATATATCTAACTACAAGCTTTTACCAAGAAAATCAATTATTGCTATATTTATGGTTTGTTTTTGGTTATATTTAAATTATTATGAACCATTAGTAGTTCCTATTGGTTTACTAATTATGTATATTTATAGTATTATTAACAAAGATAAAAAAAATAATTTATAATTATATTAATTCTGTTAACTAAAGATTAATATAATTTTCGATATTATTTATTAATGAATTAAAATACGATGTAAATATATAATGCTTTTGTGCGGATTATATTTAGACACGGTTGACCCTAAAACAAATTTTAAACGTTTAGTCTCAAAGGATGTATTGATTAGCGTAGTATTACATACTATAATTTACTTAGCTGTTATTTATGCATTTACACTCATTTTTAATATAAAATTATCTAGTAAAGTTTACACAAAGATTTCCGTTACTTTGCTTATAGTAATGGTTTTAGGATACTTTGGTAGACTTGCAAGATCTAAATCGATTTATAACGCTCATTTAGTTAGAGATGTTTCTGAAGAAGAAGCTCGAGAAAAAACAATCAATTTAATGAATCATGGTTATTTTACATTTTATTTTCTAGGTTAATTTATATATGTCTCATTTGAGTACTCCCGTTTCCGTTGCCATTATGGTATTTTATTCTATTCTTACATTTTTTGTAGGTCCTTTTTTAACTCGTCCTTTTATGAGTGATCATCCTGACCAGTGCATAGCCGGATTTTTAGTAGGTTTTACAATCAGTATTTTACTATGGATGAAATTTGGTAGACATTATACTATCGATGGTAAAATAGGACGAACTATGAAATAATTAAAATTCAGTATAACATTTATTACAATACTTGACAGGTTGACTCAATTCTGGATTAATATCAATATAATCATCAATAATTTCATGAATACAATATTTTTTTAAATAATTACATATTTTATTCTCAATCTCTTGACAGTCTTTATTTTTATATTCATCCGGTAAACTCGACATAATTTCTTTCATACGTATCATATAATCATTCACATACTGGTATTCATAGGATCTCATACTGATGGATGATACTTTCCAAGATGAAATGCTATATATAAATACTCTTTCATCTTTATTCAATAAACATATTTTTTCTTTCCAATCTCCTACTTTGTACCAAATATTTGTATTGCTTTTATATTTTTGATTACCATCATCAAAAATATTCACACATAATGGATTATTTAAATCAGGTTGATATAAATTCCATTCATCTGATAAAAAAAGTTTTAAAACTTTAATTTCTTCGTTATTTAAATACATTACAAATAGAATTAAGATGTTTTTAAATAATTTACAAATACAACATCGAGAGAGAAACATTCTCTTCTGACTCTTTTTTAATCAACTTATTTACATCCTCGATACTTACTGTATAAGGAAAATTCACGTCCATATTCAATTCCTTTTTGAACATTTCATCATCCTTCTTTACTAGTCTGAATAAATTCAACTTTGTATGAATAATTTCCAAGCATCTCTTCAAGTTTCTTACCCCACTTTCATTCTTTGTCAATTCTTGACTAGATGCAATATATTTGATTACTTCATCAGGAATAATGACGTCTTCTTCTGAAAAGTTCACTTGCTCTCTAATCTTTGGTAAAAGATGCTTTCTAGCGATGATTAACTTTTCCTTATTTTCATATCCCTTTGTTTGAATTCTATACATTCTATCTTTCAAAATCGGATTTACCTTAGACTCATCATTATAACTGAAAATAAACAAACACTTGCTAATATCAAAATCAACCTCGGAAAAGTACTTATCATGAAACTCGCTGTTCTGAGATGTATCTGTAAGATGAGTCAATATTCCATTAATTTCATCACCCTTTGGTGTATCACTTAATTTGTCTAACTCATCAAAGAATATAACAGGATTCATGCACTTACTATCAATCAATATCTGTACAATCTTACCCCATGTACTTCCTTCATAAGTATATGAGTGACCCTCTAAGAAACTTGAATCACCAGTACCACCAAGAGCAATAAAAGCAAATTCTCTTCCTAAGATTTTACTAATTCCCTCTTTTACAAGAGTTGTTTTACCAGTACCCATAGGTCCCTTAATCGCGATTGCAGTACCAAGAGCACTAGGGTTAGTAATCCATTGACCTGCTAGTTGCATAATTTGCATCTTTGCATCATCAAGACCATAAACACATTCATCAAGTGTTTTCTTTGCGTTCGTAATAAACTGATGACTGACGTCAAGACCATCTTTCATGGAAATAGAAAGTGAACTATAAATACCGAATGGGATTTTCATAAAGGTATCAACCCAATTCTTGATCTTGTAATACTCAGGGTCAGTTTGATCCATAGATCGAAGTACATTTAATCGTTGCATAGCGATTGCCTTAAATTTGGAAGGCATGTCAGAATCCAATAGAGCAAGACGATAAGGTTTGTCAATATTAATGTGTTTGTTGATTTCTTCAAGATCGTTCATAACTTGCAATTGTTCCTTATTAGAAAGCTTTTTCTTAAAATAATCGACTTCATTAGTCCTCTTTTTGCTACTATGAATTAATGTATGATACTGCTTTGCGTTCTTCGTACGCGATTTCTTGATAAGCTTTTTAATGGATTTATCACAATCTTCAATCGCTCTTTTTAAGATCTTACTCTTTGGTTGATTTTTGATTTGCTTCAATAACAATTTCTTAGTCTCAACCATTTCCACATAATTTTGTTCAACTTTGTAACGATCTTCTTCCTCCTTCTTCTCCTTCAAACGTTGCTTTTCCTTGATTTTTTTATTTTTAATTTTCTTTTTATTTTCAGTAACATGATCAACCTTTTCGTACTTTTCTTTCATAAAGGTTTCTTCATCTTCACTATCACATTGTTCATCTTCATCTTCAAAATATTCCTCTTCTTGCTCTTCAAAATCTCCTCCAAGATCAAGTAGAATATTCAACGTCTTACCGTCCTCTTCTTCGTCTTCATATTCCTCCTCCTCTTCTTCGTCTTCCTCATCCTCATCGTCTTCCTCATCCTCATCGTCTTCCTCATCCTCATCGTCTTCCTCATCCTCATCCTCAGACTCATACTTCTTTGTTTTTGACTTCTTTGATTTAGGTGGAATGTACTCATTGTCAGAAATATCTGAATCACTTTCTTCCTCACTCTCTTCGTCACTCAAAGATGAATCGCTGTCTTCTTTAACAGTATACTTTTTACTTAGTTCTTTCATAGCCTTTATTACATTTTCTTTATTATTTTCTAATGCTCGTGCAGCCTGATTACGGGTACACCCAATCTCCTTTTTAATAAAATCGATTTTTTCTTTAAAACTTACAAGTTCTTCAGATTCGTCGATATCTTTCATTTTTTGTTTCATATACTTAGAAGGAAAAAGTGTCGACAAGAATTTGATATACTCAGATTGATCCATGTCCTCAGATTTTTTTGATTTTTTATTTTTTATAGGAGGAACATAACTTGAATCTGATGTATCTACATAGTCAGAATCACTTTCAGATTCAACATCAGAGGGAGGATCTTGCTTCTTCATTCTCTTGTTGTTGGCTTTGGAGTTCATACTAGACTTTTTAGTATTTTTCTTATCAAACAATTTTTCTGTCAAACGGGTCATTTCTTTATATAAGTTATTTAATACTTTTCATATCAATTTTTTAATAATCTAAAAAATTGATTATGCCCTAATAAAATATATAAATAATATAATATAGTATTAATATGAATTTACAAAAGGGTCAAGAAAATGATTATAAAACTCCGGCTAAGATCATAGGTATCCAATTTAGTATGTTATCCCCAGAGGAGATCAGAAAAAACTCGGTTGTTGAAGTCACTTCTCCTGTTACTTTTAATAATAATAAACCAGTAATGGGTGGGTTATTTGATCCTAGAATGGGTGTATTAGAACCCGGTATTATTTGCCCTACCGATGGATTAACATATATTGATACCCCTGGTTATTTTGGTCATATTGAGCTAGCCAAACCGGTACTCTTTATTCAACATATAAAAGAAATTATGAAAATTTTAAAAATAGTTTGTTTTAAGTGTAGTAAACTGTTAATTAATAAAAATCAACATAAACATATTATGTGCAAACCTGCAGATGAAAGGTGGAGTTATGTTACTGGTTTGAAAGCAAGTAGGTGTGGTGAGTTTACAGAAGATGGTTGTGGTTGCAAACAGCCATCAAGTGTCAAGTTAGAAGATTTGGCTAAGATATTTGCTATTTGGGATAAAATAGATATTGATTCAAGTAAAGAAAAGAAGAAGATAGCAATTCGACTTACACCAGAGCATATTATTAAGATGTTTAAGCGTATTTCTGACGAGGATGTTCATTTTATGGGTCTAAGTCCTATCTGGTCTCGTCCTGAGTGGATGATTTGTCAAGTATTGCCTGTTCCTCCTCCTGCAGTACGTCCTTCTGTTAAACACGATGCTCAACAGCGTAGTGAAGATGATTTGACACATATTTACAGCAATATTATTAAAACAAATAAAGATCTTTCAGAAAAAATTGCAAATAAGGCTAGTGCAAATGTGATCGAAGGCCTTACTTCTATTTTGCAATACTTTGTAGCTATGATTGTAAACAATAAAGTAAAAGGTGCAGATAGCTTAAGACAACGTTCAGGAAGACCATTAAATTGTATTATGGGAAGATTAAATAGTAAATTTGGTCGTATCCGTGGTAACTTAATGGGTAAACGTGTTGATTTTAGTGCAAGATCTGTAATTACAGGTGATCCTAATCTTTCAATCCGAGAATTGGGAGTTCCTTTAAAAATTGCTATGAATATTACAAAACCAGTCATGGTGAATGATAGAAATAAGGATTTCCTGTTAAAGCTCCTTCAGAATGGCCCAGAAGAATACCCTGGTGCAAAAATATTGGAAAAAAAGAATGGAGATAATATTTCTCTTCGTTATGTTGATCGCGATTCGATTAAACTTCAAAATGGTGATGTGGTACATCGTCACATGATGGATGGTGATGCTGTGTTATTTAACCGTCAACCTAGTCTTCATAGAATGAGTATGATGTGTCACATAGTTAAAATTATGAAGGTTGGAGATACTTTTCGTATGAATGTTGGTGACACAAAGCCTTATAATGCGGATTTTGATGGTGATGAGATGAATATGCATATGCCTCAAAATATTATAGCAGAAACAGAATTAAAAAATTTGGCTGCAATTCCTTATCAGATTATTAGTCCTGCCAGTAATTCTCCTATTATTGGTATCTTTCAAGATTCGATGCTTGGATCGTACAGATTTACACGACCTAACTTGAAATTTACACCTAAGCAGGCGATGAATCTTTTAATGATGTTTCCAAATGTCGACGTTAATAAATTAAACAAAAAAGAATTAACGAGTTTTGATATATTGAGTCAAATTATGCCTTCTATGACCTTAAAGCGCAAAACAGGATTATTTGAGGATGACGAAGATTATGAGACAAGTAATAATGTTTTAGAAATTAGAAACGGAACTTATGCTCGTGGTCAATTGGATAAAAAATGTTTTGGGTCGAATGGTATTACACATAGAATCTTTAATGATTTTGGACATATGCAAGCAAGTGATTTTATTGATAACTTGCAAAATATTATTACTGAGTACATGAAGTCAAGCGCATTTAGTGTAGGGATTAGTGATTTGATTGCAGATAAAAATACTCAGGATAGTATTATTCACGCAATCACAGCGCAGAAACAAGAAGTGCAATCGATTATTGACAAGTTACATATGGGTGTATTTGAAAACAATACTTCTTATACCAACATGGAAGAGTTTGAAAATAGTGTAAATAATGTATTGAACGAGGCAAGAAAACAAGCAGGAAATATTGGTAGAAAGTCTTTGAGTAAGAACAATCGTTTCTTAATGATTGTAAATTCTGGGTCAAAGGGCTCGTTAATTAATATTTCACAGATGATGTCTTGTGTTGGTCAACAAAATGTAGAGGGTAAACGTATTCCGTATGGATTTGATAGCAGAACTTTGCCTCATTTTAGTAAATACGATGATTCTCCGCACGCTAGAGGTTTTGTAGAAAACTCATACATTACTGGATTAACAGCACCTGAGTTGTTTTTCCACGCTATGGGTGGTCGTGTTGGTTTGATTGATACGGCTGTTAAAACTTCACAAACTGGATATATCCAAAGAAGATTGATCAAAGGTTTGGAAGACTTGAAGATTGAATATGATATGACAGTAAGAAACAATAAAGGAAAAATTATTCAATTTGCATATGGAGATGATAACTTTGATTCAACTCGTGTTGAAAATCAAGGCATCAAGTTGTTAGGAATGTCTTTGGAAGATATTTATTTACATTTTGATATGGTTGGTGTGAATGATGAACAATCTGCATTAGTGAACGTATATTCAAAATCAACAATTCGTCGTTTGAAAAAGGAAAAACCAGACGCAAAGAAAAAGTGCAAAGAAATGATTGATAAGATGATTTATGCACAAGAGAATATTATTAGAAAGGTGTTTTTGAATAAAAATGATGACTCTGTACAAGTTCCTGTTGCATTTCACAGCATTATTTTGAACATTCAAAATCAATTAGGATTACATTCTAATTCTCTTGTTGATATTACTCCTCTTGAATCATTTAAACTTATTGAAACTTATAGAAAAAAAATGGACACAATCAATTATGCTAAGCCTAGTGAGTTATTTGATGTTTTATATTATTTCGCGTTGAATCCAAAAGAGTTGATTGTTAACAAGCGTTTTCACAGAAAGGGTTTGATTTTACTTTTAGAAACGATTGTATTGAAGTATAAGCAAGCTATTGTGCATCCTGGAGAAATGGTTGGAGTGATTGCTGGTCAATCTATTGGAGAACCTACAACACAATTAACTTTGAATACGTTTCATCTTAGTGGTGTTTCTGCTGGTGCAACAGTAACACGAGGTGTTCCTCGAATTGAAGAAATTTTAAGACTCACAAAAAATCCCAAAACTCCTTCATTAAATATTTATCTAAAATCTTACGATGAAAGGGAACAAGATAAGGTCGTACAATATGCAAATATGATTACTCATACGAAAATGATTGACTTAATTAAAAGTGTTGAGATTTGTTTTGATCCTGATGATAAAAATACAACAATTTTTAGCGATGAGTTGTTATTGAAACAATACTATGAATTTGAAAATATGTTATCATCTTGTAATGACGACAACGATGAAAATGAAGCACAAAAGTCAAAATGGATTATTCGTATGCAATTTGATTCAGAGACTTTGTTAGATAAAAATATTACTATGGATGATATTCATTTTGCTATAACAAATAGTTGCTATGGTAATGAATTAAATTGTGTGTATAGCGACTTGAACTCGAAAGATTTAGTATTCCGTATCAGACTGAATAGCAACTTGTTAAATAAAACAAAGAAAGATAAAAATGCTGCCGAGTCTTTAGATCAATCGGACCATATTTATTTACTTAGAAACTTTCAAGAAAATATTTTAAATAATATAGTACTTCGTGGTGTTTCAAAGATTACAAATGTATTGCCTGTAAAGGTTCAAAATAATGTTGTAAAAGATGATGGAAAATTTAAGCAACAAGACATTTGGACTCTACAAACTACAGGTAGCAACTTACTTGAGATTTTGAGTTATGATTTTATTGATATGGAAAGAACAATCAGTAATGATATTAAGGAAGTAAATAATGTATTGGGTATTGAAGCAGCGCGTCAAGTTATCCATGATGAAATTATGGATGTGATGAAAGCGAGTGGTGTATCAATCAATTATCATCATCTAAGTTTATTATGTGATAGAATGACTTCGAACCATGGTATGGTTTCTATTTTTAGATCTGGAATCTTAAATGATAATATTGGTCCTATTTCAAAATCTACTTTTGAAGTTCATACAGAAGTATTATTGACTGCATCAAGACATGCTGATTTTGATCACATGCGTGGTGTGTCTGCAAATATTATGATGGGACAATTTGGAAATTTCGGGACAGGTTCTTGTAATGTTGTATTAGATTTAGAGAAAATGAAATCTTTAGAAAGTGAAGATTTTGAAACAACAGAAGCAGATAAAAATATTGAACAAGTGTTTAGTGATGTACAAGACGATGCAAATATTTGTTCCAAAACAAATCTTGAAATTAAAAATAATATTTCCACAATTCGTAATGATAATGTAGCTGATTGTATGGATGATGACTATGATATAGGATTTTAATAAGAAGATAAAATTAAAAAGTATAAAAATATTTTTTTATACATTTATAGATATACCATGCAGATTTTTGTAAAAACGCTTACTGGTAAAACGATTACATTAGAAGTTGAGCCTAGTGACTCGATTGACAATATCAAACAAAAAATTCAAGAAAAGGAGGGCATTCCTCCCGATCAACAAAGATTAATTTTCGCAGGAAAACAATTGGAAGACGGACGCACTTTGTCTGATTATAATATTCAAAAGGAATCAACACTTCACTTGGTATTGCGTCTACGTGGTGGTTGTGATTGCAAAGATTGCAGCTGTGAAAAATGTGAATGTGAATGCAATAGCTGTGATTGCAAGTAAATTAAATAATAATCATAAAATTATTATTTAAAGGCTATCACCATTCAAGGTAAATAATGAACTAGGAAGTGCAGTTATTTTTTTTTTAGAAACACATTTGAATTCTGCATTTCGTATTTGTCGTGGTCCACATTTTTTAACACACCGGCGAGTTTTGGGATTATAATCTTTATTTTTATTTTCACATTTTGTGATCTTAGACAAAGTTGTTGTTTTTCTTTTCTTTTGTGTATTATTTTTCTTAACGCAGCGAAAATTTTCATTACGAACTTTTCCATCTTTACATTTAGGTACACATTTTCTTGTGATTGGATTATAATCTGGTTTTAAAGGAGGACAATTGATAATAGGATCCAACGAAAATGAAAATTTACTTGATAAACTGATTATTTCAGGACTTGGTGTAGGTTTGTCAGTATCATATAATTTATATACTTCTAACAATTCTTTGTATTCTTGTTTTAATTCTTTGGGGTCTTTCTTACGAGTTTTCAAATTAGAATTAATATATTTATTTAACACTTCAATTACTTCATATAAAAAATGATAAATATCTCTATTGTTAGATTTTTCTTCAATAAATAACAGTGGTTCAAATAGATCAAGTAATGCAAGAGATAAACAAAACATATCGAATGAATTGGCTGCTTCTTCAATAAACCTATCAAAATTATTATTATAATCTATGCGAACTTTTTCGCAGTGGTATTGAATACTATAATTAAAATCTGATTTATTCATACAACTGCTTTCCTGAGGAAAATAACTATGACTTACAGCAAATTCATTATTATTATAGCTACTTTTCTGTATTACTTTACTAATTTGAGTGGCTAGTCCAAAGTCAATAAATTTTGCAATTCCTGTATTAATATTATACACAATATTTCCACATTTAATATCATGATGTATAATATTATTTTTAATAAAAAAATCTACGCCATCGAGCAAGTTTAACAAAGATGTGAAAAATAACTTTTTTTCTTGATTAGTAAATAATTTGTACATTTTTTTTTGAATCGTATTTAAATCATTTCCACCGTTTTCCAAGATTAATAATCGAAGAGATTCTTTTTTCTGTTTATATGCTCGACTTACAGACTTACCTCTACATTTGGAAACAATATTATCAAATTCTTCGTTTAAATGAGGAACGCATAAATCAGGTACGTTCATCGCATATTTGTCAATACCTTTTGTTTCAGATATCTTCTTCATTTCTTCAAGCTCTTCCTTGGCAGCTTTACTAGTCATTACTTTTGATACTTTGTTTTTATAAAAAGATGAATTCTTTTTTTTTTTACATTCTAAAGGTTCTTTTATTACACAACCGTAAGTACCTTCTCCTACTATAGTTTTTTTATTAGACATTTATATTATAGTTATAAAATATAATTTACTATTGCAAGATTATATTTTATTTACATATTTGATAGAAAATTTTCCAAGGTAATAAAATGTTCAATAAAATCTGATCGTCCACTTATTGTTTTAAAATAATCTATTGAACTCAATAATAAGGGTGGTTCTACTAATAAATATGTATTTTTTCCAGGATTAGGTGATCCGTATACAAAATAGTATTCATCTTGTTTTGTGTTACCTCCTAGTACAAGCCATTCGTGAGTGGAATTTAAGTTTAATATTTTACTATCAGAAAATAATACTATTGGAAGTTTATAATGACTACATAAAATCCATAAATCAATATGTGTTAAAAAATAGTCTTCGTTCATAATCATGCTTTCAATATCTAATTCATTTTTTTGCAATTTATTTACATAATTCTCTTTTCCTTGTTTCGAAAATAATTCAAGTATATTTGTATAATGATCTTTGAATAGCGTATTATATTCTTCTATTAATTTTATTTTTATTTGATTCACATTCAATATTACTCCTGTCTTTTTCAATAAAACAAACATAACTACATAAAAACTACACAGGGCATTTTCTTTCATTTGTGTGACACTCGAATCTGGAGAAACAAAGTTTTCCCATTTACTTATAGTTGAATTTTTAATATTTATAATTGATTCTTTGCATGTTTTTTCAATAAATTCAATATCGCTAATATTATCATCGAGTTGCATTTGTTCTTTTAAACTAATCTTATCACTATATGGAGGATGAGAACTAGGATTAGAAAAATCAAATCCGGTATTTTTAACATATGAACTTGTAACAAAGGGAGTTACATCTTTTAAGTAATCATCAAACAGAGAACTCTGAAGTAATACTATTTCATTATCATCTATTTTGTAATCTAAATGTTGAATCGTTAAGTATTGATTTGCGTCTAGCATAAACAAACGTACTCTCTTGTATCTTAATAATTCATCTGCCATTTTTTTATAATAATAAGTTTCATTATTAATATTACTCACAAGATGGTCTTTTGGTAAACATAATTTATTTTCTTTTTCCAAGCAAAATTGATTTTCTTTATCCAAGTTCAAAAAAGCCTTTTTATTTTGTAATTCATCGAATACATCTTGATCTATTTTTTGAAATAATACATGATTACGAAGTAAATATGTTAATACTTTAATTAATTTTTCTAACTTTACTGAATATAAATAGCGATTGTCTTCGAGTATGTCTATAATATCCTTTTTAATTTCGTAATTATAATAATCATTCAGCAAAAATCTGATTTTATTTCTAAAAGAGTAATAAAATTGTGTTTCTAAGAATATATTTCTTACTGTTTCCACTCTTGTTTTATCTACTTTATTTTTCAAGGCTAATTCTTTGTCTGCTTTGAAATAATTATCTTTATAACTGCTTGTATTAATCGCGTCTAGTTCATCATCTGAAGATTCTTCTGGAAAATCACTTACTGCAATAAATTGATTTGAGAGTGTTAAAATGCCAACAATCAAGCCATCTTCTACAACCTTTACAAGTGGTTTGCATGGTATTTTCTTTTCTGATTTAAAATAAATATTTTGTAACATAATCTTTGTTTCTTCGTATGTATTCCAATCAACATCATCAGTATAAATACTTTTTAAATTTTCAATCTGTCCGGAAGGAAGAGTAGGAATATAATATTTTTTATCATCTTGTTCTCGAATCTTTACGTAAAAAGCTATTGTTTTTGCTTTATAATTTAATACTTGACTATCAATAACGAAATTCTTTTCTTTTAATAGATCGTAAATAGACGAAGCAGGTAAATTTGTTTTATATTCATATACCTTTGTTGTATTTTGTATAGGTCTACAATATTTTTCGCTGGTATATTCGATTGTATTTAATGTAGTTAATAGTTCTTGTGAAATTTGAGAAGGAACTAGAAATTTTGTAGCTGTCAAACTAGACGTATTTTTGTTTTTTAATGTATTACCATATCGATAAATAGGTTCATAATATTCTTTACTTTTTAATAATATTACGGTTTTTAGATTTTTGTTATATAATTTACTTTTGTTTAAATTTGTAGGGCAAATTAAAGAAACATCATCAGTTATATCAGACTCACTTACTTCTAATAAGATAAGATTGAACGGTTGTTTAAAGATACGTGTTTTTCCCGAAGTTACAATATCCCATAAATAGGTATGATCAATAAACGAATCATCATCTTTTAAGTAATCAATAAAGTTTTTATAAGATGCAACTGTATCTTTAAGAAAAGCTTTTTGAGATTTATCTTCTACATTTAATGACTTGTAAAATACACTTTCTTCATAAACATTCAATTCATCATTTTCTATTATATATTTTTTAGGTTGAAATGTTGAAACTAGATTTCCATTATGACTTTGAATAAATAAATCTAAATCTATATCGTTAGCAAGTTTTTCTCTAAAATCTGATAATGAAATATATTCGTCATTATATGCTGAATACAAATCATTCAAACAGGCAACAAATGATTGATTTCTTGATAATTCAACACCATACCGTAATAAAGGAGATTTATTTCTTTGTATAATAGCTTTATTATTTTTTTCTACATCTTTTTCTGCATTTACGTGCAAAAATAATTCAATAGACATCGGTAGAAATCCCCATCTATGTTGAGGCATAGGAAAACGCTCCGGTAGAAATACATTTTTTGCCATTCTTTTTTCGGCAAGTTCACTCTCATTTTTATCTTTTTCTCCAATAATTTCTTCTATTTTTGCAGGATCTCCATGATAATCATCCGGATTTACATTACATTCTCTTCTCATTTTCATTTGTTGATCTGTGCTTAATTTTTTGAAACAACAAGGTAAACAGTGGTTATTCTCAGTTTTATTTTTTAAAAATCCTGGATAATGCTTTCTATAATTTCCTTCTTTGTCCACATGTTCTTTTTTATCCGTAAATTCAACAATATAATGTCCAGCTGGAGGCTCTTTTGCATTTTGAGGTATAATTTTACCTCCACATTCTCCTTTTGCAACTTGTTCTTCCGTAAGAGGAGCATTTGTTTGTAAACACCAGTATCTGGGGCAAATATACCAATACTTCTTATTTTTTTCAGTACTATAAGGAAGAGCAATATCATAAGCTCCAGGATATTCTTCGTCTATTTTCATTTTTTCTTCATTTGTCATAATAATAGGCTGTCTTCTTGAATTTGCTTGACAATTTCTTGCATAGGAATCTTCATTTTCACCTGTTTTCTTAAATAAGATTGGTTGTAATTGTTTCATCTTTTTAATAAACATTCGGTTTGTTCCTCCTGATTGTTTATTATCTTCGGGGATTTCTTCTTTTTCCTCACTATTATCTTCAGAAGTTTCTTCTTTTTCCTCACTATTATCTTGAGAAGTTTCTTCTTTTTCTTCTTCTTGTCCTTGTCCTGTTAATGATGCAAAACCACTTGTTATACTTGAAATAACATTATTAGCCTGATCAACAACCGTTTCATCTTTCTTTTCTTTTTCTCCTTCTTCTTTTGTTTCTTCTGCAGGAGATTCATCTGGTGAGTTATTTGCTGAAATTTTGGATTCTAATGTTATTACTTCGTCGCCATCTTCATCTTCATCTTCATCTTCATCTTCATCATCAAAAAATAATCCATCATCGTCGCTTTCTTCATCCTCTCTTTCTGTTTTAAATATATTTGTTGTTGTTGCCATTTGTATTGGTACTGCATCTGCAGTTGGTAAAATAATATTATCTAAATGAGGTTCACTAGATATATTTTCGTTATTTTTAATGGTGGCCAAATAGTTTTCTTTTTTGAATGGCAAATCACTATCATATTGAGAGAATCGTAAAAAACTATTAATATACGTTTTAAGAGGTGTTAAATATTTTACAGAATCAATATTGTTTATACTGATAATTAACTTATTTTCAAAGGGTTCAACTTTAAAGATAGCAGGAAATCCAGGATTGTCAACTAATTGAGCTGCCTTATTTATAAATTTTCCATTAATAAATGGATGATCACTTTGGAATTTTATGAATTCATTCTTTGCTTCATCATAATCAATATTAAAATTTGACATAATTAAATTAATAATCACAGATGGATCATTATATTGTTTGACATAATAAGAAATCATCGCAAACATAGCAGACATTTCAGTATAATTGTTTACTCGCTTGTATTGTAGCTTTGCTCCTTTGATCAAATCAAAACTTAGTATATCAAATATTCCATAAAACAAATCAGAATACTTATGTAAATCCAGGTTTTTATTTACTTGTATAGATAAATGGTAATTTAAATTAATAACTTCGACAAGATCATCTTGTAAAGACTTAAACAAGTTTATTTTATATCCAGATGCCTCAACAAAAGTATTTATCTTTGTTATCAACGGGTTGATAAAATCAGTTATAATGTTTTCCAAAAATTCATGAGGTACAAGTTTTGTAGAAATAGAACGCACACTTATATTTCCATTCAAATCAAAATCAACAAAACATTCAATCAATTGTGTATTGATTACTTTACGCAAATAAACAGATAGCTGCTTTATTTTTCCGGAGTTTTTAAATAGCATTAATAATGTTTGTTTGTTCAGTATAGGTATTTTTTTACCAGTTTTTGTACGTTTATTACAAAAAAGCCTTACCAAAGATTCCTTTTTACTTCCAGGATTATATTTAATAAACGGCATTTCATCAGTTACATTTAATTGTTTAAAAATAACATCCAAAGGTAAAAATGTTTTGCTTGAAGGATGTAGTGTAATATGAAAATTTTTAATACCATTATCAATATAAGGAAGTTCATTTAATTTTAAATAATCAACCTGATAAAACGTATCAATATTATTTTGAACTTTAAAAATAGCAGGATCGAGAAGTTTTTTCGTATCTTCTAATAAAAATTGTTTTTGACTATTCAATTGATCAAGAGTATAAATATTTTTTTTAGATAATAATGGAAAGTATATACTTGACATAAATTGATTATCAATACCGTTCAAAGATGAATAATCAAGTACATTTTCAGCTAAACATAAGTAAATAGTTTCATTATGAAGAGTATCAAAGTTCAATAATACATTATTTTCGAATGAATACAAAAGATTATTACTTTTCATTTGAAAAATGGGGGAATTAGAAGGAAGTACTGAATATGGATTTGCTGAAAAAAGATGACTTGGTTTTGAAGCGAAGCGTTGTCCTAAAGGGAAGTATTGAGAATACATTTTTTCATAAGGTACCAAGATTTTCATAAGTTCATCAAATGTATATCCATCTTCATCTATTTCTTTATTTAATAGTTGTTGAATACTAGGATCATCTATTTGTAAATTATTCATAAATTGACCCATCATACCTTTTGTGAATGGTGTTTCTCCATTATTTGTAATTTCCTGATAACATGATAATAAATCTAGATTATCTTTTTTCATTCCAAATAAATAGAGTTCTTCATAACTAGCCTGATAAGAAGTAAATTCCTTTAAAATTTTCTTTTTAATACTAGAAATGGAATCATCTAAATGAATTAATTGATTGGAAATAATAAGTTCTGCATTACTATTTGTATAGAACAAAGACTCTTCCTGTGAGAAATATTGACTTTCAAAAGAAACATCATCTAAAATACCTTGAAAGAGAATCACTTGTTGAATATTCCCTTCTTTACCCAATATACAAACTTTAAAAACAGATTCTTTGGGTATCTTGTCTTTCAGTAATTCTTGTAAATCTTTTTGAGTTTCCATATATACAAATAGTGATACATTTTGTAAATCATTTTTATTAAATAAAATGAAACAATTTAAAATAATCTATCTTAAAATAAATATGATTGATCAGTATGATACAAATAATGTATTAAAGTTAATGGCACTAACAAATTTAAATAATATTTTTAAAATAGATGATAAGCTATTAATATTTATAGTAGGTGTACTTTACTTTTTATATACCATAGATTATTCGTTTATCAAGCATGTTTTTAGTTATTCTTTTGTATATTCGCTTTTCTATAAACGTCATACAATTTGTTTAACAGGAACACAAACAACATGTTCAGGTAAATATGATTCATATGCAACTATAACAGGATGTTATAGCGATGAATTTATTGCGATGATTCAATATATACTAAAACATAGTACAAACATCAGGTCCTTAAAATATTTATTTGTAAATATTATTCAAAGAAAGAGCTATTACGATAATGAATTTACAAATGATGGTATATACATTATTGATCAAAAAGAGCATTTTTGTATAGATAGTAGTAAAAAAATATATGGTTATACTGAATTATTTGATGATGAAAGAGAAGAAAAGTCAAAATTCAAAATAATATCTATTTCTATTTATATTTATTCTTTTTTACTTACCACAAATGAATTGAAACAGTATATTACAGATAGAACAAAAGAATATATAGATGATATTGAAAAGAAAAAAATAAATAAACAATTTGAATATAAATTGATCAAAAATAATATTGATCCTGAAGATAAATACAGTAACTGGCGTGAATCTGTTTTTCATAGTGTAAAGCGGTTTGATAATTTCTTTTTTCCAGAAAAGGAACGACTGATTAATAAAGTTGATTTTTTTCTGCACAATCAATCATGGTATGAAAAACATGGTATTCCGTATACTCTTGGATTTCTATTACATGGTGCGCCCGGTACTGGGAAAACAACTTTTATAAAAGCGTTGGCAAATTATTCTAAAAGACATATAATAACTATTTCTTTCAAACATATTAAAACAACTGCTGATCTAGAACAAATTTATTTTGAATCTAGATATGATCGTAATAATAAACCAGGTAGTATTGGATTTTCTGAAAAAATATATGTACTAGAAGATATTGATTGTGCTGATGAAATTATTTTGAAAAGACAAGATAAAGTAAGTAAAAATGATAATCAAGAAGACAAAGACTTAGTGAAACTAATTAACGATAAAAATAATGATAATGCTATATTACACAAAGCACTAATTAAAGAATCACCAGTAACCTTGGATGATATATTGAATTTATTAGATGGTATACAAGAATCTACTGGTCGTATATTAGTTATGACTACAAATCATGTAGAAAAATTGGATCCTGCATTAATTCGTCCCGGAAGAATAGACGAAAATATAGAATTTAAAAATGTACTACCCAAAACGGTTGAAGAAATGGTGTATCATTTTACATCATATAAATTGAAGTTAGCTAAAAAGAAAAAGATTAACAAAACACCTGCTGATATAACAAATTTTATATTGAAATCGTGTGATGTTTACAATAATGCATTTAATAAAAATTTATTTTTAGATTTGCTATATAAATAAAAAATTGATATTATATTTTTAATTAAGTCAAATAAAAATATAATGAGCAGTCTTATTAGTAAAAAATTATCTTTAATTGATCCACGTGACCTTGAAATGTTAGTTGAAAATCCTAACATCAACTACTTATCTATGTTTGATGTTGGTATTCGGTTTCCTTTTGCTACATGTAAAACGTATGTGTTGCCTTACACCACAGTTATTAATAGTGATTTTGTTAAAAATATTTTATCTTGTGATTTAGATAGTGAAGAAGTAGAAAGAATTAAAACACCCAAGTATAAAGAAATAGAAATTCCGTTGAGTTTATATACAAATATGCGAGAAACCGATCTTGATTTATATTTTGACCTTTGGAAAGGAAAGGAAACGGTTGCTTCAGCAACATCTATTGGTCAATATAATTTACGAGCTATGGCTGAATTTACTAGGGCTATCCTTATGAATGATTCGATATATTTTGTTCAATATCTTGAAAATAAGTTTCCATATAAACACGATGAAATTGTTTATGCGTCATAATAGGGATTATCGTGTATGTCCATTCCACAATAATTAGCTGGTTGATTTTTATAATCAATAGGATTATGAATACCCGCTTCTTTTGCATTTTCCAATAAAAATTTAAAATTTTGCCAGAATTCAGTCTTATGTCCTATAGAAACAGTTGCAACATGACTTAATTCATGAATTGCAACAAATGTTAATGTACTTTCATCAATCAAATTTTCATTTTCAGTCTTTTTCTTATTTAAACAAAACGCCATTTTTTCTCCTTTGTTTTCACTATATGCAGTAAATTGACTTGTTGGTAAAGTTTCCATTATTTTTTTGGGATTGAATCCTTTAACTAGGCGTTTTACACGTTCATCATCAGGATGTTTTTCATGTAAATAAGAAACTAAAGCTTTACATTTTTCTGTTGTTTTTGCCAAAAGATCTGCCGCATTTTGTAATTGTGTTCTCTCTCTTACACAATACTTATTTCCATCAACGGTTGAAACAATACATTTCAATTGGAACTCCTCAAAATTTCTGAAATACATCAATGCAATAAATATGAGAACAAAAAATATGATAAATAATCCTAAAATATCTTCATTAATCATTATATATTAATACTTATATATTAATAGTATGTAAATTTTATATTCAAAATAATTTTTCACACACTTTTTTAATGTTCTGCATGTTAGGAATTTTTTCTCCAACAACACAAACACTCATATTTTCAGGAGTAAAATATTTATTTATCACTTTATCGACCTGATTTTTGGTTATATTTTTAAATACCTTATCATATACATCGCTATACGGTATTACATGTTTTAAATCTTGATTATATAGAAAATTTTCTCCATTATATAAACAGCGACTTGAATTTGACTGCAAACTTAATATATTGTCTCCCTCTATTGTTCCCTTGACTGTTTGTAATTCTTCTTTTGTTATTCCTTTTTTAATCAAGCTTTTTAAAATATCTATAATAGTTTCAAGAACACCACCCTTTTTTAGTAATTGTGTTGTTTCTGTTTGCGTAACAATCGTAAATCCGCCTATTTCTTCAAAGTACATATCATCAATATATGCAGAATATACAAGACCTTTTTCTTCACGAAGAATATATTTTAAACGACCACTCATGTTCTTTCCTAAGCATGTACTTAATAATTCCAATATAGCTTTATCCTCATGATGAAATCCACAAACACGGAATCCAACCATCAACGTGATATTGCTTATTCCTTTTTTCTTTTGTGCTACATACGAAATCTCTGTTTTCGGCTTTACATGAAAATTTAAATTATTAAAAGGTATGGAATATCTTTTCTTTGTATTTGTTAAAAAATATGTTCTCGGTAACCATTTTTGAAAGTCTTCAAAACTTAAATTTGAAACAACACTTAACATAAGATTATTTGGTGTATAGAAATGTTTGTATAGTTCAACCACATCTTCATAGAGTAAATGACCTTTTTTATGGAAATCAACATGATCAATCGGCATTTCGAAAGAACTTCCTGCAAATAGTTCTTTATTTATTGCATTAAATGCCAATTCTTGTGGATCATTCAAATCATCGTTGTTTTCTTCAATCACTACTTCATGTTCTTTGGTGAATTCTTTTTTGTCAAAAACAGAATTGATAATCATGTCAGATAATATACGTAAACAATTGAATGCATATTTACTTTGACAATCTACTGTGTAGCAAGTATATCTTTTTTCTGTAAAAGCATTAAAATAAGCACCTATTTTGTCATATACAAGTGAAATGTCTTTTGCTTCAGGTATTTTCTTTGTTCCTTTGAAACACATATGTTCAATCAAATGAGAAGCACCTTTTAGCTTTGCTGATTCATGTCCTGGTCCTAAATTACAAAATACATAATAAGAAGTTAATGGTACTGTACTATTTGATTTTTCATAAATTAATCTAAATCCATTCGGAAACTGAATATCTTTTACACTCATTTATATATTTTGATATAATATTACATTAATGAAATATTATATTAGTTTAATTACTTTTCACCAAGTTCAAGAGGAACACGTCCAAAATCAGCTTCGATGGTGCTTTGGTTCCAAGGTCCAATATCAGACTTGGAAATAACAGGATCAGAACGAAGTTGCAAGTTAGCGTTTCTCAAAGATTGACCGATGGTATCAACACCGATGTGGTGTCCAGCTTGTAAAAGGTCAGGCATTAATACATCACCCTTGTTCATGGAGCTAGGATTTAATGCAGCAAAATCGCTGTTTTCATCCTTAGGAAGCAAATCACTAGGGTTTGCTACAGATTGTGTGGTATATCCTTCTTTCTTAGGCATTAATTCTTCCATAGACTTTTTCTTGGGTTCTTCTTCAATACCTGTGTCCATTTGGTCTAATACAGAAGTTTTCATGTTTGCATATGCAGCAAGAGCAAAGATCAATACAAGAAAAACAACAAGTACTACGACTCTTTCTGTGGTGAAAAAAGTGGTAATACCTTTCATGAAACTTTTACTAAAATTCGAAAACATATCGTTTATATAATAACAACTGATAAATTATTTGTAACACAATTAAAAAAATGGCTAAAATTATTCGGTGGTAGTTTTTTATTCTTCCCCTTTTTCTTCTAATTCTAAATCACTAGAATCACTATCTTCAATATCATCCAACATATATGTATTTTTGATACGTTTTGCTTCTAAATAAGAAGAAAGTGCTAAATCTCTAGCAACCTTGGCCTTTTTCCTTGCTTCTTTATACATTTCATAATAAACGTCGTTTCTTTTTCGAATTTGTATTGTGTCTTCATCTTTTATTGCATCTACTTGTAAATCGATTTCTTCTAAAGAATTTGGATTGTTGCTCATTTCTTCTAGTTCTTCTACTTCGTCTACTTCATTTACGTTTTCATCTTTTGTTTGATTTTCTGTTAAAACATCATTTTCTAATTCAGGTTGATAAACATCTTCCGGTTCTTGTAATTCAGATTTTTCTAAATCTTTCATTTCTTCTAAATTTTTTGTTTCTTCTGTGTTTTCTTCAATCACAAACGGGAGATCTTCTTTGATTTCTACTTCTGTTTCTTCACTTTCATTATTCGTTGTAACGGGTTGATCCATAACATTATCTACATCATTCTCGGGTTGTCCGCTGTCTTCATTTGTAAAAGATTCAGTTTGTGTAATCTCCTTTTTAACAACAGGAAACAAACATTTATCAAAAAGGTTTGCACTTTTAATAATAAGAATTTGCTTTAATTCAAAATCTATATTAAAACTACTTGAAGTACATTTGATACCTTTTATTTCCAAAATAGTATGAATTTTTGTTTCTTCCTTGATGCTATCTAATGAATGTTCATTTTCATCTTCATCAAATACTTTAATGCTATTACTTCCTAAATGACTTTTAATATTTACTCTGCATAAGTAGAATTTTCCAGATTTATAGCTTTTTAAAGGACTTGTGAAAAAATTTTCAATATCGTGTAGTTCCATGCTACCATCAAACCATTCATCTTTGTTTTGAAATAAATGTTCTTGAAAATATGTTTCTAAATTTTCCATCCAAGAAATAAATTCATCATTTTCTTGTGTAAACATCAAATCGGTATATTTTTTCTTACCAGCTTCAACTATGCCTTGTTTTGTATTACATTTAGGAGGTTGAATATAAAAAGGTTCTTCATCAATAGAGCAACTAATAACATGGTTTCCGCCGGCCCTTAATATTGGTTTTGAAAGGCGAATTTTGCTAAAAGAAAAAGAATTATTCGGAGTATGAATACTATTCATTTTTATATACTATTGAATAAAAATAGTTATTGTCATTCAACGAATTCGTTTGTTAAATATTTTTTTATTAAGATGATTGTTCAAATGATAAATATTAAGGAAAGTTGTATAGAATTATTAAAAAATGAAGATACAAGAAGGGATATTCATGATATTTTATTGTGTATTTCAGATATTGTTTATAATGAACTACAAGGCTATATTTGGTTAATTTGTATATATACGATTTTTTTGATATTTCTAACTTTAGCTAATTCTGTGTTATTATTAAGAATTTTTTATAAGCAAGAATATTAATAATATTATAATAGTATATATGGTTAGTAAAAGAAATATACAGTTTAAAAAAAAACAGAATAAATCAAAAAAGAAGATAATTAAAAAGCAAAATGGGGGTTTGGGTGGGCCTCTTGGTGCAGGATTAGGGGCTATAAGTGGTCTTGGTCTTGGTAGTGTGACAACGGTGAAACACCAAATAAAATTTATGATGCTTTGGGGAAGAATACAAAGTAATTTACCACCAATGAATCCAAATCCAAATCCGAAAAAGATGTGTGGTGTTGTTTCTCAAGCTCTCGGAGATCTACAAGCGTTGTTTAATGAAGATGAACTAAAACCAATCGGAAATATTATAAATAAACCTCTTGAAGAATTACGTGGCATAATTAACCCTAAAGGACTCACGAATTTTTCGGAATGCCCTCCTGAGTTAGATAGTACAGAAAAAATTATAGAAACAGTACAAGTTAAAATGAAGGAAATGACAGGTAAAATTGTAGATTACATTAAAGAAAACAAAGAATTAGCTAGCAAGATAAAGGTTGCAATAGATTTTATGAAAGAAAAATTGAAAGGTGACGCTGTCAAAGCTATGGCCGGGCCAATTAAAGCAGCTACTAATATTGATGTAGGAGATTTTCAAATCGAAGAGGGCAGTATTTTGGCAGAACTATCTTCAGGCTCTGGAGATTCTGGTGCAGCATCAACTGGAGATTCTGGTGCAGCATCAACTGGAGATTCTGGTGCAGCATCAACAGGAAGTTCTAGTGCACCAGGAAGTCAATTTAAAGATGACCCGGAAAAAGGTGTAGAGTTAGCGAAGGAGAAAATAGCCATACATAAAGAAGCGGGAAATGAAGCTAAAGTTACTAAATACGAGAAGAGTTTGGAAAAATACAAAGCCATGGTTAGTGGAGGAGGAAGAACAAAAAGAAATAAAAAAAATAAGAAAAGAAAAACAATCAAAATTAAATGTTTATAAAAATAAATTATTATTATAAGTATGATAAATAATAATAATCAGTTGAATAAACTATATGATAAAGAGATTCGCAAAGAATGCATCCATTATGAAAAAATAGCTGAAAGTTGTTTAAAAGAATTTTTTGAAGATAGATTTGTTTGTGCAATTGCAATAAATCGTTTCTATGAATGTACTGATAAATTTGACAAGAAATTTAGAATAAAATATTTCCCAAAAAATGTCTAATAACCCATTACTTTTTCTTGGTTTTATTGGTAATTTTCTTGTTTTTACGGGTTTGTGGTTTCTTTTTATTAAATTGTACACTTCCTAATAATTCATCAAATAAATCTTCTGTAATAAGCTTACTTTCTTGATTTTGCAATTCAAACAATCGAGAAGGGTACTGGTTATTGGAAACAAGACCACAAGGAACGACTAAACTTTCAAAACGGTTTTTAAATTCCATTTTATTGCTTCCTCCACGCTGATCCTCCTTTGCATATAAAGCCAAAGATAGTCCCCCAGAACTATTTCCAGTAAATAAATAATTTTCAAATATACTCATATATGTAATCTAGATACAAAATTATTTGTTGTTTCTTCGTAAATCAGAAGAAGTAGTAATTTCCCGTTTATCTTTTAAATACTGCACGACAAATTCAACTTGATTTTCATCTTGGATAATTTCATTCAAACATTTTTCGACATAAGAAAAGGTTAATGGGGTGTAATCTTTTTTTTGATACATGGTAATCTCTCCTGTTCCGATGCCAATTTTATTTTTAATGTTAGGATGTTTATCCATGTAATTGCATATTTTTTCGGTTAAATCTGTTTTGATGGACCGCATTTTTTTGGTTTTTTCATTCACTTCTTTTAACTGGCTTTCTACATAGGCCCATTTTTGTACGTTTCTTATAAATTCTTCTTTATCTGACACTACTAAACTTTGATTCATTATATTATTGTTAAATAATAATATAATTATTTGAGCGACAACTTAGTTTTCATTTAAAAATTTTCCCAATACTTTCTTTCCTCCCTTTTGCTTGACTAATTGTCTTAAGTTTTTCAATACTTTATTTCCTTGCTTTTGCTTAAATAGCTTTTCCATTTCTTCGTACATTTCTTTTTGGTTCTTACGCTTAGCACCACCGGCGTGTACAGCTAATTTCATAGCAGAAGGATCCTTAGCTAAAATAGTATTATCGGTTGCGCTGACAGGACCTTGTTGACCAATATCTCCATAAACCTTGATGGCATGATCAGCAGCTCCAGCACCACCAGATTGACCTGTAAGTTCTTTTGCTTTTTTTGTTGCTGTTTCAAATCCAGCTTTTGCACCTTCTTTTGCACTGGTAACTAATTCATTTCCCTTCGTAAGTATATTACTTAAAATTCCTCCTTCTTCTCCTTCTCCTCCACGTTGCTTCTTTTGCTTTCTAAGCTTCTTCATAGTTTTTCTTTGCTTATTTAAACTCTTTTTGGTTTTTACTGCCATTATATATTTTATTGAGAAATAATATTTTATAAATACGTCTAAAATATTATTTCTGAACGCTTCACCTAAAGTTTTTATATTAGTCTTATCTTATTTTTGTAAAGCAGATATTTTACTAGCTGGTTTTCTTGTAAGAGTATTTGTACGAATAGTGAATTGATTATTCGTCATCATCATCATCATCATCATCTTCATCATCATCTTCATCTTCATCATCATCTTCATCATCTTCATCATCATCTTGATCATCGCTGCTAAATTCAAGACTTTCATCGCTACTAAATTCAAGACTTTCATCACTAAACTCAGGTTCATCTTCACCTTCACCTTCACCTTCACCATCATTCGTCGATTCTATTACTTCTACTTGTTCCACTTCTGTTTTTGGCATTTCTTCCACTTTATCTGGAAAATGTGCAGCTCCGTGTAAAACGTTTTCATCATTTAATGTTTCGTTCAAAGCAGCATATGTTGCTTCGGAATTCTCTTTTTTTGTTAGCTCATTTATAGTAAACTCCGAGTTCTTTTCTTTTGCTATTTTTTCCAATTCTTTTAATTTTGGTTTAAAGTCAGCATTTTTTAATAAATCTTCAAAATTATGACCTTCTAATTGTTGAGGTTTATTTTCCTCGTATAATTTTTTAATTTCATCATCCAAAGTATATTTACTTGCTTCAGTTGTTACATTTATAATTTCACTCATCATTTTTACAAATACAGTAAACATATTATTTTGCAAAGTGCTTATTTGTGTCTCAGTTGTTAAACTTGGAAGTGAAGAAAAATAAAGCTTCATATAATCATCTAAATGACTTTTAACGATTGTTTCTAATAACATTCTATGCGAAAGACCTGCATATTTAGAAATAGGATACAATACATAACGTAGATTTTCGGCTTTATTTGCTAAGAAGAAATCTCTGAATACTTTTTTTAAAGAAAGACTCGTATCTTGTAGAGAATCTTGTACCTGAGTATCTTCATCTAACATTTCATTTACTTTTTCAGAATATATGTCCAATATATCTAGAGCATGACCTCGATTTATACTTTCTCCTTTTTTAACATTAACTATATCTAGTGAAGGTACTTCTCCGGCCACTGGTCCCATCCCTGGAGGACCTCCCATCCCCGATGCCATTCCTGCCATAGCTCCCATACCCTGGCCTCCTTCTTGTTTGTCTTCGTCTTGTTGTTCTCCTTCAGTTTCTTCACTATTTCCTAATGAATTTAAATTTAGTCTTGCCGTATTTATGCCTGACTGAATATTATCAATATCTAAAAAATAATTAGCAACCAGTTTCTTCTCATCATTACTAAGGCTATCTAATACATTATACATTTCAAACATACTAATTTCCTGATAATTTTTTAAAAATTCTTTTTTGGATGTTAAGTTACTACAGGTTTTTTTAAGAAACTCTATTGTTTTTCTTCTCCATGGATCGTCTCCTAAATCATTAATTTTATCTTTCAGGTCATCTAACGCTTGTTGAATACTCATATTCTAGTATATTGTAATATAAGTACAAAAAAATTGATTAAAGAAAAACGTAAATCCTAATATAAATGATAGTTTATACGAATGAATTAAAATCTAATTCACATGTAAATAATATGTTTGAACAACAATCATGTAAAAATAAAAAAACTCAGAAAGTAAAACAAACTCTTTCTCATAAAGAAAAAGAAAAATTATGGAATATTTTTGAAAATGAAAAAACGAACCAAATACCTTTAGAAGAAAATCCTGAATGTATTTATACCGCTAAACAAGATAATCTCTGCAATCAGTGTCAGTCTCCATTAATGATTATGGAAGAAGGATTTCCTACTTGTATGAACAAAGAATGTTGTCTTATTTACAAGGATACGTTGGATTATTCTCCTGAATGGAGGTTCTTCAATCCAGAAGATCGAAACAGTAGCGATCCAACAAGATGTGGAAATCCGATTAATCCTTTGTTGGTAGAATCTTCTTTTGGGTGTAAAATTATTTGTAATCAAAAATCCTCTTATGAAATGAAAAAGATTCGAAAATGGACAGAATGGCAATCTATGCCTCACAAAGAAAAATCTTTATATGATGAATTTCAGTTTATTACTCTTATGGCACAAAATTCAGGAATTGCAAAAATATTTATAGATGATGCTATGGCAATTCATAAAGAGATTTCTGAACAAAAAATGTTCCGCGGTTTGAATCGAGATGGTATTAAAGCAGCATCTATCTATTTATCTTGTAGATTGAATGGACATCCACGTACTGCTCATGAGATTGCTGAAATATTCAACTTAGATAAAGCAAGTGCTACAAATGGTTGTTCGATGGCTGTCAACATTAAGCACAATATTCAAAGAAATAGTGAATTTGCAAAAGACATAGATTTAGGATCTACACAGCCCATATCTTTTATTGAAAGATTTTGTAGCAAATTGCATTATAATAATGAATTGACTATGGTATGTAAATTTATTGCAAATAAAGTTCATCAAAATAACATGATAACAGATAATATTCCTCAGGCTATTGCGGCGGGTATTGTATATTTTGTAGGATTTAATTGTAATCAAAATTTAGCAAAGCAAGATATTAAACATATTACTGGTGTGAGTGAAGTGACTATTAATAAGTGTTATAAAAAGCTTGAAAATTATAAAGAAAAATTATTGCCCGAGAAAATATTAAAGAAATACAATTAAAATAGTTAATAAAAAATTGATATAATCACTTTTTTTATCTTTTATAAAAGAATGATTCGCAATTCAGTACCTACTTTATTAAATATCCCTTATGGGAAAAAGTATATTATTCAACAAATTAAATTATTGTTGAGTATTAAATCCATACCAACGATTAAACAACATACACAACGTAAGGAAGTAAACGAAAAAGAATTGGAAAAATACGTTAAAGAATTTTTAAGAGAAACTCTTTAACAAAAAACATATATAAATTTAAAACTATTAGCTATATTATAATGTCGGAACATGATGAACATTACCCGTGGTTTCTAAAAACACCTTTTCCCAAGATTTACTTTATTAATGCTGATAAAAATAGAAAAGAAAAAGAGAAAGAGAAAAGATTACAACAAGAAAAAGCACAAAAAGAAAAAAGCGGATAATTTAAAAATATAAAGTCTATTTTTTTAATAATGAGTATACCCAAATTAATTTTTATTGTTCCTTATCGCGATAGAGAAATGCAACAAAAGTTTTTCGATAGACATATGAAAACATACATTTTAGAAAATGCAGATCCAGAATCATTCAAAATTTATTATATTCATCAAAATGATAATCGTGCATTCAATCGAGGCGCAATCAAGAATATAGGATTTTTAGTAATGAAAGAAAAATATCCTACTGATTATCAAAATATTACCTTTGTATTTAATGATGTAGATACTGCTCCATTATGTCCAAATATTTTTAATTATGAAACACAGACAAACACAATTAGACATTTTTATGGATATAAACATGCTTTAGGGGGAATTTTTTCAATAAAGGGTAGTGATTTCGAAAAAACAAACGGATTTCCAAATTATTGGGCATGGGGGTATGAAGACTCCGTCATGCAAAAACGTGCACAAAGCATGAATATAAATATAAATAGGAATGAATTTTTGCCAATTTTGCATAAAAATGTTTTATTCATGCATGATGATATATATCGAGCTGTCAATAGAAAAGAATTTGATCGATTTTCGAAAAATATGAATGATGGATATAAAGATATTGACAATAAAGAATACACAATTGATGAAAAAACAGGATTTGTGAATGTAACTAACTTCACAACTCCTTATAAATATGATGCATCTCAAGATAAAACAATCGATTTGCGAAATGGTGGTGTGCCTTACCAAACATCTCAAAACATGGGGATGAAATTTATTTAATAGAATTACATTCAAATAGTTTATATGTAATTCCGATTTCATTATTTGTTTCCCATATTCCGGATATTTTTAACAAGTATTTCACATGATGATTCGGTAATGGAATATTGTTTTCTCTATACACTTTCATAAATCCGCTTTCTAATTGTTTTTTCAATAACAAGCTTTTTTTATAGTCTTTGCATTTATTTGAACTATAGAAATCCAAAATCTTTTGTTCTAGTTTAATCAAATCATGAAGATGAACATGATTGTTAATATGTTGAAACTGAAATTTGATTGCTTTTTTTGTATCATGTTGTTCGAAAACAAAATTATGTATAGGAAACAGAATATATATACCATTCATGGTAAAATAATCGTGTACATAATTTATTTTTGTAAATTTACCATTATTCATGATTATATTATTTTTAGAATCTAATAAATATAAATTTTGAGTAGATATTTGATTTGTATTTACAGCAATATTCATATACTTATTACATTCATCTTTTTATTACTTTTAAATAAATATAAACATTAGACATTACTACTATTAACCACTATGTTTTATTTTCTATTTGTTAATTTTTTATTATTGGCTCGGCCTCGTATGCATATGATAGATCAAGAATTAGTTGATTTTAGTAATTTAGTAGGTTTAGCTGGTTTAACAGCATTAGTATTACCTAATTTTAAGTTTAGACAAAATAAATCTTGTAATGATGATAGTGATTGTTTTGGTTTTAAAAAATGTTGCCAAGTCTATTATGAGAAATTTTGTTGTAATCCAGATAATTATATTAATATTGAACCAAAATTAGCTTTTGCAACTGATAAAATTCAAAATAAAGAATAATTTATATTTTTAATATATATATAAATTATAATGCCTGCTAGATTAAATTTAAATCAAATACCATTAGTTTCTTGGAAAGGACTTACTATACAAGAAGTAAATTCTAAAATAATACAAAACGATTCTACTCTTGATGGAAAAGATAATTTATTTCGAGCAACTCCTTTAAAGATACCTAGAAGAGAAATTGCAACAAAAAATAATAGCAATACTTGTAATACAAGAACCTCTATTAGAATTGATACTATTAATAGACCAGGTGGACTTGTATCAAATACCGCCTTTTCAGATCCAACAAATAATATATTACTAACAAGTACTTTAGACCTTGAAAACAATAAATGTGAATATCCTGGAACTTGTAATCCAATTGTATCACCAGCTGAAAATGCTAAGAAACGTGTGAGAAGTAGTGGAATGGTTAGACAAAAGTATCATGCAACATCCAACGATAAAGTATACCACACAAATACCAAAGAATACTTACATAGCAGAAATATGACGTATAAGCAAAATCAATATGTATTTTCGAATCCTGATAACACCTGTTTCAAGACTCATTATAATCCTAGCAACTCACAGTTTGGAGTTCAAGGAGCAGTCACTTCAGGAGATTTGGTAACAAGAAAGAAGTACAACACAATAACAGATGCTGCATCAAGTTACCAAACACCTTTAGGAAATCATGTTGCAAATGCATTATCCTATGGAGTATCAAATAGTGGATATACTATTAAGGACAAGATTGGTTATCCTTTAAAACAAACACCAACCCATAGTAAATATTCAGATACTATGAAAAAGTGTTTTGTAACAAGATTAGCAAATGCTATTTAAAATAGATGTTCCCTCATAGTTTGATTCATTAAAAATATATTATTGTCTGCTGGTAATAATGTATTATAAGGTATGTTGTGTTTGTCACACCAGTGAATACATTTTTCAATATGATTAATAATAAGCTGATTAATTTTATCTTGTTTACTTTTGTTTTGCAATAAGGATAGAGTATAGTGTATATTTTCAATCTGTTGTTGTCCAAATATAGCATTATATTCTTCCAACTTGGATAAATAAAAATTGGGTATTTGCAAATTTAAAAAGCTTCTTGGAAATAACGAATTGGGTGTTGATAACATTTTTTCAAAAGCATTCTTAATATGATTGACGAAATATTTGTTTGATGAAAAAACAAAATTTTTACAAACTAAATATTTTTCAGAATTTGCATAACGACTTGTGTTTGGCTTCATAATATAGACTTTATCATAAAAACTAGACAAAATATATAACAAATCAATTGTATGATGCATAAAGCAATCAAATATCTTTAGTACAAAACAACCACCTCTTCTTTGTAAACAAACTGCGTAACAAATTTGAGCAAATAACAATTTAGTGATTGAAATCTCTTGTTTATTAAAATCCATAGAAAAATCAAAACCACCGTCGCCTGTAATGATATCCATAGTATTTTTATATTTTTGAACGCAATACATAAAGTTAGATAAATTTAAAATGTTACCTGTTTTATCATTACCATATTCTAGAGAAATATTTGGATTACTTTTTAAAAAATGCTCTGCTCTTTTCCAAGACGGTACATTTTGTTCGTTTTTTTCATCGATAAGAGTCATTCCAATATATTTATCTAATTTATTATTTCTTTCTTTTACGAATGCTTCAATAAATCCACCAGGTCCTTCTGCCAAATGAAAAAAATTAAGTGGCCTTTCTTGCTTCCCTATTTCAAAAGTATTGATTATTTCGATCATTTTGTAAAACGATCTAGATAAAGGAAGCAGTCTAGAAACACTCTTTTTTTTCGAAGGAATACTGCTGTGTATATATTCATATGGATTAGTATATTTCTTGTAAATATCCCATTCTCTTTCATTTGATTCAATCTTTTGTTTAATTTCATATAAATAAGAAGACAGAGAATTTGAGATAATACATTCTGATATGGACTCACTAGAAAAATAATCTATAAAATTAAATGTATGAATAGATACTCGTGGTAATAAATAATATGACATATGATAATTATTTACATAAATAATGTTTAAATCATTTATGTAATACACACCTTAATTCAAAGTTATTTTTCTCTTTGTGGCTTTTGGAACATTTTTATTTGTTTTTTCTTCTTTTTCCTTTTTTGCTCTTGCAATTTGTATAGCTGGCGGAGTTCCTTTTGGTGTTCCTGGAAATTCAGGATTATCTTCTTCTTCATGTACAGTCATAACAGATTCGATTTTCTTGGCATCAACATTTCTTATTTTCTTAAAAATATAGTATCGATTTAAAAAGGATATTTGTTTTTCTTCTGGTGTCATTTTTAAAGAACTTTTAATATTTGTTTTTAATTTTGGATTTTGTTGCAATTCTTTTTCCATTTCGTTAAATAGTGTTTCAAAAAGACCTGTTCCATCAGGAATTTGCACCGAATTAGCTTCTTCTTTTGGCAATATTACAAAACCATAGTTTTCCATAAGACGTTTGAAGAAATCAAATTGAACCAAATACTCTTTGAATGTTTTATTAATACTTTCTTGATAAACATCAATATCATATCCCAAGCTCAATTCATTTTCTGGTAAACTACTTTCATCATAGCGTTTTGTAATTTCAAATATTTTTTTATTATTTTTCATAATCACATAAGGTTCTCCATTCTTTTTATTCTTCAATAAATTAAATACTTTGTTTCCATCATATCCTGTTGCTATAAAATAGCCACCCACTTTTGTACATTCTGTTAGGTTTCTTAAAAATTCATGTAATGTTTTTACATCTTTAAAGAAATAATGAATTGAAAATTGACATGAACTAATATTGAATCCACTTTCTGCTACTCCATATTGTTTATAGACTCCTTTTCCAAGTAGCAGCTCATCCTTTGGGCCATTTCCAAAAACACAATTGGCTATTTGTTTTTCTTTGTCAGTATGAAAACAAGATCCATCTCTGATATTTTGACCACTATCTCCACTAACAAAAAGTGCAGCAGGCATTTTGTAATATTTCTTTTTCATATTTAAATATCTTGAGCAAGCGCCATCTACTCGATTATATATGTTGTCTTTAGAAATATCAACACCAAATACAAATTTCAGTTTCGATTTAATCCACTTAGATAAATCTCCTCCCTTTCCAACACTATAATCAATCAAAATATCGTTTTGTGAAGATACTTGTTGAATAAGCTTTGATTTTACATACAAATTATGAAAATCTCGCAAAGATTGTGTATTTGTTTCATTATCATTATTTCGATTGTAGTATACTTCTTCATCGTTATTTGTAGGAATATTTGTTCCTGTTTTTATCATATCATTAGTAACAGGATTATGAATAGAATACCAATTACTATTTGCTGTTTTAAAAGAATTTCCAAAATTTCTACCAGTATTTCGTAAATCACTTGTTTTATCATATCTTACTCGAATTGGAACCCAATTCCATCCTTTTTTATTCGTCTTATCATATCGAAATTCTACAATTGTATTTTCTTCAAAGTATTCACCATTTTCTGTAGTCATAAATAATTGTTGACCGTTGTCTTTTAAGTAAATATTACACAAATGAGCTTGATCATCAGATGGATTTGTAGGATAAAAAGGAACAGGCTTATATGTATCTTGATCTTCTACATTATCAGGTGAAGGCAGATCATCATTATATAAATTTTGACTTGGATTAATGTAACCGTCCCTTCGTTCGTCAAAACCACATCTTAATATTAGCGTTTTATATTGAATGACATTATTAACACCCTGATTATTTTCTCCATCCTGATAAATATAATGAATGTCGTCTTTACCCGTGTTGTCTTTTTTGATTGTTACTAAAAAGTCAATTGTGTTAAATTCTACTGGTTTCCACTTCATACTATGAGACCATGTTGTTTTATATTTTATATCAACCTTTTCCCCTTCACTTGATGCACCAACACTCAAATTAGAAGGTGTAAATATTAATCCGTCTGTTTCATACTCATAAACGTCATCATCTACATCAGATAATATCTTTGAGCAACCAGTAAATATTGAAACGTTTGAGGAATTGTGAAAAGTCTTTATTTTGATTCGAAAATCAGTTGGTGTTTTTTGTTTTGGATCTACTTCTGTTTTCTTTTCAAAATCCAAAATAGATCTTGGCTTTATTACTTCGATAACTTGATTTAAAATTGACAATCGATAAAAGTTATCATTCTTATTTTCATCTTCTTCGTCTAAAACCAAGTCAAAAGGGAAGTTCATAAAATTTTTATTATTTACATAATAAACGTCAAAAGCAGCATATAATTGTATAGGTTTTCCGTTTTTATTATTTGTAATAAATTCTCCATCAATCAAACTGTTGTAAATACTTTTTTCTTTTGTAAAAGTCCCTGTAAACAAAACATTCATATTTGTGTCAATCAAATAAATCTTTCCAATTTTATCAATAAATAATAAATAACGGTCTCCATCTGCTTTGTCTGTAACCGTATAATTATTTCGAATATTTGAGACAATTGAATTTTCTGTTTCTGTACTTATGTTTTCCAATTGCAAAGTCAAAGAAGAAGGACCCAGAAAGTGTTTTGACAAAATTCGTTTAATATTATGATCATCTCCATGAATCAAAGTTAAATATTCTTGTAATACATTATTACTTTCTAGGTAAGAAACGGGAAACCTTGTTTTTTGTAAACCACTCAAGATAATTCGTATACACTTTTTAATCACATTCATCAATTGTTCGGGCTTTTCATACTGACTACTCAATCCAACTCTAGAATTATCAACCTCTAATTCAATCTCATAAGTTTCGACATTCTGAAATACTTCTGCTTCTTGAATAGTATAAGTAGGCACATAAATACGATTTGATTTTTTGGATGTTTTTAATATGGATAAATCAACAAAAACTGGATAACTTTCATGATAAAAACGAACTCGATTTAAACAACGAAATGTTTTCAAAGAATCTTCCCATGATGAAATAATAGTACGAGCAATTGCTGTATGTACATGAAAATCTTGTTCAACTTGATAAGATACGCGAAAATTAAAATCATCCATATCTACCTTCTCGATTCGCTCGTCATTTTTATCTTTTGCAGGAATTTTTTGGGTAAATTTTAATTTCTGAAAAGTTGTTGATGGAATATCCAATACTTTTTGTATACTATTTGTCTTACAGTACTCTTGAATAAGATCTGATCCGACAATTTCTGCTCTAATATTAGACATTTTTGTCCTTCCTGTTTTTTTGTCTGTAAATTGATTTTGAATTCGTAATATTTGTAAACCTTCTTCGTTTTGTGTTTTGAATCCACAACTATATAAGAATTTTACAACATTTGTGTAATCAATCTTAGAAAGCGGTTTTGAAAGTTTTGGATTTGTTCCAAAACGAATCTCCAACTCATCCGTTTTGTTATTTTGCTTCAAAATAGGATTGCTCTCTAAATAAGACTTTATAACCTGTAAAAAGGCTATATTATTATTTTTAGTTTTTTGTAGATCTTCCTTTTGCATATAGATAATATATAGTAATTTTATATATTATTTTGAAGTATCAATTTTTTTAATACCAAGAAAGCAAATTTGTAATACAATCATATAATTCTTGTTTTTTCAGAAAAACAAAGTCAGTAAGTTGTAATTTTTCTGCTAGTTCATGTAAATCTTTTACTTTGTAATTAGAAATTGCCTTAATAGGTCTGATATAACTTTCTAAACCATAATAATTTTTATCAAGTTCTTCTAATTCTGTTCTGCTTAATTTATCAAGCTTTACACTATACTTATTATATTCCATTTTTTTAAATAAGAATGTTGGTGCAGATCGATCATATATAAATGGTAAATAACACCTTTTCTCGTTATGCAAAATATACACATTAAATTTATATTTCGAAATCAAAGCCAATAATGCATGAAAAGACGTGCTATTTAAAGTTGTATTTAAATCACTCATAATTTCTTGAATAAGCGTTTTTGTAATCTTATAATTTGTATTTTTAATTTCATTCGGATTCGTACTTAAATACTCTGATGCTTTTTGTTTGATTTCCAATTCTTTTACACCATAGTTTCTATTCACCATAACATATTCATCATATCCAAATGCGCATATAAAAAAACACCAAAATAGCGAATCCTGTTGTTTAGGAGTGATATATTCAACAACCTTCTTTTTAATAACTGGTTTTTCTTGTTGAATAATTTTTTTCTCTTCTTGAATAACTGTTTTCTCTTCTAAAATAGGTTTCTGTAAGTTAGATGGGTACATAATAGATGAAAAATCATTTATATTAAAATCTCTAATGTTATGATGCTGGGGAAAGAATAAATGATCATATATGACTTCCATAATTGCTACTACTAGTAAACGTAATATTCTCTTTATCTGGTTTTACATTAAAGTATGTGTTCCTGAACTCCTGTTTTTGTGACTCAGTAGAATTTAAATTTTTTTCTTGTTCGTTGATATATTCCAAATATTTCTCAATCTGCTCGATGATTTCTTTCTCTAATGTGCTCATATTGACAAATATGCCACTCTTGTTTTCATTAATTTGTGTATCTCTTTCTATTAAAATTTTTAAAATCTCTATTTGATGATGCTTTTCCAACGTTTCTATTTTTTTTTTAAGATTTTCTAAATAAACGGAATCCATTATTAATATTATTTTTATATATGTTTATATCGTTTTTTAATATAGACATATGGATGAATTTTCTGCCGGAGATAGGATTTATAAAAAGATATATTTTTTTAATGAATTAAGTACCGATTTTACAAAATGTTATTTAATAAAAAATATAAAAAAAACAAAAACATCGTTTGGTGTTAGTTATTTAGCAAATATAGTGAATGTAGATAATAAAAAAGACGAAATTGATGAATTTGAAATTGTATTTATTGATAAAAAGAATAAAATATTTATTTACGCGGAACATTACTTTGTTAATTGTATTTGTTGTTAGATTACTCAACATTAATTTGAGGCTTTAACCTTTTATCTTCATTTTCATTATATACTTCGACTAATTTAGCAATGACAGAAATATAAGGATCGTTTAATTCAAACCGAGAACCAATAGCACTTACTTTTATTGTTGCATTATCTCTAATATTGGAAAAATATTTATCACTTACATGATGATCTCTTGCAACAAAGACAGTTAACGGAATGACTCCATCATTATCAATAACTTCTGCATGAATTCCTGCTTTTGTTATTGTTTTTACTTTGCAATCAATAAGCATGCCTTCAACGGGATTACAAATCAAACACTCGAACACAACTTGAAATTCAATAAGTTCCCCGTTGACATTTCCTGAAGAATAGTTAACTATTTTGCTAGACTTCGGTTTAATAAATCCTTCTGCAATACATTTTCCTTCAATTCTAGAGGATAATGCTTTCTCTAAATTTTGTTTTAATAAAGAACCAACGTGTTGTATATGCAAACCAATTTTTAATGTCAATATAGATGGAATATACACACCAAAAACCTTTTTCTTTTCTGTATTCATCTCTATAACAAATCAAAATATATTTTTATATACTTAAAGTAAAAATATATTAATCAATTTTTTATAACTTTTTCAATTCATTCAATGTTGATTCTTCCATAGTAAAGTACCATTTTATACCTGTTTTCTTATCATTATAAAAGCGCATTAATATTTCTGTCATAACACAAAGTCCAGATTTATAAATATCTGAAATATCTTGATTTGTGTATTTTCTTTTGTAATCTTTATTATCAACATAAGGATACTGATCGACTAAATCATTTAATCTTTTTACTATTTCGGTTTTTCCCAAAGTATTACATTGAGCACCCTTATTGTTTTTAGTTGTGGAAATCTTATTTTTTAGTTTAAACACCGGAACCTTATCTTTTTTATGAAACAAGTCTAAAAATCCAAATATTGAGTTTATTTTTGATTTTTCATAAATAAAATGATCACTAATCTCACTTTGAAATTCTCTTACTTCCGACGGTTTTGCAACTTCTAATTTTTTCGTATTTAAATTTTCAATATATAGGGTTACGCCATCTTCTACAAAAATAACTACAGCATTTTGTATTCCATTATTTAACACTCTATTTTTAAAATATGCTTTTACAATATTTACTGTTTCTGACTCTATTCCTTCATTATAAATATTACTCATAAAGTACGTAAATAAGAATAATTTCTTTTCGGGAATGAGTGTGTCTAAATAATGATGAATAGCATATTTATTAAGCTGTTGTTCAGAGATAAAATGATTGTTTTTCAACGGAAAATAAGTTCTTCCAAAAAGAATATACCAATCATTCTCACCTGTTTTTAAACCGAAACTTTCTAATCCTTTTTCATCTTTTTGATTTTTATTTACATGTTTTGTATTTACTAGCTCTTTCTTGATGTTAGCAAGTTCTCTCTTTTCCGTTTCAGTTAGTTGATGGATTCGTTCTAAGTAATCTTTTTTCAATTCCATATGTTGTTGAATTTTTAAATATTTTATTTTGTGAACATTAACAATCTCAAGATTATTTTCCATATCAATTATAATTTTGTTAAATGTATTTTCCACGGTTTCTTCTTGTTCGGGCTCAACATTTTCTTGACTTTCGCTAATACTTTGTATTGATTGTATAGAATTATTTAATGATTCTTGTTCTTCTGTAATACTCTTCTTAGGTAATTCTAATGATAGTTTATCACGCTTATAATCCAACGGAACAGAACGTTCAAAAATAGAAATCGATTCATCGTCAATCTCATTCGGCTGAAAAGCATAGTAATCGTCAGCATTAATTAAATAGCCAGTACGTCCGTGTCTATCAACCAAATAGTCTTTTTTATTTTCTACAAATATGGATAAAGCAAAATAAATATGATCATCTGGATAAACCTTATTTAAATTGATTAATTTCAACAAATCATCCTTTTTATAGAAAGATTGTTCTTTAAACAATTGGCGTACACGTTTTACAATAGATGAGTAATTAATCTTTGCAAAATTATTAGAATACATATTTTTTTGAATATCTTCATCTTTTATTTCTGCATCAGGTTTACAGACATAGTCACAGTTTTCCATATAATCACATACACTAGAAAAGGGTTTATCTCCTACTTTGAAATCTATTTCTTTATTGCTTGCTAGACTAATTTTTATATCTTTATTTTCTGTTATTTCTGCTAACTTATCAACTGTAAAATTTGTTTGTCCAATATTTAATAAACAGTCAACACTTGTTTCTTTGACCAACCGACTTACTTTGCCTATTTGTTTAGATTTATTTTCTGCAAACCTGTATACATACATATCCGCGGGTTCTTCTTCACTTTCAGACGCCTTCGAACCATGTAAGTATATTTCTACATTTCTTTCTTCAAAAGGTAATCCACAGTGGCTTAAATTTCTAACTCCACGTCCAATAATTTGTTCTAATCTATTTAAATTATACCATGGATCTAATATGTGTATTTGACGGATAAACTTAAAATCTAGACCTTCAGCAGCAGCTTTTGTAATTAAAATAACTTTGACATTTTCACCGTATTTATTATCAGAATCAGTTACATATTTTAAATCTTCCAAGTTATTAGGTGAATATTTTTTGTCTCCTGTAATCATTACATATTTTGCTTGGTTGAATTTTTCTTCTCCATCTTCCATTTCTTCTTTCGTTTTCATGGTTAATGCATCAATTGGTTTTGCATCACAATCTTCAAATAATGGCTTTGTATAAAGTGCAGAACCATATCTTGTAAAACCCATTTCTTCTAATGCTAATGCCATAGGTACAACACCTCCGTCAATATAAAAGCTATAAATAATGATAGGTCCTTTTGATTTTTTAACAATATTGCAGATTTCATACATCTTGGCACTATATTTTTGCAGTTGCTCTAATGCAAAGATATTACCATACTTTTCTTTAATCTCTGGTTTGTAGTTATAATTATAACGAAGCTCGTTTGGTGTATATAAAGTGTCAGATGTCATTACTCTTAATAGAGCCTTCTTTCCTACCATAGTACTCGATATATTTGAACTCGGTTCTTCTTCTTCTAGATTATCAAATTCTTCATTAGGAAATACAATATTTAAACTTTCTAATGGTTCTTTTAATAATACATATCCAAACGATTCCATATTTTCAAATGTAGGAACATCTTTTACATTTTCAGAAAGAGATAACTGATTATTTCTACCTTTCTTTTGAAATCCATCAATAATGTATTTATATACTTTCTCTTGATATGACCCCATCTTATTTACATAAACTGGAACATTTTCTAATGGATTTTCGATTTCCTTTCTATTCAATTGTGTTTTAAAATAATCTTCTTTACTTATTATTTTTTCTGGATCAAAATCATCAGGATAAACTCTAAAGGGAAAACTATATGGATTTTCGCCTCGAATAAAACTGACATATCCAGTCAACTTACGAGTTAATAAATCTACACCTGATTCATATACTTTATCATCTTTCGTCCTTTCTTCAACAAAGTTTCCTTCTTTATCAAATACATCATCTTCTTTGATTAAACTACGATTATCTACTACATTCAACAAGTTGGTAAGCCAAATTATTTCTTTATAACTGTTATACATGGGTGTTGCTGACAACATTAACAAGCGGATATTTTCTGCTTTTTCGCAAATATACATTAACAAGTTTGCTGTTTTCTTTGATTCCTTATTGTCTTGTAATATACGCAAATTGTGAACCTCATCAATAATAATCAACCTGTTATTAAAAATTTGCTTAATCTTTTTTAATTCAATATTTTTTTGCTGTTCATAAGTTAAACCGTCAGAAGATACAGTTATTTTACGTTTTATAAAATTACCCAATTCACGATATCCCATAAAAATATAATATTGATTAATAAGGTTATTTATGTGAGAAATAAGTTTATCTCTTTTTTCGACAATAAATTGAGAAGGATTAATTTCACTCAATAACGCATTTCCAATACATGTTTCCAAATTCCAAAGTCCATTTTCGAATTTTAATTTTCTATCATCAAATAATTGCAATCGGAAGTTGTTTTGAACATTAGGAGATGCAATTACCATAATTCGTTGACTTAGATTAACCTGTTTCATATAACCTCTCATTTCTTCGGCAATACCAATAGCCGAACACGTTTTTCCTGTACCTAATCCATGATATAATAATAAAGAATTGTATGGAGTATCAAATGACATAAAATTTTTAACAAATAATTGATGAGGTAACAATTCAAAGTCTTTATTACAGAAGAATTCTGCTTGCTCTTTTACGCTTTTAATTTCTCCATCATACTTTATTTCATTAAACTCCTTATGCTTTGCTATTTTTTCATTAAAATTAGGATCATCTAAATTTGGGTACAATTCATCATCATCTTTATTTTCATCATCTTTTGATTCTTCTATGGACTTATTATAATCATGTTCCAATTTTTCTTTTTCAAATAAAAAGGTGTTATATTCTTTTGATTCTTTATCCAAAGGTTCAATTCCTATTTCTTCTTGTAGTTCTTTTTGTTTCTCATTAAGTTCAACCTCTAATTCTAACTTGCTTTCTTCATCTTCATAATCCATTTTTTGATTTTGATTAAAATCGTTTACTTCCATTTCTTTTGATTCATCAAGTTCATTATTAATTTCTTGATTTTCTTGAATGTCTATTTTTTCTTCTTCTGTAATTTCATGAACTTGTTCAGATTCTTTTGTTTCAGCAACAGGGCTTGGAGATGCTTCTTTTGATTTCTTCTTCTTTTTTTCTTTCTTATATTTGTTCAGTTCATGTTCTAAATACACTATCTGAATAATCAATTCACTTTTTAAATCACCATACTTTGCTGAAATACTAAGTTTTCTTTTTTTTAATTTTTTATCTACATCTTGAATTAGTCTTTTAAGTTCAGCATCCTTAAGTTTTCGAAGTTCTTGAATACGATCGATGTATGAATTTAAAAATTCAATAAGTGTATTATCATATTTTTTATTTTTTCTTTGCACGACCTCTAAAGTTATATTATTTTCGAGTTCTATTTTAAATTTCGGCAAACATTTATTCGAATTATAATCACAGCGTTGACCAGATGGACATCTTTTTCGTTTACCTGCTTCGTCTTTCTCACATTTATCGCCGCTTTCTTTCTCCTCTTCTACAACTGTATCTTCTTGAACAGATTCATTAAAAAAATTCACAGGATTTAAAGGCCCCAAAAATTTTCTATCTTTTGGTGCAATTTCTAATGGTCGAATCTCGTTGACATTATCAACAATTAATGAATTCTTTTTGGTTTTATTATTAGATTCTTTTGATTTCTTTTTTTTACTTTGACCTGTAGACATATATTATATAAACTATATATAATATATACATTAAATTAACAAAAATATAAGCGATAGTTTTGAATTGTACTATGAATTTTTTGCAGTATTCTTTTTTTTTCTAAATTGTAACACCGAATTAAATTTTGACAATCATTATAATCATACCAATCCATTTTACTTACTTCACTTTCTTGAAACTTGTCCATATTTACTTTTTCAGAATCTTTACAATATGCCAAATAATACTTGTGTTTGTAAGATTTATAATTTGACCCTGTAAATATTTCCTCAAAAGGTAAGATATTTTGAATGTTATTTAAGTTCTTAGAATGTATACCTGTTTCTTCTGTAAATTCTCTAAGAGCACATTCAAAATCTTTTTCTTGGTAGTTTCTTCGTCCCTTGGGAAATCCCCATTCGGCCTCATTCCAGTGTCCAAGATTATTACTTTCGTCGATTAATTCTTTTAAATCATATACTTTTTTGCCATTAATATATACCCCGCTCTTTAACAAAACAAATTTCTCTTGTGAACTAATTTCTTCTGCTTTATATTGACTATTGATTTTTTCTTTACCCCATACTTTTATCCATAACACCGGAAAATCGTTTTTCAAAATATCATCTTTTTCTTCAAATGTCATCTGGTTTAGCATATTTAAAATATAGCTTTTATTGTATATTGAATATTTTCCTCTCATAAAGTCTATAAACCCAAGAGTATCTTTTCTTCTTATCATTAAGTATTGTATTTTACTATTATAAATTCGAAAAGTAACAAATCCTATACTTGTGATTGGCATTTTACAGTGACTATATAAATGACCAATTTTACCACAGTTATTACAATATAGCTCATTCATATTAGTATTAATCTAAAGAAATAAAGTAACATATCTTTATATAATTATAAGAACTATGAATTTCGATCAAGATATCTGGGGTCCCCATTATTGGTTTTTTCTACACACAGTATCTGAATCTTATCCTTTAAATCCTACGAGTGTTACAAAAAAGAAATATTACGATTTAATACAAAATTTTCCTTTGTTTATACCTGATCCCTCTATTGGAGATAAATTTAGTGAAATACTAGATAAATATCCTGTATCACCTTATTTAGATTCAAGAGATTCATTTGTAAGATGGGTACACTTTGTGCATAATAAGATTAATGTGAAATTAGGGAAGGAAGAAGTTACTTTAGAAACAGCTTTAGAAAGTTATAGAAATATGTATAAACCAAAACGCATTTTATTAAAAGAAACAATTATTCAGAGAAAACACATTATACATATTATTTTTTTATTTTTTTTATTAATTGTCATTTACTTATTATATAAATAATTTATTCTAATAGTATTTTAATATGAGATTCGAAATAATAATAGTACTAATTACTGGATTAGTTGTTGGCAATATTTATACTGATGGTAAATATTTAAAGATGGCTATGGAAAAGAAAAAGTATTTACAAATGGGTGGTGTCGTTTTTGCTGGATTATTAATTATTTTTCTATTTAAGAAAAATCCACTTCATGCAAAAGAGTTAGTTGGTGCTTCGAATGAATACTTCAAATATTTGCCATTAGATAAAAATACAACTGACATGATAAGTCCTATTTTAGATTTTACATCTAAGAATGAATTTTCAAACAATCCTTATTATGATAATACAATTCTTCCCATGACAAATGAGCAAAGAATGGAAAACAAGATCAAACAATCTGGAAAAACTGGAACAAAACGTTCTGTTAGTGAAACTAAGAAAAAATATGTGGCTGCCGGACAAAGTTGGAAATGCGCAAGCTGTAGAAAACAGTTACCTGCTTGGTATGAAGTAGATCATGTTATACGTCTTGAGAACGGAGGCTCTAATCAAGTAGATAATTTAGTAGCTTTGTGTAGAGATTGTCACGGAGAAAAAACAGCAAAAGAAAATATGTCAAAATATTTGTAAATTATAATATACTAATTTTATATAATCTTTATGGCAGAAGAAATAGGAACAACAAAAGGTCCTGAACTAAATTATATAAAATATATCGCTTTGCTAGTAATAATCATAATAATACCAATCGTATTAGAATTTGATCTGCAAGGTAAAAAACTTTTTGAAAAAAACACTATGTTATACTTGTCTGTACTAATCGTTCCTCTTATTTTTATTTTTTGTTATGAATTTATTTTTCAAGGCAAGAAAATAGAAAATAAAGAGATGTTAAAATATTTCTTTGGAGTAGCTGTTATTATGGTTATTTTTAGTGCATTATATCATCAATTAGCTGCTTATAAGGAATTTTTTACAATAGGATTTTATGTTTCAATATTTTTAGCAGTTATTGGTATTATTGTTGGTTTGGCTGTATTGTTTATTTTATTTGGAAACTTTTTTAAATCTCAAACAGGGGTAATATCTTTTATTACATATTTTATTTTTTATATTCCATGTTTGTTATTAGACTTAATAAAATATCTAATCAAAGAGTTTAAGCTAACAACGAAACCAGTCTATATTTTATTACTTGTAGAAGCAATCATTATATTTATGTATTATTATTTTCCCAAACTATTATCTTATATATCTAGCAAAGAAGGTGTTCCATTAATTGAAAAAAATATATTTTTACACCAAGAACAAACATTCTCTATTCCTAATGAAGTGTTAATAGATTTGAAAGATGATATAACTTTGAATAACTCTGCTACAGTCCTCGATACCACAAATAGAAAAAATTATTCAGTTTCCATGTGGATTTATTTAAATAACTATGATCCTCTCATAACAGACGAAGAACAAGAAAAGAATATAATTGACTTTAATAACGGTTTACCTAAAATTAATTTTGTTAATGGTAATGCTAGTAAAAATATTAATGTGTATTACACAAATATAGGAAATAATAAAAGTATGCCTTTAAAACTATCAACACAAAAATGGAATAACTTAGTATTTAACTATCAGTCGAGTCATGTAGATTTATTTGTGAATGGTCATTTAGAACAAACTTTTGAATTTACTGATAATCTTCCAAATTATACTTTAAGAAACAGTATTATCAAAACAGGTGATGATAGAAACTTACAAGGTGCTATTGCAAATGTACGATATTATAGATTGCCTCAGAATAATAGAAAGTTAGTAAATTATTATAATATTTTAAAGAATAAAAATCCTCCCACATTTAATTTGTAATTAATTAATATAGTAAAATTATGAATACTTTAGCTTTTGTTTTAGGAATCGTTATAGTTATTTTGATTTATATTTTATATAAGTTTTTTTCTCAAAAAGCAACTACTTTGGTTGAAACAAGTTCATTAAACGAAACACAGGACGCAATCACAATTAAAAATAGTCCTACTTCAACAAAATATTCATATGCTGTTTGGATTTATATAAATTCTTGGTACACAAGTAGCCAAGCTAGTACAAATACTGGTAAAAAGATTTTTGCTAGATCAAACAATTTAGAATTATATTTTGAAAATAATTCTCCCGTACTCAAATGTAGAGTTACAACAGAGAATTCAGGAGAAGAAGCAACCGGTTCTTCTGAAGAATTTATTGTAAGTAAGAATTTCCCTCTTCAAAAATGGACTCAAGTTATTGTGAGTGCTGATAATCAGTATTTTGATTGTTATATTGATGGAAAATTATTAACTTCCGTAAGAGTACACAATCCCAGTATTCCTGCCAGTACAGCAACTATGTTGTTAGGAGGGGGAACTTTGTTTGATGCTTATGTATCTAAGTTTCAACACTGGGCTGAGGCTATTTCTCCACAAACCGCATATGAATCTTATTTAGCAGGAAATGGTCAAACTACATTATTCCAACAACTTGCTGCTTATGGTTTAGATGTAACAGTATTAAAAGATAATATTGAATATTCTAGATTTAATTTATTTTAAGTAAAATCGTTTTATAACATTAATATATAACGATTCATGGATAATAATCAACCTCAGACAAATGTACAAGATTCTATTAAAAACGTAGAAGAAGGATACACTAGCACAAAGAACTATGTATCAGATAGTTTAAGCAAATTTTCACAGCAAGTTAAAGATAATGTAGGCGCAGGTAGTAGTTTCTTAAACTCCAATACAATAATCGCAAAATTTGCTTTTATTGTTTTAATTATTATCATTTTTGTAATCTTATTAAATTTAGGGATTGTTATACTATCAAAAATCAGATCACCGCCCAGCAATCCTTTTTTGATTAACGGATTGATTAATGGAGGAGATCCTAGAAGTATTAATCAAGATCCTACGGATAGAAACTCTATACCCATAGTAAGATCAAATAATGAAGACGGTGGTTTAGAATTTACCTATTCTATATGGCTTTTCATCGAAGAGATAGGAAAAAATGGAACCAATACCGTAAACTACAGAAATGTATTTAATAAAGGTGATAATAATTACGATAGTGTTAGTGGATTAGCAATAAATAATGGTCCAGGTTTATATATTGAAAATAAAGATAAAACTTTAGCCCGACAAGACTGCAATTTATTGTTTGTTATGGACAGTCAAAAAGGTAGAAATGAAATCAAAATTGGAAATGTGCCTATGAAAAAGTGGGTATGTGTTAATATTCGCATGCAAAACACAATTTTAGATGTCTACGTGAATGGAATTATTACTGAACGCAAAGTATTAGAAGAAACACCCAAACAAAACTACTACAATATGCAAGTAGCACAGAATGGTGGATTCGCAGGAAAAGTATCCAATTTAAGATATCATGAACGTGCTTTGAATATTTTTGAAATTAAGAAATTTTTGAATATTGGTCCTAATCTAAATGCAGATACGAGCGACTCTTATTCATCTGGTTATTACACATATTTATCAAATTTATGGTATTCAGATAAACTATAATTATATTATATTAGTAGTAATATAATTATGTCAGCAGAAGAAATTTGTAGACAAAGAAAAATGTTTATGCAGTTTAATGTACCTTTATCACGTTTAACGAAACAATCTCCTTATGATGGTACAATTACTCAACAACAATTAGATATGCGAAGAAAAGCGGAAATTTTAAAATATGATAAGAATTCTTCATCTTCTAATCGATTAACACAAAAACAACAATTTGCTAATATTACAAATCCGAATTATAATGCCAATAGAGTTGCTTGCACAGAAGATAAATTACGTCCTGTGCCTTCATCTTCTTCTGGTATTCCAGGACCCGTTGTATATTTATTTGAGGATCCGTCAATTCCTTTATATAATTACGTTAAAGGAACAAATCCAGGTGCTATTACGCTGACTGAAGATGAAACACAATGGATAATTAGTATAGAAACAGATGTAATTAATAGCGAAAATATTGATACGTTATTTAGCACATTAGTAATTAAAAAAGCCATTAATCAAGCTGCTTTATTTTATAATGTTCAAGTACCGGTTTCCTATAGTTTGGTTGGTGCAAATCTTTTTACAGATACTAGTGGAACAATCATAAATGTAAGTAATATTACTTCTACATTTAAAGCCAAATATAATGACGGTGTAGCTCGTACATCAAATAGTAATTTACCAAGTAATGAAATGCGTGTACATTTAAAACCTGATAAAAATGTAGTAACCATCGGAAACTCATCTACTTATAGTTTTTCTGCTTCCATATTTGCCGGTTATATGAAGTTAAGTGACGTTCTGATCTTTACATCTCCCGGAAACGTATATACATTCAATCAATTTTTAACAACTACAAAGAAATTAGATTTGAGAACAAATACTGTTGAATATACAACAACTTCACAAACTGAATTGTTAAATGGAGTTACTTTTGGTATGAAATTAAACGCAGTTACTGATACTACGTTTATAAGAGAAGAAAAGAATTGTACGATTGTATCACCTCCATATAGTGAAGCTAGTAATACATTCTCTATTACAGATTCTACTGGATTATCTAGTAACCAAGAATTGTTTTCAAATTCTCCGTTTATTTCTATAAATCTTTCTGTAAAAGTTGCATATGGCACGAATAGCTTTGGTTCGGGAAATATTTTTTATGTAAATGATGGGATTTCTTCAATCAGTGTAAACACGGGTACGACGTATAGATTTAATGTTTCTGATACAACAAATACTGGGCACATATTGACATTTTCTACAACTTCAAATGGAACACATGCAGGTGGAACACAATATATAAATAATGTAATTTATTCTGGTACGCCCGGTAAAGAAAATGCATACGTATTAATAGAGATTAATGAATGGACACCTCTTCCGTTATATTTTTATTGCAAAAATCATACAGGAATGGGTTCTAGTCTAGTATCGAGTTAAATTGACTGAGATTCCCTTTTATTTTTCAAGGTTTCTTTTAAAAAAGCTATACATGTATTGTTAATATTATTATTATAATAAGGCAAATTAGTATAATCAAATGTTAATTCATCTTTTGTATTAATAATACAATTATACATATATTTAATATCACTTACCACAATCTTGCAAATTTCAATCTCTTCATCACTTAAACTTTTATTTTGAAAGAATATTTTATCGAAAACAATTCGCGGATGTTGTACATACATATGTAACTCTTTTGTCATTCTATTAACAACATAATTTGAAAAAATAAAATACAATCCATAGATAACTATAATAAACTTATTATATTTCTCAATATCATTCGACGATAAGTTACGATTTTCTTGACATGCTATATTTTCTAACCAATTTCCTGTTTCCAATATTAAATCGTTTATTTTTATTTCAAACTCTGTATCTTTATTCAAATAAGATAAATTATCAATATGATTCTTTAATTCATCAATTGATAAAACATTTCGTTCTAATTCAACTATTTCTTCATTTATCTTCTCCTCAGACCATGCGAGAATAGTATTATATTTTTCAACTAGTATATCAGTTTCATTCTGTTTTTCTTTATATTTTAAGAAAGTACTGTTTAATTCATGTATTAATAAATCACGTATATCATTTGGTATAATTTCATCTACGTAGCTACCCCCTCTTACGTTATCTATACCAAAACTTCTCATGTATTTTTTAACAAAAAAATCAATTTCTAGAGAATCTTTTATACCTGTGTTACTAACATTTTTAATAGGTATATATTTTTGCATATAAGGATACAATAAGATTGATTCAAACAAGATATCATTTATGTTTTCTTTATTTGATAAATGGATAATCCATTTACTTTGTTGCAGCTCTAAAGCATAGATTTTATATGATTCCATATAATAATAAAGTTCATTAAATAATATTATTATACACGCATTAATGAGTTAAAGTATATTGGGTGAATGTAGGATTTAAACATAATTTTTCTTCAGGGAAAACTTGTCCAGATAAACACTTATCATATTCACCAATTTCTATGCATCCTCGTTTTCCTTGATATTCACCAACTAAACACCATCCTTTTTTGGAAGAAATAGGATTTTGGATAGGATTTTTTGTAGTATCAGGTGAAGGTTCTAAATCTAATGATCGTTTTGGTTTATCTAAATCATCTACAGAAATATCGAAAGAACTATTTAATGATTTCTTTGCGTCAGGAGCAACTCCTTTTTTACTTGCATCAATTAATAATTTTCCAATAGATTGTACAGATCCTCCAGCAATTTCAACACCGGTGGTGGCAACATCTGTACCTAAATCAGCGCCCTTATCTATAATAGTTCCTGCTGTATATCCAAAGATTGATAAAATTTGATTTACTAAAGGTCCAAAAATTTTAACTAAAACTTCCATTAAATTACCAACAATATTCAATAAATTTATTCCTAAAAATGATAATATTAGCAAAATTACCAAAATTGTTATGATAAAGTTTTTATTACTAAACATATTTGTAGTATTCATCTTGAATGATTCTTTGTTTTCGTTATCCATTACGTAATATATATATATTACATACTATTTTTTTAGTTTAGCATAAAATAATAATTTATTTAAAGCATTTAGAAATTCGTTTACTACTAGTTTATAATTTATTTATTGAATATAAATGAAGTTAATGATTGAATCTTTATTTCTTATTCTTTTTAGTGTAACTTTTCTCTTTATTTTACTATTGGTTTATCACTTTAAGAATAAAATTTCAGCGTTGGAAAAAAAGAATGAAACCATGTTTGATATCTTAAATAATGTAGTTAGTGAACTGACAAATATTAAACGATCTTTATCATCTAATTTTGTCGAGTCACAAGTTGATTCTCGCACAGGCGGAGATTCTTCACTTGGAGGAGCTTATGAATTTGAACAAACAAATAATTCAGTTATCAACTTGAATGGTGATATTCAAGAGTATGAAACTGACGAAGATGGTAGTGATGATGAAGAGGGTAGTGATGATGAAGAGGGTAGTGATGATGAAGAGGGTAGTGATGATGAAGAGGAAAGCGATGAAGAGGAAAGCGATGAAGAGGAAAGCGATGAAGAGGAAAGCGATCAACAAGAATCACCTTCTGTCAAGAAGATTTCAGTTGAGCTTAGTGAACAAATAGATGCTGATGAAATCAACGCTGAAGAAATAATTATAGATGAAAGTGATTTTATTGAAGAAGTTGATCCCATTCTTGAAGATTTAAAAGAAGAAACTATTACAGTAGAAAAAGTTGAAGAAATTATTGAAGAAATAATTGAAGAAACTAAACCAGAAGTAAATATGGAAGAATATAAAAAAATGCATGTACAAAATCTTAAAAAATTGGTTACTTCAAAAGGTTTAACAGAAGATGCCAGTAAAATGAAAAAGACAGAATTGTTGGCTTTATTAAAAAGTGACGGTCAATAGATTTAGAAATTATTAATAATTATAATATATTCCTTTTTATATATTATAACCATGTTTTCTAACGTTTTAAACAATTTACAAAGTACATTATCCGCATATCCAGAAACGAAGGAAACTTTACCTCCTTCTACTTTAGGATATAATACAAATAATAAATATCCCGAGTTTCCTCCTATGATGAGCGACGGAAGAGCTGTAACTGCTTCATGGCAACCTGAATCTACCGTGAATGCTTATCTTAAAGAATCAAACGGTATTAATTCAAATTGGAAATATAGAAAATATTTAACAAAAAATGCAAACACAGTTATGGATCATAATTTTAAAGAGGCATGTAATGATGCTGGCTACTTTAAGCGTCCTATTGATCTTACAAGTGTACACTCCAATAAATTTAAACAAATAAATGAACCTCATTTATATAAATCTTTAGACGATGAGACAAAACCATTTGGATATACTTCAACTGATTTAAAGACAAACTATTTGACAAGAGAGGAATTACAATCTAGAAAGGTTGCCCCCTCTATCACTCAAGACAGTCTATTAAAAGCACAACTTAGAATGTAATTAGTTTTTGGTTTCAAAATCATTTAAATGAATTTAATATATTCATTTAAATGAAATTAATTAGCTTTGACGTAGGAATTAAAAACATGGCTTATTGTATTTTGGATTTATCTGGTACAAATTTCCAAATTAAAGATTGGAATGTTCTCAATCTAATGAATCCGGTTGAAACAACGACTTATATTTGCAATTGTAAATTAAAATCAAAGAAAGAAGAAAAACTTTGTGGAAAACAAGCTAAATATAAGAAAGAGAACATGTACTTCTGTGCTCAACATGCTAATTCAAATAAAATATATATGATGTTTCAGAAGGAGTTAACTAGTCAAAGTTTAAAAAAGAAAAAAATAGATGAACTCCTGTTATTGGGAAAGAAACATATGTTTTTTTTAGATAACATAAAACGAACAAAGGCTGAAATTTTAAACACACTAGATAATTATTTTTCAAAAAACATGCTTGAAGTCATAATAAAACCTAAAAAAGTAAATGCCGGTGATACAGATTTGATTACTATAGGGAAAAATCTTAAAAATGAGTTAATGAAAATAGTTGAATTACAAAACATAGAAACAGTTTTTATTGAAAATCAAATTTCACCTATTGCTAATCGAATGAAAACAATACAGGGAATGTTAGCACAGTATTTTATTATGACGAATGAAAATTGTAATATTGAATTTGTTTCTTCTGGGCATAAATTAAAACAATTTGATCAATTAAAAGAAAAAACAACTTACAAAGAAAATAAGCAACAGGGCATTTTCTTTAGCAAAAAGTTAATAGACAATAATGAATCTCTTTCAGAATGGAAAGATTGGGAACAATCAAAGAAAAAGGATGATCTCGCCGATTGTTTTTTACAAGGTTTATTTTATTTTGTAAGAGAAAAAAATATATCTTATGCGGATGATTTAAAAATAAAAATTGTATAAATATCATAATTATGGAAGTGATTGATTTAGGCTTTGACAACTTAGAACCAATCTCTATTGAAGAAAAGACAGTGAAAACAGCACCTTCTGTAAATTTCGGACCGGGAGTTGAATTGTTAATGAACGATAAAAATAATGCATCAGCAAAGGAAGAAGTTAAATTAAATTTAGACGATTTAGACAGCTTAGAGAGAGAAATGAATGATCTTTCTTCTTCTTTAAATAATGAACCTATGAAGACAGAATCTGTATTATTTTCAGATAATGAACCAAAAATAGTTCTTGAAAAGGATATGAATGACTCTAATTTAGGATCAGCTACAAAAGAAAGTATGGGAAATACTCAAACATGGGATGGGTTTACAAAAATTAACGAAGTTCCGAATGTAGAGCGTCCTTCTGCATCATCTAAAATGAGTGATCGTGAAAAGCGTAGAAAAAAAAGAATGATGATTAAAAGACTTGAAGATTGGAATGAGAAGAAATTAATCAGTAGTTATTCCCATTTCAATATGGAGTCTGATTTTGATGAAGTAGAAGATGAATATGAAACTGCGTTGGAAGACAAAAGAAAGAAAGATGCTGTTAAATTGCAGGGTTGGTGGTTTATGACTTTTATCAATTCTTTAGAATATGGTAATGCTGTATTTAATCCTTTTGATTTGAATCTAGATGGCTGGGGTGAGCAAGTGAGTGAAGATTTAGATAGTTATGAAGAGATTTTTGGTGAACTTCACGATAAGTATAAGGGCGGAAAGTTGGCACCCGAGATTTCTTTACTATTACGTGTAGGCTTTAGTGCAGCTGTTTTAAATTTTTCTAATAAAGCGTTATCTTCTGCAGCTCCTGCATTTAATGATGTTATCAAACAAAGTCCTGAGTTAATGAAGATGTTTACACAAGCAACTGCTGATAATATGAGTCAAAACTCACCTGCATTTGAGATGGCAAATGATTTCATGCAAAATAACCCTGGAGCACGTGGGCCTCCTCCTCCTGCTCCAGTAGAAACTAAGAATATGGCTCCCCCTCAAAGACCTGGTATGGTATACACAGAAAGAGCGTCTAATAGACCTGACATAGATGCTGGACGTGGAGCCATGTTTCAAGAGAAAGGAGTAGAAATAAATAATTTCCAATCTACTAATTCTCAAGAAAAGAGTACTAGACAAGCTCGTCCAGAAATGAAGGGTCCGCAATCTAACGAATTGGATGATATTTTATCTGGATTAAAAACACGTACTATAGATATTCATGAAAACAAGCCATCTGGTAATGATAATGATTCAGTAATTTCTATCAGCTCTTTAAAGGATATTGAAAACACAACGATGCCTAAAAAATCTAAACGTAAGAACTTGTCCAATAAAAATACCGTTTCTCTTGATATTTAATTGATAACAATCTATTAATTTATTGTTATCAATAATTCGATTTAATTATCGTTCAACATTCTTTTTTGTTATTATTCCTTTGATAATTAGATAAAACCAATATACGTTTAACATCATGAATGTATTTGTTATTAAATATGGTGCATAACGTGTAGCGATTGAATAATCAGAAGTAACTTTCTCATAAAATTCTTGATTACTATATACATCAAAGTAATATCTATATAACCTCCATTTACAAAAACAAGATATAAATATCATATTATTAGTTAAATTAATATAATCATAACATGAACCAATTAGATTTTTCAGATATTTTTTTCGTGTTTTTAAGTAATGATAAATGCATAAAAATATACTACTTAATTCAAATTGCAACATTTGTTTGAATGTTTCATTTGAAACTGAAAAACCAAAATCATAATAATTAAAATATAAAATGGAAAAAATCGAAGCTAAATGATGTGCCCATACATCTAAATTATTAAATGGAATGAAATTTATTTCTATTACAAAATAACTACCTATTATGTATTTTGCTACACTAACATCATTTCTATAAAAAGAATAATAACTACCTAATAAAGCTGCTATAAATTGTACTAAGATTGTATAATCGACAACACTTTTATAAACTATTTTATCCTTTAAAAATAAGTTTACAATCATATCGTTAATTTAATTATCTTTATAAATTATTTTTATATTAGTTTAAAATACATGCCTTGAATTTAAAAACCAAACAATAGCAGCAAGCAATAAAATAACTAAAAACACACATATGCATCTATTTGCTTTTTTTATATTTTGCTTTTCATCTTCTTCATCTTCTTCATCAATTACATAGCGTCCTTTATACTCAGTATCATAATCTTTAAATACGGCTTCAGATGATTGATTGCTATCTTCAAATTCAGAATCTCTAAAAATCTCGTTCAAAATACTATCTGATTGTTTACTGTCTTCTTCTCTAATTGAATCTAATAAAGGATTTGATAACATTAATAATATTTACATCAAATGTATATATTGTTTTTATAATTGTTTATCCAACACATAAGTGTGATAATCTTCTCTATAACGCTTTACTAGCTCGTCATATTTTGTAATAAAATTTCCATCTCTATGTTGATAATAGATTGTATCAATCACCGCTTTATCTTGTGCTAATGTCTTTTCCATATAATATTTGGTAATTTCATCAAATATATAATTTACAAATGGAATATTGTATACCCAATTATTGCGATAAGCTTTAACAAATAAGCGTGTTTTTGATTTCGATAGAGGAAGTGCTGATGTAACAATCGTATTTACAAAGGGTCCAAATCGAACACGTGCTACAGTATAATGTGGTAAAATATATTCATTTTCAATCATTAATGTATTGATGTTAAATATTTTATTTGGTATAGATTCTTCTCCTGATTCATATTCATAACTAACGCGTACGTGTCCTTCAGAGACTTCTTCTATTTTATCAGAAAATGGTAAAGGGCGCTTTTTATTTCCAAAATCATGAACTTCCGAAATATGCAATACATCTAAAGAATTTTCTGTTACAGTTCGTGCATCAATATTAAAATCCTTACTTAAATATACACATCGAAATGATGAATCGTGCGCTTCTGGCTCTATCCAAAAATCAGAAGTAGGCGTTGATAACAAAGAAGTCATATCATAAATCGGAGTATCACACATATAAACCCAATCATTTAAACTGATTACTTTATAATGAGCTACATCCGTTTTTTTGTTGAAATTGGTACTGTGACGCATAAAGTCTTTACCAGGAGTTTGCACGAGCCTTCCACACTGATTAAATTTGAAAGTGTGGTAAGGACAAACCAAGCAATTAACGCTAGAATCAACTCTTCCTTTGGATAGCGATGCTCCTCTATGTGAACAAATATCACTAATTGCACCGTAATTATTACTATTATCTTTCCATACTGCAACCGGATTATCTTTTAACATGATCTTTTTTGCTTTATTTGGTAATATTTTGTCATTTTCACCAATAACATACCAATTATGATTATTTAATGATAGTCTTTGTTGGAAGGAAGCAGGTTTTTTAATAAATCCATTTACTAGTGTTAAATATATTAATAAATAATAAACAAGTAACATTTATAGTATTAACAAATATTATTTCTAAATCATTCATTAAAACATTAAACCATGATACAAATACAATAAACAATATAAAAATATTACACTACTAATTACATAATGATATCTTTATTGTTTATTCTATTTAATATTGTTGGTGGATTTGTTTATAATTCTAAGCTAACAAAGCCAGGATTATATGGAACAAAAGATATTCTTCCATCCCTTGAAGTGAAACAATTTTTTGGACAAAATGTAGGACAACCGTGGAGTTATACTGATTTATTTGATTTTTCCGATAATAAAATGATTAAAGCTATTTCTATTACCGACGATGGAAAAAACGCAATTGCAATTGACAAGCTTGGTTCTGATTCTTCTAATTTACATATTGTACACCTTTTTCCTGAAAATGTAAATTCATTATTGGATCATTTAATTAAAAATAATGTGAATGTGGATTTGATTACTCTGCCTAAGAATGAATTTAATGAACTATTATCAAAGGTAGGAGAAGCATTCTACAATATTTCAATCTATTTCTTTGTATTTACGTTTATAATTAATTTTATAATAGGATTTCGAAACAAAAATCAAGGCGGAAGTGGTCCCAGCTTTGGTATGACTAATAATATATTGAATCCTACTAATTCTAAGAATTTAAATATTGTCGATAGTGCTTCGTTAAATACAACATTTGTTGATGTTGCTGGTTGCGAAGAGGCAAAATTTGAATTAATGGAAGTAGTAGATTTTTTGAAAAATAAAGAAAAATTTGAACAAGCAGGAGCAAAAGTTCCAAAGGGTGTTTTATTAGAAGGTCCTCCAGGTACTGGAAAAACTCTTTTGGCAAAAGCAGTTGCAGGAGAAGCAGATGTTCCTTTTTTAAGTGTCAGTGGTTCAGAGTTTATTGAAGTGTTTGTAGGCGTTGGTGCTTCAAGAGCTCGAGCATTATTTGAAAAAGCAAAAGAGAATTCACCCTGTGTAGTATTTATTGATGAAATTGATGCGATTGGTAGAAAACGCGGAGCAGGAATTGCTGGAGGAAACGATGAACGTGAGCAAACATTAAATCAAATCTTAACAAATATGGACGGTTTTAGTTCAAGTGAAGGAGTTGTGGTACTTGCAGCAACAAACAGAGTAGATATTCTAGATGCTGCATTAACACGTCCAGGGCGATTTGATAGAAAAGTTACTGTTGGACTTCCTGATACAGAAGGACGAAAGGCAATTATGAAAGTACATTTTAATAATAAAAAGCTAGATTCGTCAATTGATTATGATGAGTTATCTAAACTTACTCCTGGATTTTCGGGAGCGGATATTGCAAATTTGGCAAATGAAGCTGCAATCTTTTCAGTACGAAATAATTCAACTGAAATTAATCGTAAACACGTTCTAGATGCTTATGAAAAAATGACTATAGGTTTAGTTTCAACTAGTCAAACAACTGATCCAGATATAATTGAGTTGGTGAGTAACCATGAGATTGGGCATGCTATTTTGACCGCGTTATTCGATGATATGTTTGATTTACGAAAGGTAACTATTAATGAAAATAAGAGTGGAGCAGGTGGTTATACACTTTTTACGCCAAAAGAAAGATTTCAAAAATATGCAACAAAGAAATTCATGCTAGCAAATTTGATTATTGCACTAGGTGGAAGAGCAGCAGAAATTTTTTTATACAGTAAAAATGAAAAGTCTAGAAAAGATAATCGTATTTTTTCAGAATTTGATGATTTGGAAGTAACTACTGGTGCATCTAATGATTTGAAACAAGCAAACAATATTGCACGTAAATATATTACAGAATATGGGTTTGGACATATTTTAGCTCAACCAGATAACAGTATGGGAAGTGATCGACCATTTATGGGTAGAGACTTTGAAATGGAAGAGAAAAAATTGAGTGATAATACCAAATTCAATATTGATACCCAAGTTAACATGTTAGTTCATTTTGCTTTCACAAAAGCACTAGATTTAATAAACGAAAATAATGTCGCATTTAAAGAATGTGTTGAGTTGTTAAAACAAAAACGCATTTTAGATGGAAATGATATCTATAGTATTCTTGACAAAAATAAAATTTGCTATGAATGTTCGGCCGATGATGATTGTCGTCCTGAATATACTCAAGAATAAATTTGAAAAATTGATTTAATATATTATTTTAATAGTAATATATTATCATGAAAATCGTGTATTCAGACAATAGTTTTTACGAAGGAGAAGTGAAAAATAATAAAAAAGACGGACAAGGATATGCAGAGTTTCCAAGTGGAAATATATACCAAGGTGAATGGAAAAACAATAATGTAGATGGATTTGGTAAAGTGATTTATGCAAACAAATACGGAGTTTATGAAGGAAACTGGAAAAATAATAAAAAAAATGGTTGCGGAAAAATGGTATGGACCTCTACTGTTCTCTCAAAAAAGCATACCTATATTGGATCTTGGGAAAATGATTATATGCATGGAAATGGCAAATATATTATTGAACCGCAAAAATATATTTATGTTGGTGAATTTAAAAATGGTTTGGAACATGGTTATGGAATTTTATATACGCAAGATTGTAGTTTTGAAGGTATTTGGGAATCCGGACGCTTACAAAAAGGAAGGATTAAAAAATATAGACGTTCTCCTCGATTTAAATAATATTATAGATATATTGTAGGATACATATTATAAAATGTTGTATATAATTTCTTTAAACTAGTATTTTTTTCTGTAATTGGTTTTTTATTATTATAATTTGATAGATAGTGATTATCCATTATGTATATTTTATGAATATTTCTATGTACAGAACCATTCCAAGAACGAAAGAAACTAGGATTATCAGTTACGAAAGATCTAAGTAACGAGTCTGTGTTTGGAATAGATATTATACCTGTATTGTTTTGAATGAAAATATCAATAATATTATTCCGTGTCATGTTACAATTCGCTTCAATATGAACAAGTATTTCTTCACTAAGGTTTTCTAATGTAGAATCCTCATTTATATACAAATATACAGGTTTATAAAAAGTGGTATTAATTTCAAATAAGTATTTCATTTTGTTAAATAAGTTATTTGTATAAAAATATATCAATTTTATAAAAAAATAATAAAGTTTTTGCTTATAAATTAAATTACCATTCAAATACTTTAAAATAAAAATACGCATAAACAGCCAAACAAATGAGCAATATATTAAATAATACGACTTGTATAAAAGGTATATGATAAATAGAAAGTGTAAATACAAAAACACCAACCGTTAATATAGTTCCCAATAGAGCATGTTTTAAAAATGCTTTCAAAACAGCCTTATCCTTCGAACTACTAATATAAATTAGCATAAAAAAGAATAAAGGTGCAGCCCAAAGAAACGCCCCTATTTTCAAATAATGTGGATGTGATTCAAACATATTTACTAAATAGGTAAAAATGCCAAAAAATAAAGCTCCGGCTAAAGAATTTATGATTATTGTTTTCATTTATATATTAATAACAAAATTATTTTTTTAGATATTAAAAAAATAATACGGGTATATATATTAACTAATATATGAATAAAGAAATTATAAAAATTACTCAAAGTGCATGTAAAAAATTAGCATTAATTGCAAAAGAAAATAACAATAAAAATATACTTTTTTCTGTAAGAGGAGGCGGATGCAACGGATATAATTATATGTTAGAACCTATGGATTTTAAACCAGATAAACACATAGAAAAAGTAGTAAGAGATGATTTTACATTATTTATTTGTGATCACAGCATTATGCATGTTTGGGATACTACAATAGATTGGAAAAAGGATATTATGGGTCAAACGTTTACATTCAAAAATCCTATGGCTCAATCTAGTTGTGGATGTGGAACTTCATTTTCAAGTAAAGCGAATAAGAAATAAATCATATTCTTTTATATAAATTATTTGTTTCTTGATAACCTCCAATAAAAGCACCATTTTTAAAAACCATGGGAAATGTCTTATAAGAAAACCCGATAATTTCTTCCATAATCTCTAAAAAAGTAAGTTTATCTTTTTGTAAGAAAGAATCACAATCTATTAATAGATAATTTTGATTTCTTAACAATTCTTTCACTTTATTACAATATATACATCCTGATTTTGTATAAATTGTAAACTTTTCTTTGTTAGGAAGCGGAACTTCTATATATTCTTCCATATACGAAAGCCTAGATTTTTTAATAGTAACTATAACACATTTACATTTTAGGACTACTTTCCTCAATAATAGATTTTAATAATGCCATTCTCATTTCAACACCAAGTCTCATTTGATCAAAATAAACAGATCTTTTATCATCATCAAGATCTGCAGACAATTCTTCATTTCTTGGAAGAGGATGCATAATAATACAGTCTTCTTTTGAACCTTCCATAAATTTCTTATTCACAATTATATCTGCGGTTCCCTCAAATGATCTTTCTTTTTGCAAACGCGTAACATATACTACGTCAAACTTACTAATATCTACTTCATCTTCTGTTAAACATATATCTTCTACAATTTGAGTATGACTAATACCTATATTATATAAATAATCAATACTGGGTTCTCTGTCTTTGAATGGTAAAAAATTTATTTTATTTGTAGGATATAATTTTAATAAATCTACTAATGAATGTATTGTTCGAGAGTGTTTAATATCACCAATAAAGAGAAAGTTAAGATTTTCTATATTATTAAATTTTCTATAAATCGTGTACAAATCTATTAATGCTTGTGTTGGATGTTCTCCGTCACCATTTCCAGCATTAATAACAGGAATTGTTGAAATTGCACTTGCCTTTTCTAAAAAACTTTTTTGTGAATGTCTTAATACCATAATATCGGCATAATTATTTAATGTTTTAATAGTATCTTCGAATGTTTCTCCTTTAGTTAAGCTTGAATCACTTCTATTAAATGTAATTACTTTACCACCTAATTTATACATAGCAGATTCAAAAGATAAAGAAGTTCTTGTACTAGGTTCAAAAAAAGCATTCACCATTATTTTATTTTTAAATCTTTCATTCGGGAGATAATTATCTAATCTTTTTGCTAATATTAAAAGGTTGTCAACAAAGGATCTGGTCAAATTTTTGCAACTAAGCATTTATTTAGATAAAAAGATATGTTTATATATTTTACTCAATAATATAACCATGAAAATAATAGATTTACCTAATGAACTACAGCGATATATATTTGATTTTGCATACGGAAAATGCGATAAATGTAAAAAATATATTCATTTCGAAGAGTTAACAAATAGATGTAGGATCTTTCAATATAAAAGTGTGTTTGATGTTGATTACTATATCGATGATAGTGAATCATTCAATCTTATTTGCAAAAACTGCATCAAAGAATACAAAGGAAAAGTTATTATTAATCTCAATAGTAACACTTATTCTTGGATTGAATGAAATGTTTTCAATATCAAAAAATTGATTTTTTTAGACCCAAGTAAAGATATTAGTTATTTGAATAGTATAATTAAATATGCCAATCACACTTGCAAGTATCGAAGAGCGCGTCATTTTCAGAGAGTGGAAGAAGGAAGTCCATAACCATAACAGGTATTTTGTCAAGAATGCTTATTTTAAGCAAAGAAGAATGGATGAATGGGAGCAAGAGTTGAAGAATATTGATACACAATATAGAAACTTGTTGAAAGAGGCCTCAAAAGAAAGAATGGAAAAAGAGAACGAAAATATTAAGCTTGTTCGAGAACAAGAGATTTATGATGAAGCTTTGCTAGAACAGAAGAGAAAGCATCTTCGTCAAAGACGTGCCCATCTTGTTGAGGAGAGAAATCATGCACCAGTACGCCGTTCTACTAGAATTCGCGAACTGAATGATGGAACAACTGCGCGCAAAAGGAGAAACTCAATTACCGCATAAAAATGAATAAAAGCTTAAAAAACAAAAATAAACACAGTACATGTATAAATTGTATTTTTTTTTAAATTATGAAAAATATTTCGTAATTTATATGGACGTTTTAAAACAAGAACTATTAACTATTGACGATTTTAATGAAATTGTTCAAAAAATGATGTCTACAGAAATTATCCATTTAGCCAAAAATTATTTAGAAAGTCTTCATGCTACGATGATTCTTAAACCAAAAGATTTTTTGACTGCATTTTTGATATACAGATTTCCAATAGATACAGTAGGAAATTATAATGTACCAGAAAACAAACAATTGATTGATACCTCTAGATCACTAATAAATAGTGATCAAAGTGAAATTAAAAAAAATATTGTTAGATACAGTATTCATTTCAAAACATGGAAAAATAGAGACTTGAATACTATGAAAGAAGAATTATTTAATGAGTATCATCAATTAAGTGTAGATATGGCCAATACAGACGATAATGACAAAAAACATGTATTTGAAACAACAAAAAACGAAATAGTAAAAGTTGCCAAAAATATTGGTGGAGAAGATTTTGTAGATGAAATGAAAAGCGTTGCTCCTGTGTTAATCAATCAAGAACAATTAGAGAATCAATACAGCAAAGCATTTTTTGATGTATTTTGCCAAGAGTTTAATGAAAAAAAATATGCACGGTTTGAACCACTTTTGCAATTTGTAAGAAATACTTTACTGCAACTTAACAATAAATCTTTCAAAAGCCAAATCGAGGAATATATTGATATTGAATTTATTATTCAAAGATTCAAATACGACTTATTTAATGACGAAGAATTAGAAAAACTATGTTTATTTATTTATGATATGGTAAAAAATATCCAATCTGCAGCACGCGATAAAAAGTTAGAAGAATTTAAAGATGAATTAAAAAATAAACCAATCTATTTTCCCGATGTTTTAATTAATATAATTTATTTAATAAGAATGGTTATTATTGACTTGGAAAATTTAAAAGAAGGTAATTTTAATCACTAATCTTTGGAGCCAAATAGAAATTTAATTGTGAATCCTGATTATCTAACATATATGTTATTTTTAATGGTTGGTCATTTGATATTTCGAGTTTAATTTCACTACTAATTTTATTATAAAGACTAATATAATGCAATAGCTTAAGCGTATAACTACTAGACAATTCGTTATTCACCTCATAGTCTTTTGCATTTTCTTTACTAATTTCTACTTTCATATTTCCTTGATCTGATGATTCTGATGCTAAAGTTACCTTTTCTTCTTTACAATCTATATTTAATGTGTCGTCAAATATATTTAATTGATTCACAATCTCTCCAAACTGTATTGAATCCATGGTCAAAGAAACATCTGGTTGCATCGCTGGAATTGCAAAGAGCTCTTCGTCAATATCAATCAAATTGATTTGAAAATATTTATTTAAAAGAGTTGGATCATTACTTGTAAATTCGATTGCCAACTTATCATCTTCTACACGTAACTCTAATTTTTGTTTTTTATCTCGAATATGTAAAATTTTATACAAAATAGATACATGAATCCCAATCACTTCACTCGCTTCTGTATCATAAGTTGTAAAGAAATTTGATAACAAATGTACTTCAAATACAGATATTTTGGAGCTATCCATGGCTTGAATATACAGCTTATCATCTTTTAAAGACAAATTAACATATTCTGAAATATGCTTTAAATGTTGAAAAATAATACTGAATATTTGCGCTTTTTCAATATCATCAATAACAAGTTTCATTATTATTTTACTTGATTAATTTTTATATAGTATTCTTTTTATCTTGTATTTCAATATTTTAATAATTGAAAACATAAAAATTGTGATGAGTATTTGTTTTCATTTATTGTTTGTATTAGAGTTAAAACGCTAATTAGTAATAAAAATAATATAAAAATTTTTCATTAGTAATATGTAATAAAATAACTATTACTAATGAAACAAAGTCAAGAACAATTTATTTTAAAGGCAAAAGAAAGACACGGAGATAAATATGATTATTCAAAGGTTGTGTATACTATCGCTCGTAACAAGGTGATTATTACTTGTGTTGATTGTAAAAATGATTTTGAAATGACACCGAATAAGCATTTATCAAGAGGTGATGGTTGCAAACGGTGTAGTAGACAAAAATGCGCTCATGTTCAACGAAGTAATGTAGATGATTTTATAAATAAAAGTAAATTGAAACATGGTGATGTATATGGTTATGAAAATGTTGTTTATATAAATAGTAAAACATATGTATTAATTACGTGTAAAAGACATGGAGATTTTAAGCAAACACCAAATAATCATTTATGGGGATATGGATGTAAGGCTTGTCGTGATGAGAAGAGTGGAAATAGTCAACGACTTACTACCGAACAGTTTATAGAACAATCTAAAAAAATACACGGAGATAAATATGATTATTCAAAGGTTGTGTATACTAATTCTCATACTAAGGTAATTATTTATTGTGTTAAATGTAAAAATGATTTTGAAATAAAACCGAATAATCATGTCAACGGACAAGGTTGTAGCTATTGTAAAAACAAAACAGAAAAGAAATTATATGAAGCACTTAAATCTATCTATCCTTCACTTAGTGTTCAATTTAAACAAGACTGGTGTATAAATAAAAGATATCTACCGTTCGACTTCTGTATACTCGAACACAAAATTATTATCGAATTAGACGGAATACAACATTTTAAACAGGTAAGTAATTGGACCTCACCTGAAGAAACATTTAAAAATGATAAATACAAAGAAAAATGTGCTAATGATAACGAATATTCAGTTATTCGTATTTTACAAGAAGATGTATTTTATGACACTTATGATTGGGTAAAATCTTTATGTGAAGCAATTGAAGAAATTAAAAATGGTAATGAAATTGTAAATACGTATTTAAGTAAAAATAAAGAATATGATAACTATTAAGTCGGTATTTTAAATTACCATTTGTCTATAACAAACATCATACAATTCACAATAACAAGTTAATATTTGTTATTATGTAGTTTTTGGAACTTTACGCTGTCCATAACCATGTTTGGCACGTGCTTTTTTTGCAAGACTAAGAGCTTTACTATTTGCACTACACCCTTCTTCTAATATATTATAATCAACTGCCGCTGCTTTACCACCAGTTATTGAACTTGCCATACGAGCAATACCCCAAGAATGACCTGTTTGATTAGGCCTACTTCCAGAGCTAAAATACGCTCCTTGACCTTTTTTTACTAGTTTATCCAAAGATTCTATAGTACACCCTGTTTTATTTGCCAACTCTTTGGATGGTTTAATAGAATCTATTTCATACATTTTCTGAGCTTTTAAAATATGTGGTGATGTTTTTGATTTATATGAATCTACTTTCTTTCGTGTATAATATTTTTTTTTCTTATACATAGTTTTAGATTTCTCAAGCATTTGCTTTTGCTTTTTTTTATCTTTTTTACTTAATCTTTTTGGCACATATTTTCTTGGTATAGATCTTTTTCCTCCATAACCTGTTATTTCTGCCCTAATGAGAGGATTATACAAGGCATCTTTCGTCGATTTTTTTCCATCATCGATTTCAGGTAATGCTTCTTCTATATTCCCATCAAATTCATTTTGTTCTCGTATTCTATTATAACTATCGAAATATTCTATAGTTTCTATTACTGGATAACCCAAATTATTCTCATATAAACTGAGATATTTATCATTCTCATTTGGTTCTTCCAAATTATGAGTAAAAAAACGACACACTAAACCGTTAATATACTCCCATCCTGATTGTGGTTGAGATAGGTTGCTTGGTCCATATCTTTGCATAATATGATACTTTGTAAAACGAGCAAAATAATAATTATCTTCTGTATCTCTTATTAAAAAATGCGTTGGGTTTGTTATTTTACTATCTTCAAATGATCTATTGTATTTATTTTTAAATGACCCTTTGTAACCATTTTTTAATAATTTTTCTGCTAATTTGTCATCTATGTTTACACCAGATTTAAAGCAATCTAATAAATTTCCTTCTTCTATAAAATCAGTAGAGTCGATTTTATGGGGTTTAAATAAATTAGATGTTATAAGGTCTGTTATCTCTTTGTCTAAAGCAGGCTTAGTTTCATCTCTTAATACATATGTACCATTTTCTAATTTATAACCTAGTTTTTCAAAATCTTTTTCTAACTCTTCAAGCTCATTCAACTTTAATTCACCACCTCTTTGTATTTTTTTTGATTTTCTAAATTGTTTAGATTTGTTGTATTTTCGTGTTGTCATTAATATATAATTAGATTTTTATATATTAATTTACCTTTTCGTTTTCTTTTTAGACTTTTTCGTTTTCTTTTTAGACTTTTTCGTTTTCTTTTTAGACTTTTTTGTTTTCCACCTTTATATATAATCATATTTTATTTATGCAGAATACATGGCCATCATTTTCTCCTTTTGTGTTTTATAATCTACAATTGGTCTAGGATATCTTATATTTGAATAACTTGTATATACTTCATCCCATTTATGTATATCACCCGCAGGTACATCTTCCAACTCAGGAACCCATTTTTTAATATACTCAGCGTCTGAATCAAATTTTTTACTTTGAATCCATGGATTCATATCTCTAAAATAAGGTTTCATATCAACGCCCGTTCCACTAATTCCTTGCCAGTTTCCGTTATTTGAAGCAACATCATAATCCGTAAGATTTTTGGCAAAATATTTTTCACCTTCTCTCCAATCAATAAGTAACACTTTAATTAATACACTAGCAGTAGTCATTCTACCGCGGTTGTGCATATATCCAGTTGTATTAAGTTCTCTCATACATGCATCTACAATAGGAAACCCAGTCTCTCCTTTTTGCCATTTTTCTAAATGACCCTTGTTTTTACTCCACTTTAATTTTCGATATTTTGTTTGATACGATTGACCTACTACTTCAGGATATCCGTGCAAAACATGAGCAAAAAATTCACGCCATATTAATTCTCGAATAACACCACTATTACTTTTTAACCCTTCATACATTTCTCTTACTGAAACACATCCATACTTTAAATAAGCAGACATATGTGTTGTTTTGTAAATAAAATTATCACGATCTGCTTGATAGTTAGTTTGATTTTTCTTAGCTTCTTGTAGTTTTTTCAATCCTAATGTTCTTCCTCCATGAACCAAAATATCACTATTTTTACTTGCATATTTTTTAAACGCTTGAGACAAACTAAAGTCAAAATTAAAAGAATGAGAAAAAGAATCCAAATTTTTTACGTTTATCTTTGATACAGATTTAACAGGTCGAGATATAACATCATTATAAAAAGGCGTGTATTTTTTAAAATATGTTCCCGTTGTTGTTTTTACCGAACCAGGCTCATATAAATAATAATCAAAGAAACATTCACAGTCAATTTCTTTCGATTCACATAAAGCCTTCATATTTTCAGTTCGTTCTGTAGCATAAGGACTATAATCTTCATTAAAATATACACCATCTAATTCCAGTTTGTCGATCAATTTTGATACAATTGATTTTTGAGAACCATAAAATATACACAATTTGCCACCGGCGTTTTTAATATCTTTTTCCAATTCCATTAGACTTTCAATCATGAACTGAATAGAATTTTTAGATCGAAACGCGTTAGCAGAGCTTACTTGTTCAGGAGTAAATATAAAGCAGGTATATAAATCTTTACATAATTTACTTGCTTCAATCAAGCCCTGATTATCCTTAATTCTTAAATCTCTATGAAAAATAAATAAACCCTTGGTCATATAAATATATATAATACTAACATTTATATTTATATAAGTTATTTAAAATAGAATGAAACTAATTCTTGTGCCAGTTGAGGAGTTAATACTTTCATGTAATACATTCCAGAGTAACGGTCGAGAAGTGTATCTTCTGTATACAAAATAGGACTTCTTATACTTAATGTCTTTGAAAATTCATCATACTCAATCGATACACTACTCTGAATCCAATCAATTGATGTATAAGGTAAGTCAGAATAGATTTTATCAGGAATAAAAATGACATTTACATCACTTATTTGTTTATTTATTTTTTTTAAAACGGAAGTCATAATTTTTCGGTTAATAATACCCGCAGTTGTGGATACTCCAAATGATGCATCTTTATAAAATCCACTTTTACGGATCGCATTTTGATTCTTCATTTTAATTGCCAAGGTTTTTGAATAATATGGATTTAATGGACTATAAATAGATTCAAGTCTGTAATAAATATTAACTACTCCTTGATCAGATATTTTTGGTTTGCATGTAATAAAATCATTTAAATTATCTATCTTATGTGTTTTAATAGAAATGGGAACAAAATAATTTGTATTTACAATATCATATTGTAATTTTCTTACATAAAAGTCACTTTCATTCTTGAGTGCGTTATAGTCGTCAATTGCCTTTTTACTATATATTAGTTTCTCATATAATTCGTGATAACTTGTTTCATTATATTCCCACGTAATAAAATTAGCAATTGTATTTGAAAGACGCTCATGTGCTTCTTCTAAAGGAATAGCAGATTTAATATTTTTCTTTTCAAATATCTTAGCCGATTTACTTAAAATCCCATCACACATTTGCAAATGATCAACATCTTTTTCTATAATGATGCTTTTATTAAAATTTAATCCAGCCGTTTCCGCTTTATCTAAATCAGAAAATTCATTACATGCCAAAAATGGATTTGTGAAACCATCCTTTTCACCCAATAGTGTCAATACAGGTTTCTCAAAAGTACTTATTTTTTCAGATTTCCATGGCAATACACTTTCAGAATTCAACACACTACCCATTTGAATAAATCCATCTCCGTATTTTTTAACTAGTGGAATACAAAAATATCCGCCTGCAGAATGTCCCATAAAATACAGTTTCTCAAAATTGATATCTTTTTCTTTTAAATATTTCAACGCACGTTTGGTAATTAGTTCACTCTGTTCTTCTCCCTTAAATGGCAGATTCAATAAATAATCAATAATCAAAAATTGCACATCCGTATTTTTCGATTGTGCTTTGTCTTGCACTTTATTACAAATATTTACATAAGATTGAGGTATCTTATCATAGCCTGGAAACACAATAACAAAAACATCACATTCTTTTTTATTTCCAATCAAAATTGACCGATCCATGACTTTATTCTGGTATAATGAAAAAAATGTCGGCTTAAATGCAGTTGCAAAAAGAAAACATATAAAACTTACTAATAATCTCATAATTATAAAAGTAATTTATATTTATATTTCTTATACTTATCATATTTTTAAAAAAATATTTAAAAATAGTGCTTTTATTTAATGTATATGTCAAACAAATCGTCTAATGTGTTAGCAGCTTCCAAGTTTAGCTTTTTCAAAAATAAAGTATGTGATACGTTGATTGGATTTATGTTTTTTATAAACGCTCTTTACGTAGATGTTATGATTTTCTTTAATTTTTTATATAAATCCTCGCCTTTTTTAAAACATATAGCAGATGTTGCAAAATACAATAGTCAAATCATTCATTCTATACTTTTTGAATATAAGATAGAGCCTTATCATAAACTATGGATAAATATTAGTTATTTACAGGCAGATATAGATAATATATATTTGATTGAGAATTATGATGATTATTATGAAGAGTTAGTATGCAATAAACAACTTTTGAACGAACAAATTAACACTAATTATCAAGTGTTGAGTTCAGTATATTGTGATTATAAAATACTTATTATGACATACAAAGGTCAGTATATTGTACGAAGTGAATTCTTAGATTTGCAAGATAATAACTTTGAGAAAATGTTATTTAACGAAAAAGTGAAAAAACCTTTTTTGCAAATTACTTACATCGAGCCTAATAATAAGGTTAGTATTGATATGAACCTTCCGGAAAGTTATTATTTAGAAAATAATGAACTCTTTTCCGCAACATTTGTAAAGAGGTATTTGGAATATCAAAACAAACCTTACAATTTTGACTTGGATTATGAAATTAATATTATGGATTCAGATATTAATCAAATTACATTAACGAATGAAGACTATATAGTCATAACAAAAGATGGTTATGAAGTAAAATCAAAAAAAAAATAAAAAGTATATAAAGTTTTTTATAGTATAAATATATGAGCGTGAGCCAAATGGAACCTGCATGTCTTCCATCTTCATATCAACCCCTGAATGGTAAATGGAATTTGTATTACCATTTACCACACGACAACAACTGGAGTTTATCCAGTTATACAGCAATTATGAATGAGATTGAAAATATTGAAAGTGTTGTTTCTTTGAACGATACTATTCATGAAAATGTTATCAAAAATTGTATGTTATTTGTTATGAGGGAAGGTATTACGCCTATGTGGGAAGATCCTAAAAATCGTCATGGTGGATGTTTCTCCTATAAAGTAAGCAATAAATTTGTTCCTGATGTATGGAAAAAATTGTTTTATTTGGTATGCGGAGAAACTATATGTACCGATACTGAATTATGTAAATATGTGAATGGTATTACTATTTCACCTAAGAAAAATTTTTGCATTATAAAAATATGGTTATCAACGTCTGATTACCAAGATCCAAATATAATTACAAATTTGCCAAATTTGTCAAAACAGGGATGTTTGTTTAAAAAACATGAACCCGAATTCTAAATTTTTATTAATATATTCGTTAATAAAAATAAAGTAATTAAATTTTTTCTGGATGACTCGAAAATATGATTGTATCCAATAAAGTATTTTGTGATGTTACTATTGTTTCAATCTCCTGTTTCATAGTGTCAATCGTTTCACAAGTATGCAATTCATCTTGATAATAATACCTATAAATATTTGTTTTTTCCAATATATCAACTTTTGAAATAATTAAATCTGTTGTTCCTGATATTTCTATTGCAGTAATCAGTTTATCCAAATTAAGATAATTTACATTTCGCAATCGATTTGTAGTTGTACCATATTCGTTTCCTTCTGTTGCCAACGTCATTAATTCCTGATTACAAAGTAAATCATCTGGAAAATCTGGATCGGTTCCAACACGTGTATCATATATTTTAACTGCTCCATATATTTTTCTTATTTTTTGTGGTGGAAATCCAAGATTACACGCACTATATGGTAAACAATTACTACTTGTAACATATGGATAATTTCCGTAATCTACATCTAACCAAAATCCTTGCGCACCTTCACACAATACTTTTCCGTATAATTTTTCATCCCATATAAAATCAGCAAATGATTCCTTTACATTCATTACACGTGTTCCCTTTCTAGCATATTTATGTGAATAACAAGGACCAATACCTCTTGCAGTAGTTCCTAATAATTTATTATATTTTTGTTTATCTTTTTCAATATGATGACTTGTTACAATATGTGCCTTTGGTGATATTTTTATTAAGCTTGTATCAAATCCATTTTCTTGGAGATAATGAATTTCTTCAAAAAATGATTTTTCATTCACCACACAGCCAGGACCTATAATCGATTTTATTCCATGAAAAACTCCTGACGGTATTAAATGTGTAGAATATTTATTATTATTTACATAAATGGTATGACCTGCATTATTTCCACCCGACCATCTACATACAAAATCATATTCTTTTGCTTTCGATAGCTCTGAAACGATCTTTCCTTTTCCTTCATCTCCCCAAGCTAATCCAACGCATATATCGACGTGTTCAATATTCATAATATCAATATTGTAAACATTTTATACTATTTATTTATAAAAATAATGAATAAATAAATAATCACATTCCAATAGTTAATTCATAATTATTTCTTTGTTTTTTTCTTGTATGTCTTTCTCTTGTTTGTCTTTCTTTTGTTTGTTTTTCTCTTGTTTGTCTTTCTCTTGTATTTTCTCTTTTTACCTCCAGCTGTTGGTTGTTTTTCTTGTTTTTCTTGTATTTTTTCTATAATAAAGTCTTCGCTTGCTAATTGCGAGTTTTTATAATTAGGATATTGGCCGTTCGGTATATCTGATCCTTGTTCTTCCCCAAATTTAGCTATTTCGGCAATTGCGTTTTCATGTGCGATAACTAATTTTGCTGCTTCAAGATTTACATCATCAGGACATTCTTTATAATTCTTATACTTTACAAGTTGTTCTATATCCGCTCTTTTAAAGGGGGGTACTACTTCATGTTTAGGAAGAAGAAATTTAAGCTTCTTGGTGTTATCAGGTATGCTATTTAGATGGTTCCAAAGATCATTTTTGTTCTTTTTTTCGCATTTATCACCAAATATACTTTTAAACATTATATATTATATCAATAAAATTATTAAACATATAATTATTATAATTCATTTTTTAGTTTGTCTTGACTTCCAAATATTTTACTGCCTAAACTATGTAACTCAGGAAAACTACGTTTTGAAAAAAAAGGATTGTTTACATAACTTGTATCAATCAAACGAAATAGAATATAAAAACATGCTACAATTATGATAGCACCTCCAATAAGTACTTCATAAATGTGCAACATAAAATTGATTATTTTAATATATGCATAATATATTAAAATATGAAGTTCCAAACTAAATATATTCCTTCTCTAAAAAAAGAGGTTCAATTTAGTATTGGACAAAATGCCGAAGATAATTTTACTATTATTGATAATTCAGAACCAAATGATATATGGTTTCATTTAGCCGACGACTCTTCTTCTCATGTAGTTGCCCAAATACCAGATATAAAACTTGATAAAAAGCAAAAAAGACAAATTATTACACAAGGAGCAGTCATTTGTAAAGAAAACAGCAAAAGCAAATCAAAAAAAGGAGTTTCTATTATTTACTCTGAAATACAAAACGTAACAAAGTCAACGCCTATTGGAACAGTTAGTGTAAGCGAACAAAAAATCACCATTATTTAACTAGGAGGAAGAGGAGCCAAACACAATTTAATTTCACCCAAAGAAGCAACATCATATTTCACTATAAGAGGTAAATCATTCCCCAAATACATTTCTAAATGACTACACAACGGAGTACATTTAATAAAATGGCTCAAACTTTTTAATGAAAATTCTCCTTGAGTAATGACAGAAGCATTCGATTTTTGAATAAAATTCATATATCCATCAGATTCTGAACGGAATATACGACTACTGGCAAATGTTCCCTCACAAGAAAAAATCAAATCATTTCCTACCGATTTAATTTCAATACGATCTGATATTCCATTTAAATCACGAATGATTTTTTGAAAGTCGGAAGTAGGTAAATTGATCACAGTTGAATATTCCACATCAGGAACAACCAATTCTTCCATATCAGGTTCAATCAATCTCAATTTTTGACTATAACATTGTTTAATATCGCCATTATCATATTGCAATCCTAAGAAAGAAACTATACCATCATGGTAATCAGCTTTGTCAATATACATAGATAGTGTATCATCATTCGACATGGTAGAAATCACTTTAAATAAATGTAACGTATTAGCACATACGATAATTTTATCGGGCAAACAATCATATTGTTCAAACCGATTTGATTTTAAATTTACATTCACCAAAATTGTATGAGTTTTATCAAAATTTATAATCTTCATTCCATCCTTTGTAAATGTGATTGTGGCATCTGTTAATATATCTTTAATAGCTGTTATCATGTTACGAATAGGCTGTATTTGTACAGTTTTTATAGTCAATACATTATTCTCTTCGTTCATAATCCAAAAAATATAATTATAAATATTCAACCATTATGTTTTTATATTTTAATTAATAAAATATATATTTTGACTAATACAATAAAAAACATAATTCATTTAGGAAACATTTCCTTTTATATATAAAATATTTAGTTATATTATAATGACAACACAATTAAATACTGCAAATCACACAATATTGAACACAAGTATGACTGATTTATTTAAGACAGGTTCGTATTCGGGCGTTAAGATGTCAATCTATACCGATTCAGCTGCAACTACCTTTGCTTCAGATTCAGCTGGAAATATAGAAAATAGAAAAATTAATCAAATATTGAGAACGGCTTCTTATGTAGATCCAAGAACAAATCAAACAATAAAGCCTAAAATAAAAGTCATATTTACAGATGGTACATCTCTCACTAGTACTGATGATACAGATACATATTATTATATAATAGCTGGAGAGGCGCATGTAACTAAAACATTTTAAATAATAAATTCAATCAATTATCAATTTATTATTCATTTTTTACAATTCTATAGTTACTATTCTGTTTAACTAACTTACCAATATACAATAATTCACCGTTTCCTTTTTGAGCCTCTATGTAACTTTCATAATCATACAATTCTTGCGTGTCTTGATTCCAAGCATATTCGACACCATTTATTGTTGCTTTTACTGGTTCCCATGTTAACATTCTTACTTGATCATCATCTTTGCTTGTCAAATCATCCTTAAGATTAGGATAAGAAGAAAACATATTTGATTCAACTTTTCCGTATCCATAACAAACCAAGTCTTCTTGTTTATTGCTTTCTTTATATAAATTGCAATCAATCGCAGATTCTTTGATAGACTTTAATAATTGATTATTGATTTTTTGTTTAATATTAGCTATTTCAAAAAGGGTTTCATCTGTAGAAACAACCGTTTTCTTATCCAATCGGCTTATATCGCGGATAGTTAACTCAATATTGTTTTTGTCTTTTCTTTGTTGTTCACTTAATGTACTCATATACAAGAATACTTTTACATTTCGTTTTTCTTCTGGAAGTTCTTGATGACTACAAATTCTTCGTGCTCTGCCAATCACTTGTTCTAAACGCACATTATGCCAATAGGGTTCAACAATATGAACATAACGAGTATTTCTTAAATTAATACCCTCTGCTCCTGATGCGGTAATCATCATAATTTTGATTATTTCCCCATTATTATTATTTTGAGCAATTGTTTTTAATTTTTCTGATATTTGTAAAGGAACATAATCCCAGTTTCCATTATAAATATTTCTGATGATTTCTTTTTCTTCTGCTGATTCTGTACCAGTATATAAAACAAATTTTGGCTTTGATGCATTTTCTTCATCTTCTTCATAAGTAAAACTACTTCCGTTTTTCTTTAACTTGAATTCAGCAAAACCATTCGCCATTAATACTAATCTAAACACACCAATACCATATATAGTTCTAAAATGACTGTATATTAAATGCAATCCTTCGTGGTCAAGTGACTGTACATTTTGCAACAATCTTAAAAATTTAGGACTAGTCTCTTGTAATCGATCAGTTGTTAAATATTGTTTAACACCATCTTTTTCAGAATCTAAAATAGCAACTGCTTTTTTCACTACTTCAGAGTTATTAAATTGTTCATCAAATAAATTTTCTGATAATTGTTCATTCTTTAACTCTTCTTCCGTCTTCAAAGCAGTCTTAATTTCATGGGGAAATACATAATTACAATAAGCTCTTGAAAATACTCGGTAAGTAGATGCAACACCAAAAATATTTTCACTATCATCATTTTTCTTCTTCATTCTTTTTGCTTTGTTCATTTTTTCGGTTTTGTCTGCTTCTAATTTACGTATTTTTTGATATTCATCAAATTGATAGTCAGAAAAATCTGTTTTTTCAATAAAATAAGTATTTCCATCTTCTGTTTTTAAGAGTTCAGGTAATAATTCTTCTTGGGCACTTCTGAAATAAGAAGTTAATCCCAATATACGTTTTTGAAATACATTCACATTCTTAAGTTGAGCAGTTTCTGTATTTATAAACATATTTATAAACCCATCTGTATCATCAGGTAGAGTAATATATTTATTTTTAACAATATCCTTTTTAGAAACTTTAATTGTACCATTCTGATCTTTCTTTTCTAGCGCTTCAACAACATTATTTAAAAAGGTTTCTTGATCAACATTACCTGCATCATCATGTTTTACACCGTTGTATTTGTTCATAATTTCATTTGCACCTCCGTAATACGGATTCATCAAATGAGGAATATTTGCATCAATACTTTCTTCTTCGTCCTTTGTATTTTCCTTAGTATATAATAATTCTCTTGCAAAATCGAGTCCTTGCTTCTTCGTTTTGTTATTTTTTGCCTTTCCTCCCTTTTTACGTGTAGTGCCTTTTGCTACGCCTCGTTTTTTCACATTAATAAAACCAAAAGGATTTCGCGTAATTTGTAAAGTATCGTTGCTATAATTAACATAATCGTAATTCTTAATTTTTGCTGCTTCTAATTTTTTCATAATAAATTCTTCATTCATCTTTTGTTGATTTGCATTATTACTTCTTTGCCATGTGATGGGTATCGAGAACGATTGCACATTTCCTCGCAATATATTAAAAAGTACGCCCAGTTCGTTAGGATAATTAATAATAGGTGTGCCAGATAACAAAATAACCTTGGCATTCTCGGCATTCATTAAATAATTATACAGCATATAGGGAATTGTATCTTTTTTCTTTAACTTATTGACAATACGGCTTACGAAATTATGTGCTTCATCGATCAACACAACACAGTTATCGAAAGGATTTCTTTGAAAATTATTTGTAATCAATTCCAACTTTTTCATATTTAAACCATTATAATTGATATCAAAATATTTATTACGGATCATTTCATTCAGTTGTGTATCAATCTGCAATTGTTCATCGGTTGTTAAATCTACAAAGTTTGGTTCTTTATTTACATTTATTAACCAAACACCTCGTTTTTGATTGCTTTTTTTCTTGTTAATAAATTCATGATCTAAGTTTAACGCTCTTGCTAATACACCTATTACATAATCTGGACTTCCCTCTGTATCGAAAAAACTCCAATATTGATTTTTTTTATAAAGTGCATCACCACATTTTTTCATTTCACTAAAAAAATTCATTTTTAAAGAAGCAGGAGTCATGACAAATACACGCTTATTTGATTTCATACCTTCTGCCATAGCAATAGATGTACATGTTTTACCGGATCCCAATCCATGATAAATTAATAAACCTCGATAAGGACTATATAAATTTAAGTAATCGCGCACTACTTTTTGATGCGTTAATAAATCGAAATCAGCAGTCATATCTTTTAAATCACAACTAACAAGATTTTTATTATCTTTTAATTCTTTACTGAAAGGCATAAATAGATTTGTTAATTTATTAATAAAAATTCGCCTGTTATGCATGTAATAACTTGAAGCTTTTACAATTATTTTTTCTTTGGGTTGAGGTAATCCTTCTTCTATTTTTTCTTCAAACTCTTTTTCTTCTTTTGATTTTTTAGGTTTCTTTTTTCCAACTTCATCTTTTTCTAATTCTTGCACAATCCTTTCGAGATCATCTTCTAAATTTTCTTCATTTTCCTTTACTTCAACACTTTCTTCTAGATCTATTATTTCATCTTCTTCAGCCTCTTCTTGTTTCTCTTCAGCCTCTTCTTGTTTCTCTTCAGCCTTTTCTTCTTTCTCTTCAGCCTCTTCTTGTTTCTCTTCAGCCTCTTCTTTCTCTTCAGCCTTTTCTTGTTTTTCTTCAGCCTCTTCTTTTTCTTCCGGAATAACATAATCTGTATTTTTCAAAACAATCTTTTTATTCGTAATTACCGGAACTTTCGGTTTTTCTTCTTTATCGGAAATTAATCTTTTATCTTGAACTACAAAGTTCTTTTTAATTTTCTCTAGTACCCTTTTTCTTTCTAATTTATTATCACCTTTATCATCTGAACCAATCTTTATTTTAATAGGATTATAATTTTCAGCATTAGGTTTTGTTGCCAAAGTAACTAAAGGTTGAAATGTTCTATGTTCCATAATATATTATATTCTTACAAAATATATATTTAATCTATTTGTAACATAAAATTGATAAAAATTTTATTATATCAAGTTAATTAATAAAAAATGGAACTATTTCAACTTAATACACCACTTGAAGGAAAGATCATCAAGAGACCTTCTAAACTATGCAAGACTCCTTACGTAGCTGATGTCATACTTGATGATCATACCGAAGAAATACTTGGCCATAGCCCATCACTTGGTTGTTGTGGACTAGCTGACAAAGATGCGACTGTTGTGCTTACGCAATTAGAAAGTAAAAAAACAAAATGTAGTCATCGTGTAGAATTAGCAAAATTTCAAGAAAAAGGACATACTATATATATTGGAATCAATCCCAAGTTAGCGGAATATAGTGCATTTCATGCATTAGAAAAAAACTGTTTGCCCTTTTTAAAAGATGTTCAATCGTTTAAAAAAGAAGTGACCTATTTAAATTCCCGGTTTGATTTTTCAGGAATAGATAAAGACGGCAGAACATTTTATTTAGAAATTAAAAATGTTCCTCTAGCTGATTACGTAGATGTACCAAAAAAAGAAAGAAAAAAATATAAAAAAGAAATAGAAGAGGGTATATTTGATCAAAAAATCGCTTACTTTCCTGATGGATATCGTAAAAAGAGTACCGATGTTGTTAGTCCACGTGCATTAAAACATATTCAAGAACTTGAAGAAATGGTTTTAACAACCGATTATAGAGCAATTCTATGTTTCGTTGTTCCACGAACAGATGTAAAGCAATTTCAACCATCTAATATTGACTTAACATATAAAGAAGCTGTACAAAAAGCTTATAAAAATGGGGTCGAAATTAGAGTTTTACAAGTTGAATGGGATCAATATGGTCGCGCCTATTATGTAAATAGACATTTACCAATTGTATTATTTGATGAATATGGTACTTATTAAGTATATCGCGTCTTTCTGTTACAAAACCAACAAATATAATAAGAAAATCCTTTTTTCTTTTCTTGTATTAATGGCACCTCCAATACAGATAACATTCGCTGATGAGTACGTGACCATTTCATAGATATATACTATTAGTAATAGCACCAAACGTTTAATACTTTTTATATATTGTTTATACCTGACTACTATTTTTACATCTATAACAAATGAAATAATCTTTCTTACTTAGAAACGTATCCATATAGTTACGCCAACATTCAGGATGATAATATGAAGCACAACGTTTTTTACATTGGAAACACTCCATATCATTATATATATATTTTTTTTTAATTATACCCTCATCACACAAAGGACATATATGAGTTAGTGAGTCAGACTCTTCAAATAAAGAAAAATAATTTCCCATTAATTAAAATGTGATTTTTTTTTAAATGATTTATTTTATAACGTATTTACATAATAAATCATTTTAATTCCTGTGAAATCCGTTCTAACTCAATTCCCATATTTTATTAAAATATTATAATAAAAAATTGATATTTAAATTACCTAATTAAATAAATAAACAATACCAATCATGTTAAGCCAAAACGATATCAACTATTTCACAAAGCGCACCAACGCAGTTAGCATCTATCATAAAGAAGATACACTTAGTCAAGATAACTTAGAATATAAGGAAAACCTTGATTTTAAAGATCTTAAGTGTATTTCTCAAGAAATGATCAAAAATAAAAATATCATGTCAGCATTAATGAGTGAAACTATACTGCTTCAATATCCAGATAGTAGTAGTTGGAGTACAACTTTTCATATTGAATATGTTCGATTAAATAATATTATTAATAACCCAAACCCAGAAACAGAGAATAGTGATGTATATTGGTTTAAATTTAAAACTATGATAGAAAGACCTGCTGATTTCTATGAACATCTTATGTATTATCATGAACCGTATACATCATTTTTAAATAGAAGAGATTCATTCGGACAACATGATCCAGCGTATAAAATGTGGGTCTCCGAATATATTTACAATAAATTAAAAAAATTGGTTCCTCATGAAGATTAAATTCAGAATGTATTTAGTTTTTGTATAGCTTCTTCACATGCTACTTGCTCAGCTTTCTTCTTAATTTTATGTAATCCTTCTCCCAAAAATACTAGTATTTTTCCATGTTCAGACATATATTGATGTATATCTTCATAATTCGAAAAGTCAGTTAATGGAACAGAATCGTGATGTTTTACGCTGTGTATTGGTTGTCCCAAACACAAATAAACACCCATTCTATATCCATTTTCTGCATCATGCACATCTACTTCCATGTATTCAGGAGTGACCTTAAACTCTTTTTGGATTTTCACTTGTAAAATATTCTTATAATTATCATCGTTTCGAATCAAATTCATCCAATCTACATGCTTCTCAAAAATCGCCTCTACAAATACTTGTACCATTTGAAATCCTGGACCTGTAACAAACAAATTTTCAAACCACTTATCATCATCTTTTACAGACATTTTATTGAAATCTAAAAACATCGCGCCTATAAACGATTCAAACAAGCACCCCAGCTTTTTTAGATTAGTACGAATCAATTTGCTTTCAGCATGTTTTGATAACACAAGCCAATTATGCAAACCCATTTCGTATGCAATACGCCCAATAGATTCATTTTTCACAAGTGCGATTTTTTTTTCTGTCATAAATCCTTCATTTTCTTTAGGAAATCGTCTATACAAATAATATTTCGTTATACACTCTAATATACCGTCACCTACAAACTCTAGTCTTTCATTCGATTTACTATGTAAGGGTAAACAATTATTCGGTTTTTCAACAATAACAATATTATTTAATTCGTTTTCTTGATTAGGTCGTTTTACATATGATCGATGTATAAATGCACGTTTATACAATTCATAATTATAGATTGGTACATCAATATTATATTTTTTTAGAATATTTAAAATATCCTCATCGCCAATTAGTTTATTTAGGGGATTATAGGGATCAAAAATATAGGTTTCTTCACCCTGAGCATTTGTTTCTATACGTATATCTTCGTCGAGATTCATGATTTATTTAGAACTAATATATTATTTACATTTCAATTTTTTAACTTGTTCCAAAATAAAATATATTTAGTTAATATATAATGGTTCTAAGCACAACTAAGAAAACAAGCTCTATTAGCAGTATTACTAATCAAAATCAAGGCGGAGGAGATAAAAAAGCCGGATTACCCAAACATTTACGTGATTCATGGACATCTATTGCTTTCCACGGACGCACAAGCTATGGTGTTAATATGACTATGCCTCTTTCTGCTACAACAAATATTAGCAAGCCTATTTCTAGCACTAGCGGAAATACCTACTTTAGAATAGTCTAAGTAATTAACAAAAAAACAATATAATACAAAATTATTATATTATTTTAATGAAAGTAATTATTGATATTCGTGAAAACGATCTTTACGAAAAATGTAGTATGCTTTTACGTTCTCAACAAACACCAACTTGTATCATATTATCTAAAGAATCACTTGAATTGGGTGATATTGTTATACAAACAGACGACGATAAACATGTTTTATTGATAGAAAGAAAAACATTTCCAGATTTACTATCTTCTATCAAAGATGGACGATACGAAGAACAATCTTATCGAATACTTAATACTGGCTCTTATATACCCCATTCTGTTGTTTATCTTTTAGAGGGCATGTTTTCAGATTTAAAATCAAATTTAGAGAAAAAAATTATTTATTCTGCTATGACTTCTTTACACTATTTCAAAGGTTTTAGTATACATCGTACATCTAGAGTGAATGAAACAGCTGAATGGATTTTATTTATTTCAGAAAAAATAGAACGAGATTTTGGAAAAGGGAAAGTTCCTTATTATCTAACTTCTCCTTTTCAAAAAATATTCAAAGATCAAAATGTTGAAAACACAGAAGTAGAAAATGAATTGAATTATTGTACAGTTGTTAAAAAAGCAAAGAAAGACAATATTACAGTCGAAAACATGGGTGAAATAATGTTATGTCAAATTCCTGGTATCAGCTCAACTACTGCTATCGCAATTATGAAAGATTTTTCTGATTTTGCTTCTTTCTATCAAGAATTACAATCGAACCCAGAAATATTAAAAAATATTCAATATGAAAGCAAGGGAAAAACTAGAAAATTAAACAAAACGTGTATTGAAAACATTCAAAAATTTTTATTAAAAAAAGAATAATACATAATAGTATAATGATTGAAAATGAAGTTGAATTAACTTTAGAAAAACTATTTACAAAACCGGCACAAAATCCGTTTTCTTATAATTTAAACTTTGATAATCCAGATAAAATTCATGATTATTATTATTTATTTGAACAATTCAAAAAAATATTTATTAATGGTATTGCATATACAACTGATCATCAACAGATTGAAACCGAACATGGCAGAACAATAATGATTGATAAAGTGAAAAAAGAAGAAATCGATTTGGTCAAGAAATATATGTTGAGTGTTGGGATAGATCTTGTACATAAAGAATTTACTGTAGAAGATAAAGATTACTATATTCGCTCGTTGCTATATGATATTGAAAAAATAAAAGACATTTCGATCGATACAGTAGTTGACTGGAAATCACAACTCATTAAAACTGCATGCATAAATGTTAAACAAGAAAGGGTGGAAGAAATGATGAACAAAGTAAAAAAGCACCCATACGCGAACTATTTTTTAAACCTTTATAAACCTCAAAATAACTTGAAAGACTTTATTATCAAATATGTCAGAAAAGAAGATCCTGAAATATTAAACATTATTTATTTCGAACCTGCAAAAATAAAAGATCATCATTATAATCATCGCTATTTTGATCAAATGCACAAACATATTCGTTAATAGGAATCATAACCATCTCGAAAATATGGATTTTCCTGATAATAATAATCACTAATGTCATGATCATCATCTGTATCTTCATGTATATCAATATAATTTGAGTATTCTATTCTTTCTCCATTATAACAATAATGGTTACAATTTTTACAATATCCCATAAATACTTTTTCTTTATTCTTATTTTCCTGTGTAGAATAAGTATAGCAATTTGAACATTCACGTCCGGTTAACACCTTATTATTCATCGCCCATATAATAGGAAAATAGACTGAATAATGAACTCCTTTATATGTGTAATAACAATCCTCACTTATTATTGATGTCATAATTATGATTGTATTCTTATATTTTTTTATAGATGATCAATTTTTTAAAATAAAAAATATTTATATATCTTTTATAATTTGTACAATTTATTATTTACTTGCGCTTTTTATAAGGAATATTATGAGTAAACACCTTTCTATAAACTTCTTTGGGGATTTCATAGGAAAAATCTGCTCTTGGAATATATTTTGGATTACTATGGAGTGGCCCAGTAATAGATAAATAATGGGGCTTTGAAATACTATAACGAGTATTATACCTCATCATTTGCTCATTAGCAAATGTAATAGAAAGAATTGCAACAAAAACGAATACCGAATACATGATGATTTACATAATATAATTGAATTAGTTCATATCAATTTTTTATTTTAACAAAAGAAATCAGGCATTAAATCTTTTTCTTTAATTTTCGGATTAACTCTGTATTTTTCTACATCTTTATCTAGAGAAGCCAATACTTCGTCATCGATAAAGTTTTTACCGTTACACAGTAATGGATCACTACACATAATATGATAGGCAGCATCGCCCATTATATCTGTAGTACGAGAAATATTCATCATTTCTTCTCCACCCAATAAATTCTTGACAGGAGCTGTGTTAATTGTCGTACGTGGCCAGAGTGTATTAACACCAATATTCGAAAATTCTTTATTCCAGTATTTTCCCATTAAAGACATGTTAAATTTCGACATACTATAAAAAAAATGATTTGTCCACCAATCATCTGTATAAAGCATATCAATAGGTGGAGCTATCAAGATTATATGCCCTTCCTTGTTTTTATGCATATGTTGCAAACACTTTTGTCCAAACAAATACGTTCCATTAATATTGACAGAGCTCATCAAAGCAACTTCTTTTTCAGTTTGTTTTAATGTATCATTTAAACACAACGCACTTGCATTCAGCACAACTCCGTCAATCGATAGGTTATGATTTAAAGTTTCTTTTATTACCATATCTATTTCATTTGATTTACGAATATCACAAGAAAATCCTAACACTTTATTTTTATTAGCTAGTTTTTGTAAATCTTCCAACGCGGTAAAAATGGTGCCTTCTAATTTAGGATTATATGTAGTAGTTTTACCAACAATCGTTACATTCGCACCTTTTTTAACTAGTTTTTTCGCTATATTGAATCCTATGCCACGTGAAGCACCTGAAACAATATATGTTTTTCCATTCAAATAAGATACTTTTGGTATAAGTGTAGTATCCTTTTTAATAGATTTTAGCACATACGCATATTGATTCTTAATCGCGTTCATTATAATATTCTACTAAATAAAATATTATGTTTACACTAATCATATAAATACTTTATGCTTAATTGTATTAACTTTATGTTTAAAAAAAAACGAGACAGATCTGTACTTCCCGAAGAGATGGATACTGTTGTACCAACAAATAAAACAAATAAAACAAATAAAACAAAGATTTTACCATATACTGAATTAAATAAGAAAGATTGTTCTATTTGTTACTTTTATGGAACTTGTGATAAATCTAAGAAATAAGTATTTATAGCTTTATAAATATTTATAAAAAGTCTTTAGGTGGTCCCTCTGGGTGTTTAATATCCTTATAATGAACTACTTTAGGATTAAATAGTGTAGGTTTAGTAATCTCACGTTTTGCGTACTTTCCACTATCTACCATCTGATTTGTGTAAGTAATTCCAGCCCAATTTGAGTCCATCGGATTATCACTTATTTTGTTTTTCCCTGTCATGTCATGAACTGCATCCAAGTTTGTATATTCACCGATAAACATATTTAAGGGATCAAAACTAGGATACATATCTTGATTATATGGAGGATTATCTCTTGATGCGTCTGATTCTTCAACAACATTCGCGTTTGTAGTAAAATCAGTAGGTAAGCCTCCTTCTTGATCAAAAGGATTAGGACGTATACGCATTACTGTTTTTCCCTGTGTATTTACTTCTTCTTGTAAATATAAAACAGGACAATTCTTTCCCTTGCGTTTTTGAATTTCAACATAATTTATATATTCATCTAAATTAAAAAATGGAATTGGATTCTTTGGTCCTTGGGGTTTCTTTGTGTTGTATAACATTAATATGTTACCTTCTTTTACCAAAAAATCGGGACATTCATCCGCTCCTTCCATATTTTCTTGCGTCGATGGACTCCCATAATACATGGTAACATAAAGACCTATTAAAAATACAATTATAAGAAAAAATAGAAATATATAATTCAATTGTTTCAAGTTACTCATTATATATTTACAAAGGATAATATATTTAGGAAATGAAATATCTATAATATATATATAATGCCACCTAAAACCAACAAAAAAGATAAAAAGACCAAAACTAAAAAAAATAATGCGAAAACGAAAAAGGCTACTAAATCAAAAACACCAGCAAAGCAAAAAAAAACACAAGCAAAATCAAAAAAATCAAAAACACAAGCAAAACCGAAAAAAGAACAGCAAAAAGTAGTAGTGTTTTTAATTTATGCTAAATGGTGTCCTCATTGTAGTCATATGAAACCAGCATGGAATTCTATGAAAGAACAATTACACATGAGATACCCTTCCAGATATAGTATAGAGGAAATTGAACATTCTGATCAAGACATAGGTTTGCAAAATTTAGAAAATAGGTATGCTATTAATAGAAATCAAATTCCAATTACGGGTTACCCTACTATGGGTGGAATCAAAGGAGGAAAAGTGTATCAATATAACGGTGGAAGAGATGAAAAATCATTTATAGATTTTGCAACCACACTATTAAACAGCAGTATATAATTTGATTCTTACTATTACCAAAGCATAATAGTAAGAAAATTGATTTTTAATACATATATTAAATTAGTATAAAAATATTTTAATACGTACAATATGAAAAAGAAACCAACTATTAATAAAAGCTTTCGTTTATTTGATTTTCACGTTTATGATGGTGTTGTAAACGAAACAAGTAATGGAAGCGATGGAAGCGATGACAACAGTAGCGATGATGGAAGCGACGATAGTGTAGAAAGCAATCAAGGAGAAAATGTATTTTTAATACAAATGTTTGGTATTAATGAAAAAGGAGATACTTGTTGCTTATATGTAAAGGATTATTTACCATTCTTTTATATTAAAGTTTCAAATGATTGGACAGATTACAAAGTTAAGAAATTCATGCATCATCTGAAAAAGAAAAAAACACTTAGTGTTAAAGTAAAAGAAGCCATCGTATCATGTGAATTGGTTGATCACTACAAGTTATATGGATTTTCAGGAGGAAAACTACACAAATTTATTAAAATCAGTTTTACAAATATGTCTGCTATGAAACGAGTAAAGCATTTATGGTATATCTTTGAAAATAATGAAAAAGGTGAATTTATTCGAAAAACATTAATTGACTATTATTTTGAAAGTACAAAACTCGAGCTATATGAAAGTAACTTACTACCTTTATTGCGGTCATTTCATATTCATAATATAAGTCCATCTGGATGGGTCTCATTTAAAACCAATCAAGTATGTAAGCTTTCAATAAAAGCAACAACATGCACCGTTGAATATGTATGCTCGATTCACAATCTAACTCCTCAAAATGAAAAAGAGACTCGTGTTCCTTATAAAATATGTAGTTATGATATTGAGGCAAGTAGTAGTCATGGTGATTTTCCTGTACCCAAAAAGGATTATAAACGTCTTGCTACAAATATTATCGATTTGTTTATTCCAAAATTAGAAATCCAAGCAACTGAAGAGCAGCTGGAAAAACTATTAAAAATTGTTATTTTGACTGCATTTGGATATAGTAAATTAAGAGATGTTGACAAAGTATATCCTAAAAAGAAACCGAGCGAAGAAAATGTAAAAAATCGTATTGAAATCCTTATTAACAATCCATTTGAAAAAGCAAAATTATTGAATGAAGAAGAAGACAATTCTGAATTAATTAAAATTAATGACATATTCGATCAATTACATAAATTTCAACAAAGTGCGGGTGAAACAAATGATGATAATGAAGATGCAGGGGGGGATTGTGATGAAATCGAAGCTCCTCGTTTTAAATATAGGCGAAAAGGTCCAAAAGTAAATAAAAAAGACAAGTTGATTCACATTCTAATGAACGACAATTATAAGCGAGATGAAAAGATTCAATTAACAAATGAAATATTGACATACTTGTTTCCGCCCCTTGAAGGAGACAAAGTAACATTTATTGGTTCTACGTTCTTGAAATATGGTGACACAGAACCCTATTTGAATCACTGTGTTGTATTAGATAGTTGTGATCCTATTGAAGGTTGTGAAATAGAAAGCTATGATACAGAAAGAGAAGTTTTACTCAATTGGACAAAACTAATTCAACGCGAAAATCCAGATATTGTGATTGGATATAATATTTTTGGTTTTGATTATAGCTTTATGTTTAATCGTTCTGAAGAATTAAACTGTTGTGAAGAATTCTTGATGTTATCTCGTGTAAAAGATGAAGTTGCCGCAAATCTAATTCCAGGAACCGTAAGCCAATATAGGATGGATAAAACGTTGCTTAAAATTGCAAGCGGAGAATATGATTTGCAATATTACAAAATGAAGGGACGCTTACAGATTGATATGTATGCTTATTTCAGGCGAGATTTTAACTTTTCGTCCTATAAATTAGATGATGTTGCCGGTCAATTGATTTCAGATAGTGTGAAGCATATTGAAAAAATAGAACATGAAACACTAGGAAAATGTACCGAATTGTATAGTAAAAACTTAATGGGACTGCATGCCGGCGATTTCATTCATATTGAATTGAGTGGCTTTACTAGCGACTACTACGATAATGGAAAGAAATTCAAAGTGTTAGATATTATCAAAAATAAAGAATGTGAAATTAAAGGAAAAACTGACACATATAATGTAATTATTATTGATTCGCATGTAAATATTGAAAATTCAAAAACAATCAAATGGACTATGGCAAAAGATGATGTTACTCCACAAGATATCTTTCGATTAGCAAATGGTAGCTCAAGTGATAGAGCTATAGTTGCAAAATATTGTATTCAAGATTGTAACTTGGTTCATCATTTGATGAACAAGATTGATGTTATGACTGGTTTTATTGAGATGTCGCGTATTTGTAGTGTTCCTATTAGTTTCCTTATTTTCAGAGGTCAAGGAATTAAATTGACCAGTTATGTTGCAAAAAAATGTAGAGAAAATAATACTCTTATGCCTGATATTGAGAAATCTCAAGATAAAGATGGTTATGAAGGTGCGATCGTATTACCTCCAAAATGTTCTATGTATATGGATAATCCAGTAGCATGTGTAGATTATTCTTCTCTTTATCCTTCTTCGATGATCAGTCAAAATTATAGTCATGATAGCAAAGTATGGACAAAAGAATATGATTTAAATAATAATCTTATTAAAGAGACTGGTGAAAAAATAAGCGGAAAATACGTCTATGACAACATGGAAAATTATCAATATATTGATGTTGAATTCGATACTTACAAATATGTACGAAAAACAGAAGCAGCCAAAGAAGAGAAAGTTATTTGTGGTAAAAAAGTATGCCGTTGGGCTCAACTTCCAGATAATCAAAAATCCATTATGCCCTCTATTTTGACAGAGTTATTAAAGGCGAGAAAAGATACACGAAAATTAATCAAAACAGAAAAAGATCCTTTTATGCAAAATATTCTAGATAAAAGACAACTGGGATATAAAGTAACGGCGAATTCATTATATGGTCAATGTGGTTCTAAAACATCCACGTTCTATGAAAAAGATGTTGCTGCTTCCACAACCGCTACCGGAAGACTCATGATTACATATGCAAGAAATATTATTGAAAATGTATATGGTGATCTTATTTATGAAACAAAATTAGGTACAGTAAGAACCAGGGCAGAATACATTTATGGAGATACAGATTCTGTGTTTTTCACCTTTAACCTAGAAGATCCAAAAACAGGTGAAAAAATCAAGGGACAAAAAGCTTTGGAGTTAACAATCGAAATTGCACAAGATGCTGCAGAATTGTGTAGTAAATGGCTGAAGCCTCCGATGTATCTAGAATATGAAAAAACACTCATGCCCTTTATTTTATTATCTAAGAAGCGTTATGTTGGAATGCTTTATGAAGAAGATCCAAATAAAGGGAGTTTGAAATATATGGGCCTTTCATTAAAAAGGCGTGATTCGTGTGATTATTTAAAAGATATTTACGGAGGTATTCTGAATATATTGATGAAAGATAATGATGTTTCCAAATCAATCAAATTTTTGAATACTTGTTTAAATAACTTGATTGATGGTAAAGTTCCTATGGATAAACTAGCCATTACGAAAGCATTACGAAGTGATTATAAAAATCCAAATCAGATTGGGCATAAAGTGCTGGCAGATCGTATAGGTGAACGAGATCCAGGAAATAAACCCAAACCTGGAGATAGAATTAAATTTGTCTTTGTTAATAATGAGAATAAAAAAGCTCTTATGGGAGAAAAAATAGAAACACCCGATTATATTATTGCAAACAAGTTGAAGATTGATTATAATCATTATATTACGAATCAAATTATGAAGCCACTTCAACAATTATATGGTTTGGCTTTGCACCATATATATGATTTAGATCATCAATATGCAGCTTTGAAAAACTATTATATTGAAGTAGAAAAAATGAAAAAGAATCATCCAGATTTGGAAGAATTTAATAAAAAGAAGGAAAAATTTTGTTCAAGTAAAGTAAAAATGCTATTATTTGACAAGTTTCTGCAAAAAATTTACAACGAAAAGCATAAGATACAGACCATTACATCATTTTTCAAAAAAACTTAAATAAATATTTATATACGTAATTAATGGATCAATATATTGCATATTCGAATGATCTGATTGAAAAACTCGCTTCATCGCATAATGATTTTTTTAATGCTGAATTTGAGTATAAAAGAGAATTGGCAAGAATAGTATTGCAAAAAGTACAAAGTGATAAATGGACATATACAAATGATTGGATTGAAAAAAGTTGTCAACTTGAAAATTTGTTTCCCACTTCTAGTGCAGAAGTAAAACAATTAGCCTCTATGAAAAAGTTTAATTTTGGATCTATTGCCAAATTATGGTTGACTACCTTTATGAATGCTCCTACCATTTCTAAGCCTAGTAGAGTTATTGGAAAAGATGGATCATATTTATCAGGTCCATACAGTATGGGATTAAATGCACCAGGAATAAACTTTGAGTTATTTTGTGAACCTCTTAATGAGCAAGATAAATCTTATAATGAGCGCTCTAAAAAGGGTACTGTTTGTCTCGTTCTTGGTGCCGGTAATCAAAATTTTATTACGTTAATAGATATTTTTCAACGTGTATTTATACATAATGAATGTGTTCTTATAAAGCATCATCCTATACGACAGTTTTTATATGATCCTTATTATATTATTTTACAACCGCTTATTGAAAGAAATATTGTACACATGTTAGAAGATGTAGATAATGATATTACAAAAGAAATTATAAAACATAAATTAATTACTCATGTTCATTTTACGGGTAGTAAAAAGACTTACAATAGTATTACAAAAAGTTTACGTTCTGCAAAAAAGAACTGGCATGTAACTGCTGAACTGGGTTGTGTTACTCCCTGGATTGTATTACCTGAATTATGGACTGAAAATGAAATTACAAATGCTGCAAAACAGATTGTCACAGCAAAAAAAACGAATGGAGGATGTAACTGCTTAAGTGCACAACTAGTAATTTTACCCGAAACATGGGAGCAAAAATCTATATTTTTGGACGAACTTTCAAAACAGTTTGTTCATCAAAAAACAATTCCTTCTTATTATCCAAATAGTATCGTAAATAAGAAAGAGTTTATCTATATTTATGGAAACGATGGAATCAATACTAAATCAAAAGTACATATTGGTTCTTGCTCGGAAGATGATGAAGTTTACATTATTAATTATGGGTTAATTAGTAATAAAAAACAAAATGATTATTGTTTGAGAAATGAAGTGTTTGGTCCTGTATTAGTAATTGCAGAAGTAGAAAACAATAATTTAGACGCATATGTTGATAAGGTTATATCCACATTAAATTCAGACAAAGTGTATGGTTCGTTATCTTGCTCTATTTTGACACCATCTTCTGTTTCTAACGAAATAATCGACAAACTTATTCTAGAATTGGAATATGGGACAATTGCTATTAATACATGGAGTGTTTTTGGCTATACAGCTGCAGCATTAGGAGGAACATGGGGAGGTTATTATAAAACAACAGAAAGTGGAAGAGGAAGAATCGGAAATATTTATCAACGTAATCATGTTACCAAAACAGTCATTAGAAATGAATCACTTGAAAATATGCAGATTGATTTATCTAACATACCACCAACATTTGTATTAAATTTATTGTTTGCATTAGTTGTGAAAACAAACAACTCCTTTGATGTATTGATTGAATTTGTTTTTTTTATAATTGATACACTATTATTTAGTATCATCGATTTTTTTAGAAAAGAATAAAATTATATGAAAATCATGATATAATTTTATGGGCTATGAAACTGCAGATTGTTATAAGCTTGATTATTAGATGGATCAAAGAAACCGTGGTACACAAGAGGCACACTCAACGAATAACTTAATGGAGGTAAAGCTGAGTTAGACATATCCGATATCAAATTATCTAAAATTTGTCCCACTCCATTTGAAATATCTTGCATAAAGTTCTCATTCAACAATTGATCTATATTCTCAAAATGATCCGAATAAGATGAATCTTCTGAGTAATAACTTTCCATTCTTTCCATAGGATTTATATTTGATGGACTAGTTGGATGAAGAGAACTTGACGATGAAGAGGGCGTAATACCCGACAAAGAATTATTTAGTCTGCTATCGTTGTTTGTATTTGATCGGTTTAATGGTGTTGGAGTATCTACATCACTAGAAGATGATTCTTCGTTATTTCCTGGTGTATAATCACGAATATCATAACGGCAAACAGGACATCGTACATGTTCTTGAAACCAGTTAATAATAGGTTCATCTTTAAAAGCATGTCCACATGGTATTATTTGAATTAGTCGATCTCCTTCTACAAAATCTTCCATCGTAATAGGACATCTTATATTCAATAGTGTCAAAGACGGTTCATATGTAAAACGAGTAATTGCGTTCTGGATTTCTTGATTTGTAGGACGCACAACGACATCTCTTAATTCAGGGCCTAGCCCACCGAAAAAAAAACGACCATCTCTTTGCGAAGGAAGACGCGGTGAAAAAAATGGACGTGTTGATCTTGTATTTCTTGATAAATCAGAAACATTAAATAATGTATGTCTACGTTGAGCTAACCTTGGATTTTGTCTAAACGGTGGCGGTATCGCTGATGTTAAATTACTTTCTCTTCTTGTTCCCAAAGGTGTATTGGGATTTTGTAAAGGTGAAATGAGAGGACTTCTTGAAAAAGAAGGAGCCATCGATTCAATAATAGGCGTTCTTGGACTGGTAAGAATAGGAGGAATCAAAGGATTCATCTGAGGTATTCTAACTTCTCTCTGTATATTGTGTCCTGTTACTTCGGATTGTTCTCTCCGGATTAACTCATCCAGACGTTGTCGTGTTTCTTCTCTATTTCTTCGTTCATGAAAATCCTTTAATAATAAAATTAAAGAAAGCATATTTAAATTGAAAACAGAGAACGTTTCTTGTTGTTGTCTGTATAAAGAAATGTAATCATTTGTAATATTTATAATATCTCTACTTGTTGTATCATCGTTAGGATTTAAATGCCTACTATTTTCCTGCCGTTCTCTATTAATACTAAAAGGTATATTTGTAAACTCTTCTTCTATTTGTCTTCGAATATCTCGAAAAATTGATTCTAAATTATCCATATTAAATAATATATAAAGACATATTTAAATATATTTAAATAGAATATGGATCTAACTAGATATCAAAATAAAGGATATATTGGATTAGAGAATCTTGGCAACACGTGTTTTCTTAACTCTTGTTTACAAGTATTAAATAATACTTATGAATTTAATGAATTGCTTGATAAAAAAATTAAAAATAATCAAATAAAAAAAGAAGATGCTGATTTCGTCATTTTTGAAGAATGGGATAGTTTACGTAATCTTATGTGGAGTGATAATGGATTGATAAGCCCAAAACGATTTGTTGTAAAAGTAAGAGATGCGGCAAAAAAGAAAAATAAAGAATTATTTACAGGGTTCATGCAAAATGATTTATCTGAATTTTTACTATTCTTTATGGAATGTTTACACAATTCCATGTCTAGAGAAGTCAAATTCAGTCTGAATGGTGATGTGAAAGAATCAAAAGATAAGCTCGCTATTGTATGTTATAAAATGCTTCAAGATATTTACAAGAAAGAATATTCTGAAATTATGGAGATGTTTTATGGTATTTATGTATCTGAGATTCGCACAAAAGAAACGAATGAACAACAGAGTATTGTTCCTCAAAGCTATTTTGTATTAGATGTACCTATGTTTGTCAACGGTGAAAAGCAAATCATAGCAAAAAACTTGTACGGATGCTTAGATTTGTTTACTTATCCAGAATACTTGGAAGGAGAAAATGCATGGTTTAATGAAAAAACTGGAAAAAAAGAAAATATTCAAAAACGTATGATATTTTGGAATTTTCCACCTGTTTTAATTATTACTTTAAACCGCTTCAGCATAGATGGTATGAAACGTATTAATAATTTAATAGATTTTCCTATTGAAGATTTAGATTTAAGTAAATATGTATGTGGTTATAATGAAAAATCTTACGTATATGATTTATTTGGCATTTGTAATCACTATGGAAGTGTTAGCGGGGGACACTATACTGCATTTGTTAAAAACTATAAAAAAGAGTGGATTCATTACGATGATGAAAATAATAAAGTAATTACAGATTTATCTACTTTAGTCAGTACTAGTGCTTATTGTTTGTTTTATCGTAAAAAAAATAACTAATTATAATATAATATGGAAAGTGAAAATAATTCAACAAAAGATTTAGAAAATACAGAATCTACCGAAAATATAGAAACTACAAAAACAACTGAAACAAGTGAAAATACCGAATCTACCGAAAGTAATAATAATGACTTTAATAACATGGTAGATTCTTTATTTACTGCTAATAATTTGACGATTGTCATGTGGTTTGTAGGTGTTTATGCGGTAGTTTACTTAGGTTTGCGCGTTTTTAAAAATAAGAACGGAGAGGAACCCAGCTTTCAGAATAGTGTCAAAAAGATTGTTGACTTTTTAGTTGTAATTTTACTCATTTTTATGTTAATTACGTTTTTTTATGTAATGTCAAAAGACGATCAAAATAACACCACAAAAGAAACAAAAGATTATATTGTAAATTTTTTAGATAGTCCTTATTCAATTGTACCAATCATCGCAATATTAGCTGGATTTTATTTGTTTTTATTTTTAGCTCGTATTCCTAGAGACGAGAATAAACCATTTACTATTTCATTTATTGAAGGAGTATTATGGGTATCTTTAGTAATAATCGTGATAGTTCAATTCTTCAAACAAGTTTTTAATATGTCTATACTTGAATTTGCAAGTGAAGTGAGTGCACTTGAAACTCCTGAAGAAACAGCAACCACAGCAGCACCTCTACCTACTGAAACTGCTACACCTACAGAAAGTACAGATAGTTGTGCTAATGCACTTACTCCTGATCAAGTGGATCCTAATTCAGAAGTATTTCATGTTGGAAATAACAAATATACTTACCAAGATGCACAAGCTGTATGTAAATCATATGGAGCTACTTTGGCAACATATAAACAAGTAGAAGATTCTTATACAAAAGGAGGTGAATGGTGTGGTTATGGCTGGTCAGCTGATCAAATGGCATTATTTCCTACTCAGCAATCAACTTTTGATAAATTAAAAAAAGTGGATGATGAAGGAGGTTGTGATGCAAAAAAATCCGGAAATAGTGTACAGTTTAATTGTGGAAGACCAGGTGTAAACGGTGGATATATTGCCAATCCATATGTCAAGTTTGGTGTAAATTGTTTCGGTAAAAAGCCTGAAGGAACAGAAGATCAACTTTTGCAAATGAAAATAACAGACGACAATTTTCCTAAAACTCCTTATCAAAAAGAATTAGATGCGAAAGTAGACTTTTGGAAAAATAGCAAAACAGGAACACTCGATGTAAAATCTTTCAATAAACAAAAATGGAATCAATAATTTATAAATAATCTAACTTATAAATTATGTATTAAAACGTTTTTCTATCCGTTTGATCATATCTTCATTATAAACAAAGTTTCCAGTTGGCACATAATCATTAATCGGTGTATATTCTTTCTTTGATTTGTCATTAGGTTGCTGTTTTTTATCATTTAATAATCTGGAATTTGGATCGTTATTATTTTCTTCTATCTCTTCTTTATTTAATACATTTCCCTTTGAATCGATTGCTACTCCGGTTTTTTTCTTTACTTCACTACGTACATAGCCTGGTATGTGATTTTTCCAACTTATAAATAATGTATTTGGATGCATATATTTAATTTCAAATCCGTTTTCTTCTAATTTTACTACCAAGAAACCAATACAATCTCCTTGTTTATACAAAGGTTCTCCAAATAAATACTCTGGAACAGTAAAGAATATGAATTTATCTTTTTTTGATCTTGCTGTATATTGAATACGTTTATGTATTCGGTTTAATATTTTGTTAAATATTGACAGTTGCTTCAAATCCTTTTGTTTGTTTTTTTCAAATAATTCATCGATATTCATTTTTTGAATTCGATCTTCTTCATCGTGAAATAATATATTTGACATAATTAATATGACATAAGAAAAAACATAAAAAAATATTACTAATTTTACATATGGAGGATCCTAGTTTTAATCTATTTGAAAATAAAATTAAACACGTTGTGATATCGGGTGGAGGAACTATATTTTTTCCATTTTATGGTTATTTACGTGATTCTAATAAAAATGGACTTTGGAAATTAAAAGATATAACATCAATCTACGGTACTTCTGCTGGAAGCGTTGTGGGTGCAATTTTGTGTTTAAATATAGATTGGGATCACCTAGATGATTATATTATTTTGCGACCATGGAAACAGATTTTCAATATCGATTTAAATGATATTTTTAAATTATTTGAAAAGAAAGGTTTCAAAACAATAGATTTTATGAATAAAATATTTATCCCCATGCTCGAATCTAAAAATTTAAATATTAATATTACACTAAAAGAATTGTATGAATATAGTAAAATTGATTTACATATTTTCACAACAGAAATGAATTCGTTTAAAATCATCGACTTAAACCATAAAACACATCCTGAATGGAAATTAATCGATGCTATTTATGCATCTTGTAGTGTGCCTATTTTATTTAGTCCACTACAGAAAGATGGTGTCTTTTATTTTGATGGAGGATTACTCAATAATTTTCCCATAGGAGAATGTTTATTGAACGAAAAATGTACTGAACAACAGATTTTATCACTTGATATTAATATTGATTCAATCAACAAACCAATTTCTAAAGACGTTGGATTCTTAGAACTTTTACTTTTTTTGATATTGAATATTTTATATAAAGTTTCAAATCGTTCTAGCAATCCAGTACTAAACAATACAATTATTATTGATATGGACGACTTAAGCATGGACACGTTAAATGCAATTATTGATAATTCCGAAAAAAGAAGAGAAATGATTGATCGAGGTGCAAAATTAATCAGTCAACATGATGTTCATGAAACTCTCTAAAGCTGATGATGAAATTTTGGAATCAAATTCTATTACTTGATTCTTTTTCAACATTTTAACAGTAGGGAATGATTCAATCTTATATTTATCTATCATGCTTGCTACATTACTATCGCTTTCATCCGTACAATTTACATTTACACATTTAATTTTATATCCATTCAAAATGCGCTTATCATTTTGACTTACAAAAGCATCCCACTCAGGTTTGGCACTTTTACAGTGAGGACACCAATCCGCATTAAAAAACATTACGGTGGCATCTTCATTACGCAAGTTTTCATTTGCAACATCTTGGAATCGCTTTTGTTCTTCTTGCTTTTGTCTATTTTGTAAATAAACATAAGCAACAACAATAAATACAACGACTATTGTCAAAGCAAAAATGTAATAATAATAAGGAGATAAGAACTTATTAACAGATCCTAAAAAACTAGCCATGTTTATATATTTCTAATATATTTAATTTTTAAAATTTTATCGAATTCTTTTTTATATTCTTAATATAACATGGTTTCGAAAAAAAATAATAAAACACGCAAATATACTAAAAAACAAGTTACTAAAAAGAAATGCGTATATAATTCAGAAGATTATAACGACAAAAATGGAATGTTAACCGCTATTTGGGGTCCAGGAATGTGGCATTTTTTACATACGATGAGCTTTAATTACCCTAGTCAACCATCTAAAGATCAGAAAAAACAATATCGTAATTTTGTTTTAGAATTAAAACATATTTTGCCTTGCGGAAAGTGTAGAGAAAATTTAGCTAAAAATTTCAAGAAAATTCCTTTATTAATGAAACACATGAAAAGCCGAGCCACTTTTTCAAAATATTTATATAATCTGCATGAAAGCGTGAATCATCAACTTGGAAAGAAATCTGGCTTAACTTATGAAGATGTACGTGAACGATATGAACATTTTAGAGCAAGATGTGTATTTCCGGGAATGCAGAAAACCAGAAAAAAGAAAGATCTAGGTTGTGTTGTTCCGTTATATGGTCAAAAAGCAAAATGTGTTTTACAGATTGTGCCAGAAGAAAAGAAATGTGATACTTTGCAGATTGATAAAAAATGCATTAAAAAGAAATTAGACCCTTAATTCTTATCTATTTAGTAAAAAGAAATATAACAAATTATATATAATAATAAACAAATGAAATCCTCCGAATATACAGATGAAGAAAATACTATACTTGAAGAAAAAAACATGATTTTAGAACAAGAAGAAGAAAAAAAAATTCCGTTCTGGGGCGAAGATCCTAATGTTTTATTTCACCAAAAACACGTTTTTGAGTTTTTCCCCGTTGAAAGCATGACTTATGAACAAAAATTAAATGCCATTACACGAACTGTTTTAGTTCTTTCTATTATTGGTTTAGTCATTTCGAAAAGTGTACGTATTTTAATTATTATACTTATTACATTTGGTGCTATTTTCTTGTTGAACTATTATCATAATAAGGAAAAGGACAAACTCAAAAACAAGGAGAAATTTGCCAATCTAAAAGAAGGTTTTGAAAATCCCGGTTTGGAAGTGTTGGAGAAGAAAAGTGTAGAAATTCCTGAACATATTTTTCAAGAACCTGATTCTTCCAATCCATTTGGCAACGTTTTAGTGAGCGATTATGATTACAATCCTGATCGTAAACCTGCTCCTCCTGCATTTAACAAGAATGTGAATGAAAAGATTTTAACACAAGCCAAACAATTTGTTAGCGACGCTAATCCTGATCAACCCGAAATCGCAGAAAAATTATTTAGCGATTTAGGAAGTAATATGCAATTTGAACAATCGATGCGCCAATTTACGTCTAATCCGAATACAACCATTCCAAATGATCAAGGCGCATTTGCAGATTTTTGTTATGGAAGTATGATTTCATGTAAAGAAGGAAATGAATTTGCTTGTGCACGTAATATGTCAAGACACACAAATTATTAATATATAAATATTTTTAGTTATATATTATTTGTATTTAGGCTATTTCCATTATATTAAAGTTCTATTCATTATAAATTCTCTATCTATAATATAATAAATGTCAACATTAAAGCTCAATAAAATTCATCATACTGACCGTATTGGAACTGACCATACTGATTTAACTCAAGATAATGTCAGTAACATGAAATACGCAAACCACAACTTGACCAACTTTGTTGCAAACCGTTTATCGAACGATCATGTTCAATTTGCTATTCCCCAACCTGCCATGATGTTTAATGGTCTTAGTAATGGTAACGGATTAAGTGGAGATTCTGCGCACGATGAATCAGGTCTTTTATTGAAGACTGGACAAGAACGCCCTGTTGAAAAGTTACAATTATTTCAACGTCCTTTTGCTACCGTTCCTTATTTAGGAAGAGGAAGCGTAGATCCTACTTTAGAAAGTCAATTAATGCAAGGTGAACCTATTCATGAGAAAAAGAGTGTTTCTACAATTATGGAGAAATCTTTTAATGACTACCGTTTGTTTGTTTTAGACGATGAAGCCAAGGATAAGGCTACCAATCCTGCCTATAAGGTTGAAGAGGCGGCTTTAGACGGATGGGTCCGTGGAGGTATGATTACTCGTGAAATGACAGTTGAAGAGGCTGCTCGTAAATCGAAAAAATAATTTAGCAAATATTATATGTATATATTATATAATATTTGAAATATGGGTGATAACGTAGATACTATTAATAATGAGAATCCTGGAGAAATTACATCTATTAAAGGCGCGGATGTTGATGCTGAGATGATTGTTAACGGAGAGTCCGCAACAACCAAGGCTACTAGTGATAATGAGCAAGATTCTGAAGGAGCCGGAAAATATAATCCACAAGATGGAAGCGAAAGCAGAAGCGATGATGGTAGTACAAATGGAGATGAAGTTAGAAGCGAAAGCGGAAGCGATGATGGTAGTACAAATGGAGATGAAGTTACAAGCGAAAGCGGAAGCGATGACGAAGAAGAAGGAGGAAGCGGAAGCGATGACGATAGTAAAACTGTAAGTACTGCAAGTACTGCAAGTAGTTTTAAGATTAATAAAGACCCAATAGGTGACCAATTAGAAGGGAAATCTGAAAAGATAACATTAAATGAGCTTAATGAAGCCCTTAAAGACATTAATGTTCAAGTAACCTCTATGGAAGTAAATAATAATGATCTCGAAATAAAATTCGAATCTATGCAAAGTGGAGGAAGAAAGACAAAACGTAGAAAAAATATGAAAAAGAATAAATCACAAAAGAAGAAAAGAAAGCAAAGCAAAAAGAAAGGAGGTAAAAAATCTAAAAAATCCAACACTAGAAAATGTGCATAAATAATATTTACATGATGGCATATAAATATTATTTCTTATACTTATTCATGTATCCTACAGAATTCGTCATTCCCAAAACTTTTTCCACAGAACAATACAGAAACTACATACGTAGTCTATTTAATATGAAATTAGATCAAATCAAACTAGAAAACGAACAAATACAACAAATGAATCAAGAAACATGGGATCCAGTAACACAAGATGAAATGAATTATGATCAACAAAGTGCATCTCAGTTTATGGACTTTGTAGAAACATCAACAATTTCAAATACTGCATTTCAAATACTTTATAAAAAAGCAGCTGCCAAAATGTTTTCACAAGATTTAGGGATCGGACTTTCCGTATTGTTTTCTTATGACTATTTACACTTGTTTCATGTTTGTTTATGTGATTTTTTTCAGACAAATAGCTTTGATGAGAACAATACACATTTTATTGCACTTTCTAATTCATTATAAACGCCAAGAAAAAATATATTCTTATATTATAATATGTCTTCTACATCCAAAAAAAATAATCCCGGAAATTATTACATGGAACAAAAATCTAAGCAACGTGTATTTGACCATAGTACATACTTACACTCTCCTAATGGACAAGCATTTACAAATCATCATTCTGGTGATGGATTATTAAGCGGATCCGTTGCTCGATCCAAATTATGTAAAAATTATACCGATGTTGAATCCAATCTACTTGGTATAAGCTCTTCCAATTTAGTCAATCCTCTTGAACCTGTACAACCTCAATTTAATAATATTCAAAGTCTTAATGTTAGTACTAAAGTACCCTTATATGTACCTGCTACTTTCAAGGCGAAGACCCATCAGCGCCCAGCTCCATTAAATTAATTTTTAATTTACGCTGACTAGACGTTCTGTTATGAAGTTTTTTTTTATTCTTAAAGGTTTGATTAAATCCGCCCTTTTTTCGTGTTTTTAATTCGCCTTTATAAACAATTTTATCTATTTCATCAAATGTATTATTATTTGACGAAAAATTTAACAAATCGTATATTTTATCTACAAAAAAATCATCTTCAGGTTTTTCCAATACTCCATCAAATTCTTCGATTTTTATAGCCATGTATTCTTTTAATGGTTCTAATTCTCCATCGTTATTCATTCGAATGGGTATAGTTATATTTGCTAATACTATTTGATCTGACATATGTAGTATTTACATATATGATTTTATGTTTTTTATCGTAAAATCATATTTAATTATTATATTTTTAAATTATCCTTTTTATTCGATATTATTACCTTTTTCATCTATTCCATATTTATGTAATTTATATAATATTCTATCTAATAAACACGTTTTATATCGATAATCATGAACTTTTTCATTATTATTATCTTTAAGTTGTTCTCCAGACCATTTTAAGAATTCCCAGATAACAGTTAAGAAATCAAAATAAATATCTTCTATTTTTGTTAATAATTCACCACCTTCTTTATCAGCAAATATGTTTAACTCCAAACCTTCTTTCTTACGTTGTTGGTGTAATTTATATAAGTAAAGCGGTACACAAATGTCAGTATACATGTGTTTAAAATCTTTTACTTCTTTGCATATTAAACTCCATAATATGAATATAAACCAAGTTACACTACCACAAATTCCTCCACCTATCCAGCCAGAAGGAAATAGACTATGAATTCCTGTCTTGTCTTTAAGTGTATATTCATCTTTATCACCATCTTCATTTTTATTTATACTTGATAAAGACATACCAAATGTTAAATCCATTACCTGAGCACTTTCTTCTATACGATAACCTTTTGCCTCTTTATTTATATCAGCAATTACTTCTTCCAATCTTTCTGCTATATAATATGTAGGATCATAATTAGGATCAAATACATATAATGTAAATATTTGTTTATTTTCCTTATCTTTTCCATTCTTTTGAATATAAATCATATTTGCATGATTGATTTGTGATGTATCATTATCTTTATCTTCTATTCCTGCGGTGACAGAAAGAGGGATACAGATACCACATATTTTTTCTGGTTCATAATCTCCTTCTTTATTAAATAAACATCGTTCAATAGCATATCTTATTTTAGATGGAGTATTAAATTTAGGGTCAGCACCTTTTTTATATGAAGGAATTTTTTTTGTAAAATCTTTTTGAAACCAATCACTTAAATCTTCAACGGGTGCTATATTTATATTTTCTTTTTTTTCAATATTTTTTATGGCTGTTTGATTATTGCTAATGTGTATTTTAGTCATTATTTTTCCATCGACTGTATAAGCTTTTCCATTGTTTTTCAATTCCTTTTCCGCAAGCATCCATGCTTGTTGTTTATAATTAGGACTTAATTTTAAAGTAGGAGCTAATGGAATTAAAATACGATCACGCGGATTAGAACTAACAAATTGTATTGAATCATATGGTGCACCATAATATCCAGAGTATGGTCTCGTCATTTCAACCTGTAAACCATGTGGCAAACATATATTTTTACTATTTGTTCTTATGGCAAAATCAATAATAGTAGTAATCATAGAATATTGATAACATCTATCATGTTGAAAAGTGCTTCCCACCAAACCACCCCACGGGCTTTTATCATATAGATCTGCATATGAATTAGAAGTATTATCAATTGTTATCTCAGATTTCCCAGCCTTATATGCTTTTTTAATTGCCTCTTTTGTCTTATTATATGCTTTTTCATCAGCAATATCAATATATTTCTTCATAATTGCAATATAGTTTTTACATTTGTCGACACTCTTATGTTGCTGTAAGTAGTCAAGAAGATTATTTTCATCTTGTTTTTGAGATAATTCTATTTCAACATTTTTTGTGTCGGACGCCAATTTTATTATTTCTGGTTTAATAGTATCAATCTGTTCTACCTTCTTTTTTTTAATTTTCTTTTGTATTATGTCTATTTTTTTATTATATATATCTTGCAACGACTTATAGTATTTAATACTATTTTCATAATTTGAACCAAACATTTGTAGGTTGTCTAGATTTATACTATTTTTGTCTAATCCATATAAGCTTGTATATGATTTTTTACTACTATACCAGTCACCACCTCCAACTAATTTTTTTTCATCAATAGCATCATCAAATAAATTCTTATCTATTGTGTTATATGTATCTCCATTTACTTTATCTCGATAATAACCAGTTATAATTGTATCAACATTATTAATATTGTTAATAGAACCTATAGCCTTTTGTAACTGTTTTACAGGATCTTTTTCTTTTTCTAATTCAGATTTTATTTTATTATTTAAAGGTTCCGATGTAGTTATTTCCTTATTATTTTTTAAATCGTTAATTGCAGTATTCAATTCATCTTCCATTTTTTCAACTGTTTTTTCTTCTTGAACTGCTTCTTCTTCACTTTCTTCTTCTTCACTTTCTACTTGACTTTCTTCGTCATTAATTTTACTAGCTGTTTCTACTTGACTTTCTTCGTCATTAATTTTACTAGCTGTTTCTTCTTGACTTTCTTCTTGACTTTCTTCTTGACTTCCTTTGTCATTATCTGGAGTATTATTCAATCTATTTTTAATTATATTTATAAAAATTTGTTTTAAATTTTCATTAGTATTGCTTAGAGAATCTTCTTGACTAGATACTTTATCATTTATTAGACCTATAACTGCGCCTTTTACATCCTTATGATTACTCATTTTACTTTTTATTAGTTCAATAACTACATCTTTTACACTTTTAGATTTACTAATTTTATTTTTTATTAATTCGATAACTGCATCTTTCATTACTGTTTTATCCTCTTCCTCCTCTTCTTCCTCATCACTACTTTCCTGTTCTTTCTTATCACTACTTTCCTCTTCTTTCTTATCACTACTTTCCTCTTCTTCATCACTATCATCATCCCCCCCCTCTGTGTTTGTACCTGTTGTTGTTGTTGTTGTATTTGACGTTACTCCATCATTGATTTCTTCAAAGAATGGTACAACCGGTTTGAACTCATTCGGTTTTATTTCGTCTCCATCTAGATTAATAAAAATAAGATCTTTGAATTTAAGTTCAATTCCATCTCCTCCTCCATCTTGTTTGCTTTCTCCTTCATTTGTCTCTTTTTCTGATATCAATTTTAATACACAATGTTGATTTCCAGGTGTAAACTCATGAACATATGCCAATTCATATTTATCAGCAAGCATAGTATTTTTTTGTTTCCATTCAGCTAGTGATTTTTTACAATCTTCCAATATCTTTATTGTTTCTAAATTTTGTTTCTTTGTATCATCTGTCGGCTTTGGTGTAAACGTATCACTAACTTCATCCGCGAAATCTTTTATTGGATCAGGGCATTCTTTTTTCTTTTCTTCTCCTTCTCCTTCTCCTTCTCCTTCTCCTTCTCCTTCTCCTTCTCCTTCTCCTTCTCCTTCTCCTTCTGTAGTAGTACTAGTTGTCTTACAATCGTTTTTATCTTCCTCTTCCTCTTCCTCTTCCTCATTCTTTTTCTTGTTATCGTCCTCTTCCTTCTTGTTGACTGTATTTAGTTTATTTTTTATAAATTGAATAATATTACTCTTTAGATTATTTTGTATATCAACATTCTCTTCTTTCTCCTCTTTTTCCTCTTTCTCCTCTTTTTCCTGTTCTTTCTCCTGTAGTTTATTTTTTATAAATTGAATAATATTACTCTTTAGATTATTTTGTATATCAACATTCTCCTCTTCTTCTTCCTCCTCCTCTTCCTCTTCCTCTTCTTCATCTTCCTCTTCCTCTTCTTCCTCTTCCTCTTCTTCCTCTTCTTCCTCCTGTAGTTTATTTTTTATAGATTGAATAATACTATCCTTTAGATTATTTTGTATATCAACATTCTCCTCCTCTTCCTCCTCTTCTTCCTCCTGTAGTTTATTTTTTATAGATTGAATAATACTATCCTTTAAATTATTTTGTTTCACATCATCGCTAGCATCATCGCTAGTATCTGTGCGTTCTTTAGAATTGTCAATCTTATTCTTAATTTTTTCGAAAATTATATCTTTTATCTGCTTCTTAATCAGTATTTTTAATAGAGCTTCTAGTTCATCTTTTTTTTCTTTTTCTTTTTTTAAATTTTCTTCAAGTTCTATTTTAAGCTTTTCAAGTTCATCATCTTGATCTTCATCTTCATCTTCATCTTCATCAAACATAGTTATTTTTTGATCTATTGTATCTCTATTAATATTTTCACCAATATCTTCTGCATCACGCTTAGTATCATTATCATCTTCTTCATGAAACATATCTATTTTTTCATCTATTGTATTTTTATTAATATTGTTATCTACTAAATTAATTCCATCAGGTGATTCTACTTGCATATCTGAATCAAAATCATCTAAAGCGCCAATTTTATCATATATTGCGTTAATATTGATTGTCGACGATTCACTCGGTATACTTGAACTACTTATACCTATATTATTACCAGAACCTACATTTACTATTCTATCGTTATCAGTATTCAGTTTAGTTTCATATGGAAATTCATTATTTTCATTTTCATTCATAGTTATTATATTAGTTATATAATAAATATATTTTATAATATTATGTTTTCTCCATTATTCCCTTTATCTTTAAAGACTGTCAAAGGGAAATTTCTCTGTAAATTCTTTCTCTATTTTCTCTTGTTTTTGTTTGTTATTATCATCGCCTAGATAATCACTTCCAGGAGTATTTTCTGTTACGTTATAATCATTTGTTGGATTATAATAACATACTGTGTCTGATAATTGAAACTTACTTAGTTTATCTATATATTCCATCGTTCCGATTGCCGATGCAGCGTTGTTCTTTTCAATCGATTTTATTAATTTATCAATTTTACTTTCTTCCTCACCTACAAAAGAATCTAAAAAAATTTTCTTCTTAACCATATCACTATCCCTCCTCTCTTGTGTAGTTACTTTTAGAGATGACTCCGTCTCTAGTAAATCTGTATCAACACTTACTTTTACGTTTTTATTTTGAGGATCTGCTTTATATTGTTCTTGCTCAACCCAAGTTATTTTTTTTTGAAGAAGTGGAATAATGTTTTTCAAATATTCGGTAAATTTCGTTCTCTTCTCTCTAATATCATCTCTAATAGCTTGTTTTCTAGTCGATGATGTAGTTTTATTTCCAAACATAGGTTGATATATGTTTCTTACGTATGTCATATAATCATCTATAGCACCTGAACCTGATACTATTTCATTTTTTTTCTCCTTAGGTGTTTCATCTTTCTTTAAATAATCTAATTTATTTTGCAGTGCAGGAAGATTAATATCTTTTAATGCATCTACTTGAAGCTTGTTTGTTCCAAATTCATCTAATCTATCAAAAATATCAATTAATAGATTAAATATCTTCTCTCCTTCTTCAGGGCTAGATATATTTTTATTATTTTTATATTTGTTCCACATATATGTAAATTTATTTATATCAAAATAAGGCGTCGGTGGAGGATTGTTTGCAACTCTTGATATATTCAATACACAGAACACACTTACTAGAACTTCTTTATAAAAATCATTTATTGTATAATTATCTCCTTTCCCATGTTTTTGTAAGTCTTTCCAAATATCCTCAATAATAAGTGACTTTATCGTTTCTGTTTTTTTATTTTCTTTTGTTATAAAACAGTCTTTTTTATCTGGACAATAAGTAGTTAAACATTGTTCAATAAAATATGGAGAATTATAAATAGCATCTTCACTTTTCACAGCAATAATATTGTTAATTATCGTTCGAACCTCATCTATAGATTCGTTGATAAATGTACCTTCATTTAATCTATTATTACAAATATCTTTCGCATAATCCAACCTTTCAACCGTACCTTTCATTTCATTAAATAAATATGTATATAGTTCTAATGCTTTTTCTGCGTTTGCTTGAAATAATGAATGAGTTGGGTTGGATGAAGTTGTCTTATATTCACCATCATTATTCTTGAAATGTGTTTTTTTAAACATATTATCTGAAAATAAGTCTTGAAAATTATAACCATCTTCTTCACCGTAAAAATGAAATTTAAACTTACCAGGAATCGTTTCAATATCAATAATTAAATACAAAAATAAACGAATAATTTCAGTTTGAGTGAATGAATCCGGTGACTCATTATATCGTGCATTAAAATGATCTAGTGTTGTATCATCAGCTGCATAATAATGTCCTCTAGCAGTTCCAAAATTTATCTTCTCATATTTTTTTTTGTCATGCGAAGGAGGTAATTGTCCTGGAAATATCATTTTCTTTGATGCTCTTAATTTCACCTCACCATTTTTACTAGCACCTGCTCGTGTGCCAGATAATATATTATTCATATTTCTTACAATAGCTTTTAAAGTAAATACTATAGGCTCACATGTATCTGTGCCGTCCCAGCCCCCACCTCTCACATTAATTTCGGTATTAAACGTTTTTAATTCTTTTAATGATTTCTCTATATCTTCTTCTTCTTTTTCTTCGGGGGATTTTTCTTCTTCTTCTTCTTTTTCTTCTTTTTCTTCTTCTTTTTCTTCTTCTTTTTCTTCTTCTTTTTCTTCTTCTTTTTCTTCTGTATCTTTTGCAAGCACAGAATACTGGTTGTTTGTTGTAGAAGTATTCATTTCGGCACGTTTATTTCTCATCTTTCTAGGATTTCCTGGAACAGTATGCCATGTATTATCTTCTTCATTATTTAACTTTCTATAGTCTGGATTTAGTAATCTGCGCAGGTCGGTATTCATTTCCCCAAATTTTTTTTTATCCCTATCCAAAGTCATTTTTTGACGTGTGAACTTATTTCCTTGTCCTCCAGTTTTTTCTTTATCAGGATATCCAATTAATTTTTCAAAAAATACTTTAGCAACACAAAATTTAAATACTTTTTCTTTATTATCACCTATTTTTGCTAATATTTTTAAAATATGTTTTATTTCATTAAAATTAACTTCGATAGTTCCAGTTTTATTAGGATCTCCAAATTCACCTTGCATATACTCGTATATTTCACTAATATTCTTATACTCTCTTTTTTTTTCTTTATTAATGAAAAACTGTATTGGTCGCTTTGCATACATTTGGATAAAATAATTACCTTTGTCAATTTTCCCAATTGCTTCTTCCTCGCCAATTTTAAAAAACATATTTTTCACGAATCTCGATAGCTGCTTTTTATCAATCTTTTTAAATATTTTCTCTATACTCTTATTTAATTGCGGTTCTATAAAATTAATTAATTTATCTTGTGACTTTAATCCATCAGTCATGTTTTGTGTTGTTGCAAATGTTGTATCATATAATTTGGTTTTATCTCCTCCTTTCATTCCCTTTCTTTTTGTTGTGTTTTTCTTCGTTTTTCTTCGTTTTGTCTTTTTGTTTCCACCATGATATGTTTGACTATAATATGGCGGATCTCCCGGTTTGCTGACGTTCAAGAAATCAACTAATGTGGAATAGTTATTTTTACATATAAATGCATTTTCCACACCGGCAAAATCACCAACATAAAAATGTGCCTTATTACCATCCTTGTGTGTTAATGTAACTCCAACAACAACATGACTTCTTGAACTATTTGGATTGTTTGTTGTACCTTTTACAAAACGATCTGTATCAATAATATGAATCATCAATTTACCTAGATCAGGATTCTCTGGTAATTTTGGCTTTTCTTCACCATTAAGTCTATATTTATGTATAGCACCGAATGGAAGAGGGTTGTAATTTGTAGCTACAAAATGTTCTACAACTTTATCTTCACCTTTAACTTTAACTATTTCCTTTCTAAATTCAAAATCAATATAAGTTTCATTTTTTGATGCATCTTTAGGTGTACTTCTACATACATATTTCTTTGAAGAAGGAAAATCTTCACGTGGAGAAGGCGTAATTTGACAATA
>Ga0228620_1000023_pt1 | contig 173905 bp, 198 predicted proteins | sample 23DmetaG_FD_186030 | JGI IMG/M metagenome (GOLD analysis project Ga0228620, IMG submission 186030) | Seawater microbial communities from Monterey Bay, California, United States - 23D | ecosystem: Environmental > Aquatic > Marine > Coastal | place: USA: California | collected 2016-10-06 | reverse complement strand
CCTACACATTTTTTCACTACCTCTACCTACACATTTTTTCACTACCTCTGCATAAACTTTTTTTTCACTACCTCTACCTAAACCTTTCTTCTACAACACACACACCACTTTCCTTTTTTACTTATATTTTATTTTTTAACAATATAAAATTCTAATCAATAATATATTTACATGTTGAAATTAGCATTTAAAAAAGTCAAAAGTATAATACCCAAAATATCTGATACAGAGTTAATTGCTCTGAAAAGTGGTACAACATCAATTGATAAAGACATTTTTAAAGGCTATGTTAAACTACCTAAAAAAATAGAAAAAAAAGATAAACTACAAAACTTTAATTTAAGTAAATTATACAGAACATTTAAATACAACATAGGAGCTAATAAAATTTATCCTAACAAGTTTAACTTAACAAAATATATTGCAAGAAACAAATACTTTTCTTTTATTATAGACGACAAATACGGTGGAAATAAAGTATCTGTAAACGAATTATCCAGAGTTTTAACTAAGATAAGTTCTTATGATCCAGCATTAGGCGTTATTGTTATGGTACCAAATTCTTTAGGACCCGGTGAATTAATATCACATTATGGAACTAACTATCAAAAAGAAAAATATTTACATGGATTAGCTCATGGATCATACATACCGTGTTTTGGGTTAACAGGACCAGATAACGGATCTGATGCAACTGGTAGTATTGACACAGGAAAAATAATAAGAAAAGCCGACAATAACTTATATATTGATATTGAAGTAAATAAAAGATACATTACATTAGCTCCTGTAGCAAATCTAATTGGACTAGCATTTCGCGTAGAAGATCCAGATGGTTTATTGCCAAACAAAAAATCAGGAATAACCGTTGCTTTGGTGGAAAGCGATCATCCTGGTTTAGAACTATTAACTCATCATAATCCACTTGATACAGGATTTCCAAATGGAACAGTAAAAGGAAAAATGACTATTCCATTAGCTAGCGTGATTGGCGGAAAAGACAATATAGGAGAAGGTTGGAAAATGTTAATGGATTGTTTGGCTGCTGGAAGAGGAATATGTCTACCAGCAACAGCTAATGCTGGGTCAAAAGTTGCAACATTTGGTATAAATCAATATATTAAACACAGAAAGCAGTTCAAATTACCATTAATAAAAATGGAAGGAATACAACATAAATTTATAGATATGATGTTTCATACATGGTGTATACATAGTAGTATAGCATTAACAAATAATATACTAGACTCTGGAGAAAAACCTGCTGTTATATCAGCTATTATGAAACAACAAACAACAGATAGAGCTAGAGAAGTATTAAATCATGCTATGGATATACACGCAGGAGGAGCTATCTGTAAAGGAGAAACAAACTTCTTAGAAAAGTTCTACAAAAGCTTGCCCATAGGTATAACGGTTGAAGGTAGTAATGTATTAACAAAAAACTTAATGATCTTCGGGCAAGGACTCAATAAAAGTCATCCATACATATATCCAGTTTTAGATAGTATTTTAACTGATGATCAAGATAAATTCAACACCGCATTTAAAAATATTATCAGTCATAGTATAAATACATATATTAGTACATTTTTCCTAAGAAACTCTGAACCATTAGAAAAACAAACACTACAGTTTGCAGTATTAGCTAATTTTATTGCCCTAAAAGGAGGAGCGTTAAAAGCCGAACAGTTCTTATCAGCAGATATGGCAGATGTGTTCTCAAACCTTTACATAGCACATTCTATAGATTGGTATCATCAAAATTATAATGTTAGTGACGTATTAACAAACTATTGTATTAATAGATTATTAAACGAGAACAAAACAATTATTAACAGAGTTATAGATAATAATCAAAATTTCAAACCGTTATTATTACACATAAAAAGTAAACCTGAGTCAATACAATATGATGATAATAGAAAATTAATGGACGAAATAACAGATAATATAAAAATAATGAATACAATTAAAAAAGATATTGAATTAATAGGAATATTAAAAGATTTAAACCGTCTTGATTACTTGAAAGGAAACGAATATGAAAATATGTACAATAAAGTAATTAGTGTTGGAGAATATACAAATGTTTAATTTTTACTCTGTTTTTATTTTATTCATAATATATGATGCAATTAGAGTCCACATAGTACCTACGTTTGTTCCAGCTTCGTATATGACCCAACGTAACCCCTGACAGTGTGGAGATGCGATTAAGAACGGAGAAGCTAGTATGCCAAACAAACTTAAAGGGGTACAATATCTTACATACAAATGTGTTGCAACATAATGTGCAAGAACCCATAATGCATAAATACCACCACTTGTCATAAAGATGTTATAAAGACTAGAAGTATCATAAGATGAAAAATATTCAAACAAATTGGAAACATATGGCAAATCTTTAAAATAACTCATTACAAAAATATTATTAATATATTTTTTAATAATATTCAAATCAATTTTTTATTGTTAATTACGTTTACTTATCTTATCACCTGAAAAATAAAAAGATCTAAAAAATTGATATCAATTAGATGTTAACAGAACTCAAATACCAATATGGCGTATGTATTAATTTTAGCTGTTATTGCATGTATTTTGTTTGTATCTTTAGTTTGTGATAGAAATAGAGATTTAGATGCAGATTAACTTATTTACAAATTTATTAACTTTTCCAGATTATTTTTTTATAAATTTTTTCAGGCATAAATGGCCGGATCAAATTCATCATTATATTAACATAAGAGGTTGTATTAATAAGTCGAATCTCTTTAAGATTTTCGGGATGTTCTTGCAAAAGAGTTATAATACTCTTTGCTAAAGATATTTCCAAAGCATGTTTTAATTCAAACCCTTTTCCATCAAAAATGTAAATCCATTCACCCATATTTATTTTATCTATTTCTTCTCTCATATGAGTAATTATTCCATCTTCATCCCAATAATCTTCTGCATCTCCAGGGCAAGAATAAAATACACACTTTCCATTTTCTTTTGCTATTCTCTCAAAAGAATGAGCTTTTGGGTTATTATCACATATTTTACACATTCATATAATAAAATACTCAATTTTATTTTATTATAGTATTTTAAATTAATATATTATTCCAATTTTCCAACTCGCTTGTTTTTATATCAGGTAAAAGAACATGTGATTCCCAGAAGAATCTACAAAATGCCCAACCAAACATATAGCTATCGAGATAATACTTTTCATTCTTCTTAACATGTTTCTGCAAATCTCTTGATAAAAGAAAGAAACTAGCCTTTGGTAATACATAACACAATTGTAACGAATCAGAAAATGCTTTATTTTTATATCTTCTAAGATCATTATCAGAACCGATCAACGATATATTTTGGTTTGGAATATTTTTTACTAAATCACTAAGTAAGGGCGGGTAATGATAATTATATTTCCATTTCCAATGTAAACAATTTGATGTATAATATTTATACACCCATTCAAGCCCTTGTAAATAATTTATGCAAATGTCTTTTATATTATAATTATTTACTCTCTCAAAATGAAATAATGTTTTATAATATCTCATTTCCCATTCATCTTCATAAGGACATATATACTTCTCTTGATGTCGATAAAACAACGGTAAATTATCTATCCTATTTTTTTCATCCATTTTTCTATGGTTTAATTTATTTTTGTAATATTGTTCTCTATGCGCATACTCTTTTAATAAAAATTCTTTTTCATATTTTGCTAGTTCAACAATAAATGCCTTTACATATTTCCAGTCTATTTCATTTTTATCATTTATAAAAAATTTATTATGATAATTCCCTAAAACCAAACGATAAATATCTAGTAATACACCCATTCCATGAGTACGTATATTTAACGATGGAAAATGAGGTAAAAAATCATTACCTAAAAAGAAACACATAAATACATAATCATAAATTCTTCGCTCGCTTTGACTTCCACAAGACATTTCCTTTTGAATAGAATTTCCCAATTGAGATATATCTAAAAAATGAAGAAAATTATCATGATCATCAGATACTAACTTACTCTTTAAAAATTCAGGAGTATCACGAAATACATAAATATTATTACAGTATTTTAAATGAAATAACGAAAGCATAATCAAATCAGAATCTAAACCATATACTGCAATAGTATCATTCATGTTAATATTATTATCACGTATATATGTAAATAATTTATGTTCTCCTTCACCTGGTTCATCTGAACAAGAAACTACTATATTCTCAGTTTTATATACATTTTTATAACCTTGCTTGAAATCATATTTAATGCGAGAAGATAATCTTTTCATAAATTCTGTACCTGGTGTAACAGCGCAAGTATCCCATTTTATATCTTTTTTTTCTAAGGAAGATAAAAACTTTGTTCTATGACGCCTAGTTCTTTGTTGTTCCATTTTTGCCAAAGGAGCAACTCCATCAAATGATATATACAAGGTTTTACTTGGCTTAATATAATTTATATACTCTCTAATATTTGCACAAACTTTATTAATTATTCTATCTTCAATCGATAAATTTGTTTTTTCATCCATATCTAAACTATGATATGCATCATAAATTATTGAATTACAATCCATAAATAAATGATCAAATTGAAACATTTGATTTTGTAAAAAAAACTTCCAATCACGTATAATATTAGGATAATTTCTAATAATATACGAAAAATAACTCGGAACGCCCATTACAAATTACGTCAAGATATGTTTAAGCTATTTTGTATGTTTAATAATACAATAATAGTTTTCTATATATATGAATAAAAATAAAATAGATAATAAAAATCAAAATAAATCAAATTATCACGTATTCGTTAAAGAAAAAAACGAATACCTACAAAACATAATAAGAAAAACGATATTATCTATTAAAGAAAATCAAAGTAAAACTATATTTAGTAATAATGATTGTATATTATCAATCAATATTTTGACTGATTTATATGAAAAAACCAAAAAAATAACAAATAAATTACAATCAAAGAATTTTTTAAAAGAAATCGAGGATATACTAGAAGATTTACAAAGTATTATTGATAAATTATCATTTATTATTTGTGGCTTTGGTACAGAACATATAGAAGATTTATTATTTATAAGTTTTGGTTCAGAATATAAAGATATAAATTTTGATAATCCAATCTTTCAAGCAAAATATGAATTAATAAAAGATTATATACAACCAACTGGATACAAAATAATTTATTGGAAAAAAGATGAAACATATTCTAACAAACCAGATATATTTTGCAATAATAAAATTAATGATGACATAGTCAAGGTAGAATCAGAAAATACATTAGAATGTTTTCATCCGAATGATAATTCAAATTGTTTCCATCAAAATATTTTTGGAATTAAAGTAATATTTCAAAATGAAAAACATAAAAAAACCCTTATTGTGAATGGAATATTAAAAGACATACATGTTGACTGTTTTACAAACAAATATATTGATTCAAGAAAACACGATATTTCATTAATTGCAAAAAACCATAAAGGTATTGAAAAAAAGATTATACAAAATATTCACGAAACGATCAATCTTAAAGATATTCTTATTTATGGAAATAATGATATTCAAAAAAAGATTATTTCTGTAATGGTTGATACTTCAAATGTAAAACAAACTACTTTGGATATAACTATCAAGAAATTCATAGATCTTGATCCATACAGTCAACGGTCGATGATTATAAACTTATTACTATATGAAGATGATAATGAAATAAAATATATTTGTTATCTACTGTATGATTTAATCAGTAACGATGAAAATAATAAAAATATAATTTACAATAGCTTACCTTGGAAATTACAAAAAACATTTAAAAATGCGATACAATCGACTCTAAAATATAAACAAGAAATGACAGATAAATACGACGTAAATAAAATTTCTTTGGAACAACAAATATTTTTTTTAAAGGTAAATGAAGTCATTAAAGAAAAGGCTATAAATAAATTAAAAGAAATCAAGGGAAAACCCGATGAGTTATGTTATAAAACAAAACAATATCTTGAAGGTCTGATAAAAATACCTTTCGGAAATTATAGTTACGAACCAATTTTAAAAAATATGAAAGAAACAAATGAATCTTTTATCAAACTTTCCAACATATTACAAAACCTGTTTTCAACATTAGATATTTCAAAAAAAAGGAAATATACTAGTATTGAAATTATTAAATTTATTGAAACAAGTGAATCAATAATAAGAAATAATATTATTTTGAAAATAAGAGAACTTTTAAACATTCAAACAAATAAAACTATATTAGAAATTGGAAGAGAAATAAATAAAATTAAACACCAAGAAGATGAAAAACTAAAGTTTAAAAATATATCAAAGATTGAGAACATTAATAATATTATAAATATGATTTCTAGTCGAGAAAATTATTATTTTCCATATGTAATTCTCTTTTATGACAAACTCAAAAAAAATAAAATACATTCATTAGATATTGTTTTTAAAGAAATGAAACTGATACAATATAATATTAATAAGATGGAAACACAAATAGATCAAATGTACAATAAATTGGATTCATCTATTTATAGTCATAAACATGCAAAAAATCAAATTATGAAAATATTTGGACAATGGATAAACGGAGAACAAAATGGTTATTGCTTTGGCTTCGAAGGATCTCCTGGTATTGGAAAAACATCGTTGGCAAAAAAAGGATTAACAAATTGTTTAATAAATGAAAAAGGAGAAAGTCGTCCGTTTGCATTTATTGCATTAGGTGGTTCAGCGAATGGTTCAACACTAGAAGGTCACAGTTTTACATATGTAAATTCTACTTGGGGGCGAATAGTAGACATACTGATGGAAACAAAGTGTATGAACCCTATAATATATATTGACGAACTAGATAAAGTTAGTAAAACAGAACACGGAAAAGAAATAATTGGTATATTAACACACTTGATTGATCCAACACAAAATGAAAACTTTCAAGATAAATATTTTGCTGGTATTGATATTGATTTATCAAAAGCATTATTTATATTTTCTTATAATGATCCAGATCAAATAGATAAGATTTTACTTGACAGAATACATAGAATTAAGTTTGAAAATTTATCAACAGAAGAAAAAATAGTAATAGTTAATAAATTTATATTACCAGAATTAAATACAAAAATGGGATTCGAAAATATTGTTAGTATGAATAATGATATCATAAGATTTATTATTGAATCATATACAAACGAACCTGGTGTTAGAAAACTAAAGGAACTATTATTTGATTTATATGGTGAAATAAATTTAGAAATTTTGAAGGCAAGTAATAGTGATATTCAAGAAATACCCATTACAATCACAAAGCAAAATCTAGAAGACAAATACTTAGAAAAATATAAAAAAATAATTGAAAAAAGTATACCATCAACATGTGAAGTAGGAATTATTAATGGACTTTGGGCAAACTCACTTGGAATGGGTGGAATAACTGCTATTCAAACACTCTTCTTCCCATCGTCTACATTTTTAGATTTTAAATTAACAGGTCTACAAGGAGATGTAATGAAAGAAAGCATGTGTGTAGCTAAAACATTAGCGTGGAACTTAACTAGTGACAAAATTAAAAAAGAATGGCTATCTTATTTTGAAACAACAAAGTGTCAAGGATTGCACATTCACTGTCCAGAAGGAGGCATTTCCAAAGATGGTCCTTCTGCAGGTGCAGCAATCACAACAGCTATATATAGCTTATTTAATAAAATAAAAATTAAAAATTATATAGCAATAACAGGAGAAATTAATTTGAATGGTGATATATTACCAATAGGAGGTTTAGAAACTAAAATTAATGGAGGAATAAAGGCAGGAGTTACATGTTTTTTATATCCAAAATCGAATCATAAAGATTACGTAGATTGGAAAAAAAATAATGAAAAACCTGAGAATATTACATTTATAGAGATATCAAATATAAAAGATATTTTTGAACACGTTTTTATATAAATATATTATAACATGTACGAAAATCTTACTTTCGCTGGAACCTTAATTACCGCATTAGGACCATTATTCTTAGTATTTTACTTTTTATTCGACAGTATTATACAGGCTAATTTAAAAGGAATAATATATATTTTAGGAGTTATTGGAACATGTATAATCACAATATTAATTGGAAAAACTGTTTCCCTCAAGAATTATAATGAACCCGATCGATCTATGTGTTTTCCTATAACAATAAAAAATATGGTAAATATTTCAAATCTTCCATTAAGCCAAAGCATTTATGGATTTACGATGTTTTTTATTGCAGTTCCTTTATATACATATAAATACTTTAATTATAATATTTTCACTATAGTGACACTTTCATTATTTATACTAATTGATTTCTTTTTATTAGTACAATATAAATGTTTCGATTTTAAACAAATCATATTATCTTTATTAGTAGGATCATTTATCGGAATGATATACAGTATTATACTATTAAATAGTCTTAAAAAAGATTACATTTATATCGCAGGAGCTGTACAGGATGATTTATGTGAATTACCAAAAAAATCTAAATTTAAATGTGAATTAAAAAAAAGATAACACGATAAACTATAATCTAATATATATTTATAATATATATATTAAAATGGAATTATCTATATCAACTTTAGCTTATTTATTTTTACAACTATCTCCATTTGTAATTGTTTCATATTTTGCTTTGTCATCTATTTTTAATGGAGACTTAAAAGGCATTATATATATATTTGGTCTCATAGTATGTTTAACCATTTTACTTATGCTAGTAAGAGTTACACGGTCTGCACAACCATATTTGGGAGATTACTTATTTCAAAAATATGATTGCAGTATGTTTACTATTGGAGGAAATATTCTTGAAATTATACCATTAAACACATCCATCTTATCTTTTACTTTCTGGTATCTAATGTTTACTCTTATAGAACATGATATGAAAGAGCTTGGAATCAAGCATGGTGATAAACCAGAGAAATCTCATAAAATATGGAAAAATGCCTTTCCTACGCCTTACATTAATGAAAATTGGGTAACTATTTCATTCTTTGTATTACTGATAGCTGCACAATTATTATTAACAAATAATGATATTAAACCATGGGGTATCGGACACTGTTATAACTCAGGACAACATCTTCTAGCTATTGTGCTTGCAGGATGCTTAGGCATTTTTTGGTCTGTTATGGTTAGAGAGATGAAAACACCCGCGTTCCAATATTTTTCACGATATAAAAATAATGAAGTGTGTAAAAAAGCATCTAACAAACAATTCCGTTGCAAGATTTACAAAAATGGTGTTTTGCAAGAAAATGTTACTGATTCTCCTTTTGCTATTTCATCTAGTAATTAAAATATTTGTTATTTTGTTTAAACCATGTCTCAATACTACCGGCTATGCGTATTCTATATAAATTTTCTGAAATTAATTTTATAGAATGATACTGTTCTTTAAAATAGAAAATAAAACTATTATAAATATTATTTAAATCTGCACTTTCATACTTTTTTAATATTTCAACAGACTCTTCTGATTTTCCAGTTCTTTTATTAACACCGTTATGAAAATAAAAGAAGTACATTTTCAAATCATTCTTATTTTTTATACTCGAACTATATAATTTATCTAAATACTGTTTTGAATGCATAGAACAATCAGGACATGGCAAATTCATACAAATTAATTTCAAAGTTTCAATTAAATCATTTTTAATTTTATTAAATTCATCTTCTTTTACCTTTTCACATATAGAATGAATAAACGTCCAGATAGGTTCCCCCCAAAGCTTTTTGGGACTTTCCGGAGCAGGCGGATGAGAGGTCATTTGTTTTATATTTGTATTCTTAGATGCTACTATTATGTTATTACTTTTACTTATATTCGATTGGAAATTCATATTCATACTTGTTCTTTTAGCACGTGTATTTTTAAACATCATTTTATATTATATTTATACACAAAAATTAATAAAATATAACTCTAATTTATATGGAAATTATATCTTTTAGTGATATCTATCAACATATTACTCTTTCTTTATTACTTGTTGTTGCAATAACATGGAGCGAGGCATTTAAAGCAAAATTGTCTAGCATTTCTTTTTTTAAATCTATAAATGGGCTTTTTTTACAGGCACTTGTAATTACTTTTGTTATTTTTGCTATATTGGTTGGAATGAGTGTAATATTTAAAAAATTAGAAAAGACTGAAAAAAAAATAGGATAAATATATTATGATTTCTAATAATAAAAACATAATATATAGTATATTAAATGAGCAACAGAGAAGAATTGATTGAAAATATTAAAAAATGGGTAAAACTAGATAATGAAATTAAAGAATTAAAAGCACAAGAAAATATTCGAAAAAAACAGCAAAAAGAACTCTCAGATAAACTAATTTATACCATGAAAGAAAATGAAATAGATGTTTTTGATATCAAACAAGGGCAAATATGTTATAAACAGACTAAAGTTAAAAAACCCATTACAAAAAAAGTGTTGATGGATATTTTAATAAAATATTATAACAACGATTTATCTAAAGCAAATAATTTGAATGAATTTATATTAAATAATAGACAAGAAACAACAAAAGAAAGCTTGGTTCACAAATTAAACAAGGACTGAATCAACAATAAAGTAAGTATTATCTGTTTTTTTATATTTTGCAATAATTCTTGGGTTTATTATTTTTTTCATAATGTCTTCTGTATTGTAAACATTATTAAACTTGTCTAAAAAGTATACAATACCATTAATCTCCTGTGCTTCTACATCTACCTTTTTGTCTTGATTTTGTTCAATCGCTTCACATGTAATTAAACCATGTGGTGTACCTTTAACGTGTGTACCACAATATTCACAATTTTCTTTTCTTCTTCTAGTGCACTGATCACCATCAGCCCTCTTTGCATTACATCGATTTGAACTAGGAATAGAATTTTTAATTCGCTTTCGTTTAATTAAATCTTCTTTATTAACAGTTAAACGAGGATATTCGTACAAAAACTCTACTGTAGGTAAAATAACTTTATTTTCAACATTTATTTTCAACAACTCTTCGCGCAAATCATCTTTAAATTTTGAGATATACGCCTCTAGCTTCTTATTAATTCGCTTTTCCATTATATATTATACTATCTATACTATATAATTTTTACTTCAATTTTTTAATATAGTTGCTAATCAACTTAAAGCTTAGTACTTAACGAAATTTCTGTTGTCTTTGTAGATAAAGATGCATCATCTATAAAAGTTTTATCAGGATCAACATCATTAAATTGTAATTTTGTACTTAAATATGCAGAATAAAAAATATTTTTATCTGTATTTACAACAGCATAAGCATCATTAATTTTAAAAGCTAAGAACATGACATTTGTAATATAAACAGTAACAGTTTTATTATCTAAATAATGAATAAATATAGGAACACCACTAAATACAGTATTAATTAAGAAGAAAACCATACATATATACCCACTAAGTTGATAAACACTATCCATTTTCAAAATTGAATCTTTCTTTTCGCGAGGTAATTTCAATAACATCTTACCCACCTCATCATTATCATTAGGCAAGTCATCATTTACCTCTAAATAATTAATTAACATATTTTCACGCTTTATTTCATAATTATAAAAAATGCAAAAAACCAAACATGTTACTAAATTAAAATAAAAAGCAATATCTGTAATAATATTACCATTAAAAACATTTTCCCCAAATCCACATATATCGTCATCACATTTTTGAGGTACAAAAACAATCAATAAACAACCCATTAAAACACGATAAAACTCCAATCCAAAACTAATAGCTACGTTAATTTTTTGCTTAGTATCTTGCGACATTTGTTTTTGTACTACCTCATTTTTAGACATAGTATATAAAATTAAAACATTTTATAAGTAAGATATTTTACTTATAAAATTATAAAACTAGATAAGAATACAAAAATACCCCTAATACAAAGAAAGCAGTATTATTTGTATCAAAACGACCACTATCTATATTTTTACCAATCATAAATCGATAAATTATTCTTATCATCATAATAATAAATATAATAATAATCATATCAAGAAAGCTAACATTATCATTTTTAAAAAAATAAAAAATAAATAGACTAAATACGAATAATATATAAGTGGCATATTTATTTACGTTTACCATAATGTCATTTATTTTATAACTAAGATATATTTGTCTTAATATAACAAGTATTATCGTTGCTAATACACTTTTATAAAGTTTCATTTATATAAACGAAGAATTTTATCTCATATTTTAATATCATGTTTATCTATACATGAAAGATCTGATTATTTCAGCCACATTATTAGTGTTAATTGACTCTTTGTACCTTTCGTCTATCAAAGGCTTTTTTGATAAACAAATAATGAGCGTACAAAAAGCTCCATTACAAGTTGACTATTTAGCAGCAATTTTATGTTATTTAGTTTTAGTTCTTGGTCTATATTATTTTATTATAAGTAAAAAAAAGCCCGTTTTTGATGCCTTTTTATTTGGTTTTGTTATTTATATGGTATTTGAATTAACGAATAAAGGTATATTGAAGAATTGGAATTGGAATACTGTTTTACTTGATGGAATGTGGGGTGGAATTTTATTTGCATTAACTACTTTTATTACATACAAATTGTACCATCTACTTAATTAATGTCTTGTTCACTCATAGAATATAGTTCATCTTCTTCGTTTACTATCTCACCTTTCTCAGTAATAAATTTATAAACTCTATTTATTTTATTTAATTTTTGCAAATCATCATGAGGATTTTTATCAAACTCAAAAAGATAATCTATTAACTTCTCTATATATCCTCCGTAATTAGTACATTCATCATTCCAAAACCACATCTTTCCTGGATGCATTTTGATATAATCATAATACATCCAATTGATTCTTTTAAAATCATCAACACCCAAAATTTCATCTATTTTTTCAATCATATGTTCATTACACAAATTGTTTAAAAATGTTTCTATTTCTACCCATTTTAATGTGGTATAATACGCATAATCAGTCATATCTACTGCATACGAATTTATATAATCGACTAGTTCTAACGGTAATTTATTAAAATTCATTATTTTGTTTCTACGTATCTATATTTACAAGAGATTTCAATCAATTTTTTATAAAAATTATGTATATAGTTTTATTTAATGGACAAACAAAACCGGGACATAGAGTCCACACTTCCACTTCCACCTATCGATGAAAGCAAAGAAGAAATGTTTAGGGAAAATATGAATAAAACCTTAGGTACGCGGCATTCTTCATTAAATTCTCAAAATAGCAGTATGAGTTTTTTAACTGAAACACGAAGAAGGTCTTCTTCCTGTAAATATTCACAAGCAAAGATGTCAGAATGGTTGAATAACAGCGATATACAACCTGTAACTGTAGCAGACACAATAACTTTTTATTTTAATAGCTTGTACAATAACAAACTATATAAATTCAAGTTTGTTCAATATATGGGAGAATTAATGATGATATATGAACATTCAACAGAATTACTTAAGCAGTTACTAGAGATAGAAAAAGAAAAAAGTATCACAGAAAACGATATAAATTTTCTATATTTTTTATATGAAACAGACGACGATATCATACATTCTTTTCGGCGCGTGGACGTATTTTTAAAACGACATATTCATTTTATGAAATTATGTAGTGCACCCATAGACTTATTTTTAGAAAACTATTATTCAGCAAGAACAAATTCATGTGGTCTTGTTTCTCTCATTCATACACCAAATATCAATACATGCACATCGACAAAAAGCGAAGAATGTACATTTTATATATTATATAAAGACTGTGAAGACGGAAAACTAAAACAAGATGTATTTCAAGAACTTGAATCTCAATTTTTTGAAGGAAGTACCCGATTATATACCACACAAAGACGTATCGCTGCTTTACATAATATTATTGGTGAATTAAATGCATTAAGTGAATTTATAAAAACAACCGTAGATATGAACGATCAACTGCTTTTTCGTTTACTTATGTTATTTGGAAGCTTTCTCATGTTATTAGGAGAATTTGTATGGAATACAAGAGTAAAGCAGTATTATTATGATTAAAAATAATCTAAATATATTTTATGACGACGCATAAAATATATGGAAAAATTGCAAATACTCCTGAGAAAATAACAAAAGGATTGATGTTTCGCAAACATAAACTTAAAAAAAATGAGGGACTGTTATTCGATATGGGTACAAACAAAATACATAGTTTTTGGATGAAAAATACATACATACCATTAGATGTAATCTTTTTAAATTCAAAACTTCGCATAGTAGGTTTTGTTAAAAATACTACACCACATTCTTTAGAAAGTGTATCTATTAATAAAAAAAGTTTTTATGTATTAGAGGTAAACGGAGGATTTATCGAAAAAAATAAAATAAAAGTAAATGATTATGTTGATTTTTCTACTCTTATTTAAAATATAAATTTCCTAATTATTCAGGAAATTTATAAACGAATTAAAGCAACCTATATTGATATTATATAGAAAATATATTTATTTAAAAGCATACCCAAGATCCATCAATAAACTATTATTTTTTAACTTATTTTGTCTACAAGAAGGCTTTCCTAAGAAAAATTGCAAATAACTAAACTTCTTGCCATATTCAAATTTCTTCTCGCCCATATAAGCTAAGAAACCAACACCGGCTAATACTCCGATCACTCCAGTCAAAACATTATTCGCAATATCAATATGTTTTACAACAGCATTATTTACAGCACTTTCTTTAGTATCTTCTACAGGTACTTCTTTATCAACTTCACCTGTCATTTCTTCTACTGGTGTCTCTTTGCTTAAAAGATTTTTCTTATAGGTATACAACAAATAAATAATACCAGTTACTCCAAAAATAGCAAACCAAAATGTGTATTGAGTTTTAGAAGCAAATAAAAATGCAACATACATAAATGCAGAACTTATAAGCATATTATTTGATTTACTTAATTCAGGAACAGTCAATACTACAAAAAATACAAGAGTTAAATAACCTAAAAAGTGTTTTATAAGCATACTTTCAGAAAACATTTGTTGCACTCTACATGGAAAGAGTTCACCTAAATAATTTCCACTTACAATCAAAACAAAAGTAAAAATTGCAATAATATTTGGAACAGATTCATGCAAATTATCTAATTTTAGCATTCTATATATATAATATAGATTTTAAGATAAAGTTAATTAAAACCAATCTATTCATATAATTATTAATGCAAAACACAGCTTCTATAATTTTAGCAGGTGGATTAGGAAAACGAATGAAATCCGAAACACCTAAAGTATTACTTAAAGTAAAAAATAAGCCTATGATTATTCATGTCATAGAAAAAGCAATAGCAATTAGTAAAAAATATGTTCTTGTTGTTGTTGGAAGATATGAAAAGCAAATTAAAGAATGTATCGAAGAACACGTTGATCAAGCTGAAAAATACAAAATATATTATGTAAATCAAGAAGAAGAAACTATAAACGGAGAACAATCAGCAAAAGGAACCGGACACGCATTATTATGTTGCTTACCATTTCTACAACAGATTGAAATGAATACAAAAATACTAGTATTGTCTGGAGATGTTCCACTAATTAATAATGAATTATTACTTGAATTTTCTAATTACAACAACGCACTTATTGTTTCAGAAGCTGATGATCCTACAGGATACGGTAGAGTATTTATTGACACAAATGGAATACCAAGCATTCAAGAACATAAATTTTGTAAAAAAAACATGTTATTTTATAAGTATGTTAACGTGGGCATATATATTTTCAGCATTCATTTCTTAAATACACATATGAAAAATCTACAAATAAACAATAGCAACGAAATTTTCTTAACAGATCTTCCATTTGAAGAATTTATGTATTGGAACGACTTTTCTTTATTTACAAATGTAAATACGATAGATACTCTTAACTCACTAAACGATAACTAAAGTTCCCACTCAGTAAAATTTTTTTTTGTACCACCATCGTATGGCACCGCTAGTTTATGTCGCAACATCCAATCATTTATATGCGTGCTTCCAAGATGCACATCTGCCAAAACACGACCATATTTTTCTGTAGAGACGTTTGTCAATAATACTATCTTACCATAAATCAAATCATTCAATTTATCTCTTGAAATAATAGCTGCTTTTTTCTCTTCTTCATTCTTTGTTCTTATTTCAGGAGAATCAATTCCTTTTAAACGCACAGAAAATCTATATACAGGAGTTTTACTAATCATGTTGGACGCCACAGTTATTGTATCCCCATCATATACTTTTATCACTTTAACATAATTTAATTGAGGAATAAAAGGAACTGTATTATTATATTCAATATTATCTAAATAATCAAACGCGGATTTGCTCGAAAACTGACAAAATTTTGGTAAACAAAAAAAACTCATTCGTTGAACAAAGTTGACTATATGCATATACTATTAAAAAACGTTTAAATATTTTCCATAATTTAAATTATTACTTTTCAATAAAAATTCTTTAAAGATTTTTATTTAAAATAATTTTTGAACCAACTTTATTTCATTAATCGCATCTGAACAACTTTGAATTAAATGTGTAGTAATCATTTGTTTATCAACATTTTTCTTATAAGCTAAACGTAATACACTTTCAACATCATGAGGATGAAATTTTTTAAAACCAATATAGCAAACAACGTCGCTAAATAATTTGTCAAACAAATGATACTCTATTAACTTTCCAATAGTATAATCTTCATTTTCCAATTTAATATCATAGCAATTTTCCATCGTTGTTTGTCCTGGCAAGATTGGAACCAAATTAGAATTCAGGTTTTTTACAATTTCTGTAAACTTTAATATCAATACGCTGCAAGCTTGTTTGATTAAATCATTATTATCGTAAATACCTATACTTTGAATCACAAAGTCGTAACTGTTTTCTTTAAAATATTTTTGAACATCTAACAAATAAAAATTTTTCTTTTGGAATTCAACTTCTCCTTTATTCATATCATCTCCTCGAAGTATATTTTCTTTTTCTTCCCATACTGAAGATGCCTTATCAATATCAATTGTATTTCCATAAGAACACTTAGATACTACATTATATACACCACTTTCTTTTGCAGTATGAACTGAAAATTCTGCAGTTAATTTAATCTCTTCTCCTGGAATATTTCCCATCTTCGGTCTTAGACGTACAAAATCAATATAATAGTTTGTTAATGTATTTGGAGGAAAGAACTCTTGTATCTTTTCTCTCGCTAAATATTGCCCACTTTCTTTATTTTTAACCTTAAAGTGTTCAGTTGTTACAAATACAGTATCATCTGTTTCATTCTTCTCATGTAATTCTAAAACATATTTACCAGGTAATGCATCCATGTCTTTAATATGAACTGGAATATTACTTAAACGATGTTTTAATAATTCATTATGAAGGCGTGTCGTATTTATTTCAATCTTGCACATATTATCTTTATAATTTTCTGTATAAAACCCTGTTACAGGTATATTTGATAACATTGTTCTTCTTATAGCATTCGCTAAACTTACATCAACATTTGATAATGTAAATTTAAACTGCTGATCTAATTCAGATATATTAGTAATTTCAGGACCCATTATATAATTGTAAATAGTATATTTATATATTTTATTCTTATATATTAGTTTCAATTTTTTATAATATCAACTCTTCTTCTAGTATATACTTATTTATAAACCGAGTCCTATGTACTGGTCCTAACAAACCCCATATTAGCCTTACCTTAATCCTTATTTCATCTAAAGTGTGATTATTATATAAACGATTATTCACAAAAAGTGAAGCTTGAAATATATTATTAATAAGATACTCATTTGGTATAACTATGTAATGAGAATCTTTAAACTCAATCAAATTATTTGTACAGTAAACATGCAAATCATGCAATAAAATACGTTCGTTATAATGAATATAATAACAATCCATGACTGTTTGAAAATCGTTATAAAAACTTCTAATGTCTATTAATAAATCTTTTGACTGCACATTATAGGTATATGGAATAATTTTCATTCTAATTTCGTATGGTAATTTTTGTACTAATGAATCGCGCATATATTATATTAACATTTTGCTAATATCATATTTTTTAACCAGTCATTAAAATTCCAAGTAATATAAAAAATATTATATAAGGAACTAATACCAAGAACCAAGCAACTCCCTTTGCATTTGCTCCACAAATTAGATTTAATAACCAAGTCCAGAATAATATATATAAAATTTTTACAAAGAAAATTAACGTGACACTTACTACTTCACACTGATACATACCTAAACAATAAACGCTGGATCCTCCCAAGTTTTGCATAAGCATGATAAAAACAGTAATTAAAGAAACAACTAAATAAACATACGCCGGAGTACACAAATTTTTAAGTCCTGCAATTGCCATATTTATATATTAATTATATATTTTAAACCATAGGATATTGATTTGTTTCCACATTTAAATGACTATATGGAGCTGTTTCTGGTACATGCTTTTCTACTAACATATTTGCCACTTGCACCATTCCTTTTGTACTCGGAACATTTAAAAAAGCATTATCATAAGAAGGAAGTGTTAATGGATAAGTACCTGTACCACCTTTTATTACTTTTAAAGGAATCTTTTTTGTCTTTCGCTTACTTACTCTCTTTCTCTTACCACCACTATGTAAACTCGAAGACTTGGGAAAGATATAATCTTTTTGATCATTTAATGGATAACTATTTATAGTAGGACCTAGTTCATGACTACCTCCTTTAAAAATATTATTCCATGTAACTTCATTTCCACAACCACAATTTTTCTTACCACCTTTACGAGATTTTCTATTTTTTTTTGACTTTTTGTTTTTCTTTTGTTTTAATGTAATTACTTTCTTCATATATACTTACTTCAGATTATTCTATATCTACATGCGTTAACATATGTCTTCTACAACACACATTATGTAATCCTAAAGTATCTAAAACATCTCCTTCTACAGTTTTTTCAACGACAGTTTTTGTTAAATATATCACTTTTTCTACATCCATATTCTTAGATAACTTAATTCGTCGAACTTCTCCTTTATAAAATCTATATTTATCGGCCAATACTGTACCGCAACTAAAACACTTAACTGGAATAATCATTTTTTATTTACTAATATTATATATACTATATCAATTTTTTAAATATGAAATATCTTAAAATCATATTTTTAATCCTACTCTTTTTATGTTTAACATTTATCACTTTAGGATCTTTTCAAGAAGGCATGGAAGAGAAAGAAGACGATGCAAAAGGGTATACCGAAAACAATTACGATATTGAATACCATGACCCGGTTGAAGTGATTGCTAAAACATCTACAAAGTTTGGTACACAATTTAATGAAGTTACCGTATATGATAAAAAACTGAAAAAACTTATTGTTATGCCATTCACGAAACAACAAGGAACCGCGGTATATTTTGATCCAGGTTCTTTCAAGTATGGTTCAGAAAATTATGTACCAACATATACCGAAAGTGTATTACTTAGTCGCTCTAACAGCCTTAAGAAATAAATATATAATTCATTTTTTCATATATTTATTTTTTTGTTCGTCTACGCGTTTTTTTTCGAGATTTTCTAGATTTTCGAGATTTTCGACTCTTTTTCTGCTTTCTAGTTTTCTTTTTACCACCAGAAACACGTTGTTTCTTATTATCACTATCATTATTAGAAGTTTGTTCTTCTTTAAACCAATCATCTTTTAATAATTTTTCTGCATTCAAAGACATAAATTCTGAGTTTAATTCTATACTATCTTCTTCTGTTTTTTTCACTGTATTGAAAATGCGTTTAATAAAGTTTGCAAATTGATGACTAAAACCCATCGGTATATCATCATTAAATTTTCCTGATTTTATTATGTTATATACATCTTCTTTTGGAATAATCATTTGTCCTTCATTAGAAATTCTATATTTATCAAATATTTGATCATATGTAAAAAATATCATCTTTAATATAGTTACACCTAATGACCAAATATCATCCATAGGATACAATCGTTGTAATTTTTCATCATCACACTTAAGACTACGCAAATAAGTAGTTGGAGTAAAATAATAATTGGTTCCATCTTTATAATGACAAATTTTTGTAATTTCTTCTTTAGTTAATTTTTCCTTACTTTGATATGCCGCACCAAAATCAATAATTTTAACATCAGTAATTTGATTGTCTTGTGTGTTCAACATTATATTTTCTAATTTTAAATCCAGATGATATATATTATTTTTATGCATACAATCTAATGCAATTAAACAGTCCTTTACAATTCGTTTAATATTGCTTTCACTAAAAAAATTTCTAAAATTATTCATACTTGCTTCATTTTCAAAAAACACATCAAATAAATCATTATCCATTTTTTCAATAATAGCATAAACAGTATTATTATAAATACCAAAATCATATACTTGTGCTATATTTGTACATCCATATCCCCCTTTATCTTGATTTTTACTGAGAATCGCTTGATATTTTAATCCTCTTTGTTCTCTATTTATCAAGTCTGACAATTTTTCTTCATCATATTTTCTTGATAAATCCATTTGTGTTCTCAATACTTTTTCATGATCATTTTCTATTGAATAAACAATATTAAATCCTCCTCTTCCTAGTTCATCTTTTTTTTTAATTTCTTTATCTATATTACAATCAATTTTACAACCATCACAATCTAAATCATCATATTGATAGCCCTCTAATGTATTATTACAATTACTTTTATATTTATCATCATTTTCTGTAATTTCTGGTGGTGGTGTTAAAGACAATCCTGGTGGTGAATTTAAAAACTCCATTAATATATTATAATGTTATTTTATTATTTATTATGTTCTTTTAAATGACACTCTTCACAAAGTACCTCTAAATTTGCAGAATGATTTTTATGAAAACTCCCTATAAAACCAGCATTATCTGCCTCTTTTTGTTGATACTTATGATGTGTTTCCTCGCTGATCTTTTTATTACATCGAACACACATACCCCTTAATACATTCTTATTGTATTTACTAGGTTTATAACTCAAATATCCCTGTGTTTCTGGATAATATTTATTTCGAATCTCAATTGCTTTTTCAATAAATTGATTCGGCATATACAAAGACTTGCAAACTTCCAACCCATATACTCTTTCCCCAGATCCATCCTTTAACTTTCTATCATATTCCAATAATCCTGTTTCATAATTATAATGAACTGTCAAATGTTGAAAACATATTTTATCCAAACTTTTCACTTCATCCAAATCTACTATTTCATGAAAATGCGTTGCAAAAATGAAAGAACTCATTTTTTCATGCAAATGAATCAACCCAGCAGTAAATATACCTAATGCAGATTGCATTTCAGTTCCACTACATAATTCATCCCCTAAAATCAAGCTATTTTCGTCTGCATCATTCAAAATAACACGCAACTCTGACATTTCAACCGCAAATGTTGACAACCCACGAAACAAATTATCATGATTCAAAATACGACTATAAATAGATTTATAAGGACAATACGTAAATTCACTAGATGGAACATACATGCCGCTTTGTGCCAAAATAATTGATATTCCAACTGCGCGAATTAAACTTGTTTTTCCAACAGCATTTGTACCATACAATAAAATACCGTTTTTTTCTTTACCTAAATACATATCATTACCAACATATAATTCATTTTTTTGAATATGTTCAATCAAGCTATGTCGTAACTCTCTTGCATCAACAAATGATTTTTCATTTTCTTGAATAATAGGTTTACAATAGTTGTATTTCGTTGCAACATATGCTTTGTTCATAATTACATCTAGTTTTCCAACAAAATCAGCCAATAACTGAATGTTTTCAATATTTTCATTCTCAATCTTTTCAAGAACGTTTTGATATAATTCTTTTGTCTGATCTGATATTAATATTTTTGTTTGTAAAATAGTCTTACAGTCTTCTTCATGAGAACCTTCAATCCGCATATTTGAACCAGTTGACTTTTTAAAGGAAATAGATTTATCGATATTTTGATTTATATTCTTCCAATCTTTGCTGCGCTTTTCTGTTATTTGTAAATAAATGTCATCTTTTTTCTCCTCCAACTTTACGTTATATCCAGAAAAATGTTGTTCTGTAAATTTATCTATTGACTGAGTTGCTTTGTTTAACTTAGTATGCAACGAATCAATCTTCTTAGAATAACCATTTTTAAAAAATGAATCAATCACAAATTTGAAAGTATTTACATAACCACATTTTTCAATATCAAATATTTCTTCAAAGTAATTTATTAGATTTATTAGTATATTTTCAAATTGAATCCACTCATTATTACATAAATATTGATAAAACTTATTATTTCCAGTAAAAAATTTATTTACTTCTTGTATAGATTTAATTGTATCATAAAGTTTTTTAATTTCACAAGGCATAATATTTTTATTTATCAATCTGCGAATAAACTTTTCCAAATCAATCACATGATACAAGTGTTTACGTACATTTTCTAATAATGTCATATCCGTTTTTAAAAATTCAATAAAATCATATTCTTTTTGTAACCATCCTGTATCAAACGTTGGATTACATAACTGTTGTTTAAATAATCTTTTACCCATAGATGTTTTTGTTTTATTCAATAAAGATAATATCGAGCTCTCAGTTCCATGTTCATTCTTTTCACTCAGTATATTTAATTGCATTAATGTATGGTTTGCCAAAACAACCTTGTTATCTTTACTCTCAAATATAGGAAACTTAATGTTTTTAATATAATTTTTATTATATTTTTCCAAAACATTCAATAAATAACAATAACTTTGCAAGGCAATTACTTTTCGAAATTCAAAACAATAATCATATGCTTGTGTACCATGCAATTGATTAATAATATGTTTTTGATAAGTCTGCTTTTCAACATTTTTCACTTCACTATTTTCAAAATCAAATATATGATAATGCACATGTTGCACGCCACAAAATCTCATGATATCTTGTATTTTTTCTTCTTCCAACGAAGTTATAAATATAATTTCATACGGATTATAAATACGCATATATCCATCTAATTCATCAAATGTTGTAGAATCAAAAATAAAGTCTTTATCATACTCAAATAAATGCGTTTCTGAAGTATACATATTCATAACCGCACCGCCAAATTTAATATAAGATTTAACATTATTTTTATACGGCTGGATCCAAATGCACATAATATTATTTGTAATTCGGGTTTGCTCGGTTAAAGAATGGTTTACATAAGTACCGGGTGAATAAATATTTTCACATATCCTCTGTTTTACCTTTCCATTTTTATCTTTTATTTGAATATATACTGGGACAATATAATTATGTTTTAATAAAAGTTCAACATATTTATCCACACCCATATGGTCTGGAAATCCTGACATTACATATCTTTTAGTAGAATCCACGCGCTTTTTATTTGCAATTGCAAAATCACAAATTTTAGAAACATCTTCTATTTCTGAATAAGATTTATCACATATATTATTTTCTTCAAATCCATAAATTTCAAAAAAACTACCGACTTGCATAAAAATTGCTATTTTCTTTCCAATATACTCCTTTCTATAAGTTTCAGTTAAAGTAAAATATTGATCTATAACTAATTCATCTTTAGTTGTCATTTATATAAAAAATTGATAATTATTTAAATTATTTAAATAAGTATTAAATACATAAATATGTCAGATGACTACGGACAATTTACTATACTAGACAATTATACACATGATTATGTAAAACCAACTCAACAATATATTCCTATTTATCTCCATGATCATGAATATTATTTCGATGATAGCTGTTATAATTTTAGCAAAAAGGATTTACAAACTGATGAATCATTCTCTACAATATATTCTGATGATTTTACATATAAACATTATATTACCAATTATGCAATTGCAGGAATAATAATAGTTATTGTATACAGTTTTCGTTTAATATTTATTCTTTAACATTCATGAAATTGTATAATAAATTATCTGGATTATGGTTTGTCACTTCTCCACATATTAATAACGCAGACTCAAACATTTTTCTTAATATATCGTTTGGTGTTGTTGATCCTACCTTAATAAACCCATGTTTAACTAAATATCGTTTTATATAAGGTATAGATTCTTGTTTCAATAACTGTTTTTTTGTACTTATTTGATTTCTGATTGTTTTATTTGATACCAATACAGAAATTTTGGGTTTTGTTCTTGATTTACCTACGTTATATCTTCTTTTAATTGTACGACGTTGTTTTATTGCTTTTTTTCGCTTTTTAGGGAATAATTTTTTATTCATATTTTGTTGCTGTAATATACTTGATTTTTCTTTAATTTTATTTTGAATTTCTAACTGTCTTTCTTCTACATCTTTCTGCGTTATTGGTTCACTAGCACCACCATGTTTTACTGTCTTATTCATTAAATTCCTATATGTTGGAAGACTTCCATTTTTTAAACAACTATAACTCGGCGGTGGTTGTGAAGACGAATGAAATTGGGGTTTTATATGAAAAGGACTATTATTATCTAAAGTCGGAAAATTTAAATTAACTATTTCACTAGTAAGATCTGGTGAAATTGGTACATTTATTTTGGGAATTTCAGGGATTAACCTTGTATTTTTTAGAGTAGTATTTTTGGGAATAACACTATTACCTTGATTTTTTACTAAATTATCTAAAAATTCAGTTGCCTTTTCAAATTCATTACCAAAAGTTTTTGTAGTTTTTTCCTGGTTTTTATCAAACATTTTATCATAGTTATTTTGTTGTTGTTGTCGAATCATCTTCAATAACGATCTTTTTTTTAATGTTTTTTGCCGATCTTTCTCATTAGAACCAAGTGTAGGTTTTACTTTTATTTTTTCTTTTGGCTTTACTTTTTTCCCTCCTTTTCTTGTTTTATTATTGAAACTTGAGACAGAAAATAAATCAGGGTTTATATTTAATAATTTTTTTTCACTCATTTATATTTATTATATAATATCATTTGTATAATAAAACACATTAAACATACATACCATACAAAAAAGTTTTTTCATTCTTTTTTTTGTTTTTTTGAAATGTTTTAAAACCTTCTTCAATATCATTTATATCTATTTCTTTTTTAGTAGATTTTTTACCATATATCCTTCGTCCATGACAAATTTTAATATTTGTTAATAACATTTCAACATCTCTTCCAAAATGCTTAAAATTCTCCTTATATTTTTCAAACCATTCTTTTGTTAAACAATCTTCATGTAAGCTCCATCCCTGTTCAGTAACCTTTTTCTTAAAAATATTCAACAACTCTTCTGCATTATATGAATGTAAGCGAAATCTCCAAATAAATCGAGATTCAAGACCTTGATTTGCTTTAAAAAAAGTATTTTCTAATTCATCTTCATAACCGGCTATTATAACCATTAAATCATCTTTATGATCACTTAATGCCTCACATAGTACATCAATACACTCTTTTGAAAAAGAATCATTTTGATCTTTATGTATTAATGAATATGCTTCATCGATAAACAATACCCCGCCAATACATTCACTAATTACTTTCTTTGTTTTAATAGCCGTTTGCCCCAAATATCCTGCTATTAAATCATTTCGAGTAACTTTTTTAAATATATTTGATTTTAAAACTCCAATTTTTGAATATAATTTTCCAATAATTTTTGCTATTTCTGTTTTTCCAGTACCAGGAGGACCAAACAAAACCGTATGTTTATAATCAGTATTATTTTCACCTACGTGTAAATTCTGTATAAAGTAAAATAACTGATCTAAGACACTTTCCTTTAATTCATCTAACCCAACCATACTATTTAACTCCACTAATTCATTCTTAATATCATGCAAAATTTTCAAATCAATATTATATTCTGTATCTTCTTCATATGGATTATCATTAATTAACGTAACTAAATCATTCAACTTCTTAATATCCGTATTAATAATTTTATATTTATTTTTTTTTTTAGTTTTTATACTCTTTGAATTTATATCGGTTAAATGTTTACGTTGCCATTCTAAATAGGAATTATCAATATAAAATTTATTTATATCTTCAGTACTTAAATAATTTATTTCGTAATCTTTTGTTATATTTGACGTGATTGAGGCATAATCAAGGTATGTATATTGTGATTTACTTGAATAAGAATCTAAGAATTCTATAAATTTTTTTGATTTATTTATTGACATTTATTAAATAAAATATAATTATATTTAACTCTTTTATAAAATAACTTACATAATAAAAATATCCATATATAGTAATTATGGCTCCAATACTTGAAAGCAAAAATCGAAAACTGGCTATACTTTTAATTACAACACATGGAAATTTAGACTCGTCTCATTCATTAGAATCTAAAGAAAACATAGCAATTCATAATGGAGAATCATTTTCTATACATAAAATAGATGCTACACGACGAGGTGTGTGTAACTATATTTCAGATACTTACATGGATGAGATGATTAGACAAATGACTCTGTTTATTAAATCTATACATGGAGAAGAATTAAAAGATGATTGTCCAGATGATAAAAAAGATGATTTATTATGTTTTAATGGTTCAGACAAAGAAAACACACGACAAATTATAAATTTAAGTAGATCGTTACGTACATTTATATCTAATATAGATGAAGTTAGAAAAGAAGTAAAATCAACAGCAAACGATTTCGCAAAAAAAGGATTAATTCCCGAAGATAAAAACAAAATGTTTGAAAAAAGTGATTTCGACGAAAGTAAAGACTTATCGGATTATTTAAAAAATGTTGATGATACATATACATTAACTAGTTGGAAAGATAGATTTGAATACGAAGATAAACTATATACTCTGGATCCTGCAGAAAAAATAGAAGATGATGCAAGTCCAGCAAATAATACTATGATTTTATTAAATTCAGACGGTTATGAATATTTATTACCAGAATTTGAAAAACGTTTAACACGAAGTTATAGTGCTGGTGAAAACTATACAATTCGTTTAAGTGAAATTATCGAATCATTAAAAGGTAAGGGATACACAGATACAATTATTATAGATTTAGCTTGTAATGTAGGAGATAGTGATATATCTACAAGAAGGATTCTGCGTGGATCACGAAGAGGAGGAAAAAAGACAAGAAGAAAAAGAAAAAATCTTTCCAAAAAAAAGAGAAAACAAAAAAGAAAAACACTAAGAAAAAAGAGAAGCTAAATTTATATTATTTTACAAAATAATATACATATTAAACTACCTAAAAAATTGAAATACATTTAATTAACTTACTGCACTAAATCATGGAATACAATTTTAAATCAGCAGAAGTAGGTTTTTCAAACCAGTTAGAAGAAATTCTTACTGAAAACATAGAGAAATGTGTAAAAGAAAATCCTAGTTTTATGCTAGACGACTTGGGTACTTATATTGATGAACCGTTTGGAATTATTGAGTCCTATTTTGAAGGACAATATTTGGAAAGGCTTGTACGTCATCAGATTGAATCATATAATCATTTTATTAACTATCAAATTCAGAGGACTATTCAAATGTTTAATCCTGTATTAATTCATTCCGAAAATGATTATGTTGAAGAAAAAGGTAAATACTTTCTTGAAATCAACATATCCTTTGTTAATTTTAAGTTATATCCTCCTCAAATCTATGAAAATAATGGTGCTACAAAAATTATGTTACCACAAGAAGCAAAACTTCGTAACTTTACTTATGCATCTACTATGACATTAGATATCAATATTCAATATATTGTAAGAAACACAGAAAATATGGACAATCCTAGAATAATTGAAAAAACTTTATCAAAAATTAATATCGGGAAAATTCCTATTATGTTAAAGTCATCCATTTGTGTTCTTACTCAAAATAAACAATTAAATAATGACTATACGGGAGAATGTAAAATGGACTGTGGTGGATATTTTATTATTAAAGGATCTGAAAAAACAGTTTTAGGCCAAGAAAGAGCAGCAGAAAATCGAATCTATTGTTTTGATGGAAAAAATACAACCAAATGGAGCTGGTTCGCAGAAATTAAATCAGTTCCAGATTTTAAATGTATTTCTCCCAAGCAAATTGAAATGATGATTGCTAGTAAAAATAATGGTTTTGGACATGGCATATTTGTAAATATACCGCGCATAAAACAACCCATCGAACTATTTATATTGTTCAGGGCTCTCGGCGTTGAAAAAGATAAAGATATTTGTAAACATATACTTCTCGATATTGATGACGATGATCAAAAACACTTGTTAAATTATTTACAAGGATCAATTATTGATGCAAACAAATACATGACAAAAGATGAGTGTATAGATTACATAACCAATCATGCAGCGTTTACTCCATTAAATATGGATAAGGAGACAGGAGCTAGAAAAAAAAAGGAATTTACAATAGATGTATTAGACACAGATTTGTTTCCCCACTGCAAGACACTTACACAAAAACTATATTTACTAGGTTATATGGCTAGTAAGCTAATCAATACAAGCCTTGGAAAAATTCGATGCGATGATAGAGATTCATATCTTAATAAAAGGATTGAACTTACTGGAACCTTATTAAATAATCTATTTCGAAATTATTTTAATAAACTGGTGAAGGAAATGCAAAAACAGATTGTTCGTGAGATTAACAACGGTTCTTGGAAATCTACAGAAGACTATGAAAATATTATTAATATGACAAATATTTATAAAATTATGAAGTCCGCTACTATCGAAAATGGAATTAATAGAGCCCTCTCTACTGGTGACTTTAGTATCAAACAATCAAATAGTAGTAAAGTAGGTGTTGCGCAAGTATTAAACAGACTTACTTATGTTTCTAGTTTAAGCCATCTTAGAAGAATTAATACACCTCTTGAAAAAAGTGGTGAATTGATTGAACCTAGAAAATTACATGGTACAACATGGGGGTTTTTGTGTCCTGCAGAAACACCAGAGGGTCAGTCGATTGGTGTAGTTAAAAATATTAGTTATATGGCACACATTACTATTCCAACAAACAGTAACGCACTTTATGATTATGTAGAACCATATCTTATTTCGTTGGAGAAAGATGAAAATTTTTATAAAAAAGTAAAAGTGTTTATAAACGGATGCTGGTTAGGTATTACAAATAATCCAATTGAATTATACGCAGACATGAAAGAAAAAAAATACAAGGGTATTATTAACATTTACACTTCAATTATATTTAATTATAAAAGCTTGGAAATTAGAATTTGTAATGATGGGGGAAGGTTAACCAGACCAGTATTAAAAGTTAAAAATAATAAGGTATTAATTACTAATGAAAATATTCAAGATCTAGTTTCTAAAGATCTCAAATGGAACGAATTGTTAACAAACTGTAAATTAGATGAGTCTGTTATTGAGTATATTGATGCAGAAGAACAAAACTATAGTATGATTGCCATGAAATCAAAACAAGATTATCTACAAGATAAAAACTTTTCATTCAATTACACTCACTGTGAAATACATCAAAGTACTATTTTTGGAGTACTAGCATCGTGTATCCCTTATCCAGAACATAATCAAGCACCTAGAAATACATATCAGTGTGCTATGGGTAAACAGGCGATGGGTGTCTATGCCACAAATTACGACAAACGAATGGACAAAACTGCATATGTATTGAATTATCCTACTAGACCGCTTGTTGATACTCGAGTGATGAATTTTCTAAAATTAAATCAAATTCCATCTGGTACACAAATTCACGTTGCAATTATGACACACACAGGATATAATCAAGAAGATAGTGTTTTAATTAACAAAGCTTCGCTTGATAGAGGATTATTTTTGGCAACTATTTACCATACGGAAAAAGACGAAGATAAGAATATTATTCGAGATGAAATTATTCGATGCAAACCAGATCCTGCAAAAACTAAAGGAATAAAATTTGGAAACTACGATAAAATTAATGAACAAGGATTTATACCCGAAAATACACTTGTTGAAAATAGAGATGTAATTATTGCGAAAACTATTCCTATCAAAGAAAATAGAAATGACCCCACAAAGGTAATTAAATATGAAGATCAAAGCAAAACATTTCGTACAACAGAAGAAACCTATATTGACAAGAATTATACAGGAAGAAACGGAGACGGTTACAATTTTGCAAAGGTTCGTGTACGTAATCTAAGAAAACCTGTACTGGGAGATAAATTCTCAAGTAGACATGGACAAAAGGGCACAATCGGAAATATTATCGAAGAGTGTGACATGCCATTCACTAAAGATGGAATGAGACCAGATTTAATTATTAATCCACATGCTATTCCATCCAGAATGACAATTGCTCAACTAAAAGAAACACTTTTGGGAAAGGTCCTTTTAGAACTGGGACTATTTGGTGATGGAACAAGCTTCGGTAATCTTGATGTAAATACTATTAGTGAAGAACTGCAAAAATTAGGCTATGAAAGTTATGGAAATGAAATCATGTATAACGGCTTGACTGGAGATCAGATTGAAACAAGTATCTTCTTTGGGCCTGTGTTTTACCAAAGATTAAAACATATGGTGAACGACAAACAACATAGTCGATCTATTGGTCCGATGGTAAATCTTACACGACAACCGGCTGAAGGAAGAAGTAGAGATGGTGGATTTAGAATTGGAGAAATGGAAAGAGATGTAATGATCGCTCACGGTATTTCAAGATTTTGCAGAGAAAGGCTTTATGAAGTTTCCGATAAATACAGTACATTTGTCTGTAACAAATGTGGGATGATAGCATCATTTAATAACGGAGATAAAAACAGAAAATATACAAATAATGACTTTAGTATACACTTATGTCATACATGTGATAATCGATCCGACTTTTCAAAAGTAGAAGTGCCGTATGCATACAAGTTATTAAGTCAAGAATTACAAACAATTAATATTGTTCCTCGTATTATTACACAAAGAAAATAAATAAATATAATATATAAATGTCTATACCAAGAATTATATTTATTATTCCATATAGAAATAGAGAAAAACAAAAAAGTTTTTTTTTAGAAAAAATGAAATATATTATGGAAGATATAAATGAAATAGACTATAGAATATTATTTATACATCAAAGAGATGAACGAGATTTTAACCGTGGTGCTATGAAAAATATTGGATTTCTATTTGTAAAAAACCAATATCCAAATCACTATTTAAATATAACCTTAGTATTTAATGATGTTGACACAATACCAAAGGAAAAGAATATGTTTAATTATGAAACGAATAAAGGATTGGTGAAACATTTTTATGGTACTCAAAATGCATTAGGTGGAATATTTTCAATAACCGCGGAAGATTTTGAAGACATAGGAGGATTCCCTAACTTCTGGTCATGGGGATATGAAGATAATTTAATTCAAGAAAGAATCATACAGAAGAAAATAGTTATAGACAGATCGAATTTTTATTCTATTATGAATGAGAATATAATTCAAGATTTCTCTGACGGCTATTTACGTTATGTAAACAAAAATGATTTTAAATTATATAAAGCAAAGACAAGTAATGGCATTCATAATATATCCAAACTACAATATGAATATGACGAAACAAATATGTACGTTAATGTCTTTCATTTTGACGTACCCAATCAAAAGTCAGAAACCGTACCTATGGACCTACGAAAAACAAATATTCCATTTGCAAGATCAACAGGATCTATGAAAATGTTTTTATGAAAAAATAGTATCTAAATTTCGCAATAAATAAACTTTATCTTTTACTTCATCCAAATTTATTTCCTTTTTATAATGATCAGGATTTTTTATAATATCTTTTATTAGATCTATATCGCGTTCTATTGATTTTGATAACTTAATAATACTACCAAAGTATTTTTCAATATTTGTACAACCCAGATAAATGGGTGTTGTGCCATTCAATAATGGATTTATTATTTTTTCTGAAAAATAATGATTCGATTCAACATTCTCAATACAAATATGAAATAAATAATCACTATATGGCTCTAACTCTTCAAATTCACCTTTTAATCGATCGTCCCCCTCTTTATTATAATACTGACACCCTCGTCCATATATATCAACAGGTAAGCCCTGTTTTAAAATTTCTTTGGCAAGATAATGTCGATACAAATGCCCGAATGTTCGTCCTTTTTCACTTATCATTAATGACATTATTTTATTTTTAAATGGTATCGTTTTACAAGGAGTACAATACCACATATACGAAAAATGTTCAATAAAAGGTTCTTGTAAATCATATTTATCACCTAACAAATATTTACCTATATTGTCTTTGGCATAATCTACAAATGACTGAGATAATCCTAAAAATAATCTTGGCTCAAACGCTAACCCAATAACATTTTTTTTATCTATATGTTTAGGAATAATTGGCATAGCTGTATTCAAAATAATTACATGTGTATAATCATCATTAACTGTTATCTCTATTTCTTTACCTTTTCCGACATTTTCCATTAATGACGTTTCACATAAACGATCAAGAATTTTTCCGCATTCATTCGGGTTACCAAAGCTAGAAAAAAAACGAATTTTATATTTCATTAGTTTATTCCTAGTTTTATTTATAAATAGGTTTATATATAATTTATTTTTAATATATGGATTTAATTAATGATATAAGAACTAGTAAAGATTTTCAAGGATATTCTTTTTCAAATCATAAGAAAAGTGAAGTAAGAAAACAATTATTACAAAATATTCTTAATTGTAAAATTGAAGAATCTTGCTATTGGAGTGCTGAGCTATTATGTGCAGGTCATTTTGTAGAATTGTGGGATATTATTATTCTTGTTGTATGTAGACATATTCATTTGGCAAATCCCAAATTAATATTATATATTGAAAATAGATATGAAAATTTTAAAAAGGTTATCAACGGTGGAGAATTTTTAAATGAACTAGATATTCGCAACGATCATAATATACGAACAATATTTTGCGAAATAATCAGTATATTGTGTTTTTCAAACAAAAAACCAGCATTTGAATTATTAAAAATTCAAAAAAAAGACGAATTTGACTTAATAAAATTTGGAGAAAAGCTGAAAGCTAATAATAACATATATGCTAGTACTATTTTTTTGAAAGAGGATCCTAACGAACTATATATTCCAATTAACGAATTTATGTTTCATTTATCAGATCAAAGTAAAAATATGCTGAATGCTTGCTACTGGATCGAATGGATAATTGATTTTAATTTAAGCTGTAAAAAAAAGAAAAATAAATGTACGATTCAATCTAGACAATATATAAATGTTGAAAATAAATATGTAAATGAACCGATATGGTTAATATGGGATGCATTACTGCATTATGCAGAAAAAGATTCATATATAGATAAACTAATCAAATCACTATTAAATACTTTTTGTATTAAATTTTCAGACGGTAGTTCAAGAAAACGACGATATTTAATTTACTTTGGTGTTTCTCTAATTATCGAAAGTATTGATAGAACTATTCCAATAATTCAAGATAAGAATAAAATAAAACCAATATTAGAAAATATTGAAAAAATATATAAACAGATTAAGAAAAAAGAACAGAGTCCAAATACAGAATATATGTTTCATAATATTCAAAAAGAACACGCAATTAAAAAATCGATTGCTCAGATTAACTTAGTAAACTCGATTCAAGTTAAAAAATAAATTATATGATTAATGCACATAATTTATCTAAAAAGCACCAAACGAACTACCCAAGGCAGCATTTGCTGCCATAGGACCAAACGCATCTTGTATAGGAGCTTGCATACTGGAATTTGCAAAGGCATCAGTTTGTGGTTGTCTAACTGTAGGAACAGGGGCAGGAGGGAATGTTCCTCCTTGTATTTGTGAATCATCTAAATGATCAGCTTGACTAGGGTTATGACCGTTAACCCTTTTTACATTCTTTTTTTTCATATTGTCCATATTTTCTCCGGATGGACCATTATACAATTCCATTAAACGATCAAGTAAAATATTCATTTTCAATCCAATCTTTGTTTGTAAACTTAGAATAATAATCAAAAACGCTAAGATTACGTTTGTAATATTTAACATTTCATATTTGAATCCACTATAGCTTGGAAGGTAAGTAATCATTCTATGAATAAATACAATTCCAGATAACATTATCATTAATTGAATAAGAACTTCAACAATAATTTCTAAAGAATTTTTTTCCGGATCAGCGTCAGGAATAAACTTTTGTACAAGCTTATTCAATAATACTACAGGAATAACCCCCATAATACCATATTGTGCTGCATTTAATAGTTCGGCTTTTCCTTCCTCTGTAGTAGAAAATACATGAGTTATAAAAGATACTTTATTAGGTTCTCCTCCATCTTGTAAATCTAAATTCATTCTAGTAAAACTATATATAGAAAACCCATAGAAAATATATATTGAATTATGTCAATTCATGAAGAAACTCAATATTTACAGTTGATCGAAAACATTTTAAATAATGGAACTATTGAACACTCTCGTAATGGAATTACTAAATCCATTTTTGGAAACATGATGAAATTTTCTCTAAATGATGGAACAATTCCAATTCTTACTACTAAAAAAGTAGCATGGAAAACTTGCTTTAAAGAATTAACCTGGTTTATAAAAGGAGAGACTAGTAACAAACTACTAAATGATATGAAGGTTCATATATGGGATGCAAACGGATCAAAAGAATTTTTAAAGTCTAGAGACTTAAAATATGAAGAAAACGATCTTGGTCCTGTATATGGACATCAGTGGAGACACTTTAATGCTAAATATAATGACTGTAATACCGATTATTCTAACAAAGGAATTGATCAACTTCAAAATATAATTGATCAACTTAAAACAGATGAAGGAAGAAGATCTCGTAGGCTTATTATGAGTGCATGGAACCCATGTCAACTAGATGAGATGGCTTTACCACCATGTCATGTAATGGCTCAATTTCATGTTTCAGAAAACAAATATTTATCTTGTTCCCTTTATCAAAGAAGTGGAGATGTTGGTCTAGGAGTGCCATTTAATATTGCTTCATACTCATTTTTAACACATCTTATTGCAAAGCATACTGATCTAGAAGCTAAAGAATTTGTTTATTTTTTAGGAAATGCTCATATTTATGAGGAACATGATGAAGCATTAAAAGAACAAATACTCAGACAACCATATGAATTTCCAAAAGTACAAATTAAAAATAAAAAAGAAAACATTAACGATTATTGGCTAGACGATATAGAGTGGAAAACTGAATATAAATATCATAGTCCAATAAAAATGGAAATGAAAGCTTAAATATGTTTACATAAAAATATTTAAAAAATAATCTTTTTAACTATTAATGAGTCAAGGAAACGCAGCCGCAATTAGAAGAAGAGTTAGGAATTCAGAAGGACAACCTATATCATCATTTGATCCATCAGTATCTACGAGTGAAACTCCAAGTACTACAAATACTACAAGTACAAGTTCGGTAATTCCAGTAGCAGATGCTTTTAAAATGATGAATTCAAAACTTTTTAGTTTAGAAAAGAAAATGGAAACTTCATTATCTGGTACTAATACAGATTCAAGTATTATGGATGTATTAGAAGAGTACAACGCACGATTTGATCTAATTGCAGCCGAATTAGGGGAATTAAAAGAAACAATTTTAAAACTTCAAACATTCACTATGGATGTTAATAAAACATTATTTGATGAAAGACTACAAGTTTTAGGAGAAGTAAATAAGGATGTTGTCAACGATACCATGTTTTCTATTGAAGAAAATAAAAACAACGAAGAAAAATTATTAGATTCAGATAATAAAACGAATGAAACTGAAGTGGAAGAATTAATGGGATAAATAAATAATTAGTAGTTAATTAATATAAATATGTAGTCTATAAAAATATAATGAAAGAAGACGATTTACTTGAAAAAGTTAAGAATCTACAAGACGACTATTATAAAGAAAATAAAAAAAATACCTTTTTTAAAAAAGCACAAAAGTATGAATGTGCGAAAACAGTCAGCACAAACCTAGACGTCATTACTCTTTTGAAAAACACTATGTATTTTCTTCCAAACTCTACAGATTTGTACTTTCATTATCCATTATTCAAAACATTTGCAAATCCAGAAAATTTTGAAACAATTGTTATGTATTTTGTAAACCTATGTAAAAAATTTTTACAAGAAGTAGGTACATTTAATTTACATATTAATTGGGTCGGTTATACCATTTCAGCACACCAAAGATATATGCCATTATATGATCTTTTTATTAGATTAGGAAGAGCAAACGATTTTGCTTTAGAATACTCTTTAAAAAATCTATACTTATATAATCCACCTAACGTATTAGATCAAATAGAGGTATTAATAAGACCTATCATAGCGCCTGGTATTCAAAAGAAAATAAAAATTATTTCCAAATCAGAGAGTCAGAAACATCTAACTAACTTATTTAATTCGTTTAATAAGTAAAAAGTCATTATTAAATGTATATATATTTAATAATGAGTCTTATAATATCGTTAATTATTTTTATTATTATTTTATTTATTTATATTCATATGATTGATCAATTTAAAAAAAGTAATGATTTAGAGTTGTATGAAATGGATTATACAAGCAATAATGATCTTAATGAAACGTGTAATATAAAACAACCCATCGTATTTTATTTGAAAAATGTAAATGAAGAGTTTTTTGATAATATAAATATTGAATATTTAGACAAAATACAAGATAATATATTGATAACAGACGAAAAACGAGAGCAATTTGTATTGAATGTTTCAAGTGCATCTTTATTATTACAAAATGATAAAAAGAACAAATATTATACAGAAGATAATGAATCTTTTGTTTATGATACAAATCTACAAAACCTATATGAGTCAAATGACGCATTTTTAAAGCCGTATTTTACAGTACATACAAAATATGATCTGCACCTTGCCAGTAATGAATGTACAACACCTTTAAAATATCATACATTTCAACGAAAATTCTTTTGTGTACATTCAGGAAAAGTAAGAATTAAATTAATACCACCGAAATACTCAAGTTATTTGCATGAAATAAAAGATTACGATAAATTAGAATTTTACTCACCTATTAACATTTGGGATATTCAAAAAGAATATATTCATTTGATTGAAAAAACACAACAACTAGAATTTGATGTTCAGCCAGGAAACGCTATTTTTATTCCACCATACTGGTGGTACAGCGTAAAATATATATATGATGATGATATACCAAGTGTAGCATCAAGTATTACATATATAACTGGTATGAACGCTTTGGCAAACGCGAAAAATTATTTACTTTATTTTGTTCAACAATCCAATACAAAAGTTGTAAAAACAAAAACAATCACACAAGAAGAATTAAAAGAACAACTTAATCAAAATAATCAAGATGAAGAAGATGACACAAACACGCAAACATTAAAAACTGATATTTAAACATTTTTTTTATCTACCACTACTTCTTTCAATACTGTTTTTATAATTTTGTTATGTTGTTTTTCTTTTTCTTCTTGTCTATCAGATCCCAAAGAATTAATAGATATTTTTATAAAATCATTATTTTCGGGTGTATCCATGTTTACAAATTCAGGATTTTCTTTTTGCCATTCAGGTAATAAATCCAAATTTTTCTTTTCAATAGCAAATAATGCATCCTTCAATTTAGGTTTTTCCGTATTGTCAATTTCCCATTTATCCTGATCTTTTACATATACTGTTTCACGTTTTATATCTGTGCAATGTATTGGTCGCTCTGTCACATCTAAGTTATTCAACGCTTTTACCAATATTCTTCCGATTCCATCAACATATCCCAACTTTCCTGTCTCTTGAATATCTTCAATAGACAAGTTTAACGAATTTACAAAATCCATTAGATTGACTGCATTTTTACATTGTTCATTTAAAAAGAAATTTAAATTAAAATTATTTGTTTGATTACAATTATTATTGATTGTTTTTCCCTCCTTTGCAACATCAAGTAACTGTTTTTGTAACTCTTGATTTTGTTTATGTTGTTCTACAAGTAAATCTTTAAATTCATGATTTTGTCTTATTAATTCTACAACTTGATTACTACTAACTACTGGCTCTTTTACAATAGTTTTAACAGCTATAATCGGTTCAGAAACGTCATTTTCTTCAATATTCACAATTTGGCATTTTTTCACGTGACGAGACAACCCTGAGGCATGTTTGTATTCTTTCAAACATCGCTCGCAAATGTGTGCGGCATTTTTCGGCATTTTTTTGTTACCATTAGTTACCATTTTATGTTTTGCAGTCAAAATATGTTTGTCATAGTTACTTTTTTTGCTCGTTATAAAGTTGCATTCTTTGCATAAAAAATTTGGTGCTTCTTTTTGGCATTTTTTTGTTACCATTTTTACCATATTAAATGGTAACAAAAAAAATGCCTAAATCGTTTTTTTAATATATTAAAAAAAAGCTCAGTAACAACAATTACATACTTTTTTTGGTATTTACAGCAATATGCTTTAAAATGAAAAAAGTGAAAAAAATTGAAACAAAACTAAATTCAAAAAAATGATTTTGGACATTTTAAAAATGTCCATTTTCAAATTTTTTAAAATACTTTTAATGAAAAAAAAACAAAAAAAATGAATGAGAACATAAATTATCAAAAATATTAGAAATAATATACTTATTACTTATAATAATAATGCAAAATGGGAAAATACCAACAGATCAGCAGATTCGTCAGATTTTAAACGCAAGAGAACAAGATATTTTAATTAGAGGAAAACAACATTCAGTATATGATTATGACGGCGGTGTACTTTCTTTAGGTTCAGCGTCTTTGTGGTATGATAATAGTTTTAATTATGTGAAACCAGCATCTAGTCAGATGTTAGATTGTGTAATATCTTAAAAATACAATAATTTATATATTTATTAAATTATTGTACTGTACTGATCCTTCTTGTGGGAATCTTCAAATCTACCAAATAAATAGAATTCTCAGTTTGAATAATATATTCTTGACCAATCTTAAAAATCTTAATAATAGGACTTGTGTATTCGTCGTCACTTTTTACAAGTAACTTTTCGTTATTCTCCTTAACACCAATAGAAACGGTCTTATCGATGGAATGAGTCCAGTAATCCATCATGATGGGCTTGTCTTCTACAATTGCAATCTTTGCTGCATGGTATAGAGTAGTTTGTTCAGGCAAACGATATCCTGATTCTTCTTTAGTATCTTTATCTGAAAATTCAGCCATTTATAGTTAATTATGTTTTTTCACTTTAAATGGATAAACACATAAATTATTATATTATTCATGCTAAATAACAATAAAAATAGAAATTTAAACGAATGAGAAAAATTTAAAAAATAGTATAATATAGAATGAATAAAAATTATAATCTTAAGGATGGAATAATAAATCAGTTTATAGTTTTATTAAATGACTATTTTACACGAGTGATATCGTCTAAATTAAATGAGGTTAGTTATAATAGTTATTTTCAAATAGGTATACATGCATTTATTCGAGTCTTTGAATACATCTTATTTCAAACAAAATCATTAGAAAAAGCGCACATTTATAGTGAAAAAAGTCAAATTTTATTTTTGGAATATTTAGAACAAATACAAGAATCAGGATATTTACAAGAAATGGATGTAAATGACATAGTATTATTTGTATATAAAAAAACCATTTTCAAGATAAATGAACAAGAAAACGAAGCAGATATTATAAATAATATGATGACATTATCTGATACATCTGTAAATTTTGATGAAAAGAATTATCATACATTATTTGTAGACTTGCAAAAGACAGCGGATGTATTATTTTATTGGGATAATAATTACATTACTAATCAAAATAGACTAGATATTACTCAGAAATTTTTCGAAACATGGTATTTTCTTTCAGAAAATGACCATTTATTGTTATTATTAGAATATATACATCAAGAATTTTCATTTGATTATTCAGACTATAAAATTGCATTAAAAGAAATTATTGAAATTAATAAAAAAAATAAGATTAAAGAATTAAACGAGAGTTTTTTTATAAAAAAATTCACTATTGAAAAAGAGTTATTAAAAGAAAAATATCAAAAGCTAAATATAAAGCAATTTATTAAGTGGTTAGTCAGTTAATTTTTTTTGACAGTACGCTTTCTTGATAATAATCATTTGTTACTTCAATAGTTTTCTTTCTTGTTTTCTTCTTTTTAATTTTTTCAGTAGGCTCTTCGTTCTGAATATGAATATTGGGATATTCTTGCAACAAAATACTTTTAATAAACTTATATACTGTATCCAATATAAATTCTGTACAGTTTCCAACAATTAAACAACTACCTGTTCTAAAAATCATGAAGGAAACTTCCGTATATTTTTTGTTACTTCCTAATTCTGACATTTTCAAATTGCAATCTTGACTACTAATAATTCCATTTTGTTCAACATCATCTATATTATTATAATAAAATTTACATTTTACACCAGGATAACTACATGGATCAAACGCGGTTTCTATCTTGTAATTACTATTTAATATTTGACTTAGTTTTTCTCTATCTATGTAAAACCCACAATTAAAATTTGAATTAATCAATACATTCTGTTCTTTGTTTGTATGAATAAATTCTAATTTGCTTTCAATATATGGCTGTAATGTGTTCAACACTATTTCTTTTACAGTATCAATAAATGAATTATCCAATATACCTGGAATCTCTAATTTTCCCGTATTAAAGACTTTGATATGGATTTCCTTAAACGAATTTTCAAAGGTGAACCTTGCAATTAAAGCGAAACAATTATAAAATGCATTTTTTACTTTACTTCGACAGTTCATAATATCCTTTTTCGATAAACCAATTGTGATTTTGCGCTCATCTTTAAATTTGATTCTGCGCGCTTCAGGATTATTAATATGTTTTAATTCATTTTCAACATAGTAAGGAATCGTTTTGAGTTTTTCCTTATATTCATTATATTCCTCTTCGTTTGTGAAAACAAGTTTTATCTGTTTTTTAATGATACCACTTTTCTGAGCAGAATATTCTATCACTGGAATATGCCAAAATATATTTTTAATATCTATTTCTTGATTTAAGTACAATACTTTTGTTTTTGTAGAAATATATAGGTCTTCACAGATACTGGTATTTTCAACAATTGTTTTTTCTGTTTCACTATTATCGACTTGCTCGCCGTCTCCCTCTAAAAATTGCTCCCACTCGTCGTTGACATTCATTTTATATAACGGTTCTTTATATAAAATCTATATATCAATTTTTTAATTTCTCATTAATGTAATTCATTTTCAATCTTTTTCTTTAGTTTTTCTATTGCTTGTCCTGGATTTAATCCTTTTGGCCATGTATTCGAGCAGTTCATGATTGTTTTATATCTATATAGTTTCATCTAAGCGTGTTTATTAAATAATTTGAGCTAATAATAAAACACCACCTAACATGGAAAGGCTTTTCATAAAATTAATTTGTTCACCTTTTTTCATAGGGTTGTGAATAAAAATAATTGTGCATAATATAAAAAAGGCTAAAGCGTAAGCTGCATAACAACCTATGAAATAGAAACTGGGTATAAATATAGACAATAATATTAATATTGGGGAAACGGTTTCAACCAAACTAGCAACAATAGCTACTAAATAATTTAAACTTTTTCCAGCTTTGTCAAAAGGAGAAATAGTACGTAAGAAAGAAGCTGTAGATTTAATTGACTTTAAGTGTTTGATACCACTTACTGCAAAGATGAGTGTAATAAATACAGAGAGCACAGATAAAACAATTTTATCCATTATAAAGTCTTTGTAGATATTTATTTATAAAAAAATTGATTTTTTGTATTTGTATTATAAGAAACTAATCAAAAATGACATCAATTCTTAATAAGGTTTTTCAATATACGCCGTATGATATTATTATAAATATTATTGATTTTAATGATGAAGATAAGTATTATAATAAGGCGGGCCATAAAGAAAAGATGAAGGATGTTTTTATTGATATTAAGAATATGGCAAGTATTTTTGGGGTAGATGTAAATGCATCTTTATTAATACCCCCACGATATGCAAAATCTAATTGGGGGTGGGAACCTGTACCAAACGAATTGTATACGTCAGATGCTTTGGTTTTTCATCAAGAATACGAGTTTTAAAAATCTAATAATATTGTGAATGGTATCAATATTATTAACGTTTATAGAAGGAAGTAAATATTGTTTCCAGCTTCCTAAGATAAAAATTTTTTCATTTTAATTATAAAATATTTCAATAAATAATTATTATTTACGTCTTGTGTATGAATAATAGATTCCATACAATATAGAATTTCATGATCCACAACTTTGTTTGTTCGAATTAGAAATTCAAAAAAGGACAAAATAATATTTTTTTTATCGTTATTGTACTGAATGCTTATGTTATGAATATACGTAAATATTTTGTTTACATTTTCTTCGCTTCGAATGAGTTCATATAGATCATTCAATATTTTTACGTTAATTATATTATTTTGGATTGTATCTATATTTTGGTTAAGTTGAATAAAATTAATAATACTTCGTATATCTGAATTATAAATATGTTGAATGTTGTTGATTATGGTCTCATTTATTTCAATTTTTTCTTTTAAACAAATTTCTTCAACAAAATGTTGAACTTCTAATTTAGGCAGTTGATTAAAACGTATACAGAGAAATTCATTTTTAAGAGATGTTTCGATTTTGCTTATATAGTTACAGATTAAACAAAATCGGACATCTGTAAAATTGGATTGCAATAAATATTTAAGAGCTTGTTGAGCGTTTTTTGTCATATAATCAACTTCATCCAATATAACAAATTTAAGTCCATTCATAAAAAAGTTTCTTGTTCGAACAAAAGAATATATTTGATTGCGTATAATATCGATTCCTCGTTCATCCGAAGCATTCAAATGAATAACAGATCCCTTTACATTATTATTATGATTTTTTTGATATTCATTAATGAGATTTATTATTGTAGTTGTTTTTCCTGTACCTGGAGGACCATAAAACAAGAGATTAGGAAAATAGTTATTTTTCAATATGTTTTTAAATATTTCTTTATTAGTTGAGTCCAAAACGATATCATCAAACTTTGTTGGTCGATATTTTTCAACCCACGGTACGTTTTCTTTATTCATATACAGTATTTAGTAACTATTTTTATGCTATTTAAACGTAAATTATTAAAAAATTATATTCATTTGTTAGAAACATATATTTCGTAAATAATAGCTAATGTAATTTTACAAAAATACTTAAATACATCTTAGAGTAGTTATATAATGTTTAATAAACAGATTGTTTGGTATGGCTTGACGGGATATGCAGTTGGTGTTGGATATAGTATAATGATAGAATCATTAACTAAAAACAAATGGGAGACTTATTATAAAAATCATCAATTAGCTGATGATGTAAAGTCTTCAAAACATGGATTACTTAGTTATTTTGTATCTATGTCATCAATTATAGGTGCATCTACTGGTATCTATATAGGATATCGTTTACAATAAATTATCTACGCCAATTAATTTTTTGAAAATCTTCATAAGATAATCTATTTAATTTTTTGTGTTCATAATATTTTTTTTCATATTTATTATATTTTTTACTTAATGTTGCCATAGCTGGAGTCGTTTTTATATTTGAATTATTTACAGGAATTTTTTTCCTTAAAAATTTTAAATAACCGCCTGTCATTATATATATTATAATGACATTCATTTTAAATAGTATACAATAACTATATAAATCTACTTGCTATGAACATGACAAATAAAATTGATATAAATTATATATAAACATTTGACTGTATAGTTTGTAGAATGACGCAATCAGAAGAATATCATTTGTATCCTAAAAATAAGGAATGTATATATACTACTGAATATTGGAACAATCATTTGTCTAATGGAAAACAGGTTACCGTATTTTATGTTCAACAATGGAGGGACGGTGAATTCACTATTGAATTGGATGAAAAAGAAAAAGCAATAATATTAACTAATGATAACATTATTTTGAATGATTGGCGTGCTTGCACAGAAGAAATAAGTAGCGGGTGGTTTTACGAAACAAAAATTAAAAATGAAGAAACGTTTAATGATGAAGAAAAAAAAGAAATACATAAATTGATGTTTTGCGACAAAGACGATGAATGTGCATATAATAGTGAAGACGAATACGATTTTGAACAAGATATTATGGAAGCAAATGATTGGTCTATGGATGATACTATATATGAAATTGTGAATGGTTGCGAATTAGAAATTATGAGTTAAATGTGAATACCATTTGTTTTCGTTCTTTTTCATCTTTCTTTGTTCGACTGCGTAAAAATAAAAAATACTTATTAGCTATTTGAAAGCGTCTTTTTACATATTTTGCATTTGGATATTTTGTTTTATGATGTTTTAACATAGCTTCTAGCCGTACTTTCATAATCATACCAACTTGCCAGATTCGTTTATGTGGATAAGCGCCTTTTTTGTATAATTTTTCTAATTTTTGGATTGTATTTTTTACATCTTCAACTGTTGAATACTTGATTGGTATTGTATCTGAAGGATCTTTATCAATATAGACGTCAAAACTCTTTTTCGGATCATTCGGGTTATATAGAAATTGTTGTTTTTTTGTTTTGTTTTTTTTATTATTATTTTTTTTAGTTTTCATTTATAATAGAATGATAATTTAATATTAAAATTGTAAATATTTATAATACAATATGCCAAGTTTTATTGGGTTAAAACAGAGTGTTGATATTGAATAATGTGAAGCACCTGTTTTTTTGTAATGTATAATATCTTGAATTCCAGTAATGCCTCCTCCGGCAATAATTTCTACGTCATCATATTTATTTGTTATTGTTTCTATTAATTTTTTATTATAGGGAATGAGTGTTTTTCCACTTAATCCACCTTCTTTGATTGGTAATGTATTTGAACAGTGAAATTGTCTAAATCCTTCTTTATAGTATTGATCTACCAATTTCATATTTGTTACAGGAGATAACTTAATTATACACCATTTTCGTTGATTATTTAAAAATTCTTTTAGACCATCGCAAATCATTTGTTTTTCTGCATTAGGACAACTGACATTTATTTCAATATTCATATCGTCAGGTATCTTATTTTGAATAGTTTTTATATCACTTGGATTCAGTATTGCAATACTATAAACATATTTTGTATTATAGTTTTTGATAGCATAATCAATACCCTTATTTCTGAGTCCTATTTTATTTATCCAACCATTATATTCATATGAATATCTTAATGTTTTTAATATTTGACCCAGTAGACCATGTCTGTGTTCAAGAGTATAGCTACCTTTGATTTGTGTAGTATTGGGTAGATTAATGTAGTTTCCAAAGGGTGGGCTTATAAAGAGCATTTAATATAATAATAAAAATTGTTTATATAAATTTATTATTATACATATTCATATTAATAACTTTACTTCTTCTCACAGTTTCCAGTCTTTTTGTTTTTATGTGTACCATTAGGACATCTCTTTCTTTGAATTTTAGATTTATTTTGACATGTTCCTGTTTTGTTGTTTTTTCTTGTTCCATTAGGACAACGTGATCTCTTTTTTGTTGCAAATCTAGATGAACGACGAAGGGGACGTTTCGCTAATTCTGCTTGTGTCTTTTCCTTGTTTACTTTTCTTTTAAGTGCTCTTTCTTGTTTCGCTTTTTGTTCTGCCTCTTTGGCCATTTTTTCTGCTTCTTTTGCTGCTTTTTCTAACTCTATTACTTCTTTCTTTTTCTCGCTTTCAATTGATTTTAAAACTTTGCGATAATGTTCATTTAACTTATTTAATTCTTGGTTCCATACATCCATTTTACCTTCTTTATGGTATTTATTTTTTACCAAATATTTATTATGGTTTTTTACTTTTTCTTTCCATTCGCGAAAAATTTGTTTTCCATCATTTCCTAAAAGCTTCAAATCAATAGGCATTTTGTCTATATATATACAATATATTATTTTTTGATACCAATCACTCCACATGCTAAACGCGCACCAGCATTTCCAGTTTTTAAAGATTCTTCGTCACCACCTACTCCTAAATCGTCTTCTTTGTCGTGCAGAATAAACATACGACCTAAAATAGACGTCTTTTTTCTTTTGGTTAGACATAAATTTTTTGCATAGATTTTTCCTATACTTTTTTTATTTTTTGATTCGACATTACCAAGATCACCTGCGTGTCTTTCCTTAGAATGAAGACCTCCATGATTTTTATTAAATGGATTAAAATGAGAACATGCACTATTGCAACCATCCGATAAATCACCATATTCATGAATGTGAAATCCGTGTAATCCATCACTTAGACCAAATATTTCATATTCAATCATTAATCCTTGCTCTGTTTCACGTATTTGGATTGTTCCGGATACATTATTTTTATTAGGTGCTAGTATGCATATTGCTTTGCTATAGGATCCACCTCCTTTCAAGCAATCATTATACGGAGCACAAGAGCTTTTCATAGTAAATCCACGGACACCCTTTTTGCAAGCTTTTTGTGAAAACCTTCGCGGTAATGAGAACTCTTTATTATCAGATTTACGTATACATTTTTTTGCTGTTTTATTGTGGTTACAACAATTTTGAACCATTTGTATTATTTATAGAAAAAAAGAAGAAAAATTGATTTAAATACTTTTGCATTATTTATCTAAAAATGAGTGGATATTTGGAAATTATTTTAGGTCCTATGTTTTCTGGTAAAACAACAGAATTAATAAATACTTATTACGACTTTAGAGATAAAAACATAGGAACAACAGTTGTAAATTTTATAGATGATCAACGATATTCAACAACTATGTTATCAAGTCACGATAAAAAAATGATTCCATGTATTCAAAGTAGAACATTAGGTGAATTGAATGAATCAGATTTAAAAGAAGTTATATTAATAAATGAAGCACAATTTTTCGAAGATTTGTTTGATTTTACTTTAAAGTATTTGAATGAAAATAAAAGTATTTATTTATTTGGCCTTGATGGAGATTTCAAGAGAAATAAGTTTGGACAATTATTAGACTTAATTCCGTATTGTGATAGGGTTATTAAAAAAACAGCAATGTGTAAATCATGTAATAGTGATGCTATATTTTCTCATCGTATTTCTGAAGAAAAAGATCAAGTTGTTATAGGATCTTTAAATTATATTCCACTCTGTAGAAGGTGTTATTCAATTATGATTCAATAATTCTACATAAATGCTTAAGTATTTTGAAAACTTATTTAAAGAAAATATCTTTTAACTTGTAAATAGTATTAATGGAAAATACCGAACCCACAGTCCCTAAGAAAAGAGGACGAAAAAAGAAGAGTGAAACGATAGCTCAAGAGAATACTATTCAGGAAGAAAAAACGGAACCGCATGTTCCTAAGAAAAGAGGACGAAAACCAAAAGGTGGCAAGTTGGTATTAAAATCTGAACAATCAAATAGTCAAGATAAAGTGCAGCCTAATATTATTTTACATTTGAAATGCAATTTAAAAGATATTAATTCCTTTGATAGCAATAATGTTATGATAAAGGATCCGCTAATGTATAATCCAAGTATTCCACCAAATATTGAAACATACACTCCGAACGATTCCAGTTATTTTAATTTGAATGAAAATACTATACAACAACAACTTGCATATTTTCAAAAGTCTGATAATGATAAAACACAAGCATTATCGGATTCTTCTGTAAAGACTGAAAATAGTATGCATGATCAAGAAGTATCTTTTAAAGATATAAATGCAAAGTTGAAGAAGTTAAAAATTCAATATTATAAGAATCTAGATAGTCAATATAAACCAGCATGTTTTTGGTGTACTTATGAATACGACAATCTTTGTTGTTATATTCCTAAGTATGAAATTGACGATGAAATGTTTGGTTATGGTTCATTTTGTAGACCAGAATGTGCAGCAGCTTTTTTAATGAAAGAAAATATAGACGATTCAACAAAGTTTGAACGATATCACTTATTAAATAAAGTATATAGCAAAGTCTATGATTACAAGAAAAATATTAAACCTGCTCCAGATCCCCATTATTTACTAGAAAAGTTTTATGGAAATTTAAGTATACAAGAATATCGAAAATTATTAAATACAGAGCACATGTTGTTAACAATCGATAAACCGATGACTCGTATTTTACCAGAATTGCATGAGGATAATGATAATATATCTCAAGTTTCAAGTGTTGGTAATGATGGAGCTAAACTAGGTATTTACAAAGTAAAACGTCAAAGCGAGAAACAAAAAGGACCAAGTAAGAATGAAATAATGAAGGAAAACTTTGGTTTTTAGATATTTCTATACAACTAACTTATAGAAATATCTTTATAGAAATATAAGATTATTTATTAATGGCAAAAATAGTAAGTATTCATTTAATGGGTGGTTTGGGAAATCAATTGTTTCAAATATTTGCTGTATTGTCGTATTGCATTAAACATGGGTATGATTTATTAATGCCTTATACAGAAGAATTAAATACTGGAGAAGTACGACAAACGTATTGGAATAATTTTTTGAGTGGGTTAAAACAGTTTACAACATACAATAAAGGAATAGCAAATGAAACGCTATTACACTTCCAATTATTTCAAGAATTAGACTTTATATATATTCCGTTTTTTCCTATAAATAATGAACAATTGAATTCTATCACCTTTTTTGGATATTTTCAGTCGTATAAATATTTCCAAGAAACGCAAAAAGTGATTTTTAGTTTGATTAATCTAGAAAAACAACAAAATGAAGTTAAAAATAAATATTATAATTTTGATGATACTGTTATTAGTATGCATTTTCGATTAGGTGATTATAAAAATATTCAGGACTGTCATCCGTTAATGCCGGCGTCTTATTATAAAAATGCATTAGAGTTCTTAATTAAAAATATAGATAATACTGCAGGAATAAAGGTATTGTATTTTTGTCAACAACAAGATAATGAATTGGTAAATGAGACAGTCAATAGTTTGAAAAATGAAGACATATTTAAAGATATAGAATTTGTAAAAGCAAAAGATGAAATACAGGACTGGGAACAAATGCTTTTAATGAGTGTTTGTAATCACAATATAATCGCAAATAGTACATTTAGTTGGTGGGGTGCGTATTTTAATTCTAATGAAAATAAAAAGGTTTGTTATCCTTCATTATGGTTTGGTCCCAAGCTTAAAAAGAATTTAAAAGATTTATTTCCGCAAGATTGGGAATGTGTTTCGATAAAAAATAATTAATTATTTAAAATAACAATTCTTAAAAAATTGATATATATAAAGAGCTTAAAATGAATACATAGATATAGTATGGAATTTTCTAATAATATTATGAAAGCGAATGAATTGGCATTTATGGATTTACCAATCGTAAAATCCCTAATGAAACGCGTTAAGAAGCTTGAAAAGAAAAATAAAAAACTAAATATTTTGAATGACAGTTTGCAAAGAGTTGTTATTAATTTATCTTCGGAATGTTGTAAAGTAAATAGTGATGTTAATTGTTGTTACGATTCTAGCGATGTAGAAATTAAAGAAGAAAAAATAGATACACCTTTACATATTGATGATTTAAATACAGATGAGATCGAGATTGTTAACCCCCGAAAGAAAGAAAAAACGGCTAATGTCGTTTACGAGATAGAGGAATTGAGTCAACCTCATCCTGATTGGGATTATGATGGTATTAAAAAGAATATAGGTTCTATTCATCCCAAACGAGAAATAGTTTATACCGATGATGGTGAAACTATATTGACGAAGCCTCTTGCAGAAAGTGCACGACCAATCACACGTGTTGTTAGTGAAGTTGTTGAAGAACATATAGAGCAAGAAGAAGAGCAAGAAGAAGAGGAGGAAGAGGAGGAAGAGGAAGTAGAAGTAGAAGAGGAGGAAGAGGAAGTAGAAGAGGAGGAAGAGGAGGAGGAAGAAGAGGAGGAAGTATATGAAACAAGTATAAATGGTGTAAGTTACTATGTTACAGATGAGAAGAATGGATCTATTTATGAAATAGACGAAGACGAAGAAGTTGGAGATGAAGTAGGAAAATATGAAAATGGAGTACCAGTATTTAAAAAGTAAGTAAAAGTAAATAAAAAATAATTTACATTAATAATAAAAATTATTTTTTTACAGTTTTATTGTATTTGTTTAGGTTGAACCTCAATTTCTTTTTTGTTTTATTTTTTATACCACCCATTAAAGTAGCTTCGGGTTTATTTTGTTCAAGTTTTACCATTATTTCTAATACTTGAATCATTAATTTTAGCATAGCAGTTTCACTTTCATGTTGAGCTTTTTCAGTTTCTGAAACATATTTGTTTTCTTTTATCAATAGTTCTCTATTAGAGATTGACGCGTTGTATTCACCCACTTTACTATTAAGACTTAAAAGTAAATTTTTATTCTTTGATGTTTTTGCTGTAAAGTCAGTTATAAGTGGTACTAATGTAGTATCTTTATCTTGTAAAAATGTATGGACTGTATTTGCCATTACAACAAAAGTAGGTTTAATTTTTTTAATATTATTTAATTTTTCTTCAATATCATTTTTATTTGGCATAACAACTGTGGATTGAAAATTAGATATAGCAACTTGTGAGAGTTTCTTATTTTTTAAACTAATATCCATATTAGGCGGTAGTTCTTTATTCATTTGTTCTTTTTTGACAGCTAAATCAATACTTTTAAATTGTTCTTCGGATACTGTTTGTGATTCATTTGAATTTATAGAAAACATGGGTTCACTATAATCTACTCTCCAAAATGCACTTTCATTATTAGATGTTAAGTCATCTAGTAAATTAGGAAATTTATTACCCAAAATATCATCATAAATAGGACAATATAATTTTAACATATTTCCAGCGTTTAGTTCTCCTTCAATAAATTCACACATTAAACTCACTTCTTTTTTGGATTGACCTTTTATTCCAGGATTGACAGTAATGACACCAATATCTATTTTCTCTATAGTGTCGGTATTAAATACTTTATTCTCAATAAATGAGGTATATGCATGTTTTAAAAAGTCATAAAAGTCTATAACGTCTTGGTTTTCTTTAGGATCTAATACTTCTTGTAAAAAGAAGTTACTTGATGCTCGAATAGGTCTTCTAAATTTATTTAATGTAGTATAATTAAAGTTGCGATAATCATCTTGAAATTCTTTAGGTAGACCCTGAATCGAGTTATTATCAAATTTTTCTTGAAATACTTTTGTTAAATTCTTTAAATTATCAATATTTTCTCTTAGTGTATCAAATAAATCTTGTAATTTCTCAATACCTTTTTTAATTATATCGATTGTTTCTTTGGAAGGAGATTTATTTGGAACAATTTTCCAAGTGGTTTCTTTATAATGATCACCCTTAAGAGCGTTTTCTATTTTTTGTGGAATGTTTTGCCATGTTTCATATATACTTTTATGTAATTTGATAGAAGCTAGATCAGCTTTTTCAATATTTTCTAACATCGATGCTTCATCTCCGTTAAAATCTTCTGTATTAAGTAAAATGGATTCTTTTAAGAAAGTATATGTATCTTTATTTTTAGCTACCATTTTAACACTAGGCCTCTTATCTGCATCAATTTTAGATTTTAAAAAAGCTATAATTATTTCTTGTGCTACCTTTTTTATTTCTTCAAGTGTTTTATTTATCTTTTCTTCTCGTTCAATAACAATTGCATTTAATTTTGGAACAAAACGATTATATTCAATCAGAATTTCCTGATAAACAGGATTATTTATAATATCATTCAACCATGTTAGCTTTTTAAATGTATATGTTTTACCCTGTAAATTTAAATGTGAAAAATAGAACGTTCCAAAAGGATTAAATTGAAAAGGAATAGCAGAATCTATTTGTTTTATTTTATTAATTGATAAATGAACATTATTTATTACTGGAAAACGAGTTGGGAAAATCAATAAAATAGTAGATATAATATTTTGAGATGCAATTTCGTTTGATGTATTTATATTACTGATTTGTTTTTGATAATAAGGTTCTAATGTTTTGGTAAAAGTATCTTTATTAAAAAAAAACTCTATTCTTTCCATATAAGTCATTTTTTCTAAGTCAGTATGTGGATAGGCAATATCTCCTGTAAAATAAGGAAGATCGTTTAATAGTGTATTATTTTCTTTGTCTTCGTTTTCTTCTGAAAAATGAAGCATACTCTTTTGGAATTTTATTTTTTTCAAATTTTCATCAGGTATATTTGTATACATGGTGATTGCTAATTCATCTATAGAGATTACAAATTCTAAAGCCATATTATAATTTACTTATAATATGGAAATAAATTTATTATAAATTATAACCCTGAAAATCTAAATTTAAATTTTTTTGTTTTTGGGCTTTTTCTAGAAGTTTTTGAGCTTTTTTAACCTCTTCTTCGCTTACTTCCTTTGTTTCTTCATCATCATCAACAATTGCGGTGTGATAATCCTTAAATTCTTCTGGTAAAATATAAAAACTGCTTTCTTCATCCAATAAATGATCAATAATAATAATAAACATTAATGTTACACCAAGAGCAATATATATGTCTCTAGTTCCCATCCATGCAATTGCAAATACAAGAATATATCGACTAAATGTTACTTTTAAATAAGATTGCATCGTTTTGCTCATTTTGATTGTCACAAATCTAGAAGCAATATTTAAAATTATAATCATTAATCCTGCAAAAATTTTACTTTCATTTAAAACCTTTACATGATCATGAAGATAACTAAAAACGCTTTCAAAACTATTATATATTGTTTTTGCCATTTAAAGTATTATTAGATTTTATTCCTCATTACTATCTTTTGGTTGTAATTCTTTTTGAGTTTTCATCTTTTCTTCCAATACTGAGAATTTGCAATTATTGTGACAAATGTTACATGTTTCATCGTGAAATTTTAATTCAGGAAATACATGACGTATCATATCATCGGGAACATCCATGTTTTTGTATTTTAGCTTTAATTCATTACAATTATTTTTTTTAAAGTCCTCATTATATTTAGTTGTTTTATTCAATACACTTTTTCCTTTGTATAAATGATGAATGTTTTCTTTTTCTAAATTGTTTCCTTTTGATGAAGGAAGAATAAAGTCATTCTGGAATGGTGAAAAAGAAGCGGGTTGAAGAGTATCAAACGTTTCAACATATTCACTTATGTTTAGCATATTTTCAATAAAATGAGATTGTAAAAACAAAATGATTAAGACACACATAAATAATCCAATTAATTTATCAGAAAGTGTGTACAATATAATAATGAATACAATAATTAATTTTCCTAAAATAGTATCACTATACTCGAGAATCAAATCTAATTGAGTCAAGTATAAAAATACTAATAAGATTGTTAAAAAAAAGGTAATTTCGATATGCATGTTATAATATGTATTTATTTTATTCTTGTTTTATTTATGAAAAATAAAATCTAAAGATTTTTTAAGTAAATTATATATGTCATTATTAGCAACTGCATCTACATGGAATAGTGATTCTAAAAAAAGGGTTTCAACTTTACGAAAAAAAAATAAAAAAGAGTACGATGACAGCGATGAAATGGAGCATTTAGAGAATCCTTCTCATGTCATAGAACAAGAAACAAGTATAGAAGGAATGAAAACCTCTGGAGAAGAGAGAACAAATAGAGTCAACGAGTTATTAAATAAAATGAATGAAGAAAATGAGGATGAAGATGGTTTAGGTAATTTTGAACCTATAAAACCTCCTGGTTTGAATATTAAAAAGGATATGGAAAAGGTAAAAAAGTCAAAGGAATATGTTGCTCCTCAATACTCTTATCAAGCTGGATCGTCAGCCTTAAGAAAAAATTCTATTTCAAATAGTATTAACAAAGAAGCATTTAGTAATTATTCTAAAAGTTATGATGCACCCAAAGCAATAGAACCCTATTATGCAAAGATGGGACTTTCAGGTGGTTCTCAAAATGATAAACTTATGGAAAAAATGAATTATTTAATTCACATGATGGAAGAAAATCAGGCTGAAAAAACAAATAATATAACAGAAGAATTTATATTGTACTTGTTTTTAGGTGTGTTTATCATTTTTGTTGTAGATTCATTCAACAAAACTAAGAAATATGTACGTTAAGATTTATTTTGATCAATAATCAAAATAAATTATAAAGGTCTTTCAAAAATATATAAATATTGATGTTCATCTTCATTCATATTTTTCATATTTATTTTTGCATGATAGATGAAGCCATTTAACGAAGCATAATCTAATATTTTATCTATTGGTTCCATGTAGAGAGTACTTTCATTTTGTCTAATATGATCAGAATTGTTTTCCGTGAATGTTTCAACAAGGTTGACTTCTCTATTATTAATGTCTAAAGGAACATGTACTGTTGCTTTATAATGAAAGTCATCAAATACTGTACTATTATGGAAAGAGCGATGATTGACTAATTGTATTTCGCAATCTGTTGTCATTGTTGTGTGTGGAATCATTTTTGTAAAATGTTTTCGATCAACTAAATGTACAATTAAATAACTATTTGGTTTCATCCAAAAATAACAGTTTCTAAAAAATAATTCTTTATCTTTCATTTCATAAATTGTGAAGTAATTACATAAAATATGTGTGAATGTAGATTTATCAAAAATCATAGAATCATTTACATCGCCTTTTTCAACATGTATATCTGGATAATGTTTGGTAGAATAATCGTACATTACAGTAGATTTCTCGATTCCATATGCATGAAAACCGGTATCATTCAATCTATTTACACTATAACCGGTTCCCGAACCAACATCTAAAAATACACTATCCTTTGTAGGTTCAGTAGCTTTAATAATTTGATATAGTTCGTTGTTAGATCTACTCTGAGAATTATGTAAACTTTCATACATATCAACAAAGAATTCATCATATTTTTGTTCGTTTACTTTTACTTCAAAGGGTTCTTTTTGTGAAAATCCTTCTGCATTTTCATATGGAACTAATAGTTTATACATAAATAAAAATACAAAAGCAATTGCTAAAGTCATACAAAATTTTAAAGCTATATCTGTTCTATTTGTAGGGTTTATAATTCGTTTAAAGAAATTTATCATAGATTGAAATATATAATAAATTGCGAAATAAATATGTGTGAATTTATGTATTTCTTAATTGAGTTCTTGTATGATTAAAGAACATTTCATTTCCAATTTCAGGGTGAAAGTTAGTAGCTTGTTTAGGTCCATAATTTTCTTTTTTAAATAGTCCAGGGTGAGGTTGTGCTTTTGTTTCGCTGGGATTGGGTAAATTTACTTTATATAAATCGCTATCTGAAGAAGGAACATAAACACCTTGTGCTGCACCGTGTTGTAATTTTGTAGTTTGGTTTCTTAAAATAGTTTCTAAATCAATATTGTCTGTAAACCCTTGAACTGGTGCATTTTGAGTTCCTGGGTAAAAGTTAGAATTTGTTTGAAAAGAAGGATAAGTAAGCAAAGATTCGTGTGTTGGCTTTCTTCCGTTATACATAGGAAAATGAGAGTATTTGGTTGAAATAGGTCGAGGATTATAATTAGGTTGTAAGGGTATATCGCTGTAATTTCTATTATTCATTCTATGATTAATATCATCAATTGAATTATGTTTTTTTACAAATAAGTGTTGTGGTGTATTGATTATTGGATTAGGCGCATTCACATTCATTATAACTAAATTATATAGTATAAATATATAAAAAAGTAATAAATAAATATATAATGATTAATATTACATTCTCAACATGTTGGTATAGCTTTAAAGCGAAATTTAATTATAATATTTATTTTAACTGGATAGACAATATGTTAAGTAACGTTAATAACTATTATTTGGTTGTGTATACTGATGAAGAAGGATATAAGTATTTGCAAAAGTATATTTCACCTAATATTAAGATCATCATAAAACCATATACTGATTTTTATAATTACCAGTATAAGGAATATTGGATTAAGAACCATGAGAAAAACGTATTATTGAAAAATATGGTTGATTGGAGAGTAAATATGCTTTGGTCGGAAAAAATCCATTTTGTTAATGAAACCAAAGTAAATAAATATTTTGATACAGAATTTTATGGTTGGTGTGATATTGGATATTTTCGAAATCGTTATAATGATAGTCCAAATTTATTATTAACAAATTGGCCATCTAGTAATAAAATAGAATTGCTTAATAAAAACAAAATATATTATGGGTTGGTAAATAACGAGAAGGCTTATGTAAATAATATTTTTATGATTGTACAAGATAAAGATAAAGATGGTGTTCCTAGAGAACCTATACCACATAACCAGATTACTGTTGCAGGTGGTTTTTTTATTTGTTATAAGGATAAACTAGAATGGTGGAAAAAAAATTATGATACAAAATTAAGGTTATATTTTAAGTATGATCAGTTAGTAAAAGATGATCAAATAATTATAGCTGATTGTATTTTTTCTTCTTTGCAGGATTTTCATTTAGTACAAGAAGAAAAGGTAGGATTCGATAATTGGTTTTTGTTTCAACGATATTTACAATAATTATAGCGGATGAGAGAATGACCTAAAAAGTGTATCTACTTTTTGACAATCTTCTACAGGACAATATTTTATCTTACATGTAATTAAGTTTCGATAGCATTCTAAATGAAATACTCCATTACAAGCAAAACAGGCAAAGCTATCAGAATCTAGAGATTTCTGACAAATTTGACATACAGGTTCAGATAAGCTACTTTTGCATCTTTTGATTTTAATGTTATCTTGTTTAAATTCCATTTTGGATATTACGTTTTCCATCATTTTTTCTATAATAATAAAAATGTTTCAAAAATCAATTTTTCATCTAATAATTACGACTTCTCTACTAGGTTGCTTTTATTAACCTTGATATATCTCCACCAACCAGCAGGATTATATCCTTGATAATTATGTAAAACTTTTCCATAAACTATATCAGGTAATTCTTGGAATACATAAGGTTGATGTATCAATAAAGGATCATCATTTTCGGTATTTGTGATTGGCACAAATAAGTGTTGTTTATTGTCTTTCAAATAATATAACCTTTTTTCTTTAGTGTATTTCATATTAATTATATATATAAAAGACACAAAGTTTTAATTATAAATCAATTTTTTCACCAATTGTCCCATATTATTTCATAGTCGAATATAGTATTCGGTTTTAAATATACACTAATAGAATATAAACAATCCGAAGACAGTGGATTATCGGTATTTGCTTTCTGAATATACAGTAAATATAGATGTTTTAAGTACATGGGATATTTGTTTATCAAAAGACGACCCCTAAAAAGGTTCATGACGAATTGTTGTGTTTGGTATTTGGGGTATGGGTCAGTTTCCTTAAACCAGAAATGCGTTTTTATTATATCAAACGAATCTGGATGGGTTTTGTATAAATTAAGCAATAATGTTCCTGCATTTGTTCGTTTGGAGTCAATACCTTTAAACCTACCCATTTTGTATTTTTTTTCGTGTTCGCCTTCAAATTGGGTTGAATAAAGCACACAAGGGAGGAATTCGTAATGTTTGTATTGTTGGTCGAATCTTTCGGGATAGTTTTCTATGGGATCCATGGTTTAATATAAACCAAAATGTTTATATTAATTAAATATTTAAAGAGATATAATCAATTATTTATTATATGCCTATTAGTTTTGATTTGGAAGAATTTCGGAAGAAACATGATTGTTTAAATTATTTTGAAACCGGATTATGGGATCCTCGATCGAATGTTTCCAGCAAACAAGCCCTTTCTGCAAATTTTGAAAAAATATTTTGTGTTGAACTCCGTGATCAATGGGTAGAACTAGGTAAGGACATTTTTCAAGAAGAAATAAAGAATAGTCGTTACTATTTATTTCATGATGATAGTACAAATATGAAAGTACATCTAGATTCTTACAAGGATCTTTTTAATAACAAGACGATGTTCTTTTTGGATGCACATGTTGATAATGTAAATATTCGAAATTTTAAAAAAATTTGTCCTGTATTGGAAGAATTGAGTGCAATTGCATCCTTAGAAAGAAAAGATCATGTCATTATGATTGATGATTTACGTTTAATTATACAGCCCTTTCCATGGGGAGAAAGAAGTTATGGTCAAATAGACTGGTTAACTACAATTAAAGAAAAGATTTTATCGATTAATAAAGATTATAAATTTACAACTTTGAATGGTCATGTTGAAAATGATGTTTTTTGTGCATATGTTTAGTTTTTAATCAAATGTTTACTTAAAAAAGAACCGAGTAGAAACCCTAAGACATTAGGAACTATTTCAGCAGCAGAATGGTGCCATCCATGTATTATTGAATTCTTAATGCCAAAAAATCTATCTATTGGATTGTAGTATTTCTCTTCGTCACGATATACATAACTGTAAAATAAAGGTCCTGATTTTTGATCTTTTTCTTTTTTACCCAAACATCCACCTATATAGTTGTGTACGAAATTAGGATGTAAATGCAAAATATATTCATAAATTTCCCATAAAATTCCTAATATTAATAGAGTGAAAAAATAGTCAGGAAAGAAAATACCTAAAAATAAGAACAGTACAAAATGATTTAATTGAACACCATATACCTCTAAACGTACGCATCCATTATATTTTTCGTTACAGCTACAAGTTTCTTTTAGACTAAAAGACCATAATATAAATAAGACAATAAAGCAAGCTAATAAATATTTATTATTTGTTAATTTCATTTATATATAAATAGATTTAAATATAAATATAAATATATATATATAAGTAAAAATGATTACCATTCTCATGCCTATTTATAATGGAATAGAATTCATTAATGATTCTCTTTCATCGATAATAGATCAAACGTTTGAAGAATGGGAATTAATTATTGGAGTGAATGGCCATGAAAAAGGTTCTTTTACTTATCAATTTGCAGTAGAATATGCAAAGATGGATGAAAAAATTAGTGTATATGATTTTCATAAATTAAAAGGGAAAACAAATACATTAAATAAGATGCGTCTATTTGCAAAGTATGATTATATTGCAATATTAGACGTGGATGATATATGGCTTCCTACAAAATTAGAAAAGCAAGTACCTTTTTTAGATGACTATGATGTAGTTGGTACTCAGTGTGTATATTTTGAAAATATAGAAAACGTTTCACCAAAGATTCCTTTTGGAGACTTAACTAATGTTGATTTTACTACGGCAAATCCTATTATAAATAGCAGTTCTATAACTAGAAAAGAATTATGTCGTTGGAAGGGAGATGGTCTTGAAGATTATGATTTATGGTTACGTTTAAAAAATCAAAATAAGAAATTTTATAATATTGATGAAATACTTGTTAAGCATAGAATACATAATTCTTCAGCTTTTAATAGTAAAGATCAAAATGAGAGGTTGACAGCAGTATTAAATGAACATCGTACAAGCAATTAGTAAAATAGTTTAAAGCCTAATGTGTAATCTATATAGTACATTATGGTAAAAACTTGCTCAGATCCTTACAAAAACGATACATATGAAGAATACTTTAATTCATATTTATTCGAATTAAGTGACTTTCAAAAATATGCAATTGAAGGGATTGTAGATGAGAAAAATGTTTTGGTTACCGCTCATACTGGTTCAGGAAAAACGTTACCTGCAGAATTTGCGATTGATCATTTTTTCAAAAAAGGGAAAAAGTTAATTTATACAAGTCCAATTAAAGCATTATCAAATCAAAAGTATTATGATTTTTCACAAAAATTTCCAGATATTAGTTTTGGATTATTTACAGGAGATATTAAAACAAATCCTGAAGCAGATGTATTGATCATGACAACAGAAATTTTGATGAATTATTTATTTTTTCAAGAAAATGAAGAAGTAAAGACAACGGATTTTACTATTAATATTAAAGAAGAGTTGGGTTGTGTTGTATTTGATGAAGTTCATTATATAAATGATCAAGAACGAGGTCAAGTATGGGAGAAAACAATATTGATGTTACCAAATCATATTCAAATGATTATGCTTTCTGCAACAATCGATAATCCAAAAGGATTTGCTTCATGGGTTGAAAAATCATCAAATAAAGAAGTATATCTATGTAGTACTAACAAACGCGTTGTTCCTTTGCACCATTATAGTTTTTTCACAACAACCGAACATACATTTAAAGTAATTACAGATAAAGAGACGCAACAAAAATTACGCAAACATAGTAATATATTAATCCCTTTGCAAAATGATAAGAACGTATTTAATCACGCGAATTATAAGTTGTTATATCAATTACATCAACTTCACAAGAAAAATCGAATATATATGAAGGTCCCACATGTATTAAATAGTGTAGTAAAATTATTGAAAAATGAAAATAAATTACCAGCTATTTGCTTTGTTTTTTCTAGGAAAAAGGTAGAATCGTATGCTAAAATGATTAATGTACCTTTGTTCAACGAAGAAGATCCACATCCAAATATAGAAAAAGAATGTTTGCAAATAATTCGACGACTTCCTAATTATGAAGAATATTTGAAATTGTCTGAATATAATGATTTGGTTTCACTTTTACAAAAAGGAATAGGTATTCACCATTCGGGAATGATTCCGATCTTAAAAGAAATAGTGGAATTGATGATTTCTAAGAAATATATTAAACTATTGTTTGCAACAGAGTCTTTTGCAATTGGATTAGATTGTCCTATTAAAACAGCTATATTTGTTGATTTGAATAAGTATGATGGACATGTTCAACGTTATTTATATTCTCATGAATATACGCAGATGGCTGGACGCGCAGGTCGCCGCGGTTTAGATAAAATAGGATATGTCGTACACTGTAATAATTGTTTTTCGTTTCCATATGAACATGATTATATTAACATGATGAATGGTATGCCTCAAGAATTAGTATCAAAATATATGATATCTTATCCGCTGTTATTGAATTTACTTAAAAATGGTGTATGTCAAGACTTTCATTTGTTTTCAGAAAAAAGCATGATGAAATGTGAAATAGACAAAAATATTGAAAGTAAAAAAGAAAGTATTGAAGCGACAGAAAAAAGATTGATTGAATTGAAGGCTTTATCGGATCATAATAAAACTCCTTACGATATTTGTTTAAAATATATGGAATATAAAGAAAATTTTAAGAGTTATAAAAGTAAAAAACAAAAAGAAGTATCTCGACAAATAAGTATGTTTGAAGAGACTTATAAGAACATTAAAAATGACGTTAATAATATTGATATGGTGAAAGAATTTGAAGAATCATTAGGAAATTTGAACGAAGATTTAGATTATACGTCAAACTATATGCTTTATCAAACTGAATTGATTAGAGATATTATGTATAGGCGGGGATTTATTATAAGAGAAGATAATGCATACAGTCTTTCAGAACTGGGAAAAATAGCTATTCATCTTGCTGAAATTCACCCATTAATAAATGCTGAATTTGCAATTAAATGGAATTATTTTAAGGAATTTTCATCAGTACAGCTTATTGGATTATTTTCATGTTTTATGGATATTCGTGTGAGTGATGAAAATAAAAACGTTCAGGTTTTCTGTGAAGATTCGTTTCTTGGAGAAAGAATCCGCGAATTGCAATCTAGATATTTGGAATATAATGACATGGAAATGGAATATAGTTTATATATTTATAATTATGAAGATGCTCTTATGTTTGATTGTATTGATATGGTAATGGAGTGGAGTTGTTGTGAAAATGAACAAGACTGTAAACAGTTTATTGAAACAAGTTTATGTCAAAAAGATATTTCTTTGGGTGATTTTAATAAAGGACTTTTGAAGATTGTTACAATTTCAAAAGAGTATATTAAACTATTTACAGCTCTTGAACAAGTAGAAGTACTACATAAGTTTGTAGATATAGAAAAACGCATATTAAAGTATGTCACTACTAGTCAAAGTTTGTATGTTTAATTAGAAATATAGAAAATTGATATATATACATTTTAGTATATATATGAATAATAACATAGGAGAAATTTCATCAGAAAGTATATTTGTACTCGGGGATACCGATCCATACAGCGATTCAGATAGAGAATTCTATGAATTTGATTATTATGATTCTTTGTACATGGAAGATACTGAATATGTAGAAAATGAAAAAGAAAATAATAGCTATCATATAGGCAGTTGTTATAGCTATTTACCGTATTCAAATTATATATCCAATAAATTTCAAACTAAAGAAATATATTTGTCTTTACCTGTATCAATAAATTTATTCTTTAAAACAGATTATTCTATTATTTGTAATTATTTGAAAGAATACGGTGGCTGTAATTTAAATGTATTAAACACACGTTTTATTAATCCATTACAAAGAAGAGAGCTTCCAGAAATAGATATTATTAAAATGCAGAAGAAAAGTGAAGGTCATTTCTGTCATAATATAGTAATAGTTAAAACATATTGGTTACGACTTATACAGCGTAATTGGAAACGAGTATTTAAAGAAAGGAAATATAGATTAAATCAACGCATGAAAATGAAAAACTTATTGTATAGAGAAACACATGGTACGTATCCATATCCATTAGCTTATATACCAAATATATATGGTATGTTGCATGGTATATAAATATGTTTTTTATTTGTCAAATGTCATCAAATAAAGGAATTGATTTATATCTGCTAGTATTTCATCGCGTATGCTAAGTAAATCACTATCCTTTTTAGCATGAAAATAATCATTCATATTTGTTAAAAATTCTCGAAATTTGTAAACTTTTGACTTAAATTCTTTATCATTTTCTGCTTGCAAAACATTAATACATTTGTTCATTTTTTTAATGCGTTTTTCATCTTTTCCTATTAGAACTTCTACAAATTGATCTGTATGTTTATTTAATTTTTCAAACAATTCGTCTGTTGCTTGATGCTTAGCATATGATTTTGTCTTCCAGTGATATAATTTTACTAAATTAATCATCTCTATAAAAGTGTTAACTACTTTTAATTTATAATTTTTAGTCTTTTTTTTATATGTTTTATTTTTCGGAGTTCGCTTTTTTGCTGTTTTTTTTAAATCTTTCATATATATTATTTAAAGATAATATTGTGTTATTAATAGTATGAGTATTGATTTGTCATTTGGTGACCCTTTTGATTTGTCGAACCGACAGCAATTTTATTTAAACATGAAAAATGGAAGTAATACAAGTATATTGAGTGATGTAACATTTGTTTTGAATGACGACGAACAATTTTATTTTGAAGACTCGTGTGGGTCTAATCATAGAGAAAGAACGTCTAGTATCACTACAATATCTAGTTTAGAAAGCAAACACGTGTGTAATAATAACAGAAGCAACAGTATTGATACCAAGAATTCTGGACATAATAGCTTAGAAAATATAAATTTCAAAAAAACAAGATCAAATCAGAATATATTAAGAAATCTTACCAGAAAGAAAAGCAGAAGAAAAAGAGATGATAGTGTATTTATTTCTAGCGAATATTATACAAGCAAAACTCCTACACCTATTATGTTTAAAGAATTAGAGAAACATTTCTATCGTTAAACAACAATATATTCTTTATGAATTACATGTTCATACATGATGTATATGCCAGACAAAATAAGCAATAATGATAATATAATATAGGAAATGTCTTCGTTCACTAGTTTTTCCAAAACTAAGTAAGAACCAAGATAAATACCAACAAATGATCCTAGCACGATAAATAAAGAAATAAACAATATTTTATATGTAATATAATTTTCGTTGTAGTACATTAAAACTCCGGGTAGACTTTGAGGTAATAGTTGCATAATTAGTGAAATTGCAACAGATTGCTTTACACTTAAACCGGTATAAATTAATAAAGGAATTGTAATCATTCCCGCACCTGCACCGATGGCGCCCATAAAAGTTCCACTTAGTGCACCAATCAGAAAATATATAACATAAAACATGTAATCGTAAATATCCATTATATATACATAATGAATATTTTATAACTATCACAATTTATTAAGAAATTGGATACAATTCTGCTAATTCTCTGCCTAATAATTTACCATATTCAGTATCTGTTTTAAAATGAACACCTGCATATTCTCTGTTTTCAGCTATATTTTTTGCAGTTTTCAAAAATATATCTTTATTTTCCGGATATAATTTACCCAAATTATAAGCAATATAATAAGATTCTGTAGAATGTCCTGATGGATATGAAGGGTGTTTGGGAGCAGTAATTACAGGTATTATACTATTATCTAAATGATAAGGCCTGGCTCTATTAAAATGTTTTTTAAGTTTCATAATAATAGGAGTGACTTTATCTTCTAGATTTTTGTATATTATATCTTGTATTTTTTTGTTTTTTGTAAATAACGGCACAGTATAGTCAATATTTATTTGTTTTTTTATTTCACTTATTCGTTCTTTAGATAGTGTTGATTGCTTATTTTTAATTTCTTCTAATTCTTTTATTACGTGATAAGATGTATTTACTGGAAATGACTTTTTGGTAAGGGAATTATAGTTTTCAACATGTGTTTTATCAAATTTTTTTAGTAAATTATCTTCATCAAATCCCCAATAATCTTTATTTGAATATTTTGTATTATTGGATAGAGGTTCTCTATTGGAAATATATACTTGTTTGTATATTATAACACCTATTATAATTAAACAACATACTATAAATATACTTTTTCCAAATGTTTGTGTTATAATTTTCATATATATAGTTTATATATTTTGTTATAAAATTGATTAAATCTTTATATTTATGTTAATGTAAAAATCATGATGAATCTTACTAGATATTTATACAATTTTTTAGAAGTAAAACAATCTTTATTTCTTTCCATATTACGTCACAACAAAGATAATACTCTATTTTGGTTATGTGAAATATTTTATTCAGGGTATGAAGAAGAGTTGAATGAATTTTTGTTAAAAATGTATAATGAGTGCTTTTGTAAAACTGCGGTACTAAAAGAATATGTTAAAAAATACAAAAGAAAAATCAAGAGTACTGTTGAAACTACACGTTTATTAGCATATAGTACATTTGCTGTTACTTTATGTCACCATGAACATGATATGGTTAATTTCGTTAAAGATTACTTTAATATAGATTGTGTGCAAAAAGACAATCAGTCAAATTGCACTAATGTAGTTGTTGAAATTAAAAAAGAAGATTTGATACAGTATAAAACAATTCAAAAAGAAAAACCTTATCAAATCTTAAAAGAAGCGTGTAAATTGCCTATTCATAAAGAATATAGTAAACTGTTTATGATTAATTTCTTAGATTATAGTGAAAGTAAAAGACAATTGCAAGAATCTTGGTTGTATTATTGTAGTGAAACGCCTATATGGATTGAACGCATGGTTCTATGTAATGCTATAAAGATAGAAGATAAGAAAGAGATTGTTTTTGAAGATGATGATAAAATGGATAAATTCTATGATCAGTTTAATTATGAGCCGGATGAACAACCCATCTCTGTTATTGATAAACTTATAGGCAAAGCTCATCTAAGTCAAAAAACATTAGATCAATTCTGTGATGAGTTTCATTTGGAACCTTCAAAAAAGGCAGTTGTTAATAACGAAAAAAAACAGCATAGTTATTTTGTGATTAAGAGTATTGAAGTATTGCAAGAATGGATTTCATCTTGTCATGAATTGAATGTTCAAGAATGGAAGGAAGATGGCATTACATTATCGTATACAAATGATTATTATTTGGATTTTCCAGTTACCAAATTACAAGGTGAAAATGTTTGGACGATGGAATGGAAAGAAGTAGACGAGTTATTATGCAGTAAATGGGAAAATCAATTTAATAAGATTGATGAAAAGTTAGAAGAGAAAGTAAAAATGTTGGAAGATTCAAAAGAATATATACATGTAGTATTTGCTTTTCAAAATAAATTGATAGGGTTTGATATTATTTACAACAATCAAAAAATATCAAAAAAGAAGATAGAAAACCTTAAAAAAATGGGAGTTACTAATTATTATACTGTTTCTGGAGAATGGGTGTTATCTCAAAGTAAATCTCCAAATATTTTACCCTGTAAACGGATCATTTAAAGAATTTCTTTTAATTTCTCCATTTGTTCCGATGTTAATTCTTCAGGAAAGGCAATAGTAAACTCTATGATTAAATTTCCTACTGCAGTATCTCTTTTAAAACCATATCCAGGAGCATTTTTAATATAACCCGGTTTGATTACATTCGGTTTGCTATTATTTGATAAACATATTTTTTTACCATTCAAATGTTCAATATCAAAAGAAAACCCACATAACGCCTCTTTCAAACTAATCTGTTGTTTATATATTAAGTCTAGACCTCTTCTTTCAAATGACTCATGTTTTTGTAACTGTATAATCAATTTAATACCTCCACAATTACCATTTATCCAATTACCTTTATCTTGTATTTGTATAGATTCATTATGATCAATTCCAGGTGGTAAACTAATGTATATTGTTTCATTTTTTTCCTGTTTCTGATTATTTTCTATAACGTAATAAGAAATATCCATAGGGAATGAATTGCCATGGAAACTATCATGCAGGGAAATAGATAGAGCTTTTTGTATAGTAGCAGGCCTTTGTATATGTTGAAATGGATTTCCAGAGAAGTGTCCCCCTGGCATATTTGAATGAGTAAATATTCTTACATTAGGCATACCTGGTATTGAACCACCCGGAGGCATACCCGGAGGCATACCCGGAGGCATACCACCAGGATGCATACCCGGAGGCATACCCTGAAACATCATATTAAAAATGTTATTCAAATCACTCATGTCTTCATTCCCAGGAAACCCGAAAGGATTGTCTCCATGTTTTAATTGATGATTATATTTTTTTCTTAATTCTTCGTCTCCTAATGTTTCATAGGCTTCATTAATTAATTTGTATTTTTCAAGTGCTTCTTCTGTTTTGTTGCGATCAGGATGATACTTTAAAGATAGGTTACGATATGCTTTTTTAATTTCGTTTTCGTCGGAATTTTCTCCTACTCCTAAAATTTCATAGAAATTAGAGCCACTCATTTACAATACAAGAGAGATAATTTTTATATAATAATTTCGTAAAATGTTATAAAAAAATAAACAAATATAATGAAATGAATCAAAAAAACAAAACTAAACAAACATTTATTAGTAAGTATAAACCTTATTATTTGAAGGATTTTTATATGGATAATAACGTTTATGAAACTATTTTGAATTTTTTACATTTGGATTATATGCATTTGTTATTTGTAGGAAACCCTTGTTCAGGGAAGACTAGTTTATTAAATGCTATTATTAGAGAGTATTATGAATTGAAAGAAAGTGATAATTTTCCAGAAAACAATATAATGTACGTAAATAATTTGAAAGAGCAAGGTATACAGTATTTCAGAAATGATATGAAAACATTTTGTCAGTCACATAGCATTATACGTAATAAAAAGAAGATGGTAATAATTGATGATATAGATATGATTAATGAACAGGGGCAGCAAGTATTTAGAAATTACATTGATAAATACAAACATACCATTCATTTTATATTTGTATGTACAAGTCTTCAGAAAGTGAATGAAAGTGTGCAATCAAGAATGCATATATTAGAATTACCTAGTCCGAATGAAACGCAAGTAAGAAAGATAATGGATGATATAATCCAAAAAGAAAACCTTGAATTAGATGAAGAATCTAAAAATTATTTAATGTTAATTTCGAATGATTCAATACGTTTGTTGATAAACTATTTGGAAAAAATATTTATTCTGAATCAACCTGTCAATTTAAAGTTATGTAAAAAATTGTGCTCTACTATTTCTTATCAACAGTTTGATCTTTACTTAAACTTGCTTAAACAAAAGGATGTTTTTGCAGCAATAAATGTAATGTATAAAATTTATGATTATGGATATTCTGTAATTGATATTTTGGATTATTTTTTTAGTTATATAAAGTTGACAAATAATCTAACAGAAGAAGAAAAATATAAATTGATACCTTATTTATGCAAATATATAACAGTTTTTCATAACCTTCATGAACATCAAATAGAATTAGCATTCTTTTCAAATAATATTATGAACATATTAACAAACTAATAAAACATATTAAATATTACTCTATAGTAGTAAATAGTATGAATGAGGCATCTGAACAAATGACATGTGATGTTAATGATGAAAATAAATTGTGTGAAAACACGGATTGTGAAAGATTTCCTCCTGATTGGGATCCAGAAGAAGATACAGAAGAAACTTATCAACAAGGGCAATGGAAAAAGTGTGTTTTGTGTATTGGATATTTTGATGACGATGGATTTGGAGATATTCTATTTATAGAAGAAGAACCAAACAATCGAAATGCTGAATGTGATTTGTGTGGAAAAACAAAAAACATAATTCAAATGAAAGGAACAGGTGAGTATTTATGTGAAAATGCTTGTGATGAAAGTGATGAAGAAAGTGAACAAGAGAGTGTAAATAATTGCGATGAGTGTAATACAGAACTAGATAGATACCGAGATGGAAGTACAGATAAAGACATTAGATGTAATAATTGTTATTGGGAAGATAAAGAAGGGAAGTATAGTAGTAATCTTATAAAACCTGATTACAGGGAAAAAGATGAAGAGAGATATGTAACTTGTAACAATTGTGATGAACGTATTGACTGTTGGAATTGCAATATATACTGTCTATATAAAGGAGATCAAAAAAGTCCAACCGAGGAAATAACAATCTGTCAATTTTGTAATGATGATTTAAAGGACGATTTTGAAGAAGATGGATATAAATGCGATGATTGGGATGAAGAAGAAGAAGAAGCTACATCAGAAAATAACTCGTCTACGATATTTGATTCTATAATAGCTGATAAAGATAGTTAAATAAGTAAGTAAAAAGATATAAAATCCTTGTGTTATAAAAATATAATATGAATAGTGAGGTTGATAGTATTGTTAATAGAGTTTTAGACAAATTTGTTAACAGAGCTAAAATTGGAAAAGAAAAATATGGACAAACTCTTGATCGTAATGATTTGACGGATAAAGAGTGGTTGAATCATTTACAGGAAGAACTTATGGATGCTACATTATATTTAGAGAAACTAAAGCAAATTCAAGAGGGTATTGAAAAAATAAAGCAAAGTGATAGTGGATGCAATATTAATTAATTTTATTTGTTTTTATTAGATGAATTATATCTAATAAAATATTATATGTTTCGATTACGTAGTTTTCAACCTCCTAACGTAGCTGCAGAAGCTGTGAAGAAAGCGGAAGAAGAGCGTCTAGCAAAGGAAGCCGAAGAAGCTGCCAAGAAGGCCGAAGAAGAGCGTCTAGAAAAGGAGACTGAAGAAGCTGCTAAGAAGGCCGAAGAAGAGCGTCTAGCAAAGGAAGCCGAAGAAGCTGCCAAGAAGGCCGAAGAAGAGCGTCTAACAAAGGAAGCTGAAGAAGCTGCTAGCAAGGCTGAAGAAGAGCGTCTAGCAAAGGAAGCTGAAGAAGCTGCTAAGAAGGTTGAAGAACCAGTAAAGAAAACAACCAAAAAAAATAAAAAGAAATAAATATTTAGTAAATATTTGAATTTAAAATAATTGTAAAATATAACCTTATTTAATATAATGAACTCTCAGATTTTTAAGAAAGATATACCAAACGATGTATTATTTACTTTTTTAGATACTATATGCTTAAAAACCGATAAGTATTATTTAATTGACTATAATTCTTATAAAAAAATGATTTTCAATAAATCACATATTGAATTTTGTGATAACCTAAAAGAATATTACTATTTAGGTAAACATTTCTATTTAGAGCGCGATGTTACTTATAAATCATTCACCAATATTATTCGACAAATATGCAAGCATAATAATATCATGTTTACATCTAACATGAAATATAATAAATCAAACTACAACATCGACTTTTTAATTTACTTTTAAAATTAAAATATACAAACATACTATATAAGATATAATATGTTTGAAAATAAAGATTTAACTCGAATAGCTTTGATTGCAGGAGGTGCTTTATTATTAAGTGCAGTTGCAACAAAGTTGAATGATAACAGATTACATCATGACAAAAATAGCGATTATGAAATGATCAAAAAATATGTATTGAATGATTCACCTTTATATGGACACAATCGACCAAAATTATGGATACATTCAAAATACGAGATAAATTCGAGAAATTGGAATAGTTTCGGATCTAGAAACAACGCAAATCTCAATCAACCATATTTACATATGACTATTAAGAGTATTTTAGATTACAATAGCGAAGATTTTAATATATGTTTGATTGATGATGACTCTTTTCGCAAATTGATTCCTTCTTGGGATATTGACCTTGTAAATATGGCGGATCCGATGAGATCTCAATTTAGAGAATTAGGTATGTTAATGTGTATTTATTACTATGGTGGTATGACTATTCCTAACTCATTTTTATGTATGCGAAATCTGAAACCTTTGTATGATAAATATACTGCAAATGACAAATTCTTTGCTACTGAAAATATAAACAGAATCAACAATATGGTCATGGATACAAATAAATATCCTGTTGTTCCCGATACATTTATTAGTGGTGCTAATAAAAATACTGATCATTTATTATTACTCATCACAAAACTACAAGAAAAATTAAAATCTGGACATATATCTGAAGAAAGAGAATTTAAAGGATTTGTCTCTTCTTGGTGTATTCAACAATCGAAGATAGGTATGGTAAATGTAGTAGATGGAAAAGAAGTTGGTATTAAAACAGTTAAAAACAAACCTATTGTGATTGATGATCTGATGGAAGAATCTTATTTGGATATTGGAAAATATGTTTACGGAATCTACATCCCATCAAATGAAATGTTAAAACGAACCAAATATAATTGGTTTGCTGTTATGAGTGAAGAAGAAATTTTGAATTCAAGATTAGCATTAGCCAAATATTTTAAAATCTCTGATATTGATGTTTCTACAAAAGAAAGCAAAAGTACAGTAACGGTGGTTTCTATTTAAATAAAATAATATAAAAGATACTATGTTATTTTATATACGGAATATGGAAAAATCCATAGAAAAAATCACATCTTTATATAAAAAATATGAAGATGATGAGTTTATGATAAATAAATTAGATAATTATTTACAAAATCAGCTTGAAGGAATGCTGGAGAATGCTAAAAAAGATTATACGCATCGTACAAACAGACTTGAAGAGATGAGTTGTGAACAAGATGAATTTATACATCGTTTTTTGCAGAATTATTGTTATTATTATAGTCCACATAGCGAAATGTATTTTTCATATGATGGTACTAAATATGTTGTACAAAATGAAGACGCGATTGTTACACATGTATTAACCACGATCAGTCGTGAAAAAAATTTGATGGCATGGAAGCAAAAAACAAAAAATAATATCATGAAAAAAATTCGAGAAAAAAATATTACTAGCTGTATTCCTGAGTCGGAAACGATTCAACAAGTATTTGAGTTGCTGTGTCCTATTTTCTTTAAAAATAAGAGTGAAACAAAATATTTCTTAACGGTGATTGGTGATAATATATTAAAGAAAAACACAAATATTACTTATTTTATTCATGCAAATGCTAAACAGTTTATTCGTTCTTTGAATAATATATGTCAAATGCTTTTGGCGGTTGATTGTCATCAAACAATCAAGTATAAATATCACGATCATGACTATACTACATGTAGATTGCTGTCCATTAATGATTGTATTAAATATGATACTTTATGGAATACGATTTTATCAACACATGCTTTAAATATATTGTGTATTGCATGTCATTATTCAATACGTTATAATGATGCAGATCATTTTATCAAAAATTGTTGTAGTGATAGTCGATTAACAGAAAAAACGTTGTATGTTGCTAACACAGATAAAGATAGATTGATTGATGAATTTATTGGAATAAATTTAGATAAGGATGAATCACAAATTATGCAAAACAAGAAGAATAAAAATACGTTGATTACTTGGAAAAACATGCAATACTTATGGAAACAGTTCTTAGATAAGAAGAATTTACCGTCGATTATATTTTTACAGTCGCTAAAAACATTATTGATTGCAAAATTAAGTGATTTTTACGATGAAGAAACTGATTGCTTTTACCGTTTATGTAGTAAGAATCTTCCTAGTATTCAAAAATTTATTGATTTTTGGAATCATACGATGATATCGGATTCGAATGAGGCGGATTTAGAGATTGATGAAGTGGGTATGTTATTCAAGAAATGGTGTAATGAATCAGATTTAAATATTCATTTGAATGAAGAACAAATTATTGATTTGTTGAATTATTATTTTCCAACGATTGAGATTGAAGAGTCCAAGTTTATTCATGGTTTGAGATGCACTATGTGGGATAAACGGGAAGATATTGATGGTGCTTTAAATAATTACAAGCAATTTGTGCGAGATAAATATTATCAGCCTTCTGACGTTCAAAGTCCAAGTATTTATCCAAATGTTAGTTTATATGATGTCTACACTTATTATTGTAAATTTATACAGTTGATTTCGAAAAAGTTTATTGTAAGTAAGATGTATTTCGAGAAATATGTGATTGAAATATCTTCTGATTACATCTTGGAAGATAAGTTTTTATCTTCGAGTTGGTATTTGCCATAAAATCTTTTATTAATATAATAATTTAAAGTCTTCTAGCTAGTTATATTGGCCCCGGAATTAGCTCAGTTGGCAGAGCATTTGACTGTAGTGGTTGCATTTATCAAAGGGTCACCTGTTCGAATCAGGTATTCCGGATTTATTTTATTAGATTGTTATTTAATAAAATAGTTTTGGTAATTAGGTTACTCTATACCTAATTCTTCCTTCAATTCTTTCTCCAATTTATCTTTTTTTTTTATTAGAGGCAGTAACTCTTTCATTATTTTTTCATGAGCTTCATTATCAGGGTGCGCGAATATAGGATCACCATCACCATCTTCGGTTATGTCTACAAACACGCCATCTATATCTTTTCCATAATAATCTTGCAATGGTCCTTCTTGTATTTTTTTAATTTCTTCTTTTAATTCTTCTAGTCTTTTTTCCTTGTCGGCTTCTCCACCTTTTTGTTTCTTCATTTTTTTGGTGCTTTTGTTTTTTTTTGTAACTCCGCCTCTTTTCTTGGCACCAAATTTGCCTTTTCTGGTATAAAATCCGCGGCTTGTAAGGTTTTTCAATAAAGTCGGACCTTCATCAAACTTGGCTTTGGAAACGATACGTCCGGCTTTATTTTTTACTAAATCTTTTCGTGTCAATCCTCCGGCTGTTTTATACGCTGTACGATAGTCATATACTTGACGACGTGTTCCACGTAATTTTTCATATATTTTTCCCTTAATATCATAAAATCCTTCAGGTGTGCGTTTTAGTTTGGTCATATTATAATTTATATAATATGGCTATATATTTTTCGTTTGGAAGAATTATTCTTCTTCTTCTTCTCCTCCTTCTACTTCTTCGTTGTCTTCTTCCTCTTCCTCTTCCTCTTCCTCTTCTTCTTCGCGTCTTTTTCGCTCTTCTTCTTCTTCTTCTTCTTCTTCTTCAGCTTTTTTATTAGGGTTTCTGACCAGAGGAACATCATCTTCCCTCATGAATTTCATCGCCTGTTCTCGAGAATAATTCTCAGTATCAGCTTTCATAGCATCAAGAGTTTCTTTGTCAATAAGGTGTTTATCATCTCCATCTTCTTGACCACCCTTCATCTTTTTAGTTTTGTTGTAGTTCTTCTTACCTCCTTTCTTCTTACCCATATTTTTTCTGGTACGAGCAAGTTTAGCTAAATGATTCTTCAAAGCCTTTCCGGTAACTTTCTTAGCACCAAATGATCCCTTCTTGGCTACCCATCCAACCTTCTTCTTATTGTTCATCAAGTTCTTTAACAACTTAGGTCCCATAGCATGCTTCTTTCTAGAAACAACACGTCCCCATTTGTTAATAATCAAATCTTTCTTTGTCAAACCACCAGTTGTCTTTTCAGCAGTTCCGTAAACGCATACTTGGCGTCTACTTCCAAACTTTTGCATGATTTTAACACTCTTCTTGCAAGGCTTTCCTCGCTTTTTTTTCATAGTAGCTCCTCCTAAAGTCTTTTTGTTCATCTTAATAAGATCTGCCATATATATTTACTAAACATTTTATCTAAACCTTATTTACTTGGATAAGGTCGAACAAAACCAAAGGTAAAATAATAGTAAGGAATATTTGTATCTTTTTGATATGTATCTTCCGCAATCACCACATTCGTTCGAGGTTTTGTAGTTTGTATATACTGTGAATAACGCATCTTTTGACTAATAGAAGGATCGTTACCTGCAGTTACCATCTTTTTATACGTTACATTTTGACATGATTGTGAACCAGAGCTTGATCCTGAAGCGCTTTTTTCACAAAATTTATCGATATCGAACATAGACATTCTTCTTGACATAATTAATATATATACCTATAAAAAATTGAAATAGAAAAAAAATTATATTATACATTACATACTATGACTTCTTTTCAAAATGATCAAGACTTAGCTGCGGTGTATCAACAAAAAACCGATAAACAACATATTTTGGATAACCCAGATACATATATTGGATCTGTTGAAAATGTAGATGCATCTATGTGGGTTTATGATGAAGCTAACAGTAAAATTTCTCTTAAAAATATTGAGTATATTCCAGGATTGTATAAACTATTTGATGAAGGTATTGTAAATAGTCGTGATCATGTTATTCGTATGATCCAATCCTCCAATATTCACAAAAAGTTTGTTACTTATATCGAAACAGATATATCAGAAGATGGTACAATTACTATGACAAATGATGGAAATGGAATCGATGTAGCTAAACACCCAACTTACGACGTATGGATTCCTGAACTCATCTTCGGACATCTACGTACTTCAACAAATTATAATAAGAATGAAAAGCGTATTGTAGGAGGAAAGAATGGATTTGGTTTTAAACTTGTTCTTATTTGGTCCACTTATGGCAAAGTAGAAACAGTCGATCATATCCGTGGATTGAAATATGTACAAGAATTTCATTCCAATCTTGATAAGATGGGTGATCCGAAGATTACCAAGGTTCCTACTTCAACAAAGCCATATACAAAAGTGATTTTCAAACCGGATTATAAAAGATTTGGTATTCATGGAATTACATCGGATATGTTTGCTTTGTTGAAAAAGCGTATTTATGATATTGCAGCCGTTACTGATCATTCTATCAAAAAGGTAAAGTTTAGCTTTAATAAAGAGCTTGTTCCTGTAAAAACCTTCCAAAATTATGTAGATATGTATATTGGCTCTAAGGGAGAGAATAAGCGTGTATATGAATCACAAGAAGAGCGTTGGGAATATGCGGTGGCCCTATCTCCGATTCACGAATTTGTGCATGTTTCCTTTGTTAACGGTATTTGTACATTCAAAGGAGGTAAACATGTAGATTATATTAGCAATCAAATCATTAAAAAGCTATGTGATTATATTGAGAAAAAGAAGAAAATCAAAGTAAATGCGTCTTCTATTAAAGAACAGCTTATGTTGTTTTTGCGATGTGATGTTGAAAATCCATCGTTTGATAGTCAAACAAAAGATTATATGAACACACCTCATGCTAAATTTGGTTCTTCTTGTACCGTAACAGATGGTTTTATTGATAGAATTGCAAAGATGGGAGTGATGGAAGTTGCATGTAATCTTACTGAAGCAAAAGAAAACAAACTAGCAAAAAAGACAGACGGTTCTAAAACACGTACTATTCGCGGTATTAATAATTTTATTGATGCTAATTTAAGTGGAACTACTCAGTCTAAAGATTGTATTCTCATTTTATGTGAGGGATTATCAGCACTTTCTGGAATTGTTTCTGGGTTATCGAGTGATGATAGAAATATTATTGGTATCTATCCACTCCGAGGTAAGTTGTTAAATGTACGCGGAGAGCAATTGAAAAAGATTGCAGAAAATAAAGAAATAAATGATATCAAAAAGATTCTGGGTTTAGAATCAGGCAAGTCTTATGATACAATTGAACAAGTACATAAGCATTTGCGATATGGTAAGATTATGTATATGACAGATCAAGATTTGGATGGTTCCCATATCAAGGGATTATGTATTAATATGTTTCATAGTGAATGGGATTCCTTAACAAAGATTCCTGGTTTCATTTCATTTATGAATACTCCAATATTGAGAGCAAAGAAGGGAAATAAAATTGAGTTGTTTTATAATGATGGTGAATACAATACTTGGAAAGCAAGTTTTGGTCCAGAGGGATCTAATGGTTGGAATATTAAATATTTTAAGGGTTTGGGTACATCTACTTCAGCGGAATTTAAACAGTATTTTGCAAATAAAAAGATTGTGAATTTTGTTCATACAGACCAAAGTGATGATATGATAGATAAAATATTTAACAAAAAGCGTACAGATGATAGAAAAAGATGGTTATCTGATTATGATAAAGATTCGTATTTAAATACAAGCAAGAAAAACGTACAATATGAGGAATTTATCAATCAAGAACTTATTCATTTTAGTACTTATGATTGTGCAAGATCTATTCCAAATATGGTGGATGGATTGAAAATTTCGTTGAGAAAAATTCTATTTTCGGCTTTCAAGCGAAAGTTAACAAGTGAAATTAAGGTGGCGCAATTTTCAGGATATGTTTCAGAACATAGCGCATACCATCACGGCGAAGCAAGTTTGAATGGTGCAATTGTAAATATGGCGCAAAACTTTATAGGCTCAAACAATATTAATCTACTTGATCCGAACGGTCAATTTGGTACACGATTACATGGAGGAGATGATAGTGCATCAGAAAGATATATTTTCACACAATTGAACACATTAACGCGTTGTATTTTCCCAGAACAAGATGATGCAGTATTACATTATTTGAATGATGATGGAACTTTGGTAGAGCCCGAATATTATATTCCAATTATTCCATTTGCCCTTGTGAATGGTATTAGTGGTATTGGTACAGGATTTTCGTGTAATATGCTCGCTTATAATCCAGCACAAATTGTAGAAGCATTACGTTTAAAACTTAAGAATAAGCCGATCGATTCTATTGAATTCAATCCTTATTATGAAGGGTTCAAAGGATCTGTTCAAAAGATAGATGAATCAAAATACTTAATTAAAGGAAAATATGAAAAGATTGATACAGACAAGATTCGTATTACAGAACTTCCTGTCGGTACATGGACGATGCCATACATTAGTTTTCTAGAATCGTTAGTAGATGGTTCTACTAAGAATGGAAAAAAGGTTGCTCCAAGTTTGCGCGATTTTACTTCCCTTTCTACAGAAGTAGTGGTAGATATTAATGTAGTATTTCCACGAGGAAAGTTAGAAAGTTATGAAAATGACGTTGATGATCATGGTATAAATGGTGTAGAAAGACTATTAAAGTTGACAACCACTCAATCAAGCACAAATATGCACATGTTTAATTATCAACATAAATTACACAAGTATCTGAATGTATCTGAAGTTATTCATGCATTCTATCCAGTTCGATTAAATATGTATGAAAAACGTAAAGCATATTTATTGGCAGCTTTGGAAAAGACGTTACAAAAATTATCTAATAAAGCAAAGTATATATTGTTGAACTTGGATGGCAAGATTGATTTGCGAAAGAAAACTAATGTTCAAGTAGAAGAAATGTTGCAACAACATAATTTGGATAAGCTTGAAGGAGATTATAAATATTTGACCAAGATGCCGATGGATTCAGTCACACAAGAGCATGTAGAGCATTTGTTAAAGGATAAAGAAAAGACTGAAAAAGAATATGAAATACTCAAGGGAACTTCTTTGGAAAAGATGTGGTCTAGAGAACTAGATAAATTTGAAAAGGAATATGAAAAATACAAAGCTCATCGTGAAAAGTTGCAAATAAGTAGTGAAAATAAAGTAACAAATAAAAAGGTTAAAAAAAATGTGATAACTAAAAAAAGATGAAGTTAATATTACCATGTGAAATTATTAATCATATTTATTCATTTGACGATAATCGTTTTTTAATAAAGAGTTATAATCTATGTATGTATGAGTTGAAAGAAAAATTTGGTGTATTTTCTAATAATTATAATAAGTGTATAGATAATCTTTATTATATCAAGACTCAATATATGCGTTTTTGTGCAGCAAATAGGTATAATATAATCCCTTTGTATAAATACATACTTAAATACATTAAAAAGATGAAATATATAGCAAATATTGAAATGAGTACTTTTGAAAGAAATAGAAATCTACGTCGTCATCTTCAGTATTATAAACATAGTCCCGCTGTTTAATCATTTTTTTGTTTTCGCTTTATTATAATATTATCATCATCATTATACACGCATAATTCTTTATTGTTTTTAATATTAGGCTTAATTCTACCTAAAATTTCTATATTAGCCATATGTAATATAATCAATATATTAAAAAATGTTAGAAAATATATAATTTTAAAAAATAAAAATTATATATTTAATACCTATTTAGCTGTATCATTTACATAAACTGTTTGAATTCATTTTGTTTATAATCTCTATCGTTTTGTTTTGGTAATTCCATAGGCATAGCTATCGTACTTTGATCTCTTACATAATTGTTGTATCCGATCGCTTCTTTATAAACAGCAGGAACTGCATATCCTAGTACCAAATCATTTAATCTACATATTTGATCTGTAATATTGTTAGGATAATGTTCAGCATATTGCAAATAGATACTTCGCATAATAATTTTGAGATTATCTATATTTTGAGGACCAATCATAAATTCATTATTTGACATTTTGTAAACTCCTGCACGTAAACCATTTTGAAGAATTTGAATATTTTCTTGTGAAAAGTAAAGTTTGCTTAATGCATTATCTTCAAAAATATTCTTAACTGGATTACGATATTCTGTTGTTTTATTCTTAATGGCGATTCTTTCTTGCATTTTGAATTGTGTATCAGGAGATGGTTCACTAATATTAACTCTTCCATTATATTGTTTCGAATTAATAATCATATTTGTATCGTTGATATTAACTGGGGTTGTTTTAAACATACTATATATGTATAATAGAAATAAATATAACTAAATAACTTTAGCTCAGTATTTTTATATAAAACAAATATATAGAATGTTTTATACAATAGTTCTATCTGTTGCTATAATATTATTGATCATTATATTAACATATATTGGTTTGCGTATGGGTAGTAATGATAAAGTAAAAGTTGCATATCCTCCTAATAAAATGACTTGTCCTGATTTGTGGAGGATGGCAGAAGAAGATGGTACGGTAAAATGTGTCGTTCCTGAATATACAGAAGAGTCAGCAAATAATAATGGTAGTCTCTATAATAATGCAGACCAATTAAAACCTACTGTAAGTAGTGCTCCTGGTTTTAGTGAAAAAAATGAAACTTTAGGCGCACGATTTGATTTTAGTACCCCTGGTTGGGCCGGGTATAAACCTGGTTTTTCTTCGGATTGTTCTAAGCGCGCATGGTCTATAGAACATAATATTATTTGGGATGGTATTACTAATTATAACGCATGCAGTTAAATATATAATTTAGAATCATATATTTAATAACAACGGAAAGCAAATCCTAAGAATCCAACAGAAACAAGTCCTAATACTAGTCCTATGTGGTAGTTCATTTTCATATTTTTATAAATATTTAACCATTCATCTATTTGTTCTCGTTCTGTTAAATAGCTAAGCATATATTTTGTTTTGGGTGTTAATGTATAATAGAAGTAACTTGTTATAAAAGAAATACTTATAATTGTACAAATGAGAACATAATTATCCATTTTCCTTTTTGCAACATATAAATTGTAATAAATAAACAATATTGAAAGCAAAAATCCAATTACATATCCAAAATAATAAATAAATGCACGTTCTTGAACAATCGATTCATAAATCTTTTTTTGCTTTTCATCTAATGTGTGTATAAATTTTGAGTATACATCTTGTGATGTTTTTACATGTGTAAAATAAATCATGGCTACAATAAAAACAAATGATAATAAGCAACTACCCCGACAAAGCATTTATATATTTAAAAGATAAAATAATATATTACACTATATACTTTTCTACTCTTTGCGTTTCAAAGCTGTCTTCTAATTTTGAAAATAATATAGGAAATTGTAAAAGTGTACTTATTTTTTTAACAGGATCGATTTCCATTTCCATAACTTCATGTTGAATATTTCGTAAGTTTCTCATTTCGGGTAAGATATCATTAACATGAATGCCAACGGCTTCTTTTAAAATTTCTTCATTATTGCTTTCTTTATAATCTTTTAAAAGGCGTTGTATATCTTGTACATAACTATATAATTTTTCATTCTTTTCATTTACAGCTTTTTCTTTTACTTCACTATGAAATACTTGATTCCTTTTACCCAAATACATAGTCAGTACATTATTATCTAAATTAAAGTCCTCTAAATATGTTTTATATAATTCTGCAGCATCTTTTTCATCAATATAATTAAAAAGTGTGTCTAATTTGTGTTTGATAATGTTTTCTTTTGCTTCATTTATTTCTTTTTGAATATCATTCAAATGTACTTCAATTAAATCAGTTATACCATCATGTAGACGTATATCTAAATTACAAGGAGATGTTGGGTCACCACACTTTGCATAATAAATATTATCTTTTTTATAAAATAAACTTCCAACATTTCTTTTACATTTTACACATTTGGCAATTTTAGATTTTGCTGCCATCCTTTTTCTCTTTTTTGTATTTTCTTTTGCGTGAGCTTTTTTCTTAGCTTGAAATAAATCCTTTTCATATTTCGACTTTAATTCAAAATAAGCAAGCAAAGATTCTTTATAATTCTTTTGCATTTCTTTTTCATTTTTAATTTCATCTTCTGTGGTTCCTTGCAATACGTTGTCCAAATGACTTACATAACGAAATTCAATTGAAGGAGTATTTTCATGTGTAAATTCTACTATTTTTTCAGGTAAATTTTCAATAATAGAAATAGGATTCTCAGATACATTCAGTATTTGTAACTTGTCGACTCCTTCCAAGTTTATTTCATTTAACTTATTGTAACATACTGACAACTCTTTTAGATTAGGTGGTATTTTTTCTAATTTCTCTAATCTATTTGAATCAAGATATAATTTTTCGAGTTTTGTTAAATAGATAATATCTATTTCTTTCAAATAATTGTTTTGAATATGTAGTGTTTCTAAATCTTTCGGTAAATCTTCTAAGGTATCAATTAGATTGCTTTCAATATTAATATATTTTACAGTTTCTGGTATATTTTTTATAGAGGTTATACTACCATTTTTAAGTATAATACTATTAACTAAGCCAAAATTCATCGTTTTTAATATGGAAAAATCAATATCACCTTCTAGATTTTCTTTGATTAACAATTCTGTAATATTCTTATTTGTATTTTCTAATATTTTTTCAAGACTAGATTGCGCCGTATTTCTATTTATTAGGATATCTTCTTTTATTTCATCATAATAGTTCATTTTATTAAAAATACACTTTATATATACTAAATGAACATATATTATGTATAAGGTAAATTAGTTATATCTGAATATTGACTGTCTTGATTTTTTTTATTTTCTTCTTGAAAATATCTTATTCGTGATAAAATAAGTTCTTGTTCTTTCATCATTTTATATTTTTGTTCACCAATTGTTAATTTATTTTTATATGAATGATGCAGCGCAAAATACACAATTAATGCAAAGAATAAAAATACACCAATATTTAATATATAATAGTAAATAGTAACCCTGTTATTGTGACACTGCTGTAATTTGTCATAAACAAATTTTTTAGTAGAATACTCAATTAAATTTGGGTTTATCATTATATATTAAATTATAATTTTTTTTGTTAGGCATTCGCTAAATAGAATGAAATAAAAATATAGCACAAAATAGCCAAAACAATAGATATTAACCATATCGGTATGACTGTTTTATGTCTATATCCGACACCAAATATGCGAAAAGAACCATCTTCATTATATAGAATGGATGGCTTACCAACATGAATAACGGTAAATATTAAAACAAATATCAAAATAGTCACACCTAATTTATTTTCTTGAATTGTTTTTTTTATTGGAAACATAATTATAATATATTTATAAAAAATTATTCAAGATCATTTTCAATTTCATCTTCATAATATTGTCCATCCATAAAATGTTCCCCTAAATCACCAATATTATTGGTTTCTTCACTTGTTTCTTGAATTTGATTTTGCTGTTGCATTCTTTCTAAATCTTCTATTGAAATACCCATAGATTCATAAGCTTGATAATTACTGGCATCAAGATTATTATCTCCCATCTCATTCGATATTTGTGCAATTAATTCATTCATCTCCCTTTCATACACATTTGCATCGTACTTAATTAATCCCTTTTGTTGACCAACATTCCATTTTTCTAATCTATAAGCTTTAAATCTGTCTTCAATTTTTCTTTCCTCTATGCTAAGCTGTTCTAGATTCTTAATCATATTTTGTTTTTCACGTTCTCTAGATCGATTTACCTTTTTCATAATATCTTTATAGTTGTAATTAATCGTTTCTTTGTTGGTTTTTTCTATTTCTAAAAAGCTTAGTAATAAGCTAGCAATTTTTTTGCTTAATTCTTCTTTTTGACCTGTATAAATTTGTACTTCATCTAATAATCCAATTCTATCTACGTTATCTTCATCAATGTTATTATTTGAAGAAACAATATAATTAGAAGGATCTTTACTTTCTTCAATCTGTTCCCGTTTATTAGATTTATGAATATAAACATGTTGCACTATCAAGTCCTCGTCATCAATAATTTGAATATAATATTCCATCATAGAATAGAAACAATACAAATATAACTGGTATAGTGTATCTTTATCAAGGAATGAATAAAATACATTTTCTTCTTTTTCTATAAATTCAAATATTGGAATATTTTTTACAAAGTTATATATATCTTTTAATTCTGGTGTAACAATACTTAGAATGCGGTTAATAATTTCATCATCTTTAAATTTCTCTAGTCCACTATAATGTTTATCAAGATACTTATATAAATGTCTCATATGTTCATCAGAAATATTCAAATGGTCGTGTATATTTATTTCAAAATTACTATTATTTAATAACATGTTAGGATAAATGCAGCACATATGTTGAAATAAAGTCTCAAAATAATTATGCATAGAAATAAGATTCGTCTTTTTATCAACATCCCATTTGTGTATTGAAGCAAGGAAAGTATCTATTTTCTTGAATTCTGCAGGATTTAAATTACCATTCGCTTTTATAAAATGATTGATTACATCTTTTAAATTTTTGTTGCTCAATACCAAATAATCATAAAGTGTATTTACTTCTTCACTATTATTTGAGTACATCTTCTTAGCGTCGTATTTCTTCAATACATTTTGTAAATGTGTTACACATGGTTCTTTAATTATTGTTTCATCTTTTTCTTGCAAATATATTAAGACATCCTTAAAAGAATCAATCTTGCTGTAATTTTTATAAGGTTTTGTAAATACAAGATTTTTTCTATTAACAATATTTAATACCTTTTGTAAATCAGACATTTTAAATTGCTTTCCGTTTCGTTTAAATTCGATGATATTCTCGTCTAAGGACAAAGAACTATTGTAGAAAGATGGCTTTTCAGATAAGAATTCTTTCAACTCCTCAGGGATAGGATAAGACTTATTTAAATTGCAATAATGTATGATTACTTCGTAAACATCTTTTTCCAAAAAACCAGATGGTAAACTAGGGTAAATTAATTTTGTCTCGATATTAAAGTAACTAATACTTGCTTTTCCTAATCCTCGCATTTTATTTATAATTTTATTGTTGCTCAGTATATTTTCAAGATAACTTCGCAGTAATGGTTCTTCTTTGATAAAGTATAACATAGGATGTATGTCTTCAAGTGATTCGTTACAGCATGCATTTTCTAAAAAGGCTATTTCACTTAATGTTTTCAATAAAGGATTTTTCGAATTAACAATCTCATTAATCTTTTCAATCAATAAAAGAGTAAATAACTTATTCTTGTTAATTAAAGTGTGCATCATTTTTGTTTGCTTTGAATCTCCTTTTTTAATAGTATGAATTAATTGCTTTTCAAAATCAGTTGAAATATTTTGTAAGTTCTCTGATATATGGGTTTTTTGAAAAGGTGGCAAATATTGCTTCCATTTATTTACATTCAATTCTTCTGGAATAGTTTCATCAGGATATAATAATAAGAACTCTGACTTTTTACTATATCTTTCAGTAATATCATTTAAAACAAGAATATGTTTTTCAATCATCTCTTTCATTCGTGATTTTATTTTTTCTACATTCAACTTTTCTAATGAATTCCAAGGAGCAATCTTACTTTTAATATGATATAATACACAAGACAAATAGGTAAGTCCATTCATATTTTCTACACCTGTTTGTGGAAATCCTTCAAATGATTTTACACATCCTGGAAATGTTTTCTTGGTTTGAAAAGAAGGTATATTTGTTTGAATAGCAATAAGTAATAAAGAAGCAGCAATATAGATTCGTCGTTCATTTCTATATACGCTATAAGGTCCTAGCGGCTTCTTATTTTTCTTCTTTTGTATTTCGCTCTTTCTTTCATATTCTTGTTCTGTGTATATTATTTTGTTATTTTCACAGATAGATATTGTCAACGGTTTAATAAAATCTTCAACATCTTCTAATTTAATACCCATATTCGTACAAAGAGCTTTTAATATATTATGAATCATTTCATTCACTTCATTTTCAAATACTCTTTCTTCAGCTATTAATTTTTTTTCAGTAGCAACACCCAAGTCTTCTTCTAAGATATCATGACTAGTTTGTTTACGACCTTCTGCATCATATTTGTCTTCTTCAACAAAATCTCGTTTTTGCAAAATATAACCACTATATTTATCTACAATCGAATCTCCGTCATCACTTAATGTTCCATATTTACGAATGATGATTTCTAATTTACTTAAAAAGTCATTTTGCTCTACAAACGCCTTTGCTAGTTCCAATAAACTCATAGGAAATAGTTTAGTATTTGTCTTGATACAATATAACCAATTAGGACTTTCATGAAGGTTCTCAACTAACGGATCTCTACAAAAATATTCTGCATATTGACAAATATAAAATTGTTTTTTCGAGTAATCTTGAATACTTAAAATGTTTTCTCTTAATTGAAGATGAGGAGATAAAATTAATTCTTCTTTATTTGCATAACTTCCAATTTGATAACATAAATTATTCAATTTATAATCACGGATCATTCGATTTTTGTATATTTTTTTGATAGTTTTTCCGTAAAAATCAATATATTTTTCTATTTTTTCCTCAAGTTCTTGCATAGTCATAGTAAAACGATTATCAAATTCATTCAGTAGTTTATTTTTATTAATCTCTTGCATCCTCTTTTGTGTTATATTTTTATCTTCACAAACAGTTGTTTTTGTATTTTTAAAACAATTTTCACTAATATTACAAAATAACTCATTATTATCAACAAAGGAATCGAGATCTAATGAATTATCTTGTACCCAATTATTATTTATTCTTTTATAGTAAGTTGTTTTCTTTCGAACTTCATTTTCAATTTCAATTTCTAATATTTCCCTTTCAGTCAACTTACCTTTGTTGATATTATCAACAAGTTTGGGATAAATTTCTACTATCGCATAATGACCATTCTCGACTTCCTTTTTACCAGAAATTAAATTTTTTGCCATTTGTGGTGCCTGTTCAGGAGGACAATCATGTTTTGCAATTAAATTTTCAATCAAAAAGTTAGTAAATAATTCATTTTCCATATTTTGTTGTTCTGCTTTGTACTTTTCGAATAACACATATGGAGTGTCATCATATTCAATATCAAAATAAATACTATCTTCTTTATTGTCTTTTTGCATTTCTTCGATACTTTTATATTTCTTTGCCAAATAACGAGTACCACATACTTCAGGCTTAATCTTTTCTATGTCTGTAACATCTTCTATAGTTGTTAATGATTCAATCAAATTTTCAGGATTTAATAAAGAGTACATAATAGACTGTAACACTTCGAAATAGAAGTTACCATTATCTAAGTCATATATATTTTTTAGCATTTCTTGAGTAGACATATTTTCTTTTAATTTATATAAATCCAAAATCATATGATCAGATTCTTGTTTCTCTGCAATAAGTGACATTAACATTTGAGGTTTCTTATTAATACTGTAATTTGCGTTGTTTAAAAAGGATAAGTCTGCATTTTTGTTTTCATTCAATATTTTCAAATCTTTTATTTTCTCGATAATGTGCCTTCGAATAAATAAATATTGCTTATAACTAATATTATGAGAATATATCATAAACGGTTCTAGCTGGTTGATTACATGATAAAACGAAACTTTATCTTTCAAATAATTTCGAATAAGTTGTATAATTGTTTTAGTCTTTGGTATAACAGCTTCTAGAAAATCCTTGTACTTATTGTCACTAATCATATTAATATTTTCATCTAATAAAAATTGATGAGCCAATTTAAAAAAGTCTTCCTTTACCATTTTATTATTGTCTGTTTCATTCTCTTTTTCTTTTTCTTGTTCAATCTCACCTTCTTCAAGAGGAACATTTTTATCATTTTTAGTTTCTTTTTCTTCAAAGTAAGAAAATTCTTTTGATAAATCATTAATTACATGAGGTACTATTTCTTTATTACTGCGCATTAACTGTGAAATAGAAATGTAATGTAAATGCAAATTGGCCTTTTCTAATAAATTCGTTTTATGTAGATCTATTTTTGAGAATTGTATTACTTGTTGAGGAAGCATTACTAAAGATTTTATGCAAATCTTATCACTTTCAGTTAACTGTTCTCGTTTAAATACAGATTTTCCGTTTTTCAATACTTCTTCTCCAAGTTTTTCAGTTCCGATATTGTATCTTTGAATTAAAAACTTTTGTTTATTTATACCCTGTTTCTTTTCTGATTCTGTAAATACACTACTTTGAAAATCTTCCAAATTTTCAACAACTGCATCTATATCAGTTAATACATTATCAACAATCAAACAATCTTCATTTTTTAATGGTTCTTCAATTGGCATGATTAATTCATTCATTTCTTTTTCATAATCTTCATAGTGAACATTTGCCTTGGAGTTTTTATAATAATTGTTTTGTTTTCCTTCAATTGTTGTTAATAGTTCACTCATTTTTTCTAATACAACATCTTCATTATTGATATCGCTAATTTTATCTTCATCATTAATGTAGATTCTTTTTCTATTTTTAACAACTGGTACTATCCATTTTAAATTAGTCTCAATATTATGTAATTTATCAACAAGTGGCTTATAAAATGCCGTAAATTTTTTAACATCATAAATTGAGTTATTTTTATCAAACAAAGAAAATTCATATCTTAGCTCTTTAAAACGAGTGATTAGTAAATGTATATTTTGTAATACATCTTTTGTTCTATTATGATTAGGAATACTTGATAATAATTCGTCCATCATATCATTTACTTGTGTTTCAATACCATATCTTTGTTCATTTTCAGGTATTTCTACTACTTGCGCAATTTTTTCTAACTTTTCACCAAATTGAATACTATTAACATCCACATATAATTCTTGTAACTTTTGTTCTACATTTTCATCCATAACTATATCTTCAGGTATTTGTACAACAGACTCTCCTGTTTCTGTGTATTCGATGGATGCTAGATTTGCTTCGTCTGTTTGTTCTTCTATTGATTCTTCTGAACTTTTTAAATTTGATAAAGACGTAATATTTTCTAATTGTAATGGTTTATCTCGTAGCACTATTTCTTCTAATGGAATATGTAAGGGAATACCTTTATAAGAAAAATTAATATATAATACATTCAGTTCAGGCCATGTAGTAATTTCAATCATATCTTCTTCTAAATTAGTTATTTGACCAGTTACTAATTGAGGTATTTCTCCACCAAATCGTAAGTTAACCCATTTATTTACTAATAATCCATTCTGTCTTGCAAAACCTCTTTCATCGCTTTTGTCTAACAAATAAATACTTATGATAGATTCATCATGAAATGTTCCGTCCTCTTTTATTTGAAGATTATGTTTCTGTGACGTATTCGTATCTATTAACATTATTTGTGTATTGTCTATATAATCAATAAAAGCAGTCATATCATGAATATCAGAATTAGAGGGCGCTTCTATTTGAACAATATCACCATAATCCAATTGTAACCCTGTTTCTTCTATATTCTCAATAGTTTCTTTATTTTCTATTTCATCTTTGTTTTGGTTTTCCATATTATATATACTTGAATATATAATATGCATCTAAATTATATTTTAAAAAATCAATAAACAAATTTCATGAATTGTAATAAAGAATAATCTATAAAAATAGAAATGAATCCTTATCCTTTATCAATAAAATATTCTGATTTTGATAAATATAAAGTGAAAAGATTGATTACACATATAAATAAGGAAAATTTTGAGATTTTAAATTACGATAAAAAGGTATTATGCTATAATGATTATAAAAATAGCATTTATAAAAACGTTATTTATTCTTATCCTGAAAAAGATCTTTTGTCTTTTATGGGTCAAAAAACGATGCCTTTTAAATTATTTGCAAATAAATTTTCAGAAATCAATTATGATATACATACTAATTTTCAAGTAACAGAGTTTATATCAGGAAAAATTATTAATCTTTTTTATGATAATAGGGTTTCGAAATGGTGCTTAGTTACTAAGTTTCAAAATGCTAAAAAAGGATATATATTGAAAGAAACGAATGAAATATATAAACAATTTGTATTTCTATTAAAAGGCGATATAAATGATAACCTAAATTCTTTATTTTGTTTGTTACATTTTCATAAAAATAGAAGTTATAACTTTAAAATAAAAGATAATAAACTCTTTTTGATTAGCATCTTTCATATTGAACAGTTTGATTATACATTTAGAATCAAAAATATACCATTAAACTATTATAGAAAGTCATTATCACATCTAGATGGAATTATTTATTTTCCACAGCAAATAGAATTTAAAAATTATAAAGAAATTCTTGAGAAAAAAGACAACACAGATGGACTTCCATTAAAATATGTAATTACGCACATATCAGGTATGCAAACAAATATAATTAGTAAAGATTTTGAACAAATGAAACGTTATAATTGTGTACCCGAAAATATCCAATATTTGTATTTGTGTTTACGCTTTATTAATAAAAATCAAGAATATGTACAGCAATTTTCAAGATTTAAACAAATGTTTTTCAATATGGACATGTTATATATAAATTTCATTTATCAAGTACAGAATGCATATGTTTCCTATTATATTACTAAAAATGATGATCATAAGAATATTTATATGAATTGGGCACATAAAATTCATAAAGAAGTATTTATTCCTTCATTACAAAAAAAGAAAATAAAAATAAACAGGGACAGCATAACACAGTATTTTAGTAAGTTTCAACCAAGAGAAATGTTACATATAATGAAGATGTATTCTATAAGTTAATTATATTTAGTTAAAATATATGTATTTGTTTTTATTACAATTATTATTCTTTCTTTGTGTTTCATCTGAAAAAGTAAAAACGATAAAGCTAAAGACTAATAATTTTATTACAGTTCAAGGAACAATAAATGAAGAAGCCGCGTCTAATTTTATATATGATTTAAATAAGCATGAAAATAAAACAAAGATTTACGTTTATTTAAATACAAACGGTGGTTCAGTAGAAAGTGGAAACAAAATTTTGAATGAAATACAAAAGTATAATTTAAGTTGCATAGCTGAAAAGGCTTACAGTATGGGATTTGTTCTATTACAGGGTTGTAATGAAAGGTATATTACACAATATGCAAAATTAATGCAGCATCAAATAAGTTATGGAATACAAAATGAAAAAGAAAAGATAGATAACTATGCTCGATATATAAATGAAATAGATAACGAGTTAAACAGAATGCAAGCAGATAAATTGAAAATGAACTATGAAGAGTTTAAATATAAAACGTTGAACGAGTGGTGGGTATTTGGAAAAAATGCAATTGTCAATAATATGGCAGATAAAACGGTGAACGTTTTTTGTAGTCGTGATCTAACATCAAAGAATTATACAGTTGATCAAGGATCTTTCACATATACGTACTCAAAATGCCCTTTGGTAAGTGAACCTCTTCAGAAGAAAAAAAATAATAACAATATGATATATTTTTTACAGTACCAATAATTCTGTTTTTATAACTTTTTAAGCAATTCGGCAGTAATCTATTCCAAAAGACATAATAATACGGCAAACATCTATATTTAAAATACCCTTTTCTACACATTCTAATAATCCGTTTTCTAATTCAATTATATGATTTTCAGATAAAGCATAGCGAATTGCCCAATTAGGTATTGTTATAACTCTTCCATGTTCTTCCAAACTAGTATATTCAGGTAAATACTTGCCTTTACTATTCCAAATACCTGTTTGTATCAATTTACCATAATTTACATTATAAATTGCATCAAGGTTTTGATCGAAAAATGGAGCGTCTTCGTCGTTACAGAGCCAATCCTTTAGAAAATCTAAATCATTATTATCAATATAGACATAAACATTTGTTTTTCTTTCATATTCCATGAGTCTATCTTCAAATGGCCTAGTTCCATAGGAAGAATGTGGGTTTTCTTCAAAGTGTAATAGACCTGCTATAATATTTAGTGCGCTGTTCTGTGTAATGGGTTCTGACATAATTATTGTTGTAGTTAATTTGTTTTTTATATATGTATTTCGTATATAAAAAATCAATTTTTTACGGTTTGGGAATTTAAACTCCCGACCTAGTTTTTAAAAAAATGTATTTCTAATAGAAAACAGCAAAATAACAGATAAATATACTTCCATTAGATTTTTCGATATAAGATCAAGAATGTTATATGAAATATTTTTGTAAGCATAAGGCGCTAGTGCAGAAAACCCATATAAAGACCAAATTGCGGTAAATACCCAAAATAATATAATACCTGTTTCTGTTGTTTTTGCAAAGTTCTCATATATTAAATAAAAATAAGCGATAAATGGTATAAATCCTAGTCCTACTGCTGTTTTGTTTTTAATCCATCCCATTTCTCCAGAAAATCCAAAGAACAACATTAATGCATTCAAAATAACAATCATCGATAATACTACTCTATGTTCAATAACAAATTCATATAAATTGATCTCTAATTGCTTGTCATCAAGATCAGAAGTTTCTTTTTTAACTAATATGTCATTTATGTCTTCATCATCTAGAACCAGTTTATTTTCTTTTTTATCAAGAAAACTTAGATAAACCGCTAAAATAAATAACATAGTTGGTGTTGTAATAAACCAATCATAGTAACGATACACTGTAATGTTGGAAACAGAGTCAAATGAATTAGCTAACCATATGTAAAATATTCCTTCAATAATCTGTACAAAAATAGCAATCCATAACAATTTTACTAAAATTTTACTTTCATAACTATAAACAAATGGGGTAAAATCAATAAAGGCAACAAATAAATTTAATATACCTGTGAATATTTGTACGTACAATGATGCAAATACACTTGTTTTTAATGTTTTTTTAATATCCATTTATATTAGGTTGGTAAAAAATCTTTGTACAAAAATGAAATTTTGCTTAATTTCTGAATATATATAGCTGAGTGTTCCTTATTGGCATCTCCCATTTGTTGAAGGGGGTTTCTAATCTTATCAATCATTTTCATAATTTCTTCTGATCCTCGTACTTTGTCTAAATCAGAATTATAATCCTTTTCGAAGAAAAAACTAATATCACCAGAATCGATTTGATCTTTATATGGTGTATATACACGATTGTACCAAGCTCGAATCAAAATAATTGGATTCGCTTTTCTCATGATATCGAATGAATTTTTCGCATACTTTATTTCCTTATTTCCTGGAAATACTGTTAAAATATCTTCTAAAAATTCAAAAAACAAATTATTAAACCCTTTCAGCAGAGTAGACTTATTCATTATGTATTATAAATTAAAAATTTTTATATTATTTAAACTAATTAATTTGTATATCATTCATTCTTGTTTGTTGTAGTTGATCTACAGTCACTTCATTCGATACCTTATCGGGTTTGTATGTATCATCAGGTGTGTTAATTAATTGTAACTCATCTCCATATGATACATAGTTATATAAAGGTCGATTGTCACTATTCCCTTTTGCGCTTAATTCGTCTGGAGTCATGGAATAACTTGTGAACTTTTCAGAAAATATATTACAACTTCTACTACAGCTTAAAAATGAATAAGAACTTGGTTCACCCTGATAGTTAGTTGCTTTGTTATTTGCCATTTTAAGTGCTGGATGAAAGTATTTTAGTATTTCATCTCCAAATAAGAGTTTGTATTTCTGCTTTACACATAGCAAGGTTGGTACACGTTGAATATTTGGAGGTAAAATAACTTTACTTCCATTCTCTAACAACAAGAATGTTTGATTTGTTTGTTGATCTTTCAATCTTTTATCGATACATATGAAGCTAATTTTATCATTCATATTATTTTTTGTCAAGGTACTTATTAGTTTTTTGCTATGTTTACAATAATTGCTATAATATAAAATATCCATTTTATATTATATTTCTAGCCTTTTTTTCAATTTATAACTAATTATTTAATTAATGTTCCGGCACACATAGAATGTAAAAGTCTATTTTGGAAATAACCAAAAATGAAATAACTTAATGCGATTGAGACACCTCCTAAATAATACTCAATAGGTTTCTTTTGTGTAATTCCTATGGCAATAAAACTGATTAAAAATACAGCAAATAGAACAAAGCCTAAAATAGACAAAAAGAGAAAATAATTACAGTAGCTTTGGTCTAAAGGACCGAATAATTGTTGAAATAATTCTTTCATTATAGATATTAACAAGATTTTTATTTGCTAAATAAAATAACATAAAATATAATGTATTTTATATACTATATGGAAAGTGAATTAACCTGGAAATTGATTGGAAAATATTTTCAAGATAACCCTCAGAATTTAGTAACACATCATATTGAATCATATAATGATTTCTTTAAGAGAGGAATTTTTCAAATCTTTAAAGAAAAGAATCCTATTGAAATATTTACTATGTACGATACTGAGCTAGAAGATTATCGATGCAAATGTATTATGTATTTTGGAGGAAAAGAAGCAAATAAAATTTACTTCGGAAAACCGATTATTTATGATTCGAATGAAAATATTCATTATATGTATCCTAATGAAGCAAGATTAAGAAATATGAGTTATGGCATGACAATACATTATGATATAGATATTGAATTTATAAATGTTTTAGAAAAAGACGAAGAACCAGAAATGATTATAAATGATGAAATAGAAGGAGGAGTTAAAAAAGGAAATATTAATATTTCAGATTTTACAGCTGCAGAAACAGCTAAGATCAAAGAACAAACAGAACAATCTATATTAGAAGGTGTTCAAAAACGAGAAATAACACTTGAAAAAATTTATTTGGGAAAATTTCCTATCATGTTGCAGAGTGATTTCTGTATATTAAAAAATTTACCACGAAATATTCGATTCAATATGGGTGAATGTGCAAATGATTTGGGTGGATATTTTATTGTTGATGGAAAAGAAAAAACAGTAGTATCTCAAGAAAAATTTGGAGATAATATGCTTTATGTAAGAAAATATGAAAAAGATGATGAACAAGAATTAACTTATTTATGTAGTGCAGAAATTAAATCCGTTTCCGAGAATGTTTCAAAACCTAGAAGAAACTTGTCTGTTTCCATGGTAGCTCCTTCATCAAAGCTTACAAATAAAAATATTGTAGTTAGTATTCCAAATGTAAGAAAATCAATACCTTTATTTATTCTGTTTAGAGCATTAGGAATATCTAGTGATAAAAAAATAATTGAATCGTGTTTATTAGATATAGAAAAAAATGAACATTTAGTAGACCTATTTATACCGTCTGTTCATGATTCTTCATATATTTTTAATCAGCAAGATGCATTATTTTTTATTGGAAGATTAACAAAAGGAAAAACAATTCAACATGCATTAGAAATATTAAGTGATTATTTTTTACCACATGTTGGTGAAACAAATTTTATAGAAAAATCATATTTTTTAGGACATATGGTATCAGAATTATTAAAAGTACATACAAAAGAAAAAACACCAACAGATAGAGATAGTTTCAAGTATAAAAGAATTGAATTAGTAGGATCTTTAATGTATGACTTGTTTCGTGATTATTTTACATTACAGCAGAAGAAAATACAAACAGATTTTGAAAAAATAGCTTATTTTAATCAAAATATTTACGCAAAAAATTTATATGGACTTATTCTTCAAAACTATACTACGATATTTAGACAGCGTATTGTAGAAGATGGGTTTAAAAAAGCGATGAAAGGAAATTGGGGTGTTCATACACATACCAAACGTGTTGGAATCGTGCAAGATTTAAATAGGTTATCTTTTAATTCTATGATTAGTCATTTACGTAAAACAAATCTTCCTTTGGATTCTAGTTTGAAAGTAATAGGCCCACGTATATTACATGGATCACAGTGGGGATTTTTAGATCCGATTGATACACCAGATGGTGGAAGCATCGGTTTGCATAAACATTTATCTATATCTTCTTTTATAACGCAACATTATTCGAGAGATTTGTTGATTGAGTGGATGAAAGAAAAAGTATCTTTAAAACCAATCACAGATTTTTCCAACGCATTATTAGCAAAACATATTAAAGTATTTGTAAATGGGTATTGGTGTGGTATCGTAGAAAATCCTATTGAATGTGTTGAAAAAATGAAACTGTTTCGTCGTAATGCTTTAATTCCTGTATATACAAGTATCACATTTGAGTTCAAAAGTAAAACTATTTACATTTATACAGACGGTGGACGTATAAGTAGACCTGTTTTTTATTATGATCAAGAAAATAAGCAATTTTCCTATGAAAATAAAGAATTTCAGGATCTTTTACAAAGCGATAACACTTCATGGTTAAATATGATATGTGGATTTAATGAAAGAGAATCTGGTTTTTCGTTGAAAGAAAATAAAATATATGAATTAAATGAATTATATAAAGATGTGACAGAAACAAATCCAGCAAAGTTAGAAAAGTTTATAAATAAGAAGGCTGTACTGGATTATATTGATTCTAATGAGAGTGAACAATCTATGATTGCATTATCCAAAGAGACATTAACAGAAAACAAGAAATTTACTCATGTAGAAATACATCCTTCATTAATTTTTGGAGTTATGTGTAATCTAATTAATTTTCCAGAAAATAATCCTGGAACTAGAAATTCTTTTTCATGTGGCCAAAGTAAACAAGCATGTTCGTTATATCATACAAACTATCAATTGAGGTTAGATAAAACAGGTATTGTTTTAAACTATGGCCAAACACCTTTGGTAAAGTCTAGATATATGGAATATATTAATAATGAAGAAAACAGTTATGGTGAAAATACAATCGTAGCTATAATGTGTTATACAGGGTATAACGTGGAAGATGCTATATTGGTTAATGAAGGAGCAATCCAAAGAGGATTATTTAAAACAACTTATTATACTACTTATGAAACTCACGAAGAAAAAGAAAAGATGGGGGATGCCACAATTAATAAAGTAATCAAGAATATTGAAGATGATAAAAACGTTGTTAATTTAAAACAAGGATTTGATTATAGTAAACTCGATAAAAATGGATTAATTAAAGAAGAAACTGAGGTGGATGAGAAAACGATTATGATTGGAATGGCTAGTGAAGATCCATCAAAATTGAACGCTAGAACAGATATGTCAAAGGGTCCCAAAAAGGGACAAAAGGGTATTGTTGATAAATCATTTATTACAGAAGGAGAAGAAGGAACACGAATAGCAAAAGTAAGAATTAGAGAAATCAGGCAGCCAGCTATTGGTGATAAAATGGCATCAAGAGCTGGTCAAAAAGGAACAGTAGGTCTGGTTATTCCAGAATCTGATATGCCATTTACAAAGGATGGTTTAAAACCTGATCTAATTATTAATCCACATGCGATTCCTAGTAGAATGACGATTGGTCAGTTTGTAGAATGTATAACAGGGAAAGCATCTGCAAACATAGGTTGTTTTGGAGATTGTACTGCATTTATTAATGATGGATCAAAGGTAGGAATGTATGGAGAAGTATTAACCAAGTGTGGATATCACTCAAGTGGTAATGAAGTATTGTATAATGGAATGACAGGAGAACAATTAGAGTCTGAAGTATTTATTGGACCCAATTACTACATGAGATTGAAGCACATGGTAAAAGATAAAATTAATTATCGTGCGTTGGGTCCCAAAACTGCTTTAACAAAACAACCTGTGGGCGGAAGAGCAAATGATGGTGGTTTACGTATTGGAGAAATGGAACGTGATGGATTGATTTCACATGGAGCGTCTGAATTTTTAAGAGAATCGATGATGGAAAGAGCTGATAAATACGCAATAGCTGTTTGTAATTCTACTGGTTTGATGGCATTATATAACCCTGAAAAGAATCTATTCTTAAGCCCTCTATTAGATGGACCTATTAAGTTTATTGAAACTCCAGATGGAAATGGTTTAAATCTAGAAAATATTACAAAATATGGACGTTCTTTTAGTATTATTAGTGTACCATATTCTTTCAAATTGTTGATGCAAGAATTACAAACTATTAATATTCAAATGAGAATTATTACTGACGAAAATATAGATCAGATTGAAAATATGACTAATTCAGTCAATATAGAGAAATTACTGAGTGATAAAATGACTTCAAAAGAAATTGTAAAAGAAATTAATAATGCGCTTAAAAATAAGACTGAATTTATTAAAACAAATGTTGAGACACCAATAACACCTGAGAGTCCTGGATATAATCCATTATCACCTTATGAGAGTCCTGGATATCACCCTATAACACCCGAAGATAGTCCTGGATATCACCCTATAACACCCGAAGATAGTCCTGGATATCAACCTATGACACCCGAAGATAGTCCTGGATATCAACCACAAAGTCCAAATACTCCTCCTCCAAAACAAGTTGGTATGTTAATCGATTCACCAGATTCAGATGATAGTTATATACCTCCTCCACCGTCAGATACTCCTCCAGAAGATAGATTGCAACTATTTAATATTGATGATCTTGTAAATCTTTTATCTGATGCAAATAGAGAAAGAATTTGGAAAATTACAAAAATAAAAGATCCATTTATCCATATAGAAACAACAGACACAGAAGGTTTACAAACAGCTGATACAGTAAAAATAGTGACTGCAAATGATATTCAAAAGCAAGGTGAATATAATCCGAATAATCCAGTTAGTCCGTCTATGAATGTTCCATCTAATCAGACTGGCGGCGCAGGAATGAATGGTCCTCCTACTATTAATATTGCCCCCGTGTTTAAAATAATGAACGGAGGAAGTGATTTTTCTACAGGTGGTGAAGAGGCCAATCCTGAAGTAATGAATACAGGTGAAAACATGTCTTCAGTTATACCACAGATGGTAATGGGCGGTTCTACATTAAGCGATAGTAGTAATAATGAAAAAGAAAAAGTAGATTCAACCAAGGAACTTGACTTTAGTAAGATTCAAATCAAAAAGGTAGGATAGAAAAATTGATTATATTTATATAAAAAGGTATTGTACTATATTATATAAATGTCGAATTCAAATAATCGTATTTTAAAATTGTTCAAGTCCAGAAAAACTGTTATTGATTTACTTAGGACACAAGGATTTAATGTATCTGATTATGAAGATTTTAATATTAATGAAATTGATGCTATGTATTCCAAAAAACAACTAGATTTAAAATTTACAAACCAAGAAACAAAGAAAAATGTATATGTAAAATACTTTCTTGATACAAAGCAAATAAAACCAAATACTTTAGACAATATTATTGAAGATTTGTATGAAATTGAGAATATCTTACAAAAAGATGACACTTTAGTTATTATTACTGAAGATGAACCAAATGATACAATTATTAATAAAATTAAGTTTCTTTATAACAAAGACGGTATTTTCGTAGTTATTCATAACATTCAAAGACTGCAATTTAATATATTAAACCATAACTTAGTACCAAGTATGAAAATCTTAAATGATGATGAAGTAGATATCTTGAAGAAAAAATACAATATTCAAACCTTATCACAATTACCAGAAATATCAAGGTTTGATCCTCAAGCACTTGCTATGTGTTTACGACCAGGAGAAATATGTGAATTAACAAGAAATAGTGTAACTGCATTAGAAACGAATTATTATCGTGTTTGTGTATAAAAAAAATATACTTATTTATTATATGGATTCTGAAGCAGATACCTCTAAAGAAAATTACAAAGATAACAAATTTTTTTATAATAAAGAATTAGTAGAAACAACCAACCTTATATTAGGTATTGGTTTTTTAGTATTTTTGATATTTAAAAAATAGTTTCTAGGCATATTATAATGAGTACAAACGAATCTGAAATAAATTATTTAGTTATTGATAAAAACAACGTAAGATTTGTAAATAGAATTTTGTTAACAACTTACTATGTTTTAATTATTATATTGATTTACCAATTTATAGATGGTAAAAAATTTAAACGAAGTTTTAAAATGTATTCCATATTTATCTTTTTTATTCTTTTTCCTTTAGTTATGCCATATATACAATCATTTTTTTATAAATTAGGAAGATTAGCAGTAATTTATATTTACAAAAATGTTTATGTTTTAGATTATTAAAATCTATATTTAATATAACTAATGTGCGACTGTAGTTGTGATAAAAAAGAAAATTTTGAAAATTTTTATCCAAAAATTATTAAAAAAACACCTATGGAAATTAAAGGTTTTCAATCAAAAAATATTGATAAGAATGAAGTAGATAGTTTTACAAATAAATACAAGTTTTATTTGAAAAATGAGAAGAAAAATTCACACGGACTTGTTGAAACATTAGATGATTCTTGTAATTATGATGCAAGTTTTAATAGAATAATTGATATGCATAGTGAAAATGTAAATATGAGAAGTGATTTAGATCAAGATCTTATGGAATTAAATAAAACAAAAAATTCACTAGTCCGAGATGAAACGAGATATAAACAAATGATTGAAGTGAGAGATTTAGTTTTATATACCGCGATGGGACTAGCGTTATATTATATATTTGTAGAATTATAATATTTATAGTTTATATAATGTCATATAAGCCATATTCAAAAAATATTATAATTCAAGAAAATTTTGATGCTTTAGATGAAGAAATCAAAGAAGTAAAAAAACTAAGAAATACTTTAACAACAAATGAATCATATTCTTTTTCTAAAAACAGTAATAGCTATGGTCAGACACCTAGTATTGAAGATGTTATGATTAGTGATGATAAACAATTGATTGTTACAGATAATTATGTATATATTTTAGCTGGTTTATCTATTATGACTCTTTTCGTTTTTCAACTATTCCATAAATAAATTTATAATATATTATATATAAATGTCAACAACTAATACAGATAATACAGATAATGAAGAATTGTCTAATAATATGTATGATATTGTAAATACAGAAAATGAAAGATTGAAAGAGAAAAAATTAAATATAGATCAACAAATGGAAAGTAAAGAACGTTTACGTTTATTGAATGATAATATTCGAAAAAGAGGAGAAGATATTAGTAGTATCGTGATTGCATTTGTTTTTGTTTTAGTAGTATTTACTTTATTACGTTTAGCGGCAAAACGTTTTGAATCAATTCCTGATTATGTTTTTGAAGTACCTAATTTTATACTTGTAGCGATTGGTATTATTTATATTTGTACTATTATTGCAAGAATTGTAGGACGTGATCGACTTTACTATGATAAATTAATATTCGAAAAGCCAGCATTAGATGATCCTCAACAAGTCAAACAGAATCATGATGCTGCTGCGAGAGATGAGGTGGGAAATCTTTGCCAAGGTGAAATATGTTGTGATCCTTATAATGACTTATTTTATGATCCGGATACTAATAAATGCACATATAGACCTAATTCAAATAAACAAACAGCTGGTGAATTGGAAAAACAAGCATTATTATCAAAACAAATAGAAGAAGCACAAGAACGTGCACGGATTGAAAGTGAAAAACGATTAGCTTTAGAAAAGAAAATGCAAGAAAATAAAGAGCGTCGAGAAAAGGAAATCGCTGATCAAAAATCTAGAGCTGATGCATCAGCTTTATTATCTGAACAAGAGAGAAAACGTAAAGAAGAGGAAGAAAAAAAACGTAAAGAAGAAGAAAACAAAAGACGAGAAGAAAGAAAAAGAATGGTATCTGGATATATTAATTCACAAATATCAGGATACGAATACAAATTAAAGAAGATGAATGATCCTAAAGAAACCAATATTGAAGCAACTACATTATCTGATTCGAAATCTTATGAAACTACTGTGAAAAATTTATTAAATAGTAACAATCCTAAAAATAAATTAGGCGGTAGACAATTAAAAGAAAACGTTGATATTGTGAAAGAAACATTTCTTTCCAAAATATTTTTAAATAATGAAAAATCTTATCAACGAGAGGGTTTTACAAATGATGAAAATTTAGCAGAGTTATCTAAATCAGAAATTGATGAAATAATTATGGTAAAGAAAAGTGATGCTCTTAAAGATAGACATACAGAATTAAAAAAACAAAATGAAGAAGAAAAGAAAAAACTAGAAGAAGAAATAAAGAGAAAAGACCAAGAAGCCAAAACTAAACGTGAAGAAGACGCTCGACGTAAACGTGAAGAAGACGCTCAACGTAAACGTGACGAAGAAGCTCAACGTAAACGTGACGAAGAAGCTCAACGTAAACGTGACGAAGAAGCTCAACGTAAACGTGACGAAGAAGCTCAACGTAAACGTGACGAAGAGGAAGAAGCCACACGTAAACGTGAAGAAGAAGAAGAGCGAAAAAGACAAGCTGAAATGAATAAAGATAAGGCAATAAAAGATAATCATAAAAATCCCAACTTTGTTTTTAATAGAGTAAGAATAGCACACACACGTAAAGATTATTTGAACTTTTCGGAGGTACAAGTGTTTTCAAAAAATAAAAATATAGCTTTATATAAAAATGGTGGAAGAGCATCCTTTATTAAAGGTGGTACTTACAAAGATGCAAATAAGGCTATAGATAATACTGCAAATAAGGGAACATGGTATGATGCACCAAATAGTAATACTGCTCATTCTAAAAGTAAAGATTATCCTATTTGGGAATTACGATTACCTCAAAATGTTCATTCTATCAAAGATCTTCAAGCTATTATAATATTCAATCGTATGGATGGTCAAAATTATGGTTATACAGAACGTTCCAAGGGATGGCAAATAAGTTTATGGAAAGATGATAAGGAAGTATATCGACTTCCGGTTGTTGATACTACTCATTTTGCCTATAAAATAAAAGGTGGACGAAGACCACATAGACAAAAGAATTCATGGTTTTCGTATTGGCTTGGCCATATATTACATGATGGAACAAGAAATCAAATGTTAATACCTAATAATAGATTTAATAATCGCATAAGAAGAAAAGGTAATAAAGTAGCAATTTTAGCACATAAAAAAAGAAATTTACCATCTGGAGTAAAAGTATGGGATTTACGTAGATTATCAAAACAAAAATCATGGTTAGAGAGCTTTATAAATTTTGGTATTGATGACACAATTGAATCGTTTGTATCATTAGGATTTGATATTCAAGACACTTTTGAATCATTTACTACTGAAAATTTTACAAATTTATTTAATTATGAATAAACAATTATATTATAATGTACTTATAATATAAATGAAAAACAGTTATTATTTCAGAAAAGCGGGATATTTAAAAGAAAACACAGATAATTTTACTTCTTTTCGAAACTTACTATTATTAACTTTTTATTTATTTGCGGTATTAACTATTGCTATAATATTCGGATTAGGCAAACAAAAAATTTATATTAAAATTATTTATGCTCTCTTGATATTATCATATCCTTTTTATATTTTTGAATTGGAGTTAATATTGTATAAAACATATTTATATATTTATTCATTAGTTCTAGCAGAGCCACATATTAGTAGTAAAATATAAACATATACACTATTTATATTTTATAAATCTTTCATATCTATTTTAGAAATAGTATTACTATTAATATCATTATCTTCAATATTTTTGTTAATACTAATACCGTGCCATACATTACCTTTTGGTTCTCCATATTTATCACTAATTTTCTTGGCAACTTTCTTAGGTGCAGGTTTCTTTCTTTTATCTGAAGAATCATTATTTTCTTCATACCATAGATCAAAGTCTTGTTTTAGTTCAGACTTCTTCAAAATACTATTTTCTTGTTCAATAATTTGTTCTGACATATAGCTGGCAATAATATCACTATCATTTTTATACCGTTGGCATGCATCGCTTACAATTTTGCAATCTTTTACATGTCCTTGTGTTTTAAAACAAATCTCTACAAGCATCGAAAACATAACAGGAGCCCATTTGTCAAACTTTTCGTGAATGCTGTGATCAACCTTGAATTGATAAGGCCTTTTAGGGTCATTTTGTACAGGATTTTCTGTAAATAAAGATAAGAAAGGAACGGCTCGAATTCTTCTCCATGTTCCATCATCTGTTGCTTTGATGATTGGCAAAAAGTTACATGCAAGAGCTAATTTAAATTGAGGAACAAATTCCATAATATCAGCACTATACAATTGTCTTGCACTTAACTTATCTCCACCAGTTAACCATTTCATCAAACCTTCATTAATTTCATCTACTTCAGATGATTCAGTCATTACCAAATAGCGGATGCCGGGTAATTTGGCATATTCTGGAGAAGCTTGTCCCATCTTCATTTTCTTATCAGTAATTAATGTTGTTGAAATATCGTATTTATAATGTCCTAATACCTTCTCCATTAGTTTAATCAACACAGATTTACCATTTCGTCCATGACCAATATAAATATTGAATGTTTGATTTGGAGTAATACCGATAAGCGTAGATGCTAGATGTTCCCACATATAATTGCACAATTCTTCTATAGGAAATAATTGTTTCATAAAATCTTGAATTTCTTTGATAGTATCTTTATCCCGATTATAATCAACCGGACTATAATTTATATTTGTTGTTTTAGTTAATAAATCATCAGGTCTACCTGGCCTAAAAACTCTTTCCCTAAAATCAATCACTCCATTTTCGCAACATAACAAGTAAGGATCTGTATCAATCATTTGCATAAAATTATTTGTTTTGTCTGCAAATAACTCTGCCAATTCTTTATGAATTTTTGACTTTTTACCAGAATCAACAATTTTTAATAAGATTTGACAACAACGTTGAGATTTATTATTCTTCTTTAACTTTTCATCCGAACTTTCTTCTGGTTCTTCTTCATTATCATTTCTCTTTTTTGGTAATAATGACATATGTTTTTCAAAATACAACGTTTTTAAATCTTGCGTAATCTTCGAACGTAAATGAGTACCGCCTTCATCTTTGATCCATCGATTATTATCCCAGCGCCACCAGTTATTTTTTGTGGTAGATGTACAAATATGCTCATATTTACATTTCTGAAACAATACGTTTGCCAAATTCCAATCCCCCGCACCATCAATCGAATTGATTGTTTCATCAATACGATAATCGATAGATGATTTTATAATATTTAAATATTCATCATATGCATATTGTTTTGCCCAGTGATAAATAGAAAGTTTTGTTAATTTCTTAAAACTATTACTATTTTCATCAGACATAGATTCATTCCATTTATTTAAACATTCATCAACACCACTACTTACATCGAATCCATCTGCTTTTGAACTAAAATACAACCACACAACAAAGAGCTTATATTGATCTCCGTATTCGATCGATGTATGTTTTAATGCCCAACACATACGAATCCACTTATCGTAACTTCCCATTCCATAAAATTCTTTCGGTAGAATATCAACATATCTAGCTATGTCATATATGATATGGTCATCTTTGTCTTTGCTTGCTTGTGTTAAGAAATCTTCAAATAACTGAATAATATCTTGTTTAGTATGTATATTTTGAATAATACTTTGAACATCATAACTTTTTATTCTATTGAATACAAAGCTATTCGTAGTTGCTACAGTCTCTTTTACTTTTTCATTCTTTTCAGTAAATTGTTTGAAAAGAGAAATAGCATAGTTATTCATCATAAGAGACGGATGATTTCTATATCGAACTGACAATTTCTGCATATTGGCTTGAGTATCAAAGTGTTCCAAAGGAATTTCTTCTCTTAGGAATTCTTGATCATTTGTATCGATTGTTAATTTGTAGACATGTGTCAAATCATACTTATCATGATCAGGCTTTCTTGATCCATATAATTGCCAACCAGTTGAACCTTTTGTAACACCTTCATCAAAAACATCTTGATAACTCCATTCATGATGCATATGAATATCTTGAAATATAAATGGTAATTCTTCTAACATTTGATTTCTCAAAATCTCTTGTAAGTATTTGTTACACTTTAAACCAATAATAATGTGAATACCATCTTTTGTAATATTCTTTTCTTGAATTTGATTTACTGTTGGCTTCTCAAATACATAAATATATATTTCCATTTCATCATCAACTAAATCAAATAATTTCTCAATCTTACTGCAATAGCAATCTAAAAACTGAATAATATGATTAATTGTATATTGGCGTTCGTCAATCTCAATCGAATGTCGAAAATCCAAATCAATCGTAATAGCGCCCTCATCTTTCAACTGTTTTTCTGTAAAATATTCCTTCTTTTTATTAGAAACAATCTCTTTGTAATACAAATCTAGAAATTCATTATATTTATTCTCAGGAATATACCATGTTCCGCCATAAATCTTTTGTTTAGAATTAGAATTGTTTTTATTACCAATTCTGGTATTAGTATACCCATTCTTGTGAATTTCTTTGTCGTAAACAAAATTTGCTAAAAATTCTTGAAGGCTACTACTATTATTTGTAGTATTAATTAATACATTATCTTTATTATTCGGTTGTTTAGACGCCCGTTTCTTAGGAGGCATTTAGATATACTATGCCTATATTTTTAATATTCTTATACAAATCAATTTTCTAGTAAAGCATGAAAAATTGATATATATATACTTGATAACAAGTATAAAAAAGTATCGGTATATATATATTATGAAGTTTTGCACTAATTGCGATAACATGTATTACATCAAAATTAATGAAAATAATACAAATCAACTTGAATATTATTGTCGTTATTGTAAACATGTTGATACTTTAGTAAATAATGAAGGGATTTGTATTATAAATAATAAGACAAAGCAAAGCGAAAATACTACGTCTAGTGTAGTAAATGAATATACAAAATTAGATCCTACATTACCAAGATTATATAATTTAAAATGTCCGAATGTAGATTGTAATTCAAACCAATCTGAATTTGGTAATAAAAATCCAGAAATTATTTACATACGTATTGATGATAGTAATTTGAAATATTTGTATTTATGTAGTCATTGTGATTTTACTTGGAAAACAAATGAGGCGATTATTTAGAAAAATTGATATATAAGTATATAGATATATTTATATATAGTAAAATATGGATCCTCTCAAAGAAAATAATGAAAATGTTACTTTAGATGTTACTGATGAAATTTTAAATAATGTTGATGAAGATAATGAGATTGTATTGCCAAATGTAGATAATGATGAAGATAATATTGATGTAGCTGAAATAACTGATAATGAAGAATCAGATAATGAGGATCAATCAGATAATGAAGAGTCTAATGAAGATGAAGATCCTGATACATCTGCTTTTGAAAATGAAATGATGATGAATGTTTCTGAAGATGAAGACGAAGATTCTGATTATGAAGAAGATTATTTACAGAAATTAGATAAGTCTTTACAAGATGATGTTATTGCAAATTTTCACCCCGAGCTTTTACAACATAAAAACGAAGAAATACAAACACTCAGCAAAATTGTAAGAAATGAAGAAAATATAATTATTGACCCTTTTCATAAAACAGTACCATTTCTCACAAAATATGAAAAGGCCAGAATATTAGGAGAGAGAGCAAAGCAACTTAATGCCGGTGCAAAACCATTTGTACAATTAGAACCATCTATTATTGATGGATACTTAATTGCAGAAAAAGAACTTCAAGAAAAAAAGATTCCGTTCATTATAAAACGTCCTATTACGAATGGTGGTTGTGAATATTGGAAAGTTGAGGATTTAGAAATATTATATTAAATATATAAATGAATGAAGAAACTATTACCTATTTTTTTAATACTAACTATCATTTAAAATATAGAAGGCTTAAAAAACGTTTAAAAAGAACAGAATGTCCTATTTGTTTTGATGAAACTACTATATACAATACAGTTATATTTGATTGTACACATATTTGTTGTGTAGAATGCTTTCAAAAATTTGCATTTACTAAAAGCCAGCCAATATCTTTGACATGTTTTTTATGTAGAAAGAATATCGATGTTATATATTTATCCGAAGTAAATAAGAATAAATGCTTGTATACGGTTAATATACATTTTCATAGAAATGATTACTACTTTTCTCGGATAAATGGGCATCATTTTTTCAATAAAAAAATACATTTTGTAATACTTTCTTCTTATTCTATTTTGATCTTGATGTTTATGATCTCCAGTTTTTACCACAATCTAGACAAGTAACAAAGATAGTAGCCGGCTCATCTGCACTTCTTGTTTGCAATTCATAAAAAGTACAATTTTTTGACTTGCATTTTCTGCATGTAAACATATCCGTCGATGCTTGCACTTTTTTAGTAAATCTATTTGAATCTCGTTTAATCTTCCTTTCAATCAATACTTTCCAGTGTGAAGGATCAAGCTCTTGATGTGTCATAAAGGCCAAGTGTTGTGGAGTTACCTCTTTTGAGTTTAACTTTTGTTGTAATTCTTCCTTTTTAAGATTAGTAAAAATAGAATACAATCTATCTCTATAAATCTGAGCAAATAGTGGATTTTCCCATTTCTTAATAATCTTATTTTTGGTAGATTCCTTAATGGCGAAATTGAAAATACCCCTTTCTAAGTTTATAGAATCTACTTCATCATCAACGAATTGGTTCAATTCTTTACACACATTTGAACGGAAAGTAGTAGGATTCTTAATTTTATACATACCTTTTATGTATAAAATATTAAAAATGTTTTAAATCAATTTTCTAATGGAAATATATTAAAACTCACTCAACATATTTGTTATTGTATATAAACCATAATAGCTACCTCCAAAAAGTAAACTCTTCAAGACCAATCCATATAAATTAAAATTTCCATCAGTATTGTATATTTGTAAAAAAGACATCTTTTTAAACAAAACCTTATTTAAATAAGGAGTTTGAAAAATAAAATAAAGCAGACAAACCAATACAGGAGTTTGTATTTCAACAAATAAATCGTCTAGTTTTTCTGCTCTAGATTTTTTCGCTTCATGCATAGCAATACTTTTATTATTCATATCTTCATAATCACGCACATAATCAGTTAGATGTTCTTGAACAGGAATATAATCAGGTTTTATTTCTTGGTCCTGAGCATATACAGTGGTATCTTGAGGAATATCTCTAGAAGGTAATCTTTGTTGAGGCATGTCGTTCATTTGAGGCTGTTCTAAATAAATATTTTGTTGAGGTAATTTTTGTTCATTTCCTGTTTGTTGTGGATTAGGTAAAATTGGGTTTTGATCTGAAATACCATAAGGATTTGGGTGTACATTAATCGGTTTATAATTATTTAATTGATTTTCCATTTGTGTTATTGTGTTTCCCCCCGATTCTGCCGGCAATTCTGAAATGCTTGATGTATTTTCCATAAAGTATACATTGTTAAATTATTAAGAAAGTATACTTTTTACGAATCTTCTTCTTCTTTTTTCGAAACTTCAATTATCTTATTTGTACTTTTACATGTATCAGCGTTTACAGTATATTTATAGCATTTATTTCCATATTTGAATATCTTTTCTTCTACATCACTAATTACAGGACCGTTGAAGGATAAACATTTATCATCGCTACAAACTGTATGAAATAAACTTGCTAATCCTAAACCTAACACTACTGAAATTACTATTTTTCCTGTTTGAGAATTGACTAATCGTTCTAAATTCATTATATTATATGAATACATAATATAATTTAAGCTTGCGGTTTTATGGTTTCTATTTTCTTTTCATCTTTTGGGCAGACAACTTCTTTCTGCTGGAAAGAAAAACAAGTTCCTGTTTTATCTTTGTATTGTAGTACATCTATATTCTCTGGATTAGGATACACATAGATTTTTTTATTTTTTGGCACAGTAATATAAACTGCAAACAATCCTAAAGCAAGACTTACTAGAAATATTTTTACGTCAATATATTTGGACAACATATATATATTAGTTATTTATTTTTTTCCCTTCTTTCCCTTTTTCTTTTTGGGTTTACTTGCTTGATTAGATTTCTTTTCTTTATTAATTGCATCTTGTTTATCCTCTTCTTCAATCATCTTTAATAGTTCAGGATCAATAAATGTTTTTTCTTGTTTTCCACTTCCTTCCATTTTAAATACAAAATTATTTTCACCATGTTGATCTAAAGAATATTTGGCTCGCAGTTCGTTTTGAATGTTAATTTGTTCTTGCTGCTGTAACTTTAATTTTTCCAACTCTATTTCTTGTTGTCTTCTTTTAATTTCAGCACGATCTTTCATTTGAGAAATTTGTTTTTCTCTTTTTGTCATTCTATCAAGCTTGCTTGTATCAATACGCATATTTTTACCCAATCCCCCCATATTCTTTGCCATATTTTTCAACATTTCATTTAAGTCTCCTTCTTGTCCCATTTCTTTCATTTTTCCCATCATTTCTGTTGCTTCTTTCATCAATTCATCCTTAGATATTTCTCCATTCTTCATTTTTGTATCAAGTTTACTGCCTACTGTTTTCATTAATTCGCTAATCTTACCAGGATTTTTCATAAGCTTCTTGATTACATCTTGAGGATTTTGTACATCATTTTCATCAATCAAATCTTTGAAGTCATCTGCAATTTCTTCGGCCATCTCTTTTGCTAATGAACCAATCTTACCATCAAATAGTCCTTTCAAATGATCTTGTAGATTTTCAATATTTGGCATACTGCTCTTTAATTTTTCTCGCATTTCGTCTACATTCGGTAAATCTCCAAAATCATTCATCATATCTTCCATTTCCTTTTTAACATCTTCGGCTTTTTGTTTTTGCTCTTCATTAATTTCTTCGTTAGATTCTACAGAAGTAAAAAAATCACTAATGCCTTCCATCGTTTCTTTTAATTTATCTTGCAATTCAGATTCTTCTATTCCATCAAAAATATTCATCGTTTCTCCAAAATCACTCTTATCTTTAACTTCATTAACTACTGTAAATAAAACCAATTGTAAGTATTTCCAAATAGCCTTTTTAGTCGTTTCTGTAATACCTTCACAATTAAATAGAAATCGAAAGCTTACTTGTGGCAAAAAATAAACATTTGTTTCGTTATCTTCTTTAAAAATATCATTATTTTGATACAAGATATCAAAAAATCGTTCGGGATATACTGTTTTGCAGTAATCAAATAAAATCAAATATGTATCTTCGTTAGCTTCTTCTTGATAATATTTATTCCATAAATATTCATACTCAGGAAATGTATTTGTTAAATCCTTTGTAAAATCTACAACCAACGTTTTAAAATTATTCAACAATTTTTCGTCCATATAAATATGTATAGAATCGATATTTATATGGTTTATTTATTTAAATTTATTTGTTTTTCCAAATGTCTTTTTAATAATATGTAATTGTTTTTTTATTATTTCATTTTCTCTCTCTGAATTACGATTTATAAATATATATTGATTTCTTTGTAATTTGGGACGTGACAAATCATATTTATTATTGATATTGTTACTATTGATATGATTATTTTTGTCGATATAATTGATATAGTTACTATCAAAATATATAGGAAGATATTTTTCTTCCTTTACTGCTTGCATATATGTAGATACAAAAAACTTTTATATACATTCTTAATATTTTTTTTCAATTTCTTTGCTAAAATATCTTTTTAAAGTATATAATGGAAAATATTAATGATATCGATAAATTAAAAAAGAATTTTATTTTAATTATTGACTTAGTAAATAGTTTTAACAAAAAAAAAATAAATGTCCAAAAGAAGCTGGAAGAATTAAAAATTTTATACAAAGATATAATTAAAAAGAATAACAAAAAAATATTTCTCTTTTGTTTAGACTCGTTTTTATTCCAATATAAGTCTTATCAAATGGACATGGAACATATTGAAAAAAAACGATTAACCTGCTTAAACCGTATATATTGTGATTATTACAAGTTATATCAGCTTATGGTTAAATATTTACAGGAAAATGAGCAAACACTTTACGAAAATCAACTTGAAAAGCAAACTTTTCCAATATATAAAGATTTAGAACCTTTTCATGAATACAGTTTAAAAGATATTATAGGCATACATGAAATTATATTATCAACAATCAAGACATTATTTGAAAAGTATGAAAAAAAACAAGACTTAATAGATCATTATTATGAAACGCACAAGGTTGGATTTTCTATTTCCAATTTTTTGAATACATTAAAACATGAAAATAGATTGCTTCAAGACCAGATTGATTTATACGTAAATTATATTTCATTTTTCCACATTTCTCAGAAAAAACAATTAAAAGTATTACAAGAAAAAATGAATTACTTTGAGAAAGAAATGGACGAAAATATTAGCATGAATCACACTTTTTCTATCGAAGATATTGATGAAAAAGAAACACAGGAAATTGAAGAATCTATAGAAAGTTTAAGCAAAACGTTAGAAACAGAGAAAGAAACAGATAAAGAAACAGATAAAGAAAATATTACACTTGAGCTTCCCAAAAAAGAAGTCAAAGAAGAAGTCAAAAAAGAAGTCAAAAAAGAAGTCAAAGAAGAAGTCAAAAAAGAAGTCAAAGAAAATCCCGCACCAGTTGTTCAAACGCCCCGTAAAAAGGCATCTATGAATATGGGAATTTAAAATATAAAATTGCTAACGATACCATCTACATTAAATTCTCGCATATAATTTAGTATAAAGTAATCTTTGGCTGTGAATGTAAAAACTTGTATCGAATGTTTATGTAAATATTCGATATTTTCTTGATTTAGTGCTGTCCAGTGCAAGCAGATAAAATCGATATCTTTTTTTAATAATTCTAAATCGTGTATTGTATATTTAGTTTCAGTTGTAAAACCCACCTGTATTGGTAGTTTAGATTCTTTCAAAATATTTACATGATGTTTGTTGAATGACGCAATATATATATTTTGTAAATTATAGTTTCCTTCTTTTAAAAATCTAATTACTTCTTCTGACAAATCATTATCGCCTTTTAAATCCAAGTATACTTTTATCTTATTTGTATCAATAAATGTAAAAAATTCTGACAAAAATAATAATCCATTCTTTTTACATTCTGAGAGTGTATAATCTTTAATTAATTTAGATAAAAAATATGTATCATGATAAATCACTATTTCTTTATCCGCACATAATTGTATATCTAATTCTATCATATCAAAGTCGCCTTTATATGCCTGTAAAAAACTCTCTTTTGTATTATCACCATAAACGTGTGAATATCCTCGATGAGCTATTTTTAACATATTTACTTTATAACTATAATAAAAAAATGTATTAATATAAATTATAATGTCGGAGACAGAAACTAAAAAAGCGGATTCGACTGATATAAAATCTGAAATATCATTCGATGAAAATAAAAAACCAAAAATTAAAGTGGAATGGTCACCGGAAAATGAAAAAATTTTAGTTGAATGGTGTGATATTGCACAGTGTTACAAGTGGCTAAATATGAGAGCTCATGCCAAGTACTCTTATTTACATGCATGGTTTACCATTCCTGCTATTATTTTATCTACCATTAGTGGTACAGCATCCTTTGCCCAACAAAGTTTTCCACCTTCAACACAAGTATTTGTTCCTATGGCGATTGGTTCCTTGAATATTTTTATTGGTATCCTTACCACTATTCAACAATATTTAAAGATTTCAGAGTTGAATGAATCACATAGAGTTTCTTCAATTGCATGGGATAAATTTGCACGTAACATTCGTATTGAACTTGCCAAAAAACCCGATGAAAGATTAGATGCAGGTAGTTTTATTAAACACTGCCGTGATGAATTTGATAGATTAATGGAAACTTCGCCAACAATTAATGATAAGATCGTTAGTGAATTTAAGAAAACATTTAGTGGACCTGAAAATTCTAAGCAACGCAAGATTTTTGAACAATTAAAGAAACCCGATATTTGTGATACTATTATTAGTGTCAACGAAACACGCCACAAATGGTATCTAGCTCTGGAGAATGTACAAGAAGAAATTAGTGAAGAAATGATGATTCAAAAAGAAGCAATTATTGAAGAACAAAAAAGACAATTGGAGGAAGCTGCAATAAAAACACAAGATGATTTAGAAAAAAGAACTTTGTTAGAAAAAGAAAAATTAAAAACTAGTATGAAAAAGAAGCTTGATAGTTCTAAGATGAAAGAGGAAATAGAGTCTTTATATCAAACTTCTGTGGATAAGATTGAAAGTCATGTTAAAGCATATGAAGAAATGTTTGATAGAAAACCTTTTCCTGAAGAGATTAAAGAAAATATCGGAGATGAATTACCACAAGAACATATTGAAAGATTTTTGCAAACATATAGTGTGGATACTATCCCAGATGAAGGTGATAATATGGTTTAAATATATAATTAAAATTGTATATATTTAAAGTTCTTCAAAATAACTAGCATTACGTACGCCATAATATTTCTGTGCATCTTTCATAAAATAAATAATGTCATAATCATCTATATTTTCTTTTACTTTTTCAATTTCTTCTTCAGTTTCAGTAATAATAGGAATATTTCGATCAACAAATAATGCGAAACTTTTAATATTATTTTGATTTTCAGAATTCAAAGGAGATTCTGTAAACACGTATAAATAATCAAATTCGGGATGCAATATTTTATTCTTAACTAACGACATTTCATTTTTTTTGTCTTCATAGTAAACATTTTGATAACTTTCATCTTGATGTTCCTTACATAAAAAGCATCGTACCGGGTTTACTACACTTGATTCATCTAATTCTTTTATTTCAGTTAAAAATGCATGATTTGCAAATAAATCACAAATCTCAGATTCAATCGGTACGTCTAATATCTGCTTGTTTACAATTATGTCATCAATAAGTACTTTTACAAATTCTTTTTCTTCTTTTAAATCCAGTTTGTAATTATTTTTCAATAAAATTGTAGAACAATCAAAAAATACGTAAATATTTTCTCCTTCTTCCAAAAATCCCCGAAACAACTGATTAAGATCGTTGACTTTTAAATCAGTTGCACTTTTAAAAAAATCAAATACTTGTGTTTCAAATATATTTTCTACTTCTTCTTGCTCCTTTGTTTCATCACCTTTTAAAACTGAATCAGTAAAATTAGTAAATACACTCTTTAATTTTTGAAAAATACCTTCTTCTTTTTCGTCTTCATCATTTGCATCTTCTTTTACTTGTATCTTTGTTTCATCTTCTTTTTCTGCCATGAATTCTTCATTATCAAGTATAGCTTCAGGAAATTCATATTCTTTGTTATTTATACAATAGAACTGTACATATGGTTTATGGTTTGTTTTTTCAATATGAAAAAGACATAATTTTAATTTATAGTTTTTTTCACTATCAAAAGAGAATTGTTTACTCAATACATCATCATCTAAATACTTATACGTTATTGAATTTTCTTCTTCTTCTTGGGTTTCTTTGTCCGTATATGATATTTTCTTTTCTTGAATACTTATCTCATTATTATCATTTGTATCGTGTCTAATTTTAGGTGTTTCTGTCATAAAATTAGGTATAAGAAATTCACGTAATTCTCTATTTTGAATAGACATATATACTTATTTTATAAAATGTTTTCATATAACTTTCTTCTTAAAAAATTGATTATCTATTATATTATTAGTTTGTGTAAATTCAATATGGCATCCATTATTTCAAACAACTCTTTTTCAGAAAACTCTTACCAAGGTATGTCTCAACACGATAATCAGACATACAATTTGCAACAAGAAGAAAATGATGATCATTATTCTTATGATAACTCTGATTTATCTTTTCAAGTTATCGAGCCTAAGGCTTCTCATTATGTAGATGATAATTCTACTATCCTTACACTTGATTCTCGTAGAAAGAAAGTGCGAAGAGCAATTCAAAGCATGAAAGATCACGATAAGGGATATCATGCAATTCAAGACAAAAATGGAGAGATTGTCCTAGAATATTATGAAACATTTCCTTGCCCTGGATGCAAAATTCGAGATGCATCTACTGGCATTTCTTATGATCTATATAGAACTGGAAGCGATGCAGAAGATTTGTTCTTCAAGGTATCTTATTGTGGAAACAAAGGAACTGGACACATCCTGTTCTTTAGCTCTCCAGATGAATATGAAAGGTTTTTCAAAATTAATCTCCATAATGATAAAAAAGTTGCATGGGCAGAAAAGCAAAAGAACGTATTAAAGAAATATGGTTATTAAAAAATAAATAAAGATTTAATCCTGTTATATATTAATGAAATTATGTATATTTCTCTTTCTTCCTACTTTTATTAAAATAAAAAATATAAAACTTTTTTATTACGCAAAACGATTTGATGTGTATTCTATTGAAAATAAAACAACTGATAGTAATTCTTTATTAATTAGATCAGGAGTAGATGAACGATATGTAAAAAATATTACATTAGAAAACGAAGAATTATATAATTTACATGACATTTTTAATAAAATGAATAATTTAAATAAGCTTACATCAAACTTAACTTCACCTAGTGAAAAATATAGAATTTCTGCAGAACTCTTAAATTTATTTAGTTATGATGTTAATATCACAGCAGGAGGATTATTCGATGATTGGGATTTTAAAATATAATAATATGTATATATAAATAAAATGAATGAACCTCCAATTCCATTTATAGCATATATTTTAATTACAATTACTGCCGGAACTTTAGCTTATGCTACAATTACAGCAGAATCAGATGATAACTCGAAGAGTGCTGAAGGATCTGCGGAAGGAAGCGCTGAAGGATCTACAGAAAATAACGATACTGAAGAAGAAGGAGAATCATCAAATGACTTTAGTGAAAATATTGAAGAAGAACAACAAGACGAAGAAGGCGGTGAGGAAGAAGAACAACAAGACGAAATTCCTATGGCTGAAGCAGAAGTGATTGATGATGAAGAAAAGACAGAAGGAGGAAAAAGAAAATACATCAAGAAACGAAAATCAAAGAAAAAATCAAAGAGTAAATCAAAGAGTAAAAAATCGTTGAAAAGTAGAAAAAGATTGAAAAATTGATTTTATTTTTTATTTTTAATTGATAAAAATAAAAAAGACTATATTAAGAAACATGAACGACCTCGAAATTTTAAACGGATTTAGTGATTTGGAAGAAACCTTAGTTCACCTGAGTAAAGACTATATTCAGTCTGCTTACATTTCTATCGGTAGCAAAATAAATGAGAATACTGTTTATCTCGGTAAAGATAAAACAAGATCGAATTCTATTTTTCAGATGATACCGCAGTTTTTACAAAATCCAGAAAGTAATTCAGATAAACTAAAATGCATTATTATTATTGACCAGTTTAATAATTCATCTTTAAATGCAAATATAAGGCAACTTCAAAATTATATGACGCGAATTATGAAAATTGTAATCATTAATTATGAAATAAAAGAACCCGAAGAAACTTATTTTCAAGAAAAGTTACAATATTTATTTCAGAATTTTATATTTTTAGATCCAGAAGAAATGATGATTTGTAATTACGTAAAGTTTTTAAATGAACCTAATCTAATTGAAAAATACACAGAAGAAATGGTTCCTAGAATAATACAAGATTCCTTGAAAGATTCTAAGTTCAAAGATTGTCATTATGAATGGTTTGGGTATAATTTATTATTATATAATTTTATTTATAAAAAGACATCATACATGAATCTCTATTATAGTTTAATTTCATTAAAACATATATTAAGTAATAAAACGTATCGAAATGCTAACGATGAAAAAATTGCTAAGAATGTATTTAATATAACGGATTTTGAATATTTTTCAGTAAAAGGACCTCCCTCATTAAATGATATCTTATCCATTTACATGGTGTAAACATCTTTGAAAAAAAGAATTCAACTGGTCTTTATCAGCTCCGATCAATACATCATCTGGGATTAATTGTTTGTTATTTTTATAATAACAAAGAAGGGCTGGAATAGCCGTAACAATTTTTTTTTGTTTTAAATAAGCATATAAATCAAAACTCTCATCCACATCTAAATCAGCACATAGTACATTTGATGGTGCATTTTCAAAGAAATCATGTACTTCTTTCTCGATCAATTTGCATGGACCACACCATTCAGCACCTAATTTTATTACAATTATCCCGGGGTTTTGCTCCAATAATGGTAGTAAATCATTTCGCGATTCAATCTCAGTAATTACAGTTGGCATATACAATATAATTATGTAATATTTAAATTATTTGAAAAAATATTAAAAAATACAATATACTTCTTTTATATAGATGGATACGCACAATTTGGATATTAATATGTATTCTTTAAAAGATGTTTTAGATTTATTTGATCTTGACTATGATATAAAAATAGTTGATCTTAAAAAGGCAAAACGTAAACTTGCAAGTATACACCCTGATAAATCAAAACTACCAGATAAATATTTTATATTTTATAAAAAAGCATTCGATATTGTCTTAGATTTTTGTAGAAATCAAGTTAAGCAAAATACTGCAGTAGGATATGAAAAAAAAAACTATGCACCTGAGTATTTTTTAAATAAAGAAAACTCTAAAAAAGTACAGTCTCATATCCAAGGAATGACTGCAAATGAATTCCAAAAACACTTTAATGAACTATTTGATCAAAATATGGCTAAAAAACAAGACCCTTCCAAATATGAATGGTTTCAAAAAGAAGATTCTAAATATGATACAGATTCACAGGTAAATCAAGGTAATATGGGTCAAGTTTTTGAAAATATGAAGAATAATCAACAAAATATTGTAAAATATAGAGGAGTACAAGAATTATTTGTTAATAGCTCGAGTGGTAATAACTTATACGATGATGAAGAAGATGATAACTATGTTACTAGCGATCCTTTTAGTAAATTAAAATTTGATGATTTACGAAAAGTACACAAAGATGAAAGTATTTTCTCTGTTAGTGAAAGCGATATAGAAAAGGTAAAGATTCATAGTTCTGTAGAATCATTAAATAGAGAGCGAAGTTCTCAATTAACTCCTATGCAAAAAGAACATGCAGAACAATTGTTTGAACAAAATAGATTAAAACATCAAGAAAAAATTATGCAAAAAGAATATGCATCAAAAATTGAAAACATGAGTTATCAAGAAAAGAATAAACAAATCTTATCGAAATTTTTACAACTTAAGAATTAAACTGCATTTTTTGCATTTGAAGACGTTGCATTAACCATTCTTTATCCATATCTAACATAAGGCGATCATAATTAACTACTCGTTCTTCTATATCACTATAGCTTTCGTACTGAGTCACAGTAGGTGGAATAATCATAAACCAAAAATCTTGTTTTTGAAGTCTTTTCCAATAAATATCTAATGAATACATCTTATTATTAGATGTTCTCATTAATTTATCCGCACTTTCTTTGAAGTTTGCAATCAACGTATTGTAATAGTTTTCATGGACTACATAACCTGTAGTAGTTTGGCATTCAAAAATACGCACACTATAATCATTCAACGTAATGTATGGAGGAACATTATTTCCACCAATAATTAACATATTCCATGCAAAATCGCAATTGGTTATAAACTTTGTAACATTCGTTTTTAATACTTCAGCATTTGTGAAATGTATGTCATCTTCACAAATAAAAACATGACTATATTTTCGTTTCTTTGCTAATTCTAAGCATTTAATATGACTTAATGTACACCCAACTGCACCATTCGCCATTTTTGTTCCACTTACACGTTCTGCTGTAATACTCATCTTTTTAAATTCTTCCTCTGCATGAGCACGACGATCTGTTCGGCTATCAAGATTTATATATAATGTATGTTCAAATAAATTCATTATATATTAGGTCGATTCTTGTTTAAGTAATTTTTTGATTTCTTCTACTTCTTTTTGTAAATCTTTAATGGTATTTTTATATTCTTGCATTTCTTCTTGTTGCATGCAAAATTTTTCATAATTAATTGTATTATTTTCGTAAAGACTAGATATATCTTCTACATCATTTTTAATAGTCACTATTTTATTTTCTAATTTTACAGGTGGTCTTATTTGTTCACTTGGAAAAGGCTGTAAATCTAAATCTCGTGCTTGTTTTTGTTTCTCTAACATTTCTTCCATACTGTTACTTGGTGTATCGTCTTTTTCGGAAAAATCAATCGTATCTGGTACGTCCCTTTTGTTCATTTGCTCATATACTTGCTGCCTTTGGTTAAAATCATTCATATAAGCATCTTGTTTGTTTATTTTTTTTGATTCTAATATTTCTTCATTTTCACGCTGAGGTTCTTTAGGCTGTAAGTAAAAAGATGCTTCTTGAACCATGTACTGTAATACTTCTTTATTGATTGATGATAATTCTTGCATAGCAATATTTTTAAATTTGTATTTTTCATAAAACATGGAAATAATATTTTGGAACCAATTATATTTTTCTGCATCTTGTAACTGCTGAAAAAATAACACAACTGTTTTATTATTGTTTACTATTTTCCATAATAATGTTTGGTTCTCCTTATGCACAAACAAACTCATATAAATATATCTAAGTGTTATATTTATATATTTATTTACGTAACTTTTTAGATTTATTTTTTCTATTTTTTCTTTTTTTTGTTTTTTTACTCTTTCTTCCTCCCTCACTAGAGACGATATTGGGTATAATTTTACTTATTTGATGCTCTATTTTATTTTTATCCATAGAATCTCTTATTTCTTGTTTTTCTTGAACATCATTTGTAAAAAATAATTTATTTTGGGTTGCAATATCAGTTAAATAATTATTTACTTGATCAGTAAAAGAAATTGGATAATTGAGAGATTTAACATTAGTATAAATATTTTTCAAATAATTTCCTTTTTGGTTTGGCGTATCATTCAATTCAATTGTTATAAAATGTTCTATTTTTCCATGCAAATCTTCCGCAGTCTCTTGTTCTTCGACTGGATCTATATCTATTTGGTTTATTTTGTCTTCCAGAGCTTGATTTAATCTGCTAATTAAATTTAATTTTGTTTCTTTTTCGATATCTTTTTCATACATTATATCATAACTCATACTTGCAAAACGTTTACGTAATTCGGTCTTACTAGTTATACCATTTGTATGCTCCTCCAATTTTTCATCATCTATATCATCTCTTTCTTCATTCAATACATCATAAGTAAAAATAATATTAAGACCCATTTATAATATTATTATATTTTTTTTAAGAGTTAAAGTATATATTTCGATAATTGAATACATATTTGTCTGGAATCCTTTTATTAAAAAAATTTATCTTTTTCTGAGTCGTATCTAAATTTTTATTTCCTACTTTTCCAGTTAACATAGTAATAATAAAGAATAAAGAATACATACCACATTCATTATTTCCCATTTGATGCTCTGTAGTATTTGTGTAAAATTTAAATTTTTTTCCAGGTTTAGCTTGAGATTGTATTTTTTCAATAAATTCATTAATCTCATTTGGTATTGTATTTAATGCGCTGTCCATATAATAAATAAATCGATCTGTTAAATTAATAAACATAGATACCCAGTGTGATCCAGGTTCATCGTGTTTGTCTAAATTAAAAATGATTCCAATTTTGTTTTTTTTCTGCTTTTTCATATTATTAATATGAAACGTACATAGTTCTTGCCATACACAATCACCATTATCATAAGGACGATCTTCGAAATCGATTGGTGTAGGACCAATAAACTTAAAATTTTTATATGTATTTTCATATTGTTTCAATACCTCTAAAATGTCGTAATTGTTTAACCATGTATTCGGATTATTCTTCCATTCAGCAGGTTGTTTTGGGGCAAAGATAAAGTCATAAATTTTCTTTTGTATATCTGCATTTTTAATTTCTTTTAACCAACAATCTTCACGACTACAGCTTTTCATTTTATCTTTTAACTCGACTAATATTTTACTTAATTGTTTTGCTTTTATAGGATTATCTGAATGATATCTATTATATGAATCTTTTACATAGAGTAAAGAAGTCTTATCAAAACAAGAATTTTTAAATGTTTTATTTTTATTTATCATAGGACTGCAATTAATATTATATCTTTGCTTTTTGACTGTTTTGTTTTTCATATATATATATATGTATAAGAAATTATAATTATTCTGGTTGATATTCTATAAATTTTATATATACATAATATTCCATTTCTTCACTTGATAATGGTTTATATGCAAACACAACATAATTAAAAAATAAATATTGAAAAACAACGATACATCCACCAAATAAACTATATTCAAACACTATCTTCAACGCTTTCTTAATTTTCTTTGTTTTATCTATTTTGTCTATTGTATTTTCCAATTCAGCTTCGTCTGTCGAGTTTTTTCTATAATTTTCTAGTTCTATATTATCTTCTTGATTCAATATTATTTCGTCTGAAAGTATTTGATGTTGATTTATTTTACCTTTTGATCTTAATCTTTTATAAGTAAATTCACAAAGAAATAGAAATACAGTAAAAGCTATTAAAAAGCTCCATAACTCAATTGTATACATAAATAATTTATTATTTTGAACAATCCTCTTTTCTTTCCCTTCTTGACTAGATTGATATAACTGTTCTTCAACATCACTATTCTCATCTATTAAAAAAATACCTTCTATAAATTGATTTCCAGTAATACCCCATAACTCTAATGATTGATATATTGTTTTCAAAGGAACATCCATAAGCCTTTCGATATAATTATAAAATATCTTTGTTTCCAAAGGACCTATGTAGTAAAAGAAAAAACATATTTCTAATATTGTTATGCTAGATATATGAAGAAAAATTTGATACATGTATATTTAGTATTTTTTGTAATATATACTTATTCTATTTTTTTTACGATTTCGTTTCCCCAAAATGATCCAATTGTAGGTTTAGAACTTACTTGCTTGATTTCTGGTTCTTCCACATTAAATAGATTTGTGCTTTCAACTGTTTTTTGTTGAAAATGATGAATAGTTGCTTTACAAAAGTTTCTAAAATTCTCTTTTACATCTGGGTGTATTTTCAAATTTGGATCATTTAATAGATCTAAAAAAGTAGTTTCAATTTCCTGTTTAAATGATTCTAAATTTAATTCAAATGTCATTTTGTCATCTTCACTTTGTAAAGATACATTCTTACCACTTTTAAATTTATTTCGATTCATCAGCAAATTTAATGTTAGCTGATCTATTTCCTTGTTATTGGATTCTTCCATATTTACAATAAATTGATATATTTATATTTAGGTATACATAAATATATTTGTAGTATATATAATATGGTAGCTTTATCAAATAGACAACAAAATGCTAAAAAAACAGACAGCGGAGATACCCTTTCTAGAAGAGTATTACGTTTTTCATGGAATCAATCATATGCTACAGGAACAGTTAATGGAAATAGTCGTGTAATTACTCCTTTTCGTGCAGTAAATAACTCCGGAGATTTCCTTAGCAGAGAAAATTATATCTGCGATGGTCCTAATCAATTGAAATCTGCCAAACCTGGATTAGCCAACCGTATGGGATCTATCTTATCACAGTGCGATGCAACCGGTGTCGAAGCCTCTTCCACAAATGTTAAATTCGTTCCCGATTCCTCCGATTATACTCGTTACAAAAAATTAACAGCAGTTAATACAAACTTTAACGATATTAAATAAATATTATATGAACCAAATCTTTCATATATTATTTTGTAAACGTATTTTATAAATGCAAAAATATTTAGTAGAATTTTTAGGCGCAGTCGTCTTTGTTTATGTGATTTTGGCTACAGGCAATCCTCTAGCTATTGGAGCTGCTTTAGCTCTTATCATCTTATTGGCAGCTAACATCTCTGGTGGTCACATCAACCCTGCTGTTTCTATTGCTATGGCATCTGCTGGTAAATTACCCACCGCAGAAATCGTACCCTACGTTGTTTCACAAGTATTTGGTGCTTTAGTAGCTTTAGAGATATACAAACGCTTCAAATTTTAAATTCGTACATATGGCAATAAATTAATACTTGTATTTTATAAATATATTTGTTTTAAATATATTTGTAACTGTGATAGTTTAGTGGTAAAACCCATGCCTTCCAAGCATGTACCCTGGGTTCGATTCCCAGTCATAGTATTAAAATTATATAAGAATAATTAATCTTATATAATTACTTCTTTTGCATAAACTTAAATAAGAGTAACAAAGCAATAATAGTAATACCTCCAGCAAATACTTGTGTGTTTTTATCCATAGTCATATTCATCATACCTTCTTCCATATTTGCTTCTTGATCTTTTTCCATATCTTCTAATTCCTTCATAATATCGTCTTCGTCATCATTACTCATTCCCTCCTTTGCAAACATGGTCATAGCTTCCTTCTTTTTCTTATTACCCTTCTTTTTCTTATTATCTTTCTTTTCTTTCATGCCTAATGAATCTTTAACCATACCCATTATATCCATATTCTCTTTCTCTTCTTCATCTTGATCTTCAACACCCATGTTACTTTTAATTAAACCCATTACATCCATATTTTCTTTACGGGCCATCATTTCCTTCTTTTTCATATCTTCCATATTTTCCTTCTTCATATCTTCCATATTTTCCTTTGTTCCAGGAATCATAGCTACTAAACTCTCTAATCCAGTTTTCATACTATCCTTTGTTGTTTCTAAATCAAACATTTCCATTCTATTGGACATATATTCAGATCCATTCAATTTACCGTTCATCATTTCAAATCCTTCTACATTTTGCTTTTTCATGGGCTTTGCATTAAATTTACTAAACTTATCTTTGTTACTAGGCTTATTTTTCTCAGGCTGAGGAGTATTGTCGAAGAAATTAAACATCTTTCTATGGAATACATATATAAAAAAACTTAAAGATTATTATTAATTTTATATAATGTGTGGAATATTTGCTTTACTAAATAATGATGGTCAAGTTAATAGGAAACTCCTAACAACAAGTTTTGAAAAAGGAAAACATAGAGGTCCAGAATTTTCAGTTTTTAGTACTCCTATGATTAAATGTAACGTTGGATTTCATCGATTGGCAATTAATGGTCTGGATGAAATTTCCAATCAGCCAATCATTATCAATCATATTATATTAATTTGTAATGGCGAAATATATAACTACGAAGAATTATATAAATTATCAGGAACACAATCAGAAAGAAAAACAAACTCTGATTGTGAGGTAATCATTCATTTGTATCTGAAATATGGCATGCAACATACCCTTCAATTATTAGATGGTGTTTTTTCTTTTGTATTGATTGATTCTAGAATGAATAGTGAACACAACGAAATTTATGTTGCTAGAGACCCATATGGTATTCGTCCTCTTTTTTATTTGACAGCAAACAAAACAAAAGTATATAAGGAAGAACTTACCGTACCAGAAAAAAACATTTTTCATGTTTTTGCTAGTGAAATGAAATCATTAACTGATCTTTGTGCAGAATTCAACAATACTAGACAAAGTAAATATACCGATAAATACAATATAAGGCAATTTACTCCTGGAACATATAGCATGTTTCATCTTAGTTTTAAAGTAAATAGTGTTTGGGAACTAAAACGAAAGAACGTAAGATATCACAATTTTAGTTTTTATAATACATTTCCTGAACAAAATTACAAAACAATCTTTGAAAACTTAAGAAAATATCTCACACAAGCAGTACATAAAAGATGCAGCACAAGTGATCGACCTATTGCCTGTTTATTATCTGGTGGATTAGACAGCAGTTTGATTGCAGGTCTCGTAAACGAATATCACGTGGAACACAAGTTACAAAAACTAAAGACTTTCAGTATTGGCGTAAGAGGTTCAGAAGATCTAAGATACGCAAAAATGGTTGCTGAACATTTGAACACAGATCACAACGAGGTTATAATAGATGAATCAGATTTTTTCAAATACGCACATCAAGTGATTTATGATATTGAAAGTTACGATACAACTAGTGTAAGAGCAAGTATTGGAAATTGGTTAATCGGAAAATATATATCTGAAAATTGCAACGCAAAGGTTATTTTTAATGGAGATGGTGCAGACGAATTGATGGGAGGATATATTTACATGAGCAAAGCACCGGATGGGATTGAGTTCGATAAAGAATGTAAGCATTTGTTGCGAAACATCCATCAATTTGATGTACTACGGTCTGATCGCTGCATTTCTTCACATGGATTAGAACCAAGAACGCCGTTTTTAGACAAATATTTTACACAATACTATTTATCAATTCATCCAACCATTCGATTTCACAAACATAATGAATTTATGGAAAAATGGTTGATTCGATCTGCTTTTAGTGATGATGATTATATTAATAATAGAAAAGGCGGCAAACTTTTACCGGATGATGTGATGTGGAGACGCAAAGAAGCATTTAGTGACGGAGTTTCAGAAGTAAATCGCTCTTTGTATCGTATTATGAAAGATTATTGTTATGAACATTTTCTCAATAACGAGATGAAAAGTTATCCAGAGATTATTTCTAATCTAGACGAAATGTACACTAATGCATGCCGCGTTGATAAGACTATGGAAAATACAAATAATTATTTACTGCCAAGGTCAGCTGAAGAATATTATTACAGAAAAGTGTTTGAAACATTCTATCCTGGAAAAAGCAATATTATTCCTTATTTTTGGATGCCAAAATATGTAAATGCTGTCGATTCTAGTGCACGCACTTTGGAAATTTACAATAATTAAATTCTTTTTATATATTAATGATTATTCACTCATATTTGAAAGGATTGACTTTAGGTACTAGTGTAACCGTTTTAAGTTATATTGCAGATAGGACAATAGCTCAGGAAAGTTATCAAGAAATATTAGAAAAACAACCTGAACTTTATAATGAAGGATGGACCGCAATCCAAACAAACATGATGGGTATAGGACCGATTGTATATGCTGTTGTTGATAATACAATTATTGATCATACTTTGGAATTGCAACTGAATAATGTTATGTATATTTTGTTAATTCATAGTGTAGGATATTATTTAGTTCATAAAGTGATGCATGAGAAAAAAGAGTGGTTAAAATACCATAATTTTCATCATAAATTTGATAGAATATTGGTTCCAAGTATTGGAAATGCTGTAAGTAGCCAAGAGTTTTTTGCAGCTTATATGTTTCCATTTGTTGCTTCTGCTCTGGTCCTTCAACCAACTGAAATATCATTTGTGACGGCAATAGCACTTATTTCTTTATTTAATATTATTATTCATACAAAAGAATTAGATTACTTAGATTTTGGTCCTTATATTGTAACACCTAAAAAACATATACGTCATCACAAAGTAAGAAAAGAACATTATGCTGCTCCAATACTGGATATAGATACAATACTAGAAAAACATGCATTTCAACGTACAAAGATTGATAAATAATTAAAAAAAATTACAAAAAATTGATATTTTTTAAAGCTATGTGGTCATATTAAAAAAATTAATATGAATATTATTATTAAGAAACTAGGATTACCGTGTGATTTAAAATATGAAATTTATAATTATTGTTACAATAATGAAGGATATAGTGTAAATGTTTTGAATGCCATAGAAAAACAAAAAATTAAGAAAAGAAATCAATTTATGAAGTTAAGAGTAAAATTAGAATTAACTGAATGGTATAGATTGGGGACTTCCGTTACTTGGTTAAGAGGAGGTGGAGTTTATGGTAAAAAAGATCCCAGCAAAGTGTATGGTGGTGGAACACTAGCAGAATCACAATATTTACGATACTATAATGGGATTACTAGCTTTTGCCCGAGAATAAATGATCCTAGAAACAATTATATAGAAAAATATATAACAGAGGGAGATTACAGAAGAAATTATATTTAATTGTTATTTATAAATTATGAACAAATTGAAGATAATGCATTTTTTTTTAAAAAATTGATAGTTTTGATCGCTGTTTCATTCATATAAAAAGAATCAATATGAATGAAATAAAAAAGATGGAATTTGTAGAAAAAAAACATCCAAACGAAATATTAAAAGAGATTGTAGATGAATCTTTTGAAACGAAAAGAGGTAACCGAATACATAAAAAAGAATTGGAATCTTATGTAGCTAACTATTATTATAATGAAACACGTAGAGAAATAAAATGTTCAAAAGATGAATTATATAAATTAATGAATGATAAATATGGAAATAACGAAAAAGGCTATTGGAAGAATCTTTCATTTAAATATTTTGAATAGGTGTTGTTTTATTCATCACCTTTTAAAATATTATCTAAAAATTCATATAAATGATTTGATGTTGGTACTTATGGGTCTTCAGGAGATGGGTCTTCAGAAAATGGGTCTTCAGAATATAGGTATTGTTGCTCTTGCTGCTCTTGTTGCTCTTGCTGCTCTTGTTGCTTTCGTAGGTCTTCTAGCGTTTGATTAGCATCAGATAAAATCAAACCTTTTTTTACACTTTCTTTCAAAAGTAAATTTAATGCTCTATGGTGGTCACCTTTCTCCGTAACCCGTTTCTCCGCAAACTCTATCAATTTATTAATATTATTATTATCTATAGGTGTTTGCATAATACCTTTGCTGTTAAAACGTGCTTTCAATTTATCCCTATTTTCCTTTATTACTTGCTGCTCTGTCCCTCCTACGTCCTGGCTATATGAAATATCTTCGCTCGCCTTCACTATTTCATTCTCTATTTTCCCCGGTTCTTCGGTCGTGAGGAGGCCGCCCCCTACATATTTTTTGCTTCCACCCTTTTTACTTCCACCTTTTTTACTTCCACCCTTTTTACTTCCACCTTTTTTACTTCCACCCTTTTTACTTCCACCCTTTTTACTAAACTTTCGCGTTTGTCTTTTTGATACTTTCTTTTTTAACGTACTTTGTCTCTTTACCATATACTATATAGCAAGATTTTTACTAAATTTATATGAATATAAGATTCATATAAATGATTTGATGTTGGTACTTTTATTTATTCAGTTTCTTCAGGTTCTTCTTCTTCAGTTTCTTCAGGTTTTGATTCTTCAGGTAGGTCTTTAAATAGTGAATCGAGTTTTTCGAGTTTTTCTTGATATTTTTCTTCATTATTATTTGCGGGTAGCTCTTCATAAGTTGGAACGTATTTTTTTACTTCTTCTTTATAATCTATTTTACGTATATCATCCTCCTCATCCGTGAAACTGTCCGGTGATTTAAGAAGATCAACTATGAGTTTGCTGTCAACAAATTCCTGAATATTAAATCCTAATACATTCCTTTCATAATCCCTTGGGGTGCTTCTTCTTGGATGTCTCTTATTCACTATATATTTATCTATATTCTCTTTCAAGTTATTCCGATTTGACTCTATCTTAGAAATGGCATAATCCAAAACAGTTTTGCCTTGATCATTCTTCACATTCACATCAGCTCCTGCCTTTATTAATTCTTTTATCATTTTCCTTATATCGTGATATAAATTATTACCAGCTATTACACTCATTAAAACGGTCATACCTCTATATATGGGTTCGGTTGGATTGGGATCTATTTTATTAGGATCAGCTCCATTTTTTGCTAAAAAAATTATTATTTGAGGATTCATTTCAAGACGGTCTTTAGCGTACATTAAAGCAGTGCGTCCATCTTTATCTTCCTGATTCACTTTCTTTATTACTTCTGCTTTTTCTTCTTCCGTCAGGTCAATATTATCGTTTATTGTTACAACAGTTGCACCTTCTCCGAACAGTCTAATCTTAGTGCCATTATATATGCCTGCAGCTTTCTCAAGAAGTTTTGCTACCAATCTAATCCACGATTCGTCCCACCTAAGACTGTAGTTTCTACATATTTCTGTAAAAGCTGCATCGTAATTTATATTCAACTCCTCTTTATTATTTGTTTTAAGATAGTCTTCAACTTCCTTTAAAAAATTATTAATTAAAATTTTATGAAGTAATTTCCATCGTTCACTTTTGATAAGATATTGTATTAATTCATTAATATTTTTCGCATCTATCGGTGTTCGAAGACCATCTCGGATACCACCCTGGATCTCGAAACGTGCTAACACTTTGTCTACTTCATTGTTATCAACTTCTTTTACTATTTTTTCACCGATTGACTTCAGAATTTTATTCCTCTCTGCCTCCTTTCTCGCCCTCTCATTCAGCTCCTCCACACTTGCCTGATAAAGACCCCCAACTAACTTTTTTTTGCTTCCACCTTTTTTACTTCCACCTTTTTTACTTCCACCTTTTTTACTTCCACCTTTTTTACTAAATTTTCGCGTTTGTCTTTTTGATACTTTTTTTTTTAACGTAGTTTTTCTCTTTGCCATATACCATATGCCAAGATTTTTTACTAAATTTATATGAATATAAGATTCATATAAATGATTTGATATTGATATTTATGGTTCTTGATATAGGTTTTTATCTTTTTTCTTTTTTTTTCTTTTTTTTTCCTATTTTGACAGAAGAAATACCAGAAGGAATATCAGAAGGAACTTCAAACTTATCCTTAACATTGTTTATAAACACATCAACATCGCCTTTAAGATAGTCTGTTGGTTGTTCTCTGAGGAATCCTTCGATTTGATTAATATGATTTGCATCTAAGGTATAATATAGCCCTCCTACCCCATTATCACTAGCTTTTATTTCTATAGTCTTTACTTTTCCTATGCCACTCATAACTAAATTAAGCCAAGGATAATCAGGAGATAATCGATTTGCCTGAACCTTAAACTTCCAATCTATAAAATTCCATTTTTTTCCCATCTTAATGTAATGAAGATAGGAAGCTGAGTCTTGATTCAATTGTGATAAATGTCCATAAATTCTTTTACTTTCCTCGGTGTTCACCTTTTTCAACTGTTTTTGAAATACCGTCGATTTTTTTATTGCCTTATCTTGTTCTGTAAGATATTCACTAAAAGGCTGTCCGCCTAGTTTTATTTTTCTTTGCTTACTTGCAGGTTTTTTCATAGACTTTCTTCCACCTTTTTTACTAAATTTTCGCGTTTGTCTTTTTGATACTTTCTTTTTTAACGTACTTTGTCTCTTTGCCATATACCATATGCCAATATTTTTTACTAAATTTATATGAATATAAGATTCATATAAAAATTAGAAATCAGCATTAAATTCAAAGACATCCCCATCAACCGTTTTGTTCGCCAATGCATATTCTGCATTTGTACGTTCAAAAAAGTTTACCTTGGATTCAATACTAATCAACTCCATAAAATCAAAGGGATTACTAGAATTATAAATCTTGTCATAACCCAATTGCAAAACCAAACGATCAGCAACAAATTCAATATATTGACACATCAACTTCGAGTTCATACCAATCATACGGCAAGGAATCGATTCCGTAATAAATTCCTTTTCAATCTCAACCGCCTCTTTAATAATTTCATAAATACGCTTTTTATTTAATTTTTTTTGTAACTTACTATACATTAACACAGCAAATTCAGTATGTAACGCTTCATCACGAGAAATTAACTCATTCGAAAAAGTCAATCCAGGCATCAATCCTCGCTTTTTAATCCAATAAATGGATGCAAAAGAAGAAGAAAAGAAGATTCCCTCAATCGCAGCAAAAGCAACCAAACGTGCACCAAATCCACTTCGGTTATCATTCAACCACTTCTTTGCCCAATCAGCCTTTTTAGCAATACAATCATAATTTTGTGTAGCTTCAAGAAGCTTTGTTTTTTCTGTACTATCCTGAATATAAGTGTCAATCAATAAACTATACATCTCAGAGTGAATATTTTCCATAGCAACCTGGAAACCATAAAAGGCACGAGCTTCCGATACTTGCACGTCACCCATAAAGCGAATAGCAAGATTTTCAAGCACAACCCCATCGGATGCGGCAAAAAATGCCAGTACCATTTTTATAAATTTTTGTTCGTCAGCATTCAGCTTTTCCCAATCTTTCAAATCTTTGGATAAATCAACTTCTTCTGCTCTCCAAAAACAGTCAACTTGTCTTTTGTACATTTTCCAAATGTCATCATATTCGATGGGAAACATTACATAGCGGTTGTCGTCAGGTTTTAAAATTTTTTCTACACTAGAAGATTCACTCATTAGAGGCCCTAAATAATATAACAATTAGATTTTAATAGGTTTCAATAAAATAATTAATAGGGTAACTCTAATTATTTTTTTAATAATAGTTGCATCTAGTTACTACATACGAAAAGAAAAAATTTTATTTCAGTAAACATAATATTTCATCAATCCATTATTTTCAATCTATATGTTAAGATATGAATGAACTTAACAATTCTTTAGCCGTTCCGCAAGAGGAAAAGATGGGTTCTTTGAGAACAGACCGTAGACGAGGCAAAAAAAATAGAAAAATGATCGAAAGAGAAATGATGCAAGATTATATGGACGAATATGAAAACGATAAATCTCTAGCAAAGCAAAAGAAAGTATATGAAAATATGCAGTATTTATCTGCTAACGAAAAGAAAAAATTTGAAGATAAGTTTACGGAACCTAAAAACAATAGTCAAAATGACTATTTGCGTTTTTTGAGAAATAAAAACAAAAAGATTGTTGTAGCTACTGGACCAGCAGGAACAGGAAAAACACTCTTTGCTACAGAACAAGGTATTCGTAATTTTTTAACAAGTAATTGTGAGAAACTAATTTTTACTCGTCCATCCGTCTCTGTCGATGAAGATCTTGGTTATTTACCCGGTACTCTTGAAGAAAAAATGGCTCCCTGGGTTCGTCCAATTTATGATATATTATATAGATTTATTCAACCAAAGGAAGTTACGCAGTTAATAGAAGATAAAGTTATCGAAATTGCACCTCTTGGGTATATGCGTGGGCGTACGTTCAAAAATGCATGGATTGTTGCTGATGAAATGCAAAACTCTACGGTATCTCAAATGAAAATGCTTTTAACTAGATTGGGCGAAAACAGCCGTTTAGTTATTACTGGTGATTTAGAACAATATGATCGAATAAATGAAAGAAACGGATTAGAAGATTTTTTAGAGAAATTTAAAGGAAAACGTTCTTCCAGTATAACAAGTGTTGAATTTCAAAGACAAGATATTCAAAGAGAGGATGTTGTCAAAGAAGTATTAGATATTTATAGTTCTGAAAAAGAACCAGCATACATTTATTATGATGAATTAGAAGATAATTTGTAAAATAATTTCCTGTATTATATTATAATGAAATTATTTAAAAACCTTGCAAGCGGAAAAGTGTTCAAAAATATTATCCAAAGTAAAGTATTGTTATACTTTTTAAGTTTAGTTTCTATACTGAATGTTTTGTTCTTTGGTTACATTAAAGATTTTCAATCTGTATTTACTTTTTTGATTGTTGGATTATTAATGTCCTTTTTTAGCAACAATATGATTGTTATTTTATTAACTGCTATTGTCTTTACAAACTTGATCAAGTTTACACTTAAAATTCAACCCTCAAATGAAGGTATGGATAATATGAAAAAGAAGAAGAAAGTAAAGGAAAATATGGAAACAGAAGAAGAAGAAGATGATAGTGTAGTTGTTAGTGGAGACGATAAAAAAGAATTAGAGAAATTATTAGAAGATTCAACAAATTTGGAAGAAGAAGTTGAAGAAAATAAGGATGATTTAGATCAACAACAAAAGATGGAAATGTACAAAGAATTGAAAAAGGATATGATTGAATTTGAAGGTCTACAAAAATCAATTATGAATAACATGAAAGAAATTGACCCTCTATTAACCAGAGCAGAAACATTTGTTGAAAAATTTGAAGGTTATAAGGCAAAATTAGATTAATTAAATTTGTATTATAAATATATACATACATTTATAATATGAAAATTAAAGAAGGATTTGATTTTGGAAAAGTAATCGTAAAACCAGTTGATGACTTTGGTAAAGGAATTAAAAATAGTATGAATAAAACATTTTCTGATATAGGTAAAGATATTAAGAAAGTAGGTAAAGACGCCGGTAAAGGAATAAACAAGGGATTGGATGAAGCAAAAAAACCGTTTAAGGGAATAGAAAAAGCAATTAAAGACTTTGGTGATATTATTGTTCAATTTAGTAAATCTATTCCTCCAAGATTCGATAACGTATTTACTGGTATTGATCATATTTTTAAAGGAGTTTTCAAAGAAATGGACACGTTGGCCAAAAATATTTTTTATGCTATAGAACGTATTGGTGTGTTTTTATCATATTGCTTTGAATTTTTAGGTAGCTATTTACGCTGTGGTGTCAAATTTAGTATAAATATTGTGGATTGTATTTTTTATTATATTATTGACTTGCTTTGGCAATTGTTTTATTTACCTATAAGATTGTTTATGTGGATAATGTATATTTCAATTGGACTCGATTTCTACGTTATTGAAGATAGAACATATAATGGAATGAAAAGTTTAAGTAAACTAACCTTTTACTATTTTGGTTTTCATCTTGTATACTGGCCTAAAACAATCAGAGAGAAATGCTATACATGTATTCGATTAAAGAAAAAAGCAGTTCGAAGAGAAGCCAAGGTTGTGGATGATGCATTTAACAAAAAGATTCCTGCATCCTTTGGTGAGGGTAAGAAATTTTATAGAAAGGCTGATAGACACTTTAAAGAATTTAATAAGTGGCCAAAAGTAAGAAAAGCATCTCAAGTAAGATGAATTAAAAATATTTAATTAGAACAAATCAATTAAATAAAATGTAAAGATTATTTAACTAATGAAAGACAAAGATAAAAAAGTAAAAGAAAATTTTAAAGAAGGGTTAGGTAAATTGAAGAAAGCGGCAAGAAGCGTCAGGATTCCTTCTGCTTCCGACATACTGAAAGGTGTAGATTTTTCTGGAAAAGTAATTAAACCTATAAAAAAAGGTTTAGACGATGGACTTGTAAAGCCTGTAACAGATGGAACTAAAGGTATATTTGATGACATTAAAAAAGGTTTTGAAAAGGATATTGTTAAACCGTTTGAAGATAATTTAATCAAACAATTTAACCCAAGTAAAGGTATTGATGAAGTGATAGGGTTTTTCAGCAAAAAAATAGTTCCATTCTTTAAAAAATTACCACGTCGTCTAGAAGCAATCGGATTAGGATTTAAAGATGTATTTGTAGGAATTGGAATATCTATTGCTGGGTTAGGAAAAGGAATAGGATTAGGTTTCGAAAATATTGCCTATATGTTTGGAGATATTGGTGAACTTATTTCAACTTATATACAGTGCATAATTAAGATGTTAATAAACTTGCCGTTTTGCTTCTGGTTTTATGTTGTAAAAACTATTTTATACATTTTCTACTTACCATTCGTAATTTTATTATGGATTTCAAAAAATATTTTTGGTTTAGATTTTTATCAAAGAGAAAAGGCTGCTTGGAGAGTAATAACCGATTTAAGTTATCTATGTTATAGGTATACGGGTTATCATCTTATTTATTTTCCAAAACACATTCGAGAAAGATGTTTTGTTTGTATAAGATTAAAAGCAAAACGTATCGAAGATACTGCTGATGATATAGACAACGCATTTAATGAAAAATTACCTGCTATGTTAAAAGCTGGTCAAAAGATGATTGAAACTGCTTTTGATGGTGTAAAATAATCTTATGTATATATATAATGCCCAAAAAATGTCCACCTGGAGTAATATGTGTTGAAAACATTACATTAGTATTAATCTTTTTTATAATTATTGTTATGGGATATTTGTTTTATAGTCAACTCAAACGTGAAAATAAAGATATGATTCCAGCAACAAGCTCTTTATTTAACACAGAAGTCCGATTAAATCCTTTAGCCTCAATTTCTTCGCGAAATGATCCATTTAATGATCCTTATAGTCCACCACTCAAAAAAGATGGCTATTATCACCCTACTGATTCTGGAGATGTAAGAGGAGTGCCTGTTAATATACGAACAAGAGGATTAAACTTAGATTATGAACAAATGGGAATTTTAACAAGAATAGGGGGCGGAGATCTAATATTACCACTAATGGGAAGAAGAACGATGACTGGTAGAGACAAATATGAATATTACGCAATTTCAAATACTGGAAATATAAATACCAAATTACCTATCAGCGTGAATGGAAAAAGTTGTACTTCTGAATATGGCTGTGATGATATAAATAACGGCGATACTGTGTATGTTCAAGGGTATAATGATGCTTTTCAAGTAACGATGTACGAAAACAGCAATTTTAGATATATTCCTTATTTATAAATTATATTTTATATGAATAAAATATGATCTTTAGTATATAGATGTCATTTTTTTATCCAAATAAAGATAAATTTACAGATGGAAACATATCATACAATTATCCATTAACAAGTATTTATAAAAGAGATGTAGAAGAGAAAAAAACATACTCTGAAACGATGAAAAAGCCTAATAGTTATGTTGACATAGAAGGTGATCTTATAGATATTAAGGATGATTATTACATGATGGATTTTAAGGGTAGAGAAAATCAATTTCAAGATGTAAAAATCGGATCTAATACGTATTTTACAAAAAAAATATATCTATATGGAGCACTCCATAACAATATTAATGGTGTTTCAAACGATGATATCACAGGTGAAATCGTGATTGAACATACTGATCTTTCTCCTGAAAAGAAACGAATTTTTACTTGTTTTTTACTTAAAAATAGAGGAGATTATGTAGAAAACTCATTAGATAAATTAATTAATCTCTTAAAAAATAAAGATAATAATAAAGATGATACATTTGACGTAAGCTTAGAATTAAATAAAGATATACCTGAGCAGAAACAAGTTATTAGGTATGAAAACGCGTCGATTGATGCAAAGAAACATATTTATATATTTTTAGAACCTATTCTTGTCAATAGAGAGTCTTCTGAATTTTTAAAAAAATTAACCTATAAAACAAATCTGTTTTCAACAGAAGCACCCATGGATAAACTTTACTTGAAGGGTAATTTTTCTGCCAAAAGCAAGACCTCTGAAAAAGAATCATTTTCTGGAATGAATGTAATAGAAGGGATGGATAGTTATTATTTTGATTGCAATCCAGCCGGCGAAAGTGAAGAAACAACACCATCTTATGTAGTTCCCGTTGACAGCAAATATTCAGAATCAAAAGCAAAAAGAGATAGTTTACAAGTATTTGTACATTTATTGGTATTTGCTATCATTTCTATTGTTATATTTTTTACTGTTCCGCCAGTATATAAAACACTTGTTATTGATTCTTTTATTAAAATAACCCCAAATGATCGAATCAACGTTTTTCAAAAAGTATATGGCTTTGATTTAATAATGGTTATTTTAATGGTATTTATTGTATTTTTATTTATGATTGGATCTGGTTTAAACTTACCTTTATTTTTCTTTGCCGGAATAACATTACTTCTCATGTCTATGATGACTACTGGTGTTATAATGTTTGCTAAGGGCAGCGACACATTTTGGAAAGTAAACGATAATTTAAAAATCGATAAACCAACAACAAAAGATTATCAAGAAATCGGAATCGGTGAATTAGCAACTATTCCTAAGATGATTATTGAAATGTGGAGTAATAATAGCTATAATCATGCAAGTTTGGCGCTTTTTATCATGTTAAACATTATAGCAATTGCAATTTATATTCCTATTAGTATACAAAAAGGAATTAAGGATGATCGTATTGCACTTATTGCAATTACAAGCTTTTTGTTAACTCTTCCTTTTTATTTTGTTGGAATAATTTTTGAAACAGCAACAACAACCGGAACACCTGAATAATTAAATATTATAAATTACATTTCTTATAATATTTATACTTTGGATGCACTTCCTACATCTTCAGCAAGAGGTAAGAAAGAGCTAGATGTAAACTTAATGGGTTCACTATGTCCAATAGGAGCCATCTTATCAACTACCTGTTCTTCTAATGTATCTTTCTTTTCAGGATTCATTTTCTTCATTTTTTCGTCTTTTTTTACTTGTTCTTCAGTATGTTCCATAATAGTCTTATCTTTATTTGTTACATTGCAACTACGTTTAAATAATTCATACGCAACAAATATAAACAATACAGCAATCACAGGATGACTATAAAAGAAAAGATACACAGCAACAACAAATACGAGCAACATACCCAAAGAAGAATCAACACAGAATGCTAATACTTCGGGAGTTTCAATAGGCAATACTAAGTAAAGAATAAATAGCACTAATATTACTGATTCCATCTTAGTAGGAACCTTTACAGGTACCTTTTTCAACAATTTTTGAAAATCCATTTATAAAATACATATATATATTTATTGCGTGTAGAAAATTGAAATATGCTAAATAATTTATATAATTTATATAATAATGAAAAAACACAATCGATCCCCCATTAAAAAAGAAGAACCCTTCGTATTAACACAATTGTATAAAGACAAAATAAAAGAGAATTCTTATTTGGGAAAAAAAGGATATACTATCCTCAAGTCCGCACTTCATGAAAATGATTATAAAACGTTGAAAAAAGAATTATTTGTCAAACCTATGATCTTTAATATGTATGGAGGTAAAGATGTAGCAGAAGTGCAATCGTTTCCGGTATATAGAGAAAATATGAACAAAATGTATATACCTCGTTTTTATGGAATACAACGTTATGGAGTACCAGATAAAGAGAAAATGCAGTTAGGAGATACGATCGAGCTAGCGTTTCCTAAATCTTTACGCGACTATCAAGAACACATCGTAGATGTATATATGAAATACGTAAACACCACACTAACGTCGTCAAGTAATAAAAAGGGAAATGGTGGTATACTTGAAGTACCATGTGGAAGAGGCAAAACAGTCATGGCTTTAAAAATTATTTCTTTATTACAAAAGAAAACTCTTATTATTGTTCATAAAGAATTCTTGATGAACCAGTGGATAGAACGCATAGAAGAGTTTTTGCCAGGTGCGCGGGTGGGTAAAATACAAGGTCCAGATTTTGATATTGAAGATAAAGATATTGTCATCGGTATGATCCAAACATTATACGACAAAGAATATCACGAAAATACATTTTCAAGTTTTGGATTAACAATTATTGATGAAGTACATCGTATCGGTAGTGAGCAATTTTCAAGAACACTCTTCAAAACAATCACACCGTATATGCTGGGTATATCTGCCACAGTAGAACGAAAAGATAAACTTACAAAGGTATTGTATATGTTTATTGGTAATAAAATTTATGAAGAAAAACGTGAAGACGATGAAGAAGTTCAAGTGCGCGCAATTACCTATCAATCAGGAGACGAAGAATTTAATGAAACGTCTTTAGATTTTCGTGGAAATCCAAAATACAGTACGATGATCACAAAAATAAGTAATTATAATCGACGAAGCAACTTTATTATTCAAGTATTAAATGATTTACGTAATCAGAACAGTAAAAAACAAATCATGATTCTTGCACACAACCGTAGTTTACTCACTTACTTTTATGATGCTATTAATCATAGAGAAGTAGGAACGGTCGGATATTATGTAGGTGGTATGAAAAAGCAAGATTTACAGACGACTGAAACAAAGGAGATTGTATTAGCCACTTATGCGATGGCATCAGAGGCATTAGATATCAAAACCTTATCAACGTTAATTATGGCTAGTCCTAAAACCGATATTACACAGTCTGTTGGTCGTATACTACGAACGAAAAATCAGCAACCAATTATTGTTGATATTATCGATTGTCATGATATTTTTCAGAAACAGTGGGCACAACGAAAGCGTTTTTACAAAAAATGTAATTATAAAATATTTGAAACCAATTCAAATATTTATAAAGATATGGATATGAATAACTGGAAATGTGTATTTATGCCGAAAGAAGTAAAAAAACAGCAAAATGTCGAAGAAACCGAAGAATCAATATGTGAAGAAGAATGTGAAAAACCCACATGTTTATTGGATGCAAGTGTATTTGCTGATCTTTAATCTTCTGTATTTAGAAAATGAACAAAATCTAAAACGTTCAAGTATCTTAATATTTTAAATCCATAGTCAAGTGCTTTTTTTAAGTATTTGTTATCTTTTTCTTTTCTGTTGATTTTATACCTAAATCGTATATTATTTCCAGCGAATTTTCCAATCAATCCATTTTCTATTAAAAACTCTAATTCACTATAATTTAATTTTTCATAATTATAAATATACCTATTGTCCCAATCACCATAATTATATCCTAAATTTCGGCATACTTTTAATTTAGATTTATATAAAGTAAGTACTTGCTTCCGAATAGTTGGGGTCATCTATAATACCATAGTTTATTTATTTAAACATTTTTAAAAAAGAAGAAATTAGACCTTTCTTAGCTGTTTTCTTTCCTTTTTTACCACTTTTCTTAGCAGTTTTTCCCTTCTTCTTGCCATATTTCTTGGCAGTTTTCTTTCCCTTCTTACGTTTTCCACCTTCCATTTTATGAGGTTCTCCTCCGGTAGCAGTTGTTTTTACATCAGGTAATACTGGTTTCCCTTCAAGTTCACTAAAAGACAAATTAGCCATTATATATATATATTGTTGAGATATTATTGTGATATTATTGTGATATTATTGATAATAATCAGAAACTAACTTATTAATATGTACTACTTTGGCAAATTTATCAGCTACTTTCATAGGAACCCATTTTTTAAACTTTCTCAAAAATACGCATTCCATAGGAAGAAATTTGGTCAAGTCCACATGTTTATCTAAAGCAATATTTTGAAAATCTTCTTCGTCTTCACTTTCTTCAATATAATCTAAATTCTTATTTTCACGAATGTTTCGAAATAAAGAATTCATGTATACACTCTTTTTATAATTTGGAATGTAACCAATATTATAGTACACATTTGCCTTGTGCTTTCCAAATGCATACAGATGGTAGACATCATTCTGTAAATCAGGATTCACCAAAAACACAGTTGAAAATTTATGTTGAGGTCTTGTAAAATCAAAAGTATATTTTTTATAATATTGTGTTGGAACAGACTTTTCTTTACTTGGTCCAAGCTGCAATTTCTTTGTAATTGTAATATTTATATATGGAATGGTAACATATAATGAACGGTATTGCAAGTGATGCACTTCATATCCTATTTTGGATGCTGTTTCTGGATTTATACGGGTTGCAAATTCTTCTTGCTCCTTATGTCTCCAAAAATATGGTAAATAAAAATGAATCTCTTTTTTATTGTATTTTATTTTATTGATTGTTTCAAACATTTCTTTTTGAATATACATTCTCTCTTTCAACTGCAATTGTTTCAAGGGGACTCCTTGATAATAATAAATATCTTCTACAATAAAATGATTTTGTTCTTCTAAAAATGTGCCATATAATAGCGTACCTAATGAAAATTGCTGATCCCCAAATGTTGTTATACATGTACCTTTTACTATTACTTTGTCTTTGCTCAATTCCAATAAATAACAAACATCTTGATTACGATGAAACGTATACCATACATAATACTTTTTTCCTAGAGGAATAGCATAAACTATGTTATAATCTGTACAAACTTTCTTATGCATCATCGTCTCATAGGAAAGTTCAAAAACTGGAAATCTATTTAATAATTTTGTTAACTGATAAGAAGTAAGATCCATAACTATATGTCTGATATATGTTTAAATTATTATATTAAATCAATTTTTAGAGAAATCATTTAATTCTGCAGTAAATATATACTTACATGAAAAAGAAACAACTTTTCTTGTTATTTGTATTCATTATTTTTCTTGGATTTATTTTTTATTTATTTCAAACTACAAAAGAAGGTATGCAAAATAATTATACAGCTATTATTGTAGAACCAAGAGAACATAAAGCATTATATTTTGTATTAGAAAATGCATTAACTAATTTGGATGAAAATTGGACCGTCGTTATTTTACACGGTACACAAAACAAAGAGTATTTAGAAAATCTATGTGATCACGAATTGAAAGATTATAAATCAAGAATCAAAATGCATAATTTACAGGTAAAAAATCTTTCGTTAGAAGATTATAATCAATTATTAACTTCCAAACACTTTTACGATTATATTCCAAGTGAACATTTTTTAATCTTTCAAACAGATTCCATTATTTGTAAATCTTTTAATAATTATATTTATAATTTTTTACAATTCGACTATGTTGGTGCTCCGCATAAAAATTGGGTTGGAAACGGTGGATTGTCTTTACGAAAAAAAAGTAAAATGTTAGAAGTATTACATAAAGATAATCGTAAAGAAAACGAGAACGAAGACGTATTCTTTACGAAAAAAGAACATGAATTGAAGTTACCTGATGTTGAAACAGCTAATAAATTTTCAAATGAAGGATTATATAGTGATGATAGTTTTGGTGTTCATAAACCGTGGTGGTATTTGAATGAAGATGAACTGAGAAAAAAAAATATGAATTGTCCTGGTCTCAATAAGTTAATAGAACTTAATAAATAATATATAAACAATAAAAGTTATATATTATCATGTTAATCCGCTACGTTTTAAATGCAAGTATATTATTTTTCTCTATGCAGGTTCTACTTTTTATAAATTATTATGCAAAAAATATATTTTTACAACATTTGTATAATTCAGACTATATACATTTCGATGTTTGGAGCTTAGTACATGTATTGTCTACTTGTACATTAGCAATTTATTATCCTTATAGATTAGATATAACTAGTTATTTAAATTTTGTGTTAGGTTGGGAATGTATTGAAAATATTATTTTACCATCAACATCAAATTATTTTTCTTTTTGCAAAGAGACACCACAAGATATGGTGGGGGATTTAGTTGCAGCAATTCCCGGATTATTTATATTATACATAAAAAATTTAAAAAATATTTAAAAATAAGTATATTCTTATTAAGCTGTATCCATAAACTCGGTTAAATCATTTTCTAAATTTTCTTTGACTTCTTCTGTAAATTCTTGTTCTTTTGTAGATTTCTTTATTTCTTGAACCAAATCATTATATTTATTGATTTGATTGTTGACCATATCTTTTTTCTTTTTTGTACTAAATTTATTTACGATGAAGTTCCATAATAAATGAAATACATAAATAATCAAAATAGATGCTATCACGTTAGATATAATATATAGTGCAACCGTCATATATTTATTTTTAGAAAAGGATATATTTATTTAAACTTACTTAAATAGAATTTAAAATCTAAAATATATGACTCAGTTCGTTGTTATTGAAAAAAGTGGTTCTATTAAAGAAGTAAAAGTAAAATCAGTAAATGAAGCAGAATTTTATAAAAAAGCTGGTTTTAAAAGTGATTCTCATTTTAAGTTGCAAACAGAATGGAATGTTGAAGTAAATAATAAAAAATATAATGTATGTTTGTATGGAAAAACACAAGGCCGTGCAGGTCAAGAAAATAAATACGATTTTCCACCACCTGTTGATAATACGTTATTTTTTGGAAACTGTTTACTTGTAAATAAGAAGAATAAAGAATTTACTTCTTTATTGTCTGATGAATGGAAACAAATTTATAATCACTTATTCCAAGGATTTGAAGATATTGGAGAAGAAGACTCTGAAGAAGAAGATGAAGATGAAGATATTCCAAAAACAAAAGACGGTTATGCAAAAGATGGATTTGTCGTTGACGAAGATGAAGAAGAAGAAGAGGAGGATGAAGAAGAAGAAGTTGAATTGGATGAAGAAGAAGTTGAATTGGATGAAGAAGATGAAGAGTTGGAAGATGAGGATGATGACATAGACGATGTAGATGATGGAGATGATGAGCCTGAAAAACCTATCGTAAAAACTAGAAAATCAAAACGTATTCAAAAAAAGCAGAGTGAAAATACAATTTTTCATTTTGACACAGAAGAAAATGAAGAATTGGATTATACAAGTGAGCTTGAAGAAGAAGATTATATTTAAATATAGTCTAAAATCTCGCGAATCATATCAACCGGCAGTTCAGTATTTTCTAATAAAAGAGACATCATATATTGCATTCTTTTATCAATAATTTCTTTGGTTTTTTCTAAAGTAATTATTACCGTTTTAAAATATTTCTTTTGACAATCATTAAATACCTCTTGATTTTTAATTAGTAAGTTTAATTCTTCAATTATTTCATTTGATTTCAAATAAGTAACGTATAAGTATTTCTTTATGGTTAAATATTTAGATTCAATATTAATCTGTATTTGTTGAATATATTTATTTATTTTTAAATATAATGATCGAATAACCTTTGACCTCTTATATTTTACATCTGGATCTAGTTCTCTATCTGTGCACTTTCCTTTAGATATCTTTTTTAATTCTGCCGTTTTTAACCTTACATAATAACAAAAACTAGGCGAAATTGTGTCGGGTGCATATATAATTGTTTTACATATTCCATATCTTTTTATAGATTTCATACTGCGGTTTTATTTAAGTATTCATTTAATTAACGAAATATCAATTTTTTTAATTAAATTATAATTTTTTTAATTAATTTTTAAACAACATTTTCAAAATATCCCTAGGACCTTGTTTCTTTTTCTTTTGTGTCTTCTTCTTTGTTTTTGGTTTTACTGTTTTCTTAGGCATCGTTTCTTGTTTTTTAAGCAATTCTTCTTTTGAATTCACTATTTTATCATCTAGTTTAATAGGACTATAATTCAAAAACCACATTTCGTATTCACGTCCTGTGCGATCATTTTTCAATAACTTAAATTGTTCGGCTTTTTCGGCTCTCATGCTCTTTAATGTTGGCTGTTTTCCAATACACTCTAAAGAATACCTTTTCATAATACCAGCATCATTCAATCTATTTTTTTCAATCAAATCATATAAAAAAGCTGACATGCAAAGTAATCGATTATTATCATACTGAGGTAATTCAGAGTACACAAATGCCAAATAAAATGACAAAATAGTATCAATAGTGGCTACATGGATATCTTGTTGATTGTATTCAACAATATTGTAATTATGACAAGCAATCGGTTGATAAATATAAACTAACGGCAAACTGCCTACCTTCACTTCTACATGAAAAGGAATCAATTCTCCAATATTTTCATGTTCTATTATTTTGACTTTATTAATATTATTTCGCTTTAATTCTTCTTCAATAATAATAGCCATTTTTTTAGGATCTTCATCCAATACATCAAAATCAGGATTTCCAAAATTCTTATCCTTTTCGCTTTTATTCACAAATTTATTATATAGGTTTGCTGCATATCCTCCAAAAAATACTGCTTCATTATTAATAAGCGTATCTCGCACTAAAGCATATGCATTTGTATATTCTTTATTCTTATTATTGACTTTTTCTGAAAAATCAAGACCATGACATTTTTTATCTGCTTTCAAAGGGAAATGCTTATTTAACAAATTTAATCGCTTTAATACTTTTTCCCAGCGGCTTACATCTCCTTTAGGACGAGATAATTCTAGATACATAGCCATACGCAAATAATTTGGGGGACAATAATGAATTCCAGCAATCTTAATTGATTCAACTAAAATCTTTTCAAATAGTTGAGGATGTAAAGAAGTAATATCAGCTACAGGAATGTAGTTAACAAACACTTTAAATGTACCCATATGTACTCCCGCCTTAGCTTCTACATCGTTGTATCCATTTTCATAAAATATATTTGCTAATTCCTTTGCATCATCAAGCGCACTTGGTGAAAAGAAATCATAATCCGGGATTTCAATATCTTTTTTATAAAACTGGTCTTGTTTTGGTAATATATTATTAATAGCAGTACCTCCATAGCATATTAATTTCTTATCTTTAATAAATGTTTCAACAATAGTAATCATATTCTTTACGTCATCATTATTTACCATATCTCGACCCTGAATCTCCTCTGTATTATCGATTGCTTGACGAATAATTGCTAGTTCACAGTCGTCAAAGGTCATTTTTTCATTACATGTTTTGCTTTGAAATTTAGATTTTTTATATGGTCTTTTTTTTGTATATTGTTTTTTTTTCATATATATATTAAAATTATATATAAAATTAAGATTGGGCCTTTCTTTTTTGTAAATAATACATCATCACACCCATAGGAACAATACCATGACTGTTTTGGTTAAATATATCTTCATAATCTTCTAATTCTTCTCCGTTTACATAAAATTTTACAGGGAAAATTTGAATACCAAATTTATAAATAGTATCAACAACATCTACATTATATTTTTCTAAATTAGGCATTACCATTTGAAATTTTTCTAAATCAGTTGTGTAAGAATCATCACTAATTTGTATTGATGAACCTGGATGATCAACAATATTTGCCAAAGAATGCATGTTTAGATTTTCACTTCCACTTTCCAAATTAGTTAATTTATACAACTTTTCACTATAGTCTTTATAATCTCTTCGGATCGTTTTATCTATAACAATAACTACTTTACCCATAAGTCTTTCTAAAAGTGTATCACTTGTTACTTTTCCATTAAATTTACGTCCGGCAAGAGCAGATTCAATATTCTTGGCTACAGCTTCATAAATATTTGTATCATTCGACTTTATGCGTAAATGAATAAAAAGAGGATCCTTATTGTTTGGCGAGTCTTGTGAAAAAGCATTAGAAACAATCGAATTAAATATATCAACCAATAAAATACTATTTTCAGTATCAATAGATGTTAATTTATAATCGGTTGTATAAGCAACGCGTGGACTGAATGTTTCACCTTCCTTAATGTAAAATACTTCAAAATCTAAAAATCGACATCCTCTTGATAAAACTTCATTCACCATGTCAATACTTACATAATTTCCTGTAACAGCGCTATTTAATGAAGATTTAATACAATAATCTTTTATTGGAAACTTCGTAACGTCTTTATCTATGTTTCGAATGCGTAACTCTTTTTTATTGCGTTTATTTTCATCGTTTAATTTACCTACTTCAAAATCCGCACCTTCAGGCAAGTCAAAATTTTCAATAGTATCTCTATTTCTTAGCATATAAAATCGATACCCTATATAAACAATAAGAATTATACATATTCCAATCAATATATATTTTTTATTGAACATTCTATATATATAATTAAGTAATTAAATATAATAGAAATATATATTTAAATTAAACAAAATGGCTGGTGGATTACTAAATATTGTTGCTGTCGGAAATAATAATTTAATATTAACAGGAAACCCAAGTAAAACGTTTTTTAAAGTTACTTATTCAAAATATACTAATTTTGGATTGCAAAAATTTAGAATTGATTATTCTGGATTGCGAGAACTCAGACTTACAGAACCTTCAGTATTTTCTTTTAAAATTCCTAGATATGCTGATTTACTAATGGATACTTATTTGGTTGTTACATTACCTGATATTTGGAGTCCTGTTTATCCCCCATCGAATGCTACAAACCAACGATGGATTCCATACGATTTTAAATGGATCAAAGATTTAGGTACTCATATAATTGATGAAATTGAAATTACATGTGGATCATTTGTATTACAAAAGTTTTCAGGTGAATATTTAGCAGCTATGGTGGAAAGAGATTTTAGTAAAGAAAAAAAAGATTTATTTTATCAAATGAGCGGAAATGTTCCTGAATTGAATGATCCTGCAAATTCTTTTGGTAGAACACGCACGTATCCTTCTGCTTCTTACACAACAAATGTGAATGGTGCTGAACCTTCTATACGAAGTAGACAAATTTACATTCCAATTAATAATTGGTTTACATTAAATAGCAAGTGCGCATTTCCTTTAGTAAGTTTGCAATATAACGAATTAAATATTAAAGTTACTCTACGATCTATTCAAGATCTATTTGTAGTAAGAGATGTATTAGATACACAATATAACCATCCGTATGTAAGAGCAGACTTTACTGTTGACAGATTCCAAATGTATCGCTTTCTTCAAACACCCCAGTCTGGATTTATTAAAGCTGAAGATTATAGTAACAAGATTTCCACTTGGAATGCAGATGTACATTTATTGTCTACTTATTGTTTTTTAGATGAAGATGAAATTCAGCGTTTTGCAAAAGAAGATCAAGTATATTTAATTAAGGATATATATCAATATAATTTTGAAAATATAACAGGAAGTAGACGTGTAAAAATAGAAACGAATGGCATGGTATCAAGTTGGATGTGGCATTTACAAAGAAACGATGTTAAAATGCGTAATGAATGGTCAAATTATACAAATTGGCCATATGATTATTTACCTTATAATATACGCTTGGCACCGATTGAACCACTCCCTGGAACAGAAATAGATTTATCATTCGGAATAGGTATTCACCCTGGTTTGATTAACAACCTCAATTCAGGTATTACTATTACAGGTGACTTTTTTAGTGGAAATAAAAAAGAAATATTAGAAAGCTTTGGTATTTTATTAAATGGAGAATACAGAGAAAATTCTTTACATCGGGGAATATATGATTATGTTGAAAAATATACACGTACACCAGGGTATGCAAAAGATGGAATCTATTGCTACAACTTTTGTTTAAATACTGACCCTCACGAATATCAACCTTCCGGGGCAATCAACCTAAGTAAATTTAAAAATATTGAACTTGAAGTAAAAACGATTTTACCTACTATCGATATGTCTAACTCTGTAGTTGATATTGTTTGTGATCAATCTGGTGTACCTATCGGAATAAGAAAAACAAATTATCAACTTTATGATTATAATTACAACCTTACCCTATTTGAAGAAAGATATAACGTAATATCATTTATTGGTGGAAATTGTGGTTTGCTTTACACAAGATAATTAAGTTACAAAATATCAAAATATTATAAGTGAATATATTATAATATTTAATGGAAAATAAATCAAATGTAAACAAAAAGAAATTTAGAAAAGATAAAATGAATGAAGATCTTGATACTGCTTTGATGAATGATAAAATTAAAAAAATAAAAAAACGAAAGCAAAAGAATAATTTTAAAAATATAGAAGAATTTGATACCCTACATAATCGAGAAGAAGATGAACCTATTCATAAAAAAGAAGAAGAAACCGTTACGCCTGCAAGTATTAAAAATAAAATTTTTGAAGTGTTTGATTCTTTTTTAAATACCAAAGAAGAGATGCGAGGGTTTAGTAGAGACGATTACGAAGGTTATGATAATGTATATGAAGGAGCAAGATCTGATTTTGATCCAAGAAATTGGTTAATTCAAGCGATCGAAGCTGTTTATAATTCATTTAATGGAGTTAATACATGGATAGCAAAAACTATTGTTGACAACTTAAAAATGCCTGAAAAAACATATAAAAAATATAATAATAAAGGAAGTTATAATTACAAAAATAAAGTCAAAGATGACAATAATGATATCGCAATTATTAGAGAACAAGTTGTATGGTTACTGGCTATTGTTTTTTCTATGTTTGCTGTATTAAATTGGTACTTCATACTTTATTATAGTAAATATGAAGATATTGAAATTACAAGAATCGCAAGAAAAACATTATTGGAAATGAGCTCACCAGAGAATGGTCAGGTTGTTTCACATATGGCTAAGTTTATATTCTTCATATTTGAATTTGCTGTCTTTTTCGTTGAAATGTTTAATGATTTTTTAATTTTATTTTTTCCCAAAATTACCATGTTTTTCTTAGATGGTCGTACTAACTTTTTATTGTTATTTATAATCTTGGTGTTTGCTTTTAAAAATTTTGGTAAATTCTTCAAAAACTTCTTAATTGACCTGTTAACAAACGCGACTGATAATTATTATATTAATATCATGTATGCTATATTGTTTATTGAATTCTTCGTTTCAGTAGCGGAAGGACCAAAAACGATTGGTGTTCCAACTGTTGATGAAGACCAAATTAGAACATTCATGGCAAGTCTAGCAAATCCTCTATTATTTATTCTTGTTTTAATTATTCGATTTATGATAATTATGATTGTGAGTGTACCGGTAGGTGGTTTGATGATAGGTGCTTTATTTTTATATTATTCATTTTTTGGAATTTTACATTATGTTGGTTCTGAACGTTGGTTTTCAACAGTTGAACATATATTAGATTATGCAAAAAATGCAGAAAGTAAATACAAGAGCGAAAAATATTGTAATACAAATGCATTTTACATGCTACTACTAAAAATACTGCAAATTATTTCAACTGTTTCAAGCTTGTTATATTTATTTAAATATTATTTAGCATTTATCATAATTTTTATTGTATCTGCAATTATTTTCTACAATAAGTTATCATTAACTCCTAGTATTTTTGGTAATACCAGTTTTAAAGTATTCATGTCATCATCATCTGGTTTCATGACTCTACCATTAGTAACTTTCATGTTTGCTTATATGCGTGATAATGAAGAATTGCGAGAAATATTATCCTTTGCTAAAACTAATATGATGAATGTATTCAAAGATAAAGAAATTCCACAAAGTGAAAAACCCGAAATATATGAAAAATTCACTTCCAAATCAAAATCTATATTTGAATCTATGAATAAAATTATTCAGGAAGGAAGAAAACAACGAGATAAAAAGGAGAATGGAGGCGGAGATTATGATGATGATGGTGATAGTATAGATGAAACGAATGAAGAAGGACCTGATGGCGAAGGAGCCGAAGAAAGAGCCGACGAAGGAGCCGACAAAGTAATCGATATAGAAGAAATCAATATAAAAGAGAGAAAGAATAGTAACGATGAATAAATTTTAAACAATAATGAGTAAAATAAACTTAAATATTTTTCATTATTATATTATTAATGAAAAATAAAAAGAATACACAATATCCCCTAGTATCTGTTTGCACACCTACATTTAATCGAAGACCTTTTATACCAACTATGTTTGAATGTTTTCGTAATCAAGATTATCCAAAAAACAGAATCGAATGGATTATTGTCGATGATGGAACGGATAAGGTAGAAGATCTAATATTAAAAAGTGAAATTCCTCAAATACGATACTTTTCTTTAGAGAAAAAGATAGCTTTGGGTGCAAAACGTAATTATATGCATTCAAAAGTACAAGGAGATATTGTTGTTTATATGGATGACGACGATTATTATCCACCTGAGCGAATATCACATTCTGTTGAAATGCTACAAAAAAATAAGGATGCATTATGTGCAGGTGCAAGTGAAATCTATATATTTTTTAAACATATTCAAAAAATGATACAATGTGGACCATATGGACCGAATCATGCAACTGCTGGAACATTTGCCTTTAAAAAAGAATTACTAGCACAATCAAAATATGATGAAGATGCAGCTATTGCTGAAGAACGGTCCTTCCTAAAAGACTACACAATACCATTTGTTCAGTTAGACCCATTAAAAACAATTTTAGTGTTTTCCCATGAACATAACACATTTGATAAACGAAAAATGTTTGAAAATGCGCATCCACAATATTTCAAAGAGTCTCCCAAAAATGTAGATAGTTTTATAAGAAAAAAAACAGAAAATAAAATTAAGAACTTCTTTTTGAAAGATATCGATGACAAACTTAAAAATTATGAACCAGGAGAACCTAAAATGAAACCCGACGTATTGAAACAGATTGTTGAAATTGAAAAAAAACGAGACCAAATGATTAAGGAAGAAATGGAAAAACAAAAAGCAAATGGACCTATCATGTTACAGCAACCTGGACAATCACCTATACAACTCAACAACGCAGAAGTTGTATCAATCATGTCAAACCAAATTAATGACTTACAAAAATTATCAACCGAAAAACAGCAATTAGAATATATGGTAAAGTCATTACAAGAACAATTAATCAAAAAGACGAAAGAATTAAAAATCGCAAAAGAAACAATCAAATTGTTGAAAACACAAAATGAACCAAAATTAGACGAAACAACAAGTCCTCAAAAAGGGTTTACACGTATACCTATAGAAATTGTTGAAGAATCAAAACCGGAAACAAAAACAAAGAGTGAACCTGAGATTTCAGTCGTTATAGAAGGTGATTAATATATTTTTATTAAAACATATTAATAAAATCAAAGTATAATATATATGAATATAATTATAGTTTTTTTGTTATTGAATCCATTCGTATTTGCATTTTTTAATAATAAAAATGAAATACAAGGTAATGTTGGATTCGGAAAAGTACCTGAATATATAAACCCGATATTAGACAATTTTTCTCACCAAATAGATTTAATAACAAATGAAGAACATATGAAACATATTTATATATCTGAGTTATCTACTTCATTAAAGAATAACTTTCAATCTATAAAAAATGATTCTTTTTGGTATCAATTAGCAGAAAATAATCATTCGAAAGTAGTTCATATTGACGGAATGGAAGAATTATATTATTCAAACCCAAAATTTAAAAATAATAATAATATGATAGGACTATATGGCTCAACAAACAATCTATATCTTCATCGGGATTGTGAATTTATTTGTACATTCCCAAATGTAAAGGTATATCGAGTTTTGATTGGATTATCAAATAATGAAAACATGATAACAAATATTCCTTATGCAGATTTGAATCACAAATTACAAAAATATGATTACTTATTTTTTGACTACTCAAGAACCCATCATCAAGTCTTAAAAGATAATACTCATTCGGATAACAACGCAAGAAAAATGATAAAAATTCATTTTATGATAATTGACGATTCTACATCAGAATTTACTGAACTATTTTTAAAAACATACTTCAAAACATATAATTCTATATTTCGATTTTGGAGTAATATGGGATTAGAACCAGAAACATATTCTCAATTTTTCTTTGGTCTTTCTAATGAATTTTTTTACACATCATATATAACGCAAGTTGTTTCTTTATTATACCTGTTTTCTATACTCCATATGTATATTGCTTATAATATTGACTTCAAAGCTAAAAATATCTTAAAATTTATAGGTTACCCATCATTATCTATTTTTACTGTGTATTGTAGTATTGTATTTCTCTATTGGTCTCGTTATAAAATATATGATATTAGATAATCTAGACATCTATCTCATCTTCCATGTCTTTTTTAATATTTTTATCCAAATATCGATACATTCGTTTTATATCTAATTTATTGATATTATAATCTTCAAATAATTCTTCAATCTCATTCATTAATTCTTGATTATTACAAAAATCGCCTTCAAAAAATAGACGTAGTTCTTGAAAAAAAGATACCACATCCTTTTTATCCATATCTAATTCTTGGCATAAATTATAAATAAACAACATATTATTGTATTCGGTTGAATATTTTGTTAATACTTTTGTAAATCGCACTTCTTCTGGAAAAAATGTATTTTTATTTTCTGGAAAATTTTCATGATAAATCTTATTATTATAAAATGTTTTCATTAATGAACTCATCTCATTAAATTGCCAAATTTGATTCTGAAAAGTAATACGATCAATATAATCAGCAAATCCAATATTTTGTAAAATTTTCAAATACACAGGTATTGTTTTTGACAACGAGAACTTGTAAAAATTATCAACAATATTTTCATGCCATAAAAGAGCTATGATTGTTCTATCTGTTTCATTCAATACTTTATTATGCTTATTTAAAGGTACATATTGATTTATTAACATTTGTGTTGTTTTCTTTGCGTCATCGTTAAAATTTTTTGTTTTGAAAATATTCATCAACGAAGAATCCAATATATCTTTTTTGTTTTTCATTAAATAAAAGATAGTATGCAACTTTCGAATATCTCCTTGTGCATAATCAATACAAATCTTTTTATTTTCATGACTTATATTTGGAAATTCTATATTTATAATTTTGTCCATTTGATTACTAGTCGGTGCTTTTAATTCATATGTATTACATACTCTGATAAGCTCTTTGATTTTTTTATCTATATAATAATTGCCAATACAAATAATAGGATTCATCGTCATGTTTTCCATTTTCTGTTTTCTTGTCTTTTTTTGTCTTATAATCTTAATCAAAGCACTAATACCACCCTTATCTCCATTATTCATTCCGTCTATTTCATCCATAATAATAGCAATTTTACGTTCTTTATTTTTCATCATATCAAGTACATTTCTGTTTGATATATTATTACTTGTGATTGTTTCAATTAATGATTTATTACGCACATCTCCTGCATCATATTTTATAATATCATAATCCATTTCTTTCAAAATATTTGTAATAAAGTGGGTTTTGCCACATCCTGAAGAACCATATATGTAAACGCCTTTTTTAAAAGTTATATCCTTTGACCTGTCTGAAAAATCTCGCAAAAAAGTTTTTATTTCATTTTCTATATGTGTTCTCTCAAAAATAATGTTATAATTCATAATATTACTATAACATTATTTATTTATATATTGTTTTAAACGAATTACTTAGAAAAAGCGCTGAAATCAGCTGTTAATGGCATATAACTTGATGGTTTTTGTTGCTCTAGCTGACCATAATGGCTGTATACATCAAATCTTGCACCATTATTAGGTGTTCCACGCACACCGTTTGCATCAGCACCACCTGGAGCACCACCTGGAGCACCAGCAGGAGAAGGACCACCAGCAGCAGAACCATTTTGCCCAATAGCATTTACATTTGTAGGATCAGACTCAAATAATCCGCCAACTGCACCACCTACTTGTTCAGCACCAGAATATATTGCTGAACCTGCACCAGAAACAACATTTCCGGCTGCATCTACCACAGGAGAAGCTAGTTTTCCAACACCAGAAGCAGCTGCACCGGTAACATCTACCGCGGTATCAACAACATTTGTTGCGACATCTCCTGTTGTTTCTATTGCAGTATTTGCTACATTACCCGCAACTTTTACTGTACTTGATAAAGGATCTGTATTGGGATCAGTATTATTTACTAAAGTATTTCCCTTATCTGAGACTGTTCCAGAACCACCTTGTCCGCCACAGTTATGACATATTGTAGAATCTAATTCACACTGAGGACAGCTAGGGCAACTAGGACATACAGGAGGAATTATTTGTGTTTTTAACAAATAATCATCCATATCTATACTTCCATCCCCAGATTTGGCAGTTCCACTTGTAGCAGCAGTAGAACTTGTTCCTGTTACACTACTCATTATACCATCACTAGTAGCATCAGTTGAATCAACAGGTTCATTTGTTGAACCATCAAAAGCAACAGGACCGTTTTCATTAAAACGTTTTACATTTTTAATATCATATTGACTCGTATTTACATTCTTCAATCCAATCAAAGAAATAACAGATGTTTGTCCATTTGCAACATAAACAACCAATAATTGTCCACATGGATCAAAGGCAGTAATAGGAGTATATCCAACAGATGCCAAAGTTGTTTCATCGTTGTATGAAGGTATAGGTTTTAATGAAGACACGAGTGTTTGACTCTTTGTATCATTACGTTTAAATACATTCATCTTTCGTTCTTCTCCATCACCTTGGAAAATGACTAAATTACCATTTGCACTATCAAATCGAGTATATTTACTTAATTGATGTAATTTTCTAGCACTTGTATATTCAGGTACATCTACTTCTTTATTATTATTTTCATCTGTATCTTCTATAACAAATGTTAAGTTCTTTAATTGAGAATCGTCATAGTTCGACTTGCAACTCTTGTATTCATAACTTCTGGATTCGTTATTGTTAATCATAAAGTTAGCAATCTGTTTCTTTTCTTTGTTATTGACGATATGCATATAGGTATTAAAATCCCAAGGTGTGTAAAATACAGTATACTTATCGTTTTCTAAATTTTGTGTTTCATACAATCTTGTTTGCATAGATTTTGACATGGTATTACCTCCAACAGAAATTAAATCAGGGGTTGAAGAAACAGTAAATTCAAATGCATGAACGCCCTTTCTAGGTGCAACTGTTATCTTAGATATAGTATTTCCACCAAGATCAACATTTCCATTATATGTCTGAGAATCAACTTCAATTAAATTTCCATTCAATTTATCGAAAAACATACTATCATGCAATTTTACTACCGAATTAGATGTTGAATATTGAGGTATAATTACATTAACTAAAGCACTTTCATTTTTTGCAAATGTAATAAATCCTTCTTTGGGTGTGCAAAGAGCGATAGTTAAAACAAATAATAGTAATAATATTAAAAATATGAATGATGCTGGTATATTCATGGTTTATACTATATAGATCGAAAAAATTGAAAAAGGAAATACTTAATATTAATATTAATTATGAGTGAATTAAATAGAGATCCTTATCCTGAATATAAATATCAAATTTGTTTGGACGAAGTTGGACGTGGGTGTTTATTCGGTGATGTTTATATTGCATGTGTAATTTTACCTAAAGATCCAGCTTTGTTTGATGGAACAAATATAAAAGATAGCAAAAAATTCACGTCTAGAAAAAAACTCAAGGCTGTTGCAGAATACATAAAAGAACACGCACTTTATTGGCATATTGCTGCATTAGATTCAAATGTAATAGATAATACTAACATACTAAAAGCTGTAATGAAGGGGATGCACATTTGTATTGATGAAACTTTTAATACTATCAACAAAACTGATCCTACAAATATTAAAGAGTGTATGGCAATTGTAGATGGAAACTATTTTACACCATACATTAAATACCACGAAATCAAAGATACATTTGAAGAAATGCCTCATGTGACTATTGAAAAAGGTGATGCAAAGATTATGGGTATTGCAGCAGCAAGCATACTAGCGAAAGACGCGCGTGATAGTTATGTTGAAAATTTATGCGAAAAGTTCCCTGTATTGAATGAAAGATATAGCTTGCAAACAAATGTAGGCTATGCAACAAAAGCCCATTTAGAAGGAATAAAAACACACGGAATCACAGAATGGCATAGAAAAACATATGGAATATGCAAAACAGCAGAAATAAAACCTATTATTGAGACAAATTAAAAATCAAAATATCGGTTCTTGAGAAAATTCAACAACTCAGTATATTCACTCAATATTTCTTTATTTTCTAGCTTTCTATTTTTTAATATTTTTGTTAAACTTTGAAGTAATTCCATAGATTCATCATTATTAATTTGTTCCTTATAAAACAACGCATTTTTAACTGTTTGATCCATGAATGTTTCCTTAAGAACATTATTTTTTAATAACGTTTTAATACATTCATACCCTTGTTGATGCTTAGCTAAATAATAACAACTTATTGAATTATAATATATCAGATTATCATTATAACAATCCCTTATCAAAAATAACTTATTATTGGGTAAACAAACATGTTTAAATTTTTCATATAACATATTAACAACAGCATGTAAATTTGCATTCATGCAATATTCACATGCCATGGTGACTCCTTCTATACGTTCTTCATCATAGTTAATAGATTTTAACATATACTCTAACGCTTTTATATAATCTTGTTTATCTCTGTATATACTAGCTATTACAATACATGAATAATACTTTTCTTGACTCCAACACGGCAATAATAGCGTTTTTTCATACCAAACGATTGCGTCATCAAAATGTTCTGCATCTTTATAACTTTGTGCACAATAAAAAGCATATCTAGAAGCCATAATAATATTTGTCTCATGTTCATTATCAAAAGCTTCTTTCAAAATAACGGCATCTTTGATATATTTTTCTGGGTCTTTGTTTCTATTTCCATTTTTCCCTGAAATGACATGATAATCCCCTTCAATATTAACCTCAGATATACTATCTTCCACAATATCTAAGTACTCGTGTAACACGCCTTTAAAACACCACTTCTTTTTATTATTAATCAATAATGGTCTATAATAAACAAGATCATCTCCAAATTTTAGATTATATTGATCATAATGCCATTCTTCGGGAAGAACTAAATTTCCAGTAATTTCATCATCTGCATCAAAAATAAAAACATATTCACTTTTTTCAAATGCACACTCTAATGCTTTGGTTCTATTATATCCAAAATCTTTCCATTCATGATCATATAAATCTCCTTTTATATTTTGTTTTTCAAAAAAAGTTGTTATAATTTCTTTTGTATTATCAGAAGAACCTGTATCACAAATAACATAATAATCTATTTTAATTTTCTCGCATAATGATGATAAACGCTTTTCTAATATATGAGATTCATCTTTCACTATCATATTTAAACAAATTTTAGGAAAGGTACTCATTTAAATAATTAATTAAATACTATTTTAAACTTTTTTTATCCTTATATATTAATTTATAATGTCATTCACAAGATTTCACGATGATAAACATAGAGTAAAGAAACAAGTCGAAGAATCCATTTACGCAGGAGATTACTTTATAAACACACCCGGTCCTGGTGTTGATCTTCCTTATTTGGAAGATCCTCAAGTTAGACTTCAGAAATGGGGAGGAAATTTGCGAACAAACACTATCAGTTTAGAAAATGATTTAAGAGGTTTAACAAGAAAATTAAATCGCGATGAAGTACACAACGAATATAGCAGAAAAGCACCTGTTTCTTCATCTGTAAATTATTCAAATGTAGACCCCTTTGTTGAAGAATCACGTGTTAGTCATCCCGCATGGATGTATAAAGATTTAGAACAAAAAAGATGGGAACATCCTTTAATTAATCCACAAAAGCAATATAATTTTGATTTGCCATTCAAGAATAATATGCATTCTCGTATTTTAGAAAAAGATTATCATGTACCCAAAATTCCTTTGGTAGAACACACAAATAACTACTATTTAACAGGAGAGACAATTTGTATTGGTGGAAAAGAAGAAAGCTGTCCTGGAACTTTATATCAAAATAAAATTGTTTAATATATTATAAAATTATTATCAATATATAATATATTATTATAGATTAAATGGAATTAGCTATACCAGGTGTTGCTCTCGGATTATTATATGTTGCATCAAATCAAAATAAGAAAAATGAAGGCTTTAGAAGTTATAAAGGACTTCCTAACGCCAACATACCAGATAAAAATTATCCAGATACAAGTGTAAAACTCTCTGATCTTGATGAAACTGCTGCATTAACAAAATTAAACAAATATGATGGCTCTAGTGGAGCTTATACAGACAAGTATTTTCAACCTGAAACTTATCAACAAAATGATAATGTTTCGGGACCTATTTTCCAATCTTTGGCTGGTAATAAAGTAAGCGGAGACTATTTTCAACATAATAACATGGTACCTTTTTTTGGAAGTAATTCTAGTGCTCAAATGGGTGGAAGTAATTCAAATGAAGGAGTATTAGATACTTTTGTTGGATCTGGTTCTCAACAGATTGAAAAAAAAGAGCAAGCTCCTTTATTTGCTCCATCTGAAAATCAACAGTGGGCTCATGGTGCACCCAATTCAAATGAGTTTTTTCGTTCTCGTGTTAATCCTAGCATGAAAATGTCTAATGTAAAACCATTTGAAGAAGAACGCGTTGCTCCTGGATTAGGTTTAGGTTATACAACTGAAGGTGGAAACGGATTTAATTCTGGTATGATGGATCGTGAATCTTGGTTACCTAAGGATGTAGATAATCTTCGTGTAGCAAATAACCCCAAAGGTGGAGGTAATTTAATTTATGGTTATGAAGGCGCCGCAACTAGCCATATTAAGAATGTAAGTAACTCTACACAAATGGGTATTATGGAAAAAAATCGTCCTGAAACATTCGCAGAAATGGGACATGATCGTGTGTTTACAACAACAGGAATACAAAAAGCACAACCTGTACGAGCAGAACATATTGATCGTTTTGTAAATCGTCCGGACACTACACGAGATTATATGGGTGGAGCTAGTTATGGTAACGAAAGTGGTTATGTACCAGGAGAATATATGGAATCAAAGAATCATCATTTAGGCCAAGTACCTTATGGAGTAGCCAACGCAAATGGAAGACAGTTTGCGAATGACTCAGAATTTGGTATTAAAGCAAAAAAAGCATACCCAAATAATCGTACTTCAAACAAACAAGACGATTATTTTGGAATGGTAAGTGGAAGTCTAGGCGCAGCAGTAGCTCCTATTTTAGATGTATTACGACCTTCTAGAAAGGAAAATGTTGTAGGCACATTACGTCCTTATCAAAATGCAGGAACAAACGTACCTCAATCTTATATCTTTAATCCTGCTGATAAACCTGGAACAACTCATCGTGAAACAACTGAAAACTCCAAATTTCACTTGAATGTTAATAAAAATCAATCTGGTGGTGCATATATGGTTTCTAAGAATCAAACAGCAAGTACAAATAGAAAAACCACCGACAATTATTCTCATACAGGTAATGCTAGTGCAGGAGCAAGAACCAGACAAACAACCTCTTATGCATCTGGTTATAACCAGCGAAATAATGATGTTAAATCAAGTACTATAGATGGACGTCTTGTACCAGGTAATATTAAACTTGTCAATAATGACTTGAATATTCGTAATAAAGATAAACACACATCCTTTAAAAATGATCGTGCTGTTGTTGGTAAAATGCCAGGTCAAGCTCCAGATATGGAACATATGGGTCGAATAGCTGGAAATGAAAATGCATTATATTCTAATATTCAAATGGATCGCAATAATGGTGACATTACAGAGATGTTAAAATCAAATCCATATGTTACTGATTACAAAACAGCCCTTTAAAAATAAAAAATAGTTTGTTTTTATTTTTATAATTTAATCACTTGAAAATAGATTGCGTAAATGGTCAGCTTCTATATTTTCTTCTTGTTGAGTAAATATTTTTTTAATCATATTATTATCACGAAATCGAACAGTATATTCTTGTTGAATATTATTTCTTCCCACTCGTCCAATCGCCTGAATAATTTTTTGCTGTGTCATTTTTGTTAAATCTTTACTTAGAAAACCATGACAAAACTGATAATTTGTTCCATAAATATAATCGGAAGATGCAATAATTATAAACAAACGCTGTTCTTCTGCTAATATTTTAATTACTTCTAGATAATCTTTATTATTATCACTTGTAAACATACCTATTCCTAGTAACAATAATACTTTACAATAGTTTTGTACAGGCAACGCCATAATCTTTTTTGTCATTTCTTCGCCAATATTTGAAATAAACGCACTCTCATATATATCTCCATCTGGAGTCCAAAGTTTTTGATGAGAAATAGAATTTGGCAAATAACAAGCGTCTAATGAAACAGAATAAATCTTTTTACGTAATACGTTAATTTGTCGCTGTGCCTCATATGCTTCTTTTGATAGTTTCCCAATATTATCTCTATCTTTTCCTTTTGACTTTCCATCATCGGTATCAGCTTTTTCTTTGCTTTTTTCCTCTGCTAATATTTGTTTTTCTAATTTTTCTATTTGCTCTGCAAGTTCATTATTTTTTGAAATTTTTGCAATTATTTTTGTAAACACCTCATTCGGAATATTTGTATGTTGAATATAAAAGTTTCCTATTTTTTCGATGTCTTCGGTTAAAAACAAAGTAGGTCCATCTGTTAATGTATATGCATCAGAAGTCGTTAATGAAATTCCTGTCGAGTTATGATTTTTATTTGGTTGTACATTTTGAAATACACTAGATACACGCTTTATTGGTTCACCTGTATATTTTGTTTTAGGATTTTCGAAACTTTTCACTTTTTGTAAACGCATAGTATCTGCATCAAACTTTTTCTTTCTTGTGTTCTGAAAATATTTATACACCTTTTCATAGTCTTCAGAACTAATCTTTTTTAACAAAAGCAAATAATACAATTTTAAATTATTCATAGTTATGTTTGTTACTTCATCTTCAAAATAATGTTCTATATCATATTCATCTACAACCAAACCATATTCTTCAATAAACAATATAAATTTAATTATTTCCTGCAAATCCATATATCTCAACAAAGACTTATTTGATTCACAATACGATGCACAAGTCTTCAAATCAGAATTATTTTCAAACAAATAATGTGGTAACTCGTTGTATCCGTCTTTATTTAATAGCGAAATAGACTTTTTACAATCATAACTCGAAATATGAAATATATCAGCCATATTTTCATAATCCATAAATTTATCTTGAAAATCAGACAAAATTCCATTCATCTCTTGAACATCTGGCAACGTTGCACAAGATAATACCATATTAGGTATTAAATTATGTTTCCAATTATTATGAATAACTTCATGTAAAGGATGTGTTTCATAATCAAGCGTAATCGTAGGTTCATCCCAAAATGTAATAATGTTTTCAGCTTTATTAAATGCTAACATATAATGCATGCAAGTAATATAAGATTGTACATCACATATCATAATTTCTACATTATCACCAACACTATTATTAACCCTACGAATACCTCCCGAGAACCAATCTTTTTCGTAATCTTTTGCAGCAAAATAGTGAAGTCGAATATCAGATGCGGTACTACATCCAAAGCCAAAAGCAACCTTTTTATTGACTGAAATTCCAGATTTTGCTAACGCTAATCCAATATGACGAGCTACACAAACAAATATAATTCTATATTTTTCTGATAAACCAAGAGGCGTCATCGTTTTTCCGGTTCCCGTAGGAGCTGTATACAATACCAGTTTAGGTTGAAAAGTTTCTGTTTCATGCTGAAATAACTGAAATAATTGCTTTTGATGTGTAAATAATGTTTTATTTTCATATTTTAACAAATGTTTATTTGTTTCAATCAATTCATATGCTTTTCCTATTATATCTTCAATATCGATTGAATCTTTCACCTTTGTTATAAGATAATTTGTAAACTGTAAAACATACGTATTTACATCTTTAATATTTATTTTTAATAATTGAAGTAAGGTATAATAATAATATACATATTTGGTGTTGTTTTTACTATATTGCTTTACAAGGTTACACCCTAATTCTATTAATAAAAATTCAAATATCTTTTCTCGGTTCTTTTCGATAGTTTTTTGTAAATGTTCTAATCGAATAACATCACTACTACGTAAAGTTTTTAGCTCTTTTCCACTATTTGGATGTGAAATAATAAACGTATTTAACCCACCTTTTTGTCCATATTTTGACAAAACCTTTTTAATAACTTCATCAAAGTAAGACATATACAAACTATATTCAATTTCTAATGTTTTCTCAGTTTTTACATATTGAAATAGCGATAAATTATTGTTTATAATAATATTTGGCTCAGAATATCCCCGTGTAATCATTTGCAATATATTCTTCTCATTTTCTGATACGGGTTTCTCGATGGTATCCCATTCTAGTTTTGATAGTTTTGACTGTGTAAAATCCATGTTGATTTATTATAAATAAAATTATTTTTCTATTTCAATTTTTTTAAGTTTTAATTCATTTAAATGAATCTTTTATATAGTATGTATGTTTTCAAATTTATTTCAGAAAAAATATCAATTTATAGGATTCGAAGATGTTCTATATTCATTAAAAAATAAAGATAAATTTATAATAATCAACACACTTAATCATAATGAACAAAATGTATTGATATGTAATACATTACCATCTACAGAAGAAGAGTCTATTATAAATTCAATCATACAAAAGAAAAATATCAGCGCAATTACTATTATTATTTATGGAAAAAATTATAATGATACGTCTGTTGAGGCAAAATATGATAAATTAATCGAATGCGGTTTTAAAGATGTAGCAATCTACAAAGGGGGCTTGTTTGAATGGCTATTATTACAAGATATATATGGTAAAAACAATTTTCCTACATCTGGAAAAGAGATTGATATACTAAAATTTAAACCGTTAAAAATATTTGGAAATCAATTAATTACATATTAATACGGTAAAGAAAGTATCATAAATTATTTACAAAATATATATGAAAGAAATCATTTATTTAGGAGTTGGGTTAAGTATATATTTTATTATTCAATATTTGTATTTTGAAACATCTATTACAGAGCAACGCATTCCAAAAATTATAATTCAAACGTGGAAAAATAAAACGCTACCGGATAATTGCATTAATTATGTGGAATCTGTAAAAGAAAAAAATCCAGACTATGAATATTTATTTTTTGATGATGAAGGGATAGACACCTTTCTTAAAACCGAATACCCACAATATTATGAAACCTATAAAAAATTACCAATAAAAATTCAAAAAATAGATTTTTTTCGTTATATAGCAGTTTATCATTTTGGTGGATTTTATTTAGACTTAGATATGTTTTGCTTAAAATCTTTCGATGAATTGTTGCAGTATGAAGTTGTTTTCCCAGTAGACGATTATATTAATATAAATAAAAAAAACAGTAAGAGATATATACCGTTTACACGACAATATCAAGACTTTTTATTAGGACAGTATGCATTTGCAAGCATTCCTAATCATCCTTTTTTATTAGAATTAATAGAAAGCATACACAACGATGTTAATATGTATGTCAAACATGTTAACGCAAATAATGATGACTATGTTTATCAAACAACAGGTCCAGACTTTGTTACTCAAAAATATATTGATTCCAAAGAAAAAGATATTAAAGTTTTACACGCAAAACGTCAATACTTTGGAACTTATGCTAGGCATATGTACATGGGATCCTGGAAATAAAATTAAAATCGACCCTCAACACCGTTGAACATGTAAAATGAGACTCCAGAACTTTCATAAAAGGGTATAAAAATAACCTACAAATAAGAAATATATGTATAATGCTGTATTTGAAAATAATTACACAAATATTATAGAACCAATATACGGAAAAAAAAGAAATAGTTACGAAGATGCATGTTTTGCTATAAATATAGTAGATAATCATACCTATTCAATTAGTATGGAAGATAGATTAGATATGACTGAGTATCAAGTATATAGTATTGATCCCGAGGGTTGTGAAGACGCAGATGATGCGTTCAGTATATATACCAAGAATGAAGAACTATTTTTAGCTATTCATATTGCAGATCCAACAGAATATATTGCTTTACATAGTGATTTATGGAATAATATAATAGAACGTACAACCACAAAATATCCTTCCAATCGAAAACCTATTCATATGATTCCGGATGAAATTTTAAAATTATCTAGTCTAAAAGGAAATAATGAAATTAAAAAATCCATTTCTGTAATGACGCAAATAGATAGATGTAATTATGCGCCAATAGGTGATATTAAATTGCATTTTACTAAGATATTCGTAAACTCGAAAAATGCGTATTCTTATAAAGATGCTTCTAATAAAGTTGATGTATATGCATTTCAGATTGGTTTAAAAATTAGTCAAGCGTTACAAGAAATACGTGCAAAACATACCAAAGGTGTAAAATTAAACGAAATAACAACCGCATATACAAAATTTGATAACGGACAAATATATTTGTATCAGGATTCATATAATGAAAAACAAATGAAACAAATGATTGCTGAATTTGCAATATTTGCAAACTCTTTTGTTGGGGAATATTTAAAGAATACTTTAAACGCAGGTATTTTTAGAACATGTGAAGCAAAAGAATGGTTGAATTCGAGTGATGAAAATATTACCGGTCAAGAAATGATACAACAAATTATAACAAATGGTATCACCGCTGATTATTTATCAAAAGTAAAATCCCACGATTTAGTAGGCATGCCTGAATATTGCCATTTTACTTCACCAATACGAAGATTAGCTGATTGTATATGTCATTATTTATTAAAATATATTTTCTTAAAAAACAAATCTTGTATAGATCATATAATACCTTTTACGTCATATGATCTGGAAACATTATCCACAAAATGTGTAAATACTACAAAAAAAGATAAAAAGAATCAATACTTAGATATTAAATTTCGTTTGTTACAAGTAATGCAATCTATGATTGAGATTTCTGGACCTATTTTATTAGAATATTATGTAACAGGTTATAGTGGATTATTTCTTAATATAATTATTTGTAAAATAAATGATTTCCATGTTCATATGTCATATACATTACGAGTACGAAATTACAATAAAGAAATTAATCCAGAAATACATAAACAAATTATTTGCAATAATGTAAATTGTTTTACAAAATACGATCAAAATTGTATTCCAGATTTGGACAATTCTATTCTATAATAATATCATCTATGGTCATAGTAAAAGTTCTTATTTCTTAAATAGAAAAAAATTGATATAATAAATATAAATATTAATTACTAACTATATTATAAATGCCGTATATTTTATCTATTGAAGGAAATATTGGTTCAGGAAAGTCAACCATTTTGAATTATTTGAAAGAAAATAGCGAAAATCAAGACATTATCTTTTTAAAAGAACCTGTTCATATTTGGGAAACAATCAAAGACGAAGAAAATAAGACGATTATAGAGAACTTTTACCAGGATGCTAAAAAGTATGGATTTATGTTTCAAATTATGGCATTTGCTACTCGTATGCAAATATTAAAGGATACAATCGAAGAAAATCCAAACTGTAAAATAGTTGTATGTGAACGATCTATATTGGCAGATCAACATGTATTTGCATCTATGTTACATGATGATAATATAATTGATACTATGGGATTTACTATTTATCAAATGATGGCAAATAATTATATGAAGGACTACCCCCTGAACGGTATTATTTATATTGATGCAGACCCAAATGTATGCATGGAAAGAATCGAACAACGAAATAGAGAAGGGGAATCAAATATTGAATTGTCATATTTAGGGAAGTGTAAGCATTACCACGATACTTGGTTAGATTCTACTTTTAAAAATATTACTTCATTTAATGAAAATAAAGAAATATATTATTCAAGCTCAACTAGATCTTATTTACTTCATTTAAAGACAAATAAACAAGCTAAATTTGAAAGAAGTGATCCTGATGATGTAGCGAATGTATGGTATCAAAAACTAACCGAATTTATTAATGTTTTTCTGTAAATTAATATAATTTAGTTATTTATATTAAAAAAATAAAATGAAAGTAGCTTGTGGAGTGATGTATGTTGATGAAAAAAATATCTTAATGGGATTAAGGAGCAAAAATGGTAAACATCCCAATTATTGGGAATTTCCAGGAGGAAAATGTGAAGAAAAAGAAACTCTTGAAGAATGTTTACACAGAGAATGGAAAGAAGAGTTGAATGTAAATATTAAAATTGATAAAAAAGTATATTCATGGATTAACGAAGAACAAATTGAATGCCATTTTTATAGAGGGAAAATACTCGACATAGAAAATTTAAAACAAAATGTACATGATAAAATTATATACGCACCCCCCGAAGAATTGTACAATCTAAGAATATTTGATGGCGATGAACAAGTAATAGAAATGTTAAAATAACTCATTTTTAGTCTATTTTTAATTAATTTTTTATAAAAAATTGATAAAAAAAACTATCTATTTTTTAATGCAGCTAACCCTACATTTACTATGTCACGAAACGATCTTTTTAAAAAGTCTATTGAATGCTTCTTCAATAAATTTAAAGTTGAAGAAAATGGAGAACCGTACTCCTACATTCTTAAACAAGAAACTCAAGCAAAGACCGGTAACTATCATATATTTTCTATAAGAATTAACAGTAGTAATTTTGAAAGTGGTATTACAAACAATCTGCCCAGTATTCCTGAGGTAGAAGAGAGTATAAACAATTTCTTTGAAATCTACGGTGATGAAAACAAGTTTGTACGAATCAAAACCTTTAATTGTAATGCCGATATTCAACAATTTGAAACAAATTATCTAACATCTCATGTTGAATACGGACGAAATATGATTTGTGTAAATATGGAAGGTACTAAAATGAAAGTTTATCTAGAAGTTCGATATGCAAATAAATCCGCTTTGCCATTTAATTATGAAGTTAGCAAAGACGAAGAAATTCGTGTACTTGAACTCAAAAATAGAAGGCTTGAACTTTTAAATATTTCGTTGAAACATGATTTTCACGATATGGAAAATATGCATCTACATCGTATTAGGAGACTTAATATTGGTCTTAAAGAAAAAACTAAAAAATACTGTAATGATATGGAATGTATGAAAAAGAAAAATCATAATGATACTCTGAAACTAACAAATAAAATTATTGAAATGTATGGTGAATCAACAGAAAGAGTCACTTGCCCTGTATGTTATGATGAAATTAAACCTGATCTATTATTTGTTCCAGGATGTGCACACTTTTTGTGTCATAGTTGTGCTGATGGTTGCGAAAAAGCGAATGGTAAATGTCCTTTATGTAGAGATTTTATATATCTACATAAAGATGATGATACTGGAGAAGAACAACAAGACAATATTTTTGGAATCACCAATCCTCCAACAGGCCTTTGAATTCAATTAATTAAATTTCACAACAATTTTTACATCTTCTTTCTTGATACATTTGCAAGCGGAAACTGAGAGTTCTTCTCTCTTTTTTCGTGTTTTATTGTCTTGATCACCGCGCTTTTTAGAAGTACTATTTCTTGTATTCATATCCGCTTCAATAAGACTATAATGTTTGTCAATATAATCTAATATTTTATTTTCGATTGCCCATTTAAAAAAATTGAGTTGTCCTATGGTTGTTTCCATCTGATTTTTTTGATCATATGGAATCGTTATTCTCTCCCATCGACAAAATGGATCAAATCTTTTTTTAGAATATGCTTTCAACTTCAATTTATAATCATTATATACTTTAAATCGTGTTTGTTCTTCATCAATATTGTAAACTGTATAATTTTTTTTTGCATAATTTGTAACAAACCAATCTACAATACGTAAAGAAGTCTTAGATTCACCATTAATAATTGAAATAATTTTTTGTAAATGACTTGTTTCTTTATAAAACTCCATTAGATTCGTCATTAGTAAATCATTTTGTGTATGTAATCTATTTGTGTAAGAAGACATTATGTTTTCTATTCAAATCTTACTTTATGTTATTTTTTATTTAATATATAAAAAAATAACCACTTTTAAATGGCTATTTTTTATTTTTTGTTTTTTTTAATATTTTACATTTTACATTTTACATTATTTCAGCTTCAATAGTTGTAATAATTTCAAGATCCGACTTTCTAGGTCTTCCTCTCTTCTTGATGATCTTTTTCTTAGGTTCAACTTCAAATTGAGCTTGAGAAACAAGATCCTCAGCAGTAACGAATGGCTCTGCTTCTAGTTCAGCAGACAAGTTCTTTGCTTCTTCAACAAGAGTTGTTTGCGTAGTATTTTGATCAGTATTAATCACACTCATGATATTTCCAGCAGGAACTTCTTTGGCTTCTTCTTGCTTACGTGACTTCTCGGCCTTCTTCTTAATATTCATAATAACTTTCATACGCTTCTTCTCTAGTTCCTTGAGTGCTTTCTTCTCATCCTTAGCAGCTTGCTTCGCATCCTTAGTAGCTTGCTTCTCAGCATCCTTGGCAGCTTGCTTCTCATCCTTGATTGCTTGCTTCTGATCCTTTGCGGCTTGCTTCTCAGCATCCTTAATAGCTTGCTTTTCATCCTTCACAGCCTGCTTCGCGTCCTTAATAGCTTGCTTTTCAGACTCCTTGGCTTTCTTTTTATTCTCTTTTGCTTCTAGTTTACTAGCTTTTTCAGAAATTTTTTGATTTTTTTTGGGAATAGACTTGGTTAGTTTCATAAGAATCTTCTTCTGCTCAGAAGTTAGAAACTTCTTCAGCACAAGAGGCTGCTTCTTGTAAGTGCGCTTGGTTTGGTTGGTGTTCATTTTAATGTACTTGTTGTTAATTTAGTTAAAATATACAAAAGCGCATTAAAAATATCAATTTTTTAATAAAAAAGTGTATTGAAAACATTTTTATTAAAATAAAGTGTGTCGAGTAACCAATTCTTGAGCAATCATACCCAAAGCAGCAATCATAGCAAGACGACCGTTATTTAATTCTTTATCTAACATAGAGTTAGGTTGCTCAGCTGTTAGATCATAGTACAAATTAAAACCCAAATCACCAGGTTGATAATCTTCATTCAAGGTAAAGGGAGCTTCCAAAGGGTTTCTCCATCCATAAAACATAGACGAAAATTCAGAAATAAACATTAGTGAAACAATTCCAATCTGTAGATCAGCGGGTAAATGTTGAAACTCAAATACTCCAGGACGACCTGTGAAACCCTCAATCAAAGGAATACTTAATGCAGAAATCATCGCCAAACGGCCATGTTTCAACTCGGCTTCTCTAAAAAAAGCAAGTCGTGAATCTCCAATCTTTGACAATTGCAAAGGATCAAAATTCGGCAAAGGAGCAGTCGAACCAGCAATCACAACATCCTTTACAGAAGAAGGTGAAAAACCAGTAGTGAGTCTACTGAAACTAGCAGCCAGAACGGGGAACAAACAAAATAGCAACGTACGCATATAAATACAATAGTAAGTTGTATTTATATATATTTCATTATCTATTTATAATGATAGTTGAAGTATAGTTGTTGATGTTCAACTTGAAACGCAGTCACTCTGATCTGTTTTTTTACTCTTAAAATTGTTAGCCTTAAGAAATTCCATAACCTCATCATTATAATGCATAAAAAAATCATCAACATCTCGAGCAAGTACCCACATGAATGTCTTTGATGGCTCACTAACAACCGAATATTGGTAAATAGCTTCTTTAATAGGACCAATATCAACAACCCAATAAGGCGCTTCCTTTGGAACACCGTCCAATTGAACAGTCAATTTTGCAACATCACTCTCATTCTTAGCATATGCATAACCACCAATCTCATCTACTTCATTTTTAGAATTTAATTGTGAATTCAAAACACTAATTTTATTTGGTTCCAATATTCCATATTCAGCTGTTACACATTTTCCTTTTCCCTGAATAAATTGATTATAAGGTCCAGAATATACTTGATACCAAAAACCTAAATAGGGTTCTACCTTTAGATCACTTACTGTATCGATAGAAGCATAAAGCGAAAGAAACGATAAAAACAAAAGCGCGATCATATAGTATTTATACACGAATTCTGTTTATATCTCTTCACTTCATTTATTTAACTACAAAATGTTATTAAGAAATAATTTAAACAGTTCGATAGGTTATCTATAATATGAAACTTTTGATATTATTATTATCCATATATTTATGTCTTTCATTTCGAAATACATTTCATAAATCTAGATTTCATACTCATAAATTACAATCAAATTCTCCCAAATTATGGGATGTATTGAGTGCAAGCCTTAAAGACAACGCACGTAATTGGTTTATTCAACGCGCAGAACGTAGTGGTATCGACTGGAACGCAATTACAAATCGATATCAACAAGAATTGGATCAACTAGAAATCATCTATAAAATGAAAAACAACCAATCTATGATATATCCATTTTATTATACACGCCCGTTTCATGGTTATGATGATGGAAACTTAAATTGGTTAGCTGCATTAGAAGGAGAAGCTGCAACATTAAGTATGGCAGTCAATTATTGGAAAAATAATGATCCAGTTGTTACTGAAAACTGGCTACGAAATAATGTTACTCAAAATATTCAAACTTATATTACTACATATGGAACAAATAAACCATTATCTATTTTAGATGTGGGATCATCTGTCGGTATTTCAACCGAATATTTATATAAAACCATTCCAGAATGCAGCAAAATGTATGGACTAGATTTAAGTCCATATTTCGTATCTTTGGCAACATTTCGCGCACAACAAGAAAAACTGCCCATTACATACGTGCATCAAAATGCAGAAACGCCTTCGTTTGATGAAAAATTCGATTTGATCGTTTGTAATTTTATCTTACACGAAGTTCCAAAGGTTCCCACCAATAAAATATTAAAAGAATTAACTGCATTACTAAACGAAAATGGTGTGTTGGCAGTTGTTGACCTAGATTCGACCAAAGTACGTGACAATCTGATTGTAAGTACATTCCGAAAATGGGCATTTGAAGTAACCGAACCCCATATTTATGAGTATTATCAAACAAATATGACACAGTTAATGAGTAATCATTTACAAGATATTGTCAAAGTAAGTAATGATCCGATTAATTCTGTATGGCTAGGAAAAAAATAGAGTGTAAATATAAATAGATGTCAACAGTTGTACAAATTATTGCTATTGTGGCTTTGTTAGAAATAGTTGCCGAATTTTGGTCTCGCTTATTTTGAATAATATAATTTGATAATTTAATTATATTATTAATGATTTAATTTGTATTTATAAATACTTATGATTATAAGCAGAGTAAGGTGCTTAATTGGAGTAAGCAACACCAGCCATACCACTCATTACACGAAGTACGTTGTAGTTAACAGCGTATACGCGAACCTTAGCGGTGTTGGTACCAGATACTGTGTTGGAAGAAAGAACTAATTGCAATACAGCGTTATCAATTCTGGAGAAGTTGCAACTTCCAGAAGGTTGGTGTTCCTCAGGGCGAAGAGCGAAGGAGTATACGTTGATACCAGCATCAGGGGACTTGGTGTGGTGTTGGTAAGGTTGGACAACGTCGAAGTAAGAACCTTCACGTTCGGAGAAACGATCTTGTCCGTTAAGTTGAAGCTTAGCGGTAACAACAGGGTTTTCTCCCCAGCAGTGCATGTCAAGAGCAGTCTCAGAAAGAACGAATGTTCCAGCATCAGAAAGAGTAGAACCAGTTGTGGTTCCAGCAGCTCCTAATACACCACCGTGTTCAACAGTTCCGGTAGCATCAGTTCCAACAGCACCAGGGGTCTCGAAGACACCAGCGTTGATGAAAGCAGTTGTTCCGGATGTCTCGTTAAGACCACCGAAAGCATGGATAGCGTTGGGAAGAGCATCAATAGCATCAGTATAGTTGAAAGGTTGAGCACCCAATACCTTGAAAAGAGTAGAGTTGGATTCAAGAGAAGCACAGTAATCTACGTTAGCATCAGGTTGTACAACCCAAACAAGTTCCTTACAAGGGTGGTTGAAGTTCAACTTAATCTTGTTGGAAGAAGAACCAACAGATTCGTCACCGGTGAATTGAAGTTGTTCAATCAAGTACTCGTGAGGGTTTTGAGCCATCTTACGACGTTCATCAGTATCTAAGAAGATATAGTCAACGTATAAAGAAGCAGCTACCAAAGATTGTTGGTAAGCTGTGGAAACAGATACTGTGGAAGCACCAGCGCTTCCGGTAAGGGTGTTTACAGCCCATAAGCATTCACCGATAGGACGGAAGTCGATGTTGATCTTAACCTCGTGGTATTGAAGAGCAATAAGAGGAAGAGCTAATCCAGGGTTTCTGCAGTACCAGAACATAAGAGGAACGTATAAGGTAGTTTCAGGAAGAGCATTACGAGGAGCACATACTTGAGCAGGTCCTCCGGAAGAAGCACAAGGTCCAGATACGTTAGCGAATCCAGGGTCTGTGATGTATGTTAAAGCAGTTGTGTTTCCGATCATCTTGCTGTAACCATCCTTTTGGTCGGAAGGAAGGGTAAGTTGGTTCCAGATGTGCATCCAGTCACCATATTGACGGTCGATACGTTGACCACCAATCTCGATCTCAACTTGAGCTACAAGTTGCTCTCCAGGGTTATCCAACCAACGAGCATAGACAGGTCCAGAAGCGTTGTGGCTTTGGTTAATTTCAGGAAGAGTTACTTGAAGATAGGTACGGTAAGCAAGATCACCGTTTCTGCTGATTGTGCATGTTACACGACGGCCAAAGTCAGCTTGTCCAGAGAAAGTTTGTTCGATACTTTCCATAGCAAAGTTAGTGTGGCGTCTGTAAGATACCTTCCAGAAGGTAATTTCGGGGGTTCCAGTAAGGAAAACGTCTTGTGCGCCATAAGCGACTAATTGCATGAGTCCACCAGCCATAGTTTATACTATATAACCTTTACTTAGAAAAAAATCTCAGAGAAATACAATTAATTAATTCTTTTTTAAAAACTCCTAAATGTTATTAAAAAAAAGAGGCTGTTTATGACACCATTCACGGTAATTTTTTACCGTTGAAAATATTTTCATTATTTTTGGGTGTCTTAAGGTACAAATTTGTAATTAATTCTTTAAAATATCATCATTCGATAAATTAGAAAATAAAAATTTTTCTAAATAATTTTCTTTGAATATTTCTTTTCGATTTTCATGTTTTTTTGTAAATATATAATTGTCATCGGATTTTTTGACACTCCACCCTTTATCGATTGCATTTGTAATAAATAACATTTTTTGAAATGTCACTTTATCTACTTTTATGTTTGATGGTAAATCTATATTTATTTCTTTGTCCATTAAAGATACAATAGATTCAATTTTTATTATCTATACGAATTTTTTTGTTACCAGCAAGAACGTATTGATAAAAATCTAGATTCGTTTTTTTAAAAAAATAATTGAAATTATAATCATAATGTAAAAATAAAAATTTTCTAACAAACTTTTTATAACTTATATGATAATTATTTGAATATTCAAATACTATATTCAATACATCATCTGGTAAATCCCAAAAATTCATATATATTATGGTAAATAGATTGTTCTAATCTTGGGATTATTTGTTACAACATCCAATTGATGTGTTTTCGAATATGCGTTGTAATCATCATAATTTAGATTTGCATCGCTATTCATAGCAAAAATAGTCATCGTCTTTTTGATTTCTTTTTTTAATGTATCTTGAAAAGAAATAACTTTTTTAATCTTTGATGTATCTTTTTTTGCTTTAACAGAATAAAGATGACTTCGTCCAACAGATATAATGTGAATACCTTTGTTTATATTTTCAGGACTTTTCAAGATTTTTGTCCATTCTATATTTGCACTATAATTACGCTTTAATTCATCATAATTCGCTGGTATATTTGTTTTATCATCTAAACCCAAATGTTTTTTTCCGTATTCTTTTTTAATTATTTCTTTCATTTGTGTTTTATTTTCTGAAAAAAAGTACGCGTTGTCGATTATTTCTTTTAATTGTGCAGATAGATTGGGATATACTTGAAGTAAT